>Ga0209023_10000006_pt1 | contig 557333 bp, 506 predicted proteins | sample LakOneMetagenome_FD_187468 | JGI IMG/M metagenome (GOLD analysis project Ga0209023, IMG submission 187468) | Freshwater and sediment microbial communities from Lake Erie, Canada (SPAdes) (version 2) | ecosystem: Environmental > Aquatic > Freshwater > Lentic | place: Lake Erie, Canada... | reverse complement strand
GGACTCATGAAGGGCTTCGCCGATCCCCTCACCCTCCCACCGCTTCGCGGCGGGCCCCGCCCTCTCCCTAGGGGAGAGGGTGTCCAATCCCCGTCCCCGTCGCTGCGTAAGCCCCCTGCTCCGCCCGCATCCGGTACGCCATCACCGCCGTATGCCCCAGCCGCTCCACCAGCCGCCAGTTCACGATGGCTCCCAGCGGCGCGCCGACCACGGGGATGAACTGGGCCAGTTTCGCCAGATCGATGTGGTCGCGGTACTGCTGCTGGAAGGCCCGCCAGTTGAAGTCGTTCAGGTGCTGCGGGTGCGCCTTGGCGTCCCAGTCGTCCAGCGCCGCCAGCGCGCCGGCCCGATGCTCGGCGTCCGAGAAGGCCAGCTCGAAGACGTGCAGGATGAACAGGCGCTCGGGCAGCTCAGTCCCGTCATGGCCGAAGATCGCGGCGATCTCGAACAGCAGCTTGATCTTGAAGCTCATCAGCAGCGGGAAGTCGGCCGCCGCCAGCAGGAAGCCCCCGGCCCCGGTCACCCCGCCCTCGGCCGCCGCCGCCTTCTTCCACCCGTCGATCGCCTTGGCCGCCCTGGCCCGGCGCTCGTCCAGCGTAAGCCCGATCAACGGCGACCCCGTCGCATAGTCCGACCCCGCCAGCAGCGCCCGCGTCATCCCCTCGATGGCGGCGGTGATGGCGGCGTGGACCTTCTCGGGGATCAGCCGATTGATCCGCTGCTGCGTGGCGCGGGCAAGGCCGTTCAGGGGGCCGGCTGGGCGGGTGAGGTCGGCGCGCCAGGCGATGAGGTCGGGGGAGAGGGTATTCAAATCAATCCCATCTTCTTTCGATAGCCAAGGTGACTAATTCCCAAGATGGAGGCGTATAGGTCTTGTATTTCTTCAAAAATGTTATTGTAAGACACGAGAGCGAATTGCGGTCCAAAAACATAGGCAGCTACAGAGTAGGGAGAAAACAGGAACTGAATTCCATCCTCCTTGAATACAAAGGCCTGAAAGTCTTCCCAACTAGAAGTCCCCCCAACAACCCATTCCTCATCGAGCGTGTATCGTTCTTCCTCGGCGCCTTGCTCTTCCATCAGCGCTTTCCGGACATGGCTTTGAATCAATGCAAGAGCGCTATCCGCATTTTTGAAAATAGCCTGAACATTTGGAATTCGAACGAGCGGGTCCATTACAAACGCAAATGTCTTAAAAAACATATTTGGGTGAGCCGCACCGGCACCATAGTAATGGGCAGAGTATTGAACGGATATCATTTTCCCGGCGATAAATGGATCCGCACAATGTGCCTCAAGCGTATTTTGCCTCTGCCCCTCCTCCTGCCCAAAATCATACATATCGGAATCTTGATTAAATTTTACGCGCCGCTCAGACATGGCAAGATCAATAATTTCACCCCTTATAAAATGCCCGATATCCGAGAGGTTTTTATATTTCTTTGATGAAAATGTTAGATATGTATACTCAAATTCATATCCAGGAAGACCCTCCCAAGATTCTTTATAAGTGCTGGATGACCACTGAACATTTTCACGCCTTTGCTCTTCCTGAATTTCAGATCCAATTGCGCTCAGCTGATGGCGAATAGCGTCTGCTATTGCAGCCTCACTCCGCCCTTCACTAACCTTCACGGACTGTATCGACTTTATTTGATCAGGAATCGCAACCTGATCATCAAGCAATACCGGTATTATATATATGTCCGTCGTGAGCTTTTCTTCCAGCTTTTGGAGTGCAATTTTTATCTCCCTTTGAAGATAGCTTCTCCTGTCGTAAGAGTTTTCAGACACAAAAACGACAATAATTGTGGCTCGATCAAGAGCTCTTCGGATTTCCAAATCCCAATTTTGACCCGCTTTTATTGAACGAAAGTCCATCCAGGGCGAAAAATTCTCAGCCTCTAGATAGTCAAAATATGGCACGACCCGCTGACGGTCGGGCGTCGCATAGCTCAAGAAAACAAGCGGTTTCGTGGAGTTCATTTGCGCCAACAGCTGCATAGTTTGTTCAGGAGAAGGAAGAGGCAGCTTGGTAGAGCCGTCAACACCAACATCCACACCCCCTGCCCTTCCATCCCCACTATCCCCAGCCCCCTCGCCTCGCCCTGCGCGGCAACCCGGCCTATATGCTTGACCGCACATTCACCACGCCGGGCCCCAGGGATTGTCCACCCAGTTCAGACTGCCGCTGACCGCCGCGCCGACCTACGGCCGGGAGGACTTCGCCGTCTCGGGCTGTAACGCCGACGCGCTGGCGCAGCTGGACGCCTGGCCGAGCTGGCCCGAGGGGCGACTGGCGCTGGTCGGGCCGGAGGGGAGCGGCAAGACGCATCTGGCGCGGAGCTGGGCGGCGCGGGCCGACGCGGTCGTGATCGCCGCCGATGCGCCTCAGACGCCGGACCTCCCTGCCCTGCGCGGCCGGGCGATCCTGGTCGAGGACGCCGACCGGCGGGCCGGCGGGTTGTCCGACGAAGCCCTGTTCCACATCCTCAACATGGCCGGGGTCGACGGCGGCAGCGTGCTGCTGACCGCCCGCGTCGCGCCGATCGCCTGGGGCTGCGCCGTGCCCGACTTGCGCTCGCGGCTGAACGCCCTGTCCGTCGCCGCGATCGAAGAGCCCGACGACGTGGTGCTGCGGGCGGTGCTGGAGCGCGCCTTCCGGGCCGAACACCTGAAGCCCGATCCCGACCTCTATCCCTACCTGATCGCCCGCCTGCCCCGCTCGGCGGCCGAGGCCCTGGCGGCGGCGGCGCTGCTGGACGAGGCGGCGCTGGCCCAGCATCGCGCGGTCAACAAGGCGCTGGCGCGGGAGGTGCTGGGGGATCTGGAGGGGGATGAGGACTAGTCCTCGTTCCTGGCCAACGCCGAACAACCCCGTCATCCCGCGCTTTATGCGCGGGATGACGGCTGTGGGAGATCGGATGTTTGGGACGCGCGGATTGATTGTTCAGCACACACACTGTCGTCACCGCGTCACCGCCATCATTCAACATGCGGCGTTCACCATCCGGAAAACTTCTGCGCTAGACTGGGTTCATGACTGACGCCGCCGCCCTGCCGACCACGCCGCTCGTTCCCGCCGCGCCGGAGATCCCCACGCCGCAGACGGGCCTCGTGCTCGACACCGAGCTGATGGCCTCGCCGGAGCGGTTCTTCAATCGCGAGACCTCGTGGCTGGCCTTCAACCAGCGAGTGCTGGAAGAGAGCGCCAATCCGCGCCACCCGCTGCTGGAGCGGTTGCGGTTCCTGTCGATCAGCGCCAACAACCTCGACGAATTCTACATGGTCCGCGTGGCCGGCCTGAAGGGCCAGGTGCGCGAGGGCGTGCGGGTGATCAGCCAGGACGGCCTGACGCCTGGCGAGCAGCTGGCGCGCATCAGCGCCTCGGCCGCCGAGCTGATGGGCGAGCAGCAGAAGATCTGGCGCCAGGTCCGCACCGAGCTGTGGGACGAGGGGCTGAAGCTGCTCGACGCCAAGGACATCGAGGGCGACGACCGAGTGAAGGCCGAGGAGATCTTCCTCAATCAGATCTTCCCGGTGATGACGCCGCTGGCCATCGATCCGGCCCACCCGTTCCCGTTCATCCCGAACCTGGGCTTCTGCCTGGCGCTGAAGCTGCGCCGGATCGCCGACGACAAGCATCTCTACGCCCTGGCGCCGATCCCCTCGCAGGTGCGGCGGTTCTGGGAGCTCAGCTCCGTCGTCACGCGCGGCAAGAAGCGCCAGCGCAAGATCGTGGCGCTGGAAAGCTTCATCATCCTGTTCCTGGACCACCTGTTCCCCGGCTACGAGGTCGAGGGCCGGGGCCTGTTCCGCCTGAACCGCGACAGTGACCTGGAGATCGAGGAAGAGGCCGAGGACCTGGTGCGCGAGTTCGAGGCGCGGCTGAAGAAGCGTCGCCTGGGCCGCGTGGTGCGGGTCAAGATCCAGACCACCATGCCGCCGGACCTGCGCGAGTTCATCATCGAGGGCCTGCGCGCCGAGCCGGAAGACGTGATCCTGGTCGACGGCAAGCTGGGCTTGGCCCAGATGTCGGAGCTGATCCCGCCCGACCGTCCGGACCTGAAGTTCCCGCCCTACAACGCCCGCTTCCCCGAGCGCGTGCGCGACCACGGCGGCGACTGCTTCGCGGCGATCCGCGAGAAGGACATCCTGGTCCACCACCCGTTCGAGAGCTTCGACGTGGTGGTGCAGTTCATCCGCCAGGCCGCGCGCGATCCCAACGTGCTGGCGATCAAGCAGACGCTGTACCGCACCTCCAAGGACAGCCCGATCGTGGCGGCGCTGATCGAGGCGGCCGACAACGGCAAGAACGTCACGGCCCTGGTCGAGATCAAGGCCCGCTTCGACGAGGAGAATAACCTCAAGTGGGCGCGCGACCTGGAGCGGGCCGGCGTGCACGTGGTGTTCGGCTTCGTCGACTGGAAGACCCACGCCAAGCTGTCGGTGGTCGTGCGGCGCGAGGGCGAGGGCCTGCGCACCTATTGCCACTTCGGCACCGGCAACTATCACCCGCAGACGGCGCGGATCTATACCGACCTGTCCTTGTTCACCTGCGACCCGGCCCTGGGCCGCGACGGGGGCAAGCTGTTCAACTTCATCACCGGCTACGCCCAGCCGGGCCGTCTGGAGAAGCTGTCCTTCTCGCCGATGACGCTGAAGCCGGACCTGCTGGCGATGATCGCAGCCGAGGCCGACAACGCCCGAGCCGGCAAGCCGGCGGGCGTCTGGGCCAAGATGAACGCCGTCGTCGACCCGCAGATCATCGACGCCCTCTACGCCGCCAGCCAGGCGGGCGTGCAGATCGAGCTGGTCGTGCGCGGCATCTGCTGCCTGCGTCCGGGCATCAAGGGCCTGTCGGAGAACATCCGGGTCAAGAGCATCGTCGGCCGTTTCCTGGAGCATTCGCGCGTCGTGGCCTTCGCCAATGGCGGGGCCATGCCCAGCGCCCAGACGCGGGTGTTCATCAGCTCGGCCGACTGGATGCCGCGCAACCTCGATCGCCGCGTCGAGACCCTGGTCCCGGTCGAAAACCCCACCGTGCACCAGCAGGTGCTGGACCAGATCATGGTCGCCAACCTCAATGACGAGGCCCAGAGCTGGCGCCTGGACAGCGAGGGCGACTATGCCCGCGACGCCGGGTGGAAGAGCCGCGGGGCGTTCTCGGCCCACGACTATTTCATGACCAACCCCAGCCTGTCGGGCCGCGGCCACAGCGCCCGCGACCTGCCGCGGGCCTTCGACCACGTCGGGACCAAGCGCAAGCGTTGAGGCGGCTTGCCCTTGGCCTCCTGCTGATGCTGTCGGCTTGCGCCCCCGCGCGGCAGGCCGACATCTGCGCGGTGCAGGCCCTGCCCGCGCGCCCCGGCGTCGATCGCTTCGGCGTCCCACCGGGCGTAGAGCGCAAGGCGCAGGCCGAGGCGGCGGTGTTCGGCCCCGGCGTGTTCGGCGGCTATCACATCCGCTGGTGGGGCTTTTGCGGAACGAGGTCTGACACCACCGACATGCTGCTGCTGGGCCCCGAACCCTGGGCGCTGACCAAGGGCGGCGAGCGCGCGCACGGGCGTCAGGTCAGCTACGGCACCTGCTATCACCGCCGCGAGGCGGATGGCTGGCGGACGGTGGCGTGCCGGATCAATTCGCGATAGCCCCGGCTTCCGCGAACGCGGGCAAGCTCAAGTTCGCCGTCACCGTCCGCAGCCGCGCCAGGCCGTAGTCCAGCCGCCCCTGCGGCGTCGCCAGCAAGGGCTCGCCCAGCGCCAGGCGCTGGTGGAGCGCATCGAGGTCAGGGCCTTCCAGGCCCTGCGCCCTCGCCTGCCCCGCCACGCCCGCGACGAACACGGCCGCGTGGAAGACGTGGCTAACCTGCCGAAACAGCCACAGCCGCGCTCGTTCGGCTTCGCTGGCCTCACGACCGAAATAGGTGCGCAGCAGCAGCGCCTCGTCGTACCGATCGGCGGCATAGGTGTTGGCGATGGCGGCCAGATCCACATAGCGATCGGCCCGGAACGCGGCCTCCCAATCGACCAGCCAGATCCGCCGGCCGTCATAGACCAGGTTGCCGGGATTGAGGTCGTTGTGGCTGGACACCGGCTGCGGCGTCAGGCGCTTGCAGACCTCGCGCAGTCGCGGCCAGGCGTCGAACGCCCCGACGGGGATCACGCCGCTCGTCGCCGCCTCGCCGACCAGCGCGTCGAGCCCGTCCAGATAGTCGAACAGCGGCGGAAAGCCGTCGATGGCGTGCAGCGCCCGCACCGCCTGGGCCAGCTCCACCACTAGGCCGGCGCGGGTCCCGGCATAGTCCAGGGCCAGCGAGCGGGCCTCGATGAAGTCGCTGATCACCACGCCGTCGTCGGGATCGGCATAGCGCACCCGCGGCGCCAGGCACGCCTGCGCCGCCAGCCTCAGGCAGGCATAGCCACGATGCGGATCGCGCAGGCCGTCACGTCCCGCCTCAACCCGCAGCAGATAGGCGATGCCGCCGACGCGGATCTTCCAGATCCCCGCTCCCGACAGCCCGCCGGACATGGGCGCCCAGCCATCGAGCGCCTCGGTCCCGAACGCGGTGCGCAGCGCCTTGGCGACGGCGGGAAGCTGGTCGGGGGAAACGGACATCGGCGGAACCTCTCGTGGAATGCCGCCTTATTTACCCGGACATAAATAGAGTCAATATCACCCGGACAATAATTCAAGGCGTTTTCCGACAAGCCTTTCCGCGCGTTCTTCCCCAGGGAAATCCACAAGTCCCCGCTTCCCCCATCCTCCGAATACGTTAAATCAGCCCCATGCCCTTCCCGGCGCCGCGCGACGCGGCTGTGATCGATATCGGTTCAAACTCGGTCCGCCTGGTGGTGTACCGGCTGGAAGGCCGCGCCATCTGGACCGTCTTCAACGAGAAGGTCCTGGCGGGCCTGGGCCGCGACCTGGCCAAGACCGGCCGCCTGTCGCCCGAGGGCGTCATCCAGACCCTGCAGGCGCTGAAGCGCTTCCGCGCCGTGCTGGAGGCGGTCAATCCGGCCGAGACCTTCGTGGTCGCCACCGCCGCCGCCCGCGAGGCCAAGGACGGCCAGGACTTCATAGATCGCGTGCGCAGCGAGACGGGCTTTATCGTCCGCGTGCTGAGCGGCGAGGAAGAGGCTCACTACGCCGCCGTCGGCGTGCTGGCCGGAGCGCCCGACGCCGAAGGCGTGGTCGGCGACCTGGGCGGCGCCAGCCTGGAGCTGATCCGCCTGTCGGCCACCGGCGCTCAGCGCGGCGTCACCCTGCCGCTGGGCCCCTTCAGCCTGGCCGGCCCCAGCGGCGCCAGCTTCGACGGCGAGCGCGTCCGCCGCCTGGCGCGCGAGCGCCTGGAGCCGGTAGCCGCCGATTTCCGCACCGACACCTTCCACGCCGTGGGCGGCGCCTGGCGCAATCTCGCCCTGCTGCACATGCGACTGTCGGACTATCCGCTGCACGTCGTGCACCAGTACGAGATCAGCGCCAGCGAAGCCCTGGACGCCGCCCGCCTGGTCGCCCACCAGTCCAGGAGCTCGCTCGAGCGCATCGAGGGCATGAGCAAGAAGCGCTCGGAGACCCTGCCCTACGCCGCCGTGGTGCTGGAGACTCTGATCGAGCAGCTGCAGCTCAAGCGCATCGAGATCTCGGCCTATGGCGTGCGCGAGGGCCTGCTGTTCGAGGCCATGCCGCCGCGCGTGCGCGGCCTGGACCCGCTGATCGAGGGCTGCGCGGCCCTGGGCGCCCGCCAGGGCGCTGTCGACGACCTGGACACCGCCCTGGACGCCTGGATCTCTCCGGCCTTCCGCACCCTGCCGCCGCTGTTTGGCGAACGCGACGGGATCCTGGTGTCTGCCGCCTGCCGCCTGTCGGATGTCGGCGCCCGCCTGCACCCTGACCATCGCGCCGACCTGGTGTTCGAGCAGGTGCTGCGCGCCCCGATCGCCGGCCAGACCCACGTCGAGCGCTGCTTCCTCGCGGTCGCCGCCCACGCCCGCCACGCCACCGCCTTCAACCCGCCGGAGCTCCAGACCCTGGAGCACCTGCTGGACCCGGCTCAGCTCAAGCGCGCCCGCGCCCTGGGGGCCACGATCCGCCTGGCCTGCGACCTCTCGGGCCGCAGCCCGCGCCTGCTGGCCCACTCGCGCCTGACCTTGGACAGAAGCCACCTGACGCTGGCCGCTGATCCTGGCTATGCCGACCTATTGCTGGGCGAACAGACCAGCAAGCGCGCCAACACGGCCGCGCAGCATTTGAACCTGAAGCCAAAGATTATCACAGGGTAAATTTAGGTATTGGCAACCTGAATATCATGCTTAATCAGCCCTGAACTTCCCCGATACGGGGCGATCGACAAGTTGTCGCAGAACACCACCAACAACACTGCACAGTTTGTTAGCACTGCTTCCGTAGCGTGACCTCCAACGAAATAAACGGAGGTCAGTGATGTTGCAGCGTAAGTTCGACTACCTGGACGCTATCGCCCCGGCTCCTGTCGCCGCCAGCAAGCGTCCCGACCTGCACGTGGCCAATGACCACGACACGCCCGTGGCAAGCGCCGCGCGCACCCTGCAGTCGGAAATCGGCCGCGTCTTCGCCCAGGAAAACAAGTGGTCGGTCCGCCGCACGGTGGCCATCGGCGTCGTCTTCCACCTCGGCGTCTTCTGCGCCCTGGGCCTGGCCGCCGGCGGCGCGCTCAGCCAGTTCGCGCACCACTAAACGACCACCTCGGTGATAGGCGGAACGCTTGCGAAATCGACGGCTCGCGCGCTAGCTGTGCGCACACGCCTTAGGTGATCACGCATGTCGCGCAGCGTTCCGCTCCTCGCTCTCTCCACCATACTCGCGCTCGGTGTCGCCGGCACCGCTCAGGCCTGTCGGGTCAATCAGCCGCCAGAGATGCGCATTCAATGGCCAGCGGACGCGATCATCATCGCGCGGATCGAGACCGCCGCCTATGTGGACGGCCCGAGCCCGGATGTGGGCATAGCCTGGACCGCAACCGCCCGCCGCACCGCTGGAATCCGGGGTCGCGTCGAACAGGAGACCTTTGAGATCGGCCGCAGCGGTATGAGCTCGGCCTGCGATGATGGCCAACCCATCGCCAAGGTCGGCGAGTTCTGGGCGCTCTATCTGCAGCGGAGACCGGACGGCAGCTTCTACGCCTCGGCATCCTACCCGCTTGAGTGGGCCCGCACCATCGACCTTCGCCTGACCGGCTTGCCCTAGTCCAAAGACGATGGCGACGGCAGTTGGTGACCGATCGCTCGACATTCGGCCTGGATCCGCAGGGCCTGGTCAGCTTGGCTCTCATACGGCGCCCCCTTGAAGGGCGGCACGGTCAGGACGACGCTCACTGTGGCGAAACCGCCCTTGGGTAACGCGTTCGAGTAGCGGATAATGTACGGCACATGCTTGCGGTCGCCGATCGTCGCGTATCCGCAGATGGACTGCTTGTCCTTGCTGAGCGAGGCGACCTCGATCTTGGTGGGCAGCCGGCTGCGCTCCTCGCGCTGCACCAGGTCCAGGGACTGGTCCAGGATGAACTGCTCGGCCTTGGTGTGCCGCTCGCATCCCGCGAGAGGCGCCATCAGGCTGAGCGCGAGGACGATGATCACGGCGCGGGTCATGCTGGGCGACGCTATCACGACCCTAGATCGCGTCGCACGCTCAATCCGAGAGTGAGCCTTCCGCGCCTGGCGCGCCGCTGTCCAGGTCCAGATAGTCGGTGAACGGCAGCTTGTAGACGCGGTCGAAGAACTCGCCCTGGAAGCGGAAAGGCAGGTTGGCGTCGCTGTTCCACAGCATGACGATGCCGGTCTTGGTCGCTGGATCGAACATCATGGTCGAGCGATAGCCCGAGACCCCGCCGCTGTGGCCGACCAGGCGGTGGCCCTTGTAGGTGAAGCTGCGCATGCCCAGGCCATAGGCGGGGCTCTTCAGCTCGCGGGCGATGTTCAGGCGACCGTACGGGCGGCCGGTGGCGACGCGGGGGCGCTGGACTTCGTCCAGGACGGTCGACGACAGGACGTCGGGCTTCAGCCCCATCTGGGCCTGCATCCAGGCGGCCAGGTCGACGATGGTCGAGTTGACGCCGGCAGCGGCGGGCACGTGGTAGTAGGCGTCCGACAGCTTCAGTTCGCGACGGGCGCGATCATGGGGCCTGGCCCACCGCGCGGCCGAAGTCAGGCCGGACATCCCGATCGAGGCGCCGTTCATGCCCAGGGGCGCAAACAGCTTGCGCTGGACGGTGGCGGCATAGGCCTCGCCGGTCTTGCCCTGGATGACCTCGGTGATCGTGTCGTAGGCGACGTTCTGGTAGCTGTGGCAGGTGCCGGGCGGGCAGACCGTCTTCAACGTGGCGTACGAGCCGCGGATCTTGGCCGGATCGACGCCGTCCTCCAGCTGGCCGTCATAGGCGTTCTTGCCCAGGCCCGTGCGCTGAGACAGCAGCTCCTCGACCGTCAGGCTGTTCTGGGCCTCGCCCGGCAGGCGCAGGCTGGTGTTGAAGGCGACCAGCGGCTCGGTCAGCGAGAAGACCCCGTCTGCGGCCAGCCGGGCGCTGAGAGTCGAGGCGATGGTCTTCGACAGCGAGGCCCAGCGGAACACCGTGCGAGCGTCGACCTTCTCGCCGCCCTCGGTGGTGTGGCCATAACCATGGACGAAGGACAGCCGGCCGTTCTCGACGACGGCTACGGCCAGGCCCTCCATGGTCTTGTCGGCGGCCATGGCGGTGATGCGGGCGTTGAGCGCGTCGTAGTTCAGGTCGCCATGCCACTGGGCCGGCTTCTCGGGCGCGTTCTGGGCCGCCTGCTCGATCGCCTCGGCGACGCCCTTGGGCGCTTTCTTGAGGAACGGCAGGGTCGCCAGGCCGCCGACCACGACGAGACCCGCCGCGCCGGCGGCGATCCACTTCAGGCGCCGACGCTTTTCCCAGTCGCTCTGCCAGATCCTCGACACGGCGCGTAAACTCTTGAAACTTGATTGGAAACCGATCGCGGCGAAGCGAGCCCAACGACTCGTCCGCACCGGTTCTTTCTAGTGAAGAAGACCCGACCTGGGCGCCGAAAAGTGGGCGAGGGGGCCGGCTATTCGCCGAACAGCGCCTTGTGAAGGTCGCGCGGATTGACCGGCTTCTCGACCCAGCCAGTCATGCCCGCCTCGCGGCAGGCGGCGATCTCGTCGGGCGAGACCGCGCCGGTGACGGCGATGATCGGGGTAGCGCGGTTGGCCCCGCCTTCCCGCAGGCGGCGGGTGGCCTCCAGCCCGTCCATGCCGGGCATGCGCACGTCCATCAGGATGGCGTCGAAGATCTGGTATTCGGCCGCCAGCAGAGCGCCCTGCGCATCCTCGGCGGTCTCCACCCGAGCGCCGAACGCCTCCAGGATCTGGCGCAGGGCGCGGCGGTTGATGTCGTGGTCGTCGACGACCAGGATGACCGGCGCTTCGTCCCGAACGGCCAGGCCCTGGACCTCCTCGACCGCCAGCTCGACGGGCGCGGCGCCCTCGGGCGCGGGCAGGCGCAGGGTGAAGCGCGCGCCGCCTTCCGGTGCGTTAGCCGCCGTCAGCTCGCCGCCCATCAGCCGGGCCAGGTCGCGGCTGATCGACAGGCCAAGGCCGGTGCCGCCGAACGCGCGCGCGGTGTCGGCGCCCAGCTGCTCGTAGGGGCTGAACAGGCGCTCGATCTGGTCGTCCTTCAGGCCGGGGCCGGTATCGCGGACGACGATGGCCACCTGGCGTGGGCGCTCGCGCTCGACGCGGACCTCGACGCTGACCTCACCTTGCTCGGTGAACTTGATGGCGTTGCTGAGCAGGTTGTTGAGGACTTGGCGGGTGCGCATCGGGTCGCCCCGCACCCATTGCGGCAAGGTCTCGGCGCCGGTCAGGGTCAGCTCCACGCCCTTGGCCGCGGCCGTGCAGCGCCAGAACTCGACCGCGTCGCCGACCACGGCCGGCAGATCATAGTCCACGACCTCGACGCCCATGCGGCCCGCCTCGATCTTGGAGAGATCCAGCAGGTCGTTGAGCAGCGCCCGCATCATCACGCCGGCGTCGGTGACCAGGGCGGCCGAACCGCCCCTCTCCAGGGCCGAGGCGCCGTTCAGGATGGCGTTGATCGGGGTGCGCAGCTCGTGGCTGACCATGGCGATGAAGGCCGACTTGGCGGCCGTCTGGCGCTCGGCGGCGCGTCTGGCGGCGCGCTCGGCGGCCATGGTCCGCTCCGACCACAGGAAAACCATCGCCAGGGTCAGGCAGAAAAGCCCGCAGCCGATCAGGAACGGGACGACCGGCTCGCGCCCGCCGCCAGCCAGCAGCGGCGCGACGAACAGGTAGACGACATGGGGCGTGACCGCCGAGGCGAAGGCGAAGAGACAGCCCTCCGCGCCCATCAGCGCCGTGAAGATAGAGCCCGAAAGCAACAGCACGGCCGCCGCCGCGCCCATCGCGGTGTGCTCACCCCACAGCGGAATGGCCAGCCAGCCGAAGATGATCGCCATCGCCATGTCGCTGGCGAGGTTCAGCCTCACCGTGCGGCCAGGCTCGGCGTGGCGCAGAAAGCGACGGAGCGCCAGGAATTCGAGGGTCTGCGCGACGAGGAAGACGCCCGACCAGGCGAAAAGGAAACGCAGGCCGGGATGAAAGACCGCCAGGCCGCACAGCACGAAGACGACGAAGAGCCGAAGCGGGATCAGGCGTCGCCGCGACACCGCGGCGGGGCGGTACGCTTCCGCCAGACTCTCCCAGAAAGCACTCAACTCAACCCCCGTACACGCGACGCTCTACCCGCGAGGGAGTCGGCACGGCGGAGGGTTGTACGCGAGCAAACCTTTGCACGCACGGGGAAAACGGCCCGATCCGGGTAGTAAAAAGCGCGGCGTCCGCCAGGGTCCGCCGCGCTCTTGCGATGTTGAAGCCTTACTCGCCCTTCGGCGCGCGACGGACCTCGACGACGCGGACCTTGGCGCCGTCCAGCACCAGGGCCAGCTCGCCGCGCTTGATCTTCAGGGCGTCGGCCCCGAAGGCGTCGCGCCGCCAGCCGGCCAGGGCCGGGGTCGCAGCGTTGTCGTCGGCGGCGATCTTCTCTAGGTCCGAGACCGTGGCGATCAGCTTGGAGGCGACGCCGGCCTCTTCAGCGCGGGCCTTCAGCAGCACCTTGAGCAGCTCGACCACGGCGCCGGCGTTCTGGGGCGGCGGCGGACCGGGCTTGTCGACGACCGGGGCGTAGCCTTCCGGATCGGCCAGGGCGGCCTTGATCGCGGCCAGGAGGTCGGGACCGAACTTGCTGCCGCCGAAGCCCTTGGGCACGCCGCGCAGGTTGTTCAGGGCGTCCAGGCTGGTCGGCGCCTGGGTGGCCAGCTCGTCGATGGCCTCGTCCTTCAGGATGCGGCCGCGCGGCTGGTCGCGGTTCTGGGCGGTGCGCTCGCGCCAGGCGGCGACGGCCTTGAACACGGCCAGGTACTTCGGCGCGGTCTTGCGCGGACGCAGGCGACGCCAGGCCTTCTCGGGATCGACGTCATAGGCGGCCGGATCCGAGATGGCGGTCATCTCTTCCTCGACCCAGGCCAAGCGGCCCGAGGTCTCGAGGCGCTCGCGCAGGGTCGGGAACAGGGCGGCCAGGTGGGTGACGTCGGCCAGGGCGTAGGTCAGCTGGGCTTCCGTCAGCGGCCGGCGGGCCCAGTCGGTGAAGCGGCTGGACTTGTCCAGCTCGATCCGCAGCATCTGGCGGACCAGGGCGTCATAGGCGATCTGCTCGCCGAAGCCCGCCGCCATGCCCGCCACCTGGGTGTCGAACAACGGTCGCGGCATGGCCTTCAGGTTGTTGAAGATCTCGACGTCCTGGCGGGCGGCGTGGAACACCTTGAGGATGCTCTCGTCACGCATGACGGCCAGCAGCGGCTCGAGGTCGATGCCCTCGGCCAGCGGATCGATAACGGCTTCGTGCGTCGGCGACGCGACCTGGATCAGGCACAACTTGGGCCAGTAGGTCGTCTCGCGCATGAACTCGGTGTCGACGGCGACGAAAGGCTCGCCCGCGAGCGCATTACAGAACGCCGCCAGCTCGGCGGTGGTGGTGATCGGCTTCATCGGCTGCTAATAGCCTCGCGCACCCCCGAGTCTGCAAGCGTCAAGACGCGCCCAGCGCATCGGGAAAGCAAATTTTCCGCGTGTTCGGAGGGGATCACCGCCTTCCGATAGACCAGAGCGAGCGCCAGAGCGACCATGAGCGATCAGCCCAACGGCCTTACCTACGCCCAGGCGGGTGTCGATATCGACGCCGGCAACGCCCTCGTGGACGCCATCAAGCCGCTGGCCAAGGCCACTCGCCGTCCGGGCGCGGAGGCCAGCCTGGGCGGGTTCGGCGCGCTGTTCGACCTCAAGGCCGCCGGTTACGACGACCCGCTGCTGGTCACCACCACCGACGGCGTCGGCACCAAGCTGCGCATCGCCATCGACAGCGGCATGCACGCCACGGTCGGCATCGATCTCGTCGCCATGTGCGTCAACGACCTGCTGGCCCAGGGCGCCGAGCCGCTGATGTTCCTGGACTACTTCGCCACCGGCAAGCTGGACATCGAGGTCGCCAAGAGCGTCGTCGCCGGCATCGCCGAAGGCTGCAAGCTGGCCGGCGCGGCCCTGGTGGGCGGCGAAACCGCCGAGATGCCGGGCATGTACAGCGACGGTGAATACGACCTGGCCGGCTTCTCGGTCGGCGCCGTCGATCGCGACGACGTCCTGCCCAAGTTGGACAAGCAGCGCGCCGGCGACGTGATCATCGGCCTGGGCTCGTCGGGTCCGCACTCCAACGGCTATTCGCTGGTGCGCCGCGTGGTCGAGCGCTCGGGCCTGGCCTGGGACGCCCCCTGCCCGTTTGAAGACGGCAAGACGCTGGCCGAGGCCCTGATGGCCCCGACCCGCATCTATGTGAAGTCGCTGCTGCCCCTGCTGCAGTCGGGTCGCGTCAAGGGCGGCGCGCACATCACCGGCGGCGGCCTGATCGAGAACCCGCCGCGCGCCATCGCCGAGGGCCTGGAAGCCCAGTTCGACTGGAACGCCTGGGCCCTGCCCCCGGTGTTCGAGTGGATGGCCCAGGTCGGCGGCGTCTCCGAGCACGAGATGCGCCGCACGTTCAACTGCGGCGTCGGCTTCATCATCATCGTGGCGCAAGCCGATGCCGAGCCGGTCCTGGCCGCCCTGCTGAACGCCGGCGAGGACGCCTTCATCTGCGGCCAGCTGGTCAAGGCTTGATGCCGAGCAAGACCAAGGTCGCCGTCCTGATCTCGGGCCGGGGCTCCAACATGGAAGCCCTGGTCCGCGCGGCCAAAGCCGCCGACTGCGCGTTCGAGATCGCCCTGGTCCTGGCCAACAAGCCCGACGCCGGCGGCCTCGCCACGGCGGCGGCCGAAGGGATCGAAGCGCTCTGCGTCGACCAGAAGCCGTTCGGCAAGGACCGCGAGGCCCACGAGCGCGCCATCGACGCGGCCCTGCGTGAACGCGGGATCGAGATCATCGCCCTGGCCGGCTACATGCGCATCCTGACGCCGTTCCTGGTCGACGCCTGGGAAGGCCGGATGCTGAACATCCACCCCTCCCTGCTGCCCGCCTATCCAGGCCTAGACACCCACGCCCGCGCCATCGCCGCCGGCGAGGCCGAGGCCGGCTGCACCGTCCACCTGGTCACCGCCGGCGTGGATGAAGGCCCGATCCTGGGCCAGGCCCGCGTGGCCATCCTGCCCGGCGACGACGACCACAGCTTGGCCGCTCGCGTGCTCGAGCAGGAGCACAAGCTCTATGCCGCCACCCTGGCCGCGTTCGTGACGAGACATCCGGTCACAGGCGATTAAGCCTACCCGCTCAGCGGTTCGTCACCATCTTCGTCCATGATGACCTTCATGGACGCCCTGATCGCCGACCTCTTCAAAGTCGCCGCCGACAACGCCGGTTTCGCCGGTGTGGTCCTGTTCGCCTTCACCCTGTTGGAAGCGCTGCTGGTCGTAGGCCTGCTGATCCCGATCCTGGGCGTCATGCTGGCCGCCGGCGCGCTGATCGCCCAAGGGGTGCTGCATCCGGTCGAGGCCATCCTGTGGTGCAGCGCCGGCGCCGCCGCCGGCGACGCCGTCTCCTATCTGATGGGCCGAGGCCTGGGCGGCCGCCGCGCCGCACGCCTGTTGTTCGCCGGCAAGCGTCGCCTGCTGGCCCGCGCCAAGATCCTGACCCGCCGCCATGGCGTCCTGGCCATTGCCGCCGCCCGCTATCTGGGTCCGGCCCGTCCCCTGATCCCCATCCTGGCCGGCATGTCGCGTACGCGCGGCTGGAGCTTTCAGGTCGCTAACGTGCTGTCCGCTCCGCTGTGGGTGATCTCATTGCTGGCGCCCGGCTATCTGGCCGCCCGGAACCTGCAGATGTTCGGCTCCAACCCGGCCCTCGCCAGCGGCGTCGCCCTGGCGGTGGCGTTGGCCGCCGGTCTGGGCGTCCTGTGGGTCAAGCGGACGCGGGCGGCCGTTTAACGCGTAGCGCCTCTAGAACGCGCTTACGCGTCGCGCCTCCGGCGCTTCTACAAGAACTGCGGCCAAGTGTTCCGACCGCTCGGCGAGCGCCTCGTCGAGAAAGCCGACCAGCAGCTTGGCGATCACGGCGTGAGCTCGCGCCCCGCCAATGGGGCCGAACCGGTTGCGGCGACGGTCGTCGGATATCGTGGCGGGCGGCAGTAGCGCCGCATCGGCGAAATCAAAGTGTCGCGCCGCCTGGATCTGCAGCGCGATCGCGCGATCGTTTCCGTTCGACACCGTCTTCCAAGTCCTGCTGCGCCGATCCCGCGACGCCTGCCGCTCTCCGTCGGTCAATCCGACGACATAAAGGATCGGCTTGGCCGGCGCTGGCGCGTTAGCGGCGGCGCTGTAATCGCCGTCCAGATTGATCGCGACACACGCCCGAGCATCCTTCGACAGGGCCAGGACCGCGGCGGCGCCGCCGAGCGAGTGCCCCACGAATCCGACGCGCGCGCCATCGATGAAACCCTCTTTCGCCGCCAACCCACGGACGATCGCCGCCGCGCGGACCATCTCGTCGGCGGCCTCGCCATATCGCCTGTCGCTGACCGGAGGCGAGCCCAGCGGATTAACCGCCGCAACGACGTAGCCGTGGCTGACCAGATCCTCGAGCAAAAGCCGATAGTCGCGCGCGCCCATGCCCGCGCCGGGCGCGAACACCAATACAGGGAACGGCTCCTCGGCCGGCTTGGCATTCCAGCCGGCGCTGCTCCTGGCGGCCATCAGGGCCGCTGCAGCCGGCGCCCCGAACCGCCGCGTCAACGCCGTGTTGTACGAGGCCGGCGATGGCATGGCGCCGGACTCGCCCACGCCCTCCGCGGGGTAGAAGAGCCACAACGGCGTCGTCGATACGCCGGACAGATCCTTCAGCCCGACAGCGAACAGGCCTGACGGGCGAACCGCCTCCAGCGCCGCGACTGCTTCAGGCGGCGGCTGGACGGTCGGGACATCCGACGTCGCGCCGCAGCTGGCGGCCAGCAGCGCAAGAGCGAGCGCCATCGGCGCCTTGAGCGTCCGTCGCAGGGCATAGCGAAAAGGCGTCATCCGTGTGGAGTTCCGATGAATGTCTGACGGCCCATCCTGGCCGATCCGACGCTGACCTCCATCGTTTCGCGATCAAGACCGACGAGGCGACGACGGAGCTTCCGCTTCCTCGCGCTTTGATCACGGCGACGTCTTCACCCGCTCCATCGTCGCCAGCAGCTGTTGAGCCTGATAGGCCGCGATCCCGCCATTGGGATCGGCCGAGATCGGCTTGAGCAGCTGGAAGGCGGTGCGCGTGTCGTCCGCCAGCATGAAGGCCGCCGCCGCCACGATGCGGATCTTGGCCACCTCGGGCGCTAGGGTGACCGCGCGGCGCAGCAGGGCCAGCCGCTCTGGCGACGGCGCCTCGCTAGAGGCCATGGTCTGGGCCAGCAGGAACAGGGTAAGGTAATCATTGGGCTCGGCCTTGTCGGCGCGTTCCAGGTAGTCGCGCGCCGAGGCCTGGAACTGGCTGCGATGCTCGCGATCGGCGGCGGCGCGATAGAGCTTGCTCATGCCCATCAGCCGCAGGGCCTCCAGGTTGCCGCCGTCCTCATCCAGCAGCCCGGCCAGCAGGCGCTCGCCCTTGTCGCGATCGCCCAGCATGATCTCGGCGCGCGCCAGGGCCTGGCGGCTGTAGCGCTCGTCGGGCCGCCGCGCCGCGGCCTTGCGGAAGTCCTTCAGCAGAGCGGCGGGATAGATCGAGGGAAAGGCCTTCAGGCGCTGCAGCTCCAGGATCAGGTCGTCGGCGCCCTTCGGCATCTTCCGAATATGGATGTTCGGCGGCGGCCCAGCCGTTCGCGGCAGTGTCGTCAGGATCGCGGGCTCACGCAGGAAGGTCCTGACCTTTTCCTCCAGCACCTCCGGAGGTTCGCCGAACACCTCGGTCCAGATCGCCTTTGGGTCCCCAGGTCCCTCCTCCAGCCGGTCCAGATAGGTCGCCAGCTTCGCCTTGCGAACGGGGTCGGACCACAGGTAGCGCACCAGGACCGCGGCCTGGGCGTCATATCCCCAGCGTCCAGGATCGGCCGTCAGCGCACGCTCGGCGATCAGGTGAGGCAGCGCGTACAGGTTCTTGGCCGCCAGATCGTTGTCGAACAGCGCCGGGACGCCGCCGATGACCAGGTGGTCGGGTCGAATGTCGATCGAGCTGTAATAGAGGGCCGCGCCCTTGATCAGCCAGCGCGGCTGGCGGAACGGGAAGTTTTCGCTGAAGAAATGCAGCGCATAGGCGCCCAGGACGCCATCGTCACCGGACGTTTCGTCGACCACCTTGTGGAAGTGAAAGCTGTCGCGCACGACGACAGCGAAGATGTCCTCGGGCTCGGCCACGTCGATCGACAGCGCGGTGATGACCGCGCCGGGTACGACGCGCACATAGTCCACATTGTACTTGTCATCACGGCCCGGCGCCCGGACCAGGTAGATGGGAAACTTGCGCGGCGGCGGCGCGTCCAGCTTGCCGTAGAGCGTGCGTAGGGTCTGATCCAGCGCCTCCACGTCCTCGACCACGCGGCGCAGCACCGCGGGGCTCTCGTCCGAATAGACGATGACGTGATCGCTCTCAGCCCGCAGCCAGCGCCCTGTGCCTTGGGGACGGACGATGACGTCGCGGGAGGACTTGGGCGCAGCGGCCATGGCTGGGCTCGCCAGCAACACGGCGGCCAAGAGGCCAGCCGCGAGACCTCGGCCAATCGTCATCCTCGCCTCTCCCCCGAGCGCCCCGTCGCCGCCATCGCGACGATCCACCCTAAGGCGATTGACGCACGTCAGACAATCTCCCGTGTCGGCCAAACAAAAAGGCCGGCGGGTCGCCCCGCCGGCCTCTTCATTTCAGCAAGGCATAAGCCTTAGCCGACGATTTGGTCGTCCGTGAAGAACTGGGCGATTTCGATCGCGGCGTTCTCCAGGCTGTCCGAACCGTGGACCGAGTTTTCGCCGATCGACAGGGCGAACAGCTTGCGGATCGTGCCTTCGTCGGCGTTTTCCGGGTTCGTGGCGCCCATGACTTCGCGGTACTTGGCCATGGCGTTGTCGCCTTCCAGCACCTGCACGACGACCGGCTCCGCGGTCATCTGGCCAACCAGTTCGCCGTAGAACGGACGCTCGGCGTGGACTTCGTAGAACTTCTTGGCTTGGTCTTCGGTCAGGCGCACGCGGCGCTGAGCGACGATGCGCAGGCCAGCGGCCTCGATCACGGCGTTGATGGCGCCGGTCAGGTTGCGGCGGGTGGCGTCCGGCTTGATGATCGAGAAGGTGCGTTCGGTCACGGTAGTGATCTCACAGAAAAGTTGTGAATTGGGAGGTTGCGGGCTTATAGCCGTGCGCCTCCTCCCCGCCAACCCCGCCGCGTAACCTTCACAAAAATGCTTCAGATCAACGACCTGACCTTCAACGCCTGGGGTCGGCGCTTCTTTGACCACGCCAGCGTGAGTCTGCCGCCGGGCGCCAAGGTCGGATTGATCGGCCGCAACGGCGTGGGCAAGTCGACGCTGTTCAAGCTGATCCTGGGCCAGCTAGCCGCCGGCGACGACGAGATCAGCCTGCCCAAGACCGCGCGGATCGGCTCGGTGGACCAGGAACACCCGGCCACGCCCTTCACGCTGCTGGAGACCGTGCTGGAGGCCGACGAGGAGCGTCACGGCCTGCTGACCCGCCTGGAAACGGCCGATCCCGAGGAGATGGGCGAGATCTGGGCCCGCCTGATCGAGATCGATTCCGACGCCGCCCCGGCCAAGGCCTCGGAAATCCTGGTGGGCCTGGGCTTCACCCAGGACGACCTGGCCCGGCCGATGAGCGAGTTCTCGGGCGGCTGGCGCATGCGCGTGGCCCTGGCCGCGGCGTTGTTCGCCGAGCCCGACATGCTGCTGCTGGACGAACCGACCAACTATCTCGACCTGGAAGGCGCGCTGTGGCTGGAGGCGAGGCTCCAGAAGTACCCGCACACCGCCCTGATCGTCAGCCACGACCGCGAGCTTCTGAACAACAGCTGCACGCACATGCTGCACCTGGCCGGCGGCAAGCTGGAGCTCTATGTCGGCGGCTACGACGACTTCGAAAAGCGCCGCGCCGAGAAGGCGCGCCTGCAGCTCTCCGCGAAAGCCAAGCAGGACGCCGAGCGCGCCCACCTGCAGGCCTTCGTCGACCGCTTCAAGGCCAAGGCCTCCAAGGCCGCCCAAGCCCAGTCCCGCATGAAGCGCCTGGCCAAGATGGAGCCGGTGGCGACCACGATCGAGGAGCGCGTCGCGCCCTTCACCCTGCCCTCGCCGCCCAAGCCCCTGCCCCCGCCGCTGATCCGGCTGGAGAAGGCGTTCGTCGGCTACGAGGAAGACCGCGCGATCCTCAAGAACCTCAACCTGCGCATGGACCTGGACGACCGCATCGGCCTCCTGGGCGTCAACGGTGCGGGTAAATCCACCTTCGCCAAGATGATCGCCGGCGCGCTGGGCGTGCAGAAGGGCGAGTTCCACCGCGACAAGAAGATGAAGGTCGGCTGGTTCCACCAGCACCAGATCGAGGCGATGGATCCCAACGACACCCCGCTGGAGATCATCCGCCGGGCGATGCCGGAAGCGTCCGAAAGCTCGCGCCGCTCGAAGCTGGCGCAGTTTGGCCTGGGCTTCGAGAAGCAGGAGACCAAGGTCGACGCCCTGTCGGGCGGCGAGCGCGCGCGTCTGCTGCTGAACTTGGTGGCGATGGACGCGCCGCACATGCTCATCCTCGACGAGCCGACCAACCACTTGGACATCGACAGCCGCCGCGCCCTGCTGGACGCGCTGAACGAGTACGAGGGCGCGGTGATCCTGATCACCCACGACCGCTCGCTGATGGAGCTGGTCGCCGACCGCCTGTGGCTGGCCGCTGACGGCACGGTGAAGCCCTTCGACGGCGACATGGACGACTACGCCAAGTTCGTGCTGGACCGCGCCAAGCAGGCCGTGAAGCCGACCCAGGTGGCCCGCGAGCCCGTCGCCGCGGCCGAGCCCGTGAAGAAGAAGACCGCCGTAGAGCCGTTGCGCCGCAAGGTCGAGGCCGCCGAGCAGGTGATGAACCGCTGCACCCGCAACCTGGCCGAACTGGACGCCCAGCTCGAGGATCCCGACCTCTACGTCAAGAACCCGGGCAAGGTGGCCGAGCTGACCAAGCGCCGCGACAACGCCAAGACCAAGCTGGACGAGGCCGAGGAAGCCTGGATGGCGCTGGCCGAAGAGCTGGCCGAAGCGGAGGCCTGACACCTCTGGGTTAGGGTAAACCCTCGTGAACCAAGAAGTTTAGCGCTTCCGGCACATCTGGGCGCGTACAACGTTTGCATGAGCACGCCCGCCCATCCTCGCAATCACGTCGTGGCCAACCCCGAAGGCCTGTCCGCGTCGGTGGTCCTCGAGTCCTTCGCCGACTGGGTCAACGCCCGGATCGGCGAGGCCATGCGGATCGAGATGGACCTGGCGTTCCGCGACCGCCCGTTCGACATCGAGGTCGGCCGCACCCCGCCGCTGGTCGGCTGGGAGCACAAGTTCATCCAGCCCGGCGCGCCTGCGCCGAAAGGCAAGATGTGGACGGTCTACCGCCTGCACGACCAGACCGGCCGTCCGGCCCACCTGCCCCACTCCGGCGACTTGGTCGAGGACCTGACGCCGCTGCTGGGCGAGCTGGGCTATCTCGGCGTGTTCGAGGACGGCGTGGCGATGTTCCCGGGCGTCGGCAAGCGCTAGCCGCTTAGCGATCCCAGGGTGGCGTTCCCTTGAACGCCTCGGCCAGGAAATCCACCATCAGGCGCACCTTGGCGCTCAAGTGCCGGCGGCTGGGATAGACCGCCAGCACGTCGATGTCGGGCAGACGCCAGTCAGGCAGCAGCCGCACCAGCCGCCCCTCGCGCAGGTCCTCGCCGATCAGGAAAGTCGGTTGCCAGATCACGCCCTGCCCGGCCAAAGCCGCCGCCCGCGCCGTGTCGCCATTGTTCGAATACATGACGGGCCGCATCCGCACCGTGGCTTCCCGGCCGTCCCGGTGGGTCAGGCGCCAGTCCTCGGCCATGGCCGTGTAGCTGTAGGCCAGGCAGCGATGCGCCCCGAGGTCTTCCGGCGAGGTCGGCGTCCCGTGGGCCTTCAAATACGCCGGCGAGGCGCAGACGATGTTGCGCGAGGTCGCCAGCTTGCGGGCCACATGGGCCTGGGAGCCGCCGCGCGAGATGCGAATGGCCAGGTCGTAGCCCTCCTCCACTAGGTCGACGACGCGGTCGGACAGGCTGATCTCCAGCTCGACCTTCGGATGGCGCGCCATGAAGTGCGGCCACAGCGGCGCCAGGTGCAGAACGCCGAAGCTGAGCGGCGCATTGATCCGCAGGCGTCCGCGCGGTTCGGCGACATTGGCCGAGGCGGCGGCTTCGGCCTCGGCGATCTCGTCGAGGATGGCGCGAGCCCGTTCGTAGAGCGCCTCGCCGGCCTCGGTCAGCGACAGCCGGCGCGAGGTGCGGTTCAGCAGCCGTGCGCCCAGATGGGTCTCCAACTCGGCCACGTAGCGGGTGACATTGGCCGGCGAGGTGTCCAGCGCCTCGGCCGCCTTGGCGAAGCCGCCGCGGCCGACGACGGTCGTGAACACCTCGAACGCGCGTAGCCGATCCATGGACGCCCCATCATTCCGGAAAGCTGAATGATAGAAGCCGTTTCATCCCATCGTTCAAGGGCCTTACGAGGCCTAAATCACCGTCACTGACCGACGCGCGGTGCGCCGGCCCGTCAAACGGAAAGGTTCACTGTCATGTCCCGCCTCGCCAACAAGACCATCCTGATCACCGGCGGCACCACCGGCATCGGCTTCGCCGCCGCCCAGCGCGCGATCGAAGAAGGCGCCAAGGTCGCCATCACCGGCGCCAACGCCCAGCGCCTGGAAGACGCCAAGGCCGCCCTCGGCGGCGACGTCCTGGCCATCCTGGCCGACGCTGGCGACGTGGCCGCCCAGGCCGACATCGCCAAGGCCGTCGAAACCGCCTTCGGCAAGCTGGACGCCGTGTTCGTCAACGCCGGCGTCGCGCCGTTCGGCCCGCTGGAAAGCTGGACCGAGGAGACCTTCGATCGCGCCATCGGCGTCAACCTGAAGGGCCCGCTGTTCCTGAGGCCCTGGCCCCGATCCTCAGCAACCCGGCCTCGATCGTCTTCAACGGCTCGATCAACGCCCACATCGGCATGCCGAACTCCAGCGTCTACGCCGCCAGCAAGGCCGGCCTGATCTCGCTGGCCCGCACGCTGTCGGGCGAGCTGATCGGCCGGGGGATCCGGGTCAACGTCATCAGCCCCGGGCCGGTGAGCACGCCGCTCTACGGCAAGCTCGGTCTCGACGCCGCCTCGCTGGACGCCATGTCGGCCGGCATCCTGGCCAACCTGCCGGCCGGCCGCTTCGGCGAGCCGCGCGAGATTGCCGATGCGGTGGTGTTCCTGGCCTCGGACGAGAGCCGCTTCACGGTCGGCAGTGAACTGATCATCGATGGCGGCATGAGCACGCTGTAGGGGCTACTTGGCGGGCGTCAGCTTGATCGCGCTGACGCTCGCCGCCCCTGTCGACTTCAGGACCAGCGTGTTGGTCCCCGGCAGCAACGTCACGATCTTGCCGTCCGCTCGATCGCCGTTGACCGCCACCTCCATCGGCCCGGTCCCGACCACGCTCACCGCGTAGCGTCCGGGCCGGGCCGAGATCGTGTAGCGCAGCCATTCGCCAGCGCTGAAGTCGGTGACCACCAGACCGTCTGCCGCGCGCTTCAGGTCCACCCCGTCATTCCGCCCCGTCCGCCCCCGGTTCCACGGCGTGCGCTCGCCGCCGGTCGAGACGTGGTAGTTGGCCACGTCGCTGTCGGCATAGGCCGCGCCGACCACGCCCATATCGTATTCCCAGGCCGGGATCGTCGCGCCTTTCGCACCCACCACGTGCTTCCTGAACGGCCGCACCGTCGCGTCGTGCGGCTGGCGGAACATGGCGTCGATGACGTCCGGATGGGCCTCGTTGTTCTCGAAGCGGACGTCGTGCGCGGCGACCTTCATCAGCACCCGGTAGGCCTTGTCGGCGCTGACCGGGACCTTGGCCTCGCCCGTCAGGGTGGCGACCACCTCGTCATAGGCCGGGTCGACCTTGATCTCGAGCGGCTGGTTGAAGCCAATCTTCTTCAGCGGCCAGAACGCCCAGCCGATGCCGTGGCTCTCGACCAGGCGGATGGAGTCGGCGAACCAGACATTGGAGTTCTCGCCGCTCTCGCCCAGCCACAACGGCAGGCCGGTCTCCTCGCGCAGCTTCAGGTGCTGCTCGATCGAGGCCTCGTCGTTGGTGTTCCAGTATTTGTGGAAGCTGAGCGCCATGTTGGCGTCCCAGGGCTTTGGCATCCCCTTGTAGTTGTTGCCCCAGCAGTTGCCCTCCAGGATGATCATGTGGCGCGGATCAATCTGCCGGATCGCCGCTGTGAGCTCCTGGTAGTAGCTCCACAGCGCCGCCTGCTTCTCGTCCTTGCAGCCGTGGGTATTGCCCGGCCCGTCGAAGTCCCAGTTGGGCTCGTTGATCAGGTCGTAGGCTCCGATCGCCGGCTCGTCCTTGTAGCGGGCGGCCAGTTTCTTCCAGAGGGCGATGGTCTTGCGGCGCGCCTCGGGACTGTCCCACAGCGAGGGCTTTGACGGATCCCGATCGGCGATCGGCAGGTCGTTCCCCTGGCCGCTGGGCGCGGCGTGCAGGTCCAGGATCAGGTACATGCCGTTGGCCTTGGTCCAGGCCAGCAGGTCGTCGATCCGCTTAAAGCCGTCTTCCTTCCAGGTGTCGACGCCGGGCCTCTCCTCCTGGTCGACCGCCAGGGTCAGCAGGTCGTAGTGCATCGGCAGGCGCACGGAGTTGAAGCCCCAGGCGGCCATGGCGTCGATGTCGGCCTTGGTGGTGTGGTTGTCGAGCCAGGCTTGGTGGATCGCCTTCTGGCGCTCGGGCCCGACGAGGTCGGCGATCCTGCCCTGGATGACGCGCTGCTGGCCCAGCTTGGCCAGGCGCAGCATGTAGCCTTCCTGCAGCATCCAGCCGCCCAGGCCCATGCCGCGCAGCAGATAGGGCTTGCCGGTCTCGTCGACGATGCGGGCGTCCTTGGCCTTCAGCCAGCCCTCGGCCTGCGCAGATGTCGAAAGCAGAGCGAACGCCAGGGCGCTCCCAAGAAACAAGGAATGCGCGAGCTTTTTCATGCGAAGGCCTCCCGTCCGAGGTCGCCTTCGAACGGGCGACGCTCACTGGTCAGGCCACTTCGTGCCGCATCATGACAACGTTGTCTAGGCGGGCGTCAACGCCTGGGAGAGGGTCGAGAGCAGCGACATCACCGTCAGCGGCTTAGGCGTGGCGCCATCGAACACCGGATCCAGCGGCCCCATCCGCACGTCGGCCGAGAAGGCGATGATCGGCGCGCCGGCGCTGGGGCCCTGCTCGGCGCGGATGCGCTGAGCGGCCGAGACGCCGTCCAGGCGTGGCATGCGCAGGTCCATCAGGATGGCGTCATAGGGCGCGGCGGCCGCGGCGGCGACGCCCTCCTCCCCGTCCTCGGCTTCGGCGACCTCGACCCCGACGGCCTCCAGCACCGAGCGCACCAGTTCGCGGTTGCCGGCGTTGTCGTCGACCACCAGCACCCGGCTGCCCGGCGGCGGCAGTGGAATGTCGTCCTCGCTGGGCGCATCGTCGTCGGCCTGGGCGATGGGGGCCGGCATCTCGAACCAGAAGCGCGCGCCATGGCCCTCCTCGCTCTCGACGCCGATCTGGCCGCCCATCAGCTCGACCAGTCCCTTGGAAATGGCCAGGCCCAGGCCGGTGCCGCCATGCTGGCGATTCAGGGCCGCGTCGATCTGCGAGAAGCGGGCGAAGAGCAGCGCCTGATCCTCGGCCGCCACGCCGCGCCCGGTGTCGACCACGGCGATGCGCAGGCGGCCGTCGCGATGGACGGCGTCGAGGCTGACCTTGCCAGCGTCGGTGAACTTGACCGCATTGCCGACCAGATTGACCAGCACCTGGCGCACGCGCTCTGGGTCGATCATCACCTGGGGCGGGATCGCGGCGAGACCGTCGGCCGTCAGGGTGAGCCCCTTGGCCATCGCTCCGGCGCTGGTCAGCTCCAGAACCTCGGCGACCAGGTCGGCCACGCTGGTCGGGCGCACATTCAGGGCTATGCGTCCTGACTCCAGCCGCGAGAAGTCGAGGATGTCGTTGATCGTCGTCAGCAGCGTCTGGCCGCCGGCGGCGATGCGGTCGAGATAGCGCTGGGCGCGCGGCGACAGGTCCGGCTCGTCGGCGGCCAAGTTGGCGAAACCGATCACGGCGGTGAGCGGCGTGCGCAGCTCGTGACTCATATTGGCCAGGAACTCGCCCTTCACCGCGGCGGCCTGCTCGGCCTCGGCGCGAGCGGCCCGCAGGTCCAGCTCCAGCGTCTTGCGAGCGGTGACGTCGCGGATGATGTCGGTGATGCCGGTGGGGACGCCGGTGACCGGGTCACAGGCCAAGGTGGGTCGCGACTCCAGCCAGATCATCTGGCCGTCCTTGCGGAAGGCGCGGTACTCGACCGTGGCCGCCGGCGGGGCCGCGGCGGCGCTGGGACAGTCGCGCTGGGCGCTGACCGCCGCGCCGATCTTGGCCATGTCGTCGGGGTGCAGGATCTTCAGATAGGCCGTCCCCAGCAGCTCCTCGAGCGGATAGCCGGTGATCGAGCGGGCGGCTGGCGAGATGTAGTTCATCTGCCCGTGCAGGTCGCTATGGGCGATGATGTCCAGGGCGCTCTCGGCCAGCAGGCGGAAGCCGGCTTCGCTGCGCTCGGCGGCGGCCGAGGTCTCGATCAGGCGGTTCATCACGTCGCGGCGCTGGCGCTGCAGGGCCGCGATCGGCAGGCTGACGAAGATCGACACGGCCAGGAACGACTGCAGCACCGTCGACTGGATGGCCGAGCCTGCGTGGATCAGGTGGATCGGCCCGCGTCCGGCCAGGGTCAGGACCAGGGCGATGGCGGCGACCAGGGCCGAGCTGATGGCCGCGCCCAGCACCTCCTGGCGCCAGGCGACCAGCAGCATGGTCGGCGGCACCAGGAACAGCAGTGGATACTGCACCTGGCTGAACACCGCGATGGTGACCATGCAGCAGATCACCATCGACAGGACCCCGTCCCCGGTCCAGGGCCGCTCGCGCAGATATTGGCCGGACTTGAACAGCACCAGCAGGCACGGACCGATGGTCAGCATGCCCAGCACGTCGTTCAGCGCCCAGCCGATGACCGCGCGCAGCAGGTCACCGCCCAGGATCAGGGTGTAGAACGTCGAGGCGATGGTCCCCAGCAGCGCCGGGGCCATGAAGCCGCCCAGCAGCACGAAGGCCAGCATGTCGCGCGGCCGGCCCAGGTCGATCGCCTCGCCCGTCACGCGGCGCACGCACGTCGCCGCCAGGAGGGCCTCGATGAGATTGAGCACGACCAGGATCACGGCCAGGACCGGCGTGTCGCCGGCGTGGAGGGCCGCGCCCAGCGCGCCGACGGCCGCTCCGGCCAGCATCACCGGCCAGCGCCGCGTGGGCGACGACAGCAGGCACGCGGCCAGGAAGCCGTTGGACAGCCAGATCGGGGTTCCGAGATGGTAGGCGCGTGGAACTTCAGCGCAAAGATAGGCCAGCAGCCCGAAGCCAAACGCGACGCCGACCGCGAGCAGCACAGCTTTCGCCAAGTCGTCGCGGGCCGTGGATCCGATCGTCGGGTGGTCGACCATGCGCTGAACCGGCCAGTCGGGGAGCTCCGACCCTTTCGGTTATTTCACCGGATACGGGAAAACGCCAGAAAAGCTTGGGATAACAAGGTTACTACCCGCACTTCACTTCCTGGACGACGCCGGTGTCGGCATTGAACAGGATGTTCAGGCGGTCGGCGCGGTAATCCATGGTCACTGGGCAGGTCGTGCAGGCCACCCGCCACCGCGACGGATCGACCGGAGCCGGCAGGCTGGTGCGCAGCTTGCCGACATATTGCTGGGCGTCCTTCAGGCCGCACTGGTCCTTGGAGGCCTCGGCGACCGGCGGCTTGGCCGGCAGCGCGATGGCGGGCGGCGCGGTAGGAGTGCTGGGCGGCGGCGGCGGGGCCGGCTCGGGCGCGCTGGAACATGACGCCAGAACCAGACCCAGGACTGCTGCGGACAGTACGCGCTTCATGCCTGCTTCTCCCAACCGCGTTCGGCGCCCTGGCGCCAGTAGGATACCGGATGCCCGGCCTTCTTGAAGACGGACCAGCGGCCTCGCGCCATGGCCAGCGCCTGGTCATCCCGGCCGTCGAACAGCAGGATGCAGCGCGAGACCCCGGCCAGATCGCCAGGCTCCGCCCCGTCGATCAGGAACAAAGCGTCACCGGCGTTCGGGTTGCCATCCTCGCCGGTCAGCAGCACCGGCTGGCGCTCGGCCATCGGCTCGCTGGCCAGGCCGTGCGGCAGGAAGCTGTCCTCGCGGAAGGTCCAGAGGTGCTGGTCCAGCGCCTCCAGCCGTCGAGGGTCACCGCCGCGCACCAGCGCTTTCCAGCCCCTGCCCAGCGTCTTCTCCAGAAGCTCGGGCAGCACCGCCTCGAGCGGCGAGCGCTCCAGGTGGTAGAACCAGACCTCGCACGGCGCGGCGGTCATGCTCAGCCTTCGTAGGCGTCGGCGACGAGGCGGTTCAGCAGACGCACGCCGTAGCCGGCCGCGCCGTCGGGCACGGTCGGATCGGCCGAGGGCTTCTTCCAAGCCGTCGAGGCGATGTCGAGGTGGGCCCACGGGGTGTTGTTGACGAAGCGCTGCAGGAACAGACCCGCCGTGATCGAACCGGCCGGGCGGCCGCCGATGTTCTTCATGTCGGCGATCGGGCTTTCGATCTGCTTCTCGTAGGACGCCGGCAGCGGCAGGCGCCACAGCAGCTCGCGCTCGGCCTTGCCGGCCGCAAGAAGTTTCTCCGACAAGCCATCGTTATTGCTGAACAAACCAGCGTAGTCATGACCTAGCGAAATGATGATCGCGCCGGTCAGGGTGGCCAGGTTGACCATGAACTGCGGCTTGAAGCGCTCCTGGCAGTACCATAGGGCGTCGGCCAGCACGAGGCGGCCTTCGGCGTCGGTGTTGATGACCTCGATCGTCTGACCCGACATCGAGGTGACCACGTCGCCCGGGCGCTGGGCGTTGCCGTCGGGCATGTTCTCGACGAGACCCAGAATGCCGATGGCGTTGACCTTGGCCTTGCGGCCGGCCAGGGCGTGCATGACGCCGGTCACGGCGGCCGCGCCGCCCATGTCCCACTTCATGTCTTCCATGCCGTCGGCCGGCTTGATGCTGATGCCGCCGGTGTCGAAAGTGACGCCCTTGCCGACGAAGGCGATCGGCTGGGCCGACTTATCGGCCGCGCCGGTCCACTTCATGATGACCAGTTGGCTCTCGCGCACCGAGCCCTGGCCGACGCCCAGCAGGCTGCCCATGCCGAGCTCGGCCATCTGGGCCTCGCCCAGGATCTCGACTTCCAGGCCCAGGCTTTCCAGGCTCTTGGCGCGGGCGGCGAACTCTTCGGGGTGCAGGATGTTGGCCGGCTCGGAGACGAGGTCGCGGCTGAAGATGATGGCGTCGGCCAGGGCGGCCAGCGGCTCGAACGCCTTCTGGGCCTTGACCGGATCGGCGGCGGCGACCTTGACCACCTGGACCGAGGGCTTCTTCTCGGCCTTCTCGGTGGTGCGGTACTTGTCGAAGCGATAGGCGGCCAGGCGCGCGCCGAAGGCGGCGCGGGCGGCGCTCTCGGCGTCGGCGCCCAGCTTCAAAACGAGCTCGGTGACGCCGGTGGTCTTGATGGCCTGGTAGGCCGAGGCGGCGGCGGTCTCGACCGCTTCCGGCTCCACCGCGCCCGAGCCATCGACGCCGACCAGCACGATGCGGGCGGCTTCCAGGCCGTGCGGGGCGACGAGGTCCAGGGTCTGGCCCTTGGCGCCGGTGAAGCGGCCGCCAGCGATGGCGCGCGCCAGGGCGCCGCCGGTCGACTCGTTGGCCGCCTTGGCTTCCGGCGACAGGGCCGCGCCCTCGTGGGCCAGGACCGCGAGGGCGGCCGTGGCGCCGGCCTGGGTGTCGACGGGGACGAACTCGATACGCATGCCGCGCTCCTGCATCTGGGCGACTTCTAAGGGGCGCGTCCGACGCGCTGCCGCTCATCTAGAACTAGGCGGCATAGTCCAATGCGGCGCCATAGAAAAGGCTCCGTTCGACCCCACTGCGCACGGTCAAGTCAGGTCCCCCGTTGTGTCGACACAAAGCCCCCGTGTAGAACGACCCATCTTCGGGGTTCGTCCCACGAATCCATCCGCCCCGAACCCCCACTAGATGCGCCTCATAGAACGCTATCTCTTCCGCCAGTTGCTGGGTCCGACGCTGCTGGCGACGGCGGCCCTGGTTGCGCTTGCGCTGCTGGCGCGCAGCCTGTCGGAGTTCGACGTGCTGGTGGAGCAGCGCCAGAGCGCGCTGGTGTTCCTGAAGATCATCGTGCTGGCCCTGCCCCAGCTCCTGGGCATCATGATGCCGCTGGCCCTGTTCGTGGCCGCGCTGGTGGCCCTGAACCGTCTGCACACCGAGCAGGAAATCGTCGTCTGCTTCGCCGGCGGCATGAGTCGCTGGAGCGTCATCTCGCCGGCCATGCGCCTGGCGGTGATCGCCGCTTTGGTGTCACTGGTCTCGGGCCTGTGGCTGCAGCCGTGGAGCGCCCGCCAGATCCGCGAGACCTCGTTCGACATCAAGACCGACATCACCTCGACCCTGGTCCAGCCGGGCCAGTTCACCGAGCCGGGCCCGGGCCTGACGGTCTATGCGCAGTCGATCGACCGCGACAACAAGATCCAGAACCTGTTCATCCACCAGGAAATGCCCAACGGCGGCGCCTCGACCTATTCGTCGCGCGAGGCCGAGATCGCCACCCGGCGGGGCGAACCGGTGCTGATCATGCGCCACGGCTCCAACCAGCAGTTCTCGCGCCAGGGCGTGCTGCAGTACACCTCGTTCGACGAGTACACCTTCGACCTGTCCAGCCTGTCGCACACCGACGAGCTGGTGCACTACAAGATCGCCGACCGCTATCCGCACGAGCTGTTCTTCCCGGACATGACCCAGGAGTGGGAGCAGCGGAACAAGGGCAAGATGCTGGCCGAGGGCCATTCGCGCTTCGCCAGCCCGCTCTACAGCATCGCCCTGATGACCATGGCCTTGGCGGCCGTGCTGGGCGGCTCGTTCAGCCGCATGGGCTATGGCAACCGGATGGCCGCCGTCGGCGCCGCCGCGGCCGTGGTCCGCATCGTCGGCTTCGGCGTGCAGGCCGCGTGCGAGGACAGCGCCTGGCTGAACGTCCTGCAGTACATGGTGCCGCTGGCGGCCATGTGGTGGGGCCTGTCGCAGATCTTCCGCCAGAAGGTCTCCAAGCGCCGCGCCGCCCGGATGGCCAAGGCCGCCCCCGCCCTGTCGGGAGCCGCCTGATGCTGACCATGGGCATGCTGGAACGCTACGTGCTCAAGCGCACCATGAGCGCCCTGGTGGCGGCCCTTGCCGTGCTGGGCGCGATGGTGATGCTGATCGCCTTCGTCGACATCGCCCGCAATGTGGGCACGCGCGCCGACGCCAGCTTCCTGCAGCTGCTGTACCTGACCATCCTGCAGGCTCCGGCCACCATCCTGGTGCTGGCGCCGTTCGTCTTCCTGTTCGGCACCATGTGGGCCTTCGTAGAGCTGAACCGGCGCAGCGAGCTGATCGCCATGCGCGCGGCCGGCGTCTCGGCCTGGCGGTTCATCATGCCCGCGGCCATGGCCTCGTTCGTGATCGGCCTCCTGAGCATCACCCTGCTCAACCCGCTGACCACGGCCATGACGGCCAAGTACGAGAGCGAGCGGGACGCCGTGATGAACGGCTATCTGAAGGAAACCCCGAAGGGCACCTGGCTGCGCCAGGGCGACGACAAGACCCAGATCGTCATCCGCGCCCGCACCCGTGACGTCATCGACGGCTCGGTGCGCCTGAAGGGCGTGTCGCTGTTCGTCTACGCCCTGAACGCCAAGGGCGTGATGGACTTCACCCGCCGGATCGAGGCCACCGAGGCGCGGCTGGAGCCGGGCTTCTGGCGCCTGTCGGGCGTGCGCGAAGCCACGCCCGGCGCCGGCGCCATCCGTTCCGACAGCCTATCGATCCCGTCGAACCTGGACGACCGCACCGCCTCGGAACGTTTCAACACGCCCCAGGCCGTGGCGCTATGGCGACTGCCGGCGACGATCCAGCGCACCGAGGACGCCGGCTTCTCGGCCGCGCCGTTCAAGCTGCGCCTGCAGCAGGACCTGGCCACGCCGGTGCTGTTCGCCGCCATGTCGGTGCTGGCCGCGGCCTTCTCGCTGCGCCTGATGCGCCTGGGCGGCCTGGCGGCCCTCGCCGGCTCCGGCGTCGCCCTGGGCTTTGGGTTCTTCTTTTTCAACGAGCTGTGCAGCACCTTGGGCAAGGCCGACGTTCTGGCCCCGTTCATCGCCGCATGGACCCCGCCGACCATCGCACTTTTGGCGGGCTTCACTTTGCTTTGCTATACGGAAGATGGGTGAGTCATTGCTGCCAGGGTCATTCATGACTGAAACGCGTCCCAGCGTCCCGTCCGCCTGCCGCGCGCTGCTGTGCAGCGGCGCGGCTTGGCTGGCGTTCGCCTGCGCGGGCGCGGCCCACGCTCAGCAAAGCCTGGCCACGATCCCGCCGACGCCGGTGGTCCCCGCCACGCCGTCCGACGGCCTGACGGACGAGGGCTATTACCTCGAGTCCGACCTGCTGATCCGCGACGACGTCAACCAGATCATGACGGCGCGCGGCAAGGTCCAGAGCCGCTACCAGGGCCGGACCCTGCGCGCCGACGAGGTGATCTACAACGCCAAGACCGGCGAGATCACCGCCAACGGCCACGTCCAGCTGATCAATCCGGACGGTACGGCCGAGTTCGCCGACCACATGGAAGTCGACAAGGACATGAAGGCGGGCTTTGCCCAGAACTTCGCCGCCCGCCTCGACCAAAACATGAAGATCGCGGCCGTCACGGCCGTGCGCCGCAACGCCAACATCCAGGAACTGAACCGGGCGATCTACACGCCCTGCGAGGTCTGCGCCGAAAAGCCGACCCCGACCTGGTCGGTCTCGGCCGACAAGATCGTCCAGGATAAGCAGAAGCAGCTGATCTACTACAAGAACGCCACCATCCGTCTGTGGGGCGCGCCGATCCTGTACCTGCCGCTGTTCTGGCACCCCGATCCGCAGGCCAAGCGCAGCTCGGGCTTCCTGGCGCCGAAGATCGACTTCTCCAAGGGCCGGGGCACCTCGTACAACCAGCCCTACTACTACGTGATCTCGCCGTCGTCGGACGTCATCCTGGCGCCGCAGATCAGCACGAACGTCAATCCGTTCCTGAACATCAACTACCGCAAGCGCTTCTACTCGGGCACGGTCGAGGCGCGCGCCGGCTTCACGTACGACAAGGACTTCGACATCCACGGCGACCGCTTCGGCCAGTCGACCGCCCGCAGCTACATCCTGGCCAACGGCAAGTTCGACATCGACCAGAAGTGGAAGTGGGGCTTCACGGCCGAGCGCGTCTCCGACGCCCTGCTGTTCGACAAGTACAAGGTCAACGACGTCTACGTGCAGCGCGGGCTGTTCACGAGCGACGACCATCGCCTGGTCTCGCAGCTCTACACTACCCGCCAGGATGCGCGCTCGTGGTTCTCGGTCTCGGCCGTCTCGGTCCAGGGCCTGCGCGTCGTCGGCATCAACACGACGACCAACTCGGCCAACGCCTTCGAGAACAGCGGCGCCTTCCCGCTGATCGGCCCGCTGGTCGAGGCCCGCTGGGAGCCCTCCAGCCCGGTGCTGGGCGGCCGCCTGCGCCTGCAGGGTTCGGGCGTCATGCTGAACCGCTCGGAGTCGCAGTATGGCGAACCGCCCTACTTCCTGCCCGGCTACAAGGGCGAAGGCGGCGTCGATTCCAGCCGCGCCAGCGTCAAGGCCGACTGGCGCACCAGCACGATCGTCGGCAACGGCCTGAAGGTCTCGCCCTTCGCCCAGGCCCGCGCCGACGCCTATTCGATCAAGTCCTACGTCACCCCGGCCGCCGCGGCCCTGGGCGACGACGACAAGGACACCTACACCCGCGCCCTGGGCGTGGGCGGCGTCGATCTGAGCCTGCCGTTCTACAAGCCGTTGAAGAACGGCGGCAACGTGGTGCTGGAGCCCCTGGCCCAGGTCGCGGTCGGCTCGGACAGCTCGCGCGTGCCGACCATCGTCGCCCGCAACGGCACGACGACCTATCTCTACAACGAAGACAGCGCGACGCTGGAATTCGACGAGACCAACCTGTTCTCGGCCAACAAGTCGCCGGGCTTTGACCTCTATGAGGGCGGCCAGCGCCTGAACGTCGGCGGCCGGGCCACCTACACCCTGCCGGGCGGCCGCAGCGGCAGCATCCTGGTCGGACGCAGCTTCCGCACCCAGTTCGACCCGCTCATCCCGGCCCGCACGGGCCTGCAGAGCAAGTCGTCGGACTGGATCGTGGCCGCGACCGTCACGCCGATCCGCGGCATCACCGCCTTCGCCCGCACCCGTCTCGATTCGGACACCCAGGAGATCAAGCGCCTGGAAACCGGCGTCGACGCCTTCACCACGCGCGGCTACGCCTCGATCCGCTATCTGAAGGACGAGCTGGACGCCAACGGCAACCGCCAGGAAAACTTCGAAGCGCGCGGCGAGCTGAAGATCACCAAGAAGTTCTCGCTGACCACCTTCGGCCAGCGTGACATGGTCGCCGACGTCTGGCGCCGCCGCGACATCGGCGTGGCCTACCAGGACGACTGCATCCGCATCGACGTGATCTACCAGCAGCAGGACCGCTACGCCTCGACGGCGCAGGGTCTGCGCCTGCAGCCTGACCGTACGATCGTGTTCAGCCTTTCGTTCGCCACATTGGGCGCTGCAGGATATGCAGGTAGATGAGTGAACACGTCATGGGGGGGCGTGCCGCGTTCGCGCGCGTCCGCCCGGTGTGTCTCGGGGGCGACGACCACTTGGTCGACCAGGGGGAAACGTCAGATTTGGCGTTCGTCACTTCCAAAAACGTGATAACCGACCGCGCCCGCCGGGTGCGGTCTGGGACTAGAGGAACGACACTATCCATGCGGTCTGCGCGTAGCGTCACGACTTTCGCGGCCGGCGCCGCGTCCATTCTCGCCCTGACCGTGGCGAGCCTCGGCCTGCCCGCGCAAGCCTTCCAGGCGCAACAGCCGGCGGCCGCGCCGCCGGAGGTGGCGGCTCCGCCCGCTCAGGCCCCGGCTGCGGCCGCGCCTGCCGCGCCCCAGCCTCTGCAGGAAAGCGTGGCGGCGGTCGTCAATGACGAGATCGTCTCCAGCTACGACCTGATGCAGCGCATGCGCCTGCTGATGGCCACCTCGGGCATGCAGGCCACCCAGGAGAACCTGCCTCAGATCGAGCAGGAAGCCCTGCGGTCGCTGGTCGACGAGCACCTGCAGATGCAGGAGCTGAAGCGCCTCGAGAAGTCGCAGAAGATCACGATCATCTCGACCGACAAGGAAGTCGACGAGCAGATCGGCGACATCGCCCAGTCCAACCGCATGAGCCCCGACCAGCTGAAGCAACAGCTGGTCTCGCAAGGCATCGGCCTGGACACCTGGCGCGCCCAACTGCGCGCCGACTCGTCGTGGCAGAGCTGGATCCAGGGCCGCTACGGCTCGCGCCTGCGCATCGGCGAAGACCAGATCAAGGCCTATCAGCGTCGCCTGGCCGACGCCGCGGCCAAGCCGCAGTACGAAGTCAGCGAAGTCTTCCTCGACGCCGCGCGCGTGGGCGGCATGCAGGTCGCCACCAACGGCGCCAACCAGCTGCTCAACCAGATGCAGCAGGGCGCGCCCTTCGCCGCCGTCGCGCGTCAGTTCTCGGGCTCGGCCACCGCCGCCAACGGCGGTGACGTGGGTTGGGTCAGCCCCGGCGAAATGCCGCCGGAAGTCGACGCCGCGCTCGAAGAGCTGCGCCCCGGCCAGCTGTCCAAGCCGATCCCGGTCAAGGACGGCGTCTACATCGTCTATCTGCGCGACAAGCGCGCCGGCTCGAAGACCGCGATCGTCGACCTCAAGCAGGTCGCCGCCCCGCTGGCCGCCGACGCCACCGAGGCCCAGATCGCCGCGGCCACCAAGCTGCTGACCGACCTGAAGCCCAAGATCAACAACTGCTCGACGCTGGAAACCATCGCCGGCAAGGTCGACGGCCTAGTCGCCGGCGACCTGGGCGAGGCCGAGATCACCGATCTGGCCCCCGCCTTCCAGGAAGCGGCCAATAAGCTGGACGTCGGCCAGATCTCGGACCCGATCCGCACCGACGCCGGCATGCACCTGATCGCCGTCTGCGGTAAGCGCCAGGGCGGCGCCAACGCCCCGTCGCACGACCAGATCGAAAACCGCCTGCGCGGTCAGCAACTGGCGCTGATCTCCAAGCGCTACCTGCGCGACCTGCGCAACCAGGCCACCATCGAGACCCGGTGATCGGTCCGCTAGCCCTCAGCGCCGGTGATCCCGCCGGCGTCGGCGCGGAGATCATCGCCAAGGCCTGGGCTGCCCTGCGCCACGACGGTCCGCCGTTCGTGGTGGTGGGCGACGCCCAGCTGCTGGCCTCGGCCGGCGGCGGGGTGAAGGTCCGGGTCGTCACCCGTCCGCAGGACGTCGCGGGCGTCTTTCCCGACGCCCTGCCGGTGATGGACATCCCCCTGCTCTCGCCGGTCGTCTCGGGCCAGCCGTCCCCGGCCTATGCGCCGCAGGTGATCCGCTGGATCGAGACCGGCGTGGGCCTGGCCCTGTCCGGCGCGGTCTCTGGCCTGGTCACGGCGCCGATCGCCAAGGCCCCGCTCTACGAGGCCGGCTTCAAGTTTCCCGGCCACACCGAGTTCCTGGCGGACCTGACCGTCGACGAGACGTTCGACGGCGCGCGCGGTCCGGTGATGATGCTGGCGGCCGGCGACCTGCGCGCCACCCTGGTCACCATCCATACCGCCATCGCCAAGGTCCCCGCGGCCCTGACCATCGAGAAGGTGGTCACCAGCGGCCTGGTCACCGCCCAGGCCCTGCGCAAGGACTTCGGCATCGAGCGCCCCCGCCTGGCCGTCGCCGCCCTCAACCCGCACGCCGGCGAAGGCGGGGCGCTGGGACGCGAAGAGATCGAGATCATCGAGCCGGCCGTCCGCGCCTTGAAGGACCTGGGCGTCGACGCCTTCGGCCCCTCGCCGGCCGACAGCCTGTTCCACCCGGCCGCGCGCCTCGGCTACGACGGGGTGCTGTGCATGTATCACGACCAGGCCCTGATTCCGGTCAAGATGCTGGACTTCTGGGGCGGGGTGAACATCACCCTGGGCCTGCCGATCGTGCGCACCTCGCCCGACCACGGCACCGGCTTCGACATCGCTGGACGCGGCATCGCCCGTCCCGATAGCCTGATCGCCGCCATCAAGCTGGCGGCCGACATCGCCGCCCGTCGCGGCGCCTGAGAGAACAGACGATGAGCCTGGCCGACCTGCCGCCCCTGCGCGAGGCCCTGGAGCGCCACGACCTGTTGGCGCGCAAGAGCTTTGGCCAGCACTTCCTGCTGGACCTGAACGTCACCCGCAAGATCGCCCGCCTGGCCCAGGTCGGCGAAGGCGATGTCGTGGTCGAGGTCGGTCCCGGCCCAGGCGGCCTGACCCGCGCTCTGCTGGAAACCGGCGCCAAGGTCGTGGCCATCGAGAAGGACAGCCGCTTTCTGCCCCTGCTGGCCGAGGTCGCCGAAGTGGCGGACGGCCGTCTTGAGCTGGTCGAGGGCGACGCCCTGAAGGTCGATGGCGCCAAGGCCGCCGGCGGCGTTCCGGCTCACGTGGTCTCCAACCTGCCCTACAATGTCGGCACCCAACTCTTGATCAACTGGCTGACCGGCCCGTTCAAGCCGCTGTCGATGACCCTGATGTTCCAGAAGGAAGTCGCCGACCGCATCGTCGCCACGACGGACGACGACGCCTATGGCCGCCTGGCGGTGATCTCCCAGGTGCTGTGCGACGCCCGCACGGTGATGGACCTGCCGGCCAAGGCCTTCACCCCGCCGCCCAAGGTCGCCTCGGCCGTCGTGCGCCTGGTCCCCAAGGCCGATCCGCCGCCCGCCGACGTCATCGCCGCCCTCGAACGGGTCACGGCCGCCGCCTTCGGCCAACGCCGCAAGATGCTGCGCTCCAGCCTCAAGGCGCTGGGCGGCGGCGAGCTGTGCGAAAAGGCTGGTGTCAGCCCCGACGTGCGGGCCGAGGTCGTCGACCTGGCCGGCTTCCTGGCCCTGGCGCGAGCGACCCTGGGCTGATGTCGAGCCGCTACGGGCTCTCCGTCAGAAGCGCCCAGGTCGGCGATGCGGACGGGCTGGCGGAACTGCTCTCGAGCGCCGGCGCGACCGTGACCAAGGACCGCCTGACTGCCGTCCTGGACCAATCGGGCGCGGTGTTGATCGCCGAGGAATGGGGACCGCCCTCGGGCGTCATCGTGGCGCACTGGCGCGCCGAGCTGACCGCCGACCTGAAGGTCGGGTCGATCTCCTTGCTGCTCGTGGATCCGGAGCGACGGCGCAACGGCATCGCTCGCCTGCTGCTGAAGGCCGCTTCGCAGGCCGCGCGGTCGGCAGGCTGCGGCGGGCTGGTCCTCGACGCCGGATCCTCCCATGACGACCTGCGCGCCTTCGCACTCGCCACGGGTTTCGAACGGACCGGTGAGACCTTCGCCCGCGCGCTGCGCAAACGCGGCGCCCAAGACTAAGGCCAATCGCCATTCGCGGCGAAGGACGAGCACGGCCCCGCTGACTTGAATGTCGAGCCGCCCTAGGACTCGAACGCCTCGATGATCGGGCATGGCCCCTTGTCCGACGCCGCGCAGGCATGGGCCAATTTGGCGAGGGCCGCCCGCGCCGCCTGCAGCTCGGCGATCTTCTCATCCAGCGCCGTGATGCGTTCCCGCGCCAAGGCCCTGGCTCGCGCACGATCCTGGCCGGCGTCGAGCGCCAGCAGTTCGCCGATCTGCTCCAGCGTAAAGCCCGCGGCCTGGGCTGACCGGATGAACTTCAGCCGCCGGACATCCTCGTCGTCATACCGCCGGATGCCGCCGGAGAGCGCCGAACCGCCGCTCTTGTCAGGCGTTCGCAGCAGACCCCGCCGTTGGTAGTAGCGAACCGTCTCCACGCCGACGCCGCCCTCGCGGGCCAGGGTCGCGATCGTGCCTTCCATGCCTTGACTCCGTACCATGGTACGGACCCTAAATGGGGCGGGTCCAGTCGCGTACCAAGGAGTTGCTGCGATGAAACCCCAGAGAACGGCCGTGCTCTACCGCATGGTGATGCCCGAGCACCTCTGCCCCTCGGGTTTGAAGGCGAGGCATCTGCTGAAGGCCAAGGGCTATGCGGTCGAGGATCACTGGCTGACCAGCCGCGCCGAGACCGACGCCTTCAAGGCCCAGCACGACGTCAGGACGACGCCCCAGGTGTTCATCGACGGCCAGCGGATCGGCGGCTACACCGACCTGCGCCAGCATTTCGGCGCGCGCGATCCCAAGGCCCCGACCTACGCGCCGGTGATCGCCGTCTTCGCGGTGGCCGCCCTGATCGCCCTGGCGACCTCCCAGGCGGCCTTTCACACGCCCCTGACCGTCCAGGCCGCCGAGTGGTTCGCAGCCTTCTCCATGAGCCTGCTGGCCATGCTGAAGCTGCGCGACGTCGAGAGCTTCTCGACCATGTTCCTGAACTACGACCTCTTGGCCCGTCGCTGGGTCCCGTACGGCTACATCTATCCGTTCGCCGAGCTGACGGCCGGGGTGCTGATGGCGGCCGGCGTGCTGACCGATTTGGCCGCGCCGCTGGGCCTGTTCATCGGCGGCGTCGGCGCGGTTTCGGTGGTCAAGGCGGTCTATGTCGACAAGCGCGAGCTCAAGTGCGCCTGCGTCGGCGGCGACACCAACGTGCCGCTGGGCTTCGTCTCGCTGACCGAGAACCTGCTGATGATCGCCATGTCCCTGTGGATGCTGGCGCGCCCCCACACATAAGACCTCAAAGCCTATTGACGCTGAGGCCAGCGCTCTCCAGCCTGCCGCTGGGCTGAACGGGGCGAATGTGACCACCAACAGTACGGTGAAAGCGCCTTCGACGGTGGCGCGGCGGCTGCTCGTCATGGCCCTGACTCTGGCTGCGCCCGCCATCCTGCTGATGGGCGCGCTGGTGGCCATGCAGTATTCCGAAGGCCAGCGGCGCTTCGCCACCCAGCTGACGGCCATGACTCGCGCCCTGTCCCTGGCCACCGACCGCCAGATCGGCCAGGGCCAGAGCATCCTGCAGGGCCTGGCCGTGTCGTCGGCCCTGGCCGAGGGCGACCTCAAGACCTTCGACAGGCAGGCGCGCGAGGCGACCAAGGGCCGCGACGCCTGGATCGTGCTGATGAGCCAGGACCGCCAGCTGCTCAACACGCGCATGGGTCCAGGCCAGACACCGCCGGCCATGCGCCTGTCCGACGCCGACTGGGACCGCATGTCCCACGGCCGCACCACGGTTTCGGACCTGATCCCGCGCCCCGCCCCGCTGCTGCCGATCATCGGCTTCGACATGCCGGTGCTGGTCGAGGGCAAGATCTTCGTGCTGGGCTACATCCAGTCGCCCGACAACTTCCACAGCCTGATGACGGCCCAGGCCTTTCCCGACACCTGGACGGCCAGCATCGTCGACCGCAACGCCGCGCTGGTGGCCCGCTCGCGCGATCAGGACAAGATGCTGGGCCGCCACGCCAGCAAGGACATGCAGCGGGCCATGGCCCACGCCAACGAAGGCGTGATCCACAGCCAGACGCTGGAAGGCATCAAGACCCTGTCGGCGTTCAGCCGCTCGCAGAAGTCGGGCTGGACCTTCATCGTCGGCGTGCCGCGCGATGAGCTGAACCGCACGGTGCTGACCTCCCTGGGACCGGCCATCGCCGGCGCGGCTCTGCTGATCGCCCTGGGCGTGGCGGCCGCCATCGGCTTTGCCCGCCCCATTTCGCGCGACGTGCGCGGCCTGGTCGCCGAGGCCGAGGCCCTGGCCGCGGGCCGCCCCCTGGATCCGGCCCCCTCGCACCTGCAGGAGATCGCCGAGGTGCGCGGCTCGCTGCAGGCCGCCGCAGACATTCTGCGCGCTCGCGAAGACGACGCCCGCAAGGCCGCCGACCGCCAGCAGCTGATGATCAACGAGCTGAACCATCGGGTGAAGAACACCCTGGTCGTCGTCCAGTCCCTGGCCCGCCATAGCCTGCGCTCCACAGGCCAACAGGGCGGCGAGAACGGCCTCAACCAGTTCAATGACCGCCTCTACACCCTGGCCAGCGCCCACGACCTGCTGACGCGTCGCAACTGGGAAGGCGCGGACCTGGGCGAGCTGCTGGCCGAGGCGCTGAAGCCCTATGCCAGCCAGGTCACCCTGGACGGTCCGCCCCTGCCCCTGGCGCCCAACGCCGCCGTGGCGCTGGCGATGATCTTCCACGAGCTGGCCACCAACGCCTCCAAGTACGGGGCGCTGTCGAACGACACCGGCCGGGTCGCCGTCTCCTGGAGCCTGGGCGCGCGCACCCTGCTGACCATCGAGTGGCGCGAGCGCGGCGGCCCCCTGGTCAAGCCGCCCGAGCGCGGCGGCTTCGGCTCACGCCTGATCGCCGCCAGCCTGAAGGGCGACCTCGCCGGCTCGGCGACCTTCGACTACGCCCCCGAGGGCCTGACCTGCGTGCTGAGCATCATCGCCCCGCCCAAAGGCGCCACGCAGTTGGGCGAAGCCTAGACCGATCGTCGCAGCGCCCTCTTGTCGCCTTGGCTTGGCCACGGAGCGTCTGCAATAGCTCCTCGTGTCGGACATCGGGGACGTTGCGTTATGAACCTGCCATTCTTGATCGGAGCCATCCTGGGCTCGGGCCTGTTCATCGCGTTTGGCCGCGCGCCGGCCGAGCGGCTGATCGCCCTCGTGCAAGACCAGCTGAAGCGCTAGGGAACTAACGGCGCCGTTGGAGCCTTCATTGGACAGGTCGCACAGGGCGACCACGCTCATGGAGTCCCTACGATGTCCATTCTCGCCTGGCTTCTTCTGGGCCTGATCGCCGGCTTCATCGCCAGCAAGCTCGTCAACCGTTCCGGCAGCGGCGTGCTGCTGGATATCGTGCTCGGCATCGTCGGCGCGTTCGTCGGCGGTTGGCTGTTCAACCAGTTCGGCAACGGCGGCGTGTCGGGTTTCAACCTGTACAGCCTGGCCGTGGCCACCATCGGCGCCGTCGTCATCCTGGCGCTGTACCACCTGATCTTCGGCCGTCGCGCGCTTTAAGCGTCAGGCCCGAAAACCTCGTCCTTCGACAAGCTCAGGATGAGGTTTTCTACTGCTACGGCGTGAAAGTAGTCCTCATCCTGAGCTTGTCGAAGGACGAGGACTGCTTCTCCGCCTAGATCTCTTCCTTGAGGAGATCGCCCACCAGGTCGCCGATCCACGGGTTGCGAGCCCGCTTCAGACGTTCGGCGTGATAGATGTGGGCCAGGTCCGCGTAGGCGCGGTCGAAATCATCATTGAGAATGACGTAGTCGAACTGCTCCCAGGCGGCGACTTCGTCCTTGGCGCGTGACAGGCGACGGTGGATCACCTCTTCGCTGTCCTGGCTGCGCGCGTGCAGGCGGCGACTCATCTCGGCCAGCGACGGCGGCAGGATGTAGACCAGAACGCTGTCCTGCTGAGCCTGGGCGTGCACCTTCATGGCGCCCTGGAAGTCGATGTCGAACAGCGCGCTCTCGCCCCGCTCCAGCGCGGCCATGATCGGCGGCTTGGGGCTGCCGTAGAAGTTTCCGTAGACCTCGGCCCACTCCAGGAAGGCGTTCTGGTCTATCAGCGCCTGGAACTCGTCCCGCGTCGTGAAGTGATAGTCGCGGCCGTGGTGCTCGCCCGGACGCGGCTCGCGCGTTGTGTAGCTGATCGACAGGTGCAGGTCGTTGTGGTCGGCCACCAGGCGGCGGGTCAGCGAGGTCTTGCCGACGCCCGAGGGGGCGACGACCATCAGCAGCAGGCCGCGGGTGTTGTGGTGGGGCTTATTCAACGTTCTGGACCTGCTCACGGAACTGCTCGATCACGGCCTTCAGCTCCAGACCGATCGCGGTCAGGGCAGTCAGGGCCGATTTCGAGCAGAGGGTATTGGATTCTCGCATGAATTCCTGGGAGAGGAAGTCAAGCCGGCGGCCTGACGCCCCCTCGCCCGACAGCAGCCCGCGCGCCGCCACCACGTGGCTGGCCAAGCGGTCGAGCTCCTCGCGCACATCGGCCTTCACGGCCTGGGCGGCGGCTTCCTGGACGATGCGCTCTTCGCTGGCGGCCTCGCCGACCAAGTCGGTCATGCGGCGGGCGAAGCGTTCCTTCAGCACGGCAGGCTGGCCGGCGGCCTCGCGCTCGGCCTGGGCGGTCAGGTCCTCGATCTTGTCGACAAGACCGTTCAGCACCGGATCCAGCGCCGCGCCCTCTTCCTGGCGCGCCACCTTCAAGCCGTCCAGAGCCTGTACGATCGAAGCGGCCATGGCGGCCTCGACGGCGGTGCGGGTCTCGGCGTCGTCCTCGTCCTCGCGGGCCTCGATGACGCCCTTCAGGGCCAGCAAGCCGTCCAGGGTGGGCTTGGCGACCATGCCGGTGGCGACATAGGGGTCACCAGCCTTCAGATAGCGCTCCAGCGTCGCGATATTGACCTGGGTCTCGCCCGAGGTTTCGGCGCGCTTGGCCTGGACGTTGACCGTCAGCTGGCCGCGCTGGAAGCGGCCTTGCGAGCCTTCACGCGCGGTGCGTTCCAGGCTTTCGAAGCCGGGCGGGCCTCTGAAGCGGGTCTCGAGGTTGCGGCCGTTGACGCTGCGCGCCTCAACCGCCCAGGTCCAGGCGCCGTGCGCGCCCTCGACCCGGGCAAAGCCCGTCATCCCCGAGATCGGCACCGATCAGTTCCCCGCCAGCGGCTTGGCGGCCGGCGGGGCCGGCACCACGGGCACGTTGGCGTTGGCGCGGTCGCGTTCGATCACCCGCCACTTGGCGACATTGGCGTTGTGCTGTTCCAGGGTGGAAGCGAACACGTGGCCGCCCGTGCCGTCGGCGACGAAGTAGAGGTCGTTGGTCTTGGCCGGGTTCAGCGCCGCTTCCAAGGCCGCGCGGCCCGGATTGGCGATCGGCGTCGGCGGCAGGCCGTCGATCTTGTAGGTGTTGTACGGCGTGAACGTATCCAGCTCCGACCGGCGCAGGCCGCGCCCCAGCGGACGGCCGCGCGAGATGCCGTAGATCACGGTCGGGTCGGTATCCAGGCGCATACCGGTGCGCAAGCGGTTGATGAACACGGCGGCGACCTGCGGACGCTCGCCCTTGTAGCCCGTCTCCTTCTCGACGATCGAGGCCATTGTCACGGCCTCTTCCTTCGACTGGTACGGCAGGCCCGACTGGCGGTTGGCCCACAGCTGGTTCACCAGCCTGTCGCGCGCGTCCATCATGTGCTTGAGCACGGCGGCGCGGTCCTCGCCGCGCTGGACCTCATAGGTCTCGGGCAGGATCGCGCCCTCAGGCGGGGTCGCCGCGTCGCCGGCCAGCAGGTCGGACTTGTTGAGGATGTCCATCACCATGTCCGAGGTCAGCCCCTCGGGGATGGTGATCCAGTGGCGGACGATGCGGCCGCGGCGGATGGCGTCCAGCACTTGGGCCATCGAGGCGCGGCTATCGAATTCGTACTCGCCGGCCTTCAGCGTGCGGGCCGCGCCTGTGACCTTGGCGGCGGTCATGAAGATGGAGTTCGAGCGGATCACCCCGCCCTGCTCCAGGGCCGAGGCGATCTCCGGCAGGCTGGCGCCCTTGCGCAGCACGACGGTGGTCTTGTCGCCGGCCTTCGCGGCGGGACCCGGGCCGTTATAGACCCAGGCCGCGCCGAGAATGGCGACCATGCCGATCACGATCAGGGTCGTGACGGCGCCGAAGAAGGCGCGGATCAGCCGCCGCCCCACGGACGCGGTTTCGCGACGATTCGCCCGAGCGGGCGCTTTGCGGGGGGCGCGAGGTGGGGTTGGCGGCTTCTTGCTCACGAGACCTTCTTGAACACCACGGTGGCGTTGGTGCCGCCGAAGCCGAAGCTGTTGGACACGGCCACGTCGATCTTCATCGGCACGGCCTTGTTCGGAGCCAGGTTCATGGCGACGTTCACGTCGGGATTGTCGAGGTTGATGGTCGGCGGGGCGATCTGGTCACGGATCGCCAGGATCGAGAAGATCCCTTCGATCGCGCCGGCCGCGCCCAGCAGGTGGCCCGTCATCGACTTGGTCGAGGACATGACGACGTTCTTGGCGTGGTCGCCCAGGAAGCGCTCGACGGCGCCGGCTTCCAGGCCGTCGGCCATGGTCGAGGTGCCGTGGGCGTTGACGTAGTCGATGTCCGAGGGCTGCAGGCCCGCATCCTTCATCGCCGCCGCAAGGGCCCGGCCGCCGCCTTCGCCGTCTTCCGACGGGGCGGTGATGTGGTGAGCGTCGCCCGACAGGCCGTAGCCTACCACTTCGGCGTAGATCTTCGCGCCGCGGGCCTTGGCGTGCTCGTACTCTTCCAGCACCAGCGCGCCGGCGCCCTCGCCCATGACGAAGCCGTCACGGTCCTTGTCATACGGACGCGAAGCCTTCTCCGGCGTGTCGTTCCATTCGGTCGACATGGCGCGGCAGGCGATGAAGCCGGCCACGCCGACCTTGCAGACAGCCGCTTCGGCGCCGCCGGCCACCATCACGTCGGCGTCGCCGTACTTGATCAGGCGCATGGCGTCACCGATGGCGTGAGCGCCCGTGGCGCAGGCCGTGACGACCGCGTGGTTGGGGCCCTTGAAGCCGTACTTGATCGAGACCTGGCCCGAGATCAGGTTGATCAGGGCCGAGGAGATGAAGAACGGGCTGACGCGGCGAGGGCCCTTGGCCTCCAGCTCAAGCGCGGTGTCGGCGATCGTCGACAGGCCGCCGATGCCCGAGCCCAGGATGACGCCCGTGCGCCACTTGTCCTCGTCGGTCTCGGGAACCCATCCCGAATCCTTGATGGCCTCGTCGGCCGCGGCGATGCCGTAGAGAATGAAATCGTCCACGCGCTTCTGGTCGCGCGGGCTCATGGTCTGGTCGGGATCGAAGCTGCCTTCGACATCCGGGCCGCCGCCGCCGCGTCCATCGACGCGCGGAACCTCGCAGGCGACCTTGCAGGCATAGTCCGTCGGGTCGAAGGCGGTGATGCGGTTGGCGCCGGACTTACCGGCGAGGATGTTCTTCCAGGTCACGTCAACGCCGTGGCCCAGAGGGGTCAGCAGGCCGATACCCGTGACGACAACTCTACGCATGTATCACTCCCAAACCTTCGATGCGGGACGTGGAATGTGGGGAAGCCCCCGCTTCAACGCCACTCGCGAATCTTGGCCTCAAACGAAAACCGCCGCGCACACGATGGCAAGAGCCCGTGCGACGCGGCGGAAATGGTCAGGTTCGACTAGCGAACTCGACGCCTTTTAGGCGGTCTTTTCCGTGATGAACTTCACGGCGTCGCCAACGGTCTGGATGTGTTCAGCGGCGTCGTCGGGGATTTCGATGTCGAACTCCTCTTCGAACGCCATGACCAGCTCAACGTTGTCGAGGCTGTCGGCGCCCAGGTCGTCGATGAAGGAAGCCTTCTCGGTGACCTTCTCGGGATCGGCATCCAGGTGTTCGATGACGATCTTACGCACGCGCTCGAGAATGTCGGACATTCGGTTCAGTCCCTCGTTATGAAAATTTCGGCCCACAAGCAGCGTAGTGAAACCACGCTATTCGCAGGAATTGTCGGGCACCGCCTATCACGTTCCTTTTCGGCTTGCTAGCGGCCAGCCTAAAGGAACTCAGCGGTTTCAGATCATGGCCATGCCGCCGTTGACGTGCAAGGTCTGGCCGGTGACGTAGCCTGCCTGATCGCTGGCCAGGAAAACGCACGCGGCGGCGATATCGCTCCCCTCGCCCAGCTTGCCGGCGGGAATCGTCGACAGGATGCCCGCCTTCTGCTGCTCGTTCAGGGCGTCGGTCATCGGGCTGGCGATGAAGCCCGGGGCCACGCAGTTGACGGTCACGCCACGGCTGGCCAGTTCCTGTGCCAGGGCCTTGGAAAAGCCGATCATGCCGGCCTTGGAGGCCGCATAGTTGGTCTGGCCGGGGTTGCCGGTCACGCCCACCACCGAGGTGATGCCGATGATGCGGCCGGCGCGGCGCTTCATCATGCCCTTGGCGGCCGCGCGGGACAGGCGGAAATAGCCTTCCAGGTTGACCTTGATCACGGTCTCCCAGTCCTCGTCCTTCATGCGGACGATCAGGCCGTCGCGGGTGACGCCGGCATTGGCGATGACGATGTCCAGCGGCGCGCCGGCGGCTTCCTCGGCCTTGGCGACCAGGCCGTCGACGGCGGCCGAGTCGGAGAGATTCGCCGCGACGTACGAGACGCGCTCGCCGAACTGGGCGGCCAGCTCCGAGAGAGCCGATTCGCGGGTGCCCGAGAGCACGACATGCGCGCCTTGCTCATGCAGAGCCTTGGCGATGGCGCCGCCGATGCCGCCGGTGGCGCCGGTGATGAGAGCGGTCTTGCCGGTCAGATCGAACATGTGTCGGTCTTCCTTGTGAATTAGAGCGAGGCCGCGAAGGCTTCGAGATCGGCGGGCGTGTTCAGCGGCGTCGCTTCCGAATCCGGAGCGATGCGCTTGGCCATGCCCGACAGCACCTTGCCGGCGCCGGCTTCGGCGAAACGCGTGACGCCGCCTTCGCCGGCCAGCCAGGTCATGCTCTCGCGCCAGCGGACGCGGCCGGTGACCTGCTCGACCAGCAGCTTGCGGATGACGTCCGGGTCGTGGACCGGGGCGGCGGTGACGTTGGCGACCAGCGGCGCGCGCGGGGCGATGATGGTGGTCTTGGCCAGGGCCTCGGCCATCTCGTCCGCCGCCGGCTGCATCAACGGGCAGTGGAACGGCGCGGAGACGTTCAGCGGAATGGCCCGCGCGCCCAGCTCCTTGGCCTTCTCGATGGCCTTGTCGACCGCGGCCTTGGCGCCGGAGATCACGACATTGCCGTTGTTGTTGTCGTTGGCGACGACGCAGACGCCGACTTCCGAGCCGGCCGCGGCGGCCGCTTCAGCAAGAGCCAGGTCGGTCTTCGGACCGATCAGCGAGGCCATCGCGCCCTCGCCCACCGGCACGGCGCGCTGCATGGCCTGGCCGCGCAGCTTCAGCAGACGGGCGGTGTCGGCCAGGGTGATGGCGCCGGCGGCGGCGAGCGCCGAGTATTCACCCAGGCTGTGACCAGCCACGAAGGCGGCGCGATCGATGCCGACGCCAAATTCCTTCTCCAGCGTACGGGTCACGGCCAGCGAAACGGCCATCAAGGCAGGCTGGGCGTTCTCGGTCAGGGTCAGGTCGCCTTCGGGACCTTCCTTCATCAAGGCGAACAGCTTCTGGCCCAGGGCGTCGTCGACTTCCTGGAAGACCTCGCGAGCCGACGCGAAGGCCTCGGCGAGATCGACGCCCATGCCGACCGACTGGCTGCCCTGGCCGGGGAAAATGAAGGCGATGCTCATGGCGGCTCGCTCCGTTTCTAGTAGATTCAAGGCCGGGAGGGTTAGGGTAAAGCCCCCTCCCCGGCAAGTGCGACGGCGTTCTCCAAGCTGGCTTGCAATCCGCACCGCGAGGTTCAGATTGGCGCCGCGCCGGCTGCGGAGCGCCGCTGGACGTTTGGAGATTCCCCATGAACCGCCTGATCGCCGGCCTCGGCGTCGCCGCCCTGCTCGCCGCCTCCCCCGCCATGGCCGCCCTGAAGGTCGGCGACAAGGCGCCTGAGTTCACCGCCAAGGCCGCGCTGGCCGGCAACGACTTCGACTTCAAGCTCTCCAAGGCGCTGAAGAAGGGCCCTGTGGTCCTCTACTTCTTCCCCGCCGCCTACACCTCGGGCTGCACCGCCGAGGCCCACGAGTTCGCCGAGGCCACGCCTGAGTTCGAAAAGCTGGGCGCCACGGTGATCGGCGTCACGGCCGGCAATGTCGACCGCATCAAGGACTTCTCCAAGGAGCACTGCCGCGACAAGTTCGCGGTCGCCGCCGCCGACGCCGCCCTGGTGAAGAGCTACGACGTCGCCCTGGCGGTGAAGCCCGAGTGGTCGAACCGCACCTCGTACGTGATCGCCCCGGACCACAAGATCCTGTTCAGCTACACCGACGGCAACTTCGCCGGCCACGTCACCCAGACCATGGACGCGGTGAAGGCCTACAAGGCCAAGAAGAAGTAGCGAGCCTTTTCGGGTTCCGACCAGCCGCGCGGGTTGAGGCTCGCGCGGCGCACGGACGATGATCGGCCATGATCGATCCCGCCCATATCGACCTTTCCGGCCTCGAGCTGGGCCTGCGCGGCGTGGCCATCGGCGCGTTCGCCGCCACGGGCGTCTCCCTGGCCGCCAGCCGCAAGATGACCCCGACCCGCTGGGTCGGCGTGCTGCTGATGGCCTGCGCCATCGCCCACGGCTTCGAAAGCCATTTCTACTACACGACCCATCTGCACTTCAGCCTGCTGACCTGGTTCCTGAGCTCGATGGCCGCCGGGGTGCTGTGGCTGTTCTGTTCGGTGCTGTTCGAGGACGAGCCGAAGATTCCGGCCTGGCGCTTCGCCATACCCGCCACGGTCCTGGCGCTGTGGATACCGGGCGCGCTGCTGCCGCCCTCGCCGGCCCGCGCGGTCGCCTGGTGGATCTTCGCGGCCGTCTCGCTGGCGATCAACCTGCACATCATGCTGATGACCTGGCGCGGCTGGCGGATCGATCTGGTCGAGCGACGGCGACACCTGCGCGCGCCGATCGCGGCGGCGGCGACCGGTTACATGCTGGTCCAGACCCTCTGCGACTTCGGCCTGGGCAGAGGCCCCGTGCTCCCCAGCATGGTCCAGGCCATAGCGCAGGTGCTGCTGGGCGTCGGCTCGGCGCTAGCGCTGCTGCGGGCCGAGCCCGTGCTGGTCCAGGCCAGTGCGTCGACGGACACCGCGCCCACGCCCAAGCCCGCCGAGACCCTCGACCTCACGCCCGCCGATCGCCTGGTGCTGGCCCGCCTGGACAAGGCCATGAACGAGAACGAGGTCTGGCGCGGCGAGGACCTCTCCATCGGCGCGCTGGCGGCCCTGGTCGGCGCGCCCGAGCACCGCCTGCGCCGGCTGATCAACGGCACGCTGGGTCATCGCAACTTCGCCGACTACGTCAACGGCCGGCGGATCGAAGCGGCCAAGGTCGCGCTCTCTGATCCCGAACAGGCGCTGAAGTCGGTCTCGACCATCGCCTACGAGCTGGGCTTCGCCTCGCTGGGACCGTTCAACCGCGCCTTCCGCGCCGCCACCGGCGTCACCCCGACCGCCTGGCGCCAGGAGGCCACCCCGGCCCATCCGCACCTGAGGCTGATCGAAACCGGCGAAGGCCCGCCGAAAAGCGACAAACGCGCCTGATTTCAAGGTCGGCGAGACGTCTGTGAAACCAGCCGCTTCCTTGGCGATGTCATTCGCCCTGGAGCTTCCGACGTGCTCGACGCCCTCCTCCCCTTCGCTCGCAACTGGCTGGCCTCCATGCAGGTCGACGTCACCCGCTATGTGATCTTTTCAGTCAGCGTCTGGCTGGCCCTTTGGGTCGTGCTGGCGGTCCCGCTGGCCGGCCGCAAGATCCGCGACAGCCGCCCGGCCGCGCGCCAATTGCTGATCGAGTTCGCCACCTCGATCCGCTCGATCATGATCTTCTCGACCCTGGGCCTTCTGACCTTCGGCCTGTTCCGCGCCGGCTGGCTGCCGGGGCCGTACATCGCCAAGAGCTGGGGACCGGCGTGGTTCTGGGCCAGCCTCGTCCTGATGATCGTCGCCCACGACGCCTGGTTCTATTGGACGCATAGGCTGATCCACGACCGACGCCTGTTTCGGCGCTTCCATCGGCGGCATCACCGGTCGAACAATCCCTCGCCGTTCACCGCCTACAGCTTCGATCTGGGCGAGGCCTTCATCAACGGCGTGTTCGTGCCGCTGTGGATGATCCTGGTCCCGACCCAGTGGCCGGTGGTGGGGCTGTTCATGCTGCACCAGATCGTGCGCAACACGATCGGCCATTCGGGCTACGAGCTCTTCCCCGCCCGCAAGGACGGCCGGCCGCTGATCCCGCTGCTGACGACCGTGACCCACCACGACCTGCACCATGCCCAGGCCGGCTGGAACTACGGGCTCTATTTCACCTGGTGGGACAAGCTGATGGGCACCGAGCACCCGGAGTATCTGAAGCGCTTCGCGCAGGTGACCGCCCGCAAGGACAAGGCGCTGGACGCTACCAGCCGACCTTCACCAGCTTGATCATGGCGCGGGCGTCCTGCAGCCGCCAGCTTTCGCGCGGATTGTTGACGCCCCGCACGCTGACGGTGAACTCGGCGGGGATGTCGAACGGCCGGGTCAGGCTGAGGTCGACACCCTCGTCGCCGGCCGAGCCGCCGCCGAACGCGATCGAGGCGACCGGCTTGCCCTCCAGCGTCAGCGACGAGCGGATGTTGGCGCGGGCGATCGGGATCTTGCCCGGCACGGCGATGGCCTGACTGGCGTCCATGTCCATCGAGACGCGGACATAGTTGGCGCGCGGCAGGATGCCGAAACCAAAGGCCTTGGACATCGACGAGCGCACCTTGGCCTCGCGATCGTTCCACGACGCGCCGACGCCGACGGTCCGCTGCCCCACGCGCTCGTCATCGGGCTTCTGGGTCAGGTTCAGGTCGAGGTCGTAGGTCGGCTTGTCGATCATGCCCGACGACCGCAGCGTCAGGCCGACCTTCTCGGTGTCGGAGGACAGATCCAGCGGCAGGGCCGCCGAATAGCCGGTGAAGCGGCCCTCATAGGCCGAGACCGAGGTGACGGGCTTCTGGACAATGATCTCGGCGCGCGCCGTCGCCGCGGTCAAAACCGCCACGAATGCGATTGAGAGACGAGCGCCGATCCCCATGCTCGCCTGCTAGCATAACTCACCGCGGGTATGAAACCCGCCCAGTGTCATTTACCGGACATTGCGTGCGGTCGCCCGGTCGGGCGTCAAACCCGATGCAGCTTGCCTTTCGAAGCCATCTTCTGTAATAGCGCGCGTTCTCACGGAAGAGCGGTCTAGCACGCACCCATCCGGGACCGGGGTTTTCCCCGCTCGGCGTGTCGGATCCATCGTGGTCGACGGACTTCCGTCGTCGCCCACGCCGCCTTCCACAACGGAAGAAGGAAAACATGGCGTTCTACGAACACGTGGTCATCGCGCGGCAAGATATCTCGCCGCAACAGGCCGAAGCTCTGAACGAGCAACTGAAGACCCTCATCGAAGAGAATGGCGGCCACATCGCCAAGATCGAGTACTGGGGCCTTCGCAACCTCACCTACCGCATCAAGAAGAACCGCAAGGGCCACTATTCCCTGCTCGCGATCGACGCCCCGGCGCCGGCCGTGAAGGAAATGGAGCGCCAGCTGCTGATCAATGAAGACGTTCTGCGCTTCATGACGATCCGCGTCGAAGAGCTGGACCTGGAACTGTCGCCGGTTCTGGCCCGTCGTGATCGTCCGGATCGCGCCGAGCGCCCGCGCGAAGACTTCGCGCCGCAAGCGCAAGCCCAAGCGTAAGGGAGAAAGAGATCATGACCGATACGACTGCTCCCGAAGCCGGCGCTCCGGCCGCCGCCGCTGGCGGCGCTCGCCGCCCGTTCTTCCGTCGCCGCAAGGTTTGCCCGTTCTCGGGCGCCAACGCGCCGAAGATCGACTACAAGGACGTGAAGCTGCTGCAGCGTTACGTCTCGGAACGCGGCAAGATCGTCCCGTCGCGCATCACCGCGGTGTCGGCCAAGAAGCAACGCGAACTGGCCAAGGCCATCAAGCGCGCCCGCTTCCTGGCTCTGCTCCCCTACGTCGTGAAGTAAGGGAGACACCACGATGAAAGTCATTCTGCTCGAACGCGTTGAAGGCACCGGCGTCCTGGGCGACGTGGTCACCGTGAAGGACGGCTTCGCCCGTAACTTCCTGCTGCCGCGTCACAAGGCTCTGCGCGCCACCAAGGCCAACGAAGCGACCTTCGAAGCTCAGCGCGCTGAGATCGAAGCCCGCAACGTCCGCAACCGTGAATCGGCCGCCGCCAACGGCGAGTCGCTGGACGGCACGCAATACGTCCTGATCCGTCAGGCTGGCGAAAGCGGCCAGCTGTACGGTTCGGTCGCCGGCCGCGACGTCGCCGACGCCATCAAGGCCGAAGGCGGCAAGGTCGACCGCTCGATGGTCGTGCTGGACAAGCCGATCAAGACGCTGGGCGTCCACGAAGTGAAGGTGAAGCTGCATGCTGAAGTGACCGTCACGGTCACCCTCAACATCGCGCGCAGCCAGGACGAAGCCGATCGCCAAGCGCGCGGCGAAAACGTGATCAACTCGCAATTCGAGGAAGATCGCGCGGCCGAAGCCGAAGCCGCCCAAGACATGGCGGAAGGCGGCGCCGGCTCGTTCGAAGGCGACCACTACGAAGCCTAATTCCCGTCCGGGAACTGAGCTTTATCGAGAAACGGCGCGGAGCGATCCGCGCCGTTTTTTTCTGCGCCGCGGCATAGAAATGTTCAGCTTGTAAGCACCTGCGGCCAATCCCATGTTCGTTTTGGGGGCATTCAAGACCCCTGCTTCGGGGCACGAAGACGCACGTCTCTTCCCCGGCCACGAGAGGGGATTTCTCATGCGTTACAGAAGCTTGTTGCTGGCCGCCGCTTCACTGACGGCCTTTGCCTCCACCGCCTCGGCCCAGACGGCCGCGCCGGCTGCCGAAGAAAACACCAATGTCGACGAGATCGTCGTCACCGGCACCCGCACCGCCGGCCGCTCGCGCCTGGACACCCTGGCCCCGGTCGACGTCGTCACCGCCAAGACCTTGCAGCAGCGTGGCAGCACCGAGCTGGCCACCGCCCTGGCCGCCACCGTCCCGTCCATCACCTTCCCGCGCCCGTCCAACACCGACGGCACCGACTCGGTTCGCCCGGCCGTCCTGCGCGGCCAGGGGCCCGACCAGACCCTGGTGCTGGTCAACGGCACGCGCCGCCACGCCACCGCCCTGGTCAACCTGAACGGCTCGGTGGGCCGCGGCTCCGCCGCCGTCGACCTGAACGCCATCCCGTCGGTCGCCCTGGACCGCATCGAAGTGCTGCGTGACGGCGCCGCGGCCCAGTACGGCTCGGACGCCATCGCCGGCGTCATCAACCTGCGCCTGCGCGAAGCCGACCACGGCGGCGGCGTCACGGTCACGGCCGGCAAGTACATCACTAGCTTCGATGGCCTGCAGACCGGCCAGAAGCAGAAGCGCCGCGACGGCGTGACCAAGACGGTCGCCGGCTGGCAAGGCCTGAAGCTCGGCTCGGACGGCTTCCTGACGCTGTCGGCCGAGTATGTGGACCGCGGCTTCACCAACCGCTCCGACACCGACACCCGCGTCACGCCCCAGCGCGTCACCTCGCGCTTCGGCGATCCCGAGGTCGAGCAGGTCAGCTTCTACGCCAACGCCGGCAAGCCGATCGGCGACAACTGGCAGCTCTATGGCTGGTACGGCTATCAGCAGCGCGACTCGGAGGCCTCGGCCACCTACCGCCTGCCCACCGACGCCAGCCAGAACATCCCCGGCGTCTATCCCAACGGCTACCTGCCGCTGATCACCACAGACACCGAGGACGCCACCGCCGCCATCGGCCTGCGCGGCGAACTGGGCGGCTGGAAGCTCGACACCAACCTGGTCTACGGCAAGAACGACATCGATTTCGGGGTGAAGAACACTATCAACCCGTCGTACGGCCCGACCTCGCCGACCAGCTTCAAGGCCGGCGGCCTGACCTATGACCAGCTGGTGTTCGGCCTGGACGCCAGCCAGGAGTTCGATGTCGGCCTGGCCGGTCCGCTGAACGTCGCGTTCGGCGTCGAAGCCCGCCGCGAGACCTTCCAGATCAACGCCGGCGAGCCCGCCTCCTACGCCCGCGGTACGGTCTCGCCCTCGCTGGCCTTCGGCTCGCGCGGTTTCACCGGCTTCACGCCCAGCAACGCGGTCGACGTCGATCGTGACGCCGTCGGCGTCTATCTGGACCTGGAAGGCAAGCTGACCGAGAAGCTGACCGGCTCGGCCGCCGTCCGCTACGAGGACTATTCGGACTTCGGCACCAATACGAGCTGGAAGCTGTCGGGTCGCTACGACTTTACCGACGCGTTCGCGATCCGCGGCGCGGCCTCGACCGGCTTCCGCGCCCCGAGCCTGCAGCAGCAGTACTTCACCTCGACCTCGATCCTGTACATCAACCAGCTGGTCGGCGGCGTGACCACGGCCGTGCCGTTCGAGACGGGCACCTATCCGTCGGTCAGCACGGTCGGTCGCGCCCTGGGCGGCAAGCCGCTGGAGGCCGAGAAGTCCAAGAACTTCTCGCTGGGCGCGGTCTATCACAAGGGCCCGTTCGAGCTGACGATCGACGCCTACCAGATCAATGTCGACAACCGCATCGTGCTGACCGAGACCCTGACCGGCAGCGCCACGGCGGCGGCGGGCACGAACGCTCGGGTGATCTTCGACCTGCTTGCTCCTTACGGAGCTTCTGCGGCCCGCTACTTCACCAACGGCGTCGACACCAAGACCAAGGGCGTCGACATCGTGGCCCGCTACCGGATCCTCGACGAAGAGGCCGGCACGTTCGACCTGACCGCCGCGGCCAACGTCAACGACTTCAAGGTCAACCGCACGCCGTCCACCACGGTCCTGCCGACCCCCGTTTCGCTGTTCGCCCGCCAGGCGACACTGCGCTTCGAGGAAGGCACGCCGCGCAACAAGGTCTCGCTGCAAGGCGACTGGAGCAAGGGTCCGTGGGGCGCCACCCTGCGCACGACGCTCTATGGCAACGTCCTGTCGCCCGGCACCGCCGCCGACGGCAGCGGCGACTGGCACACCGGTTCGCAAGGCATCGTCGACCTGGAAGCCCGCTATCGCTTTGGCGACCACACCACGGTGTCGGTCGGCGCGGACAACCTATTCGACCAGTACCCCGACCAGGTGCCGCCGAACCTCAACACCAGCGGGGGCAATCCGTTCTCCAGCTTCTCGCCGTTCGGCTTCAACGGCCGCTTCCTCTACGGGCGCCTGGCGATCAACTGGTAGACGCCAAAACACCGCAAACGTTTGGGCCCGGAGAGCGATCTCCGGGCCTTTTTGCTGGGAAGACGGTGCAAGCGCACAGGCTGTTTTGGACGTCCGCTTCTGACGCGGCCAGCCTCAAAACATACACAGAACATCCTCAGATAAGCCCCCAACCTTTTGGGCGGCTCCCCCGAACTCAGGCAAGCCTTGCCTCCGCCCTCACGTTAACTTCCGCCGATGTCTCTCGTACCCGCTCTCGACCTCGTTCTCCCCGGCCTTCCCGAGCCCACGATCAACGTGGCGCCGCACAACATGGAAGCCGAGCAAGCGCTGCTGGGCATCCTGCTGTACGACAACGCGGCCTACGAACGCCTGAGCGATAACCTGCAGGCGCGCTGCTTCTACGAGCCCTTCCACCAGCGCCTGTTCCAGTCGATCGAGACCCACGTCCGCAAGGGCCAACTGGCCGAACCGATCCTGCTGGCCGACGAGTTCAAGAAGGACCCGGCGTTCGAGGAGCTTGGCGGCTTGCGCTACCTGGCCGACCTGCTGGATCGCGCCCCGCCAGCGGCCAATGCCGGCGACTACGCCCGGGTGATCTTCGACTTGTCCCTGCGCCGCGAGCTGATCCGCATCGGCGGCGACATCGCCACGGCCGCGCAAGGCTCCACCGACGAGAAGCGCAGCGCCCGCGACCAGATCGAGTCGGCCGAACAGAGCCTCTACAGCCTGGCCGAAAGCGGCGCGGCCTCGTCGGGCTTCGTGTCGTTCGGCGACGCCCTGCGCGGCGCGGTCGAGATGACCGCCGAGGCCTTCGCGCGCGACGGCGGCATGTCGGGCGTCGCCACCGACCTGATCGACCTCGACCAGAAGATCGGCGGCCTGCACCCCTCCGACCTCGTGGTCCTGGCCGGTCGTCCGTCGATGGGCAAGACCGCGCTGGCGACCAACATCGCCTTCAACATCGCCAAGAAGTACGCCTACGAGATTCAGCCCGACGGCAGCAAGAAGACCGTCCAAGGCGGCGTCGTGGCCTTCTACTCGCTGGAAATGAGCGCCGAGCAGCTGGCCCTGCGTATGCTGGCCGACGCCTCCGGCGTGTCGGGCGACAAGCTCCGCAAGGGCGAGATCGACGCCTCCGAGTTCGGCCGGGTCCGCGACGCCGCCATGGAGCTGCAGGAAGCGCCGCTCTATATCGACGCCACCGGTGGTATCTCGATCGCCAAGCTGACCGCCCGCGCCCGCCGCCTGAAGCGCCAGGTGGGCCTGGACCTGGTCGTGGTCGACTACCTGCAGCTGGTCACCGGCTCGGACCTGGGCGCCAACGCCAACCGCGTGCAGGAAGTCTCGCAGATCACCATGGGCCTGAAGGCCCTGGCCAAGGAGCTGGCCTGCCCGGTCATCGCGCTGTCGCAGCTCTCGCGTCAGGTCGAAGCCCGCGACGACAAGCGGCCCCAGCTCTCCGACCTTCGGGAATCGGGCTCGATCGAGCAGGACGCCGATATGGTGTGGTTCGTGTACCGCGAGGCCTACTATGTGGGCCGCGCCGAGCCGCGCGAAGGCACGCCCGAACACCTGACCTGGCAGGAAGAAATGGACCGCCTGCACGGCCTGGCCGAGGTGATCATCGCCAAGCAGCGTCACGGCCCCATCGGCACCGTGCGCCTGTCGTTCAACAGCGACACCACCCGCTTCGGCAACCTGGCCAAGGACCACTACTTCGCCCAGGCGCGGAACATTCCGTCGGACGAGTAGCGAAACACCGCTCTCCCCGGCGAAAGCCGGGGCCCAGATCGAACCCACTGGCGCGTCGGAAGCTGGTCGAACGGAAGGCGAGCCCTCCCAAACCGCTCCGGATGTATCTGGACCCCGGCTTTCGCCGGGGAGAGCGGGTTTTGGGCGTGATGGTTTGACTAAGGACGCCTCCCCAAGCCACGGTCGCCTTCCCGCCGCGCCAGCCGACGAGTCACATGGACTTCAGCCCTCTGCCCACTTCCAGCTTGGTCGGCGCCTTCCTGCTGGCGTTTCCGGCGCTGTTTTCGATCGTCAATCCGGTCGGGGCGTCGCTGATCTTCGACCAGGCCATGGGCGGCCGCTCGCGGCCCGAACGGCTGAAGCTGGCCCGCACCATCGCCTTCTACGCCTTCCTGGTGCTGCTGGGCTCGCTGCTGCTGGGCGGTTATATTCTAAACTTCTTCGGGGTTAGCCTGGGCGCCTTGCGGGTGGCCGGCGGCCTGGTGGTGGCGATCCGCGCCTGGGGCCTGCTGATGGACCCGCAGGAGCACGAGGACCGCAAGACCAGCCAGACCGAGCCGGCCCAGAGCCACGAGGACGTGGCCTTCTTCCCGCTGACCATGCCGTTCACCACCGGTCCCGGCTCGATCTCGGTGGCCATCGCCCTGGCGTCGCAACGTCCCACCGAAGGAGCCAAGGTCGCGCCCTTCTTCATCGGCGCGGGACTGGCCGCGGCGCTGGTGGCGATCCTGGTCTGGCTGCTTTACAGCGCCTCGGGCCGGGTCATGCGCCTGCTGGGCCAAGGCGGCGCTCGGGTCCTGTCGCGGCTGGTGGCGTTCCTGCTGCTGTGCATCGGCGTCCAGATCATCGCCTCGGGCGCGGAGAACCTGGTGGCGCGGTTCCTGGCCGTCCATCACGGTTGAACCAGGCGACCGCCTCGGCTACGCCCCACCCGTGACCACCGACACCCGCATCACCATCGACCTCGACGCCCTGGCGGCCAACTACGCGGCCCTGCGCGCGCGAGCCGGCGGGGCGGAGCTGGCGCCGGCGGTCAAGGCCGATGGCTATGGTCTCGGCGCGGCGCAGGTCGCCGACCGCCTGTGGTCCGAGGGCGCACGCAGCTTCTACGTCGCGCGCTTGGCCGAAGGCGTGGCCCTGCGCGAAGCTCTTGGCGACCGCGAGGCCACCATCCACGTGCTGGACGGCGCGACGCCCAGCTCGGGCGACACGCTGGAAGGCGCGCGGCTGATCCCAGTGCTCAACAGCCTGCCCCAGGTCGAGGCCTGGAACGCCCAGGCGCGCGCGGGCCGACTGAAGGCCGCGCTGCACATCGACACCGGCATGAACCGCCTGGGCCTGCGTCCCGAGGAGCTGAAGGTGTTGGTCGCCGCCTTCGACCGCCTCAAGCGCCTCGATATCGACCTCGTCATCAGCCACCTGGCCTGCGCGGACGAGCCTGCCCATCCGCTGAACGCCGCCCAGCTGGAACGCTTCCAGGACGCCGTCGCCCTGCTGCCGAACGCGCGCCGCAGCCTGGCCAATTCGGCGGGGATCTTCCTGGGCGAGGCCTTCCGCTTCGATCAGGCCCGTCCGGGAGTCAGCCTGTACGGCGGCGGACCCGAGGGCCGGCCGCACCCGGAAATCCGCGCTGTCGCCACGGTCGAGGCGCCCATCCTGCAAGTCCGGGTCGTGCCGCGCGGCGAGAGCATCGGCTACGGCGCAGGCTGGACGGCGACCGAGACCACCCGCGTGGCCATCATCGCGGCCGGCTATGCCGACGGCGTCCCGCGCGCAGCCTATCCGCGCGGCGCGGTCTGGTTCGACGGCGCGCTGCGGCCGATGCTGGGCCGCGTCTCCATGGACCTGATCGCCGTCGACATCACCGACTGCGACGCCGCCCGCCCCGGCGCGATGGTCGAGCTGTTTGGTCCGAACCTCTCGGTCGACGACGCTGCAGAGGTCGCCGGCACCTCGGCCTATGAGCGGCTGACGCGATTGACGCTCCGCGCGACGCGCCGCTATGTCGGGCTGAAGAACACGTAGGCGACAGCCTGCGATAGAGTTACGCCCGGGGGCGCTTCGATGTCGGAACTGTACCAGGAAGCCAAGCGCGCGCTGCTGACCGCCGCGCGCCAGGAGACCGGCTGGCGCTGGGTCGCCCTGGCCGTCGTGGTCGCCGCCATCGGCCTGTTCCATCACCTGATCGGCTTCAAGCTGGTCGGCGCCCATGCCGACTTCTGGCGCGCGCCGCACAACGACATGGCCACCATGCTGGCCGGCCAGGAGGCGGTGTTCCGCCACGCCTGGCGCTTCCCGCTGGTCGCCACCGACCGCCTGCTGTCTCCGACCCTGCTGTCGACCATCTACACCGACAGCATCCCGTGGCTGACCGTCGTGCTGAAGGCCACGGGCCTGTGGCATGCGCTGAACGGGCTGGGCCTGTTCTTCCTGATCTCCTACGCGCTGCAGCCGCTGGCGATGATCACCCTGCTGCGGGCCCTGGACGTGCGTCAGGTCGTGCTGCACGCCATGGGCGCTCTTCTGGCCATGCTGATGCCGGCCTTCCTGATGCGGCATGGCCACGTGGCCCTGAGCGGTCACTGGCTGGTGATCTTCGCCCTGGCCGCCGCGGTCGACAGCATCCGCAACGGCCTGACCCTGCGCCGCGCCGGCGTGTTCGCGGGCCTGGCCGTGCTGGCCATGGGCGTCCACGCCTACCACCTGCCACCGGTCGGCTTCTGCTTCGCCGCCGCCATGGCCGCCGAGATCGCCCAGAAGCGACCGCAGGCCTGGATCAACTGCGCCAAGGCCAGCGCCATGGTGCTAGTCGGCATGGCCCTGACCGCCGTCCTGCTGGGCTACGGCATCGGCCAGGGCGCCGACGGCGGCAAGAGCGGGACCATCGGCTACTACTCGATGAACATCCTGGGTCCGATCCTGCCGCAAGGCTCGGCCCTGTTCGGCCAGACCTTCGAGGGCGGCTGGTTCAAGCAGACCCTGGATCCCAATGGCGGCCAGTGGTTCGAGGGCTACAACTATCTGGGCGCGGGCGTGATCTTCACGATCGCCGCCGGGATCTTCTTGTCTGTCCGCCACGGCTGGCTGCCGACGCCCGTGCGTGCGTGGAGCCGCCGCTGGCTGCCGCTGACGATCGCCATGGTCGCTCTGACCCTGTGGGCCATCGGCCCTAACCCCTACCTGGCCCAGCGCCTGCTGTTCACCGGCCCCAAGCTGTCGGGCGTCTTCGAGTGGCTGACCCTGTTCCGCGCCCACGGACGCCTGTTCTGGGCGCCGGCCTACCTGCTGACCGCCGTGTCGATCGTGCAGATCGCCCGCTACGCCCGGCCGATCACCCTGCTGGCCATCGCCGCGCTCGCCGTCGGCCTGCAATGGGGCGACAGCCACGAGATGCGCGCCGGCGTGCGTCACACCTTCAGCGAAGGCGCGCCGTCGTATCACCCGGTCGGCCTGGAGAAGGCGACCGTGCTGCACAACCGCCCCTGGGTGTTCGCGCCGATCTACTTCTGCGCCAACAATGCCGTCGACCAGATGGAGATCTCCCAGCTGACCCTGGCGGCCGTCCGCATGGGCGGCTCGTCGAACGGCGCCTCGACCGCGCGCGGCCAGGGCGGCGACTGCAAGACGCCGCAGGACGCCTTCAAGGTCGCCGCGCCCGGTGACAACCGCATCACCGTGGTCATGGAGGAGAGCGCCGGCGCCGACTACGGCCGCTTCACCCAGCGCACCGATTGCCACCGCTTCCTTCGCGGCCTGATCTGCGGCAATGGCCTGGACAAGGTTCCGGGCCTGACCGAGATCGCGCCCTATGTCCCCAACGGCAGCCGCGTGCTGACCCAGGTGAACTTCGACCAGGGCGTCAGCCCGCCGGAACTGATCTCGGGCTGGTCCGGCGCCGATCCCAAGGGAATCTGGTCGAACGGTCCGCGTTCGGTGATGACCATCAACGTTCCGAACGTCACGCCCGGCGCGCCGCTGATCGTCGAGCTGCACGCCATGAGCTTCAATAAGCCGCCCGAGGTAATGCAGAAGATCGAGGTCTTCGTGAAGGGCCGCAAGCTGGTGACCTGGAACGTCGAGAAGGCCAACTGGCGCCCCTACCGCGTCAGCGTCCCGGCCGATCTGGTCAAGCCGGGCGAGCCGCTGACCCTGGAGTACACGATCGGCGCTCCGATGCCCTCGACGCCCGAAGACCCGCGCAACATCGGGCTGGGCATCGAGAAGGTGATCATCAGCCAGTAGGCGCGAGGGCTCTCAGGCGGGCGGCGTTGACGGTCTCGACAGCGGCTTTCAACACCGCTGCGCTGCCAGCCGCGCCCTCGGCGGCGATGCTGTAGCGATCGGCGGCGACCACGGCGTAGCGGCCGGATTTGGCGGTCTCGTCCCACTGTTCGGTGACGGTGCGGCCGCCGGCCGTGGTCACGCTCTCATAGCCCGTAGCCGTGCGGCGCGTGGTCTGAGCGCCGCGCGCATCGTCGCTGGCCCCGACCGAGCCGATCGCGCCCAGGTCGACGATCTGCAGGGTGAAGGTCTCGCCGCCCTTTATGTAACGCGCGCTGACCGTGGTCATGCCGGGCTCGGTCCCGGCCTGGCTCTTCACGTCGGAGCGAGCAAAGCCGCCCACCGTCGCGGGCAGCAGGGCCGGCAGGCTGGTCGCCAGCAGCGGACGCACGCCCTTGGTCGCCGCGACTTCGGCCTTGGCGGATTCCTTTTGCAGCTGACCGACGGTCACCTCGCCGCCGTTGACCTCGACCTTGGCGGAGGCGTCCGGGTCCTTGGGCGCGGACCGACCGCAGGCCGCCAGGGCCACCGTCGCCAGGATCGCCGCGCACCAGATCGTCTTCCGCATCGTCTTGCTCCTCGAACACGATCCAAACGCATCGGCCCACAGCTTGGCTGCGTCCGGCTTTGGCGCAGCGCCGCCGCTACCTGTAGTCTCCCATTATCCGAGAATCAGGAGACCCCATGGCCCGCGACGGCGCCGTCTACGCCTGCCAGTCCTGCGGCGCGGTCCAGACCAAGTGGTCCGGACAATGCCCTGCCTGCCAGAGCTGGAACACCCTGGCCGAAGAGGTCGGGGCAAGGCCCCCTGGCGCCCTGTCCTCGACCAAGGCCACCCGCGTCCGCGGCCTGCAGTTCACGGGCCTGGAAAGCGACACCGCCCCGCCCCCGCGAATCCTGACCGGCGTCGACGAGTTCGACCGCGTCTGCGGCGGCGGCGTGGTGCCGGGCTCGGCCATCCTGATCGGCGGCGACCCGGGCGTGGGCAAATCCACCCTGCTGCTGCAGGTCTGCGCCAGCGCCGCCCTGCGTGGCGTCTCCTGCGCCTATATCTCGGGCGAAGAGGCCGTCGAGCAGATCCGTGGCCGCGCCGAGCGCATGGGCCTGGCCAAGGCCAATGTCAGCCTGGCCGCCGAAAGCTCGCTGCGCGATATCCTGGATGGCCTGAAGCGCGACAGCTTCGACCTGGTGGTCATCGACTCGATCCAGACCATGTGGAGCGACGCTCACGAGGCCGGCCCCGGCACCGTCACCCAGGTCCGCGCCTGCGCCACCGAGCTGGTGCGCCTGGCCAAGAAGAAGGGCGTGGCCATCCTGCTGGTCGGCCACGTCACCAAGGACGGCCAGATCGCCGGCCCGCGCGTGGTCGAGCACCTGGTCGACGCCGTGCTCAGCTTCGAAGGCGAGCGCGGCTATCCGTTCCGCATCCTGCGCGGGGCCAAGAACCGTTTCGGGGCCACCGACGAGATCGGCGTCTTCGAGATGGGCGACATCGGCCTGCGCGAGGTCAAGAACCCCTCGGCCCTGTTTCTGAACGAAGGCGGCGAGCGCGCGGCGGGGGCTGCGGTGTTCGCCGGCATCGAGGGCAGCCGGCCCGTCCTGGTGGAGTTCCAGGCCTTGGTCGCGCCCTCCGCGTACGGAACGCCGCGCCGCGCCGTGGTCGGATGGGACTCCGGACGCATGGCGATGGTGCTGGCGATCCTGGAATCCCGATGCGGCCTTGGTTTTGGCGATAAGGACGTCTATCTGAACGTCGCTGGCGGCCTCCGCATCACGGAGCCGGCGGCGGATCTCGCGGCGGCGGCGGCCCTGGCCTCCTCCGCTCTCGACGTCGCCCTGCCCCAGGACTGCGTCGTGTTCGGCGAGCTCAGCCTGTCGGGCGAAGTACGGCCCGTCAGCCGGATGGAGACGCGTTTGAAGGAAGCCGCGAAACTGGGATTTGGCCGGGCGCTTGGACCGCTCTCCGGCCTTCCTGACGGCGGCGGAGCCTTGCCGGTCGCAGGCGTCGCCCGTGTGGCCGACGCCGTCCGCCGGATCGGCGACGAGATCTGGAGCAGCCTGACGTGACGCCGTTCGACATCATCGCCGGGCTTCTGCTGCTGGTCTCCGGCGTGACGGGTTGGGTGCGCGGCGCCTCGCGCGAGCTGACCTCGGCTCTGTCGTTCATCTTCGCCGCCGCCATCGCCCTCTTCGGCCTGCGCATTTCCGGTCCGGTCTTCCGCAGCCTCATGGACCCGGACTGGGCCGCCACGGCTGCGGCGATCCTGGTGGTGTTCGTCGTCTTCTTCCTGGTCTTCCGCCTGATCGGCGGCCAAATCACCGCCGGACTGCACGAAACCTCGGCCGGCACGCTGGACCGCGCGGTCGGCGCGATCTTCGGCCTGATCCGGTCCGTGGTGATCCTGGGCGTCTTCAACCTTTTGCTGCACCTGGCGACGCCGCCGGATCGCATGCCGCATTGGGTGCAGAACTCGATCTTCTATCCCCTGTCGGAAGCCAGCGGCGACGTGCTCAAGGTCTTCGCCCCGAAGGGCAAGGCGCTGGCCGGCAAGCTGGCCCCTGCGATCAAGGAAGCCGTCCATGAGGGCGGCGACAATACGTCCGGCGAGAAGTCGACGGATAAAGGCTATGATGCAAACCAGCGTCGACAGCTCGACGACCTGGTGGAGAAATCGCGATGACCTTCCTGGGCCAATCGACCGACCGCTATTCGTCCCTGCCAGAACGCGATCCCGAGGACGATACGCTGCGCCTGGAGTGCGGCGTGTTCGGCGTGTTCGGCGTCCGTGACGCCGCCGCCATCGCCGCCCTGGGCCTGCACGCCCTGCAGCACCGCGGCCAGGAGGCCTGCGGCATCGCCGCGTTCGACGGCAATCGCTTCCACACCGAACGCCACATGGGCCATGTCGGCGACGCCTTCACCGGCTCGGACCTCGTCCAGCGCCTGCCGGGCGCTCTGGCCATCGGCCACACGCGCTATTCCACGGCCGGCGGCGCGGGCATCCGCAACGTCCAGCCGATGTTCGCCGATCTGGAGACCGGTGGCGTCGCCATCGCCCACAACGGCAACCTGACCAACTTCCTGACCCTGCGCGAGCGCCTGGTGCAGGAAGGCGCGATCTTCCAGTCGACCTCGGACAGCGAGGTGATCCTCCACCTGATCGCCCGCTCGCGGAAGGCCAAGATCGTCGACCGCTTCGTCGACGCGGTCGGCCAGATCGAGGGCGGCTACGCCCTGGTCGCCATCACCAACAAGAAGATGATCGGCCTGCGCGACCCGCTGGGCATCCGCCCGCTGGTGCTGGGCGACCTGGACGGCAAGCCGGTCTTGGCTTCCGAAACCTGCGCGCTGGACATGATCGGCGCCCGCTTCGTGCGTGACATCGAGCACGGCGAGATGGTCGTGATCGAAGAGACCGGCATCACCTCGACCAAGCCGTTCCAGACCCAGGCCGCGCGCCCCTGTGTGTTCGAGTATGTCTATTTCGCCCGCCCAGACAGCGTCGTGAACGGCCGCTCGGTCTATGGCGTGCGCAAGCGCATGGGCCGCAACCTGGCCAAGGAGACCGGCGTCGACGCCGACGTCGTGGTGCCGGTGCCCGACTCGGGCGTCCCCGCCGCGCTCGGCTACGCCCAGGAGAGCGGCCTGCCGTTCGAGATGGGCATCATCCGCAACCACTATGTGGGCCGCACCTTCATCCAGCCGACGCAAGGTGTGCGCGAGCTGGGCGTGCGCATGAAGCACAGCCCCAACCGCGCCATCCTGGCCGGCAAGCGCGTCATCCTGATCGACGACTCGATCGTGCGCGGCACCACCTCGCTGAAGATCGTCCGCATGGTCCGCGAGGCCGGCGCCAAGGAGGTCCACCTCCGTTCGGCCAGCCCGCCGATCAAGTGGCCCGACTTCTACGGCATCGACATGCCGGAACGTGAGCAGCTGCTGGCGGCCAACAAGTCGCTGGAAGAGATGGCCAAGTTCCTGGAAGTGGACTCGCTCGGCTTTCTGTCGGTCGAGGGGCTGTACGACGCCCTGGACGCTGGTCCGCGCGACCCGGCCGCCCCGCAGTTCACCGACCACTACTTCACCGGCGACTATCCGACCCGCCTGACGGACCGCGAGATCGCCGAAGGCCGCAACGAGACCAACGACAAGCAGCTCTCGCTGCTCAGCGCCTAAGTCCAGTCCGTGAGCCTGAAGAGCGTTCTCGAGAAGCTGAAGCTCGAGCCGTACGTCCTCGCCCTGTTCGGCATGGTGGTGCTGGCCTCGATCCTGCCGGTGCGGGGCGAGGTCGCGCACGGCCTGAACATCGTGGTCAAGCTGGCCATCGCCCTGCTGTTCTTCCTGCACGGCGCCAAGCTGTCGCGGGACAACGTGGTCGCGGGCCTGACGCACTGGCGGCTGCACCTGCTGATCCTGGCCTTCACCTTTGTGATGTTCCCCCTGTTGGGCCTGGTGATCAGCAAGATCCCGGTGCTGCCGACGACCCTGGCGGCCGGGATCCTGTTCCTGTGCTGCCTGCCCTCGACCGTGCAGTCGTCGATCGCCTTCACCTCGATGGCCCGCGGCAATGTCGCCGCTGCGGTCGTGGCGGCGTCGGCCTCGAACCTTTTCGGCATCTTCATCACCCCGGTGCTGGTCGGCCTGCTGATGCACACGCAGGGCGGCGCGGCGGGCGGCTGGAAGTCGGTGCAGGACATCGTCGTCCAGCTGCTGCTGCCGTTCATCGCCGGCCAACTGGCCCGCCCCCTGGTCGCCAAGTGGATCGAGCGCCACAAGCAGCTGATTGGCTATGTCGACCGCGGCTCGATCCTGCTGGTGGTCTATTCGGCCTTCAGCGAGGCCGTGGTCGGCGGCATCTGGCACAAGATCTCGCCGCTGCAGCTGGTGATCCTGCTGGCGGTCTTGGGTACCCTGCTGGCCATCGTGCTGGCGGCCACCACCTTCGGCGCCCGCGCCCTGGGCTTCTCGCCCGAGGATGAGAAGGCCATCACCTTCTGCGGCTCCAAGAAGAGCCTGGCCACCGGCGTGCCGATGGCCGGCATCCTGTTCCCCGGCCCGACGGCGGGGATCATCGTGCTGCCGCTGATGATCTTCCACCAGATCCAGCTGATGGCCTGCTCGGTCATCGCCCAGCACTACGCTAAGAAGGCCGCCGCGCAGGAAGCTTAAGGGCTTCCGGCGGTTCCCGTCCGCACCTCGCTGTTCTAGAACCCGCCCATGACTTCCGACTCCTCCCAGCCGCTGGCCGGCCGCATCGCCCTCGTCACGGGCGCCACGCGCGGCATCGGCGAGGCTGTCGCCCTGGGCCTGGCCAAGGCCGGCGCCCACGTCATCGCCCTCGGCCGCACCCAAGGCGCGCTCGAAGCTCTGGATGACGCGATCCTGGACGCCACCGGCGAGCGCGCCACCCTTGTCCCGCTGGACCTGCGCGAGCCCGACGGCCTGGATCACCTGGGCGCGGCCATCCACCAGCGCTGGGGCAAGCTGGACATCGTGATCGGCGCGGCCGGCCTGCTGGGTCCGCTGACCCCGGTCAGCCATCTGGAGCCCAAGGGCTGGGACATGATCCTGTCCACCAACCTGACGGCCAACTGGCGCCTGATCCGCGCCATGGACCCGCTGCTGCGCGCCTCGGACGCCGGTCGCGCCCTGTTTTTCTCCAGCAGCGTGGCCAAGAGCCGCCCGGCCTTCTGGGGCGCCTATGCGGCGACCAAGGCGGCGCTGGAGGCGATCGTCGACGTCTATGCCGACGAGACCGAAAACACCCCGATCCGCGCTCTGTGCGTCGACCCCGGCGCCATGCGCACCCGCATGCGGGCCGGCGCCTTCCCCGGCGAGGATCCCAAGACGGTGCCCGCGCCCGAGACCATCGTGCCGTTCGTCATCGACCTGGTCCGTCCCGACCAGCAGCCCCCCAAGGGCGTGGTGCGTTTCAAGGAGCGCGGCCAGGAGGCGCCGTCGATCGACGCCTGAGAGTGATTCTCACGAGCAATTATTTGCGCAAACACACATGCGCCAGGGTTGTTTCGGCAGTAAAATCCACTCTTGATCGGCGGCAATTGTGAAAAATTCCTGCCCTTTGATGAACATGTTATGTCGTTAGGGATTGCTTAACCCCACCTCGCCCAGAGGAAGCGTATACTTTTTACGCAACATCCTCAGGGGCTTCGGATGGCGCTGTTCTCCTTTGGCCGCGATGACGGCGACACCGCGAACAAGATCGCCGACCTGGAGGCCATCGTCACGGCCATCCAGCGGTCGCAGGCGGTCATCGAGTTCAATCTCGACGGCGCGATCATCACCGCCAACGAAAACTTCCTGAAGACCGTGGGCTACGGCCTCAGCGAGATCCAGGGCCGCAAGCACAGCCTGTTCGTTGACAGCGCTTACGCCGCCAGCGGCGAGTACCAGGAGTTCTGGCGCCGTCTGAACACCGGGGAGTTCTTCTCCGACAAGTATCGGCGACTGGGCAAGGGCGGCCGCGAGATCTGGATCCAGGCCTCCTACAACCCGGTCTTCGACAAGCACGGCAAGCCCGTGAAGGTCATCAAGTTCGCCACCGACATCACCGCGCTGGAAACCGAGCGCCGCCAGGTCGAGGCCGAGCGCAAGGCGATCCAGGACGAGCAGGACCACGTCGTCTCGGTGCTGGCCCAGAGCCTGACCGGCTTGGCGCGCGGCGATCTGACGGCCCGCATCGACGCTCAGTTCGACGGCCGCTACGCCGTGCTGAAGCAGGACTTCAACGCCGCGGTCGACAGCCTTCGAGACGCCATGGGCGCGATCTCGGAAGCGGCCGGCGGCATGGAGGGCAGCGCCAACGAGATCGCCAGCGCCTCCAACGACCTCTCCAAGCGCACGGAGCAGCAGGCCGCCAGCCTCGAGGAAACGGCAGCGGCCCTGGATGAGATCACCGCCACGGTCCGCCGCAGCGCCGACGGGGCCAAGCAGGCCTCGGCGACCGCTTCGGCCGCCAGCGCCGACGCCGACCGCTCGGGCGAGGTCGTCCGAGAGGCGGTCGCCGCCATGGGCGAGATTGAGAAGTCTTCGGGCCAGATCACCCAGATCATCGGCGTGATCGACGAGATCGCCTTCCAGACCAACCTGCTGGCCCTGAACGCCGGCGTCGAGGCCGCCCGCGCGGGCGAGGCCGGCCGCGGCTTCGCCGTCGTCGCCCAGGAAGTTCGGGCCCTGGCCCAGCGGTCGGCCGACGCCGCCAAGGAGATCAAGACCCTGATCGCCAGCAGCACCGCTCAGGTCGAACGCGGCGTGCGCCTGGTCGGTGACACGGGTCAGGCCCTGTCGGGCATCGTCGCCAAGGTCGGCGAGATCGACGCCCTGATCCGCGAGATCGCGGTGTCTTCGCAGGAGCAGGCCACCGGCCTCAACGGGGTCAATTCCGCGGTGAACCAGATGGACCAGGTCACCCAGCAGAACGCCGCCATGGTCGAGGAAGCCAACGCCGCCTCGGCCTCGTTGCGCAGTGAAGCCCAGGACCTGGCCCGCCAGGTGTCGCGCTTCCAGACCGGCGCGCCTGCCTCGCGCGCGCAGGCTCCGGGCCGTCCAGGCGGCGTTTCGAACAACACAGGCCGGATGATCAGCCACAGATAGCCGATTTTCGACACTCGCGTTAAGCGGCAGTTACCCTCGGTGCGCTAGGACGGGCGGGAAGATCCGTCTGAAAGGCGCACCATGCGGAACACGGCCTTCGTCAGCATCGTCATCGTGATCGTCGCCGGCGGTCTGCTGGTCGGCTGGAACGCCGAGAAGGTCCTGGCCGCCCTGGCGATGCGGCACGGGCGACAGGCCAGCGCCGGACTGGTACGCCAGCCCTACGATTTCAACGTCGACACCACCATGCTGAACGGCCCGGCTCAGGTCCCGGACACGCCCGCCTTCCGGCGTCTGTGGGCGCGCCAGGCGGTCGGCCCTTGCGCCATGCCGCCGCCCGGCGACGAAGCCGAGGTCGTGCTGTTCGGCGTCTATGAAGGTCAGGCGGTGTCCAGCGCCTCCGTCGCGGGCATGGACCGCCGGACGGGTGTCGTGGACATCGAGATCGAGCCGGGCGCCACGCCGCTGTACCTGGTGATGTCCAGCTACGAACCGATGATCTGGCGGTTCTCCGGCGCGACCCAGCGCGTGAGGCGCGTCGCGCTGTCGACCCAGGGCCGCTCGACCGCAGGAAAGCCCTATGCCGGCGCGACGGGGCTCAGCGCCGACCAAGTCGGCTTTGCGACCGGCGTGGGGTGCATGGGCTATTTCTCGGAACCAGGCTCCTTCCGGGCGCAACAGGTCGCGGAAGCCGTCAAACGCTACACCGGTCGGACGCCCACCATCGTCGGCGGTCACTATGGCCTGGTCGCCGCCCGCCTGCCGTCGGGTCGCGGGGCCGACCTGGGACAGGGCCGACGCAGGGGGCGGCTGGCGCCGAGCGATGTCGACGCCCTCTCCGGCGTCCTCGTCAGGATCGATCCTGAACAGGTGATCAGCGCCCAGAAGGTCGAGCCCTATGACGTGCTGCCCGGCCAGGCGGGCCTGGCCCAGCTGGTCGCCGACGGTTCGCTGCGGCGGGAGGGCGGCAACGGCTTCACCATCGTCAAACCGATCGCCCGCTATCCGGCGGACCTGAACGGCGGACACGCCGTCGTCTTCCGACTGGGCGACGGCGTGCCCAGGCCGGGCGGCTCACCGGGCCATTCCTGCGTGTACGGTCCGGGCCAGAGCCGAGGCGAAGGCGCTATCTGCTGACCCGTAACTGGCGCAGCAGCAGATTCGCCGTGGCGGTCGCCGAGCCGTCACCGGTCAGCGCGACGGCCACGATGGCCTCATCGCGCACGGAATAGGCCACGACCGCGCTGGCGCCAGGCGTACCGCCCAGGTGCCCTAGCCAGACGCTCCTGGAGCCGTCCGCTTCGGGAACCTCCACGACCATGGCGCCCAGGCCATAGAAGCTGCCGGCGTCGAACATCGGGTAGAGCCTGCCGAACATCGCCGCCAGCGTCTCCTGCTTCAGGAGCTTGCCGCCCAGCAGCGCCGCCCAGACCCGCGCCATGTCCTCGGCCGAACCCACGGCGCCGCCGGCCGCGCCGGCCCAGGCCGGCTCGATCGGAGCCTCCTTGGTCGAGACTAGCTTGGCGACGTCCTCGGCCTTGTCATCGGCGGCCAGCATGCGCAGCGACTTCAGCCCCAGCGGCTTGACGACCCGCGCGTCGACCGAGGCCTGCCAGGACTGGCCGTCGACCGTCTCGATCACCTTGCCCAGCAGCGCGTAGCCGGTGTTGGAGTATCGCCAGCGCTCTCCCGGACACGAGAACGCCCCGTGCCGGGCGATGATCTTCACGTCCTCGTCCAGAGTGTGAGCACGACGCTCCGCGCGAGCCTTCAGGTCCTCGTTGGCGCTGAACAGACCGCCGGTGTGGGCCAGTAGGTCGCGAATGGTCACGACGTCGCCATTGGGCACGCCGGCCACATACTTGGAGATCGGATCATCCAGCTTCAGCTTGCCGGCCTCGATCAGCTGCAAAGCGACGATCGCCACAAGGCTCTTGCCCGCGCTGGCCCAGAACAGCATCGGCGGCTGGTCGCCGGTGTCGGTGCGGCTCCACGCGCCCTTGCCGGGGATCAGCACGGCGGCGGTCATGGCCGGCGTCTTGGTCGCGACCTTGGCCTGGCCGAGCACCGCCTGCAGCCGTGTGACGGCCTCGGGATCGAGCGCGGCCTTGGGAACCTCGGCCAGCAACGGCGGGACGACGGCCGCGTGCAGCGGCGGCCCGGCATAGGTCACCGCGCTCTTGCAGACGACAGGCTTGTAGTCGGCCGCCAGCGCGCTCGCCGGCAGCGCCGCCAACACCAGCGCCAATGCTATCCCTCGCATCGCCTTCCCTCCGCGTTCAGTCCAGGAGGCTAAACGCTCATGGCGAAGTTTAGGCTAGCGCTTGGACTTCCCCGGCCCCGTATTGCCGCGCACGGTCCGCGCGCCGGACACCGGACGCTTGGGTCCAGCCGCCTTGCCGCCGGCCGACTTGGCGCCGACCTTGTAGCTGGGGGTCGTCGAAACCTTCTTCTGGACCTTGGGACCCAGCTTCTTGACCGACTTGACCGCGGCCTTGCCGGGTTCGGCGGCCACCGCGCCCTCGACGGGCGCCGCAGCAACCTTCGCAGGAGCCTTCTTCTTGACCGGCTTGGCCTCGCGCGGGTCGGGCAGGCCCGCCTCGATCGCGGCCTTGGCGGCGGCTTCGTCAGCCAGGCGCTTGGACTTCTTGACCGTGTTGCGCGAGGCGCGGATGCGCTCCTCCTCGCGCTCGCGGCGTTCGAACTCGCGCTTGCCTCGGCCGCTGTGGCCCTTGGCCTCGCCGTCGGCATAGGGGTTGGCGCCCGACTTGATGGTGATGCGCAGCGGCACGCCCGGCAGGTCAAAGCTTTCGCGCAAGGAATTGATCAGATAGCGCCGATAGTGATCGGGCATCTGGTCGGCGCGGCTGGAGAACAGCACGAACGTCGGCGGACGGGCCTTGGTTTGGGCCATGTACTTGGGCTTCACGCGACGGCCCGAGACGGCGGGCGGCGGGTGGCGCTGCATGGCCATCTGTAGCCAGTCGTTTAGGTCGCGGGTCTTGACCTTGGTCGACCAGTCTTTGTGGATCTTCAGGACGGCCGGCATCAGCTTGTTGACGCCGCTGCCGGTCTCGCCCGACAGCGCCACGACCGGCGCGCCACGCACCTGGGGCAGCATGCGCTCGGCGTGCTCGCGGAAGGCAGCCAGGGTCGCGGCCTGGTCCTCGATCAGGTCCCACTTGGCCAGGCAGAACACCAGGGCGCGCCCTTCCCGCTCGGTCAGGTCGGCGATCTGCAGGTCCTGGATCTCGAACGGGTGGGTGGCGTCCATGACCAGCACCACGACCTCGGCGAAGGTGATGGCGCGGATGGTGTCCTGGGTGGAGAGCTTTTCCAGCTTCTCCTGGACCTTGGCCTTTTTGCGCAGGCCAGCGGTGTCCACGAGGCGGACCTTCTTGTCCCCCCAAACCCAATCGACCGAGATCGAGTCGCGGGTGATGCCCGCTTCCGGACCGGTCAGCAGGCGTTGCTCGCCGATCAGGCGGTTGATCAGGGTGGACTTGCCCGCGTTCGGACGGCCGACGATCGCCAGGCGGATCGGCTTGTCCTCATCGTCCTCGTCATCGCTGTACTGGTCCTCGGGGACGGCTTCCAGCATGGCGGCGTAGAGCTCGGCCATGCCCTCGCCGTGCTCGCCGGAGATCGGGATCGGTTCGCCCAGGCCCAGCTTGTAGGCCTCGCCGATGCCCGACTGGCCGGCTTTGCCCTCGGCCTTGTTGGCGGCGATGATCACCGGCTTGCCGCGGCGACGCAGCAGGGCGGCGAACACCTCGTCCAGCGGGGTGACGCCTTCGCGGGCGTCGTAGATGAACAGCGAGAGGTCAGCTTCCTCGATCGCCAGCTCGGTCTGGGCGCGCATGCGCGCTTCCAGGCTCTCGTCGGCGACGTCCTCGAAGCCGGCGGTGTCGATCAGCTGCAGATCCAGGTCGCCCAGGCGGCCGTCGGCATAGCGGCGGTCACGGGTGACGCCGGGCTGGTCGTCGACGATGGCCAGCTTCTTGCCGGCCAGGCGGTTGAACAGCGTGGACTTGCCCACATTCGGGCGGCCGACGATGGCGAGTTTCAAAGGCATAGTGGTCCAGTAGTCGATTTTAGCTCATCTCGCAAAAGCGAACGCCCGGGCCAGCTTTCGCGGACCCGGGCTCAAGAGCGATTCAAGGTGTCGAACGGGCTGCAAAGCCCGCTCTGTTTAGCTTAGCGGATGGCGACCAGATCGGCCTCGTCGGTGACGAGATAGATCATGTCGCCGACCGCGATCGGGTTGATCAGCACCGAGCCGCCGATCTTCAGGGTGGTTTCCTTGACGCCGGTCTTGGCGTTCAGGGCCACGGCCTCGCCGTTGCTGGACACCGTGATCAGGCGGTTGTTGGCCAGGATCGGGGTCGACCACAGGATCGGGTGCTTGGCGCGCTTCTTCTTCTGCTTCTTGGACAGGGCCTCGGTGTTGTTGAGGTCCTGGATCCAGTAGACCGAGCCGTTCTCGCGCGAGACGCAGATCACCTGGCCGGCCTTGTCGACGACATAGACGACGTCGCCGGCGGCCCACGGGGTGGTGATGGCGGTGACCGGCAGGCTCCAGCGGGCCTGGCCCGAGCGCAGGTCGGTGGCGGCGAAGACGCCCGAGTGGCTGACGGCGAAGACGTCGCCCTTGTAGATCACCGGGCGGCCGGGGATGTCGCGGATTTCCGACAGCGCGTTGGTGCGGCTGGCGCGGCTCAGGGCCTCGCTCCACAGGTCGTTACCGTTGGTCGTGCGCAGAGCCACCAGTTCGCCCGAGGCGAAGCCCGCCACGACGGTGTCGCCGCTGACGGCAGGGCTCGAGGCGGCGAGGATGCGGGCCGGTTCGCTGAGGGCCTGGTAGGTCCAGCCCGGCGCGCCGGTGGCGGCGTCGAAGGTCAGCAGTTCGTTGTCAGTCGAGACCACGAACACGCGGCCGTCGGCGACGGTCGGCGCGGCGTGGATCGGCGTGTTGGCCGGCTGCGTCCAGTTCAGGTTGCCGGTCGCAGCGTCCAGCTGGGCCACGAAGCGGAAGCCCGAGGCGACATAAAGCTTGTTGTCGGCGCCGACGGCGACACCGCCGCCGAAGCCCAGGCGGTCGCTCTTCTTGGGCAGCAGGCCCATGAAGCCGGCCTTCTTGATCGAGGTCGCGGCCGGACGCAGGTCCTTGCGCCAGATCTGCGAGCCGCTCTTGGCGTCCAGCGCCACGACGTCGGCTTCACCGTCCATCACGAAGATGCGGCCATCGGCCGAGACCGGCGGGGCGGTGACGTGGAAGGTCTTGCCGCCCTTCTTGCCGAAGCTCTTCTTCCAGGCGATCTGGAAGCCCTTGCCGGCGTCGACGTGCTCGATCGACTGCTCGGCGTTGCCGCCCGGCAGGCGCCATTCGGTCTGGGCGACCGGTTCGGGCAGGAAGAAGTCGGCGCCCTTCAGCGACTCGTTGGCCTCGACCTTCTGGTCGAAGGCGATGATCGAGATGCGCTGACCCTGGCTGGCCTGGGACTTGTTCTTGGCCCCCTTGTCGAAGGGGTTGAGCTTCGAGACCGTCGAGCAGCCAGTGACGGCCACGGACGCCGACATCAGCGCCACCAGGGCGACGGAACGCTTGGAGATCATCAGGCGGCTCATTGGGCGTTAGGGGCGGCTTGCGGAGCGATGCCCGCGGGCAGTTGGCTCATGGGCGGCATCGGCGGCAGGGCGGCGGCGGCCTTCACGGCGGCGGCCAGGTCCTTGGCGGTGCCCGAGTCGATCAGTTGCATGGCCGCCTGGGCGCGCTGGCGCACTTCTTCGGACGTGCTGCTGTCCAGGGAGTTGGCCAGGATCACGAAGTCGGCGCGGGCGCCCTTCAGGTCGCCGGCCTGCAGCTTGGCGAAAGCCAGCGCTTCCTTGGCGTACACGCGGTACGGGCTCTTTTCCCCCGCCAAAGGCGTCAACCTCGACTCAAGATCCTTGTAGGGAGCCGTGTCCATCAACGCGAAGGCGGATTTGAGGCGGGCCAGGTCGCCCAGCAGCGCGCTCGGCGCGGCCTTGGCGGCCTCGTCGAAATAGGCGACGGCCTCGGTGGTCTTGTTCTCTTCGATGCGGATGTCGCCCATCTGCAGCAGCGCCAGGGCCTTGTAGCCCTTGGCGCCGCCGTCGGCGACCGCCTTGAACTGACCGAAAGCCTTGGCCGGACCCTGCTTCTGGGCGGTTTCCAGCGCAGCTTGGTAGCCTTCCGAGGCCTTGTTGGCCTGAGTCGTCTGGTACGAGGTCCAGCCCCAGTAGCCGCCGACGCCGATCACCACGGCCGCCACGGCAGCCGCCACGAACGGCAGCGACTTCACCGCCAGACTGCGATAGCGCTCCGAGCGAAGCTGTTCTTCGACTTCGTCAAAAACATCGACCACGAAACGAGGCTCCGAAACAGGCGCTGGCCCAGGGACGTCTCTCGCACGGGAGCGACGCCGCTGGGTTGAAGACAGATTGTGGCGGGCGCAGGGCCGCTCGCCGAGGCGGCGAACCTATAGCGTGCCGCGCCGCGCCGCAACGCGCCCGTTCAAGCCTTCTTGGCGTAATAGGTCTCGGCCTCGCCTGGGAAGCTGCGATCCTTCACGTCACGGGCGTATTCGGCGGCGGCGCGCTCGATCTCGCCCTTCAGGTCGGCGTAGCGGCGGACGAACTTCGGGGTCCAGTCGAACAGGCCCAGCATGTCGTCGACGACCAGCACCTGGCCGTCGCAGCCGGCCGAGGCGCCGATGCCGATGGTCGGGACCGAGACGGCCTCCGTCACCTCGCGGGCCAGGCTCTCGGCCACACCCTCGACGACGATGGCGAAGGCGCCGGCCTGCGCCGTCAGGCGGGCCTCTTCCAGCACCTTGGCGCGACCGGCCTCGTCCTTGCCCTTGGCCTTGAAGCCGCCTTCCAGCAGGACGGCCTGCGGCCGCAGGCCGACATGGCCCATGACCGGCACGCCGCGCTGGGTGAGGTAGGCGATGGTGGCCGGCACGGTCGGACCGCTCTCGACCTTCACCGCCTGGGCGCCGGTCTCCTTCATGATCCGCACGGCGTTGGCGTAGGCCTCCTCGGGCGCGCCCTCGTACGAGCCGAACGGCATGTCGACGACGACCATGGCCTTTCTCGAGCCGCGCATGACCGCCTGGCCGTGCAGGATCATCATCTCCATGGTCACGCCGACGGTGTTGGGCAGGCCGTGGACGACCATGCCCAGCGAATCTCCCACCAGCAGCAGGTCGCAGGCGTCGTCCAGGGCGGCGGCGACCGGCGCGGTATAGGCTGTCAGGCAGACGATGGGCACGCCGCCCTTGCGCGCGGCGATGTCGGGGGCGGCCAGACGGCGAACCGTCTCTTCACGATGGGCGGACAAGGCAGCGCTCCCTAAGCGGCGTCTTTTTAAGGCGCCGTTTGTGGGCCGGATCGCGCCGCACCGCAATATGAACGGTGATAACGCCGCTCACCCGGCCCACAGGTTCAGGATCAGAAGTCCTCTACCGCGCGCGTGACGAAGAACACCAGCGCCACCACCGCCAGCCCCGCCGCCAGCCAGACCGCCTCGGCGCTGGACGGGGTCGTCAGCACCGCGTTGAACTTGGCCATGCCGGCGTTGATCTCGTTCTCCAGCGTGTGGCTGCCGTTCTTCGACAGTTGGGCGACTTCGCTGGAGAAGCGCGTCGACAGCAGCTGGAACGCCGCGATCAGGCCCGCAGCGCCACCGGCCAAGGCGATGAAGATGCGCCGCATCGCCCACCCGCGATCCAGCTTGGCCGCGACTTCGGCGTTGAACAGCGCCGTGTCGGGGAACGACGGCGGTTCGGCATACATGCGGCTCAGTTGGGCTTCGAAATCGGGTTCAGCCATGTGCTTCCCTCCTCGCCCCCTGTTCAGGCCGGGCGAGCTTCGCCCGGAGTTTATCCAAACCACGTTTGACATGGGATTTGACCGTGCCGATCGGGATGTTCAAGGCCTCGGCCGCCTCGGCGTGGGACCAGTCGGCGCCGTAACACAGGGAAACGCACAGGCGCTCCCCGCGTGACAGCGTCTTCAGGGCCTCGTCGAGATCGATGCGACTGGCCGCGTCCCCCGACGCGTCGCGCACCATCACGTCCTCGACCGGTTCGACGGTGTCCGAGAAGATCAGCCGCGTGTCGCGCTTGACCTTCTTCAGATAGAGCCGCGCGGCGATCTTCTTGATCCAGGCCCCGAAGGTCCCCTCCCCGCGAAACTCGGCCGCCTGTTCGAACCCGGTCATGAAGGCGTCCTGAGCCAGGTCGTCGGCCGTGGCCGAGTCGGCGCCCAGGCGGCGCAGCAGCCCCCGGACGGCCGAGCCGTGCCTGCGCACCAGCTCCCCGTAGGCCCGTCGGTCGCCCGCCGCCGCTTGGGCGGCGAGTTCGACATCGTGACCGGTTGGCGGGCGTTCCGTGCCCATGGGTTCATGCCCCTCCCAAGGCTTCGCGCGCTAGACCCGCGGTTCCTTGTTGGGATTGAAGAAGCTCAGCACGATGAAGGCGACGCCGATCATGCCCGGGAGGGCGGCGATGCCGAAGCCGTCGAAATCGCCGTCGCCGTGAACGACGCCCAGCGAGGTGGCCAGGGCGATGCCGATGCCGATCGCCAGCCAGATCACGCCGACGCGCAGGTCGCGCAGGCGGGTCGGCGGGGTCTTCACGCTCTTGGTCATGGCCTCGATCATCTCGGGCGGCACAGGCTGGCCCTTCTCGATGGCGACCCGCAGGGTGCGCTGCATTTCGCGGCGCTCGCGGCTCTTGAAGTAGAAGGGCAGCACGACGATGGCGACGATCATCATGCAGCCGACGACGGGAACGACGATTTCAGGACCCATATCAAAATCCTCCGACAAGGTGTTTGGACGACGCCCCCGCGCCGCCTTCACTAGTAAGAGGCGTTCACGGTCCTGTTTGGAGGCGCCCGCCGGGATGAAACTTTCGTAAGGCGGCCTCAGCCGATCGAAAGGCCCAGACGACGCCATACCGAAGGACCGCCGACCATCAAGACCGCCGCGACGAAAGCTCCCAAGGCGGCGATGGGCGCCAGCCCTGGTGCGATGGTGCTCACCGCCAGGTTCAGCACCGGCGAGCAGGCCCACATCACCAGGGCGATCACCACCGCCCCGGCCGCCCCGGCCGTCAGGCGATCCAAGAACACCTGACGCTCGATCCGTTTCATCACCTCGGTGGTGAAGACGTCGGCGCGGCTCTGCTTGGGCTCTTCGCCCAGGAAGGCGGCGAGTTGATCGTCCAGGTTCATCGGGAACCTCCCATAACGGCCAGCAGTCGCTCGCGACCACGTGTAACATGCGATTTCACGGTGCCCAGGGGAAGCCCGAGCGCATCGGCGACCTCGGCATGCGACCAACCCTGCCCCAGGCAGAGCGTAACACAGGCCCGCTGGTCGTCCGGAAGCGTCGCCAGGGCCGTTTCGAGGGCCATGCGGTCCTCGGTTCCGAGCTCGGTTGCGGCTTCCAGTTCCTGCTCCCCCCGCCAGGCCTCGTCGCGGGCGGCGGCGCGCTGGGCGCCGCGTCGCTGCGAGAGGGCCTTCTTCCAGGCCACGCCGTAGAGCCAGGCCCGGAAGCCTTCGTCCTCACGCAGCTTTGGCAGGCCGGCCCAGGCCGCCACGAAGGCCTCCTGGGCGATATCGTCGGCGTCGCCCCACCCACTCTTGCGAAGAAAGCCGCGCAGCGGCTTCTCATGGATCGCCACCAGCCGCGCGAAGGCGGCCTGGGAGCCCGCGCGCGCCTGTCGGACGAGCGCGGCTTCCATCAGAGGGTTGGCCCCTTCTGCTCCAGCACCACCTGGACCAAGGTCGCCAGGCACAGGGCGCCCAGCACGAAGGCTACGATCACGAACGCCTCGCCCATGCCGTACATGTCGACACAGGCCGCGACCGTGAAACCGCTGGCGAGCACGCCGAACAGCACCACCTGGTACCAGCTGCGTTCACGACGGCGGCGATAGCGCGGACGCTCGTCGCGGTCATCGTCGTCGCCGTGCCAGCGCTTGTTCAGCCGGGCCAGCAGCTCGGCCGGCGGCTCGCGGCCCGAGGCGGCGTAGGTCTTGATCAGGTCCAGCGTCTCGCGGTTGGCGCGGTATGACAGCCACGACTGCCAGGCGCCGAACACGAACCAGCTGAGGGGGAAGATCAGCCACCAGAACTGACGGAAAATGTCTTCGGACATCGGATCCTCCCTAGCTGTTCAGGGCCGCGACCAGGGCGGCGGACGGTTCCTGGCCCTTGGCGGCCAGCTCGCGCAGGGTTTCCACCATTTCGCGGCGGGCGCGGTAGTCCAGCCACGCACGGAAAGCGCCCAGCAACATGAAGCCCATCGGGAACATCAGCCACCAGAAGTCACGGAACAGGTCGGCCACGGTCGGGATCCTTCGATCATCGGCGCGATCATTCGCGCTTTCGAAGGTTAGTCGCCGCCGACCGCCGGGCTGGATGCAGCGACGTACGAAATAATTTCCGACATCGTGGCGAACGACACCGTGGGCTGGTGCTCGGCCAGGATCGAGGGCTTGGCGTAGCCCCAAGTGACCGCGCCGCAGTCCAGGCCCACCGCGCGGGCGGCCTCGATGTCTCGGGTCTCGTCGCCGATGCAGATGACCCTGTCGCGCGAAACGCCCTTGGCCGTCACCTGCTTGAACTTGCGGGCCTTGCCAAACAGCGACGCGCCGCAGGCATAGAGGCTGATCAGGTCGCCCAGCTCCTCGCCCAGCACCCGGCGGATCACCGCCTCGCTGTTGGAGCTGACCACCGCGATCTTCACGCCCGCCTCATGCAGGGCGCGCAGCATGCGGGCGGTCTCGGGGAACAGCGGGATGGTGTGGGCGTCGGCGGCCATCAGCTTCTTGCCGGCCCGGGCGATCAGCGGCAGCTTCCAGGGCGAGACGCCCAGATAGCGGATGACCTCGCGGGTGCTGCGGCCGCGCAGCATCTCGATCTCTTCGTTGGTGACGGTCTTGAAGCCGTACCGGCGCGCCATCGGATTGACAGCCCGCATCATCCAGGCGGCGCTGTCAGCCAGCGTGCCGTCGAAGTCGAAGATGACCAGTTCGTATCGCGAGACGGCGTCCCCCACGCGCGCTTGCTCCCCACATTGTCCGCGTACAGCGGACCCACCGCCTGTTGATAGACCGATCCTCGCAAGGTTGTCGTCTTAAACTTCGCTCAGCAGGCGATGGAAGGCGTGGATAGATCCCGCTTCAGCCGAGCGCGGCCGCGTAGAGTTCGGGCTTGAAGCCCACCAGGCGACACTCGCCCAGGTCCAGCACCGGCCGCTTGATCATCGACGGCTGGGCCAGCATCAGGGCGATAGCCTTGTCGGCGGTCAGGTCCGTGCGATCGGCCTCGTCCAGCTTGCGGAAGGTCGTGCCGGCGCGGTTCAGGATGGTCTCCCAGCCGTGCTCGGCCACCCAGCCTTCCAGCGTCGCGCGGTCGATCCCGGCGGTCTTGTAGTCATGGAAGTCATAGGCCTGGCCTTGGGCCTCCAGCCACTTGCGGGCCTTGGCGACCGTGTCGCAGTTCTTGATGCCGTACATCGTCCGGGTCATGGCCGAGCCTCTTACGCGATTCCCGCGCCGGTCAGGTCCCAGCTCTGCAGCACGATGTGCTGGGTCTGGCCCAGCTTGCTCTGGACGAGCACGAAGCGATCCGCCGTCCAGCGGATCGGCGCGATGTCGTGGGCCGGGACGACCTGGCCGTCATAAAGCAGCGTGATGTGCGGCAGGAAGCTGCTGTCGGGCTTCAGCTTCACCCACCGCATCGCATCGCCGAGCGCCTTCTGGAACGCGATGAGGTCCTGCACGCCCTCCCCGCCTTGCAGCGTGAAGGGGTTGTTGCCCGGGCGGTTGGCGAAGCTGACGGCCTTGTCGAAGCTCACCTCGAACGGCGCCGCCTTCAGCGCCTCGCCGGCGTCCTTGCCCTTGGCGACCATGTCATTGGGCAGGCCGACATAGTCACCCAGATGATGCAGCGTGATGTGGAAGCGGTCGGTCAGCAGCGGTTGGCCGCGCAAGCCCAGCGCGTCCTTCAGCCGTCGCGCCTCGACGGCGATCCGCTCCGCCGTGGCGGGATCCGGATACAGCAGGAACATAAGACGGTCGGTCGGCGTCGGCGGGTCGAAGCCCGGCAGGCCCATCTGCAATGTCTCGGCCATCCGGCGCCTCCTTGTCGTCGACAGAATTAAGCCGCTTCGCTCCGCGCGCCTGCATTACATTTCGTTTACGCGCGTAATCGTTGGCTTGACGGAAGCGTTTACGTGCGTAATCGTCAAGGCATGGATACGAACCCGCAACGCATCAGCGCCGCCGAGAGCGAAGTCATGAAGGTGCTCTGGGCCGATAGCCCCAAGCCCGCCGAGGACGTCCTGGCCATCCTGGCCAAGGACCACGGATGGGCCGAGGGCACGGTGAAGACCCTGCTGAACCGCCTCCTGAAGAAGGGCGCGATCGCCGCCGACAAGGATGGCCGCCGCTTCCTCTATCGCCCGCTGGTCGGCCGCGACGATTATGTCGACACCGAGAGCCAGGGCCTGCTGGACCGCCTGTTCGACGGCCGCCTGGCGCCGCTGGTCAGCCACTTCTCCAAGCGCGAGAAGCTGAACCCCGAGGACGTCGCCGAACTGCGCCGCCTGCTGGAGAAGATCGACGATGGCCAGTGAGCTGATCCTCTTCCTGGCCAAGGCCAACCTCGCCATGGCCGCGGCGGTGCTGCTGGTGCTGGTCTTGCGCAAGCCGGTCCGGGCCGTATTCGGCGCCCGCACAGCCTACGCGCTATGGCTGATCGCGCCGCTGTCGATCCTGGCGCTGCTGGTCCCGGCGCGGACTATGACCTTGCCCTATCAGCCGGCGCCCGCTGCCGTGGTCGCTCACGCTCCGACCGGAGCTGTCCCCACAGCCATCGCGCCGCCGAGCGCGCCGGAGCGGCTGCGTCGTCTTCCGGTCGGCGAAGTCCTCTTTGGCCTCTGGATCGTCGTCGCCCTGGGCGGCCTTGCCATCCAGGCCGAACGCCAGCGGCGGTTCGTGCGCTCGCTGGGCAAGCTCAGCACCGACGACGGGCTGCTGTGGTCCGACCGCCCCGGCGTCGGCCCGGCGGTGATCGGCGCCATCTCACCGCGCGTGGTGCTGCCAGCCGACTTCGCAGAGCGCTTCACGCCGCAAGAGCAAGCCCTGATCCTGGCCCACGAGAAGAACCACCTGGCCGTCGGCGACGCCCAGATCAACGCCGTCGTCACCGGCCTGCAGTGCCTCTTCTGGTTCAACCCGATGGTCCACCTGGGCGCAGCCGTCCTTCGGGTCGACCAGGAGATCGCCTGCGACGCCGCCGTGCTGGCCCGTCACCCCAAGACCCGCCGCGCCTATGGCGAAGCCATGCTGAAGACCCAGCTGGCCGCCTGCGCCCCGCCGCTGGGCTGCCACTGGCCCGCCTCGGCCAACACCCAACTGAAGGAGCGCTTCACCTTGCTCGCCCGCCACCACTCCAGCCGTAGTCGCCATCTGGCTGGCGCGGCCGCCGTCGCGGTCCTCAGCCTGTCGGCCAGCGTCGCCGCCTGGGCCGCTCAGCCCGCGCAGGTCGTCCAGCAGGGCCCGAACGCGGCCAAGCGCGCCGTCGCCCGCCACCTGAGCCAGCCGCTGTTCGACGCCGTCCACGCCAAGGACATCGACGCCGTCCGCGCGCTGATCGCCCAAGGCGCCGATGTGGACGCCATCCTGCCGGGTGACGGCTCGCCATTGATCGAGGCCGCCCGTCGCGGCCGTCTAGACATCGTCCAGGCCCTGCTGGCCGCCGGCGCCGATCCGAACCTGGCCGTGCGCGGCGACGGCGCCCCGCTGATCCAGGCCGCGCTGTCGGGACACCTGGAGATCGTCCAGGCGCTGGTCGAGCGCGGCGCGAATGTCGAGATCTTCGTCCCCGGCGACGAGACCCCGCTGATCAACGCCGCCCAGGCCGGCAGCCTGCCGATCGTCACTTATCTGGTCGAGCGCGGCGCCGACGTGAACCGCGCGGTTCAGGCCAATCCCGGCGAGACGCGCTCGCCGCTCAGCCAGGCGCGCAAGAACGGCCATGGCGCCGTCGTGAACTACCTGAAGAGCCGGGGCGCGCGCGCTTAGCGCCGCCCCAACTTCCCCAACAAAATCAGCGAGTTTTTCAACGATGGCGATCATCGACGCTAGAGCCTTGCCTGACGCCAGCCGCGTCGAGGCTGATCTCGTGATCATCGGCGGCGGCCTGGCCGGCATCACCCTGGGCAAGGAACTGGCCGGCGGCCCCCTGAAAGTCGCGATCCTCGAAAGCGGCGGCCTGGAAATCGACATGGAGAACCAGGCGCTCTACGCCGGCTCCGGCGTCCAGACGCGCCCGGCAACCCCGACCGCCCGCTCGACAACTATCCGGTCCAGTCGCGTGTCCGCGCCCTGGGCGGCTCCGGCCACGTCTGGGGCGGCAAGTGCGGACCGCTGGACCCGGCCGACTTCGCCGAGCGGTCCTGGATCCCCTACAGCGGCTGGCCAGTGACCCGCGAGCAGATGCAGTCCTATTACGACCGGGCCTGCGACCTCCTGGAGATCCCGCGCTTCCCGTTGACGCGCCCGACCTCGGCCGATCCCCACCTTCAGCCCTTGGCGCTGGACCCGGTCGACGGCTTCTTCCCGGCCCCGCGCGAGTTCAGCAGGTCCTCCGGCGGCGGCGACAAGAAGGCCTTCGACGCCTGGCGCACCCAGTTCGCCGAGGCGTCGAACATCACGATCTATCTCTACGCCAACGTCGTGAACATCCGCCGCCAAGGCGCTGAAATTATTGGCCTCGACGTCGCCTGCCTCGACGGCAAGCGCCACACGGCCAAGGCTGGACGCTATGTGCTGGCCACCGGCGGCATCGAGAACGTCCGCCTGCTGCTAGCGTCCGGGAACCTGGGCAACGGTCACGACCTGGTCGGGCGGTTCTTCCAGGGCCACGTGACCTATTCCAACGACGGCGACGCCGAGACAGAGGGCTCGGCCATGGCCATCACCCGCGCTGCGCCGTTGGAGCTCTACGCGCCGCCAAAGCGCATGGCGGCCCACTGCGTGATCGGCGCGGGCCTGAAGGCGCAGGCGCGGATGAAGACCGGCAACTTCACCGCCACGCTCTATAAGGCCACGCCCTCCGGGACCGAGACCAAGGTCGGCGCGGACACCCAAACGATCCGCCGCCTGAACGGCCAGAACGAGGCCCAGTTGCTGGGCTACTTCGCCATGACCGAGCACTTCCCCAATCCCGACAGCCGCGTGACCCTGGATCCGGAACACAAGGACCCGCTGGGCATGCCGCGCGTGCGCCTGACCTGGGCCTATGGCGACAAGGACTATGCCGACCTGGAACGCTCGTTGGCGGGCCTGGCCGACGCGCTGGGCGCTTCGGGCGAAGGCCGGCTTTGCTGGTCGATCCCGCGCGACAAGCTGCTGGCGATCTCCAGCGCCTCGCGCCACCACATGGGCACGACGCGGATGCATGCCGATCCCAAGAAGGGCGTCGTCGACGCCGACCTGCGCCTGCACGAGGCCAAGAACCTCTATGTCGCCGGCAGTTCGGTGTTCCCGACCTCCGGCATCGTCAATCCGACCCTGACCATCCTGGCGCTGTGCATGCGCCTGGCCGATCACCTGAAGAGCGAGACCGCCCGATGACCAGCCGTCGTGACCTCCTAGCCGCCCTCGTCGCGCTGGCCGCCACGCCGGCGCTGGCCCGCGCGCCGGACACCGCCTTTGCCGGCCTCGACCCCGCCGCCGTGCAGCGGATCGGCAAGACCTGGCGCGAGCAGCATCCGACCGTGACGGCCGCAGCGCTCACCAAGCGCCTGTTCCCCAACGGACGCGGCGTCGCCGCCCTGCCCCGCCTTCGCGACCAGGCGTCCGCCGACTTCAGGAAAGGCGCGATCTTTGTCTATCGCGGCTGGCGCCTGTCGGACACCGAAGGCGCGTTGCTGGCCCTGCTGTCCCTCGAAGGTCAACCGTAGGAACCCTGGCGGGCATGGCCGGTTAGCCTCTCCAGCAGAGGAGCCTCGCCATGCCCCAGGGCGACAAGAGCAAGTATACCGACAAGCAGGAACGCAAGGCCGAGCACATCGCGGAAGGCTACGAAGCCAAGGGCGTCTCGGACAAGGAGGCCGAGCGCCGGGCCTGGGCCACGGTCAACAAGCAGGACGGCGGCGGCAAGAAGCCCGGCGGTTCAGGCCGGGCTCACTGAGCCGACACGCGCTGCGTCGGGTCGACCCGCGTCCAGGTCTGCGACTTGCAGAGGAAGTTGGGCAGCAGGCACCCCTTGGCCTTCAGCGAAGCGCGATCCAGCAGGCTCACCCGACCCGAGAAGGTCATGTCGAGATCGGGCACATAGACCCTACCCTTCCATTCGTTGGTGTCACCGGCGGAGAAGTCGCGCAGCAGCTGCATGCCGACCAAGTCCTGGTTGTTCTTCTTCTTCACGTCGGCGCGCGCATCGGCATTGGCCCAGACGACGACGCCGCAGGTGCGTGTCTCGCAAGGCTTGATCTCGATATGGACGCTGCCCTTGGGGTTGCGCCAGACGCCGTAGATGTCGCCCGGACGCGCCGCAGCCGCCGTCTGGGCGGACGCCGCTCCCGCGCTCAACGCCATGGCTGCCGCCAACACGCCCACAATCCTTCGGCTCATCACGTCCTCATCGGCTACGCCCAATGGGGCGCGAAGCTAACTGCTGAGTAAGACAAAATGAAGCCGTCGGAATTGAGGCGCGGACCCGAAACGGTCAACCGGTGCGCCAATCGGCCCCGGTCGCGGCGAACAGGCGGATGGCGTCGACCAGACGCTGGCCCTGGGCGCGGGCTTGAGCCGAGCGGGCGGCGTTGAGCGTGCGCTGGGCGTCGACGACCTCCAGCAGGGTGCCGCCGCCCTTGTCGAAGGCGACGCGGGCCAGGCGCAGGCGCTCGGTCGCCTGCTGCTCGGTGCGAGCATGGGCGGCCAGCGCGGCCTCGTCGGCCGATAGCGCCGATAGCGCGTCGGCGACCTGGCCGAAGGCGGTCAGCACGGTCTGCTGGTAGCGGGCGCTGGCGGCGCGGGCGGCTTCACGGGCCTGCTGGCGACGGGCCCTCAAGGCGCCGCCGTCGAAGAGCGGCGCGGTCAGGCCCGCTCCAATGTCCCAGCCGCTGGCGTCGTAAGAGAATAGATCACCCGGCTTCAGTGAGCCCTGGGTCAGCGACGCCGAAAGCTTGATGTTCGGATAGAGGTCGGCCGTGGCCACGCCGATATCGGCGGTGGCCGCGTGCAGCTCGGCCTCGACGGCCAGGATGTCGGGACGCTTGCGGACCAGCTGCGACGGTAGGGTCACTGGCACAGGCGCTCTTAGGCCCATGGTCGAGAGGTCGAAGGCCGGCGCGCTCCAATCAGCTGGGGCCTTGCCGACCAGCACCGCCAGGGCGTGGCGGGCGGCGGCCAGTTCGCCCTGCAGGGCCGGCAGCTGAGCGCGGTCCTCTTCCAGCTGGCTGGCGGCCGAGACCTTGGCCAGGCTGGTCGAGCCGCCCAGGGCGTTGGCCTTGTGGATCAGGTCGATATTGGCCTGGTCGTCGGCGATCATCTGCTCGACGCTGGCGATCTGGGCGCGCAGCGTGGCGATCGTCGCGGCCTGGAGCGCGACATTGGCGGTCAGGCTGAGATAGGCGGCCTCGGCGCGGCGACCTTGAGCCTCGGCGCGAGCGGTGGCGCCCTCGATGCGGCGCTTGTTGCCGCCCCACAGGTCGAGGTCGTAGCTGACCGCCCCGCCGACCGAATAAAGGCTGAAGGTCGGGTTGCTGAGCTTGATGTCGCCAAAGCCGGTGAAGCCGAAGGCCTGCAGGTTGGCGCGCTCGCGGGCGATCCCGGCGTTGCCGGTGACCTGAGGGCCGGCGACGCCACGCGCTTGCGCCAAGGCCGATTGCGACTGGGCCAGGGTGGCGTCGGCCTCGGCCAGGCTCGGGCTGTCCTTCAGCGCCTGGCGGATGACGGCGTCCAGCTCGGGCGAGTTCAGCGCCGTCCACCACGGGCCGGCGTTGGCGGCGTCGGCGTCCAGGCGCGCGGCGGCCGGCGCCGTCTCGCCTGCGCCCAGGGCCGAGGCGGTCTTGGGCGCGTCGGGCGCCTGGAAGTTCGGGCCGACCGTCGTGCAGGCGGTCAGGGCGGTGGCCGCCAGCAGCGTGGCGATCAGTTTAGTGGTCGGAGACATTGGCGGCCTTCGCTCCCGGCTTCGGGGTGCGCATGAGAAGGATGAGCGGCGCGCAGGCGATGGTGATCACCAGCATCAGCCGGAAGTCGTCGAGATAGGACAGCATCGCCGCCTGGCGGCCGATCAGCCCGTTGAACGCGGCCATGGCGGCCTCGGTCGAGAAGGTGTTCGGGGCATAGGCCTGGTACAGCGGGTTGTCGGGCCGGGCGTGCTCGACCAGCACCGCGTGGTGCTTCTCGATGCCGCTGACGAACAGGGCCTGCATGATCGAGATGCCGGCGGCCGAGCCGATGTTGCGGATCAGGGTGAACAGCCCCGCCCCCTCGGCGCGGTGCTGCGGCATCACCTTGGCGAAGGCGATGGTCGACAGCGGCACGAAGATCAGGCCGGTGCCGACGCCCGACAAGAAGCCCGACGTGATCAGCAGCGTCGTGTCCATCTGCAGATTGTAGTGGCTCATCTGCCAGAGCGAGAGCGCGCTGATCGCCAGGCCGATGCTGAGCAGCAGCTTGATGTTCATACGCCCCATCAGCTGCCCCACCGCGAACATGGCGATGAAGGAGCCGAGGCCCCGCGGCATCGAGACTAGGCCGGTGAAGGCGACCGGATAGCCCAGCAGGGTCTGCATCAGCGGCGGCAGCAAGGCCAGGGTGCTGTAGAGCAGGATGCCGATAAAGAAGCCGAACAGGCAGCAGGTGATGAAGTTGCCGTCGGCCAGCAGCTCTCGCGCCACGAACGGCTTCTCGGCGGTGGCCAGCTGGACGCCGAACACCCAGATGGCGATCAGGCCGACGATCAGGTCGATCCAGATCTCGCGCGAGCCGAACCAGTCCTGGCTGGGACCGCGATCTAGCATCAGCTGGAAGGCGCCGATGGCGATGGCCAGGGCCAGGAAGCCCAGGGTGTCGAACTTGCGCTTCTCGCTGCTCTTCTTCTCGGAGAGGAAGAAGAACACGCCGCAGAAGGCCAGGATGCCGATCGGCAGGTTGATGAAGAACACCCATCGCCAGTCGAGATTATCGGTCAGCCAGCCGCCAAGGCCCGGCCCCAGCAGCGGGCCCAGCACCGCGCCGGCGCCCCAGACGGCCATGGCCTGGCCGTGACGCTCGGGCGGGTTGATGTCCAGCAGCACGGCTTGGGACAGCGGGATCAGCGCGGCGCCGAACAGGCCCTGCAGCAGGCGGAACAGCACGATCTCGACCAGGTTTTGGGCCACGCCGCACAGCATCGAGGCGGCGGTGAAGCCGATGATCGAGACGATCAGCACCATCTTGCGGCCCATGCGCTCGGTCAGGAAGCCGGTCAGCGGCGTCATGATCGTCGAGGCCACGATGTAGGAGGTCAGCACCCAGGTGATCTGGTCGGCCGAGGCCGAGACGCTGCCCTGGATGTGCGGCAGCGCCACGTTGGCGATCGTGGTGTCCAGCGAGATCATGATCGTCGCCAGCATCACCGAGATGGTGATCGGCGTGCGATTGGCGATATCCCGCGCGTGACCGTCCTGCAGCGCCTTGGGGGTCATCAGTTCTTGCCCGAGCGGACGTCCACCTTGGCCTGGGCGCTGAGACCGGCCGACAGGTTCGAGGGCGCGGCGTCGTCCAGGGTCAGGCGCACCGGCACCCGCTGCACGACCTTGACCCAGTTGCCGGTGGCGTTCTCGGCCGGCAGCAACGCGAAGCTGGCGCCGGTGCCGGGGCTGAAGCTGGCGACGTGGGCCTTCAGCGGCTTGTCATAGGCGTCGACCTTGATGGTCGCTGGTTGGCCGACGCGCATGTGGGCCAGCTGGTCTTCCTTGAAGTTGGCCTCGATCCACGGCTTGCCCGAGATCAGGAAGAACAGCGGCTTGGAGGCCTCGACGCGCTGGCCGACCTGCAACTGCTCGACCTTGGCGATGACGCCGTCGGTCGGCGCGACCACGGCGGCGTAGGAGCGATCCAGCTTTGCGCGCTCCAACTTGGCGATGGCTTCCAGCACGCCGGGCTGCTGCTCGGTGGCGATGTCGGCGCGACCGCCCAGGTCGGCCAGGGCCGTGGCGATCTGTTGCTGGACGACGGCGACCTGGCGCTGGGCCTGGTCGGCGGCGTGGCGAGCCTCGTCGGCCTGGGCCTTGGTGGCGACACCGGCAGCGGCCAGATCGCGCTGGCGAGCGGCCTCGCGCTGGGCGTAGCCGGCGGTCTCCTGCACGGCGGCCAGATCGGCCAGGCGCTGGTTGTAGACCGCACGCTTGCCCTGGACGTCGAAACGGGCCTGGGCCAAGGCCGCCTCGGCCTGCGAGACGGCGACTTGGTAGTCGGCCGGATCGAGGCGGAACAGCACCTGGCCCTTGGCCACGCGCTGGTTCTCCTGCACGTCGATCTCGACCACGCGGCCGTCGATGCTGGTGCTGATGCCCGTGCGGCTGGACTGGACGTAGGCGTTGTCGGTGGTCTCGGACTTGCCGCCGGTCAGCACGACGAAGACGCCGATGCCCGCCAGCACCACCAGCGGCACGCCGATCATCAGCGGCCAGCGCAGCCTCTGGCCCAGGGTCCGCTCGCGGCGCTTGCGGGCCGCATCGACCTCGGCCTCGGCAATGGCGTCGTAACCTTCAGCGTCGCTCACGCGCTGCTCCACGTCTCAAGTCAGGTTTTGGGGAATCGTCGAGGTTCGTTCGGATCGCAAACCTTGGCCGGTCAAATAGGACTCTGTCTGTCATGAGGGAAATGATATATCTTCACGACAGCCATGAACGCCGTGAATTTCAGAACCGCCGACCTCAATCTCTTCCGGGTGTTCGTCACCCTGCTTGAAGAGAAGAACGCAACACGCGCCGGTGAGCGCCTTGGCCTCTCGCAATCAGCGGTGAGCCACGCGTTGCGACGGCTGCGCGAGATGGTCGGCGACGACCTCTTCGTGCGCGGCCAGACGGGCCTGCGCCCCACGCCCCGCGCGCTGGAGATCGCCGACACCGCCCGCACGGCCCTGAAGCTGCTGGAGACCGCCGTCACCAACCAGCGGTTCGATCCTGCGGTCGACACGCACGTGTTCAACATCGCGGCCGGGACCTACATCTCCTACGTCCTGGGTCCACTGATCGCCGAGCAGGTGATCACCCACGCGCCGAACGTCCGGATCCATTTCCACAACCTCTATGCCGGCATGACCGAGGACCTCGACACCGGGCGTCTGGACATGGTCATTGGCTGTTTCGAGGCGATCCCCGGCCGGTTCTCCTACAGCCCTCTGTTCGAGGAGACCGGCGTCTGGGTGGTGCGCGGCGATCACCCGATGGTCGCGACCGGCATCGACTACGAGATCCTGGCCAACCTGCCGCGGCTGGGCGTCACGGGCGGCGGCGACGACGACCCCGACCGCACCTCGTCGGGCCACCTGGGCCTGAAGCGCATCACCTCGTGGGGCGAGACCTACGCCCTGGGCGACAATCCGTATCAGCCGTTCACGGTGCAGGATTCGTTCAGCGCCATGAACATGGTCGGCCGGTCGGACATGACCTGCATCCTACCTCGCCGCCTGGCCCAGCTGGCCGCCGATCGGGGCAAGGTGTTCATGGTCGAGCCGCCGAACGCTCCGCCGCCGACGCCCTTCGGCGCGGTGCTGCGGGCCAGCGACGCGGCGGACTCGCCCAATGGCTGGCTGCTGGACCTCTGCCGCGAAGCAGCGGCCCAGCTGTAGCGCCTACTCGACCTGGCTGACGTCACGCACCGCGCCGCGGGCGGCGTTGGTGGTCATGGCGGCGTAGGCGCGCAGGGCCGGCGAAACCTCACGCTTGCGGTCCAGTGGCTTCCAAGCCTTGACGCCTCGGGCCAACTGGGCCTCGCGACGCTCGGCCAGTACGGCCTCGGACACTTCCAGCGTGATGCCGCGATTGGGGATGTCGATCAGGATGCTGTCGCCGGTCTCGACAAGCGCGATCAGGCCGCCCTCGCCCGCTTCCGGCGAGACGTGGCCGATCGACAGGCCCGAGGTGCCGCCCGAGAAGCGGCCGTCGGTGATCAGGGCGCAAGCCGCGCCCAGGCCCTTCGATTTCAGATAGGTGGTCGGGTACAGCATCTCCTGCATGCCCGGACCGCCCTTGGGGCCTTCGTAGCGGATCACCACGACCTCTCCCGCGACGACCTTGCCGCCCAGGATGCCGCTGACGGCGTCTTCCTGGCTTTCGAACACGCGCGCCGTGCCGCGGAAGGTCAGGATCGAATCGTCGACCCCGGCCGTCTTCACGATGCAGCCCTCGGGGGCCAGGTTGCCGAACAGCACGGCCAAGCCGCCGTCCTTCGAGAACGGATGCTCGACCGAGCGGATGACGCCCTTCTCGCGGTCCAGATCGAGATCCTCCCAGCGGGCGGCCTGGCTGAAGGCGATCTGGGTCGGCTTGCCGCCCGGCGCGGCGCGGAAGAGCTCGTGGGCGGTAGCGCTGTTGGTGCGGCCGATGTCCCAGCGGGCCAGCGCTTCCGCCATCGTGGTGGCGTGGACGGTCGGCTGGGTGGCGTCGATCAGGCCCCCGCGCTCCAGTTCGCCCAGGATAGCCATGACGCCGCCGGCGCGGTGGACGTCCTCCATGTGCACGTCGGCCTTGGCCGGCGCGACCTTGGACAGGCACGGCACGCGGCGCGACAGGCGGTCGATGTCGGCCATGCCGAAGTCGACCCCACCCTCGCTCGCGGCGGCCAGCAGGTGGAGCACGGTGTTGGTCGAGCCGCCCATGGCGATGTCCAGGCTCATGGCGTTCTCGAACGCGGCCCGGGTGGCGATGCCGCGCGGCAGGGCCGTGGGGTCCTCCTGCTCGTACCAGCGCTGGCAGAGATCGACGACCAGGCGGCCGGCTTCCTTGAACAGGGCCTCGCGGTCGGCGTGGGTGGCCAGGACCGAGCCATTGCCGGGCAGCGACAGGCCCAGGGCTTCGGTCAGGCAGTTCATCGAATTGGCCGTGAACATGCCCGAGCACGAACCGCAGGTCGGACACGCGGCCTTCTCGATCGCGGTGACTTCCTCGTCGGTATACTTGTCGTCGGCGGCCACGACCATGGCGTCGACCAGGTCCAGGGCGCGGATCTGGCCCTTGATCTGCACCTTGCCGGCTTCCATCGGCCCGCCCGAGACGAAGACCACCGGGATGTTCAGCCGCATGGCGGCCATCAGCATGCCGGGGGTGATCTTGTCGCAGTTGGAGATGCAGACGATGGCGTCGGCGCAGTGGGCGTTGACCATGTACTCGACGCTGTCGGCGATCAGCTCGCGGCTGGGCAGCGAGTACAGCATCCCGCCGTGGCCCATGGCGATGCCGTCGTCGACGGCGATGGTGTTGAACTCCTTGGCTACGCCGCCGGCCGCTTCGATCTCCCGGGCGACCAGTTGGCCCAGGTCCTTCAGGTGCACGTGCCCCGGGACGAACTGAGTGAAGCTGTTGGCCACCGCGATGATCGGCTTGCCGAAGTCCTCGTCCTTCATGCCCGTCGCGCGCCAGAGGCCGCGGGCCCCCGCCATGTTGCGGCCGTGGGTCGAGGTGCGCGAGCGATAAGGAGGCATGGGAAATCTCAATGTCGGCGGTGGGGTTATTTAGGCCCGTTCCGCTGGCGCTCAAAATATATTAGTTCACCGATATTAGGTCGCTCAGGATATCAGATGGACGCGCGTCCGCTCCGCCACTTCGCCGCTGTGGCCGAGACCCTGCACTTCGGTCGCGCGGCCGAGCGCCTGGGCATGACCCAGCCGCCGCTCAGCCAGTCGATCATGGGCCTGGAGCGCGACCTGGGCGCGCCGCTGTTCGAGCGCACCAAGCGCAGCGTCCGCCTGACGGCGCTGGGAGAGCAGTGGCTGCCGCATGTGCTTAAGGCGCTCTCGGCGCTGGACGACCTACCTACCTTGGCCCAGCGGATGCGCGACGGCCAGACCGGCTATCTGGCCCTGTCGTTCGTCAGCACCGCCGACTACAGCGTCCTGCCCTCGCTGGTCCGACGCTATTCGCAGGCCTATCCGGACGTCGAGATCCGCCTGTTCGAGGCCACCAGCGACGTGCAAGTCCCGGCCATCGCCAGCGGCGAGCGCCACGCCGGCATCATCATCCCACCCGCCGACCACCCGCTGCCTCCGGCCCTCGCCTATCGCCGCTTGCTGCGCGAGCCGCTGGTCGCCGCCGTGCCCAGCGCCTGGATCGAAGACGGTCGCATCGCCCGCGAGACCGAGCTCTCCAGCGCCGAGGTGCTGGCCTCACCGCTGATCCTGTTCCCCAAGCACGTGGCTCCGGCCTTCCACGACCTGGTGACCGGCTACTTCGCCGCGTTGGGCGGGACGGCGCGGATCGTCCAGGAGGCGATCCAGATGCAGACCATCATCAGCCTGGTCTCCAGCGGCCTGGGCATCGCGCTGGTGCCGGCCTCGCTGCGCAACCTGGCGCGCGCGGGGGTCGCCTATGTCCCGCTGGCCGGCGACGCGCCGGTGCTGGAGACGGGCCTGGCCTGGCGGCGCGACGATCTCGCGCCCACCCTGGCCAACTTCCTGACACTGCTCGACGAGGCCTAGCCGCCGCTGGTCAGGGCCTGGGCGTAGTGCTGGCGGTCGATGATCGGCCGGCAGAAGATCAGCACCCCATCGATGACCGCGTCCTCGGTCAGCAGGGTCTTGAACCAGGCATTGGCCTCGGCCATGCCGCGATGCAGGGCGGTGACGCGATAGCTGTGCTTACCGGTCACGGCGGCGGCGGTCGAGACGCACGGATCGTCCCGCAACCGCGCCTCCAGCCGGTCCAACGCCGCGCCATCGGTCAGGCGCGTGCGCAGGTCGGCGATGCAGTGGCAGACATCGGCCGGCAGCTTCACCCGATCGACCAGCTTCAGCAGGCCGCTCTGCTTGAAGCGGGTGATGATGCGGAAGGCCGTGGTCTGGGAGACCTCCAGCATCTGGGCCAGCTCGACCACGGTCGGTAGCGGCTTGCCCTCCAGGCGCGCCATGATCGCCAGATCGGCGTCGAGGGCGTCGCGCGGCGCGGCGGTCTTGCGTGACGGGTGCAGCAGGGTGGGTTTGACGTGGTTCACGGCGCGCCCTTCGGCGTGAACAGCAGGTCGTGATAGTCCCAGCTGAAGTCGGCGATCGGCGAGACCGCCTTCATGGTCACGCGGGTGATCTTGCCGTCAGGATCGAGGTTGAAGGTGACGTAGGCCGGCTCCAGCGTCTTGTCGTCGAAGCGGGTGACGAAGGTGTCGTACTGCCAGTGCTCCAGCTTGCCGGCCATGCGCGGCGTGGACTTGAAGTCGATCCGCAGGCCGCCCTCGCCTTCGGTCACGGCGATGTCGCCGTACCAGGGATCGCTGTAGGTCCCGGCGTACTTGGCCGCCCGTAGCGAAGGCCCGACGCCGGCCGGCTTGGCCTGGACGCCGCCCAGGGTCTTCAGCGCCCCGGCGATCAGCGACTTCTTGTAGGCGATGTAGCGCTCGCCCCAGGGCTCGGGCTTGAGGCCCAGATAGTGGTCCAGCAGCTCCAGCATCAGGCCGCGCGGCAGCTCGCCGTCCTCGCTGTTCAGTTCGATGGAGAAGCCGACATTGCGGTCGGGGATCAGCACGACCACGGTCTTGAAGCCCAGCACCGCGCCGCTGTGCCAGACGATCTGCGTCCCGCGGTAGTCCTGGATCTGCCAGCCCAGGGCGTAGGCCTGGAAGTTGGGCTTGGTGACCTCCATGCCGGCCGGGACGCGATCGATCGGCTCGATCACCGTCGGCTGCCACATGGCCTTGGACTGGGCCTCGCTGAACAGCCGCTTGCCGTCCGGCAGCGCGCCGTGGGCCAGTTGCAGCTTCAGCCACTTGGCCATGTCGTTGGCGCTGACGGCCATGCCGCCGGCCGGCGCGGCGCTGCGGGCCAGCTCGTCGCGCTCGTCGAGGATCTCCTGGTCGCCCGCCCCGCGCAGGCCTCCATTCATCCGGGCGTGCGGCTGGGCGCGGTTGGCGTTGTCGAAGCGGCGCTCGTCTGTGGTGGACGCCGTCATGCCGGCCGGGACCAGCACGTGGTCGCGGGTATAGGCCTCCCAGGTCTGGCCGGTGACCGCCTCGATCAGCTGGCCGGCGACCATGTAGAGGACGTTGTCGTAGGCGTAGCCGCTGCGGAAGCTGGTGGCGGGCTTGAGGTAGCGCAGGCGGCGCACGGCCTCGGCGCGCGGGATGTTGCTGCGCGGCACGAACAGCAGGTCGCCCTGCCCCAGGCCGAGGCCGCTACGGTGGACCAGCAGGTCGCGCACGGTCAGCTCGCGCGTCACCCACGGGTCGTACATCTGGAAGCCCGGCAGGCGGTCGGCGACCTTGTCGTCCCAGGAGAGCTTGCCGGCGTCGACCAGGGTGGCCAGGGCCGCCGTGGTGAAGGCCTTGCCGGTCGAGCCGGTCATGAACAGCGTGTCGGCGTCGACCTTGGCCGGGTCGCCCAGCTTGCGCACGCCATAGCCCTTGGCCAGCACGGTCTGGCCCTCGTCGACGATGGCGATCGACAGGCCGGGCGCGCCGACCTGCTGGCGCAGCGCCTCGACATGGGCGTCGAAGCCCTTGGCCGGCTGCACGACGGGGCCGGCCGCCAGGGCGGCCGCCAGGATGAGGCTGATCATGAGACCTCCGGTTGGAAGGCGGGACGCCGGGCGAAACGGACGAGGCTGATCAGCGCCAGAGGCGCGACGTAGAGCGCAATCAGGGCGTAGGCCAGCAGGCGGTAGCCGCCAGCGATCAGGCTCACCAGCCCGATCCGATCGGCCAGCACCATGCAGAAGATGAGCAAGGCCAGGGCGAAGGCGGCGCGCGCCCGTGCGCCAAAAGTCCGTCCCATCCGCGCCTGGAAAGCCCCGGCGACGCGCTCGTTGATGGCGTGCACCGCGCCCGTGCCGCTCTCCAGCAGCGCTGCGAAGACCATCAGCTGGAACAGCATCCGGAAGATCGGCAGGTTCAGTTTGGCCAGCAGCACGTCGGACGGCAGGGCCGCGCCGCTGACCGCCGGGGCGTAGGCGCACATGCAGATGAAGAAGACGAAGGCCGGGATCATGGCCAGCGGCCCGGCGATCAGGCCGGCCGTGACGGCGTCACGGTCGCTGAGCAGGTGGCGGGTCACGGGCAGGATGATCACCGCCCCGATGATGTTGTAGCCGGCATAGGTCGTCCCGCCGACCAGGGCGTCGCCGCCCGCCTGGAACGGAACCGCGAAGGCGGCCGCGATGTCGTGGCCGAAGGTCGTCAGGGCCAGCACCAGGAACAGGGCGTAGACGCCGTAGAGCAGGATCGAGACCCAGGCAAACAGCTGCTCGACCACCTTGCTGCCGAAGGCGACGAAGCCCGTGACGCCCAGCAGCAGGGCCAGCATCCCCGCCCACTTGGGCGCGCCGAACACCGCGTGGCCGATCTCGCCCGCCGCCGCGCCGAACACGGCCAGCACGATGATGACGAAGAAGGCGTAGGCCAGCTCGAACGCCATCCAGCCGCGCCCCAGCAGGGCCTGGAAGAAGCTGCGATAGTCCCGCGCCCCGCTCGCCCGCGCGAACAGGAAGGTCAGGACGCACATGCCGCTCCAGATCAGGGTGGCGAGCGTCAGGCCGACGAGCCCGCCCCACGGTCCGGCGGGCAGGAAGAACTCGGCGATCTCGCGGCCTGTGGCGTAGCCGCCGCCGATGACGGCGGCCTTGAACGCCAGGCCTGGCAGCAGCCAGCGGCTGAACCAACCTCGCGCTTCCCCGCTCATGCGAGGCAGGCGTCCAGCAGCCGTTCGAAGGCCGGCCCGCCCCGCAGCGGATCGGCGGTCGGCAGGCTCAGGCGAGCCGCCACGGCCTCGATCTCGGCTTGGGCGGCCTCGGGCGAGAGCTTGCCGGTGTTGAGGCTGATCCCCGCGCAGCGGATGTTGGGATTGGTGACCCGGCCCATCAGCACGGTCGCCTCGATCACCGCCTCGATCGACGGGACCGCATAGCCGGGATGACCCAGGATCTGGGTGCGGCCCGGCTCGTGGCAGACCACGAAGACGTCTGGCTGGCTGCCCTGCAGCAGGCCCAGCGACACCGCGCCGTAGGCCGGATGCATCAAGGACCCCTGCCCTTCGATCACGTCGACATGGCTGGCCGACGCGGCCGGGCTGAGCATCTCGGCCGCCCCGGCGATGAAGTCGGAGACCACCGCGTCGATCGGCATGCCGGCGCCGGCGATCATGATCCCGGTCTGGCCGGTGGCGCGGAATTCGACATCGACGCCGCGCCCCCGCAGGCCCCGGGTGATGGCCAGGGCCGCGTACTTCTTTCCCAGGGCGCAGTCGGTGCCGACGGTCAGGATCCGGCGGCCCGAGCGCGGCTTGCCTGAGCCCACGGGGATGCCCGACGGCGGGGTGCGCACGTCGATCAGCCGGCGGCCGGTCCGCTCCGCGGCGGCCTTCAGCTCGGGGATGTCGCCGAGCTTGGCGTGCATGCCCGAGACGATGTCCAGCCCCGCCTCCAGCGCCTCGACCAGACCGGCGACCCAGGCCGGCGGGATGACCCCGCCGGCGTTGGCGACGCCGATCACCAGGCCCCGCGCGCCCTCGGCCGCCGCTTGCGCGGGAGCCAGGGCCGGCAGGCCCGTGCTGACCCGGCAACCAGGCAGGACGAACTCGCCGACGCAGCGTTCGCCGACCCAGTCGCGCAGGCCGAACGCGGTCTTGGCGTAGCCGGGCTCGACCGTGTCGCCGAGGAACAGCAGGTAGGGCGACGGCAAGCCGCCGACCTCCTCCGGAGCCTCTTCATGCGTCGCTCTGGCGATGGCGGTCATGCGATCAGAAGCCGGCCGTGAGGCTGACGCCGATCGTGCGCGGCCGGATCACGCCCGTGCCCATGGCCCCGCCCGGATAGACCGGCGAGCCGTTAGCGGTGATCGTCGAGGTCGAGGTCTTGCCGTCGGCGTCGAACGCGTTCTTGACGTAGAGTTCCAGGTCGACCTTGCCGAAGTCGACGCCAGCCCGCAGGTCGACCACCTCGTAGGCGGGCACCTTGCGCTGGCTGCTGTGCGCGGCGCGATAGGTGGCGTCGAAGGCCCCGCTCTGCTTGCCCAGCACGCGCAGCGAGGCGCCGACATAGGCCTGCTTGTCGCCGAGGCTCCAGCTGTAGTCGCCGTTCAGGCCCAGGCTGAGCTTCGGCGTAAAGGGCAGCTGGTCGCCCTTCTTGCCGCCGACCAGGGCGCTGGTGTCGCCCGACAGCTTTGCGTCGGTATAGGCGCCGTTGACCGACAGGGTCAGGCCGCCTTCCAGGCGCGCCGTAGCGTTGAACTCGACGCCATCGCTCTTGGCGTCGGCGCCGTTGGCGTTGATGCCGAAGTTGTTGACCACGGTCAGCAGCTGGATGCCCTTCCAGTCGATGTGGAAGGCCGCCACGTCCAGGGTCAGGCGGTGATCGGCGCTCTCGCCCTTGAAGCCGGCCTCGTAGCTGGTGACCTTGTCCGGCGCAAAGCTGGACGGGGTGCCGGCGGGGGCGCTGGGCGGGATCACGTTCGGGCCGCCGGGACGATAGCCCTTGGCGACGCGGGCATAGACAGCGCGATTGTCATCCAGCTTGTACTTGGGCGCGATCGAGTAGGTGAAGACGTTGTCCGACGACTTCAGGCCGGTATTGACCGGCGTGCCACCGGCCAACACGCCCGAAGCGGTCTGGGCCGCGGTCTGCTTGTTGTGGCTGTAGCGTCCGCCCAGATCGATATCGACCTTGTCGCTCAGGTGCACGGTGGCGTTGGCGAAGCCGGCATATTCCTTGTAGCTGGAGCTCAGGTTCACCTCGGCCAGCTTCGGCAGGGTGGTGATCTTGTTCAGCGTGCCCGGCGTGACGGCGACATATTCCTGGAAGATCAGGCCCTTCTCGTCGGTGAAGTAGCCCCCGACCATCCAGTCGAACTTGGCGCCCGCGTTGGAGGCCAGGCGCACTTCCTGGGTATATTTCCGATTGTTGGTCTTTTGGCCGAGATACAGGTCGTTGGCCGGGCCCAGCGCCGCCTTGATCAGGCCGCTGAGGTTGAACGAGGCGTCGTCGCGCTTGGTCTGGTTCTGCCGGGTGTAGCTGCTCGACGACGTCAGCGTCCCAAAGCCCAGGTCGTAGTTCAGCACGGCGTTGTAGACGCGATAGTCGACGTTCGAGAACGCCGGCACGAACTGCGACAGGGTCGGCCGGCCGTACTTGGTCTCCAAGGTGTTGGGGTCGCTCTCGACCACGGTCGGGGCGTCGGCCTTGATGTTCTGCAGCACGGCCGTCAGGCGCAAGTCGAAGGCGTCGCTCGGCTTGAACAGCAGCGAGGCGCGACCGCCGTAGATCTTGGCGTCGTTGATGTTGTCCTCGACGTCCGAACCGCTGGTCCCGATCGAGTCGATGAAGCCGCCGACCTTGCGGTACGAGCCCGAGGCGCGGAAGGCCACGGTCTCGCCCAGTGGGACGTTGACCATGGCGTTGGCGTTGTACGAGGCGTCGCCGCCCTTGACGCCTTCGACGCCGACCCGCGCCCGGGCAAGGTAGCCACTGGTGTCGGGCGTGTTGGTCACGAACTTCAGCAGGCCGCCCATGGAGCTGGCGCCATACAACGTGCCCTGTGGGCCGCGCAGCACCTCGATGCGGGCGACGTCGAAGGTGTCGAAGTCGCCGGCCAGGACGGCGCCATTGACCAGGGCGCTGCTGGAGCCGAACGGCGTCTCGTCCATGTAGACCGCGACCGTGGAAGCCACGCCGCCGGTGTTGACGCCGCGCATGACCAGACGACCCTGACCCGGCGTGCTCTGCACCAGTTGCAGGCCGGGCACGAGCTTCAGATAGTCGCTGAAGTTGGACGCCTGATGGGCTTCCAGCGTGTCTCCCGACACCACCGAAATGGCCTGCGGGATGTCGATCAGGGTCTGTTCCCGCTTCTGGGCGGTGACCACGATCTCCTCGACGGTGGAGACGGCCTTGGGACCTTCATCGGCCGCGAAGGCCGGGGCCTGCGTCATCAGGGCGCCGACGGCGCTGGAGATCAGCAGGGCTGTACGATTGAGCTTCATTCTATTCCCCCTCGTTGAAGCGCGTCGGCGGCCCCTGGGGCCCCTGCCCCTCCCGCCGCGCGCAGGAGCCGCTCGGATATTTCCGTGCACGGCCCGTTCGCTTGTTACGCAAATGTAATCCTAATTAGGACACTGTTATCCCAATCAGAGAATTGTCAACGGCAATCGTGCGGTCAGCCCGCTTCGGCTTTGCGCGCCCAAGGATCGATCAGACGCAGGAGGATTGCGGCGGTCACGGCGAGACCGGCGAGCAGCGCGAAATAGGCCGTGTGGCTCATCCGGCTCCACAGCGTCCCGACTAGGCCCGCGCTCAGGCTGCCGGCGAAGATGGTCAGGTACCAGGCCGCCACCGTGGTCGCGCCGAACCCGGGCGGGGCCAGGCGCGCGAACAGGCCCAGGCCCGTCGGCAGGATGAAGAGCTCGCCGAACGTGTAGATCCCGAAGAAGGCCACCAGCCACAGCCAGTGCGCCCTGCCCCCGCTGAACGCATCGACACCGCACAGCAGCAGGAAGGCGCCGGCCACGATCAGCGCGCCGGTCGCCATGCGCTGAGCTGGCGAAGTGTCCTTCCCGCCATCAGCGCGCTTCTTCCAGCCGGCCAGCAGCATCGGCGTCATGGCCATGACCAGCAGCGGGTTCAGCGACTGGAACCAGGTCATCGGCACGGTCCAGGATCCAAGCGCCCGGTCGACGCCGGCGTCGGCCCACAGGGCCACGGTGTTGCCGGCCTGTTCGTAGGCCCCGCGGAAGACGGTGACCGACAGGGCCACGCCGGCCAGGGCCAGCACGGTCTGCAGGCCCATGCGGCCCTTGGGAGCCGGCGCCTCCTTGGTCATCTTCTGCTCGGCCGGCAGGTAGCGCTGCCCCCACAGATAGATCAGCAGCCCCGCCAGCATGCCGAAGCCCGCCAGCCCAAAGCCGACGTGCCAGCCGTAGAGCTCGCCCAGCGTTCCGCACAGCAGCGGCGCGAGGAATCCACCGATATTGATGCCCAGATAGTAGACGTTGTAGGCCCAGCCGCGCCGGGGGTCGCCCTCGGCGTAGAGGTCGTTGATCTGGCTGGGCAGGGTCGGCAGGAACAGGCCGTTGCCCAGGGCGATCGTGGCCAGGGCGACATACAGCAGGTTCGGGAAGGCCATCATGAAGTGGCCCAGCGCCATGATGCTGGCGCCGATGATGATCGCCCGCCGCTTGCCCAGCAGCCGGTCGGCGATCACCCCGCCGACGATCGGCGTGAAATAGGCGCAGGCCGTATAGGTCCCGTAGATCAGGGACGAGGTCCCCTGGGCGATCAGCAGCTCCTTGGTCATGTAATAGACCAGCAGAGCGCGCATGCCGAAGTAGGAGAACTGCTCCCACATGTTCGTCAGGAACAGGATGGTCAGCCCGCGCGGCTGACCGAACCACGGCGAGGCGTCGAGGGCCTTCTGGTTCATGCTGCAGCGGCCGCGGCCGGCGCGCCCCAGACGCTTTCGCCAGCCCACACCGTTCCGTCCTTGTAGACCACGCCCGGCGGACGGTCTTGGGCCAGGAAGGTCGGGCCATCCAGGTCGACGAGGTCGCAGACCTGGCCCAGCACGAAGCCCGGTCCGGTGGCGAGGCTCGTGCCGACCATGGTGCCGACCATGACGCCCAGCCCCAGCCGCCGGGCCTTGGCGGCCATCAGCAGGCCCTCGGTGAGCCCGCCGCATTTGTCGAGCTTGATATTGATGACCTGGAAGCGCCCCACGGCCGCCGAGACGTCGGCCAGCGACACGCAGCTTTCGTCGGCCGCGAGCGGAATCGGCGCATCAAGGCCTTCCAGCTCGTGCTCGTGACCGCGCGCCAGGGGTTGCTCCAAAAGCGACACGCGTTCCTCGACCAGCGTCTCGACCAGCGCGTCCAGGTCTGCGCGCACGAAGCCCTGATTGCCGTCGACGCCCAGCCAGGCGTCCGGCCGCGCGACGCGGATGGCCCGCACGCGCGCCTGGTCGAGCGGCAGGTCGCCGGTCAGCTTGATCTTGATGGACCTGGCCTGGACGTAGCCGGTCGCGCCCTTGGCCATCGCTTCCGGCGTGTCGGCGCCGAGGGTGAAGGTGGTGCGTAGCGGCTGGGGCGCGTCCAGCCCCGCCAGCCGCCAGACCGGCAGGCCCGTCCGCGCCGCTTCCAGCTCCCAGAGGGCGCAGTCGACGGCGTTGCGGGCCCCGCCGGGCGGCAGGATGAAGCGCAGCGCCTCCCGCGTTGGCCCCGCCTCGATCGCCTCGCGAACGGCTTCGAGCTGGGCTCGCATGCTGTCCACCGTCTCCTTCAAGAAGAAGACCCCGGACGCTTCGCCGCGTCCCCGTCGGCCGGCCTCCGACAGCGTCACGACGATGATGTCGGAGGTGTCGAAGACGTGGCCGGCGATGCGGAAGGGTTGCGCCAGCCGCAGGGTCTCGCTGGCGATGTCCAGGGTCAGCCGGCCCATCAGTAGCTCACCGACATGCCAAGCAGGTGGAAGGCAAAGGCGACGTAGAACAGCAGCAGGGTCGAGAGCAGCAGCAGCACGCTCCACAGCTTGCGCGCCCAGCTACGGCCGTCGGTCCAGGTCAGCCACAGGTTCCAACCGGCAGAGACCACCGCGATCGGGAAGATCACCCAGCCCAGCCCCTGCAGGGCCAGCATCACCCCGTCCATCGCGCCGGCCATGGCCGCGGCGCTGGCGGTCAGCTTGCTCATGCCCACGACCCAGCCCAGCAGCAGGGCCAGCAGCAGGCCGGCGCCGATGCGGGAGGCCCGCGAGGCGGTCAGCGCCTTGCCCGAGATGTCGACGGCGGTCTTGTAGCGGCGACGCACCAGGGCCACGACCGGCCAGTAGAGGAAGGTCAGCAGCAGGACGCCGATGCTGGCGATCATCGCCGGCAGCACCCAGCCCATGTCCTTGCCGGCCGGCGGACGGTCGAAGACCATGAACGGCGAGCCGAAGTCCCAGCTCCAGCGGACCGGCTTGCCGTCCACCACCCGGGCGGCCAGGCGATCGTGACCGCCGACTTCACGCCAGACATAGGGCGCGATCTCGACCCATTCCTTGGGACGGCCGTTGGGGCCCAGCACGCTGGGGATGACCAGCTCGCCCTTGGGACCGACGGCGATCTTGGCCTGGCCGACGGCGTAAAACAGCGACAGGAAGCTGCTGTCGGCGCGGCGGCTGGCCCACCAGGGACCGGCCATGGCCTTGGCGTGCTCGGCCGAAACCTTGGGATCGATCTTGCCGTCCGCCGGACCGGCATAGGGCAGGTAGCGGTCGGAGAAGTCACGGAAGATGGCGGTGCGCAGCGTGCCAGCCGCGCCTTGGCGGCCGCCGCTGTTGACCGACAGATAGAGGCCGACATGCTCGTCCATGTAGAGGTGCAGCGAGGAGTGGAAGCCCTCGGTGTCGCCCAGGTGGCCGATGACGTAGCGGCCGTTGATCGAGGTCTGGAAGAAGCCCAGCTCCATGCGGTCCAGCGGCGGGATCAGCGACTTGGGGTCGACCTTGTCCAGCGGGCTGTAGTGCATGGTGTGCGCCGTCTCGGGCGACAGGATGCGCGCGCCGTCCAGCTCGCCGCCCTGCAGGTGGGCGATCATGAAGCGGCCCATGTCCGCGCCTGTCGATGAGGCCGCGCCGGCCGGAGCCGGGCCGACGATCTCGAAGCCCTTCGCGGGCTTGCCGGGCTTGGAATAGCCTTGGGCGTCCGTGCCGGCCAGGTTCGCCGGCAGCGGCTGACGGAACGTGGTGTTGGCCATCTTCAGCGGGCCGGTGACGTGGCGATCGAGATAGTCGTTGAACTTCTCGCCCGAGACGCGCTCGACGATGTAGGCCGCCAGGGCCGTAGCGTAGTTCGAATAGGCCGGCGTCGTGCCCGCGTCGAAGATCCGGTGCGGCAGGTGCTTCTTCAGATAGTCGCCCAGCACCGGCTCGGGCTGGCCGTAGAAGATCAGCGCCTTGGCCACTTCCTCGAAGCCGGCCGTGTGGGTCATCAGCTGCCGCGTGGTGATCGGCTTGCCGTGGAAGGCCGGGATCTTGAAGTCGAGGTACTGGTTGATGTCGGCGTCCAGGTCGATCTTGCCGGCCTCGACCTGCTGCATCACAGCCGTCCAGGTGAACAGCTTGGAGATGGAGCCCGGGCGGAACAGGGTCTTGTAGGGATCGACCGGCGTATGCTTGTCGCGATCGGCATAGCCGAAGCCGCGCGTCGTCAGGATCTGGCCGTCCTTGACCACCGTGACCACCGCCCCGGGAATGTCGCCGGTGCGCAGGGCGTAGGGCATGTAGCCGTCCAGCCAAAGATCGACATCGGCCTTGGTCAGGGCCGGCGCGGTCGAGGCCCGCAAGGCGGGCGCGGCCGCCGGCGCCGGGGTCGCCAGCTTGGCGACCGGCGGCGAGGCCGTTTCCTGTCGTGTCTGGCCGTTCGCGGAGCCCAGCCCCGCCAGCAGCGCGAACGCCGCGATCGCGGCCCCCTTGATCGTTCGCATCCCTTGCCTCCCCTGGCATGTCGGTAGGATTGCCCCGATACGGCCCAGCCGTTAGATTGGGTGTAACAATCCCGATCAGGACAATTGCTATCCTGATTGGAAAATTCGTCAACCGCCTTGAGGAGTCGCGGCGCGTGCCTGCTAACGTCCACACGCTCGGAACCCTGCTTCGTGGACTGAGAGACCGTGAGGGCTGGACCCTCAAGCAGATGAGCGAGAAGAGCGGCATCCCCGTCTCGACGCTCTCGAAGGTCGAACACGATCGCCTGACCCTGACCTACGACAAGCTGCAGCAGCTCAGCCAGCGCCTGGGCATGCGGATGTCGGAGCTATTCGCGGAAGAGACGTCGAGCCCGCCGCCGGCCGTCATGGCGCGCCGCAGCCTGGGCGACGTCGAGCGCGCCGTGCGCGTCCAGACCCCGAACTACGACTACTACTACCTGTGCACCGAGCTGCGCGGGAAGCGGATGATCCCGGTGATCACCAAGATCCGCGCCAAGAGCGCCGAGCAGTTCGGCGATCTCGTCCACCACGCGGGCGAAGAGTTCATCTTCGTCCTGAAGGGCCGGATCGTCGTGAACACCGAGTTCTACGACCCCGTGGTGCTGGAAGAAGGCCAGTCGATCTATATCGACTCCAGCATGGGCCACGCCTACCTGGCCGCCGAGGGCTGCGACGAGGCCGAGGTGCTGGGCGTGATGTCCAGTGAGGACGAGGAGCTGATGAAGATCCTCCTCGACATCCATGAGGACCAGAAGCAGGCGCAGCGCTAGGCGCGGGCGTCCTCCAGGATCATCGCCGCGCCCTTCTCGGCGATCATCACCGTCGGGGCGTTGGTGTTGCCCGAGGTGATGGCCGGCATGATCGAGGCGTCGACGATGCGCAGGCCCGTCAGGCCGCGCACGCGCAGGCGCTCGTCCAGCACGGCCAACGGATCGTCCGCCACGCCCATGGCCGCCGTGCCGACCGGATGGAAGATCGTCGTGGCCAGGGCCTTGGCGGCGGCCAGCAGCTCCGCATCGGTGTCGGCCTCCGCGCCGGGACGGAATTCCTCGGGCGCGTAGGCGGCCAGGGCTGGCTGCGCCATGATCCGCCGCGCCCAGCGCAGCGAGGCGACGGCGACCGCGCGGTCCTCTTCGGTGGTCAGATAGCGTGGATCGATTAGCGGACGGTCGGCTAGGTCCGGCCCCGACAGCCTCACATCGCCCCGGCTGGTGGGACGCAGGTTGCAGACGCTGGCGGTCACCGCGCCGAACCGGTGCAGGCCATCGCCCCATTTGTCCAGGCTCAGCGGCTGGAAGTGGAACTCCAGGTCCGGGGTCGCCAGCCGCGGGTCCGAGCGACAGAATATGCCCAGCTGCGACGGCGCCATGGTCAGCGGGCCGGACCGGCGCAGGGCGTAGTCGATCCCCATGCCCAGCCGCCGGGCCAGATTGGCGTAGTCGGTATTGAGCGTCCGCACCCTACGCACCTTGTAGACGGGCCGGATCTGCAGGTGGTCCTGGAGGTTGGTCCCGACGCCGGGCAAGTGATGGCGCGCCTCGACGCCGATACGCTTCAGAGCTTCAGCGTCGCCGACACCCGAGCGCTGCAGGATCACCGGCGAGCCGATCGCGCCAGCCGCCAGGACCACCTCGCCCTTCGCCCTCGCGCTCAGCGCCTGTCCGCCTTGCCTCGCCTGCAGCCCCGTCACCCGTCGCCCGTCGAACATCAGCCGCTCGACCTCGACGCCCTTCTCCAGGCGGAGATTGGCGCGCCCCAGGATCGGCTTGAGGAAGGCCGTGGCCGTGCTCCAGCGTCGGCCCGCCCGCTGGTTGACCTGGAAATAGGACGAGCCGGCGTTGTCGCCGCCGTTGAAGTCGTCGATCTGCGGGACGCCGGCCTCCTCACCCGCACGACGGATGGCGTCCAGCACGTCCCAGCGCACGCGCGGATGCTCGACCCGATACTCGCCGCCAGACCGGTGATGCTCGCCCTGGGGCGCGATGTGATCCTCGTGGCGCAGAAAGTATGGCAGGACGTCCGACCAGCCCCAGCCGGTCAGGCCGCGCTGGCGCCAGCCGTCATAGTCCTGAGCCTGGCCGCGCATGTAGATCATGGCGTTGATCGCCGAGGAGCCGCCGATCACCTTGCCGCGCGGATAGGCCAGGACGCGATCGTCGAGACCCGGCTGCGGCGTGGTCTCGAACAGCCAGTCGGCGCGCGGATGGCCGATCGCGTAGAGGTAGCCGACCGGGATGTGGAACCAGATCCAGTCGTCCTGGCCGCCCGCCTCCAGCAGCAGCACACGGGTCGACGGCTCGGCCGACAACCTGTTGGCCAGCAGGCATCCGGCGGAGCCCGCCCCGACCACGATGTAGTCGTACTCGCCCAGATCGATCACGCTGGCTCCCCTTGGGTCACCGTTGCACCGGCGATCTACGCTCTCCAGACTGCCCCGAAAGAACACGCCGAGGAAACCCGTCCCATGAGCAGCCGCCATCTGGTCGACCCGCAACTGCTGCCCCTGCTGGATCTGGTCCCGCCCCTGAAGTTGTCGGCCGAGGCCCTGCCGGCCATGCGCGCGCGGCCGCGGATGTTCCAGCCCAATCCAGAAGACCTCGAGCGCACCGACCTGGAGATTCGCCACATCCCCGGCCCGGCCGGCGCGCCTGAGGTCGAGGTGCTGATCTACACGCCGCGCAACGCCCCCGCCTCGCGCCCCGCCGTGCTGCACATCCACGGCGGCGGCTATGTCGCTGGCGACGCGCGCGACCTGGAGGCCGCGCATCGGCCGCTGGCCGCGAACCTGGGCTGCACCATCGTCTCGGTGAACTATCGCCTGGCCCCCGACACCGTGTTCCCGGGCGCGATCGAGGACTGCTACGCGGCGCTGGCCTGGTTGTTCGCCTCAGCCGCCGAGCTGGGCGTCGACGCCGCTCGCATCGGGATCATGGGCGAGAGCGCCGGCGGCGGCCTGGCGGCGGCGCTGGCCCTGCTGGCCCGCGACCGGGGCGAGCACCGCATCGCCTTCCAGCACCTGATCTATCCGATGATCGACGACCGCACCTGCGTCAGCGCCGATCCGCATCCCTATGCCGGCGAGTTCGTCTGGACGCCGGCCTCCAATCACTTCGGCTGGACCAGCCTGCTGGGCCAACCGCCCGGCGGGGGCGACGTCTCGCCCTACGCAGCGGCGGCGCGGGCGACCGACCTGACCGGCCTGCCGCCGACCTATATCGCCAGCGGCGCACTGGACCTCTTCCTGGAAGAAGACCTGGCCTACGCCCAGCGCCTGATCCGCGCCGGCGTGCCGACCGAGATCCACGTCTATCCCGGCGCCTTCCACGCCTTCCAGTGGGCCTCCCACACCGACGTCGCCAAGCAGGCCGCGCGTGACAGCTTCGAGGCGCTCTCGCGCTTCATGGGCTAGAGGCGGAAGTCGCTCGCCAGCCCGCGATGCGCGCAATCTGATCATATCGACTACAATATACGGGAAAGATTTGACCTCGGCGGCGGGCCGGCACAGAACTTCGTTCGCGCAGATTCCGTCGGGAGTGGAAGTCCGCGCAAACGCCTGTGTTGTTGGGCCGTTGGGGAGAAGAAACTTGGATAGACGTCAATTCCTTGCCGCCTGCGGGATCGGCGCCGGCGGCGTGCTGCTGCCCGGCTTCGGCCGCGCCATCGCCGCCGAACAGCTGGTCGAGACGATCGACGTGGCTGTGAAAAAGCGCCTGGCTGATGCGGCCATGAGCGCCGCCACGGCCGCCGGGGCCAGCTATTGCGACGTGCGCGTCGGCCGCTATTTGCGCCAGTTCATCCAGACGCGCGAGGCCAACGTCCAGGGCGTCACCAACACCGAATCCAGCGGCGTGGGCGTGCGCGTCATCGCCGGCGGCGCCTGGGGCTTTGCGGCCACCAACAGCTTCTCGGCCGAGGCCGTCGCCGACACCGCCCGCCTGGCGGTCGCCATCGCCAAGGCCAACGCCAAGAACCAGACCGCGCCCGTGCAGCTGGCCCCGACCAAGGGCGTCGGCGAGGTGAAGTGGGCCACGCCCCTGCGCCGTAATGGCATGGAAGTCTCGCTGCAGGAGAAGGTCGACCTTCTGATGCGCGTCAACGGCGCGGCCCTGAAGGCCGGCGCCAACTTCGTCAATTCCAGCCTGTTCCTGATCAACGAGCAGAAGTACTTCGCCAGCACCGACGGCTCGTACATCGACCAGGACGTTCATCGCATCTGGTCGCCGTTCACGGTCACCGCCGTCGACAAGACCACCGGCAAGTTCCGCTCGCGCGAAGGCCTCTCGGCCCCGATGGGCATGGGCTACGAGTATCTGGACCCGCAGGCGAAGGACAAGATCGCCTCGCCCAACGGCATCATCAGCTACAACAAGTCCTACGACATGGTCGAGGACGCCCAGGCCGCCGCCGTCCAGGCGCGCGAGAAGCTGACCGCCAAGTCGATCAAGCCGGGCCGCTACGACCTCGTCTTGGATCCCAACCACCTGGGCCTGACCATCCACGAGTCGGTGGGTCACCCGCTCGAACTGGACCGCGTGCTGGGCTACGAGGCCAACTACGCCGGCACCAGCTTCGCCACGCTGGACAAGCGCCAGGCGCACTTCAAGTACGGCAGCGACCTCGTCAACATCATGGCCGACAAGCTGCAGCCCGGCAGCCTCGGGGCCGTGGGCTTCGACGACGAAGGCGTCAAGACCAAGCAGTGGCCGCTGATCCAGGACGGCAAGCTGGTCGACTACCAGGCCACGCGCGACCAGGCCCATATCCTGGGCAAGACCGAGAGCGACGGCTGCTCGTACGCCGACAGCTGGTCGACCGTGCAGTTCCAGCGCATGCCCAACGTCTCGCTGCAGCCGGGCAAAAGCCCGCTCAGCCTGAACGACATGATCTCGGGCGTCGAAGACGGCATCTACATCCTGGGCCGCGGCTCGTTCTCGATCGACCAGCAGCGCTACAACGCCCAGTTCGGCGGCACGCTGTTCTACGAGATCAAGAACGGCAAGATCACCCAGCCGCTGGAAGACGTCGCCTACCAGATGCGCACGCCGGAGTTCTGGAACGCCTGCTCGGCGATCTGCGACGAGCGCGACTACCGCCTGTTCGGCTCGTTCTTCGATGGCAAGGGCCAGCCCAGCCAGGTCTCGGCCGTCAGCCACGGCTCGTCGACCACGCGGTTCAACGGCATCAACGTCATCAACACCGCGCGTTCGCTCGGTTGATCGGTTCGGGAAAGATTATCCAATGAGCATCATGACCGAAGCCGAAGCCAAGACGATCCTCGCGAAAGTCATCAAGCTGTCGACGGCCGACGAGTGCACCGCGCAACTCGCAGGCTCGATCGAGGGCAATATCCGCTTCGCCCTGAACAACGTTTCCACCAGCGGCGTCGTCAGCAACACCGATCTGGCCGTCACCGTCGCCTTCGGGCGCCGTGTCGGCACCGCCACGATCAACGAGTTCTCGGACGCCGCCCTGGCCCGCGTGGTCAAGCGCGCCGAAGAGCTGGCCAAGCTGGCGCCGGAGAACCCCGAGTTCGTCCCCGCCGTCGAGGCGACGACCTACAAGCCCAGCGACACCTTCAGCGCCGCGACCGCGGCGATCACCCCCGCCCAGCGGGCCGAGATCGCCCGCGCCTCGATCGAGCCTTGCCGCGCCCAGAAACTGGTCGCCGCCGGCTTCCTGCAGGACCAGCAGAGCTTTGTGGCCTTCGCCAACAGCAAGGGCGCGTTCGGCTATCAGCGCGCCACGGAGATGGACTACACCTGCACCGTGCGCACGGCCGACGGCCGCGGCTCGGGCTGGGTCGCCCGCAACCTGCAGGACTCGGCCGCCTTCAAGGCGTCCAGCGACATCGAGATCGCCATGCGCAAGGCCAGCGCCTCGGCCGAGGCCCAGGCGCTTGAGCCGGGCAAGTACACGGTGATCCTGGAGCCGAACGCGGCCTCGGGCCTGATCTCGTTCATGTTCAACTACTTCGACGCCCGCCAGGCCGACGAAGGCCGCAGCTTCCTGTCCAAGAAGGGCGGCGGCAACAAGCTGGGCGAACAGGTCTTCGATCCGCGCGTCACCTTCATGGCCGATCCGTGGGACAAGGAGCTGCCGGTCTACCCGTGGGACGAACAGGGCCGTCCGCGCGAGCGCATGCCGCTGGTCGAGAACGGCAAGATCGCCAACCTGCTCTACAGCCCCTACTGGGCCCAGAAGTCGGGCAAGAAGGTCACCGGGCGTCCGGGCAACATCATCATGTCGGGCGGAACCAAGTCGACCGCCGACATGGTGCGCGAGACCGAGCGCGGCATCCTGGTGACCCGCACCTGGTACATCCGCATGGTCGATCCGCAGACCGTGCTGCTGACGGGCCTGACCCGCGACGGCACCTTCTACATCGAGAACGGCCAGCTGAAGCACCCGATCAAGAACTTCCGCTTCAACGAGTCGCCCGTGATCATGCTGAACAACATCGATGAGCTGGGCCGTCCGGTCCGGGTCAGCGAAGGCGGTCGACTGTCGATGATGATCCCGGCCATGCGCCTGCGGGACTTCACCTTCACTTCGCTGTCGGACGCCGTCTGACGGTCGACATGCCGAGTAAGAGCGTAACGCGTACCGAGTGCCTGCGTCTGCTGGCCGGCGGCGCGATGGGAAGCTGGCTCGCCAGCCGACCACGCGCCGTCGAGGCCGCGCCGACGTACGACTTCTGGTTCACGCGCCTGCGCTACGACTCCGGCGACTGGGACGTCGACCAGCGGATGCCGTCCAACATCCTGACCTCGCTCGTCGACTACACCAACCTGCGCGTGGACACCGAGGAGCGCGTCGTGCGCCTCGCCGACCCGGCCATGCTGAAGGCCCCGTTCTGCTACCTGGCCGGCCACAAGCTGGTCGAGTTCAGCCCCGCCGAAGCCGCCAACTTCAAGACCTACGTCCTTAACGGCGGCTTCGTGCTCGTCGACGACTGCAATCACGACATCGATGGGCTGTTCGCCAAGTCGTTCGAGCGCCAGATGGCCAAGCTGTTCGGCGGCGACGCGCTGAAGAAGCTGCCCAAGGACCACGCGATCTACCGCAGTTTCTTCAAATTCGACGGCCCGCCCGCCACCAGCTTCGAGCTGAACGGCTGGGGCGACGATCTCGTGCATGACTACCTCAAGGGCATCGAGATCAACGGGCGCCTCGGTGTGCTCTACAGCAACAAGGATTACGGCTGCGAGTGGGATTACGACTGGCGCAACAAGCGCTTCCTGGCCGAGGACAACACCAAGTTCGCGGTCAACATCGTCCTCTACGCCCTGACTGCCTGATCCGCCTTACGACCTGTCCGGAGTTCCGATGAGCGTCACCCCCACCGAGGCCGACATCGCGGCCAAGCTCGAGCGCCTGGGCCAGCTGCGCGCGGCGATCGGCCAGGCCATCGTCGGCCAGGACGAGGTCGTCGAACAGCTCTTGATCGGCCTGCTGGCCGGCGGCCACTGCCTGATCGAGGGCGTGCCGGGCCTGGGCAAGACCCTCCTGGTCCGCACGCTCGGCCAAGCGCTGTCGCTGGACTTCCGCCGCGTGCAATTCACCCCCGACCTGATGCCCAGCGACATCCTGGGCACCGAGGTGCTCGAGGAAGACCACGGCACCGGCCATCGCCATTTCCGCTTCCAGCAGGGTCCGGTGTTCACCAACCTGCTGCTGGCCGACGAGATGAACCGCACGCCGCCCAAGACCCAGGCGGCGCTGCTGGAGGCCATGCAGGAGCACCAGGTCAGCTACGCCGGCGTCACCCACCCGCTGTCCGAGCCGTTTTTCGTGCTGGCCACCCAGAACCCGCTCGAGCAGGCCGGCACCTATCCCCTGCCCGAGGCCCAGCTGGACCGCTTCCTGCTGAACATCCGCGTGGGCTACCCCACCGCCGAGGAAGAGCGCGCCATCCTGGCCCTGACCACCGGCAGCGGCGTCACCGCGCCTTCGGCGGTGATGACCGGCGCCGATATCATCGAGCTACAGAAATGGGTGCGCCAGGCCCACATCAGCGACGGCCTGCTGACCTGGATCACCTCGCTGGTGCGCGCCACTCGTCCCGGTCCCGACGCCCCTGCCGCCGTGCAGGAATACGTCCGCTGGGGCGCCGGTCCGCGCGCTGGCCAGGCCCTGGTGCTGGCCGCCAAGGCCCGCGCCCTGCTGCACGGGCGCCTGGCCGCCACGCGCGAGGACGTCAAGGCCCTGGCCGCGCCGGTCCTGCGCCACCGCGTCCTGCTGTCCTTCGCCGCCGAGGCCGAGCGCAAGACGACCGACGACGTGGTCGCCGCCCTGCTGGCCGCCCTGCCCGCGCCCGCTCGCGACTAAGCCCAGTCATGTCCCCGTTCGACCTGCCCCCGGACCTGCGTAGCCGTCTGCGACGTCTGTCGCTGACGCCGCGCGCGGCCGCGGTGTTGGCTGGGGACGGCGCCCACGCCAGCCGCAATCGCGGCGGGGCCATGGAATTCGCCCAGTACCGCGCCTACGAGCGGGGCGACGACCTGCGGCGCATCGACTGGAAGCTCTATTCGCGCTCGGACCGCTTCTTCGTCCGCGACGCCGAGCGCGACAGCCCGGTGGCCATCTGGGTCGTGCTGGACGCCAGCGCCTCGATGGGCCAGGCCGATGTCGGCAAGCCGAACTGGACGCGTTTCGACGCCGCCCGCCGCCTGACCGCCGCGATCATCGAGGTCGCGCTGCGCCAGGGCGACCGCTTCGGCGTCGTCGTCGCCCGAGCCGAGGGTGCGATCGTCCTGCCGCCATCCAGCGACAGCCGCCACCGCGACCGCATCCGGCTGGAGCTCAGCCCTCTGAAGCCAGGCGGCGTTCCCCAGTGGGAACGTGACTTGAAGGTGCTGGGCGAACGGATCGCACCGGGCGATCTCGTTCTCTTCGTCACCGACGGCTTCGACGAGAGCTGCGTCGCCGCCGCCGAGCGCCTGGCCGCGTCCGGCCGCGACGTCTCGTTCGTGCAGCTCTTGACCGGCGACGAGCGCGACTTCCCGTTCGATCGCAGCCTGCTGTTCCGTGACCCCGAGGGCGACGCGCAGCTGGCCGGCGACGGTCGCAGCTTGAAGGCTGACTTCCTGGCCAAGTTCGCTGCCGCCCGAACCGCCCTGCGCGCCCGTCTGGAAGCGCGCGGCGTGCGCTTCGTCGAGCACTTCAGCGACCGTGACCCGGACCAGCCGCTCCAGGACCTCTCCCGTCCGGCGGCGCGCGGATGATCCCTGCCCTGCTTGCTCCCCTCGCCTTGGCCGGCCTGCTGGCCGTGCTGGTCCCGTTGGCGATCCACATCGCCCGTCGCACCGAGACGCAGGCCATCGACTTCGCCGCTCTGCGCTGGCTGAACCCCAACCCGAAGCCCGTCCGCCGCCTGCGCCTCGACGAGCGCCTGCTGCTGGCCCTGCGCATCGCCTTGATCGTCGCCGTCGTCCTGGCCTTGGCCGAGCCCGTGCAGCGCCCGACCGGCGATGGCCGCCCCGTGGTCGCGGTCTCGCCGATGATCGACGTCAAGAGCGTCCCGGATCGTGGCGAGCGGCGGGTCTGGCTGGCGCCGGGCTTCCCGAGCCTCGACCGGCCAGCGCCCAAGGCGGCCGACTTCGCCAGCCTCGTCCGCCAGCTCGACGCCGAGACGCCGGGCAAGACCCGCCTCACCATTGTCGCGCCGCCCGAGCTGAGCGGCGACGGTGAACGGCTCTATCTGTCGCGCAAGGTCGACTGGCGGGTCGGCAAGCTGGCACAACGGCCGGCGGCGATCGCGCCGCCGACGCCGCCAGCGCTGACCGTCCGCTATGATGCGGCCAACGAACGCGCGGTTGGCTACTTCCGCGCGGCAGCGACCGCCTATGCCGAGCCCGGCAAGCCCGCCGCCCTCGACGTCGCCATGACCGATACCGCCCTACCGAAGACGGCGCGCTATCTCGTCTGGCTCTCCAGCGCGCCCATGCCGACGGCGACCCTCGACTGGATCGAGGCCGGCGGCGTGGCGTTGCTGGCGCAGGCCGCGCCCTCGCCCGTCGAAGGCGCCCAGGCCATCGTCTGGCGCGACGATCAGGGCGAGCCCTTGGCCACGGCCGGTCGTTTCGGCAAGGGCCGGGTGATCCGTCTCGCTCGTCCTCTTGAGCCGAGCGCTCTGCCGGTCCTGGTCGAGGCCAACTTCCCCGACCAGCTGTGGGCGCTTGTGGCACCGCTGCCGGCGCCAAACGCCGTCGCGGCGGCCGACTACGCGCCGGACGTCAGAGCGGCGGCATACAACCCTCATCCCGTCAGCCTGCGTCCTTGGATGGCGCTACTGATCGTGCTGCTGTTCGCGGCCGAGCGCTGGCTGGCCACCCGTCGCGACCGGGCGGTGCTGGCATGATCGCCGCCCTCGCCCACCACCTGCGCGCGGCGCGCCAACGGGTTCTGCTCGACACGTTGGCCGTGGGCGTGCCCGTCGTGCTGGCGCTGGCGGCGCTGGGCCTGCGCGCCTTCCAGATCGCCGGCGTCGTCGTGCTCGTCATCGGCGCGGCCATGTTGGGCTGGATCACGGTCCGGCGCATGAGGCGCTTTGACCAGGCTTGGCTAACCGCCGCCCTCGACGCCCACGCGCCGGGCCTGGAGGACAGCGCCGACCTGCTGTTCCAGCCCGCTCGGGAAGGTCTCGCCGGCCTGCAGCGCGCTCGTCTGCAAGCTCGTCTGGCGGAAGCCGCCGCTCTCGACCTGCGCCCTGACTGGTCGCGCCGCTGGATCCCCTGGGCCGCCGGCGTCAGCGCCGCCGTGATCCTCGCCGCCCTGCTGTGGCCGACAACCGCCAGCGTGCGGCTCGGCCCCGAGGAAGCCGAGACCACTTCGGCGCCCGGCGCGCCGAAGGTCACGACCGCCCGGCTGCACGTCATCCCGCCGACCTATACCGGCCAGCGTGCCTTCGATGTGGGCGGCCTGGACGCCCGTGCGCCGGAAGGCTCGCGCATCGAGTGGGTGCTGAGCTTCAAGTCGCATCCCGACTCGGCGACCTTAAGCTTCCCCGGCGAGGCCGCGCTGCCGCTGCGCCGCGACGGCGGGCGCTGGCTGGGTGGCCGGGTGTTCGAGCGCTCGGCGCTCTACCGCATCGAGGCGCCCGGCATGGCCCGCCAGCGCCTGCATCGGCTGGAGCTGATCCCCGACGCGCCGCCGGTCGTCCGTGTCGTCACGCCCGACAGTTCGCTGACCCTGATCACGCCGGGCCAGGCCCGCTTCGCGCCGGTGTTCGAGGTGCGCGACGACTACGGCGTCGAGACGACCGCCCAGCTGAAGATCACCGTCACCAAGGGCGAAGGCGAGAACATCACCACCACCGTGCGGACCCAGCCGCTGACCGGCCAGGGCGCGGCGCGGCTCAAGCGCTTCACCGCCGGCCTGGACCTAGCCCGCGAGGGCCTGGCGCAAGGCGGCGACATGATCGTGCAGCTGACCGTCAGCGACAACCACCGCCAGACGGTCGAGGGTCCCAGCGTCATCCTGCGCTGGCCCGCCGCCATGGGCCTGGCCGACGGCCTGGACGGCATGGCCAAGCAGGTGATGCCCGTCTACTTCCGCAGCCAGCGCCAGATCATCATCGACGCCGAGGCGCTGATCGCTCAGCGGGCCAAGATCACGCCCGACGCCTTCCTGGAGCGCGCCAACGGCCTGGGCGCCGACCAGGCCCAGCTGCGCCTGCGCTACGGCCAGTTCATGGGCGAGCAGGCCGAAGGCGCGCCGCACCTGGACCTGCCCACCAGCGACGGCCCCACCCTGCCGATCGACGACGGCGCATCCCCGCCTGCCAAGACCTCCGAACCGGAACACCATGACGACGGCGACGGCCATGACCACGGCGGCCCGGTCGACCTCAACGACATGAAGTCGGTCGTCGCCGAGTTCGGCCACGCCCACGACACCGGCGACGCGGCGACCCTGTTCGATCCGGGGACCCGCTCGACCTTGGCCCAGGCGCTGGACGCCATGTGGGACTCGGAACGCGCCCTGCGCCAGGGCAAGCCCAAGGACGCCTTACCTCACGCCTACAAGGCGCTGAGTTTGCTGAAGAACGCGCAACAGGCCGGCCGCATCTTCCTGGCCCGCACGCCGCCCAAGCTGCCGCCCGTCGACCTGTCGCGCCGCCTGACCGGCAAGCGCGAAGGCATCGCGCCGGGCCGCTTGGCGCCGGTCGCCAGCGATCCCGCCGACACCCCGGCCGTCGAGGTCTGGCGCGCCTTGGGCGAGCGGCCCAATGCGCCGGTCTCGCTGGACGCCCTGACCCGCTGGGCGAACGCCAACCAGCGCCGCCTGGCCGATCCCCTGGCGCTGTCGGCCGCCATCGACACGGTGCGTAACGAGCCCCAGTGCCAGGACTGCCGCCGCAAGCTGCGCGCCCTGCTGTGGACCGCGCTGGAGCGCCCCCCCGCCGCGGTCCACCGTCGTGACCCCGCCGACGCGCGCGGCCGCCGCTATCTGGATGCGCTGCGATGATCGGCTGGATGGAAATCCTGATCGCAGTCGTCACGGCCGCCGGCGTCGCCCGGACGGTGATGCGGCGACGGTCCGTGGCGCGCGGGCCGACCTGGCGCTTCGCGGCTCTGATTGCCCTGCAGCTCCTGGCCGGCGCGCTGCTCTATCTGACGCTGTTCCCGCCCCCGGTCGGTAGGGCGCCGGGCCGCCTGGTGGTCGCCACGCATGGCGCAAAGCCGGCGCTGCGCACTTCCGGCGACGTGCTGGTCGCCCTGCCCGAGGCTGGGCCGCTGCCCGGCGCGGTGCGCGTTCCGGACCTGGGCGCTGCCCTGCGCCTCTATCCTGAGCCCGGCCGACTGCGCATCGAGGGCGACGGCCTGACGCCGCGCGACCGGATCGCCCTGGACCGCCCCGCCGAATTCGCGCCCTCGCCCGCGCCGAAGGGCATGGTCGAACTAAGCCTGCCCAAGCCCGTCGCCCCGGGCGCGCGCTTCACGGTCGCGGGGCAACTGGGCCAGGCCGGCGGGGTCGAGCTGCTCGACCCGGCCGGCGCGGTCGTCGACCAGGCGTCCGTCCCCGCCAACGGACGCTTCCAGGTCTCGGCCGCCGCCCGCGCGCCGGGCCTAGCGCTATTCGACCTGCGCCTGAAGGACGGTTCCGAGCACATCGAGATGCCGCTGGAGACCCGCGCCCAGCGACAGCCGCGCGTGCTGGTCCTGGCCGGCGCGCCGAGTGCGGAGACCAAGTACCTGCGCCGCTGGGCGCAGGACGCCGGCATCGATCTGAGCCTCGACATCGACGTCGGCGGCGGGGTCGCGCTGGGCGATCCGCCGACGCCGATCACTCGCGCCGGCCTGGCCGAGGTCGATCTTGTGGTGGTCGACGACCGCCGCTGGGAAAGCCTGTCGCCCGGCGCCCGCACGGCGCTCGTCGGGGCGACGCAGGAAGGCCTTGGCCTGCTGCTGCGTCCGACCGGTCCGCTTTCGGCCGCCACGCGTCGTGACTGGACCACCCTCGGCATGGCGACCACGGGCGGCGGCGAGGTCCAGGCTTTCCGCCTGAACGGCGACCTTGAGCTCAGCCGTTACGACCTGGCGCAAGCCGGCCGGGAGGGCGTGCCGATGATCCACGACAAGACCGGCGCGCCTTTGGCCGCCTGGAGCCCGCGTGGTCAGGGCCGCGTGGGCCTTTGGATCGTCGCCGACAGCTACGGCCTGGCCCTGGCCGGCCACGCCGACCGCTATGGCGAGATGTGGAGCGAACTGTTCTCGACCCTGGCCCGACCGACCGAGGGCTCTGGCGCGCATCTGACCGACATCGCTCGCCCCGCCCAGCGCGCCACGCTCTGCGGCGTCAGGGGACCGGCCCGCGTCACCGATCCGGACGGCGTCGAAAGTCGACTGATCCAGGGTCCCGCCGGCTGCGCCGCGTACTGGCCGCGCCAAGCCGGCTGGCATCGCGTCTCGGACGGCGGCGTGTTCTACGTCCACCCCGCCGACGCCGCGCCATCGCTGGCCCAGGCCGCCAATCGCCAGGCGACGCTTGACGCCGTGGCCACCAGCGTCTCCGGCGGCGCCCGCGCCAACCGCACCGCGCCGGGCTCGCCCTGGCCTTGGGCGGCGGGTTTGCTGGTGGTCCTGGGCCTGCTCTGGTGGCTGGAGCGTCGATCGCCGCCCTTGAACGACTAGCGGGCATCGCGTCAAATCGGCTTCCGCGCATCGACGCCCAAGACCGTCGAGCCGTTCAGGGAGCTCAGCATGCCGCATTACGGCGACTATCAGACCGAAATCTATTTCCAGGGCCTGCATGGCGTGCTGCCCAAGTATCCGGTCGACTTCGCCGGTCTCGTGGCCCGCGCCCAGGCGGCGATGTCGCCCTCGACCCTGAAATACGTCCAGGGCGGCTGCGGTGACGAGCACACCCAGGACAGCAACGCCTCGGCCTTCAAGCACTGGGGCCTGATCCCGCGGATGATGGTCGACTGCTCGACGCGCGACCTGTCCATCGACTTGTTCGGCATGAAATTGCCAAGCCCGCTGTTCATGGCCCCGATCGGCGTGACCGGGCTCTGCACCCAGGACGGTCACGGGGATCTGGCCGCCGCCCGCGCCGCCGCCGCGACCGGCGTTCCGATGGTGGTCTCGACCCTGACCAACGACCCGCTGGAGGACGTCGCCGCCGCCATGGGCGACACGCCGGGCATGTTCCAGCTCTACACGCCCAAGGATCCCGAGCTGGCCGCCAGCCTGGTCAGCCGGGCCGAGGCGGCCGGCTACAAGGCCATCGTCATCACCCTGGACACCTGGGTCACCGGCTGGCGGCCGCGTGACCTCAATGACAGCAACTTCCCGCAGCTGCGCGGCGCGGTGCTGGCCAACTATTTCTCCGATCCGCGCTTCCGCGCCATGATCGGCGGCAAGGACCCGAAGTCGGATGTGCAGACGGCGATCATGACCTGGGCCGCCACCTTCGGGAAGGTGCTGACCTGGGCCGACCTGCCCTGGCTGCGGTCGCTGACCAAGCTGCCGATCGTGCTGAAGGGGATCTGCCATCCCGACGACGTGCGCCGCGCCAAGGACGAGGGCGTCGACGGGATCTACTGCTCCAACCACGGCGGCCGGCAGGCCAATGGCGGCATCGCCGCGATCGACATGCTGCCCGGCGTGGTCGAGGCGGCGGGCGATACGCCGGTAATGTTCGACTCCGGCGTTCGCTCAGGCAGCGATGTCGCGAAAGCCCTGGCGATCGGCGCGACGGCGGTGGGTGTCGGGCGACCGTACTCGTACGGCCTGGCCCTGGGCGGGACCGAGGGCGCGGTGCACGTGCTGCGCTCGATCCTTGCGGAGGCGGACCTGCTGATGGCTGTCGACGGCTTCCCGAGCATCAAGGCCCTTCGTGAAGCAGGCGCGGTGCGGCTGCCGGCATAGCCTCAGGCGTTTTCGGCATTGGCCAGGAACGGGCGGGACGCGGTGAAATAGGCCATGAAGTCCCTTGCCGCCTCCCTGCTCGCCTTGGCCCTGTGCTGCGTCGCCGCCCCGACCCGCGCCGACGAGGTCGGGACCTTCTTCGTCGGCGGACACTATGTGCGCGAGGGCCAAGCCATGGCCGGCCAGGCGCACGTGCTGTTCATGAAGCCGGCCAAGCCGCTGCATAAGACGCCGCTGGTGTTCATCCCCGGCGCCGGCCAGACCGTCACCAACTTCCTGTCGACGCCGGATGGGCGACCGGGCTGGGCGTCGGCGTTCGTGGACGCCGGCTGGACCGTTTATCTGATGGATCAGCCAGGACGCGGGGCTTCGGGCTACGAAGCGTCGTACGGCGCGGTGAAGCGCCAGACGCCCGAGTTCCTACAAAGGCGCTTCACGGCGACGCAGAACTTCGAGCCCGCGCCCGGGCAGCCGCAAGGATGGCCGCAGGCCAAGCTGCACAGCGGCTTCCCCGGGACCGGAAAGCCGGGCGATCCGATCTTCGACCAGTTCTACGCCACCCAGGTCGAGAGCGCCGGCGGCGATATCTCGGCGAAACTCGTGGCGGACGCCGGCGCCGCACTGCTGGACAGGATCGGTCCAGCCATCGTCGTCACTCACTCGCAGTCCGGTGCGTTCGGTTGGGCGATCGGCGAGGCGCGGCCGGCGCTGGTCCAGGCCATCGTCGCGGTCGAGCCCAGTGGCCCGCCGTTCTTCGGCGCGCCGCCGCCGTGGGGCGACTCCGATCCCGACAAGCTGTCACGCCCCTACGGCTTGACCACGACGCCGCTGGCCTATGCGCCAGCGCTGAGCGCACCCACCGATTTGGGCCGGGTCCAGGAGGCGGCGCCGGAGAAGCCGGACTTAGTCCGCTGCTGGCTGCAGCCGGAACCGGCCCGCAAGCTGGTGAACCTGTCGCGCTTCCCGGTCTTCGTGCTGGTGTCCGAGGCCTCGTACCACGCCGGCTACGACCACTGCACGGTGCGCTACCTGCGCCAGGCGGGGGTCGCGACCGACTTCACGCGGCTGGAGGACGTCGGCCTGCATGGCGATGGCCACATGGTCATGATCGAGAAGCACTCGATACAGATCGCCAAGCTGATCCAGGACTGGCTGAAGACCAAGAAGCTGGACTAGGGCTCGGCGGTGCGGATCCCCGCCGGTCCGGCCGGCATGGCGATGGATCCCTTGGCCCTTAAGCGCTTGCCATCGAAACCGAAGACGTCGAGCCGCTGCTCGACCATGCACTGGACCAGCAGGGTCTTGCCGTCCCTGGACCAGGCGATCCCCTGCCCCCAGGCGCCGGTGAGGGCTTCGGTGACCTTCACCAGCTTGCCGGGCTCGTCAATGCGCCAGACCTGAACAAGGCCCTGCCTGGAATAGCGCGGCGACTTGGCGCTGGCGTTGGAGCCATCATTGACATTGACCGCCACGAAGCGGCCGTCGGGCGACATCTTCAGCCCCTCCGGCGTCAGCCCCACAGCCGCCACGTCGACGACGCGCGGGAAGGCTTCGGAGGTCAGGTCGATCAGGCTGACCGTGTCCATGTCCTTGCCGCCGCCACCGATGTTGCCGACCACGGCGAAGCGGCGCGGGCCGACGGTGTCGATCTGGTAGGGACGCAGGCCCGGCGCCAAGGTCTTGGGCTCGACGGTCACGGTCGTCCCGTCGATGCGCAGCACCGAGATCTTGTGGTCGCCATCGTGGGTGACCAGGGCGCGGCGGCCGCCGTCGAAGAAGATCGGTTCGGCCGGGGCGGACTTCTCGTCGCCGATGCGGACCGCGCCGGCGGCGCGAACCTCCAGACCCGCGATGGTGAAGATCGAGACCGTGCCCTCGGCGCGGTTCGCGACCAGGGCCAGCTTGCCGCCAGGGCTGATCGAGACACCCGAGGCGCCCTGCCCGGCGCTTAGCGTGGCGACCACGCGGGGCGGACCGTTCTTCAGGGCGATGACCGTGACCTTGTCGTCGGGCGCCTGACCGCCGGGACCGGTGGCCGAGAGCTTGCGTGCAGCGGTGACGAGCGCAATCGACTCGTCCGGCGCCACGGCGACGCTGGCCGGTGGGCCGATGACGCTGGTCGGCGCAGCGACGGAACCCAGAAGTCTGGGCGGCGACGCGCCAAGATCGATCAGCGTCACGACGTCCGGCAGGGGCTTGGCCGGAACGACCTGTTCGCCGTCCGCCAGCACCTGCTTGCCGTCATTGGCCGACACCGCGATCTGGGCCCGCCCTCCGCAAGGCAGGGCCAGAAGACCGATGGCGACCACGCCGCCCAGAACTCGATTACGCATCGCCGCACCGCTTGCAAAAATATCGCCAGGCGCGCGGACGCCGGGAGGAGTGTTGGCGTCCGCGCGCCTGGCCGCGATCCTAGCAAGGGAGGACAAGCTAAGACCGCTTCATGCCCAGGCTAGAAGGTGTACCTCAGGCCCAGGATGAACTCGCGTCCGGTGTGGTGGTAGAACGAGGACCGATCGGCGACGCTGTCGTTGAACTGGTCCTGGTACTCGTCGGTCAGGTTCACGCCTTCCAGCGACAGCTTGAAGTGCTGGTTCAGCGTGTACTGGATCGAGGCGTCGACGTTCAGCGTCGCCTTGGTGCCGTCGGCGTTGGTGCCGGCCTCCGAACCCGGGATGCGGGTCAGGTAGTTGTCGCGATAGGCGGCCGAGACGCGGGCGCTCCAGTTGCTGTCCTCGTAGTAGAGCGTGGCGTTGTAGGACTTGCGCGACAGGCCCGTCAGGTCGCCGGTGGCGATCACCGCGCCGGCCCCGTTCAGGTACTGGATTTGCGACTTCACGCCTGTGTAGTTCAGCAGCACGCCGGTGTGCTTCAGCGCGCCCGGCAGGAAGCTGAAAGGCTGCTGATAGTTGATCTCGAAGCCCTTCAGCGTGCCTCCGGGCGTGTTGACCGGGGTGCTGAACTGCCATTGCGCCGAGGGGCTGCAGCCGTTGGTCGTGCCGCAGGCGGCCAGGGCCACGCTGTCGGGCAGGCCGAACGGATTGCCGGTGAAGGCGGTGTTGGTCTGCAGCGTCTGGACCAGGCTGGAGATGTCCTTCTGGAACAGAGCTAGCGACAGCAGCGCCGACTTCTTGAAGTACCACTCGAACGACAGATCGTAGGCCTTGGCGCGGAATGGATCCAGGTTCGGGTTGCCGGCGCTGACCGAGCGGCCCGCGCCCGAGACGCTGACCGTGGCGCCGGGGGTCAGGCTGCCCAGGTCCGGACGCGACATCACCTTGGCGGCGCCGAAGCGGATCAGGAAGTTGTCGCGCGGCTCCAGCACCATGTTCAGCGACGGCAGGGTGTCGCTGTACTTGCGCTCGGCCGAGATCGCCAGCGGCGCACCCGAGACGTAGGTGTAGCCGTCCGAGGCCTGCTCCGTCTTCACGTAGCGGACGCCGACATTGCCGCGGAACGGCCAGTCGCCGATCTGGGTGCGCCAGTCGGCCTGGACGTAGCCGCCACTGTCCTTTTCGCGGACGCCGCGGTTGTTGCCCAGCGCCGGCTCCTTGCCCAGCTTGAACGTGCCGCCGTTGGCGATCTGGTCGTAGAGGCCCAGGACGTTGGCGGCCTTCATCGTGTCGGGGATCAGGCTGTTGAAGCCCGCGAAATTGACCACCTGGCCGTAGGTCGACTTGTCGATGGCCACCAGAGCGGCCGGCACGGTCGGCTCAATATTGGTGCTGGTGCCGTTCGAGCGGCGGTACTCGGTGGTCTCGAAGTCGTACTTCTTGAACGACGCGCCGGCCGACAGCTTGAAGATGCCGAGATTGTCCCACGAGCCGTCCAGCGAGGCGACGTCGTAGGTGTTCACGGCCGACTGCGGACGGATGCGGATCTGGGTCAGCACCCAGGCGCTCGGGTCGGTCAGCTTGGCGTTGCCATAGCCGATTACCGGCAGGCGGCCCTGCGTGTAGTCGTACGAATAGCCCTGGATGTTGAACTGATCGAACTGGACGGTGGTCTGGATCGGGTTCTGGTGATCCGACTTGGAGTGGCCGATCAGGCCCTCGACCACGAGGTCGTCGGTGAAGTGGTGCTTCCCCGACAGACCGTATTGCGTGAACTTGGTGTCCAGCTTGTCGAAGCGGTCCTCGACCCGCAGGTCGACATTGTTGAACACGCCCTTGGTCATGGTGTTGGTCGCGCTGTCGATGGTCGCCGAGACCACCTGGGTCTGGGCGATGCCGCACGCGTTGCTGACATTGGCGGCCGTACAGGCGCCGCCGACGCTGAAGGACGGGGCCTCCAGGTACTGCTCCTCGCGCGTGCCCTTGAAGTCGGCATACAGCATGTCGAGGCTGATCTCGGTCTTGTCCGTCGGCGCGTATTGCAGCGACAGCGTGCCGCCCAGGCGCTTCTGGTCGTCCTTGTAGATGTCGAAGCGCGGGAAGCGCGGGTGGAAGGCGGCGTTGTTGGCGGCCTCGGCCGGGTTCACGGTGGTCGGCAGGCCCGCGCCATTCGGCAGGGCGTTGAAGCCCGGCGAGAAGGCGTTGCCGGTCGCCCAGCGCACCGTCGAGGAGCCTTCGTCCAGCAGCTTGCGCTGCGAATAGGCCACTGACAGCAGGGCGCCGAACTTGCCGTCGCCCCAGGTGTTGCTGATCATGAACGCGCCGCGCGGGTTCTTCGACTTGGCCAGGTCGTTGTAGCCAAGCTGCGCCGAGCCCACCATCGTGAAGCCCTTGTAGTCGAAGGGCCGCGCCGTGCGCAGGTCGACGGTCGCGCCCAGCGAGCCTTCCTCGGTGTCGGCCGAGGCGGTCTTGCGCACGGTGATCGCGTTGAAGAGGTCCGAGGCGAAGACGTTGAAGTCGAACGAGCGGCCGCGGTTGGTGCCGCCCGAGGCGTCGGCCCCGCCGGCGGTCGTCAGGGCCTCCATGCCGTTGATGCGCACGCGGGTGAACTGGGGACCAAGACCCCGCACCGAGATCTGACGGCCTTCGCCGCCGTCACGCGCCAGGGCGACCCCGGGGATGCGCTGGATGGATTCCGAGAGGTTCAGGTCCGGGAACTTGCCGATGTCCTCGGCGAGGATGGAGTCGACCGCGCCGGCTTCCGAGCGCTTGAGGTTCAGGGCCTTGTCCAGGCTGGAGCGGAAGCCGGTGACGATCACCTCGGTGACCGAGTTGTCTTCCGCCGGCGCGGACTGCTGGGCCGACGCGGCCCCCGCGAAGGCCAAAGCGACGGCCACAGCCGAGACGCTGGCCAGCCAAAGCTGGCGTTCCTTGGTACGCATAATCCCTCCCCTGTCGGGCTCCCGAATTTTCTTGTTGTCGGGCGCCTTTGACGCCTCACAGGGAGACTAGGATTGGGATGTCCAGCGGGGCCAATGCCGTGTTGGAACGCCGTTATGCTGGTTCGGCATGAGCTCTATGCGGCTTCGCGGCGCTCCAGAAGCGCATAGCGCGCCAGGATGCGGTCGAGCGTGACTCGCTTGATCGGCTTGGCGTCGCGCAGCTTGTTCCAGGTGGTCTCGCTGATCGCATAGCAGTCGAAGATGCGCTCGCGCGTCACGGCGGGAAGCCGTGCGCGCAAGCTCTGGAAGGTCTCGCGAGAGACTGTGACGGTTTCGGCCATGGCGGTCAGGGCTTGGCGACGACGAGGTTGTTGAGCTGGGTGATCTCGGCCCCTTCGGCCTTGATGCGGACGCGGTAGCCGGCCTTCCACTCGCCCTTCAGCGCGACCTTGGCGGTCTTGGGCTTCAAGTCCAGTGGCGCGGCCAGGCCCGGGACGGCGGCGCGGGCCAGCTCTTTGCCCTGCCCGTTCTCCAGGATCACGACGCTGGCCGGCGCGGGCTGGGCGCCCAGGCTGTGGACCGTGACGTCGATCCCGCCGCCCTTGCGGGCCTTGATGTCATCGACACCAATGCCCAGGTCGAAGCGCTTGGCCGGCGGCGCGGCGGGGGTCGTGAGCGTGAATTCCCAGGTCGTGGTCTTGCCAGGAACGAAGGTCACGTCGAGGCCGGCGGTGCGCTCGAAGGCGACCTCGGCGGCGGGATCGGCAGCGCCGTCCACCGACCGTACCAGCTTCCATTGGCCGGCCGAGACGTCCCAGCCGGTCATCACCGCGTGCAGCGGCTTGTCGGTCAGGTTGAAGCCCGTGACCTTGAAGCTCTTCTCGCCCGTGCCGGTGACCAGGATGCCGACGTCCTCAGCGGCCGTCGGGGTGTCGAAGCGCCAGCTGACCAGGTGGCCGGGGACCAGCTGATTGCGGCGCAGGGCCATGCCGCCCAGGCGCGTGCGCTGCAGGGTGTCGCTGAACAGCTCCACGCGGTCCGACCACCAGTGGGCGTCGGTCATCATCCACATGCGCTGCTCGGCCGTGACGACCTCGTCGTGGAAGACCTTCTCCAGGTACTTGGCATCCCCGCTGGTCTTCCAGGCCTGGTAGAGCGTGTAGGCGTCGTCCGCCCCGGCGTCCGCGTCGGCCTTGAGCTTGGCGCCCCACGTGTCGCGCATGCCCAGCTTGTCGACGACGTCGGCGTTCAGTTCGTCGAGATCGGCCAGCTTGCCCTTCACCATCTCGCCCTTCAGCGGCCGCAGGTACTTGTCGTCCCCCGTCCAGCGCCAGGCGGCCCAGAACAGCTGGGCGGTCGAGACATTGCCCCGCGCGCCGGCCACCAGTTCGCCGCGGCTCTCGCCGGTCGCCGAATGGATGTCCTCCGGATAGACCCACGAGCCGTCGGGCCGCTGCTTGCCGTGGGCCATGTGACCGTCGGCCAGGTCGACGACCAGCTTCTTGATGGTCGGGTCGTCGTTGAAGTCGGCCAGCACGATGCCCGGGTGCAGGATCAGGTACGAGTACGGATGCGACCAGCCCCACGGGCCGTCGCGCGACACGTCCGTGGCCGAGAAGAACCGGCTGATCACGTGGGTGTGGCCGTCCTCGGCCTTCTGCATCACGGTCGGATAGGCCCGCGCCGTCTCCATCAGCCGTTCGACGACCTTGGGATCGCCATAGCCGGTGTACATGGCCTCGGACTTGGCGTTGATCGCCTCTTCGTACGAGTGCAGCTCGTCGGTCTTGATCTTGCCCAGGCCGTTCGGGAGCATGTCGTTCTTGTAGGCCGCGGCGACCAGGGCGTTCAGCGAGGCGGTGACCTTGTCGGGGATGTCGCCCATCAGGGCCAGGGGCGGCCACTGCTGGGTCAGGTCGTCATCGTCCGAGATCCCGCCGCCGAAGTCGCCGTAAGCGACCTGGCGGTTGTCGATCCACCATTCGATGAACTTACGGACCCGCTTGAGGTCTTCCGTCTGCAGGAAGGCCCAGGCCGGGACGCCGGCCGGCGTCGCCGGGACTGTGACCGGCACGCCGGGTTGCTCGGGATTGAGCTCGGCCCACATCTCGCGACCATGCTGGTTCTTAGGGTCGATCCGCAGCAGGTCCGACAGCTCCAGGTCAAGCCGCGCATAGCGGGCCAGGCGCTTGGAAACGTCGTGCTCTTCGACCAGGAAGGCCAGGTTGTCGCGCGCCTGGGCCAGGCGGTCAGCCACGTGCTCGGCCTTGGCGTCCTCGGCGGGCTTGAACTTCAGGCGGACGTTCATGCCGTCCAGCTGGCGGGCGTCGAAGTCGGCTCCTGCCCCGGCGATGGTGATCAGCAGGCTCTTGCCCGGCATGATCATGCGGTCACGGGTGTCGAGGAACACCGTCCGCGCCTCGCCCGGCTTGACCGAGACATTGACGTCCAGCAGGTCGCGACCCGGCCACAGCGGGTCCTTGACCTTGATGTTCAGCGGGAAGAGGCCGCCAGCCAGCGGCGCGACCTTCAGGGCCGGGATATCGATGGCGACGCCGTCGAGGCCGGCGTCCATGCCCTGCCAGCCGTACTGGAACTTGCCGACCGGACCGGCGGCGCGGGTCTGGCGGAAGTCGGCCGGGATCAGGATGTGGGCGATCGGCAGGCTCGCGCCCGTCTCAGTCTTACGTGGCGAAGCCGGTGCCTTGGCCGGCAGGGCCGCGACCATGGTCCGCTCGCCGGCGGCGAAGCGGCCCTTCACGAAGGCGGTCAGTTCGTCCAGCGACGGATAGACGCCGACGTCGGCGTCCAGCTTGACCTTGTAGCTTAGAGTCGTCTCGTCCGGCTCGGGGCCGCCGACCACGAAGTACGCGCCCAGTTCCTGGATCGGGATCTCCTGGACCACGTTCTCGAACTTCAGCTGGCCGCCGGTGCGGGAGGCGAACTGGTTCAGCGTGCGCAGCTCGCCTTGCGGCCGCTTGATCGCGAGCTTGTCGGGGCCGGTCAGCGCGCCATAGGCCGCGCCCTGGAACTCCAGGCGGTTCCATGGCTCGTTCGGCAGGGTGAAGATGATGGCCTTGCCGCCCTCGGTGTAGACGTTCCAGTCGGGTAGCTCGAAATAGTCGTGGCGGCCCGGCAGCTTGGAGCGGTTGTAGACGCCCGGCCAAGTGGTCTCAGCGATGCCGTCCGAGCCCAGGCTCATGCGTTCCTTCAGGTCGAACTGGTCGGTGAACTCGACCTTGCGGATGCGGGTCGCGGCGTCGGCCAGGTACGGCGGCGGATCGGTCGGGCGGTTCCAGCCATAGCGGTAGAGCCAGGCCTTCATGTCCGGCGCGGGCGCGGCGCTGGCCGGCTCCTTGCCGGCGGCCAGACCGGCGACGTCGGCGTCGTTCAGGGCGCGGTCGTAGATGCGGATGTCGTCGACATCGCCGCCGCGGATGAACTGATACGCGCTCTGCACCTGGTGCGGCGAGACCACTCGGCTGTGCGGGCCGAACTGGTCGAGGCCGGCGTCCAGCGCGGCGACCTGGGCCTTCGAGGCCACCGGCTTGCCGTCGATATAGAGCGCGACGCCCTTGGCCTCGTCCCAGCTGAAGGTGACCAGCACCCACTGGTCGGGCTTTGGCGCGGCCAGGGTCGTCGAAACCCGCACGCGCGACAGGTTGTCGTCCGTGACGAAGGCGTCGAAGCCCTTGCCGTTCCAGTCGATGCGCAGCCAGGTCATGTCCCAGCTGGTGTGGTCGGCATAGCCCACCCGGAACAGCGGGAACGGCGTGGTTCCCACCGGGTCACGGCCGCGCCAGTAGAAGCTGAGCGTGCCGCGCTGGGCGTAGATGTTGCCCGGGGCCATCCAGCTCAGCACCTGCTCGCCAGAAGCCTCGATATAGGCGCCATGGATGGGGTCGGTCTTGATCTTGACCTTGTCGGCGAAGTTCGGCGTCGCCTCCCCGGCCGCCACGTCCGCCTTCAGGCCCTTGTCGCCCGTGAGGTGGAACAGAAGGCCGTCGGCCCTGCCGAGGGTCGGCAAGGCAAAAGCGGCGGAGGCGAGCAGCGCGGCCCGAAGGGCCTTATGGGATCGACGCACCGCAGTGCTCCTTCTTACTCACTATGCTTGTTTCAGGGTCGCGCGGGCCTGGTCCATGTCCAGGGCCCCGTCCCACTTGGCGATCGCCACCGTGGCGACGCTGTTGCCGATCAAGTTGGTCACCGCCCGCGCCTCGTTGAGGAACCGGTCGACGCCCAGAAGCAGCACAAGCCCGCTGACCGGGATCGCATGCAGGGTCGACAGCGTCGCGGCCAGGGTGATGAAGCCCGCGCCCGCCACGCCCGCCGAGCCCTTCGAGGTCAGCAGCAGCACGCCCAGGATCACCACCTGATCGAGGATCGACAGGTGGGTGTTGGTCGCCTGGGCCACGAACACCGTGGCCAGGGTCAGATAGATGCAGGTGCCGTCGGCGTTGAAGGTGTAACCGGCCGGCAGGACGAGGCCGACGACGGGCTTGGCGCAGCCCATCTCCTCCAGCTTCTTCATCAGCTTGGGCAGCACGGCTTCTGTCGAGCAGGTGCCCAGGACCACGAAGATCTCCTCGCGGATGAAGCCCAGGAACTTCCAGAACGACAGGCCCGTGGAGCGCATGACCAAGCCCAGCACGATGATCACGAAGGCCGCCGAGGTGATGTAGAGCGCCAGCAGCAGGCGGCCCAGCGACCACAGGGTGTCGAGGCCATATTTGCCGATGGTGAAGGCGATCCCCGCCCCCGCGCCCAGCGGCGCCAGGCGCATGACGATGCCGACAATCTTGAACAGGGCTTCCAGGAAGACGTCGATGAAGTCGACCATCGGCTTGGCCCGCTCGCCCATCTGGCTGGCGGCCACGCCGGTCAGCACCGACAGCAAAATGACCTGCAGCATCGCGCCCTTGGCGAAGGCGTCGACGAAGGTGGTGGGGATGATGTCCAGCAGGAAATGGATGATCCCCTGCTCCTTGGCCGCTTCGGTGAAGGTCGCCAGCTGCTTGCCGTCCAGGGCGCCGGCGTCGATGTTCATGCCGACGCCCGGCTGAACGATGTTGACCACCACGAGGCCGATGACCAGGGCGATGGTCGAGAGCACCTCGAAATAGATCAGCGCCTTGACGCCGATCCGGCCGACCTCCTTGAGATCGCCCATGCGGGCCATGCCCACGACCACGGTCCCGAAGATGATCGGGGCCAGCAGCATCTTGATCAGCTTGATGAAGCCGTCGGCCAGCGGCTTGAGCGCCGTCCCGACATGGGGCCAGAAATAGCCGACCAAGGCCCCGGCCACGATACCGATCAGGACCTGGACGTAGATCTGCGAGAGCAGGCGCTTGGCGTTCAAGTGGATAGTCCCCCCAGGGCCGCCCGGCTGTCTTCGCCGGGTCGTCCCGTTGTCGTTCTTATCAGGCCGCGCGCTCGGCGACGTCGTCGGTCAGGGTCCGCATCAGGGCGTAGAGCTCGGACTTGGCCTCGAAGCCCACGCCCGGGACGTCCGGCAGGCCGACATAGCTGTTCTCGACCCGGATGCCGTCGGCGAAGCCGCCGAACGGCTTGAAGACGTCGGGATAGGACTCGTTGCCGCCCAGGTGCAGGCCGGCGGCGATGTTCAGCGACATCTGGTGGCCGCCATGCGGCACGATCCGGCGCGACGACCAGCCGTTCTGCTCGAGCACGTCCAGGGTGCGCAGATATTCGACCAGGCCATAGGACAGCGCGCAGTCGAACTGCAGGTAGTCGCGGTCCGGGCGCATGCCGCCGTGGCGCAGCAGGTTGCGGGCGTCCTGGTGCGAGAACAGGTTCTCGCCGGTCGCCATCGGCAGCTCGTAGTGCTTGGAGAGCTCGGCCTGCAGGGCGTAGTCCAGCGGGTCGCCGACCTCTTCGTACCAGAACAGATTGTAGGGCTTTAGCGCCTCGGCGTAGGCCAGACCCGTTTCCAGGTCGAAGCGACCATTGGCGTCCACCGCCAGGTTCTGGCCGTCGCCGACGATCTCCAGCACCGACTCGATGCGGCGCAAGTCGACGTCCAGCGAGGCGCCGCCGATCTTCATCTTGACGACCTTGTAGCCCCGGTCGCGATAGCTGCGCATCTCGGCCTGCAGCTGCACATCGTCCTTACCCGGATAATAGTAGCCGCCGGCGGCATAGACCCAGACCTTGTCGTCGGCCTGACCGCCGCGATAGCGGTCGGCCAGCAGGCGGTAGAGCGGCTTCTCGGCGATCTTGGCGACGGCGTCCCAGACAGCCATGTCGATCGTGCCGACCGCCACCGAGCGCTCGCCGTGACCGCCCGGCTTCTCGTTGGTCATCAGGGTGTTCCAGATGGCGAACGGGTCGAGGTTGTCGTTCTCTTCGTCGATCAGGCTGCCCGGCTTGGCCTCGGCCAAGCGCGGTAGGAAGCGCTCGCGCATCAGGGCGCCCTGCCCGTAGCGGCCGTTGGAGTTGAAGCCGTAGCCGATGACCGGCTTGCCGTCGCGGATCACATCGGTGATGACGGCGACCACCGAACAGGTCATCTTCGAGAAGTCGATATAGGCGTTGGCGATCGGCGAGGCGATTGAGACGGTCTTCTCGCGGATGTCTAGAATGCGCACGGGGTTCTCCAGTCAGTGGACGGACCCTAGGCTGCCGGCCCGCTCACGGGCCAATGCCATTCTCGAAGGTCGCTATGCGTAACGGGCATCATCGATGGAACTGATCTGGCTGGAAGACTTCGTCGCCCTGGCCGAGACGGGCAACTTCTCGCGCGCCGCCGAGAACCGCAACGTCACCCAGCCCGCGTTCAGCCGCCGCATCCGGGCGCTGGAGGACTGGATCGGCGCGCCCCTGTTCGACCGCACGGCCAACGGCGTGGCCCTGACCGCCGCCGGCCAGCAGTTCCGCACAGGGGCCGACGAGCTGATCCGCCGCATCATCCAGCTGCGCCGCGAGGCGCGCGAGGCCGGCGGCAAGGAGGCCGCGACCCTGCGCTTCGCCGCCACACACGCGCTGTCCTTCACCTTCTTCCCGCAGTGGATGCGCCTGCTGGAGTCGCGCGCGCCGCTGGGGCCGATCCGCCTGATCTCCGACAGCATGCAGGCCTGCGAGGAATTGATGCTGCATGGTCAGGCCCAGTTCCTGCTGTGCCATCATCACGCCGCCGCGCCGGGGCGCTTCGGCTCGCAGTTCCGGTCGGTGGTGGTGGGACGGGACGCGCTGGCGCCCTTCTGCGCGCCCGATCAGGCGGGCAAGCCGCGCTGGACGCTGTCGGAGGATGACGCCGACATCCCGTATCTGGGTTATAGCGCCGAGTCAGGTCTAGGGCGGATCCTGGAGTCGCAGCGCTTCATCGACCGGGCCACTGGGCTGCGGGAAGTGTTCTCGGCACGCTTGGCAGCCAGCCTGATGCCGATGGCCCGCGACGGGCGTGGCGTGGCGTGGCTGCCGGCCACCCTGGCCGAGCTGGAAGTCGCCGAAGGCCGGCTGGTGCGGGCCGGCGGCCCCGAATGGGAAATCCCGGTCGACATCCGGGTCTTCCGCCCCGCCGCCCGTCAAAGCCTGGCGGCGGAGGGCTTCTGGTCGGAGCTGGGGGCGTTCAGAGGCGTGGATGGCGATCCCTCCCCCAACACCGCTCATCCCCGCAAAAGCGGGGACCCAAGCGATGTTTCGGAAGATCCACTGCCCGCATAGCAAGCTGTGAGTCAGCTTGGGTCCCCGCTTTCGCGGGGATGGGCGGAGAAGAAGAGGCTAGCGCGCCCCCTTCACCACCCCGCCCGCTTCCTTGCGCAACGGCGTCTTGTCAGCCGAGGCGATCGCCACGCCCTGCGTCGCCACCTCGGCGTTGCGGACCAGCAGGCCCCGCTTGGCCTCGATCTTGATGTTCCTCAGCGTGATGCCGATCGCCTTCTCCGGCAGGCCAACGATGATCCCCGCCAGATCCGCTCCCGTGGCCGTCACGCCGTCGACGACGATGCCCGACATGTCCGGCGTCTTGTCGTGAACGAAGGGCTGCGCCGCATCCGTCGGGCCCGGCCAGATCTGGTTGCCCAGGATGAAGCCGCCCGGCTGCAGCTGCTTCTCGGCCGAGGCGATGTCGAGCGGCCGGTACTCGTAGTAGCTGGTGAAGACCAGCGGGGTCTCGACGTCCTTCATGGTGTTGTTCTTGAACACCACGTCCTTGATCGTCCCGCCCTTGCCGCGCATCGACTTGATGCGCAGGCCGTACATCGAGCCCTCGAAGGTGTTGTTCTCCACCCGCACGCGCTGGACGCCGCCACTGGCGCCGCTACCGATGCAGATACCGCGGCCTTCCAGGATGGTGTTGCCCGAGATCAGAATGTCCGACGACACCGCGTCCGGATAGCGCGCGTCCGGGCCGTTTGACTTGATGGCCACGATGTCGTCGCCGACGCTGATAATGTTGTTGGTGATGGCGATGTGGCGGCTGTTCATCGGGTCGATCGCGTCGGTGTTCGGCGCATGGGCCGGCGCGATGATGCGGACCTTGTTGATGGTCACAAAGTCGCTGTTGTTGATCACCAGGTGGAACGACGGCGAGTTCTCGAAGCGCACGCCCTCGAACAGGACATTCTTGCTCTTGTTGACCCAGACCAGGCGCGGGCGGTCGTCCTTCTGCTGCTGGCGGGCCTGGCCGTTGGTGGCGTAGTCGGGGATCGAGCGCCACACAGCGCGTATCCGCTCCCACCAGACCTGCCCCTGACCGTCGACCAGGCCCTCACCGACGATGGCGACATTCTCGGCGCCGTCGACATTGATCACGCCGATCCGCTCGCCCTGGGGGAACAGGCTGGCGTCCGTGCCGGCCAGCACCTCGGCGCCCTTCTGGATCTCCAGGCGGATGTTGGACTTCAGCCAGATCGGGCCGATCAGATATTCGCCGCGCGTCACTCGCACCGTGCCACCGCCGGCCGACGCGCAGGTATCGATCGCCTTCTGGAAGGCTTCGGTGTCGAACCAGATCCGCGTGCCGCCAGCGCCGTGGTCACGAACGTCGCAGACCTTGGCTAGGAATTTGTTGGTCGACTGCGCCTGGGCGACGCCGGCCGTCAGCAGCAGTCCCAACGCGGTCGCCGCAACAAGTCCATTTCGCATAGTCGCCTCCCAGGATTTTGACGGAGACTAGGAGACCGCGTCCTCGTTCGCCCATGCCGAAATCGACGTTCGCCATGCCGAGCGGGCATCACGCGAAGAGCCTGTCACGCTTTGTCACACTCGCGATGCACAGCGGCAAGGCGGCCTCACCATTCTTGTTTCGTTGAAAGGCCGCGCCCGATGGAGCTGCGCCTTTCAGGAGACCAAGGATGCGCAAGATCCATACCCGCCTGTTGGCTTTCGTCACCCTCGCTGGAGCCGCCGTCGCCGGCGCCGCGAGCGCCGAAGCCGTTCGCCTGCCCGCCAAGCAGACCGCCCTGAGCGCCGACCACTTCCACGCCCGCACCCAGGTCATCGACGACCCGCTGGACATCGAGACCATGGTCAGCACGCAGCGCGGCTTCCAGACCGGCAAGGGCCTGTTCCGCGCGCCCAGCAACGACAACCACCTGCGCGCCCTCGTCGACAAGCGCACGGGCGCCACGCGGTTCGAAGTCCATCAGAGCCTGAGCTATCCAGGCTCGACCCGTGGCTATGGCGAGGTCTCGTACCAGACGGGCCAGTCGCCGGTCGCCGCGCCGCTGACCAGGATCCGCGACAACGCTCGCCACTGCTTCCTGTTCGAGGCGGCCGAGGTGTGCCGCGAGGAGGTCTCGTTCGACGTGTCCGAAAGCGAACTGCGCCGCGCCGCCGCCACACCCGGCGCGTGGGGCTTCAAGTTCAAGTCCGCCACGGGCCACGAGCACCGCACCGCCATCACCCACGCTGAAATCGAAGGCCTGCTGAAGGCCGTCGACACCTACCGCCGCGACCTGCCTGCCGCCCAGGCGAAGGCAGACACCGCCGCCGGCGGCTAATCCCAGACGTTCCCCGGAGCCAGTACCGCTATGAAGACCCTCGCATCCCTCACCCTCGCCGCCGCCTGCCTGCTGGCCGCCCCCGCCTTTGCAGGTCCCGCCGGCACCGGCCTGACCTTCACCGAAGAGGTCGCCAAGAAGAACCAGCTGAAGCGCGCCGCCGAAGCCCAGACCAAGCTGCAGGCCGCCGCAGACTGCGCCGCCGCCAAGGCCTCGTCGCAAGACGCCGTTTCCGACCTCTGCCGCGCCGGCTAACGCGGCGACCAGACGGCCGTCGAAGCTTCATCGCCTTCGACGGTCCGCCCTCGCGTGCTCCCCTACCTGCAAAATGCGCGCGAGGGCCCCCATTTCATGGGATAGTGCCAGAGAGCTATCCCCAGTTTAGGGTCGGAGCCGGCGAGAAATCGTCGGCTCCGACCTTGTTCCCGGCGCCACGGCGCCTAACTAGCCCGAGCATATGGACTCTTCTGGCCACGGATTGAGCGCCCTGCCGCGCGACTTGGCGACCGCGCCGGTCGCCCCCACCGTCCTCGTCGTCGAGGACGATCCGGCCCTTCGCACCCTGTTGATGCGCCTGCTGCGCGAGGAAGGCTTCCAGTCGCTCAGCGCAGCGCATGGCGCCGAAATGGCTCGGGTGCTGGAAACCAACACCGTCGACCTGATCCTGCTGGACGTCATGCTGCCGGGCAGCAACGGCTTTGACCTGTGCCGCCTGGTGCGCCGCGACAGCGACGTGCCGATCGTCATGCTCAGCGCCCGCCAGGACGAGACCGATCGCCTGATCGGGTTGGAGCTGGGCGCCGACGATTATATCGGCAAGCCCTTCAGCAAGAAGGAGCTGATCGCCCGTATCCGCGCCATCTTGCGTCGCACCAAGGGCGGCTCCCAGGCCAGCGAACCGCGTGGCCATCAGCGCATGACCTTCTCCGGCTGGAGCCTGGATCCGGGCCGCCGCGAACTGCTGTCGCCGGACGGCGCGTTCGTGGACCTGTCGGGCGCCGAGTTCGACCTGCTCCTGGCGTTCGTCAGCTCGCCCCAGCGGGTGATCGGGCGCGAGCGCCTGCTGGAAATGTCGCGCGCGCGCTTCTCCGACGCCTCTGACCGCAGCATCGACGTGCTGGTCAGCCGGCTGCGCCGCAAACTGGCGGTCAGCGGCCAGGCCGAACCGCTGCTGCGCACCGTGCGCGGCGTGGGCTATATCTTCACCCCGGCCGTAGAGCGTCGATGAAGCCCTTGCGGCTATGGCCGCAGCGTCTGGTCGGCCAGGTCACCCTGGTCCTGATGCTGGCCGTGGCGCTGGAATTCATCGGCAGCTCGATCCTGTTCGAGCACAGCCGCCTCTATCCCGATCGCGAAAACCAGACCCGTCGCGTGGCCGAGCAGCTGGTCACCGCCCAGGCGCTGCTGGAAGACGCCCCGGTCAACGAGCGCAACGCGCGCGCCATGGTGATGTCCAACCGCGGAACCCAGCTGGGCTGGTCGATCCTGCCCAGCCTCGTCGATGGCGGGCGCGCCGCCGAGGACGAGTTCCGCGAGGAGTTTCTCAGCGCCGAGCCCTCCCTGCGCGGCCGTGACCTTCGCCTTCGCGCCGACATCGACCACGCCCTGCCCCGCGACACCCATCTGAAGGTGGCCCTGAAGCTGAGCGACGGCAGCTGGATGGCGCTGAACACGCGCATCCACGTCGCGCCCTGGGCGGTGCTGCTGAGCGGCGTGGGCTCGGCCTTCACCCTGGGCCTGGGCGTGATCGTCGCCGCCACCCTGGTGCTGCGCAACCTCAGCCGCCCCCTTCGCGCCCTGGCCGAGGCCGCCGACAAGGTCGGGCAAGGCGCGCATGTCAGCATCGCCGAGAGCGGCGCGGGCGACCTGAAGCTCGTGGCCAAGGCGTTCAACGCCATGCAGGACCGCATCGCCGGCCTTCTGAACACCCGCACCGAGGCCCTGGCGGCGGTCGGCCACGACCTGCGAACACCCCTGGCCCGCCTGCGCCTGCGGGCCGGCTTCGTGAAGGACGACGACGCTCGCGAGGCGCTAGAGGCCGACGTCGACGAGATGGCGGCCATGCTCGACTCGCTTCTGGCCTATCTGGGCGGCCAGGAGGACCCGGAGCCGCAGCGGCGGACGGACCTGGCGGCCATCGCCATGACCCTGGTCGACGACGCCGTCGACGCCGAGCGTCCGGCCACCTATGCCGGCCTCGATCATCTGCCCGTCCTTGCCCGGCCGCTGTCGCTGAAGCGGGCGATCAGCAACATCGTCGAGAACGCCCTTCACTACGGCGGCGACGCGTCCCTGACGCTGGCGCGCGAAGGCGACACGGCGGTGCTGGCCGTCGAGGACAATGGCCCCGGCATTCCCCAGGCGCAGATCGCTCACGTGCTGCAGCCCTTCCACCGGCTGGACAGCGCTCGCGCTCGCAACACGGCGGGCCTGGGTCTGGGCCTGACCATCGTCCAGCAGATCCTGCAGCGCGAAAACGGCGTGCTGGTGTTGAAGAACCGGCCGCAAGGCGGCCTGCGCGTCGAGCTGAGGCTACCCGCGCTTTAGAACGCTTGAGACATTCTTTGTCACAAAGCCGCTGCACCGCAGCAAAGACCCGACACGACCTTCATGAGTGCATCCGGCGCTTCTCGCCGTGACGCTCGCCGCGGCGCCCGCCCCCCTTTTGGGCGTCGCGGCGATCAGTTCATGGAGGTTCCCTTGGAACAGTTTCTCGAACGCGCCGCCCTCTTCCGCGGCCAAGTGTTCCCCGCCCAGAGCGCGCTCTATGAGCGCCTGGCCAGCCACGGCCAAAGCCCCTCGGCCCTGATGATCTCGTGCGCCGATAGCCGCGTCGTGCCTGAGCTGATCACCCAAGCCGCGCCGGGCGAGCTGTTCGTCTGCCGCAACGCCGGCAACATCGTGCCGCCCTTCAGCCAAGCCAACGGCGGCGTGTCGTCGGCGGTGGAATACGCCGTGATGGCGCTGGGCGTGCGTGACATCGTCGTCTGCGGCCACTCCGATTGCGGGGCCATGAAGGCGTTCTCGAACCCCGCCGCCCTGGAAAAGATGCCGAACGTCGCCGCCTGGCTGCGCCACGCCCACGCCGCCCACAGCGTCGTCTGCAACGCCTATCACGGCCTGGATGAACACGGCACGACCCGCGCCCTGTCGCTGGAAAACGTCGTCGTCCAGATCAACCACCTGCGCACCCACCCGTCGGTGGCCTCGGCCGTCGCCCAGGGCAAGCTGACCCTGCACGGCTGGTTCTTCGAGATCGAGACCGGCCAGATCCAGGCCTATAACGGCGACACCGGCCAGTTCGAACAAGTCTACGAAGGCGCGCCGCTGCCCGTCGCCCAGCGCCCGTCGCGCCGCATGGTCGCCGCCGACCACCTGGGCATCGCCGCCGAATGACCGCTTCCGCCGCCTCCTCCCCGGCTGGCGCCAAGCCGGGCCTCTCGACGATCCTGTCGCGTGACTTCATCGCCTCGATCGTCGTCTTCCTCGTGGCGATGCCCCTCTGCATGGGCATCGCCGTCGCTTCCGGCGTTCCGGCCGAACGCGGCCTGATCACCGGCATCATCGGCGGCGTCATCGTCGGCGCCCTGGCCGGCTCGCCCCTGCAGGTCAGCGGTCCCGCCGCCGGCCTGGCCGTCATCGTCTTCGAGATCGTCGCCAAGCATGGCCTGTCCATGCTCGGCCCGATCCTGGTCGTGGCCGGCCTGATCCAGCTGATCGCCGGCGCCGCCAAGCTCGGCAACTGGTTTCGCGCCATCTCGCCGGCCGTCGTGCACGGCATGCTGGCCGGCATCGGCGTGCTGATCGTCGCGGGCCAGTTCCACGTCCTGTTCGGCGATACGCCCAAGGCCCACGGCCTGCAGAACCTGGCGGCCATCCCGTCGGCGCTGGCCGGCGTGCAGTTTGCGACCCTCACCCAGGTCGAGGCCGCCCTGGCCGTCGGCGTGGTGACGATCGGCTCCATCCTGCTGTGGGAGAAGTTCCGTCCCAAGGCGCTGAAGCTGGTTCCAGGCGCTCTCTTGGGCGTCGTCGCCGGCACCGTGCTGGCCACGGTCCTGGGCCTCGACGTCCAGAAGATCGTCGTGCCGGAATCGATCGCCGCCGCGATCGCCATCCCCGGCGTCGCCGACTTCGCCCGCATGGCCAATCCGGCCCTGCTGGTGACGGCTGTCGCGGTGGCCTTCATCGCCTCGGCCGAGACCCTGCTGTCGGCCGCCGCCGTGGACCGCATGCATGACGGTGAGCGCACCAAGTACAACAAGGAGCTGGGCGCCCAAGGCATCGGCAACCTGCTGTGCGGCATGGTCGGCGCCCTGCCGATGACCGGCGTGATCGTGCGTAGCTCGGCCAACGTCCAGGCCGGCGCCATGACTCGTCTGTCGACGATCCTGCACGGCGCCTGGATCCTGGCCTTCGTGGCGCTGCTGCCCTGGCTGCTGCGCATGGTGCCCAGCGCCGCCCTCGCCGGCGTGCTGGTCGTCACGGGCTGGAAGCTGGTCAGCCTGGACCACGTCCGTCATCTGTTCACCCGCTACGGTCTGCTGCCGGCAGTGATCTGGGCGGCGACCTTCGTGATGGTGGTGGCCACGGACCTTCTGACCGGCGTGCTGGTCGGCATGGGCCTGACGCTGCTGGAGCTGATCCCCAACCTGACCAAGATGCGTCTCAAGGTGTTCCAGCGCGAGCTGGGTCCCGACGAGGCCGAAATCCGCCTGGAAGGCGCGGCCACGTTCATCCAGCTGCCGAAGATCGCCAAGGTCCTCGACGGCGTGCCGAACAACGGCCGGGTCAAGCTGGACACGCGCGGTCTCACCACCCTGGACCACACGGTGGCCGAAGCCCTCAGCGACTGGCTGAAAGGCAAGGCTCGCGCCGGGGTGAAGGTCGAGCTGCCGCCGGCCTGCGCCTTCGGCGACCGTCTCAGAGCCGCGGGCGCGCACTGACCCACCCGCTCGTCCGCTAACTTAGCCCAGGGGCGTGATCCCAGCGCCCCTGGGTTTCTTCCCTCCCACCGGGAGCAATCTGGAGAGGAAACATGACCAAGGCCCAGGAACGCGCCGCCGAGATCGCCACCCAGGTGCTTTGCGCCTATCTCAGCCGCAACGCCATCTCGCCGGACGAGCTGCCCGCGCTCAGCGCCCGCACCTATGCCGCCCTGGAAGCCGTGTTCTCCACGCCCTCGATCATCGCCCTGCCCGCTGAGCCGCCGACCGCTGACCAGATCGCCGCTAGCATCACACCGGACGCCATTGTCAGCTTCGAGAACGGCCGCCGCTATCGCTCGCTGCGCCGGCATCTGAACCAGCTGGGCATGACCGACGATCAGTATCGCTCCAAGTGGGGCCTGCCGTCCGACTATCCGCTGGTCGCCCAGAGCTTCTCGGACCTGCGCTCCAACGCCGCCCGCGCTCAACGCTTCGGCGGCGTGGCCGTGGCGGCGGAGTAGCCCCCGGACTTCTAGACCTTGAGAATTCTCACGCCGCCGGCCTTGGGATCGGCGACGCCCTTGGCCAGCTCGACCGGCGGCGGCTTTGCCGGCTCGAGATTGACCCGGTAGCGGTCGGTGAACATCGAGCGCAGCTGGTTGAAGGCGTAGGGCAGGAACAGCGCCGACCCCAGCAGGAAGAACTTCCAGACGCTGTCGATCAGCGCCTCGACATCCTGATCCCCGGCCGTCGCCACCCGCCAGAGGATCACATTACCCATGGCCCAGAAAAACGTGGTCAGGACCACCGCGCCGAACAGACCGGTGACACGGCTGTAGCTGGTGCTCTCGATCGGCCCGTCGGGACCCTTGTCCCACAGCGCCCGACGCATGTGCGCCAGGAAGGGCACGAAGATCGACACCAGGACGATCGGCAGGTTGAACGCGATCAGCGCTCCAATCAGCACCGGTGGCATAGACACGGTTCCCCAGCCCCAAGAGGGCTGAAGAGTAACATCGTTCTTCCATGTTGCAATTTTAGGAAGTATCGATACCAGATACAGTCCATAATGGCATCATGTCCGTGGGGGGCGTCGTGCGCGCAGGGCTTGGCGCCGACGAAGGTCGGCCATGATCATCCATGGAGACGATCGCCAGATCGTCGGCGACCTGTCGGTCAGCCCGCACAGCGCCACCTGCCTGATCCAGACCCGCTATAGCGAGCATCCTGACCTGGTCGGCTTCGGCACCGGCTTCGTCGTCGGCCAAGGCCGCGTGGCGACGGCGGCCCACGTGCTGTGGAACGATGTCGGCGGGCTCTACGACAAGCGTCTCCCGGACAGCATCGAGATCTTCCTGGGCGCGGGCTTGTTGGCCGGCCACCCGGAGCTGGCCTTCACCCTCGCCCCCGATCCAGCCGACGATCTGGTCCATCCCGCCTATCTGGGCGGCGATCACGACCTCGACGTCGCCCGGTTGACGCTGGCCCAGGCCACGACCGCGCCCCTTTCGGTGCTGGGCTTTCCGGCCGACGTCAAACCGGGTGAAACGGTCACCATCGGCGGTTTCCCAACCGATCTGTCGCCCTTTCGCCATCGCGAGGCCAGCGGTCCGCTGGGCCAGCTGGCCAAGCCGACCTTCCTGCATCAGGTCGACACCGGCCACGGCCAGAGCGGTGCGCCCGTGCGGGTGTTTCGCGACGGCGGCTGGACGGTCATCGGCATACATCTAGGCGACGCCGGCGACCTGGGTCCCGGCAAGTCGCCCATGAACCGGGCCCTGGCCCTCACCCCCGACATCGTCGCCTGGCTGCTGCAGTCCTGAGCAAGGAGCTCTGATCATGAAACGCGGTCTTGGCGTCATGCTTCTGGTCACCGCCGTCACGGCTCCTGCTTTCGCCCAGGCGCAGGACGCGCCCACGGGTCCGCCCTCGGCCAGCGTCTATGCCGGCCCCTGCGTCAGTCCCGCCCTGAGCGGCGCGCTGAGCCAGGCCGAGCTGCAGGACGAACAGAAGGAGTCCGCCATCATCGGCGCGCTGCTCTCGGCCGTGGCGCCCAAGCTGATCGACGCGGGTCTCGACTTCATCGGCGGCAAGCTGGCCAAGCTGGCGGCTGACGAGAGGACGGTCCTGCAAGGCAGCCGCGCCTCGCAGACCGCGCTGACGCCGCGCTACTGCCTGCAGATCGTCAAATGGGCGGGCGACGGCGCGCCGATGAACGGGCTGCTGGCGCCGCTGGTCGACAAGGACAAGCCGCCGCCCTTGGCCCAGGATACGCGGCCGACCAGCTTCTTCATGGAGTTCTGGGTCCGGCCCGCGCAGAGCGGCAAGGCCGTCTCGCTGGTCCCCACCCTGCTCTACTATTCCCGGCAGCTGGCCAGCGCCAAGAACGGCAAGCCGGCCACCCTGACTATCTCGGCCACCCTGGCTCCGTTCGACGCCACCGCCACGACCTCTACCTGGATCCTGCCGCAACAGCCGCTCAGGGCCGAGGTCCAGGCCCTGATTGCGCCCCGCAACGAGGGCGGCAAGGCCGTGCGCCTGCGCTGGGGCGAGCTGATGGCGCTATGCGAGCAGGCTTGCGACGCCGCATCACCCTGGGTGGCCAATCCCTGGGTCGCCAAGGACGCTCCCAAGAGCGACGGCCAGGTGCTGGCGGGAAACGTCGCTGCTCCGATCCTGGCCACGCCCGCGGAGACGGCGGTCAATCTGAGCCTGACCGTCACCGAGGTCCGGGCGGGCTCCAAGTTCTTCAAGCTGTTGGGCGAGGGCTGGAACGAGAACCAACCCAAGATCCAGAACTGGGCCGAGGCTCACGCCAGTCCTCGCCCTGCCCCTCCTCGACAATAGCGTTCGTCCCTGACCCTGTAAGCGCGCCTCCCAGCGCCATCGCCCCCTGATCCGCGAGACCGCCATGCCTACGCGCGCCAAGAAAACCGCTGTGATCGTCGTCCACGGCATGGGCGAGCAGCGGCCCATGGAAACCTTGTGGGGTGTGGTCGAGGCGCTCTGGACCAAGGATCCGAACATCAAGGCCCGCACCAACGAGGTCTGGTCCAAGCCTGAGACCGTCACCGGCAGCTACGAGCTGCGGCGGGTCACCACGGCCGAGACGCCGCTGGGCGACGGCGGCAATACGCGTGTCGACTTCTTCGAGTTCTATTGGGCCCATCTGATGACGGGCAACACCATCCGTGGGGTGACCTCCTGGCTCTGGACCCTGCTGTTCCGCAGCCCGGCCTCGGTGCCGCCGCGTCTCATCGGTCCGTGGCTGAGCGGTCTGATCGCCTACATCGTCGTCGCCCTGGCGCTGCTCTATGTGCCGGCGCACAAGGCCCATCAGCTGCCCCAGTGGCTGGACAATCCGCAGCTGGTGACGATCGCCGGGGTGATCGCGGGGATCTGGGGCGTCATCGCGACCAGCTGGCTGGCGCCGGTGGCCGGCGACGCCGCCCGCTATCTCAGCGCCACGCCCGACAATGTCGTGGCCCGGCAGAAGATCCGCGAGGCCGGTGTCGACCTGCTGACCCGACTGCACGCCTCGGGCAGCTATGACCGCATCGTCGTGCTGGGCCACAGCCTGGGCTCGGTGATCGCCTACGACATGCTCAACTTCGCCTGGGGCCGCCTCGACAGCCGGGCGCTGCGCGAGCGCCACAAGGCTGGCTCGCCGCTGATGACCGCCTTGGATGCGCTGGAGGCCGCCGCCGGCGCCCTGGTCCATGCGCAAGGCGCTGCGATCGAGCCGGCCCGCCGGGCCTACCGGACCGCCCAGCGCGCCTATCAGGCGGAGCTGGCCAAGTCCGGCGAGCCGGCGCTATGGCTGGTCAGCGACCTGGTCACGGTCGGCTCGCCCCTCAGCAAGGCCGACGTCCTGCTGGCGGCGACCGCCACCGACCTCGAACGCAAGAAGGCGCTGCGCGAGGTCCCCTCCAATCCGCCGTGGCTGGAGACAGACGATCCGGAGACCGGGCGCTACCGCCTGTCCTATCCGATGGCCAACAAGGGACGGATCCCGCATCATGGGGCGGTGTTCGCCCCGGTCGTTTGGACGAACGTCTGGTTTCCCTCGGTGCTGTTGGGCTTCGGCGACCTGATCTCGGGGCCATGCGAGTCGCAGCTGGGCCGCGGCGTCCAGGATGTTCGCATCCCGATCGGCGCGCCGCGCTTCCGCCACTGCGACTACTGGCGCGACCCTGGCGCCACGCCCACGCCGCCGTGGATCGTCGCCCTGCGCAAGGCGGTGAACCTGCGCCTGGAGCCCGACGTGGGCCTCTGGGGCAAGTCAGCGACCAGCGCCGTCGATAAGCCCTAGTGCATAGTCGCCAGGACGTTCCCCTGGCTGGATCGACCAGCCAGGGTTCAGAGTCAGAGTCCAACCCTCTCCCACCGGATGCGCGGCGTCCAGGTCAGGCGCGGCCACGGCGGCCATGCCGCGGGTCTTGTCGAATAGCGCGCCGCCGCTCTTGACCTCCAGCACGCCCCAGGGACCGCTCAGCCGCACCGTCGGATAGACCGTGCCGTACGGCGCCAGCGCCATCAGGGTCTGAGGATTGAACTGATAGCCCGCGCCCTTGAGCGGCAGCAGCAGCACCGGACCATCGACCAGCCTCGCCTTCATCTCGGCGGCGCGGGCAACGCGGGCGGCTTCGCGCGCCGCCTCGCTAGCGCGCAGAGGTCCATCGTCATAGAGCGCGGCGCGCCTGGCCAGGCTCGCGGCGGCGGGCGCGGGGATCTTCAAGGCCATCGACAGCAGGGTGTCGAAGCGGGCGCCGGACGCGAGCTTGTGCTTCCACTCCGGGTCGGCCTCGTCGAGCAACAGGCCATAGGCGGGACCAGTGGCATAGGCGAAGGACCGCACGAAGCTGGGCGCCCCGACGAAGGCCGACAGGTCGCGAACTGCGAAGGCCGTGCGAGCTTGCGACGTGGTCAGGCCCAGCCTCACGCCGGTATACTCCGCGACACCCTCATTGGCCTCCAGCGCGCCCTCGCCCGCCGCGGCCTTGGGAAACAGGCGATAGCGCTCCTGGCGGAACAACAGCGCGTCGCCGACCGCCTTGCGGCGCAGGCGCGGCGTCGCGGCCGTCAGCGCCTTGGCCAGGGCGCGCCATTCCAGCTGTAGAAGATAGCGCCCCTCCAGCGTGTCCAGATGGCTGTTATCGCCATCGTCGCGCACCATGCCCAGGGTCGTCTGGATGCGGTGGAACATCTCGTGCGCCAGCATCACGTGGCGACCGTCAGCGTCCTCGGGCGGCGGCCAGATCAGCTGCGACCACAGGACACCGGACCACTTGACGGAGGTATTGGCGATCAGCTCGCCTTCCGGCAGGCGACCGAGATAGGTCGCGCCGGAAGCCTTCAAGCGCCCTTCGGCGTCGCCCTGGTTGGCGATGATCGCGCGCGTGGCGGGCTCGACCAGTAGGATCGGCCCACACAGCGTGCTCCCCCACAGCGCCCCGCCGTCGCGCTCGCAGATCGCCTTGGCCTCGGCGAAGGTTCGCCCCGCGCCGGCGGGATCGATCTGGGCGCTGGCTGGAGACCCCGCCAGAACCCAGCCCATCGTCGTCAGGACCGCTCCACCCAAGCCGATCGCGCGCATGCCAAACCTCTACGATGAAAGTCGTAGATAAGAACTACGACTGACATCGTATTTGTCAATCACCCCTTGCGGCGCGCGTCCCAGGTCACCGCACCATGAGGCGATACGCGCAGCGACAAGGCCCGCGCGCGCGAACTCAGCAGGGTCACACGCTCGCCCACCTGCAGCACGCGCGACGGCGCCAGCGTCTCGTTCTGCACGGAGGCCTCGATCACCCTGCCCTGGCGGATCTTCAGGGCGAAGACGCCGGCCGGATCGCGCGCCTGGATGCGGACCACAGGGCCGAAGGCGCTGGCGACATAGACGTCGGCCATGGTCCGATCGATTCGAGCGCCCCAGCCCAGGACAGGCCCCGCCAGGCAGAGCGTCGTCACGGCGACCACCGCCAAGGTTCCGCCCTTCAAGGGCGCTGGCGGCGTCAGCAGGCGGTGGACCCGGGTGGTCAGCGCGCTCCGGCTCGACAACAGCATGGCCAGGCCCGGACGCGCCGGCGCGGCCTCGGCCAGGCGGACCAGCGCCCGCGCCAGCACAATCGGCGACGCGCCTCTAGACACGGCCAGGGCGTCACAGGCCGCCTCGCGCTCCTCGGCGAGCTCGCGATAGAGGCGCCAGGCGAACGGGTTGAACCAGACTAGCGCCAAGCCGATGCGCAGGACGATGTTCCAGGCGAAGTCGTTCCGCTCGACATGGGCCAGTTCGTGCAGCAGCACCGCGTCCCGCTCGTCGCAGGTCAGGCGCGCCTCCAGGCCGCGCGGGGCAACCAGTCGCGGCCGGATCGCGCCGACCACCATCGGGCTCGGCACATCGGCGACACGCACCGTGGGAGCTTGGACTCCCGCCAGGTTGCGCACCGCTTGGGCCAGGACATCCGGCGACGGCGAAACAGCTAGGCGGCCAAGAGTGCGCAGCTGGACGCCCAGCCTGCAGACCAGCGTGGCGACACCCGCCAGCCAGGCCAGCGCAATGACCATCGGCGCGCCGATCAGCGGCGCCGAGAGGGGCCCTGGCGGTGCGCTGCGCGCGATCTCCGAACCCATGCCCGCCAAGCTCACATGCAGCACCAAGACGGTCAGCGCCGGCAGGATCAGCAAGGCCGTGACGTGGCCGCCCAGCAGACCGTAGCGCACGCGCGCGGGCGCGTGGCGCGTACGCCGATCCCAGATCCGCCAGGACAACCAGACCAGCCCGCCCTGGACCAGGGCCGCCGCGATCCCCCAGGTCGCCAGCCTGGCCAGATAGCCCAGGGTGAAGTCGCTCACGACGATCGCTCGGCTTCCAGCCTGGCGATCAGCGCCTTGAGCGCTTCCAGTTCTCCCGGCGCCGCCGGCCGGGCGTCGAGCGCCTGCATCGCCAGGGCCAGAGACGAGCCGGCGAAGGCGCTATCGATCCAGCCACTGACCAGGTGGTTCAGCGTCGGCCGCTCGGCGGCGGCGGCGGCATAGACGTGCTGGCGGCTGTCGGCGGCGCGGGTCACCAGGCCTTTGGCCAGCATGTTCTGCAAGGTCTTCAGCGTCGTGGTGTAGCCCACCTCGCTGCCGCCATGGACAAGGTCATGCACGGCCCGGACCGTCGACGGGCCGTCCCGCCAAAGGACCTGGAGCACGGCCAATTCCGCGGCGGTGGGCGCACTGGTCTTCATCGCGCCAGGATGCGCGGTTCGGCGCCGGCGAACAAGGCCGCCGGCTAGATCACCGTCTCCACGCCATGGAAGTTCTCGTAGAAGGCCAGCGAGAACGCCTGCCCCGCCGCCGGCGCGAACGGCGCCTTAAGCCAGGCTGCGATGGTGGCCGCCTGCTCGGGCGCACCGTCCAGGCCAGGGCCGTGATCGTGCGCCGCGTTCCCGGCGCGATGGCGTAGATTCGGGACTGGTTGCCGCGCAGCACGTCCAGCAGCACCTCGTCCTCGTGCGCCGTCGCCCATTGCAGGGCCTCCAGCGAGAACGGATAGCCGTTGACTTTGACGAGCGTGTCCTCGGCCGCCAGACCGCTGTCGCCGGCTGGGCTGTCGTCCAGCACGCTGTAGACGCCAGGGCCAGTGTCGTTGGCCAGGATGACGCCCAGCAGCGGCACGGAAGCTTCGGTGACCGTAAAACCCAGCGCGCGCAGCTGAGCGGGCAGGTTCAGCCGCGCCGGCTCCAGCGCCTTGGCCCGCATCCGCTCGCCCAGCCCCGGCAGGTGCTGGTCGAAGAATGCGCAGATCATGCCGACCGTGTAGCCCGCGCCCTTGCCGACATACGCCGCGTAGAAAGCGGCGAACACGGTGTCGAGCGATTGGCGTCCTTGCGTCTCGGTCCGCAGGATGGCGTCCAGCTCGAAGGCGATGACCATGCCCGCGTCGTAATAGTCGATCGCGCTGTTGGCCCGCCCCGGATACTTGTCGTGATTGAGGAACGACGCCGCCGAGGAATCAGCGGGGCTGACCCGCCTATAGGCCGGGATGGCCGCCAGGTGTGTATAGTAGCCCGTCACCGCGCTGAGGAACTGCTCGGGCGTATAGACGCCCGTCCGCGTGCAGGACAGGAACTCGTAGTAGCGGGTAAAGCCCTCGGCCACCCAAAGGCCTTCGGTGAAGTCGCCGTTCTCGAAGTTCAGATGCATCAACGGCGCGGGTCGCAGGCGACGGACGTTCCAGGCGTGGAACAGTTCGTGGGCGCAGACACGGACGCTGACCTTGTACTGGTCCTCGTCGTAGAAGGTCGAAGGGTCCAGGCCCACCATGGTGCTGGACAGATGCTCCAGCCCCCAGCTGTCGTTGGGATTGAACGACATGACGAAGGTGTAGTCGGCGAACGGGAACGACCCGTAGATGTCGTGGAAGGCCTCCGATACCCTGACTAGGTCGTCGACGAACGCCTCGACGCCGCCCTCGAACCCGACCGCGCGGTTCAGGAACAGGTGGTGGAAGGTCGTGCCGCGCACATCGCGCGAGATCAGGTCGAACTGACCGAACGCCACCGGCGTATCCAGCAACCGCTCGTAGCCGTCATAGGCCCAGGTGTTGTCACCCAGCGGCGTTGCGCCGGAAGGGTGATGGACCGCCCAGCCCTCGGGGATCTGATAGCGGACCGCGCAGCCGCCATTGTGCTCGACCACGCGCAGATAGCGGGTCCCCAGCAGCACGCCGTTCAGGTCGCCCAGCACGCCGCAACCTTCGCTGAAGTCGACCGAGGCGGCGCTGGCGCGGTAGCGGACACGCAGCGCCCGGCCATCGGCCTCGACCGCGTAGCCGGACCATCCGCGCCGACGCACCGGGATCGGCGCACCGCTCTCGCGGTCGACGGCCTTCACATCAAAGACGTCGCGGCCATAGGTGGCGAAGTCGTAGTCGCCCGGAACCCAGGTCGGCGTCGCCAGGGTCAGCGCCCCCGGCGGCGGATCGGCGATCTCGATGACGACGTCCAGTTCGTGCCGGGCCGGATCGAGGCGGACCTGGTAGGTGACCTCCATCAGGCCAGCTCCGCCTGCGCGTCCATGGCCATTTCGCCATGCGCCGTACACGGATCATCCATGTTGAGCATGTTGCCGGTGCTGTACCAGAAGGTCCCGCCCACCTGCAGGCTGACCGGCGCGGTGGCGATGCCCTGGAAACGGACGTCGTACGACCCGGGCGCCAGCGGCGACGAGCAGCCGATCGGGGTGCTGGGCAGGGCGAAGGTGACGATCACCCCGGCCTTCAGCTGGCTCAGCGACAGCCAGGTGGGCGCAGCCGGCAGGGTCAGCAGGTGCTGGAAGTCCGGATCGGCGGCGATGTAGTGATCCAGGTGCGCTTCCTGGCCGTCGCCGAACAGGATGTAGCTGAGGTTCTCCGGTCGCGGGATGTTCTGGTCGAAGGCCCGATAGTAGAGCACCCGCTCGACCGTCACCGTCGCCGACTGGACGATCGGATTCGAGGGCGTGCCGCCGCCATCGTTCGAGTAATCGCGATAGATGATCGCCGGATAGCTGGCGATCATGCCCGTCGCCAGATCTGGCAGGGTGAACTGGCAGCTGTCCAGATTGATCAGATTGTAGGCCGCCGTGGGGTTTTGGGCCTTGTCGGCCAGGTAGGTCGCCATCGAAGCCGGGTCCAGCGAGACCTGCAGGGTCAGCTGATAGTGATGGTCTTCCTTGCAGAACATCGGCATGTGGCACAGGTACAGCGTCGTCGTACCCAGCATGAACATGCCGTGGGTGTTGGGCGTGTCGATGATCGGCCAAGGCGTCGGAACGTTCATGCGGGGACCTCCCAAAGGGGCTGCGTGGCGGGTTGCGGCCGACGTCGGCGAGCCCAGAAAGGCGCGTCCGGCCAACGCCCCTCCTGGCTGTAGAAGTGGTCGCGCAGAACCAGGTAGTCGGCGAAGCGCGCGTCGAGGTCCGCCTCGGCGTCATGGGCCGCGCGCACGATGTCGCGCGCAGCCGCGATCCCCTCCAGCATGGCCTTGGTCACGCCCTGGGCCATGATCGGATCGTAGACCGAGGCGGCGTCGCCGATGGCGCGCCAGCAAGGACCTGCCGCCCGGCTCAGACGACTGGAGCGCGCCTGGCGAACCCTCAACTCGGACGACGGTGAGGCCTGCCCGAGCGCGGGCGCGACGTGATCGGTCCCCGCCAAGTGGGCGCGCCAGGCGTCCGGCTGGTGCAGGCGCCGCTCGCGCACGATGTCGGCGTCGGTCGAGACCACGACGATCGCCTCGTCGGGGCTGAGCCGGGCGGCGTACCACCACCCGTACTCGACCGCTTCCAGCAGCGAACGTTGACCCAGCAGGCCATTGCGATCGATGCGCGTCAGCGCCGCGATGCACACCAGTCGGTCGCCTTCTAGCCGCTCGGCGCCCAGGGCGCGGGCGACCCGGGCGGCGCTGCCCGTCGCGTCGATCACCAAGCCGGCCTCGATCGTCTCGACGCCGACGCTTGAGCGGACGCGCAGTCGCACGCCCTCCCCCGTCTCGGTCGCGCCATCGAAGGTCGCGCCGAGGCGCAGCTCGACGCCGGCCGCCACCGCCTGCTCGCGCAGGAAGGGGTCGAAGCGGGCGCGGTCGATGTGCCAGCCCAGGCCGTGCGGATTGAATAGGAAGTCGTTGTAGCCCAGCGCGGCCTCACCCCAGGACGAGGCCGCGCCGACGCAAGGATCAAAGCCCAGGGCCGCGAACGCCTCGCCGAGACCTAGCTGAGCCAGCACCAGGCGGATGTCCGGCGGCAGGCTCTCGCCAAAGCGCGGCCGGGTGCCGTCACCCGCCTCCAGCAGCAGAACCGATCCGACGCCTAGACGCTTCAGCGCGATGGCCGCCGCGCATCCGGCGGGGCCTGCGCCGATCACCGCGACGTCGCGCCGGACGCCCATGGCTCACGAGCTCGGCGTCAGGGAGTTCATCGGCCAGGGCGTGATCTCCGGCGCGTCCAGCTGCCCCTGCACCTCCAGGAACATGTCGCGGTCATAGGACTCGTCACCGTCGATCGCCGTGCCCTGCACGATGAAGCCGATCCGGTGCCAGTAACGGACGATGTCGACCAGATCCTGGAAGCGGCCGGTCTCGCCCAGGTCCTCCGAGGTCGTGCCCGGACCGCGAACCGAATAGCGCTGCGGCCCCAGCTTGCCGTCGCGGACGTCGGAGGCCACGTGCACCTGCACCGGCCGCTGGGCCGGCCAGGACCAGTAGAGCGCCGTGCTGTTGGTTGGGTTGGGCGCGCTGTTGTGGGTGGCGCAGGCGTTGTAGTCGGTGTGCCAGGGCACGGCCATGAACTTGGTCACGTCGCCCGGCTCCATCGGCGCCGAGCGGATGCCGTCCGGCCCCGGGTGCTTGGGTATATAGCCCACCGTGAGGAAGGGCTGGCTGGCCTGGACCTGGGCATAGTCCAGACGCCGGGCGCGCAGGCGGAATGGACCGCCGCCCGAGGTCTCCCAGTCGGCCTGATAGATCGACGGATCGCGGATGACGAAGGTCGCCTCGATCCCCGGCGCAAAGCGGCCGCCCAGGCAGTTGACCAGCACCGCCCGATCCAGCGCCTCGCCCGGCCCGAACGTCAGCTTGGCGTCGGGCTGGAAGCGGCCCTGATCCCATTGCTGGACGAAGAAGTACTGGGTGCGGGTGACGGTCAGGAACGCCAGGCCCGCATCGCCCATCGACAGCGGCATGAACGGCGCGCCGATGTTGGATTGCTCGGGCGCGTTGGGATCGCGGATATAGGCCAGCCCGGTCATGATCGTGTCGCCGGGCTGGTCGCCGGCCGCAATGGCCCCGACCGCGTCGTGCGCGGCGATGGCGCGCGACGGCAGGTTGGTGTTCCAACGCTGCAGCGACGGCGCCCTGAAGATCGGCTTGAGGTGATCGTCGAACAGCGGCGAAAAGCTGTTGTCGAACCGGTGATTGAACAGGCCCGGCACGAGATCCAGCTTGCGGACCCAGGTGTCGTAGATGTCGTCCCACAGGCTGACGACGTTCAGGGTCTGGGGCGCATAGGACGGGTCGGTGGTGATCGCCCAGGCCTGGGCGGCGTCGACCACGCCCCCGTCTTCGAAGACGATCTGGGCCGAGACCGGGCCGTCGCCGGTGTCGTCGAACCAGCCGTCGGCGTTGACGTCGCCATATTCGCCCGGCGCGATCAGGCCGCCGACCAGCGGGAACGGCGTGCCGTCCGCCTGCAGCCAGCCGCAGGCGCGGCCCCAGGCCGGCAGGACCAGCAATCGCCCCTTCTCGTCGGTGCGCAGTTCGCCCAGCGTGTCGATCCCGCCGGCCGGCGTGTAGAGGCGCGAGAAGGCGTCGTCGGGGAAGGTCTTGGGATAGTGCGGCAGCGCCTCGATCTGCGCGCCCTCGGTCACGTAGGTGGCGATGGTGGCCTTGTCGAAACGCACCGCCTCGGCGTCGACGCCGCGCACCGCGCGCGGGCCGGCGTCGATCACCAGCCGTCGCAGACGCATGGCGTTGTTGAGATCATCGCCCTCGGCGGCGTTGCGCAGGTGCAGGTCGCTGGTATGGGCCTTGTCGTAGACCTGCATGCCCAGCATGTCGTTGAGCATGTACGAATTGGCCTTCTTGTTGGCCAGGTGCACGGTCCAGACGATGTCGGTGACGGTCCGGCCGCTCACCACGCTGCCGACCACGACCTCCTCGCCCTGGCCGCAGGGATAGCTTTCCTTGCCGCCGGTCTGGTCGGGATAGTGATAGATGCGGAACCGCGCGGCCTGGCGCTTCATGCGTCCGGCGCTGTCGCGCAGCTCGTCGCTGGAGATGATCGTCGACTCCGTGCCGGCCCGGATCGGCAGGCCACCGTCCAGATCGCGACCGCTGGTGTCGACCGAGCCGTCCATGGGCAGGCCGGCCATGGTCTCGGGGCCGAGGTAGAATTCCTCGCTGTTGCCGACGCGCGCGATGCCGATCGCGGGATGCACGCGGAATACGGGGTTCGCCATCGCGATGCGCTCCTACGAGTAACGGGGAATGGCGTTGAGCTTCCAGCAGCTCAGGATGTCGCCGCCCAGCTTGGCCATCTGCACGCCGAACGCGGGCGGGATGTCGCCGCCGCTGAACATGCCGTTGAGGATGTCGAGGAAGCCGGCGAAGTCGGCGACCAGTCGCGCCTGGGCCTCCGCGCCCGGTGATCCCGCAGGCGGATCGGCCACGCCGGAATAGACCTCGGGCCAGCGCGGCATTTGGCGGATGAAGTCGAAGCGCTGGAAGTGCGGCCAAGAGTCCTGGAAGCCGTCGGCGGTGTTTTGGAACTCGGTCGGAATGCTCTCGACCGGCTCGGTCTGGCCCTCGCCCTGGTCGACGATGATATCCACCAGGGTCAAGGCTTGGCGGAAGCCAGCGTCGCCGGATTCGGTCACCGTCAGCGGCGGGCCGTTCTGGTAGAAGGGCCCGAACTCGTCCATCTGGCGCTGGTTGCCGCGCACGTGGCCGCGCAGCTGCTCCATGCCCACGCGCAAGGCGTCATAGAACTCGCCGATTGAGCCGTAGTCCGAGACATCGTCGGCCAGGTCCGGCTCGCGTTGGGTGCGCCACGCCGGATACTCGATCAGGCACATGGTGTTGACGCGCGTGGCGTCCATCGGCCCAAGCTCTGCGCTGTAGGGCGCAAAGACGCTGGTCGGGTTGGGCGTATCGAGGTCGAAATCGATGTGCGGCACCGCCGTGCCGACATATTCCGGCGCGGTCAGCTTCGGCGAGTAGCCGTAGGCGTTGGCGATGTTGCTGACCAGCTGGGCGTGCAGCATCTCCTGATATACCGCGGCCTGGATCAGCCGGTACGGGACCGAGGTCGGGTCTTTGATCGAGTAGAGGATCGTCAGGTAGTACGGGATCGTCCAGAGCTCGAGATCGATCGCGCCCTGGAAGTGCTGATACAGCCTGGGCAGCGTCCAGGCCGGCGGCATGGCGAGTTTGGCCCGCATGATCATTCCCCCTACGCGTCCGAGCCATCCGGCTCTGTTCTTGGCGTCGCGTTCACCGAACTGGCGACCTGACGCCGCGTTCGACCCACGCAGCTTGCGACAACTGCGCAGAAAAACAAGCATAAAGATAATTACGAATTAATACTCTTATTACGAGCATTTGCGGTTTTAACGCACCGTCTCGCTGACGAAGACGAAGGAATAGTCCGACGCATAGGCCCCGCCTTGGGCCAGGTTTCGCGGCCGAACCTTGGGCGTGGCGCGACCCGCCAGCATGGCCGTCGTACGGTTGGTGGGCGTGGCGACCGATGCGTACTGGTGGCAGTCCATGCAGGCGTTCTGGGTCTGCTGGTAAGTCTCCAGGGTGGTGTTGGCCACGATCCCCGACTGACTGGCCGGCGTGATGTTGCCGCCCGGAAGCGGAACCGTCGCTCCCGCCTTCACGACCGAGGGCGCGTTGGGCCACTGCACATTGATCAGCCGGTAATAGTTGTAGACCGAGGCCGGCGGCAGCAGGCTCCAGACATAGGCGGTCACCGAGTTGGCGGTCGCATCGACCGGAACCATGCGGGTCACCTGCATCGGGGCCTTGTAGGGATCACAGCCCGCCGGCTGCCCCTTGGCGTCGCAGGGATTGCCCGGCAGGACGTTGTGGACGCACTGGTAGGTCGGATCCCCCGCCGTCGTGCAGTTCGGGCTGAAATAGGTGTAGCTCCCCAGCGGCTTCCGGTTCGGATTGGCCGGCAGGCTGGGCGCCTTGAAGCCGCCGTTGGCTTCGTCGGGGCTGTTGTCGACCTGCTCGAACGTGGCCCAGACGAACTGCGGCGCGCCCGGAACCTTGCGGATGATGTGCAGTCCCACCAGGCCCACGGTGACCTGGGTGACGCCGCCGCCCGGAGCGGTGATCTGAGCGATCGCGGTCTTGTAGCGATAGTCCAGCGAATGGTCGGCGGGCAGCGGAACCCAGGCAGCCTTGATCTCGATGACCCCGACGTTGGCGCCGTATGAGGTCAGGTTGCCCAGGCAGTCGGTGTCCTGCTTGGCGCTGGGATTTGCGCCCCCGCCCTGGGGCAGGATCAGCCCGCCCTTGGCGCTGGCGCAGGCCGCCTGCCCCACATAGGTGGTCAGATCCGAGCCCGAGAACACGTTGGTGGTGATGAACTGGTACTCATCCTTGTTCATCCGCACTTCGTAATAGGTGAGTTGGCCGGACTGGCTGGTCAGCCACTTGCCGTCGACCGCCTGGCCGATGCCGCTCAGCGACAGGTCGGCCGCGCCTTGCTTGGAAAGCCGGGTCAGCGACTTGATCGCCGGCCGCTTGGCCGCCCACAGCGCCTTGGCCTGGCCCTTCTGCGCGTTGAAGACGGCAGAGGCCTCCAGATAAGTTTCCCAGACCTTGGGCGAGGTGTCGCCCGGCGTGCCGAAGGCCGAGGCTGGAATGGCAGGGTTGGGCTCACCCGGATTGTTGGGATCGGCGGCCCAGTTGAGGCTGATGAAGCTCTGCCACGCCATGCAGTCGGCGGCGAGCTGCCCCGAGACCGAATTGAAGGTCGTCGGCAAGGTCGTGTTGAGGCCGACGGCCTGGACCTGGAACCCGACGCACGGGCTCGACGCCTGGGCGCTTGCCGTCGCCGGCGCTGGCGGCCTCTCTCCGATGACCATGACCGCCACCGCCAGGATGAGGGCGGCCACGCCGCCGCCGAAGGCCGCGGTAGCGCGAGAAAGGCCAGACCAGCGCATGGCTCAGCCCTCCCCGCCGACGATGTAGAGCGCCGCCGGCAGGCTGTTGGTGACGCCGGACGGATCGGTGACGCTGACCCCGCGCAGGCCGGGCGCAGCGCCGACCGGGATGGTCAGGCTCAGCGACAGGGCCGTGTAGGTCCCGGGATAGGAGTCGCCCGGCACCGCGTAGTTGGCCGCGCTCATGCCGTCGACCGTCACCGTGATCGAGGGATCCACGGCCGAGCCGTCGGCCGTCAGCACCGCGACCGTCGGCGTCGCCGAGGGATTGGTGCAGGTCAGGGTCATCTGCCGGGCGCCGCCATCGGCCGTCAGCAGCGGGGCGATGAAGGTGGTGTTGCTGGCCAGGGACATCGGCTGGCCGGTCGGGGCCATCTCGACCTGATTGTAATAGGCGTCCCACAGCGAGGTGAACATCAGGCACTGCAGCGGCTGGGCGACGGCGCGCAGGCCGCTGGAGCATTGCTCGACCGGCGGCGCCGCGCTGGCGGGCAGAGGGCGGGCGTAGAGCCCGATGTCGAACTGGAAGGCGACCTGCCCGGCCCACTGGAGCTTGACGTTGTTCACCTGGATGTCGGCCAGGGTCATATCTGGATAGACCGCCAGCCAGGCCGAGGGAACCTGGCAGATCGCGTGCAGGATCATCTGGCCGGGGAACGGCTGGCTCGTGACCGGATCGATGACCGAGGTCGAGCCCCGCACCACCTGGAAGACGTCGCTGGCGGCGGCGTTCGGCGGCAGCTTGGCAGGGTCGATCGTCGACCCGAAGCTGAACTGCTGCAGATTGGCCGGCGACTGGATGTACAGCCCGACGGGATCGGCCAGGCAGACATTGTACTGGCTGGAAACGATCGAGTTCACCGACAGGCCGATGTGCGGATCGCTATTGCGGTATTCCTGGCCGAACTTGGCGCAGCAGATCAGGGCCTGCTGGTCGCTGTTGCCGCTGGTCACCTGCACGGTCGCCGAACCGGCCAGGCCCAGTTCGGTCTGCAGGGTGTTGGGCGTCGAGGTCAGGTGCATGACCCCGCCGCTGAAGCCGGAAGCCGCGCCGGTCCGGAACGCGACCGGGCCGCTGTTCCACTTGTTGAGCGGGTTGTAGGCCGGCCGGCCGGTTTCCGGGTCGATCACGGCCTGGCCGCCGACCGTTAACTGCAGGTCCTCGACGGTCACGGTCACCTGGCGGGCGGCCGGGGCGTCGTAGTTCAGGACGCTCTGATAGAGGCTGGCCACGATGTCCGGGCTGACCTTCCACAGCGTGGTCCAGTATTCCGGGTTCTCGCAGGCGAAGTCGATGCGGACGAGGTTGCCGTTGACGTCGCGTGCGGCGCTCCACTCGCAGTATTCGTCCAGCCAGCCGCGCGGGCCGTACGGGCCGAAGGTTTGCGGTTTGGAGTCCCAGTCCGCCTCGGGGCACAGCACCGACGGGATCGGCTGAAAGCTCAGCTCGTCGGTCTCGCCGCTTTTCACGTAGTAGCCGGTGTCGGCCAGCGCGAAGACCTGGTCAGAGTCCAGCAGATAGGGATTGGTCGTCGGCGGATTGGGCGGATTGTCGCCGTAATACTGCCGCAGGCGGCCGGGGAAGGCGTTCCAGGTCACCGGCGGCGGCGTCGCCGTGCCAGTCGGAATGTCTGTGACGGTCGGATCGTAGAAGTACGACGGCGCGGCCGGCATGGCCTGAGCGATCCAGCCCTTGACGTTGACGTTCCAGCGCCACTTCAGCTCGGCGTTCAGCGCCTGGTTCTCCGGCGTGTCGTTCGGGATGTCCTCGATGAAGGCGGGAAGCGAGAAGCTGGACAGGACAGGCATGCGAAGACCCTTCTGGGTTGAAGTCCTAGGAGCAGCAGGAAGTGGAAGCGGGTGATGGGGCCGGCGGCGTACGCGGCGTCCAACCGGCCTTGGCCCAGACGAGCTGGCCCTTGAAGCCGGGCAGCCGGTCCTGATCGAATGGCGGCACGACCTGGCCGGTCGCCAGGTCGGTGACCACCAGGGTGAGCGCGGGAGCGTCGCCCGGCTTCAAGCCCAGGACCTGCGCCGTCGCCGAGGCGTCCAGCATCCGGCGTACGCCCTTGACGATGCAGCGCCCGTTGTCGTCGGCCTGGCCCATGCCGATCCGCGAGAGCCGGCCGACATAGCGGTCGTTGCTTCCGTCAGGCGTCAGCTGGTCGGCGCCGGCGTCCAGGAAGACGTCGATCGCATAGCTGTCGAGCGTGCAGCGCACGTCGTCGAACACCACCAGCAGCTCGTCGGCGTCCTCGGCCTGGGTCGCAGTGACCGCGCTGGTCCCGAAGTCCGGATCAACTGGCGGGCCAAAGTCGAAGCCCAGCCCCCGGCTGTCCTTCGCCAGGTCGCCGATGGTCGTGTAGACGAAGCCGCGCGGGTCGGTGAATTCGAACCGCTCGGCGCGCGCGCCGGCGAACGGATGCAGCGGATAGTTGGCGGTAAAGGTCGCGCCGGTGGCGTTCGCCCGCAGCCACATCTCGAAGATCCGGTCGATATTGGCGTGGTACGACCAGAACACCGGGTCGAACGCCGTGTAGGCGTTGTCGGCCATGTCTGGCCCGACCCAGCCGTGATAATTGTCGTGCGGCTGCTCGTAGGCTCCGTCGAAATTGTAGTTCCGATAGACGTATTCGGCGTCCGGCGGCGGCGGGTCGAAGCTTGGGATATTGGCCCAGGGATAGCCGACGCCCTGCGGATGGCTGAAGTCCTTGAAGCGCAGCGCCTTTTGCACCTGCAGCTGGTACTGCAGGGTCAGGCCGATCTTGCGCGTGCGCGCCTGCCGCTGATCGTCGCCCTCGGTGTATAGCAGCGGATCGCGCTGCACCCAGCGGCAGTCGATGGTCGGCGACGGTGGGCCGCCGCCCGCGCAGGCCTTGCTGCTTCCCCCTTTGGCGGCGGCGAAGCGCAGCGGGTTGGGCCGGATCTCGCCGGTCACCGGATGGACGTAGGTCAGGTCCTTGAACGCCTGAGGCAGGCCCGCGCTGGGCGCGCCATCGACCGCCGCATCCTGAGCGTACCAGTTCCAGTACGGCACCGCGCAGCCCAGCCGTTGCTCCAGCGCCATCAGATAGGCCCGGTGCCAGAGCAGGAAGGCCTCCTGATAGTGCAGGCACCAGTCGCCGTGGATCTGAAAGAACACCTGACCCGGCGCATCCGGCGCGGCGTCCGAGACCTGGAAGACGTCCTCGAACCGCATGCGGTAGTCGTCGAGCTCCGCCTGGGTCAGCGCGCGCAGGTCGCGGCGGACGCGCAGCAGAACGGGCCGAGGTTGAGGCTTGGGGATCCGCTCCTCGCGGTCGAAGGGCGCTTCGGGATCGCGCCGCCAGCCCTGATTGACCCACACCCGGAACAGCTCCAGCGCGTCGTCGGGCCACTTCTGGGACTCGTCGTCCGTCAGCGGCATCTCACGGCTGTGCAGGTACTGGTAGATGCGGACCGACCAGGCCTTGACGCTGTCATAGTCCGAGAGGTCGACGGCATAGCCGCGCATGCAACCCAGCCACTGTCTGGCGACGTCGGCGCGCTGCGACGGCGTCACCCAGAACGGTGAGGCGAAGAGGTCGGCAATGTCCGTGCGCCACGTTGGAAACGTCGCGTCGGATCGTGGTTGTCCAACCATCGCGTCCTCCCCTGCCGTGAAGGGAGCCACAACATAAAATACACGTCAAGGTAGGATTATTGAATAATTCGCGATATACTCGCATTACGCGTGAACGTCGCGAGGGAGGGATGGTGATGGCGCATCCTCTGGATGGCGCAGGCCTGGCCTTGCTGGGCGCCTTGAATCTGATCCTGTCGCCGATGGTCTGCGCTCAGCCCACGGGCATGGTGATCTGCACGGCTAGGGGGCCGGTACGAACGCCCGCGGGCGATGATCGGCGCGACAGCCCCGCCCTGCCCTGTCACGGCGGCGCGCTGGCCAGCCGGAAGGTCTTCACGCCGCCTGACGGCGACGAGGAGGACTAGCGGGGCTTCAGGGCCTTGGCCACGATCGGCGCCAGCGCCTCGCCGATCCGCTTGGCGCCAACCGCGTTGGGATGGATGCCGTCGCGCTGCATCAGGGCCGGGTTGCCGCTGACGCCGGCCAGCATATTGGCGTAGAGCGGCACGCCGAACTCGCGCGCCAGAGCGGGATACACGCCGTTGAACTCGCGAGCATAGGCCGCGCCGATCGCCGGCGGCGCGCCGACGCCGACCAGCACCACGCTGACGTTACGCGCCTTCAGCTTCTGCAGGATGCTCCGCAGATTGGCCTTGGTTTGGGCGGGCTCGATGCCCTGCAGCAGGTCATTGCCGCCCAGCGCCACGACGCAGACCTTGGTGTCATTGGCGACGCTGAAGCCCACCCGAGCCAGGCCGCCGCCGCTGGTGTCGCCGGACACCCCAGCCGCCCGCACGATCGCCGAAACGCCTTGCCGCGTCAGCGCCACCTGCAACTGGGCCGGCATGGCGTCGCGCGCTGGCAAGCCCAGGCCCGCGGTGATGGAGTCGCCCAGCACCGTGACAACAGCAGGCTTTGGAGCCGCCGCGACTTGGGTCAGCAGGCCAAGGCCGGCCAAAAAGAAGCGGCGGTTCGGAAAACGCTGTGCGGGCGAGCTCATGCCTTCCTATGTAGTCAGGCTGCCGGCTGAACAAGGACCGGCCCTGCAGGAAACGACATGACCGACGACGCCTCGCCCGCCGCCGCGCCCCTGGTTCTCGAGGCTGTCGCCCTGACCTTGCCGTCCACCGCCGGTCCCGTGAACATCCTGCGCGGGGTGGACCTGGTCGTGAACCTTCGCGAACGCGTGGCCGTGGTCGGTCCGTCGGGCTCGGGCAAGTCTTCGCTGATGGCGGTCGGCGCGGGCTTGGAGGAGCCGACGTCCGGAACCGTGCGCCTGTTTGGCCAGGACCTATCGAAGTTGGACGAGGATGGCCGAGCCCGCCTGCGACGCGGTCGGGCGGCCCTGGTGTTCCAGGCCTTCCACCTGCTGCCGAACATGACGGCCGAGGAGAACGTCGCCACGCCGCTGGAGATCGCCGGGGCGCGCGATGCGCTGACCACCGCGCGCGGATGGCTTGAGCGGGTCGGCCTCTCCGAACGTCTGACGCACTACCCCCACCAGTTGTCGGGCGGCGAGCAGCAGCGCGTCGCCCTGGCCCGCGCCCTGGCCGCCCGCCCCGCCCTGCTGTTCGCCGACGAGCCGACCGGCAATCTGGACGGTGCGACCGCCGCCTCGGTCGCCGACCTGATCTTCAACCTCGTGACCGAGGTCGGCGCGGCGCTGGTCATGGTCACCCATGACCCGACCCTGGCCGCGCGCGCCGACCGCATCGTGCGTATGGCCGACGGCCGGATCCAGGCGTGAGCATGGCCCCGCTCGCCTTCCGCCTGGCCGCCCGAGAACTGCGCTCGGGCGTACGCGGCTTCCGCATCTTCCTGGCGTGCCTGGCCCTGGGCGTCGCCGCCATCGCCGCCGCCGGCTCGACGGCCGAGGCCTTCCGCCAGGGCCTGGCCAGTCAGGCGCGCGAGATCCTGGGCGGCGACCTGTCGCTGTCGATCGAGAACCGCGACTTCACGCCCAAGGAGCGCGCGGCGATCGACCGGCTGGGTCCGACCACCTACGCCGCCGTGGCTCGCGCCATGGCCCAGGCGCCCAGCGGCGATCGCCGCCTCGTCAACCTGCGCGGCGTCGATGGGCGCTTTCCGCTGGCGGGGACCGTGAAGCTGGAGAGCGCGCCGAACCTGGCCGCCGCCCTCGCCGACCACGACGGCCTGCCCGGCGCGGCGGTCGAGCCGGCGCTGCTGGACCGCCTGCACCTGAAGATCGGCGATCGGTTCGAGGCTGGCTCCATGACCCTGGTCGTGCGCGCCCGGCTGGTCAGCGAGCCCGACGGCCTGTCCCGCGGCTTCGCGCTGGCGCCGCGCGTGCTGGTGCGCAGCGAGGTGCTGGAGCGCTCGGGACTGCTCGCGCCTGGCGGCCTTTCCAGCCGCACCGTCCGCGTGGCGCTGCCGGCCAGCCAGGATCCGCGCGCCACCGGCAAGGCGATCGAGAAGGCGTTTCCCGACGCTCACTTCCGGGTCCGCGACCGCCTGGACGCCGCGCCCGGCGCCCGGCGCCTGATCGACCAGCTGGAATACTTCCTGGGCTTCATCGGCCTGGCCTCGCTGGTGGCTGGAGGCCTGGGCGTAGCCGGCGCGGTGTCGGCCTATCTGTCGACACGCGAGCCCGCGATCGCGGTGCTGAAGGCGCTGGGCGCCGAAAGCGGACTGATCCGCGACCTGCACCTGATCCAGATCGGCGTCCTGGCGCTGCTGGGCGTCGGCATCGGCCTAGCGGTCGGGGCGGTCGCGCCTCTCGTCCTGGGCCAGTTGGCCGGCTCGAACCTGCCGATCCCGGCGCTGTTCAAGGTCTATCCGCTGCCCCTGGCCAAGGCCGGACTGTTCGGGATCCTGGCGGCCGCGGCCTTCTCGCTGGTTCCGCTGGCCCGCGCGCGCAGCGCGCCGCCCTCGGCCCTGTTCCGCCGTGCGCCGCGCGCCCGCCTGCCGCTCAGCCTGGAGACAGTCGGCGCCGTTCTCGCCGGGATCGGCCTGGCCGCCCTGGCCGTGGCCACCGCGCCGACGCCGATGGCGGCGGCGATCATGATGGCCGGCGTCGCCGTGGCCTTTGGCCTGCTCTCACTCCTGGGTCGCATCGCCGCCTGGGGCGCGGGCTGGTCTCGGAGCCTGATGCGCGGTCCCGCCAAGCTGGGCCTGGCCAATCTGGCCGGACCGGGATCGGCGGCGCGCACGGCCAGCCCGGCCATCGGCCTGGGCGTCGCTCTGCTGGCCTGCGTGGTGCTGATCCAGTCGGCGCTGCTGGCCCAGGTCAGCGATGTCGCCCCGCGCACGGCGCCCGCCATGGTGTTCACCGAGATCCCAGCCGACCGCGCCGCGGCCTTCGACACAGCGATCGCCAGCGTGACCGGTCCTCTGAACGAGGACGCCTATCTGCGCATGCCCTTCGCGACCGGCCGGATCGTCGCCCTGAAGGGCAAGCCGGTCGACACCAAGGCCATCAAGGCCTCGCAGCGCTGGGCTTTCGACAACGACATCAGCCTGTCGCTGTTCGCCAAGGAGCCGAAGAGCGCTGGGGTTGTCTCCGGTCGCTGGTGGCGGCCGGACTATGCCGGTCCGCCGCTGGTGGCGATGAACACCGAGATCGCCGACGCGGCCGGGCTGAAGGTCGGCGACACGCTCACCGTCCTCGTCCTGGGTCGCGAGATCGAGGCGAAGATCGCCGCGCTGCGCAAGGTCGACTTCGGCGGCTTTGGCCCCAACTTCGCGCTGATCTTCAATCCCGCCACGCTGGAGGGCGCAGACCTGCGCAGCGTCGCGATTGCTCGCCTCAGCCGAGACCACGAAGCCACGCTGACCCGTGTGCTGGGTCAAGACTTTCCGGGCGTGAACGTCATCAGCGTCCGAGAGCAGCTGGATGCGGCCGCCGCCCTGTTCGACCGGCTGGCTCTGGCGGTTCGCGGCGCGGCGGCGGTCGCGGGCTTGGCCGGCCTCCTGGTGCTGGCCGGCGCCATCGCCGCCGGCGCGCGGGCGCGTGCTCGCGAGGCCGCGACGCTGAAGGTGCTGGGCGCAACCCGCCTCCAGATCCTGACGGCCTATGTCATCGAATACGGCGCAGTCGGCCTGATCGCGGGCGCGGCCGGCGTGGCCTTCGGCTTCGCCGCCGCCTGGCCTGTCGTCGTCAAGGTGTTCGAGGCCCGCTGGAGCGTCGACTGGAGCGGCGTCCTGGTGCTGCTGGCCGGAGCGACCTCGGTGACTACCGTCGGCGGCCTGATCGCCGCTGGCCTGGCCCTGTCGCAGCGCCCTGCCCCCGTCCTGAGAGGCGACTGATAGGCGGCAATCCTGTTCGCCGGCGTGGCGCTGGTCCACATCGGCCTGTACGCTGGAAGGTTCTCCGATCCCGTGGCCTGGGCCGTGAACCTGGGCTTCCTGGCCGCCGCCGCGTTTCTGGCGCTTAGCGTGCGATTGTCGCGACCAGCGACCTGAGGGCTAGCGCCCCTTCGGCAGATCGATGACCAGGGCCAGGCCACGCTCGGTGGGATGCACACGAATGGTCCCGTCGTGCGCGGCGACGATCGCCGACACGATCGACAGGCCCAGCCCGTGCCCCGGCGAGGCGCGGGCGGCGTCGAGCCGCGCGAACCGCTTGAAGATCTGCTCGTGCGCCTCGGCGGGCACGCCGGGGCCATCGTCCGCGACCTCCAGCGTCACCCGGTCTCCCGCCCCCTGCAGCCTGATCTCGACGCGTGCGCCGCCGCCCGCATGCGCCAGCGCGTTGTCGAGCAGGTTCGATAGCGCCTGCTGAAGAAGCCTCTTCTCGCCCCAGACTTCGACCGGCTGCAGATCCAGGTCCAGCGTCATGCCGGCCGCCTCGAAGGCCGGCGCGTAGGCCTCCGCCAACTCGCGGATCGCCGGCTCCAGAGCCACCGCTGCGAACCGCTCCCGCACCGAGCGCCCTTCCAGCTCCGACAGCGCCATCAGGCTGGAGAGCAGGTCCTGCAGGCCATCCACCTCCTGCACCGCCCCGGCCAGACCCACGCGCTGGGCCGGCGTCGAGGCGATGGCTTCCACATCTTCCAGCCGCGCGCGCAGGCGCGTCAGCGGCGTGCGCAGGTCATGAGCGATGTCGCCGGAGACCTGGCGCAGATTGCCCATCAGGTCGCCAATGCGGTCGAGCATCCGGTTGAGGACCTGGGCCAGCTGGTCGAACTCGCCGCCGGACCCGTCCAGCGTCATGCGCCGCGACAGGTCGCCGGCCATGATCCCCTCGGCCGTTCCGTGGATGGTCCCCAGCCGCCGCTGGACGACGCGGCCGAACGCCAGCATCGCCAGGATCCCGACGACGACCATCACGCCGAAGTTCAGCAGGAACAGCAGCTGCAGCGACCGGTCGATCTGGCGCAGCACGGCGCGGTCGGCGGCCACGATCAGGTTGCCGCCGCCAGGCAAGGCGCTGTTCATCGCCTGGGCGACGCCCGCCGCGCCGTCCGCCCGGGTGAACCGCGCGAACTCGCTCCAGCCCGGCTGCGGAACGGGTCCGGAGAAACCTCCCGCCCGCCGCCGCCCTTGGGCGTCCAGAACCAGATAGCCCATGCCGCTGCCCGCATCGCTGGCGCCGCTGAGATAGCCGATCGTCCGCCGCTGCGGCCGTCGCTCTCGCTCCTCGACCGCCCGCACCAGGGTCTCGAAGTCGTCGCGCCGCAAGATGGCCAGGAGGGAGTCGGTCTCCAGCTCGATCCGGTGATCCAGCTGTCGTTCGATCTCGTGGTGCACCATCGTAAAGGCGACCGCGCCGACCGCCACGGTCAGGCCGCAGGACAGGCCCGCTATGGTCAGGGCCAGGCCGCCGATCGACCGGGGAAGACGGCTAAGCATCATCATCCATCATGTAGCCGGCCCCGCGGACCGTCCGGATGGCGCTGCGCGAAAAGCCCTCGTTGAGCTTGGAGCGCAGGCGCGACATGTGAGTCTCGACGATATTGGTCTTGGGGTCGAAGCCGAAGTTCCAGACCCGATCCAGCAGCATGGTCCGCGTCACCACGCGGCCGGGGCTGCGCATCAGTTGCTCCAGCAGCATGAACTCGCGCGGCTGCAACTCGACCAACCGCCCGCCTCGGCGGACCTCGCGGCGAAGCAGGTTCATCTCGACATCGGCGATCCGCAACACGGCCTGAGGCTCGGCCGTCGCCGAACGGCGGCCCAGCGCCATGACCCGCGCGGCCAGTTCGGAAAAGGCGAAGGGCTTGACCAGGTAGTCGTCCGCGCCCTCTTCCAGGCCCGCCACCCGATCGTTGATCTGCGACATCGCCGTCAGCATCAGGATCGGGGTCTTGTCGCCGCTGGCGCGCAGCACCTTCAGCAGGGATAGCCCGTCGATCCCCGGCACCATCCGATCCAGCACCACCACATCGAAAGTCCCAGCCGAAAGGCGTTGCAGGGCCGCGACGCCATCAGCGGACAGTTCGACCTGATGCCCGCGCTCCCTTAGTCCCCGCGCGACGAAATCGGCCGTCTCGGCGTCATCCTCAAGCAAAAAGACGTTCAAGACAGAGCGCCCTGCGCTCGATCGCGCGGCGCATCGAACATTAGCGGCAGATTACCCCAACTATACATATTCCCAACATTTCCCACGGGGCGTCGACACCGCCGACCGAGGCGTTATCTGCTGATAACGCGAACGGGTCGCAACATCAAAGCCTGATCGAAACCAGATGTCCCAAGCCAGCGCCATGCTTCGTCTGAACGGTCGGCGACTGCATCCGCGCCTAGGCGGACGCCTTGCCGCGCAAGTCGCCGCACCAGCGCCGACGACGGCCACCACAACGCCAAACGGACTGCGCCAGAGCGTGATCGAGCGCTGCGACGCGCTGGGCGTACGCCTGACCAGCAAGCGTCGACGTCTGGCCGAGCTGTTCGATCTGACGCCCGGCCCCATCGACCTGGAGACGGTCTGGTGGAAGGCGGTGGAGATGGATCTGCAGGTCAACCGGTCCTCGCTGCACCGCCTGGCCAACGACCTGGTCACCGTCGGCGTCCTGCAGGAGATCGGGATCGCCGACCGCCGCACGCGCTACGCCACGCCGCCGGCCGTCTCGGTGGAGATCGCGACGGGCGATACGGCGTCAACGGAGCACGATCCGACCCTGATCGAGCATCTGGTCGAGGCCCTGGCCCGCCATGGCGTCGACGCCGCCGGTCGCCGCATCGTCATCAGCCTGGCCGACCAATGACGCAGACCAGCACGCCCGCTGATCGCGACCAGATTCCCGGTCTCTCGCTCGATTGCGCCCTGCCCCGTCAGGTCGTTCAGGATAGACTGGCCGCGTCGCCGCTGCTCGCCCCGATCGAGGAGGCGCGTCGGCGGGAGGTCGGCGCCTAGAATGGGATCGAGCGTGAACTGGATCGGCTGGGCGCTAGGCTCGGCGGGCTTTGCGGCCCTGACCGCGATCTTCGCCAAGATCGGCGTCAGCCAGATCAATTCCGACGTGGCGACATTCATTCGCACCATCGTCATTCTGTTGGCGCTGGCCGCTTTCCTGACCGCCACGCGCCAGTGGCAGCCGCTGGATACGGTGGGCGGCAAGACCTGGCTTTTCCTGGTCCTGTCGGGGCTGGCGACCGGCGCGTCCTGGATCTGTTACTTCAAGGCCCTCAAGCTGGGCGACGCGGCGCGCGTGGCGCCGGTCGACAAGCTGAGCGTGATCCTGGTGGCCGTGTTCGGCGTCGCTTTCCTGGGCGAACGGCTTTCGGCCGCCAACTGGCTGGGCGTGGTCCTGGTCGCGGCCGGCGTGCTGCTTCTGACGCTCCGCTTCTAGGCGACAGCGCCCGGCGTCGGCGGACGTCCATAGCGCCAGATCAGGCTGGGCAGCACGATCAGGCTGGCGATGGTCGAGGTGATCAGGCCGCCCAGGATGACGATCGCCATCGGTCCCTGGATCTCGCGCCCCGCCTGGCCGGTCTGGATCGCCAGCGGCAGGACGCCGAGCGCGGTGACCAAGGCCGTCATCAGGATCGGCGTCACCCGCTCGCGCGTGGCGCGGGCGATGGCGTCCAGCGACCAGACCTCGCCCTCGACCAGGATCAGATGGTCCAGGTGCGAGACCAGCAGGATGGCGTTGCGAGCGGCCACGCCGAACAGGGTGACGAAGCCGACCAGCGAACCCAGCGACAGGCTGGCGCCGGTCAGGGCCACGGCGACGACCCCGCCGACTAGGGCGAAGGGCGCGGACGCCAGGATCAGGCCGACGGAACGACCGCTGCGGAAGGTGATCAGCAGCACGGCCACCACGCCGATCATCGCGATCGCGACATTGAACAGCAGCTGACGCTGGGCCGCCGCCGCGCCAGCAGCTGTGCCGGCATAGTCCAGATAGACACCGGGCGGCAGCTTGACCGATTGGGCGATGGCGGCCTGGACGGCCTTGGTGGTCTTTTGGACGTCCTTGGGCGCGGGGTTGGCGGTGACCACCTGCCGCGGCCGCCCGCCCTCGTGGGCGATGCTAGTGCGGCCTTCGGTCAGATAGACCCTGGCGATGTCCTTCAACGCCACGACCTGGCCCGTCTGGGATCGGATCAGCAGCTCGCCGACCGCCTCGGGATCCTGGCGAACCTGCGGCGGCGTGGTCACGGCGATGTCGAGCGCGCGGCTCTCCTCATAGACCTGTGCGGCGACCGCGCCCTGATAGGCGGTCTGGACGGCGTCCAGCACCTCGGCCGGCGCCAGGCCGTAGCGCGCCAGGGCCGGCAGCTGCAGGTCGACACGGGCCACAGGCGTGCTGGGCGGGATCTGGATCTTCACGTCGGTCGCGCCGGGAACCTTCTCCATGACGGCGGCGATATCGGCGGCCGTCTTGTCCAGGGTGTCCAGATCGGCGCCGTAGATTCCGACAGCCAGGGAGGCCGTCTCGCCCGACAGCGACTCGCCGATACGGTCGCCCAGGAAGGTCAGCACCTCGGTCTCCAGGCCCGGATAGCTGTCGAGGACCTTGTGGATGTCTTCCTGGATAAGGTCCTGGTCCTTGCCCGACAGCTTGGGTTTCAGCTCGACGTGGAACTCGCTGCGCTCCGTGCCAAAGGCGTCCTCACCGCCCGAGGCGCGACCGATCTGCTGTTCGACGCTCTGGATGCCATCGATGGCCAGCAGGTCGTGGGTGATCCCCCGCCCGTACTTGCGCATCACACCGAGCGAGGTCCCCGGCGGCCCGGCGACGCTCAGCACGAAGTGACCTTCGCGGAAATTGGGCAGGAGCTCGGAATTGAACAGCATGAAGCCCGCGCCGGTGATCGCGGCGGCGGCCACGACACCGATGACCGCCAGGCCCGGCCGTCCGCTGGCGCGCAACAGCACGCCCTCGTGCCAGACCTTGGCGCGCTCCAGGCTCTTGGGCTCCTCCGGCACATGGGCCGAGCCCAGCAGCAGCAGCGCCAAAGGCGGCGTGACGACGACCGCGACGGCCAGCGAGGCGATAGTGGCCAGGATGAAGGCCGCCGCCAGGGGCGAGAAGAACGCGCCCTGCAAGCCGCCCAGCATCAGCACCGGCGCCAGCACCAGGGCCACCACGACGGTGGCGTAGATCACCGGTGCGCGTACTTCCAGCGAGGCGGCCAAGACGACGTCGGCCGCCGCTTCATCGCCTCGCGTCCGCAGGCGCCGGACGATGTTCTCGACGTCGATCACGGCGTCATCGACGACCACGCCCAACGCCACGGCCAGGCCGCCCAGGGTCATGGTGTTGATGGTCCAGCCCAGCGCGTCCAGCACGATCACGGCGGTCAGCAGCGACAGCGGGATCGAGATGAACGAGACCAGCACTACCCGCAGATTGCGCATGAACAGCAGCAGCACGACAGCGATCAGCACCGCGCCGATGATCAGGTCCTCGGTGATGCCGCCCAAAGCCGCCGAGATGAAGTTGGCCGGCCGGTGCAGGTCGGCGAAGATCTTGACGCCCTGCCCTTCCAGCGCCGGCTTCAGCTCCTCCATCGCCGTTTCGACCGCGTTGGTCGCATCCAGGGTGTTGGCCCCGTATTGGCTGGACAGGCTGATCAGCACGCCGGGCTTGCCCATCACCACCGCGTCGCCGACGTCCGGCGCGGGCGCGTCCACCACGTCGGCGACGTCGCCGATGCGGACCGGAGCGCCGCCCGCAGCGCTCGGGATCGGCGCGGCGGCGATATCGGCGACCTTGAAGGCCTGACCCCGCGCATCGATCAGGATCCGCTGCTCGGGGGTGTCGATGAAGCCGCCGCCGCTGACGCCGGTGGCCGACTTCACGGCCGTCACCAGGTCCGAGAGCGACAGATCACGGGCCGCCAGATCGTCGGGCCGGGCGCGGACTTCGAAGCGGCGAACCTCACCGCCATAGACCGTGGCCCGAGCGACGCCGGCGGCGGCCAGCAGGCGCGGTCGTACGGTCCACTGGACGAGATCGCGCAGCTCCATGGGGCTGAGGCGATCGGAAGTGAAGCCGATCTTCAGCAGGTCCATGGTCGAGGAGGTCAGCGGCGCGACCTTGGGCGCGGCCACACCGGCCGGCAGGCTGCCGGCGACCTCGCCCAGCGCCTCGGCCACCACCTGGCGGGCGCGGTAGGGATTCGAGCCTTCCTTGAACACCACCGTGATCGAGGACAGCCCCTGCTGGGAGTCAGAGCGCACGGTCTCGACGCCCGAGGCGCCGTTGACGGCCTGCTCCACCGGCCGGGTCACCAGCTGCTCGACTTGCTGGGCGGTCAGGCCCGGCGCCTCGGTCGAGATCTCGGCCTGGGCGGGCACGAACTCGGGAAAGACGTCGAACTTGGCGCGGGCCAGCACGACGCCGCCATAGATCAGCAGCAGGACGGCGGCCAGCGCGACCAGGCGAGGTCGCGTCAGGCACCAGCGGACGATGGCGCTGAGCATGGATCAGTTCCCGCCCTTGGAGGCGTTTTCGGCCGCGAAGATCGCCGCCGCGCCATAGACCACCACGGCCTCGCCCGGCCGGGCTCCGCCCGCAGCGAACAGGCCGTCGGCTTGTGGGACGACACCGGTCAGGACGCGCCGTTCGAAATGAGTCGGGTCCTGGCGGACATAGATGAAGGTCTTGCCCTGAGCGCGCATCACCGCCGAACGCGGCGCCAGGACGCCCATCGTTCCGACGGGGCCGCTCAACACGGCTGGCGCGGTCAATCCGACGGCCAGACGCGCTGCGGCTGGGCCGCGCACGACGCCGACCAAGCCGCCAGACTGCAGGCGGGTATCCGCCGTGCGCGCCGAGCCCAGCAAGGTCACCACCGGGCGATCACCTTGGCTGAGCTCGAGCTGGACGCTTCGCGCATTGGCTGCGCTCGCCGGCGCGTCGATCCGCACCAGGGCCGCCCGGCCGGCGACCAGCTCGGCCAGCAGCCGCGCTCGGAAGCCGTCGGCCATGAAGGCCGAGCCCCACTCCAGCCCGACCCGACGGCGCAGCAGCGCCAGCTTGGCCGCGTCGGCGCTGGCCTGGGCTTGAGCAGCCTGGGCGGTCTTCAGGGCGATGGTGGCGTCGGCGGCGGCCAGCGCCTTGGTCCGAGCGGCTTCGGCGGCGGAGGCGTGGGCAGCAGCTTGAGCAGTGAGAAGATCGCCATCCAGCGTGGCCAGCGGCACGGGATCAAGCACGCGGGCGAAGCCACGGAGTTCACCGGCGTAGCGCGCGGCGGCCAGCGGCGCCGTCGCGACGCCCAGGCGCTTTTGCGTCGCCGCGTCGAGTTCGACGGCGGCCCACGCCTGACCGGCGAAGGCGACCGCCATCACGGCCGCCAAGGCGCTGGTTCCAAACTTCATTGTCCGTCTCCTAGGGTGCGGGACGTGGTTTCCAGCAGGGCGAGCTCGGCCGGGTCGAACGGCGCGCGCAGCGCGTCCTCCAGATCGACTTCGGCCAGGGCCTGGGCCTTGCGGGCGTCCAGAAGGTTGAGCCGCGCTTCCTGGGCCAGAGCCCGCGCGCCCAGGTCGTCGACACGGTCGGCCGCGCCGGCGGCCAGGCTGCGAGCGGTCGTGGACGCCAGAGCGTCGGCGTTTGGAACATCGCGCCCGCGGACCTGCGCCACCGTCGTCCGAGCCGCGGCCAGCGCGGCGTCGGCGGCGTCGATGGCCGACAGCGCAGCGGCCTGGACCGCCTCCAGCGAGCGGCCAGCCTCGGCGCGCTTGGCTTCGGCCTGGGCGATGGCCGCACGGTTCAGGTCCTGCGGCGGCAAGGTCAAGGCCAGGTTGAACGGCAACTTGGCGACGCCGTGGTCGTAGGTGTAGCCGGGTCCGATGCGGACCTCCGGATATTGCTTGGCGATCTCCAGCCGCAGCGCGCTTTCGGCCAAGTCATAATCGACCACCGCCCGCAGGACATCGCGGCGGGTCAAGGCGGCGGTCCGTGCGGCGGCCGAAACGTCCAGACCGTTCGGTCCCGGCGCCGGCGGCGCCAGCCGCAGGTCGCGCACTGCGCTCGCAGGAACGCCCAACGGTGCGGCCAAAGCGGCATCGGCGGCGGCGCGGCGGCCCAGAGCATCGGTGACGCGGCGACGAGCAGTTTCCAGTTCGCCGCGCGCGATCAGGGCCACGCTGCGATCGTCCTCGCCGGCGGCGACACGGCGGTCCAGGCGGTCGGCGCGTGCGCTGCGCAGAGCCTCGACCTCCCGCGCCTGGGCGACTTCCTGGTCGGCATAGAGGCGCTCGGTCCGGGCCTTCGCCAGAGCCGTGCGCACGGTCCAAACCGCCTCGCCGTAGTCGTAGAGCGCCTGCAAGGCGGCAAGATCAGCGGCGGTGATGCGCTCCTGGCGGCGAGCGCCGATATCGAGCGGGATGTCCGAAACCGCGCCATAGAGCCACTGCTTGGGCTCGGACTTGGCGTACTCGGCCGTCAGGGTCAGGCTGGCCGGCGGCGGCACGTGCGAGACCTTGGCCGCCGCGCGGGCGGTCCGGTACTTGGCCGCGGCTTCGGCGATGGCGGGATTGGTCCGCAGCGCTTGCGACAGCAGGTCCGCCCCGGTCCAGGCCACGCCATCGGCAGGCGCGGACAACTGTGTCAACGCGCGCTGGTCGGGATAGCGCTCCAAATGGACCGGAGCAGGCGCATAGGCCACGCAAGCCGACAGGACCAGCACACTCGCCACCGCCAGAGGGACTGACTTCAGGCGCATGACAGATCGGTCGCGTGTGGAGGTGGTCATCCGGATATCCTCGATCCCTTCCGGCTTAGACCTTAGCCGTTGACGGCCCCATGGCTGCAAGATTGCGAATTCCCAATCTTAGCGCGGGAAGACGACTTCGGCCCGCAGGCCTGGGCCGGCGTCGCTGAGACACACCGTCGCCTCGTGCAGCTTGGCGACAGCGGCGACCAAGGCCAACCCCAAGCCGCTGCCGGGCGCCGAGCGGCTGCGCTCCAAGCGGTAGAAGCGATCAAACAGGCGCGCATGCTCGCCGGCCGGGACGCCGGGACCGTTGTCGGCGACCCACAAGGTAGGCGAACGATCGGTCAAGCCGATCCCGACCTGGACCCGCGCCCCCTCGCCCGTATGGCGCAATGCGTTCTCGATCAGATTGACCAGCATCTGGGTCAGAAGCTCGGCGTCGCCCTCGATGACGAGGTCCTCGCCGGCTTCAAGCTCCAAGGATTGTCCGGCCTCCTCGGCCGAGGGCGCGAAAGCGTCGACGACGGTGGCCGCCAGATGCCGCAGCCGCATCTGCCGAAACCCTGCGCGACGCGCCCCGCCCTCGATCTGGGCGATGCGCAGCAGGGCCGCGAAGGTTTCCAGTATGGAGTCGAGATCCCGAAGCGCCCCGTCGATAGCCTCGGCCCGCTCGCCTTCCGAGGTTTGGGCCGTTTCCAGGCGCTGGCGCAGTCGAGTCAGCGGCGTGCGCAGGTCATGCGCGACGTCGTTGGAGACCTGGCGCAGGCTCTCCATCAGAGCGCCGATCCGGTCGAGCATGCGGTTGAAGGTGTGGGCCAGACGGTCGATATCGTCGCTGGAGCCGCGTGCGGGCACCCGCCGCGAGAGATCCCCGTCGATGATCGCCTCGGCCGTGCCCGAGATCGCGGAGATGCGCCGGTGAACGTCGCGGCTGAAAGCCAGTCCCCCGGCGACCCCCAGGATCACGACCCCCGCCAGGGCGCCTGCGAAACCGCGCAGGACGACGGTGTCCAGCGCCTCGATGCGCTCTTCGTCGTCTCCGACGATCAGGCGATAGCCGCCGGGCAACACAGTCGTCAGTACACGGATTGGTTCAATCTCGCCGTCGCGCTGGGGTGCGGCGAGGCTGGCCCAGCCCGGCGCGGCGGCGCTGGAAAAGCGCCCGGCCAACGCGCGGCCGTCGGGTCCGATCAGGCCGTAGTCCAGCGCGCCGGGCGTCCGATCGCGCTCACGCACCGCCTGGACGACACCGTCCAGGCCTTCGGTGGCGAATTCCTGGGTGAGCGCAACGGATTCGGACTGGATGCGGGCGTCGAACTGGTCCGACAGCGCCGCGCGGGTGCTGTAGAGCGTCAGCGCGCCCAGCAGCACCACCGAGAGCGCAAAGCCCAGGGTGTAGAGGACGGCCAGGCGCAGGCTGGTGGATCGCAGCACCTAGTCGGGCTCACGCAGGCAATAGCCGGCGCCGCGCACCGTGTGGATCAGCTCCTGCGGCTGGCCACGATCGACCTTGCCGCGCAGCCGGCTCATGTGGGTCTCGACGATGTTGGTCTTGGGGTCGAAGTGGAACTCCCAGATGCTCTCCAGCAGCATGGTGCGGGTGACGACCCGACCGGCGTTGCGCATCAGGTATTCCAGGAGCTGGAACTCGCGCGGCTGCAGGTCGATGCGCTGGCCGGCGCGGGTGACCGAGCGCTTGAGCAGGTCCAGGCGCAGGTCGGCGACCTGAAGGGCCGAGACCACCTCCTGTGGCGGCGGACGGCGCGCCAGGGCGTTCACCCGGGCCAGGAATTCGGCGAAGGCGAACGGCTTGACCAGATAGTCGTCGCCGCCCGCCTCCAGACCTTCCACGCGATCGTCGATGCCGCCCAGCGCGGTCAGCAGCAGCACGGGCGTCTTCACCCCGGCCGAGCGGATCGTGCGCAGGATGGCCAGACCATCCAACTGGGGCAGCATGCGGTCCAGCACGATGACGTCATAGGATTCGCCGGCGGCCAGCATCAGGCCCTCGCGACCGGCGGCCGCGTGGTCCAGGGTGTGACCGGCTTCGGACAAGGCGCGCCGCAGATAGGCCGCCGCTTCCTTGTCGTCCTCGACCAGCAGAATCTTCATGCCGTCATCGTGCTCCGAACGGACCGCTTAGTCCTTGTCGTTGTCGAGACCGTTCTCCAGCACCTTGCCGTCGGCGGCGTCGACACCGACTTCGTACTTCTTGCCGTCGGCTCCGACGAGATCGAAGGTGTAGCGCAGACCGCTGCCGCCCTTTTCCTTTTCCAGCTCACGATCCTTGACCGTGCCGGGACGGGCCTTCAGCGCGATCGCTTCGGCCTGCTCGAGCGAGACCTTGGCCGACTTGGCCAGCTCGTGACCGGTGAAGGTCTTGGCGGTCTGGGCCAGGACCGGGGTGGCGGCGACGATGAGGGCCGCGGCGATGATCAGCTTCTTCATGGGACGGCTTCCTTGAAAGAGGGATCCGGGGATCCCGACCTGTGTCCCAGGATGCGCCGGCCCGTCTTCGCCTATGATGGCTGCGAGATTACCAATTCCCAATCGATCTTGGGCCGCGCGCCGTCACCAGAGCGAGCGGTCGATGCGCTTGACGTCGAACAGGGTGACGGGGCCACAGGCCGATAGCGTGTGCATTCCGTGCGTGTAGGGCGCCGCACCAGACGGTAGGTCCAACGGCGCGGAGGCCTCGGCTTCAAACCGTTCGGCGTCGAGCTTCAGCATCGTCAGCAGCCGGATGCCGCCGCCGTAGGTCTGCGTGCAGTCCTGCACCGGAAGGCGCGGCAGGCCGTGCTCGATCCAGACCGTGCCGCCGGGGCGGCTCGACGCCAGATCGTTGCGGACCGGGTTGCCAGGATGAACGCGCCAAGGTCCCGTCAAGCGTTCGGCGAAGGCCAGGTGCAGCCGCCCCTGCTTCCATCGCTGGGGTCCCTTCGGCGAATAGGCCAGCCACCACAGGCCGTCATGGAAGAACGGCGTGGCGTCGATGGCCGGGGTGTCCAGCTCCAGGCGAACGACCGGCTCCCAGACCCTGGGGAAGTCCGCCGCGCGATATAGCGTCAGCGCGCCGGAGCGGTAGGCTTCCGGCAGCATCCAGATCTCGCCGTCGGCCTCGAACACCTGCGGGTAGGACAGATGCCAGGGCTCGCGCAGGACCACCGAGCGCCGGACAGGCGCAAAGCCCTCGTCCAGCTCGATGACCTCGATGACGCCGTGGCGGGTCCGGTAGTCGTAGGCCTCGACGAACAGGTGCAGGCGCCCGTCGCGCCAAAAACCGAACGGATCGGCCAGGAACTTCAGGGGGCCTTCCTCGGGCAGCCAGTGGACGCGATCGGTCGGCAGGACGCCGCGTCGACCAATGTCGGCGATCGGGGCCTCGACCAGGCCGACCCGCCAGATGTCCCGGCCGGGTATGCGCACCGTCCAGCTATTCACGAACGCCGCCGGCTTCGGTCGCCACGATCGGCCCGCGCGGCGCCGAGGCGCGCCACAGACCTCGGATCAGGTCGATCGCGCCAAGCCCGACGATGACGGTCAGGTGCAGGCCCAGCGTCACCAACGCCAGCGCCGCCAGCAGCACGGCGACGGATGAATGCGCGCCGAGCAGCAGCAGCATGAGGTTGCTGAACAGCAGATCCTTGTTGGAAATCAGCGGGATGCGCGAGACCAGATAGCGGATAGCCAGCAGCACCAGCCACAGGCCGGGCGCGACACCCGGCAGCGCCAGGCGCCAGATCAGCACCAGCAGCGTGGTCGCCATGATCAGGCGCAGCCCGTGGACGACGCCGACATAGATCAGCTGGGACAGGCGCAGCGAAAACACCTGCCGTCCGAAAACCAGGAGGCCGATCGAGATCGCCACCGGGATGAGCCCCGACCACAGGGCCGGCCCGACCCGCTGGACGAAGTCGAGGTCGCGCAGCTGCGTGGCGCTGATCGCCGCAAGGGCCAGGGTCAGCAGGTTGCCCAGCAGGCCCGAGATGATGTTGACGTCCTTGATGGCGGCAAAGGGGGCGACGACGCCGCCAACCGAGCGGCGCGCCCAGACGTAGAGATAGGCCTCGCCGCTGTAGCCCAGCACGACCTCGTTGATCACGGTCTTGCGCAACAAGGCCTCAAAACCCGCCAGGGGCACGTTCCACAGCCGCCGGAAGAGCGCGAAGTCGAATACCGGCTGCACCAGGTAGAGCAGCACCATGGCGGGCCAGACCAGCGGCGGCAGTTGGCTGATCGTCCTCAGGACGTCCGAGGTCGCGCCGCCCAGCTGCAGAACGATCGTGGCGACCAGGCCGAGCGACAGCACGCCGCCGAGCACGCTCCACCAAGGTGAGGTCTTGCCCGGTTTGGCGACAGGCGCGGTGTTGGCTTCCGTCACGCGCATCATGCCCTGACGCCGATTGCGCGGAACGGCTGGAGCGCCGGCCGCGCCTGGAACGACCGCGCCTTGTCCGCGACGCCCTGGTAGTGATCGAACAGCCCCGAGAAGTGGTCGGCATCGCACCGGACTCCGGCCGCCGCCTCGACCGCCGCGGCCTTCAGCGCGTCCGGATCGCGCGCGAACAGTCGACGGATGGCCGCCGCCGCCGCTTCGGTGTCGCCCGCGCGATAGACTTCCGCGGTCGACGGCTGGGCCAAGTCGGCGAAACCGCCGCGATCCGGCCCCACCAGAGGCAGGCCGCTGGCCATCGCCTCGGCCGGCAGCAGGCCGAAGGTCTCCGAGTCGCAGCCGTGCACCAGGACATCGGCGCTGGCCAGGAGCGCGGCCAGCGGACCGCGCTCGCGGATCGGCGGGATCAGGTGGACATGCGCCTTCCCGGCGGCCGCGCGCAGCACGCGGGTGCGGTCGATGCCGTCGCCGACCACGACGAGGCCGATCGGGCTGCTGTCGCGGGCCTTGCTTACGGCCTCAATCACCATCGGCCAGCGCTTTTCCGGATGGAAACGGCCCACGGCCAGCGCCAGCTTGGCGTCATCGGGGCAGGCGCAGGCCTTGAGCAGCTCCGACCTCAGGCGTTCGTCGCGCAAGGTCGGGGAAAATGAATTCCGGTCGATGCCCAGCGGCACGCTCTTTACCGCCTTCACGCCCTGGTCCTCGAAGCGCTGCGCGAGCCAGCACCCGCCGGTCACGACGGAGGCGTAGTGTCGCGTCAGCCCGCGCAGATAGCGCCAGAACCATTCGAACAGCTGATCGATTCGCTCGGGACTGGCGAACGGCGCCAGCCAGCGTTGCGGGTAGGACGCCACGGGATCGGCGTGCATGAACATGGCGCGCGGCGCGGTTCCGGCCCAGCTGGCGACTATCCAGGCGCCCCGCCAAGGCGAAGAGGCTTCGACTAGGTCGGGAGCCAGGACGTCGAGATGCCGATGCACCGGATCGGCGTCCCAGAACATGTGATAATTGGCGTCGAACGGCAGGCGCGGCGTTTTGACCTGGATGACGCCACCCGCGCCGCGCGGCTCGAATCCGTCTTCCGGACCCGGAGCGATGACGAAAAGCTCGTGGCCCAGCTGGGCCGCGGCCTCGAATTTGCGATCGATATAGGTCCGCACGCCCCCGCCGGTGGGCGAATAGAATTCGGCGACATCCACTACCCGCATTACGATTCTCGCAAAGCCCCGAGTCACCGCTAGACCATCACCATGACGGTCATGCGGCTCACCTTCACAAAAAGACGATGTGACGCAGTGTAGGTCTCATCGAATTCGAGATTCCGTGTGGTGGTGGGGCTAGGGCGTCGTCGTTAGTGGCCGGGGGGCCGGGGCGAGCACGTGGAAGGACAATCATGGACATGAAGGCGATGACGCACACCGATGGTGTGCGCCCGATGCGGATTGCCTTGTTTTCGGGGAACTACAACTACACCCTCGACGGCGCGAACAAGTCGCTGAACAGGCTGGTTGGCCACCTGCAAAGCACGTTGGGCGCGCAGGTGCGGGTCTATTCCCCGACCGGACCGAACCCCGCGTTCGAGCCGATGGGCGAGCTGATCTCGGTGCCTTCGGTGAAGATTCCCTTCCGGCGTGACTACCGCCTGGCCCTGGGCCTGCCGCGGGCGCTGCGACGTGATGTCGCAGCGTTCAAGCCCGATCTCATCCACCTGTCCGCGCCCGACCTTCTGGGTTCGGCCGCGCTGAAGTTCGGCCGCACCCTGAACGTGCCCGTGGTCGCCAGCCTGCACACGTTGTTCGACACCTATCTGGACTATTACGGGCTAGGCCGGCTGCGTCCGCTGGTCCGCCGCCAGCTTTGGAAGTTCTACGGCGCATGCGACTACGTCCTGGCGCCGACCGAGGCGATCGGCGACGAGCTTCGCGCGCAGAACCCGTCGACCCGCGTCCGAACCTGGGCGCGGGGCGTCGATCCCGAACTCTTCAACCCTGACCGACGCAGCGAAGCCTGGCGGTTGAGCCAGGGCCTTGATCCCGATCGCCCGGTGATCGTCTTCCTGGGACGGATCGTCATGGAAAAGGGCCTGGCGGCCTTCGTCGAGACCATCGGACGCCTGGAAGCCGCAGGCCGCGCTCCGCAGGTCGTCGTGATCGGCGACGGCCCTGGCCGCGCCTGGTTCCAGGAACGGATGCCCTCGGCGGTCTTTACCGGCTTCCTGACGGGCGAGTCTCTGGCCATGGCCCTGGCCAGCGGCGACATCTTTCTCAATCCCAGCACCACCGAGACCTTCGGCAACGTCAATCTGGAGGCGATGGCCTCGGGCCTGGCGATGGTGTGTGCCGATGCGCCCAACACCCGCGCGCTGCTGCGCCACGGCCAGAACGCCCTCCTCTGCGAGGACCAGCCCGCGGCCTATGCAGAGGCTCTGGCGAGCCTGATCGTCGATCACGAGGAACGGCTCCGCCTGGGCGCCGAAGCCCTCGAACGCAGCGCCGCTTATCGCTGGACCGAGATTCTCGACGAAGTGGTCAACACCTACGCCGAGGCCCTGGACGCCCCCTCTGCCCCGCGCGCGCTGCGCGCGCCCCTATGGCGCTCCGCCGCCCTGGCCGAACCGCAGCCCGCCGGCCTGCCGGTCCTCTGAGCCGCTGCAGAGACATGATCTTCACGATACTCGACCGGTACCTGCTCAAGCGGGCGATGACGCCGATGGCGGCGGTGCTGATGAGCACCATGGTGGTGTTCCTGATGGAACGCCTCATGCGCTCATTCCAGCTGCTCTCGCAGACGACGGACGGCCTTCGCTATCTGACAGAACTGCTGGTCAACCTGGTTCCGCACTATGTCGGGCTGACCCTGCCGGGCGGCTTCTTCATCGGCCTGTTCGTGGTCGTCAACGGCCTGAACAAGAGTTCCGAAATCGACGCCATCCTGGCCAGCGGCGTGTCGCTTGGCCGTTTCGCCGCGCCTTTCGTGAGCCTTGGCCTGCTGCTGATGTGCTTCAGCGTGGCGCTGTTCGGCTTCGTTCAGCCTTATAGCCGTTACGCCTATCACGCCGTGCTGCATGCGGCCGCCAATGCCGGATGGAACGGCGATGTGCGCCCCAAGGCGTTGCTGAACGCCGGCGCCGACTTTTTCCTGACCGCCGACAGCGCCGACGCCAGCGGCCGCCGTCTGCAGCACGTCTTCATACGCAAGATCGGGCCAGAGGGGCGTGAGGACGTGCTGACGGCCATCTCCGCCCAGGTGCGCAAGGAAGCCGGCGACAAGACCGTCACGCTGGAGCTGAAGGACGGGCGGCAAGTCAGCACGACTCGCGACGCACAGGTCTATGTCGCCAACTTCTCGCGTTTTTCCTTCGATCTGCCGCTGTCTCAGTCCGCCAAGCTGCTCCGGCTGCGCGGCGACGAGGTCAGTGAGCTGACGCTGATCGAGCTGGCGCAGCAGGGCTTTGGCGCAAAGCCGCCCGCCCTGCCGCGGCAAACCTTGCTGGCCGAGCTCTATTCCCGGTCGGCGCGAGCGCTGATGCTGCCCCTGCTGCCGCTGCTGGCCGTTCCGTTCGGACTGAGCGCCAAACGGGCCGGATCCGGCTCGGCCATGGCCACCGGGGGCGTGCTGCTGTTCCTGTTCGAGACCTCGATGATCCTGGGCCAGGCCATGGTCTCGGCGCTTCATGTTCCGGCGCTGATCTCCATCGGGGTCCCGGCCGGCGTCTTCGCGACGGCCTGCCTCGCCACCTGGGTGACCAGCCGCAAGCGCCCGGGCGAAAACCCTGTCAGCTGGCTCACCGAACACATCGCCGAGATCTTCGCCGCCATCGCCAAGGCCTTCCGTCGGCGGCCCTCTCGACAACGGTGAGGCTTCCGCGAACTTAGGCGCGACTTGCCTTCGCTTCGCCACCAAGCCATGTCTCTAGGATCCTCACCGACTCTCTCAGTGGCCTGCACTCCTGGCGATGACTCCCGAACCTTCACCGCTGGCGGCCGCCTATCTTGAGCGCCGTGAGGACATGCGGCGGTTCTTCCGGGCCCGCCTGGGCGGCAGCAGCGACGTCGAGGACCTGGTCCAGGAGCTCTATCTCAAGGTCCAGGCGGTCACCGAGGACCCGATCGAGAACCCGCCTGCCTACCTCTATCGCCTGGCCTCGAACCTGATGCTGGACCGCATGCGGCAGGCCAAGCGCGCTGGCGCCCGCGACACCGAATGGCGACGAACCAACCATGCCATGATCGGCGCTCTGGACGTCGCCGACACGCCCGACGCCGAGAGCGCGGTGATCGCGCGCCAGCGGCTGGAAAAGCTGTCGGCGGCGCTGGAAACCCTGGGGCCGACCACCCAGCGCGTCTTCCGCCTGCACAAGTTCGAAGGCCTGACCCACGCAGAGACGGCCCAGCGCATGGGCATTTCGCGCAGCGCCGTCGAAAAGCACGTCAGCCTGGCGCTTGGCCATCTTCTCCAGCGGGTGGGCCGGTGACTGTGACAGATATGTCTCACCTCACCAAGATGTGGAGAGAACCTTGCGGCCGCGTGGCGTCATTGTGGCGACGCCCGTTGCAGACCCGGCGCCAAGGAAGCGCGAACCGTCGATGACCGAGCTTGTCCACCCAGATCCGATCCAGCAGGCGGCCGCCGACTGGTTCGCCAAACTGCAGGGTGACGCCGCCCTGGAGGATTGGACGGCGTTCCAGGCCTGGCTGGAGGCCGATCCTGCACATGCCGACGCCTATGCGGCGGTCGAGGCCCTGTGGCTCGACCTGGAAGACCTGCCCGCCAATGACTTAGAGGCCGAGCCGCCGACGCCCGCCAACGTCATACCCCTGCGCCCGCGCTCGCCTGGCGTCATGCGTCGAGGCCTGCTGACGGGCCTGGGTTTGGCCGCCGCCGCGGCCGTCGTGGCTCTGGTCACGGTCCCGCGGTTCGCTCAACCGACCTTCACCGACTACTCGACCGGGCGCGGCGAAACCCGCGAGGTCGCCCTGAACGACGGCTCGCGACTGACCCTGGGCGCCGGCACCACCTTGCGAGTCCGCCTCGGCGCCAAGCAACGCGACGTGACCCTGGTCGACGGCGAGGCCAGCTTCGACGTCGCTCACCTGGCGAACCGCCCCTTCGTGGTGGCCGTGGGCGATCGCGAAGTCCGAGTCCTGGGCACGGAGTTCAACATCCTGAACCACGCGGGGCGCGTGGCGGTCTCGGTGCGCCGGGGCTTGGTCGCGGTCTCCGGCGGCCAGGAAGGCCTGGTCAAACTTGCGCGCGGCCAGCAACTGGCCCAGGCGCCGGGCCAGGTCGCCAAGGTGACCAACATCGCGCCGGACACCGCCTTCGCCTGGAAATCGGGCAAGCTGATCTACGACCGTGCGCCGCTGACGCAGGTGGTCGCCGACCTCAATCGCTATGTCGCCACACCGATCCGCGTTGATCCCAGCGCCACCTCGGTGACAGTGTCGGGCGTGCTGCTGGTCGATGAGGAAGCCGCCATGATCCGACGCCTGGAACTTTTCGCCCCGATCGTCGCCGAGACGACGGCGAGCAGCGTGATTCTCAAGGCCAAGCCGGCGCGCCACTGACCGTGACGGGCAAGGTGTGGGCCGCGGCCCTCGGAGCCGGCCTCGCGGGCCTGTCCAGCGCGTCCGCGCAGGCCGCGCCACGCCTGTTGGCCGGCCGTCCCTCGCCCGTCGTGCGGCTGCAGATCGCCGCCAAGCCCGTCCACGCGGCGTTGATCGACTTCGCCCTGCAGGCCGAACTGTCCCTGGGCGGCGACCTGGACTCCTGCCGAGGCCAGGCCCCCGCCCTGACCGGACGCCTGTCGGTCAAGGCCGCGCTTGATCGCCTCCTGGCCGGCAGCGGCTGCGGCTATCAACAGCCCGATCCGCGCACGGTGATCATCCGGCGCATGGCGGCTCCGGCCCGACCGGCCAAGTCCGCGCCGGCCGCCACGCTATTGGGCCTGGGCGAAGTGGTGATCACGGCCCAGCGCTACCCCAACCTCCCGGGCCGCACGCCCTACGCCATCTCCGTCGTGTCGGGCGGCGCGCTCGAGCGCGAGGCGTTGACCAGCCTCTATGACCTGTCGGGCCAGGTCGCCGGCATGACCGTGACCAACCTCGGCCCCGGGCGCGACAAGGTGCTGCTGCGCGGCCTGTCGGACGGCGCCTTCACGGGCCAGACCCAGTCGATGGTGGCGCTCTATCTCGACGATGTGCCGATCACCTACAGCGCCCCCGACCCAGACCTGCGCCTGGCCGATGTCGAGCGGGTGGAGATCATGCGCGGGCCGCAGGGCACGCTCTATGGCGGCGGCTCGCTGGGCGGGGTTATGCGGATCGCCACGCGCAAGCCCGACCTCGATCGTTATCAGGCCAGCGTGCTGGCCGGTCTGGGCTGGACCCAGGGCGGCGGCCGCAACGACGAAGTCGAGGCGATGGCCAATCTGCCGCTCGTCCACGGCAAGGTGGCCCTGCGCGGCGTAGTCTATCGCGAGAGCCAGGACGGCTACATCGTCAATCCGACGCTGGGCCTGCGCCACGCCAACGGCTCGACCCGCGCCGGCGTGCGGGCCAGCCTGCGCGCGGCCCTGACGCCGGGCTGGACCCTGACCCTGGGGCTCACCCACCAGTCGATCAACAACAAGGACACCCAGTACGGCCTGCATCGCCTGGGTCCCAAGGAACGCGACACGGCCGTGCGCGAACCGCACGACAACGACTTCGACCACCTGTCGCTGACCCTGGCCGGCGAAGGCGATTGGGGCCGGGTGACGGGCTCGGTCTCGCAGCTGTCGCACCACTTCGACAGTCGCTACGACGCCTCCTCGGCCGCGCCGCTCTATGGCCTGCCGGCCGCGCCGACGGCGTTCGACGAGGACAAGGGCATCGACCTGACGGTCGCCGAGGTCACCTACGCCACGCCGAGCGAGCACCGCCTGCACGGCCTGGTCGGGGCCTTCGCCTCGACCGGATCGATCCGCCTGAACACCAGCCTGCACGCCCTGCCCGCAGGATCCGCGATCGCCTATGCCGAGCGGCGGCGCGACGAGATCCGCGAGATCGCGCTGTACGGCGAGGCGACCTTCGACGCCACGCCGCGCCTGTCGGCGACGGCGGGCCTGCGCTGGTTCGACTTCAAGTTCGACACCGACTCGCGCGTCACGCAGCCGGACGGCCAGCGCCAGACGGCCCAGTCCGCCGACGCCGCCGGCCTCTCGCCCAAATTCCTGGTCAGCTACGACGCCAAGCCCGGCTTGCTGCTTTACGCCCAGGCCGCCGAGGGTTATCGGCCCGGCGGCTTCAACACCGCCGGTCGCATCGGCCAGATATTCGACGCGCCAGAGACCCCGCCGCGCCGCTACAAGGCCGACGAGCTCTGGAACTACGAGCTGGGCGTCAAGCTGCGCGCCTTCGAAGACCGCCTGCAGGGCCGCGCGGCGGTGTTCTACGCCACCTGGGAGTCGGTCCAGAGCGACCAGTACCTGGCCGACGGCGTGGCCTACACCGCCAATATCGGCAATGGCGACAATCGCGGGTTCGAGGCGGAAGCCGCGTTCCGCGTCAGCGAGCGCCTGGACCTGCGCGCGGCGGCGCTGCTCAACGATCCCGAAGTCACCAAGCTCAATGCGGCCTTCAGCACGCGCAAGGACGCCAGCCTGCCCGGCGTGGCCCGGGCCTCGGCCAGCCTGGGCTTCGATTATCATCGCGACCTGGTCCTGGGCCCGGTCCTGCGCCTGCAGGGCCAGGCGTCGTACGTCGGGCCGTCATACCTGACCTTCGACGCCGACAAGGCTCACGAAATGGGCGAGTATCTGGGCCTGCGGGGCGTGGCCAGCCTGACCACGCCGGGCTGGACGCTGGCCGCCACGGTCGACAACCCGCTGAACAACCACGCCAACAGCTTCTCGTTCGGTAATCCGTTCCTGATCACCCGGGACCAGATCGTCACCCCGCCCCGTCCCCGGACCGTGAGCCTGAGGCTGACGGCCCGGTTCTGACGGCGCGCTTTAGAACCGCGCGTTCAGACTCACCTTCGCCGCGCGCCCGGAGGCCGGCGAGATGTTGTTGTTGCTGTCGGCGTACTGGAAGTAACGCTTGTCGAGCAGGTTCTCGACGTTCAGCTGCAGGTCGTAGTTCTTGCTGACCCGGTAGTAGAGCGCGCCGTCGACGCGAGTGAACCCGGCCAGCGAGACCGTGTTGTCGGTCGCGGCGAACCGCTTGCCCATGCTGGTCACGCCGATGGCGCCGCCGAAGGTCTTGGTCGGGTCATAGCGCAGCCAGACCGCGCCCGACGACTTGGGCACGTGGTTGACGCGGTTGCCGGCCCGCACGGTCGCCGACTGCGAGTCCAGGAACTTGGCGTCGGTATAGGTGTAGGAGGCCACGATGCTGAGCTGGCGGGTGATCTCGCCCTGGGCGCTCAGCTCGACGCCCTTGGACCGCTGGCGGCCGATCGGAACGGTCGGCGAGGCGGCGTTGTTCGGGTCGCTCAGCGCCAGCACGTTGTCGCGGTCCAGCTGGAAGATCGCGGCGCTGAGGTTGAAGGTCGGCAGGACGTCCCACTTCGCGCCCAGCTCGTAGTTCTCGTACTTTTCCGGATCCAGGCTCTGGTTGGAGAGGTTCAGCGCGGCCAGCTGGTCACCCCCGCGCGGCAGGTAGCTCTTCGAGTACGAGGCGTAGATCGAGGTGTTGGCGGCGGGCTTGTAGATCGCGCCAACGCGCGGCGACCACAGATTGTCGGTGGCGCTGAAATCACGCTGCACGCCGGCCGCCAGGAAGGGATTCCGGTTGGTGACGTCGGTCTGATAGTGCTCGTAACGGACGCCGGCGATGACCTGCAGCATCGGCGACAGCTCGATCTGGTCCTGGACGTAGCCGGCCGCGACCTTGGCGATGCTGAAGTTATGGCCGCTGGTGGCGGCTTCACGCCACTGGATGTCCGGACGGCTGATCTGCGAGGCGGTGACCGGGACGAAGATCGTCTGCACGCCGCTGGCGCTGGTCGCGGTGGGGAAGAAGCCCTCGGTGCGCAGGTTGCTGGTCGTCTGGCGGCCAAACTCGGCGCCGACCAGCAGAGTGTGCTCGATGCCGCCCGTCGAGAGCTTGGCGTTGAAGTCGGTCTGATTGATCAGGTTCCGACGCTTGGCCCCGTTGTTGTAGGCGCTGATGGCCACGATCGAGCCCGGCGCATAGACGCCAGCCGCGAGGCCGGCGGGGTTGGTCTGGGCGGTCGTGTTCACTGCACCCGGGAAGACGTTTTGGTAGAAGCGGTCATAGTAGGCGTAGCGCGTACGGTTGCGGATCGACATCGTGTCGCTGAAGCGGTGCTCGACGAAGACCGTGCCGGCGTTGGAGTCGACCCAGTTGGGGCTCTGGTCCGGATCGCCGAAGAACTGGCCGCGCGGCGTCTCCAGCGGCTTGCCTTGGTAGGACGGCACGCCACGGTCGCCGATGCGCTTGTCGTGGAAGCGCTCGTAACCGATCGAGATGGTCGTATCCGGATCGAGCTTGAAGGTGGCGGTCGGGTTGAAGCCCCAGCGCTTATTCCAGACGCCGTCGCGGAAGCTGCCGCTGTCCTGCCACACGCCGGCGGCGCGCAGCGAGATCGTCTCGCTGACCGGCGCGCCCAGATCGACCTGGCCGCGATAGTGGTCGTAGCTGCCCGCCTCCAGGCGCGCGCTCAGGTGCTGCTGGCCGTCGGCGACCTTGGTCACGCGGTTGATCAGGCCGCCGGTGACACCGCGACCGAAGATCATGGCGTTGGGGCCCTTGAAGACCTCGAGGCGCTCGATGTTGTAGAGGTCGCGATAGCTTTGGGTGTCGTCGCGCACGCCGTCGATGAAGAAGCTGGCGGTCGTCAGGTTGCCGCGGAAGCTCAACGTGTCACGGTTGTTCTCGCCCTGCGAGGCGAAGACGCCGGGCACGTAACGGACCGCGTCGCCGATGCCGTTGGCCGCCTGATCCTCGATCTGCTTGACCGAGACGACGTTGACCGCCTGCGGCACATCGATCAGCGCTGTCGGCGTCTTGGTGGCCGAGACGATCGCGCCGGTCTTGTACGAGGTCTGGCTCGTGATCGTGACGCCGCTTACTTCGTTGGACGACTGCGCCAGGGCCGGCATGGCCAGGAGGCTGGCCGCCGAAGCCAGAAGCAAGGCGCGCGAAGGCGCGCCGCGGAACGTGCGGTTGATCGACATGTGATGGAAGTCCCGAACCTGGAGTTCGCTTATATGCGAACGATTTTCATTCGCGCCCTATAACGCTGCAACGAGACGTGCTCAGCCCGAAACTTCGAAGCTTGGGAATTTGTATAGAGACGGAAATGTCTCTGTAATCTCAGCGGCCACCGGACCTGCGCAGCCTGCGCCTCAGCATCTGCTATGGATGGTCGGCCAACTCCAGGGCGGCCTCGACACGGGCCTTGGCCGCCAGGGCGATGGCGGCGCGAAACTCGGCGATGACCGGCGGCGACGGACCGATCTCCGGCTCCAGCAGAGCGAAGGCCACCTTCAGGGTCGGACGGAAGCGGCGGACGACGACGCCCAACCGATGGAACAGCGGGGCCGAGAAGGGCTCGGCCACGGTGATCCCCAGGCCCGCCTCGACATAGGCATAGGCTGGAAACGAATGCTGGGTCTCCAAGCGGCGATGCAGCTCGACCTTGCGATCCTCCAGGGCGTGATCGAGGCCGAACCACAGGGCCTCGGCCTCGTGCATCGGGCCGATGAAGGCCTCGCCATCCAGGTCACCGACATCGACATAGGCGCGGCTGGCCAGACGATGGCCAGCCGGCAGGATGCAGACATATTCGGCCTCGACCAGCGGGGTGCTGACGACGCCGGTGCGCGCCGGAGCCTCGACCGCCAGCCCGATATCGGCCTGACCCAGGAAGACGCGATCGACCACGCCGCGCTGGCCCAGGGACTCGACGGTGATCTTGATGTCCGGGTAGCGGGCGTTGAAGTCGGCGATGACCGGCGGCAGCACCCCGACCGCGAGGGCCGACAGCGCGGCGACGCGTATCGTGCCGACCGGATGGGCGCGGATGCGGCGCGCGGCCTGGTCCAGCAGGTCCAAGCCCGTGAAGCTGCGCTGGACGGCGTCGTACAGCGCCTCGGCCTGGGCCGTCGGAAACACCCGCCCGCCGCGCCGCTCGAACAGCTGAAAGCCGACCGAGGCCTCCAGGTCGGCGATCAGCCGACTGACGGACGGCTGGCTGACGTTCATCATGGTCGCCGCGGCGGTCACCCCGCCGCTGGCCATCACCGCCCGAAACGCTTCCACCTGGCGCATGCGCATGAGCTATCCATAGGATTTCCAAATGAGACCGACAATCAATTCGATTTGATCCTATGGCCTACCGGACTGACCCTCCCCTCAAGAAAAACTGGGAGGTCACGATGTACGAACAACAGCGCGAGCAGTTCGCCCGCGAAGGCTATGCGGTTTTCGAGAAGGCGCTGGTCGGGCCGATGCTGGAGATGCTGCGCGAGCAGTGCGACAGCTTCGTCGCCCGCGAGGACGCCCGGATGGACGAGTTGGGCGTCGACACCCTCGGCATCACTCACCGCGGCAAGCGCTACTTCGCCAACGAGTGCCAGCGCGAGCAGCCCAAGCTGCGCGAGATGCTGTTCGGCGAGACCATGGCGCAGATCTGTCGCGCCACCCTGGGCGACGACGTCTATTTCTTCTTCGACCAGTACGTCGTCAAAGGCCCAAGCGGCGGCATGCCGTTCGCCTGGCACCAGGACAGCGGCTATGTGAACCACTACGGCGGCCCGCCGGCCCACAAGCCCTACCTGACCTGCTGGTGCCCATTGGACGACGCGACGATCGAGAACGGCACGGTCCGCCTGCTGCCCTTCTCGCACGTCCCGGAGAGCCGCGAGCGTGTCCTGCCGCACGCCCAGCAGGACGGTAGCAACGACCTGGTCGGCTGGACCGGCCCCCAGGAAGGCGTCACTGTCGAGGTTCCGGCCGGCAGCGTCGTGGCGTTCAGCAGCCGCGTGCTGCACGCGACAGGCGCCAACAGCACCACGAAGATGCGCCGGGTCTATCTCGCCCAGTATTCGCCCGAAGCGATCATCAATCCCGGAACCAACCACCTGCGCCGCAACGCCATCCCGCTGCTGCGCGACGGCAAGCACGTCACCCTCGCCTAGTGCGACCTCGACGTCGCCGAGCCAAGCGCGCGGCGACGTCGGCTTTTTCCTAACCCGCCATCGACACCACGGCCTCGACCGCCTTGCGCCAGCGAGACGCCGAGGCCAGACGCGTGAGCGCGTCCCCCTTCGGCTCGAAGCTGCGGTCCAGGCGCCAGAAGGCTCCGTCGTCGGCCTCCGGCATCACCGCCCGCCGGGCCAGCCACGCCGCGCCCAGGGCGGTCGCCTCGCGGGTCTGGGGACGATCAACTGGCGCATCCAACAGGTCGGCCAGGGCCTGCAGCATCCAGTCCGAAGCGCTCATGCCGCCATCGACGCGCAGGCGCTCCAGTTCGTGGCCCTCGCCCAGATCGGCGGCCATGGCGTCCAGCAGGTCTCGGGTCTGGTGGCAAACACTTTCCAGCGCCGCGCGGACCAGGTCGTCGGGACCGGTGGCGCGGGTCAGGCCGAAGATCGCGCCGCGCGCCTCGGGCCGCCAGTCGGGCGCGCCCAGACCGACGAAGGCTGGCACCATCAGCACCCCGTCATTGGCGGCGCGGCCGGCCATCATGTCGGCCTGGGCGGCGTCGGGCAGCACCCGCAGGCCGTCGCGCAGCCATTGCAGCGCTGCCCCGGCCACGAAGATCGAGCCTTCCAGCGCATAGGTCCGCTGGCCGTCCAGTTGGTAGGCGACGGTGGTCAACAGGCGACGCTTGGAGACGACCGGCATGTCGCCCGTATTCAGCAGCAGGAAGCAGCCGGTGCCGTAGGTGGCCTTGGCCATGCCGGCCGACAGGCAGGCCTGGCCGATCAGGGCCGCCTGTTGGTCGCCGGCCAAGCCTCGGATCGGGATCGCGCCGTCGAACCATTCCAGCGAGGTCGCCCCGAAGTCGCCCGAGCTGTCGCGAACGTCCGGCAGCATCCCGCGCGGCACGTTGAACAGCGCCAGCAAGGTCTCGTCCCAGGCGCCGTCGTGGATGTTGTAGAGCTGGGTGCGCGAGGCGTTGGTGGCGTCGGTGGCGTGCGTGGCGCCCAGGGTCAGCCGCCACAGCAGGAAGCTGTCGACCGTGCCGCAGGCCAGCTCGCCGGCCTCCGCCCGCTTTCGCGCCCCCGGAACGGTGTCGAGGATCCAGGCGATCTTGCTGGCCGAGAAATAGGGATCGATCAGCAGGCCGGTGCGGACGGCGATCTCTGGCTCGTGGCCCGCGTTGCGCAGACCTTCACAGATCTCGGCCGTGCGGCGGTCCTGCCAGACGATGGCGTTGTGGATCGGCCTGCCGGTGGCGCGGTCCCAGACCACCACCGTCTCGCGCTGGTTGGTCAAGCCCATCGCGGCGATGTCGGCGGCGGAAAGGCCCGCCTGGGCGATGGCCTCCTGGCAGACGGTCAGGCCGCTGGTCCAGAGGTCCTCCGGATCGTGCTCGACCCAGCCGGGCGCGGGGAAGTGCTGCGGGAACTCGCGCTGGGCGACGGCGACGATCTGCAGGTCGGCGTCGAACACGATGGCCCGCGACGAGGTCGTGCCCTGGTCCAGGACGAGGAAGTGCTTGGCCATCTCAGCGCCCGGCCATGAAGGCGTCCAGCGCCGTGAATTGGGCCGCGTCCAGATGCAGGCCCAGCTTGCTGCGTCGCCAGACCACGTCGTCGGCGGTGCGGGCCCACTCGACGTCCATCAGGTAGCGGACCTCGCGCTCGGAGAGGCCCGCGCCGAAGTCCTGGCCGAGATCTTCGAGGGTTTTGGCGTCACCCAGAACGACCTTCGCTCGCGAGCCATAAGCCCGGGCCAGTCGGCGCGCCGTCTCAGGCGTCAGGAACGGATAGGCCGCCGACAGGTCGGCGATGCAGGCGGCCAGACCGCCCTTGCCCAGGTCGCCGCCCGGCAGCGGCTTCGTCGCCGTCCAGCGCGGCTGCCGCGCCCAGTCGATGTGGTGGGAGAGCTTCTCGATCGCCGCTTCGGAAAGGTGGCGATAGGTGGTGATCTTGCCGCCGAACACGTGGACGACCGGCGCCGCGCCCTGCTCGGCGTCCAGCGACAGCACGTAGTCGCGGGTGGCCTCCTGGGCGCTGTCGGCGCCATCGTCCAGCAGGGCCCGCACGCCGGCGTAGCGCCAGACGATCTCGTCCTGCGTGATCGGCTGGGCCAGGTATTCGCCGATGGCTTCGAGCAGGTAGTCGACCTCGCCGTCGGTGGCCCGCACGTCGGCCGGGCCGGCGGTGTGGTCCATGTCGGTGGTGCCGATTAGGGTGAAATCGTCCTGGTACGGAATGGCGAAGACGATGCGGCCGTCGCCGTTCTGGAAGATGAAGGCCCGCGGGTCGATCTTGCGGCGCACGACGATGTGGCTGCCGCGCACCAGGCGCAGGCGGGCGTCGGCATGGGTCGCGGTCAGGCCGGCCACGCCGTCCGCCCAAGGCCCCGCGGCGTTGACCAGCGAGCGCGCGGTGAGGTCCAGCACCTGCCCTGTCCCATCGACCGCCTGCACATGCCACAGGTCGCCTTCGCGCCGGGCCGAGGTCACGCGGGTGCGGGTCAGGATGCGCGCGCCGCGCTCGGCGGCGTCCAAAGCGTTCAGCGTCACCAGGCGGGCGTCGTCGACCTGGCAGTCGGAATATTCGAAGCCGCGCTTGAACTGGGGGTCCAGCACCTTGCCGGCGGGGTCGGTGGCGAAGTCCAGGCTCATGGTGGCCGGCAGGCGCTTGCGGCCGCCGATGTGGTCGTAGAGGAAGAGGCCGATCCGCAGCATCCAGCGCGGCCGCAGCGAGCGGTGATGCGGCAGGATGAACCGCAGGGGCTGGATCAGGTGCGGCGCGATCGCCCACAGCCGCTCGCGCTCCTCCAGCGCCTCGCGCACCAGCTTGAACTCGTAGTGCTCCAGATAGCGCAGGCCGCCGTGGATCAGCTTGGTCGAGGCCGAAGACGTGGCGCCGGCCAGGTCCCCCTGCTCGATCAGCGCCACCCGCGCGCCGCGCCCGGCGGCGTCACGGGCGATGCCGCAGCCATTGACGCCGCCGCCGATGATCAGGAGGTCGAAGGGGGCTTCAAGAGGCATGCGGACTACGCTTCACGGTCAGAGATTGGCCAGCCGCAACGTCGGCAGCCACAGGTGGATCCAGGCCAGGGCCAGCAGATAGGCGCAAGAGGCCATCAGGAACAGCGGCAGGTAACCGACGCCATTGCTCAAGAGCACGCCAGCCAGCTGCAGAACCGCCATGCCCGAGAGGTTCCCGGCCAGGGCGCCCAGGCTGGTGACGGTTCCCACGCGCTGGGCGGGAACGACGTCGGTGATGATGCCGAACACATTGACCGAGAAGCCCTGGTGGGCGGCCAGGGTCAGGCCCAGCAGCAAGGTGGCGATCCAGGCGTTGGGAGCGTGCAGCACCAGGGGCGCCGGGACGACAAGCAGCGCACAGACCAGCATCACCGTCTTGCGCGCCCGGTTGACCGACCAGCCGCTGGCCAGCAGTCGATTGACGACGGCCCCCGCGACCAGCGAGCCGCCAGCGGCGATCAAGTAGATGACGGCCAGCGGAACGGCGAAGTCCTTCATGCTCAGGCCGAACACCCGGTGGAACAGGTCCGGGGTCCAGAACAGCAGGAACCACCAGACCTGATCGAACAGGGCCTTGGCGCCCATGATCGCCCATGTGGCGCGGTCGCTCAGCACGTCGATCCAGCGCACCTTGCTCGGCGCGGCCTGGAGCGGATCGGCCGGGCGCGGCTGGAAGACCTCGGACTGGCCCGCGCCGCTGGCGAACCAGGCGACGACCCACAGCAGGCCCGCGCCGCCGACGAGGGCGAAGGTGTTTCGCCAGCCCACCGCCCCGGCCAGGAACGGCACGAAGAGCGGCGTAACCACCGCCCCGATATTGCCGGCGGCGTTGAACAGGCCCAGGGCCATGGAGCGCGACTTGGCGTCAAAGGCCGCCGTGATGGTCTTGATCCCCGTCGGGGTGCCCAGAGCCTCGGTCGCGCCCAGCGCCACCCGGGCCGCCGTGAACTGCGCCACCGTGTGGGCCAGGCCGTGGGCCATGGCCGCCAGGCTCCAGGAGCCGACGGCCAGCGGGTTGGCGACCTTCAGCCCCACCCGGTCGGTGAACCAGCCGGTGAACAGGAAGGCGATGGCGGCCGACAGCTGGAACGTCGCGGCCAGGTGGCCGTAGTCGGCGTCCGTCCAGTGCAGGTCTTCCTGCAGCATCGGCTTGAGGATCGCGATGATCTGCCGGTCGGCATAGTTGAGGATGCTGGCGACGATCAGCAGGCCCAGCAGAAAGCGGCGGTCGAGCTTGAAGGTCATCACAGCGTCCTGAGCTCGCGGAACAGCGCCGCATCGGCCGCGTCGCCACGGTAGTAGACGGGCGGCTTGCCGAAGGGCGCGGGGGTGTCGACGGCCTGGCCGCCGGCGAAGACCTGGCCCGACCAGGCGTGCACCCAGTCGGCCCCGGCGGGCAGATAGACCGAGCGCGCCTTGCGGCCCTCCTCGATCACCGGCGCGACCAGCAGGTCGCGTCCGAACAGGTACTGGGTCTGCTCCGCATAGGTCGCCGGATCGTCCTCGTGGTGCAGGAACAGCGGCCGCTGCAGCGGCAGCCCCTGCCCGCTGGCCTCATCGCGAAGGCTGCGGATATAGGGCGCCAAGTGACGGTAGACCTTGGTCATCCGGGCGAAATTGGCCAGCACCTCGGGGTCCTGGTCCAGCTGCAGGTTCTGGTCGGGCCGGTTGCCCTCGTGCGAGCGCATGACGGCGGTGAAGGCGGCCATCTCGCTCCAGCGCATCAGGAGCTCGGCGGTGCGGACATTGCCGAACAGGCTGGTGTACCCGCCGATGTCGCTGTGGTGATAGGCGTTGCCCAGCAGGCCCGAGGACAGGGCTGCGACGATCACCGTGCCGATGCCGTCGTGGCGCGAGAAGTCCACCGACTGGTCGCCGGCCCACAGCAGCGGGCAGTAGCGCTGCACGCCGGTATAGCCCGCACGCATGAAGAACATGGTGTCGTCGGTCTTGCCCCGGCTGGCGACGGCGTCGGCATTGACCTTGGCCCACAGGGTCGGCCAGGCGTTGTGCATCAGCATGCCGTCGACGCCATTGGCCAGGCGCACGTCGGTGGGCAGGTACTCGCCGAAGTCCGCCATCCAGCCCGACAGGCCAAAGTCCAGCATCTGCTGGCCGATGACGGCCTCGGCGAACCACTCCGCCGCCGCTGGATTGGTGAAGTCCACGACGCCGCAGTCGAACTCGCCGAAGTCGACGATGTAGGGTTCGTCGGCGTCCAGGCGCAGGGCCAGATAGCCGGCGTCCTTGGCCACTGGATAGAGGTCGCCGTCGACGCAGAGATAGGGGTTTACATAGCCCAGGAAGCGGATGTCGCGCTGGGCCAGCTCGGCGATCTTGCGGTCGAGGCCCGGATACCGGCTCTCGTTCCACTTCCAGTTCCAGAACAGGCGCTTGCCAAACGAGGTGATGCGCAGGCCCACCCAGTCCTCGCACCACAGGCCCGAGATGGCGACGTCCGCCTTCTCGTAGGCCTCCAGGCGCTGAAAGCTCTCGTCGCCCTGCTTGAGGCCGATGATCGCGCCGTTCAGCACCCAGTCCGGCAGCGGCGGCTGGCGGCCGAAGCGCATGGACAGCGCGCCAACCAGGTCGACGAAGCTGCCCCCAGTGAAGATCTCGATCCGCTCGGGGACTTCCCAGACCTCGATCTCGTGGAAGGCGTCGTGGCGGAAGTCGAACACCGCATAGGCCGTGGTCTCGACGTGCAGCGCGTAGCGGCGCGAGGAGATGAAGGTCGGCTGCGGATAGTTGGTGTGGAAATAGTCGCCGCCGGCTCCGACCTGGTCGGCCATCCAGGTGATCTGGGTGGACTTGTCGCGGCCGACGCCCGGCTCGGAGGTCCACAGCGGGAACTGCCGGCCGCGCAGGTCGAAATAGGAGAGCTGTTCGCCAGCGCCCCAGACGTTCTCGCCCGCCTCACCCACCAGGCGCAGCCAAAGGCGGTTGATCGGGGCGGCGCCGGCGACCAGGGTCACGTGGCCGTTCGCGAAGACCTCCAGCGCCAGACGCTCGGCAGAGCCGGTCTCGGCGGCGAAGCCGATGCGAACGCGGTCGCCTTGAATGTCGGCGGTCGCGGCGCGCAGGGCCACGCGCTCGGTGACGTAGTCGGAGATGGCGAAGTTGCCGCGGGCCATCTTCACATCGGCCTCGCCCCTGCCGACGAACAGGCACGGCGCGTCGGCGGTGTGGCGCAGGATCTCGCGCCCCGCAGCGCGCAGGACGAAGCCGTCGGTCAGGGAAATGTACTCGAGCACCTTGGCCTCCGCCCCGAACACGCCACTCGGCGCGATCGTCGAAAAAGAAAGGGCGGACCCGGCCGGAATGAGAGAAACCGGGTCCGCAGGGGGGAACGTCAGTTGAAGTTGTAGCGGAGGCTGGCGCCGAAATAGCGCTCGGCGTCACGCGGCGTGATCTGGCGCATGAACGCCGTGCCGTTCGGGATGCGGTTGATCACGAAGTGCTGGTCGGTGAGGTTCTTGCCGATCAGGGCCAGGCGCAGCTTCTGGTCCTTGCTGACCAGGGCGACGCTGGCGTCGATCGTGCCGTAACCCTTCTGGATGGCGTACGGGTTCTGGTTGATATCGAAGCCCATCTTGCTCTGGTATTGCGCGCCGACATTGAAATCCAAGTCGAACTTCTGGCCTTCCAGCGGCACGAAGTAGCTCGTGTTGACCGACACCTTGTGCTTCGACGACAGCGGCAGCGGCTTGCCGTTGATCGCCAGGGCCGAGCAGGTCCCGATGGCCGGGCATTTGAACTGGTCGATCCTGGCGTCGATATAGGCGTAGCCGCCCGTGAACCGCAGGTTCTTCACCGGCTCGAACACGAAGTCGGCCTCGACGCCCTTGGTCTTGATGGTGCCGGCGTTGGTCAGGCGCGAGACCACCGTGGTGCCGATCACGTCCAGATTGGTGGCCTGGAAGTTGTTGTAGGTCGTGTTGAACGCCGCCAGGTTCAGCACCAGACGGCCGTCCAGCAGACGCGACTTCATGCCGACCTCGTAGGCGTTCGAGGTTTCGGGCGCGATGCCGAAATTGTCCGTGGCCTGCATGTTGAAGAACACGTTCATCGCCGGGCCCTTGTAGCCCCGGGTATAGCTGCCATAGGCCATGATCACCGGCGTGATGTCGTACTGCGCGCCGACCTTGCCCGACCAGCCGCTGGCGTCGGTGCCGCCCGTGCCCGAGAAGGTCGGGTTGACGCCGCTCAACGCGGCCGCGCCAGAAGTGCGCAGGCGACGGTGGACGAAGTCGATGCTGTCATGCGTCCAGCGCGCGCCGATGAGGCCGCGGAAGCGCTCGCTGAAGTTCAGCGTGCCCTGGCCGAAGGTGGCGTAGTTCTCGAGCGTGGTCTGGAACTCGCCGATGCCGGAATTGGCCGTGTAGGTCGAAGCGCCGGGCGAGCACGGCGTCGCCGTTCCTAGCGCACCGAGGGTCACCGGGGCCAGAGTCGAGGCGGTGCACGAGGTCACCGTGCGGATGAAGTAGTTGCTCTCCCAGGTATGGTAATAATAGAGGCCCGCCACGTATTCGAAGAAGTGGCCCAGCGGCGAGGCAATGCGCAGTTCCTGCGTGAACTGGTCGAAGTTCAGACGGCCATAGTCCTGGGTGCGGATGTCGGCGGCCAGAGCGCCGGTGGCCACGTAGCTGGGCGAGTCCGAACGGAAGTCGCCGTCGCGGCCCTGGGCGTTCTTCCAGTTCCGATAGGCGGTGATCGAGGTCAGGGTGTACTCGCCGACCGACCAGTTCACCTGGGCCGAGAAGCCGCTGTTGATGTCCTTGGTGAACGGCGACTGGTCGTTGTCGATGTCCTTGTTGGTGTCGTTCGGCGTCAGCGGCTTCAGCGACGGCAGGAAGACGTTGTCGTTGTAGGCGCTGGAGAACACCGTGCCGATGCTGTCGGCATAGCCGCTGTCGACATTGTGCGAGTAGTCGGCGATCAGGTCGACGGTCAGGTCGTCGGTGGGCTTCCAGCGCAGGCGGCCGCGCAGGCCGTTGTGCTCGTAGCCGTTGACGTCCTTGCCGTTGAAGACGTTCTTGCCGTTGCCGTCATAGTGGCTGAAGAAGCCGGCCAGCGAGCCGGCCAGGGTGTCCGACAGCGGACCCGAGACGGCGCCGCGCAGGCGGTATTCGTTGCCCTGGTAGTAGGCCGCGTCGAGATAGCCCGCCTTCTCCTGGCTGGGCGCGCGGGTGATCAGGCTGATGACGCCGGCCGAGGCGTTCTTGCCAAACAGCGTGCCTTGCGGACCGCGCAGGATCTCGACCCGCTCCAGGTCCAGGAAGTCGGCGGTGGCCTGGCCGCTGCGGGCGTAGACCACGCCGTCCACCACCATCGACACTGACGGCTCGACGCCCGAGGCGAACGAGACCGTGCCGACGCCGCGGACGGTCAGGGCGGAGTCCTTGTTGGTGTTGCCCTTCCGGAAAGTCAGGGCCGGCGCCATCTGGATCAGCTGCTCGGGCGAATTGACGTTGGCCCGTTCCATGGCCTGGCCGCTGACGACGCTGATGGCGATCGGCACCTTCTGGACGTTCTCGGACCGCTTCTGGGCGGTGACGATCACCTCCTCGATGACCGGCGCGTCCCCGGTGGATTGAGACTGAGCCCAGGCCGAAGTCGCCGGCAGCAAGGCGAGCGTGAGCGCCATGGCGGCGCCGCTCATCATCACGACGCGATGGTTACGCGTGTTCATTGGTTACCCTCCCTTTTTAATTCCCACCTTTTTGGTGGGTGTTATGTGCCCCTCGAGGAGGCGTTGGTCTTCCTAGAAAAACTGGGTCGTCCTTCAGCGCCTCATGCCGACAGCTTCAGGCGCAGGAAGTCGGCCACCTGGTCGCCAACCATGGTCAATTGGGTGACCGCCGACGCGTCGTCGCAGGCGCCGTCCTCGCCGAAGCGAGAGACCTGGCTGTTGATCGCCGCCGCCATCGGCGTGGGCCAACCGCGCAGGGCGTGGACGATGGAGCGCAGGGTGGCGATGGTGCTGCCCGTCGCCTGCCAGCCATAGGCGGTGACGACCAGGCCGACCGGAATGCCGCTGAGATAGACGCGCCCGTCGCGAGCGGTTTCCTCCAAGAGATCCAGGGCGTTCTTGATCGCGCCCGAGATGCTGCCGTGATAGCCCGGCGAGGCGATGATCACGCCGTCGGCCCGACGTATGGCCTCGACGAAGTCCAGCTCCCGCGGCGTGCGCGAGGCGGCCTTGGGCAGGTACATCGGCAGCTCGCCCAGGAATTCGCCGCCGAACATCCGGGTCTCGACGCCGCGCGCCTCGACCGCCTTCAGCGCGATGGCCAAGGCTCGCTCGGTGGACGAGCTGGTTCCGGCCACGCCGCCTAGACCGACGACGAACGGCCGACCGCTATTGGACTGGGAAGGCATGGCGGCTGCTCTCCCCTCGCCCTAGACCAGCGGCCCGTGGTCGATGTGCGGCAGCACGTGACGGGCGAACAGATCCGCCTCGGCCGCGTGCGGATAGCCTGACAGGATGAAGGCCTCGATGCCCATGTCGCGGTAGTCGTTCAGCTTGGCCAGAACCTGGTCCGGGTCGCCGACGATCGCCGCGCCGCAGCCCGAGCGGGCGCGGCCAACGCCGGTCCAGAGGTTGGCCTCCGCATAGCCGTCGTCCTTGGCGCTCTCGCGCAGAGCGGCTTGAGCGGCGACCCCGGCCGAGGCCGAGTCCAGCGACTTGGCGCGGATGGCCGCGCCCTGCTCGGCGTCCAGCTTGCTCAGCAGGCGGTCGGCGGCCGTGCGGGCCTCGCTCTCGGTGTCGCGGACCACGACGTGGGCGCGGTAGCCGTAGCGCAGGGCGCGGCCGTACTTGGCGGCGCGGGCGGTCATGTCGGCCATGATCTCGGCGACAACTTCCTTGCGGTCGGGCCACATCAGGAAGACGTCGCAGCCCTTGGCGGCGGCCTCGCGGGCGTCCTCCGACAGGCCGCCGAAATAGAGCAGCGGCGCCTTGCCCGAGACCGTGGTGATGCGCGGCGGGTCCAGCTTCAGGGTCCAGAACTCGCCCTGATGGTCGAGGCTTTCGCCGTTCAGCATGGTCTTGAGGATGCTCATCGCCTCGACGGTGCGGGCGTAGCGCGGGGCCGAGGCCAGCTTCTCGCCCGGCATGTCCGAGGAGATGATGTTGACGGTCAGGCGGCCGCCCAGCATCCGGTCGATGGTGGCGATCTGGCGGGCCAGTTGCGGCGGCCACATCTCGCCGATCCGCGTGGCCATCAAGAGACGCATGCGCTTGAGCAGCGGCGCGACGCCGGCGGCGAAGGCGGTCGTGTCGACGCCCAGCTCGTAGCCCGACGGCAGCAGGATGTTGTCGAAGCCGCCGCTCTCGGCCTGCAGGACGATGTCGCGGCAGTGCTCCCAGCTGGACTTCAGCTTGGGGTCGGGAACGCCCAGGAATTCGTAGTCGTCATCGCACAGCGCGGAGAACCAGCTGATCTCACAGGGCTTGTTGGTCACGGCAGATTAGCTCCCATGGAAGCGACGAGGACGCGGTACCAGTCGGCGCGGGTCCAGCGCGGCTTGTAGGCGTCAGGGATTTCGGCGATGCGGGCCACGGTCTGCGAGCCCACGATCGGGATGGGCTGGGCCGGATGGGCCATGATCCAGCTGTAGGCCGCCGCGGTGCGCGAAACGCCAGCGGTCTCGGCCACCTCGTCCAGGACGGCGGCGACGGCGCGGCTGCGCTCATCCTGCGGGTCGGCGATACGGCCGCCGCCCAGCGGGGACCAGGCCAGCACGGCCATGTCGCGGCCCATGGCCTGGTCCAGCACGCCGTCGAACAGCGGGCCATAGGCTAGCGGCGAGAACTCCGGCTGGTGCGAGACGATCGGCAGCGACAGATGCGCGGCCAGGGCCTCGACCTGCGCGGGCGTGTAGTTGGAGACGCCGACCGCACCGATCTTGCCGGCCTTGTGCGCAGCCTCCAGCGCGTGAGCGATCTTGGCCGGATGGGTCAGCATGTCGGGGCGATGGATCTGCCACAGCGCCACGTGATCCACGCCCAGGCGGGTCAGAGACGCATCGATGGCGCTCTCCAGATAGGCCGGGCTGGAGTCGTAGGGCACGCCTGGGATGATGCCGCCCTTGGTGGCGATCACCATGCGCTGGGCCAGAGACGGCGTGGCGGCCAGCACCTGCCCCAGCAACGCCTCGGACGCACCGAATGCCTCGCCATTGTCGGGGCCGTAGATGTCGGCCGTGTCGAACAGGGTGACGCCGGCGTCCAGGGCCGCTTCGACCAGGCCTCGCGCCGCGGCGACGTTTGCTCCCCGGAAACGCCACATGCCCCAGGCCACCGAGGAAATCTCGGGACCATCGGCGTGGAGGCGGCGCGTCGGCGGGGGCGTGTCGAGGTATGTCATCGTTGTCATATTACGCACGTTTGAATGTCTGGCAACGGTGGTTTTTCAGTGACCTCCGCACGTAAGGCGGCGAACCCGCAACCGAGAATTCCAGTCAACACTCTGAAATACGGCCATTATTTTCACATATCGGCACATTTCGGAATTCCGGGCAGACTTGCTCATGTTCGCGAATATGATAACGGTGTCAGAACAAGACCGTGGACGCTAAAGCGGCTAGTCAGCTCGGTTTCGGGGAGAATGATGGTTCGGATCACGACTTACGCGCCGGGATTGGCGGTCGCCGGCCTGGCGACCCTGGCCGCGGCCTATGTGTCCGACCATTACGGCGCGCCGCTGACCCTGATGTGCCTGCTGTTTGGCCTGTCGATGAACTTCCTCAGCGTCGATTCGCGGCTCGAGCCCGGCCTGACCATCGCGTCGCGCACCTTGCTGCGCTGGGGCATCGTGCTGGTCGCCGCTCGCGTCACCTTCGGACAGATCGCCCAGTTGGGCCCGCAGGCCCTGGTCTCGATCGTCATCATCGTCGCCCTGACCCTGGGCTGCGGCGTGGTCGCCGCACGGCGGATGGGCTTCTCGCCGGCCTTCGGCGCCCTGTGCGGGGGAGCTGTGGCGATCTGCGGCGCCTCGGCGGCCATGGCCTTCGCCAGCCTGCTGGGCGAAAAGCGTATCCAGCAGGCCCAGTTGACCCTGGTGCTGGTCGGCATCTCGGCCTGTAGCGCGACAGCCATGGCGCTCTACCCCGCCCTCGCCCACCATCTGCACCTCAGCGACCTGCAGGCCGGCTTCATGCTGGGGGCCTCGATCCACGACGTCGCCCAGGCCCTGGGCGCCGGATACAGCTTCTCGCCCGCCGCCGGTGAGACCGCCGCCATCGTCAAGCTGACCCGCGTGGCGCTGCTGGCGCCGGCCATGGCCGTGGTCGCTCTGTTCATTCCCAAGGATGCGGATGCGAAGATCTCGACGCCCATCCTGCCCTGGTTCGTGATCGGCTTCTTCGGGGTGGCGGCGATCAACTCCATCGGCCTGATCCCCCACGCCGCCGCCGACGCCGCCGGCAAGGGCGCCACGGCGCTGCTGGCTTGCGCGGTGACCGCCACCGGCGTGCGCTCGAACATGCAGTCCCTGACCCAGAACGGCTGGCGGCCGCTGCTGGCGATCCTGGCGGCGTCGTTGGTGGCGCTAGCGCTGAGCGCGTCCGCCGCGGCCTTCGTGATCCACGCCTAGCCGGCAGGAGCCTTGCTGGGCGGAGCGGTCGAGCCGCGCAGCACAAGCTCGTGCGCCAGACGCCGATTGACCGGCCCCTCGACGCCTTCGAATAGCAGGCTCGCGGCCGCATGGGCCAGTTGCCGGGTCGGCTGGCGCACCGTGGTCAGGGGCGGCCATAGCTGGCTGGCCAGGGCGGTGTCGTCGAAACCGGCCACCGACAGCTCACCCGGCAAGGCGATGCCGCGGCGGTGGGCCACGGTCAGTACGCCGGCGGCCATGTCGTCATTGCTGGCGAAGATCGCCGTCGGCGGGATCGGCAGGTCCAGCATGGCGTCCGCCGCCGCCTCGCCCGAGGCGAAGTCGAAGAAGCCCTGACGCACATAGCGCGGCTCGTAAGGCAGACCCGCCCGGTCCAGCGCCCGGCGATAGCCGAAGAGCCGCAGGTCGCTGGCCGTATGGTTCACGTGGCCGATGATGAAGCCGATCCGCTTGTGGCCCAGCGAGATCAGATGGCTGGTCATGTCGTCGGCGGCCTGGACGTCGTCCATCGACACCGAGGGGCTGCGGCCGTGGTCCGTGCCCGGCGAGATCCGCACATAGGGCACGCCGCGACGGTCCAGCTCCTCCAGCGCCGCCACGTTGTCGGTGACCGGCGAGGACAGGATCACCCCGTCGACCTGGGTCTGGTCGATCAGCCCGCCGATCTCCGCCGCCAAGGTCGACGAGGCCGCGTCGCTGGGCTGGGCCAGCAGACGCACACCCTCCTCGATGCAGCGCTCCCAGATGCCGGTCTGGATCTGGTGGATGTAGTGGGGGCTGTGGTTGTCGTAGATCAGCGCGATCTGGTGGCTGCGCTTGCCGGCCAGCATCCGCGCCGCGGCGCTGGGCTGGAAGCTCAGCGCCTCGATCGCCGCCTCGACCCGCTGACGAACCTCGTCGGAGACATACTTCTCGCGATTGAGGACGCGCGACACGGTCTTGGTCGAGACACCCGCGCGGGCCGAAACGTCCTTGATCGTCGCACGCATAGTCGGGATTCGCCTCGCGGTAAGGCAGCATTGCTATCGGCTGCGGCGCCGACCTTCAATGTTTTCAGTCGCCAGGCGCGATGGCGCGCCCTTCGCGAAGGAAGCCGAAGACCAGCCGCAGGATCGCCGCCTCGAACTCGGCCGCGCCCAGGAGCGGAGAGCCTTGCAGCGTCGCTTGTCGCAAGGTCTCGAACACGGCGTGGGTCAGGACGAAAAGCTCACTCTCGCTGAGCGGAGGATGGCCAGGACCGGCAGCCTCCGCCCAGATGGCGTGAATGGCCAGGGCGACCGTATTGGCCGGCGCTGGCAGCCCCTGGGCGGCGACCACGCGCAGTAGCGCTTGGATCAGCCGCCGTTCCGGCATCCGATGCACGTTGAAAGCCTGGTGCAAGGCGGTGACGATGCGGCCGATCCTGGCCTCGGCGCTCTCCCCGCTCCCCTCGACCAGCACGGCCCGGACGCGGCGCTCCACCGCCTCGCGCTGCCGCTCGATCAAGGCCAGGACGATCGCCTCCCGGTTCGGGAAGTACTGGTAGATCGTGCCGACCGAGAAGCCCGCCTTGCGCGCCAGGTAGTTGGTGGTCAGGCGCTCGCTGCCCTCCTCCGCCAGAATCTGAGCGGTGGCTTCCAGGATGGTCTCGATCGTTCGCTTCGCCCGGGCTTGGGACGGCGTTTTGCGAGCTAAATCAGGCGTCTGGCCTTCCGACATGGCGAGCGCCTCCGACGCCTTGAAAGCGAGTCCGAAAACTGAGCGATGCTCAACATACTGCATCCCGAGCCACGGGTAAGCAGGGTCGAGTTCATGAGCAAAGCGCCAACCACCGCCAGCCGCCGCCACATCGGCGTGGCCCTGGCCGCCTTCGCCGCAACGGCCGCGGCCGTCGTCGCCGGGCCCTTGCTGGCCAAGACGCGCTATGTCGATCCGTATCATGAGAAGGTCGCCGCCGCCGGCTATGTCCGCAAGACGGCCCAGGTCGGCGACGTCACGCTGAGCTATGCCGAGGGGCCCGACAACGGCCCGCCGCTGGTGCTGCTGCACGCTCAGCTGCTGGACTGGTTCAGCTACAGCCGGGTGCTGCCGGAACTGGCCAAGTCGTACCATGTCTACGACATCGACTATCCCGGCCACGGCGAGACGAAGACGCCACCCGACTATCCGATGACCGCCAACCGGATCGGCGCGGACCTCAGCGCCTTCATCGCCAAGGAGATCGGCCAACCGGTCTATGTGACGGGCAACTCGTCAGGCGGCTTGCTGACCCTGTGGCTGGCGGCCAACCGGCCCGAGCAGGTCCGCAAGGCGCTGCTGGAGGACCCGCCCCTGTTCGCGGCGGAGTATCCCCGCATCAAGCAGACCGTCGCCTACCGGGCGTTCGCGACCAGCGCCTCGGCGACCAAGGACCATCCGGACGACTTCCTGCTGTACTGGATCGACGGCAACGCCGCCTTCTTCCGCAAGCACGTCGGCCCAGGCGCGGCCTTCATCCTCACCCAAGGCGTCAAGGCCGCCCGGCGCGCCAACCCAGGCCAGCCGGTAGAAATCGGCCTGGTGAAGAACGACACGGTGCGGATGATGCTGCGAGGCCTGGATCAGTACGATCCCCGCTTCGGCGCGGCCTTCTACGACGGGACCTGGAACCAGGGCTTCGACCATGCCGAAGCGTTGGCGAAGGTCCAGTGCCCGGTCCTGCTGATGCACGCCAAGTACGAGATCCTGTCCGACGGCGTCCTGAACGGCGCCCTGGACCAGGCCGACGCCGATCGCGCCATGAGCCTGCTCAAGCACAGCCAGTACCTGAAGGTCGACGCCACCCACGTGGTCAATCTCGATAAGCCGGACGCGTTCATCGCCGCGGTGCAGGACTTCCTGCGGGATTGAGCGTCGAAGAACGCGGAAAGGTGACTATTTAGTCAAAACATTTGCAGCCGGCCCAGCTCAGCGATAAGGTGACCTCAAGTGACCAAATAGTCACATTGGGAGGGAAACATGAAAACGCTGGGCAACCTTGCCTTGATCACGCCGCTCATCCTCATGAGCGCCACGGGGGCCTATGCCCGCGAGACGGCGGCGCCGACGAACCGCCCCGAGGCCAACGTCATTCCCGAGGTCGTGGTCACCGCCCGCAAACGCAGCGAGACGGCCCAGTCGGTCCCCGCCACCGTCCAGGTGGTCGACCAGGAAAAGCTCGAGCGCGCGGCGGTCTCCAGCTTCCGCGACCTGACTCGGGTCGCGCCGGGGCTGAACATCTCAAACGCGCCCAGCCCCAACCAATTCGCCGTCACCATCCGCGGCCTGGGCTCCAAGCCCGGCAACCCGTCGTTCGACAGCTCGGTGTCGCTGTTCGTCGACGGCGTCTTCACGCCCCGGGCGCGCGAGTTCTCCACGGCGCTGTTCGACATCAAGGGGCTGGAGATGATCCGCGGCACCCAGGCCGCCCTGCTCGGCAAGAACACCAGCCTTGGCGCGGTCAACCTGATCACCCGCAAGCCGGGCGAGACCTTCGCCGCCGATGTCCGCTATCTGCACGAATTCGAGCTGGGCTCGGACCGGATCGAGGGCGGGATCGACCTGCCGGTCAGCGACACCCTGAAGGTCCGCGTCTCGGGCCTCTACAACGACGAGACCGGGCCGATGCGCGACCGCATCAGCGGCCAGAGGGGCGACAGCACCGTCGCCAAGGCCGGACGCATCGTGGCGGCCTGGACCCCCACCGACAGCGTCGACGTCACCGCCACCTATCAGCTGCAGAAGAGCAAGTCGCACGGCCCCAACGCCGAGTTCATCAGCTACACCGCCATCGCCCAGGCCCTGGCGGCGGCCGGGGGCTATCCGGGCTCGCTGGATGCGAACCGCGATTACCAGACGGCCATGTACTCGCCGGCCATCGGCGGGGCCAGCAAGGGCGAGCTGGACGCCCAGCGCGCCGCCGTCACCGTCAACTGGAAGCTGGGCGACTACATCCTGACCTCGCAGACCGGCTTCACCGGCTCCAAGAACACCGCCCAGGGCAACGTGGCCTATGTGCCAGGGAACCTGGCCCTGCAGTATCTCGACGACAAGTCGTGGCAGTTCACCCAGGAAGTGCGACTGGTCTCGCCCGTCGGCCGCCGGCTCGAATACATCGTCGGCGCGCTCTATCTGGACGGCCGCTATCGCAACGACACGCTGCAGACCACGCGCTATCCAGCCGCCGCCCCGGGCGCGCCGGCCATCGCCGGCTCGGAGAACACGCACTTCGACCAGACCAACAAGGCCTACTCGGTCTTCGGCCAGGCCAACTACACGGTCGTCGGCGCGCTGAAGCTGAACACGGGCCTGCGCTTCACCAAGGAAGACAAGGACGTCGACATGGGCCGGGCCATCCTGGTTCCCGGCGCCTATGCGGCCGTCATGCCGCCCTTCGCGCCGTTCAGCCAGTCGCGCTCGGAAGAGAGCACCGACGGCTCGGTGGGCCTCAGCTACGCCGTGTCGCCGACCCTGCTGGTCTACGGCTCTTGGGGCCAAGGCACCAAGGCCGGCGGCTTCGCCCAGGCCGCCTCGCTGCTGAACAAGTCGGCCTACGAGCCTGAGGTCGCCAAGACCACCGAGGGCGGCTTCAAGCTGCAGCTGGACCAGCGCCGCTGGACGATCAACGGCGCGGTGTTCCACACCACGGTGAAGGACTTCCAGCAGGTCACCTTCAACGGCACGAACTTCCTGGTCACCAACACCGACCTGAAGTCGAACGGCTTCGAGACGCAGATCCTGTGGGCCGCAGCGCCGGGCCTGGGGATCTTCTGGAACAACACCTACGCCAAGGCCCAGGACACCCGCGTCGGCGGCGACATCGCCTTCGCACCGCGCTGGCAGGGCATCGTCGGAGCGTCGATCACGCGTCCGGTGTTCGACGGGCTGCGCGCCAGCGTCGACTTCGATCTGGAATACCGCTCCAGCCAAGCCGCCCAGGAGAAAGGCGTGGCCGTGCCGCGCATCGAGGCCTCGCAGCGGTTCAACGCCAGCATCGGCCTGGGCTCGCCGGCCCAGGGCTGGGACATCCGCCTGATCGGCAAGAACCTGAACGACGAGCATGCCCTGGGCTTCCTGTTCCCCGCCCCGCTGATGGGAGCCGGCAATGTCGTCGGCATCCCGACCAACCCGCGCACCGTCGCGCTGCAACTGAGCCTCAAGCGCTAGCCCCTGGAGACGAGCCCGCCATGATCACGCTCTACCACGCGCCCATGGCGTGCTCGCTGGCCAGTCGCCTGGCCCTGGTCGCCGCCGACTTGCCGCACGAGGTCCGCCTCGTCGACACCGGCGGCGGCGAGACCCGCACGGCCGAGTACCTGGCGATCAATCCGGCCGGCAAGGTCCCGGCCCTGTCGGTGGACGGCCAGATCGTCACGGAGTCGGCGGCGATCCTGCCGTTGATCGCCGACCTCGCGCCGGCGGCCGGGCTGATGCCCAGCGAACCGGTGGCCCGTGCTCAGGCCCAGGCGCTACTGGGCTTCATCGCCAGCACCGTGCATCCGCCCTTCACGCGCGCCATGTTTCCCGAGCGCTTCACCGACGGCGGCGATCCCGCGCCGGTGCGCGAGGCGGCGATCGCGTCGCTGACCCAGGCGCTGGGCGTGCTCGAGGCCCGCCTTGGCGACCGCGCCACCTTGCTGGACGCCTTCAGCGTCTGCGACTTGTACGCCGCTGTGTTCCTGGCCTGGCGCATGGCCCCGGCCGTGCAAGGCCGCCTGCCCGCCTTCCCGGCTCTCGATCGCCTGCAGGCCGGCGTCTTCTCGCGGCCCGAGATGGGCGCGATCCTGATGCAGGATTTGGCCCAGCGACAAGCCGCCCACAGCTGACAAAAAGAAGGGCGCGGCCGAAGCCGCGCCCCTAGTCCGAGAGTTCTCGGCGTCTTCAGAACGTGTCGAGATCCTTGGCGAAGGTGATCGGGCCGCCGTACTGGCTGGCGATCGTGGCCTTGGCGCCGTCGAGTTCGCTGTCCAGCAGCGAGTTGTGCGTCACCACCAGAGCCTTGGCGCCGCAACGCTGGGCCAGCAGGCCCACCTCCTTGGGCGACAGGTGCTCCTTGGCGAAGTGGGCGGTGACGAACTGCAGGGCGGCCTTGGGCACGTCCGGCCGCAGCGCCGCGATCTTGGCCAAGGCCAGGTCCGGATCCATGATCTCGCTGACCAGGAGATCGGCGCCCTTGCACAGGGCCTCGACCTTGGGGCTGGGCCCGGTGTCGCCGGTATAGAGGATCGAGCGCCCCGGCGCGTCGAACCGGAAGGACAGCGCCTCGCTGCCGCCGGTGGACGGCAGCTCGACGAAGTGGCTGTTGCTGGTCGCCGTCACCTTGACCGATCCGATGCTGAACACCGCGCCGTCGGCGATCTCGACCACCTTGACCTTGTCCGAGGGCTTGCCGTCCAGGCCGCGGATCGACGAGCTGACGATGCCGCCCGGCTCCATGGCCGCCAGCAGGCCGTCGACGGTCTGCTTCGTGCCGGGCGGCCCGTAGATCGTCAGCACGCCGCCGTCATTGGCCTGGTAGCGCAGGCTCATCAACGCGAAGAGGCCGGCGGTATGGTCGAAGTGCAGGTGACTGATGACCACGGCCTGGACCAACCCCGCGCGCACGCCGGCCTTGGCCAGCTGCTCGGCCGCGCCGTCGCCGACGTCGGCCAGGATAACCTGGTCGCCATAGCGCACCAGGTTGGCCGGTTGGGATCGCTGCGGATTGGGAATGGGTCCGGAATTGGTGCCAAGGGTGGTGAAGCTCAGCTTCGACTCGGCGGCCCCGGCGGGCGCGGCGCTCAGCAGCGCCGTCGCGGCGCAGGCCAGAAGCGCGGCGCGCCATCCGACACGTGGGGTCATGGTCTTCCTCCCGTTTGTTGTTGGCGGCACAGTCCCCGATAGTGACCATTTAGTCAATCATGGACCCACACTCTCCGCTTGACCCGGCTCCGAACGCACTCGTACAAAGGTGACCAATAAGTCATTATAAGGGTGGAAACGATGATCAAGGTCGAGGATGTCGCGCATGTGACGTTCCGCGCGCCGGACCTGGAGCGCATGCAGCGCTTCCTGGAGGATTTCGGCCTGCGTCCCTGGCGTGACGGCGATCGGCTGTACGCCCGCGGCCTGGGCTCCGCCCCCTATGTCCACATGACCGAGCTGGGCGAGCCGGGCTTCGTCGCCCTGGGCTTGCGCGCCGCCTCGATCGAGGACCTGCAGGCCCTGGCCGCCCAGGAAGGCGTCGAGCCCGAGGCCAGCGACCGCCCGGGCGGCGGCCTGATCCTGACCCTGACCGATCCCGACGGTCACAAGGTCGAGGTGGTGGCCGGCCAGGCGCCCGTCGACGCGCTCGGCCTGCCCGGCGCCGTGGCCTGGAACGACGCCCGCGAGAAGCGCCGCCTGCGCGAGACCAAGCGGACCGGCGCGGCGCCGGCCAATGTCGTGCGCCTGGGCCACTGCGTGCTCAGCGTCTCGGACTTCCGCACGTCAGAGGCCTGGTACAAGGAGCGCTTCGGCTTCATCACCTCCGACGAGATCGCCGTCGCACCGGAGATGTCGATCGGCGCCTTCATGCGCTGCGACCGGGGCGACATCCCGACCGACCACCACACCCTGTTCCTGCTGCAGGCCCCGACCGGGCCGGGCTTCCACCACGCCGCCTTCGAGGTTCTGGACGTCGACGACCTGATGGTCGGCCACGCCAAGCTGAAGGCCGGCGGCTGGACGCCGGAATGGGGCGTGGGCCGTCACCTGCTGGGCAGCCAGGTCTTCGACTACTGGAAGGACCCCTGGGGCCACACCCTGGAGCACTGGACGGACGGCGACCTCTTCACCGCCGCCGATGGCTCGCGCACCGCCACCCTGCCCGACCTCCTCGCCGTGCAATGGGGTCCGTCCCCGTCGTTCGGCGGCTGAACCTTTCGAGACAACGCCATGAAACTCGCCACCTTTTCCGCCGGCGGCGCGCCGGAACTCGGCCTCGTGTCCGACGGCCGCATCGCCTCGCTGTCGCGCGCGGCGCCCAGCCTGGCCGTCGACATGACAGACCTTATCGCCCGCTGGCCGACGCTCGAGGCAGAGGTCCGCCGCATCGACGCCGACGCGTCCGCCGAAAGCCTCGCCTTGGCCGACGTGGTCCTGCAGGCCCCGATCCGCCGCCCCGGCAAGATCATGGCCATCGGCCTGAACTACGCCGACCACATCGAAGAGAGCAAAATGGAGACCCCCAAGATCCAGGTGTGGTTCTCCAAGGCCCCGACCTGCGCCAACGGGCCCTATGACGACATCCAGATCCCCAAGGTCTCGCCCTTCGTCGACTACGAGGCCGAACTGGTGGCCGTGGTCGGCCAGGGCGGCAAGCACATCGCCGCCGGCGACGCGTCCAAGGCGCTGTTCGGCTTCTGCTGCGGCAACGACGTGACCGAGCGCATGTGGCAGCACCGCGTGCCGCAATGGGTGCTGGGCAAGTCGTTCGACAGCCACGCCCCGTTCGGTCCCTGGATCACCACCCTGGACGAGGCGCCGGACCCGCACGGCCGCGCCATCCGCTGCCTGATCAATGGCGAGGTCCGCCAAAACTCCAACACCGAGCATCTGGTGTTCAATGTCTGGGACCAGATTGAGCACCTCTCCCAGGCCATGACCCTGGAGCCCGGCGACCTGATCTTCACCGGCACGCCCGGCGGCGTCGGCGCGGCGATGGACCCGCGCGTGTTCCTGAAGGCCGGCGACGTCGTCCGCGTCGAGATCGACGGCCTGGGCGCGCTGGAGAACCGCTGCGCCAACGAGACCGCCCCATGAGCCGCGCCTTATCCTGCGACGTCCTCATCATCGGCCTCGGCCCCGTCGGCGCGACCCTGGCGGCCCTGCTGGGCGACGCTGGGGTCGACGTCCTGGCGATCGACAAGTCGACCGACGTCTATCCCCTGCCCCGCGCCGCCCACTTCGATCACGAGATCATGCGGGTGTTCCAGCAGCTGGGCATCGCCGAGGCCGTGCTGCAGCACGCCCAGCCGGCCACGGGCTACGAGTTCCGCAGCGCCTCGGGCGAGGTGCTGCTGAGCCTGGACACCCGTCCGGACGCCTTCGCGCCGTCGGGCTGGGCCAGCGGCTACATGTTCAACCAGCCCGGCCTGGAGCGCGCCCTGCGCGCCAAGCTGGCGGGACAATCCACCCTCCGCACCCTGCTGAACGCGACCTATCAAGGGCTCGAGACCAAGGCTGGCGGCGTCGAGGCGACGATCGTCGATGACCAGGGATCCTTGAAGGTCCAGGCCCGCTACCTCGTCGGCTGCGACGGCGCCTGGAGCCCGGTGCGCGAGGAGATCGGCGCCAAGCTGGACGACCTGCAGTTCGACGAGCCGTGGCTAGTCATCGACGCCATCCCTCGCCCCGGCGCGAAGATGCCGGAAGTGAATCTCCAGATCTGCGATCCGGCCCGGCCGACCACCTGCGTGCTGATGGGCCCGGGCCGGCACCGCTGGGAGTTCATGCTGCTGCCGGGCGAGACCGCCGAGGCGGTGCTGGACGAGGCCTTCATCCAGGGCCTGCTGGCCCCCTGGGAGGTCGATGTCGAGATCGAGCGCAAGGCCGTCTATCGCTTCCACGGCCTGGTCGCCGACCGCTGGCGCGCCGGCCCGGTGCTGATCGCCGGCGACGCCGCCCACCAGACCCCGCCGTTCGCCGGCCAGGGCATGTGCGCCGGCATCCGGGACGCCGCCAACCTGGCCTGGAAGCTGGCCGCCGTCCTGGCGGGTCGGGCCGACGACGCTCTGCTCGACACCTATCAGACCGAGCGCGAGCCCAACGCCCGGGCCTATATCGCGCTGGCGATCAATATGGGCCGCGTCGTCTGCGCGCTGGATCCCGAGATCGCCAAGATGCGCGACGCCCAGATGCTGGCCGCCCGCGCCGCCGGCATCCCCCCGATGCCGCCCGCCGCGCCGCCGCCGATCACGGGCGCCGCCGTCCTGGCCGGAACGCCCGCCGCAGGCGAGCTCTTCCCGCAGCCGGTGGTGCGCCAAGCCGACGGTGCGGTGCTGAGGCTGGACGATGTGCTCGGCGCCGAGTCCTGGCTGATCACGACGGCCAGCCTGGACGAGCCGCGGCTGGCGCCCTTCCGTGACACCCTGGCCGCCTGGCTGGAGGCGCGCGGCGTCGCCGCCGTACTGGTCCGTCCCGACCGCCACGTGTTCGGCAGCGGCTCGGCCGAGCACCTCGCCAACGCCTGGAGCGCGGCGCTGAAGGCCGCGCCGGTCGCCGCATGATCCGTCCTCGTCCTTCCGACGCCTTGCCAGCCGCGCCCACGCCGTGGAACGAAGCGCTGTCATCGACGCGTGGAAGGACGAGCATGGAAACCAAGCGCAAGCGGGTTCGCGGTGAGAGCGGCCGGACCCTGGTGGGCGAGGCCCTGGTCGCCGCCGGCCAGGCGCTGTTCGCCGAGCATCCTGTCGACGCCGTGGCGATCGACGACATCGTCCGCCAGGCCGGCGTCGCCAAGGGCAGCTTCTACAAGCACTTCCCCGACAAGGACGCGCTGCTGGCCGCCATCGTCGAGGACATCCGCGGACGGATCGAGGCCGAGGTCACAGAGGCCAACGCCGACGTCACCGATCCGGCCAAGCGCGTCGTGCGTGGGGTCTGCGTCTATCTGCGCTTCGTGGCCGAGGAGCCCGAGAAGGGCGGCGTGCTGGTCCGTAACGACCGCTCGGCGCCGGGCATGGAGATCAACAAGGGCACGGTCGCCGACGTCACCGCGGGCCTGGCCGACGGCCGGTTCCTGGTCTCGACCGTCGAGGCCGGGACCATGTTCATCCTGGGGGTCGCCCATGCCGGCCTGGTCCGCTTCAACGGCGACCGGGGCGCGGCCTCCAACATCTGGATCGCCCAGCAACTGTGCCAGCTGATCCTGCGCGGCCTGGGCGTGCCCCATGCCGAATCCGAACTAATCGCCGCCCAGGCGGCCGAGGACATCCTCAGAAAACCCCGCACGCCGTCAAAGGTCGGAGAGACATGAGCGACAACCGCGCCCTGACGGGCTTCGAGGGTCAGGACATCCGCACGTTCCTCGATGAACGCGCCGCCCAGCACGAGGACCGGACCTGCCTGATCTGGGAACCCTTCGAGGGCGAGGGCCGCCGCTGGACCTATCGCCAGCTCCAGGCCGCCATCGCCGGCTTCGCCGCCGGCCTCCACGCCCGGGGCGTCAAGCCGGCCGACCGCGTGCTGGTCCATCTGACCAACTGCCCCGAGTCGATCATCGCCTGGCTGGGCTGCGCCTATGCCGGCGCCGTGGCGGTGACCACCAACGCCGGCTCCAGCAAGGGCGAGCTGGCCTATTTTGCCCAGCACAGCCGCGCTGTGGCGGCCATCACCCAGCCCCAGTTCGCCGACCTCGTCGCCCAGGCCGCGCCGAACATCGCCTGGCTGGCCGTCACCGACACCGACTCCGGCGCGCCGAACGCTACGCCCCGTCCGGCCGGTGCGATCGGCTTCGACGAGATCACCGCGCCGAGCGAGACCCTGCCGGCTCGCCCGCACGAGCCGATGGCCCCGTTCGGCGTCCAGTACACCTCCGGCACTACCGCGCGCCCGAAGGCCGTGCTGTGGACCCACGCCAACGCCCTGTGGGGCGCACGCCAGTCGGCCCAGCACGAAGCCCTGGTCGCCTCGGACATCCACCAGGTCCACCTGCCGCTGTTCCACACCAACGCCCAGGTCTATTCGGTGCTGGCCAGCCTGTGGGCCGGCGCGGCCATCGTGCTGCACCCGCGCTTCTCGGCCTCACGCTTCTGGGACACGGCCCTGGCCCACGGCAGCACCGTCACCTCGGTGGTGCCGTTCTGCATCAAGGCGCTGATGGAGCGGCCCGTGCCGCCCGACCACCGCTTCCGCCTGTGGGGCAACGCCTTCAGTGAGCCGCGCCTGGACGCCCACTTCGGGGTCAAGAGCATCGGCTGGTGGGGCATGACCGAGACCATCACCCACGGCATCGTCGGCTCGACCCACGCTCCGAACGCGGCCATGGCCATGGGCCGCCCCTCGCCGGCCTACGAGATCCTGGTGCTGGACGACGACGGCGCGCCGACGCCGATGGGCCAGGCCGGCAACCTCTTCATCCGCGGCCGGCGCGGCGTGTCGCTGTTCCTGGAATATCTCGACAATCCCGAGGCCACCGCCGCGGCCTTCCCCGAGCCCGACCTGATGGCCACCGGCGATCGCGTGCGTATGGACGCCGCCGGCTTCCTCTATTTCGCCGACCGCGAGAAGGACATGCTCAAGGTCGGTGGCGAGAACGTCTCGGCCTCGGAGGTCGAGCGCGTGGTGGCCCTGACGCCCGGCGTGCTGGAAGCCGCCGTGGTCGGCGCGCCGCACCCGATGCTGGACGAGGTGCCGGTGGCCTTCGTCATCGCCCGCGAACCGGGCGAGGCCCTGCGCGAGGCCATCCTGGCCGCTTGCGCCGAAGAGCTGGCGCCGTTCAAGCGCCCGCGCGAGATCCGCTTCGTCGACGTCCTGCCCCGCGCGACCCTGGAGAAGGTAGCCAAGGCCGAGCTGCGCGCCCTGCTTCGCACGCCTGTCGATGCCTGAGACCGTCTCCCGCCGAGACCTGCTGGCGGCCGGCGCAAGCCTGGCCCTGGCCGCACAAGCCCATGCCGTTCCCAAGAAGGCCGCCCGCATGACCAAGACCTTGGACGTCCACGCCCACTTCCTCCCGCCGGTCTATCAGGAGGCTTTGACGTCGGCGGGCCTGCGCACGGTCGATGGCGGCATGCCCGTGCCCGAATGGTCGCCTGAGCGCGCCCTGGCGGTCATGGACCAGACCGGCATCGCCGGCGCCCTGCTGTCGGTCTCTTCACCGCACATCGGTTTCGTGGAGAAGGCCCAGGCGCCGAAGCTGGCGCGGGCGATCAACGACTACGCCGCCGAGTTGTGCCGCGCCCATCCGGATCGGTTCGGCGCCTATGCCCTGTTACCCCTGCCCGACATGGCCGCCTCGCTGAAGGAGCTGGACCGCGCCCTGGACCAGCTGAAGCTGGACGGCGTCGCGCTGCCGACCCACGCCGAGGGCCGGTATCTGGGCGACCCGATCTTCGTCCCCCTGCTCGAGGCGCTGAACGCCCGCAAGGCGACAGTCTTCATCCATCCGACTTCGCCGGCCTGCTTTGAGTCCTTCGGCCTGGAACTGCCCGCGCCGATGATCGAGTTCCCATTCGACACCACTCGAACGGCCGTCAGCCTGCTCTATTCGGGCGCGCTCAGGCGTTTCCCAGATATCAACTTCATCCTGCCGCACGCTGGCGGGACGCTGCCGTTCCTGGCCCCGCGCATCGCGGGTGTCGGCTCGATCCCGGTGTTGGGCGAGCGCGCGGTCCCGCTGCCCGAGGCCCTGACCGCCTTAACCCGCTTCTACTACGACACCGCCCTGTCAGTGACGCCTCAGCAGATCGCCGCCCTGCGCGCCCTCGCGCCGGTGTCGCAGATCGTCTACGGCACTGACTTCCCGTTCGCGCCGGCCGAGCGCGTGGTGGTGTCCGAGGCGATCTTCGCGGCCCTGCCGTTCACGCCCGAGGAGCAGGCGGCGGTCCGCTTCGGCAACGCCGCGCGCCTGTTCAAGCCGTTCGCCAGCCGTTGCGGCTGCGGCGGTTCGCACTAAGCGCCCAACCTTCGCAGATCGTATAGCTGCGGCCATCAGGAACCAAGGGCGCGCCAGCCATCAACGACACGGATCACCCATGAGGAGACCGCGTCTTGGCGCCCCTACCGTCCCCCGCCCGCCGCCATGCGTCGGAAGCCCTGGCCGTTCTCGGCGCCTGCCTGGCCCTGACCGCCTGCGGCCAAGGCAAGCCCGCCGCTTCCTCGCCCAAGCCCGCGAAGGTCGAGGCCATCGGTCACGAGACCGAGCTGATGCGCCTGACCCTGACGCCGCAGGCAGAGGCCCGGCTGGGGCTGAAGTTTGCTCGGGTTGAGAGCGGCTCGGCCCGCCAGAGTCGCGTGACCCACGGCGAGGTCATGGCCGCGCCCGTCGCTGGCGGCCTGCCGGTCACCACAGCTCAGGATCTCAACGCCCTGGCCGCCGCCCAGGCGCGCGCCGATGGCGACGTCGGACGCCTGACAGCCGAGGCCGAGGTGGCCCGCCGCGCCTTGGAACGGGCCCAGGCCCTGGTTCGCGAAGGCGCCGGCAGCCTGCGCGCTCAGGACGAAGCCGAGTCGGCCCTGGGCGCAGCGCGCGCCAACCTCGCCGCCGCACGGCAGCAGCGCGCGCTGCTGGGGCCGCGGCTTACCGGCTCGGCGCAAGCCGCCAACCTCTGGGTGAAGGTCTCGGTGTTCGCCGGAGATCTGGCCCGCCTGGACCGCGGCGGCGTCGCGCAAGTTCGGCCGCTGGGCGACGATCAGGCCCTGGCCGCGCGCCCGGTTTCGGGGCCGCCGTCAGCCAGCCCCACGGCCGGCGCGGTGGATCTCTACTACGCCGTCGCCAACCCGAACGGCCGCCTGCGCCTGGGTGAGCGCGTCGCCGTCGCCCTGCCGGTGCGCGGCGAGGAGACCGGACTGGTCGTGCCCGCCTCGGCCCTGCTGAGCGACATCCATGGCGGCGAGTGGGTCTATGTCCGCGTCAAGCCGCAGACCTTCGAGCGGCGGCGCATCGAGTCGGCCAGCCAGCGGGGCGACCAGGTCGTCCTGGCCCGCGGCCTGAGTGCGGGCGCCGAGGTGGTTTCTGCCGGCGCGGCCGAACTGTTCGGCACGGAATTCGGAGCCAAGTAGATGCTGACCTGGCTTGTTCGAAGCGCGCTGCAGCAGCGCGTGCTGGTGGTCGCCATCGCCCTGGTGCTGGTGATCATGGGCCTGCGGGCGACACGCGACGTGCCGCTGGACGTCTTCCCCGAGTTCGCCCCGCCGATGGTCGAGGTGCAGACCGAAGGCCCGGGCCTGTCGACCGAGGAAATGGAGAACCTCGTCACCGTGCCGCTCGAGGCCGGCGTGAACGGCGTGCCGGGCCTCAAGACCTTGCGGTCCAAATCGGTGCTGGGCCTCTCTTCCGTGGTCCTGATCTTCAAGGAGGGCACGGACGTCGTGCGCGCCCGCCAGCTGGTCCAGGAGCGCGTGGCCATGGTCGCGCCGCGCCTGCCGACCAGCGTGCGGCCGCCGGTCATGCTGCCGCCGCTGTCGGCGACCAGCCGGGCGATGAAGATCGGCATCTCCTCCAAGACCATGGACCAGATGGCCCTGTCGGAACTGGTCCGCTGGACCATGAAACCGCGCCTGATGGCCGTGCCGGGTGTCGCCAATGTCGCCGTCTGGGGCCAGCGCGATCCGCAGCTGCAGGTGCTGGTCGATCCGGCCCGGCTGAACGCGGCTGGCGTCACCCTGGCCGAGGTGCAGCGCGCCGCCGGCGACGCGGCGGTGGTCGGCGGCGGCGGCTTCGTCGATACGCCCAACCAGCGCCTGGCCGTCCGGCACCTGGCGCCGGCCGTCACCGCCGAAGACCTTGCCCGCACGGTGATCAAGCTGTCGGGCGGCGCGCCCGTTCGTCTCGGCGACGTCGCCGAGGTCGTGCGCGGCCACGCCGCCCCGATCGGCAGCGCCATCATCAATGACGGCCCCGGCCTGCTGCTGATCGTCGAGAAGCAGCAAGGCGGCAACACGCTGGACGTCACGCGCGGCATCGAGGCGGCCCTGGCCGAGCTGAAGCCCGGCCTGACCGGCGTGGAGATCGACTCCACCATCTTCCGCCCCGCCACCTTCATCGAGCGCTCGATCGGCAACCTGACGAACGCCCTGTGGCTGGGCTGCGCGCTCGTCGCCGTCGTGCTCATCGCCTTCACCCGCGACTGGCGCTCGGCGACCATCAGCCTGGTGGCCATTCCGCTGTCGCTGCTGGGCGCGGCCCTGGTGCTGGCCTGGAGCGGCGCCAGCATCAACACCATGGTCATCGCCGGCCTCGTCATCGCCTTGGGAGAGATCGTCGACGACGCCATCATCGACGTCGAGAACATCGGCCGCCGCCTGCGCCTGAACCGCGCCTCGGCGACGCCCGCTCCGCCTCTGCAGGTCGTGCTGCAGGCGTCGCTGGAGGTGCGCAGCGCCGTCGTCTTCGCCAGCCTGATCGTCATGCTGGTGTTCCTGCCGATCTTCTTCCTGGAAGGCGTCTCCGGCTCGTTCTTCCGTCCGCTGGCCAGCGCCTACATCCTAGCGATCGGCGCCTCGCTGCTGGTGGCCCTGACGGTGACCCCGGCGCTGTGCCTGTTCCTGCTGCCCAAGGCGGCGGGTCATGCCAAGGAGCCGAAATTCGTCCAAGGCCTGAAGACTCGCTATCGCGCCTTCCTGCCTCGCATCCTGCATCGCCCGCGCGTGGCGGTCGGGATCATTATCGGCGGCCTGCTGCTGGCCGGGGTCGGCTCGCTGTTCACCAAGGACCAGTTCCTGCCGAACTTCCGCGAGACCGACTTCCTGATGCACTTCGTGGAGAAGCCCGGCGTCGGCATCGAAGCCATGGATCGGGTGACGATCCAGGCCTCGCGCGAGCTGCGAGCCATCCCCGGCGTGCGCAACTTCGGCGCCCATATCGGCCGCGCCGAAGGCGGCGACGAGGTCTATGGCCCGCACTTCACCGAGCTGTGGATCAGCCTGGACGAGAAGGCCGACTACGACGCCAGCGTCGCCAAGATCCAGGAGGTCATCGACGGCTATCCCGGCCTTTATCGCGACGTGCTGACCTATCTGCGCGAACGCATCAAAGAGGTGTTGACCGGCGCCGGCGCCAGCATTGTGGTCCGCATCTACGGTCCCGAGGTCGAAGGCCTGCGCGAGACCGCCCAGACCGTGCGCGCGGCGCTGGCCGATGTGCCCGGCGTCACCGAGCTGAAGGTCGAGCAGCAGACGCTGGTCCCGCAGATCCAGATCCAGCCCCGCGCCGAGGCCCTGGCCGCCTATGGCCTGACGCCCGGCGAGGTGCGCCGCGCCGTCAGCACGGTGATCGCCGGGACCAAGGTCGGCGAGATCTATCGCGATCAGGTCAGCAACGACGTCACCGTCTGGGGCGTCCCGGCCGTGCGTGGCAACCTGCATGCGATCAATGACCTGCTGATCACCACGCCGCTGGGCGCCCAGGTCCGGCTGTCGGAAGTTGCTCGCGTGCGGATCGCGCCGGCCGCCAACGAGATCAAGCGCGAGAACGGCTCGCGCCGGATCGACGTCACCCTGAACGTCGCGAACGGCGACCTGGGCGCCGTGGCCCGCGCGGTCGAGGCCAAGGTCGCGGGCTTGCGCTTCGCCCAGGGCTATCACCCCGAGGTGCTGGGCGAATATGCCGAGCGCCAGGCCTCCTCCCAGCGGCTGGCGATGCTGAGCGCGCTGTGTTTCCTGGGTGTTCTGCTGCTGGTCTGGCTGGAGTTCCGGTCCTTGCGGATCACCGCCCTGGTCGCCGTCAGCCTGCCGTTCGCCCTTCTGGGCGGGGTGGCCGCGGTGCTGCTGTCGGGCGGAACCATGTCGCTGGGCTCGGTCGTCGGCTTCGTCACCGTGCTGGGCATCTCGGCCCGCAACGGCATCATGATGCTGAGCCACTTCCAGCATCTGGAACGGCACGAGGGCGAGACCTTCGGCCCGGACCTCATCCTGCGCGGCGCCGAGGAGCGGCTGGCGCCGATCCTGATGACCGCCGCCTGCGCCGCCCTGGCCCTGCTGCCGCTGGTCGTCAATGGCGACAAGCCCGGCCATGAGATCGAGCACCCGATGGCGCTGGTGATCCTGGGCGGCCTGGTTAGCTCGACCCTGCTGAACCTGCTGCTGATGCCGACCCTGTATGGCCGTTTCGGCCGCGCTCCCGAACCGAAAGGCCTGGCCCGATGAGGCGCTCGCTCTGCATCCTGGCGGCGTCGGCGGTGCTGTCCGCCTGCGCCACCGCACCGACGTCGCCTCCGGCGCCTCAAAGCGCGGCCCTGGCGCCGTTCGTGGGGACGGAGGCGGCGGGCGCGCTGCCCGGCGCGCCGCCGGAACGCTGGTGGCGACTGTTCGACGACCCAACCTTGGACGTCCACGTGCAACGCGCTCTGGCGGCCAATCTCGACCTCAAGGTCGCCTTGGCCAATCTGGAGACCGCCCGCGCCGCCGCCCGCCAGGCCGATGTCGCGCGCTGGCCCTCCACGGTCCTTGAAAGCGGTGTGGGTCCCCAACGCGCCGACCGCCAACCCAGCACCACCGCCGTCCCCAAGACTAGCTACGAGCTGGGCGCGGCCGTGGCGTTCGAGATCGACCTGTTCGGCCGCCTGCGCCAGTCGGCTCTGGCCGCCGAGGCCGACGCCGAAGCGGTCCAGGCGGCGCGCGACGCGGCGGCCGTCACGGTCGCCGCCGATACGGTGAGCGCCTATCTCGACCTCTGCGTGGCGAACACCGGCCTGGCTCTGGCCCGGGAACTCGCCGCGACGCAGGCCAACGCCTTCGCCCTGGTCGAGGAACAGTTGAAGGCCGGCGAGGTGTCTCCGTTGGAACGCGCCCAGGCCGCAACCTTGCGCGACCAGGCCGCCGCGGCGATCCCGGATCTGGAAGCCGACCGCCGCCGCGCGCTGTTCCGCCTGGCGACGCTGGAGGGCCTGCCGCCCGCCTCAGCCGCGCGTTTCGACGCCTCGTGCGCCGCCATTCCTCGCATCGCCTCGCCCTTCCCGGTCGGCGACGGCGCCGCCTTGCTGGCGCGACGTCCCGACATCCGTGAGGCCGAGCACCGACTGGCCAGCGCCGCGGCGCGGGTCGGCGTCGCGCGCGCCGATCTCTATCCCCGCATCCAGCTGGGCGGGTCGGGCGGACTGATCGGGGGCGGCAGCGACGCCTTCCTGACGCCGCTGATCACCTGGGCCTTCCCGAACCAGGCGGCGATCCGCGCCAGGATCGGCGCCGCAGACGGCGCACGAGCCGCCGCTCTGGCCGGCTGGGAGAGGGCCGTGCTACGGGCGTTGGAAGAGGTCGAGACGGCGCTGTCGGACTATCAGGCGCGCACCGCGCGGCGCGAGACCCTCGCCGCGGCGGCCCAGTCCAGCGCCGAGGCCGCTCGGCGCGCCCAGGCCCGCCACCGTCTTGGCGCGGACACCTATCTGATCGTCGTCGACGCCGAGCGCACCCGCAACGCCGCCGCCGCGCAGTCCCTGGCCGCCGAAGCCGGAGTCGCCCGCGCCCAGGTGGCGGTGTTTCGCGCCCTGGGCGGCGGGTGGGAGGTCGCTCCCGGCGATCTCGAACGCTAGACTGCGCGCATGAAGATCCTGATCGTCGAGGACGACGAAGAAACCGCCGCCTTCCTGACCCAGGGCCTGCGTGAGGTCGGGCATGTCGTCTCGCTGGCGACTTCGGGCCATGACGCCCTGTTCCTGGCCACCGGCGAGGCGTTCGACGTCATGGTCATGGACCGCATGCTGCCGGGCTTGGATGGCCTCTCGGTGCTGAAGATGCTGCGCGCCGGCGGGGTGCGGACGCCGGCGCTGATGCTGACTGCCGTCAGCCGCATCGTCGATCGCGTCGAGGCCCTGGAGAACGGCGCCGACGACTACCTGATCAAGCCGTTCGCCTTCTCCGAACTGCACGCGCGGCTGAACGTCATCGCTCGTCGGCCAGCGCCGCTCGAGACGGAGCGGACGCTCACGGTGCTGGACCTGGAACTCGACCTGCAAAAGCGCATCGCGCGCCGCGGCGGACGGCGCCTGGACCTGCAGCCGCGCGAGTTCACGATGCTGGAAGCGCTGATGCGCAACGCCCACCGGGTGATGACCCGCACCATGCTGCTGGAACAGGTCTGGGACTTCGACTTCGATCCGCGCACGAACATCGTCGAGACCCACATCAGTCGGCTGCGCGCCAAGCTGAACGCCGGCTTCACCGAAGACGCCATCATCACGGTGCGCGGCTCGGGCTACATGATCCGCAGCGAATGATCCGCAGCCTTCCCCGCTCGACCGCGGGCCTGGTCGCCCTGGTGGCCGCCGCCCTGGCCGTCACGACCATCTTGCTGGGCCTTGTCGTCTATCAGGTCTCGCATGAAGCGCTCGAGCGGCAACTCGATCACCGGATCGCAGTCGAAACCCAGGGCCTCCTGGCGCTGCAGCATCATGGCGGGCTCAAGGCGCTGGTCACCGGGATCAAGCAACGCGAGGCGACCGGCCGCGGCGACGGGATGGGCTACATCCTTGACGACGCCCGAGGACAGCGACTGGCCGGGTCGCTGCGGGCGGCGACGCCGCAACCGGGCTGGCTGGAGTTCCTGCACTCGGAGGGCGGCCGCACCTCGCAGGCCCTGACAACCCGCCTGCCCGACGGCGCGCGCCTGACCGTGGCGGCGGACCGCGCGCCGATCGGCGAAATCGATCTTGCGATCCTCAAGGCCTTCAGCGTCGCCTTCTCGCTGATGTTGGCCGCCGGGGTTGGAGGCGCCTGGCTTCTGGGCTCAGTGATCCGCCATCGCCTGGCCCGAATCAATATCGCCGCCGAAGCGATCATCGACGGCGACCTGGCTCGCCGCGTGCCCCGCGATCCCGCGCCCAACGAGTTCGACGATCTGGCGGCGACGCTCAATCGCATGCTGGACCGCAACGAGGCGCTTCTGGAGAACCTGCAGCAGGTCTCCAGCGACATCGCCCACGACATGCGCACGCCGCTGGCCCGCCTGCGCAACGTCCTCGACGCGGCCATGCGTCAGGACCTGACCGCCGACCAGGCCAAGGACGCCCTAGCCCACGCCTCGCGGCACGCCGAGGACCTGCTCGACCTGTTCGCAGCTCTGTTGCGGATTTCGGAGATCGAGAGCTTCCAGGTCCGCAGCGCGTTCCAGCCGACAGACCTGTCGGCGGTGGCCGAGCGCTGCATCGATGCTCTACGGCCCGACGTCGAGGCCGATGGCTATGTCCTCGTCGCGGACCTGACCCCGGACATCGTGCTGGACGGGGATCGGCATCTGCTGTCCCAGCTGATCGTCAACCTGATCGAGAACGCCGCGCGCCATACGCCGTCAGGCAGCACGATCCGGGTCCGCCTGGGATTGGCCGGCGACCACGCCGAGCTCTCGGTCAGCGACAACGGTCCGGGCATTCCAGTCGATCGGCGCGCCTATGTCCTGCGCCGGTTCTCGCGCCTTGAGCAGAGCCGCAACAAGCCAGGCAACGGCCTGGGCCTGAGCCTGGCCTCGGCGGTGGCTCAGGCGCACTTCAGCGAACTGCGCCTGAGCGACGCTGGCCCGGGCTTGGTCGTGGCGCTGACGCTTCCCTTGCGCGCGCCGGGCCGCGTCGCCGTTTAGCCGACGGCCCAGTCGATGGCCGCGTCGAACAGCGCCAGGCCGGCCGGCGAGAGGTTGGTGAAGGTGTCGTTGTCGAGAAAGAACATCACCCGACGCGCGGGGGCCAGGGACTCGTAGTCCATGGTCGCGCCCTTCTCGTAGCCGAAGATCGCGGCCTTATCGGGTTCGCCATACAGCGTGGCGATGGTGGTCGCGCCCAAGCCCGGCTTGCCCCAGCTCATGCCGGCCTGCTTCACGTAGACATTGGCGACGCCCGCCGGCAGACCGGCCGCCATCGGATGCGGCGCGTTGACGATCCAGACGTAGCGTTCCTTCGCCGCCGCGCCAAAATCGACATCGTGACGCTTGCCGGTCATGGCCAGGTCGTCGAGCGCGTCATTCTCCCACAGCAGCAGCGGGACCGGCGACTGGCGCCAGCCCGCCGCCAGATCCTTGGCCGAGACGGTCGAGGAGATGACGACGAGGTCGAAGCCCTTGGCCGTCGCCGGGTCGGCGTCCTGGTTGGCCAGGGTGACGGCGAAGCCGCGGCCGGCAAGATGCTCGCGCACCTTGTCGTCCACGGCTTGGTTGGGGCCGCCGGTCTGGATGACCAGCAGCACCTTGCGGCTCTTGGGCGCCGCCCAGGCCGGCGCGGCCAGCATTCCAAGCGCCATCCCCGCCAGCACGCGGCGACGCAGCAAACGCGACGGGGTGGACGGCCTCATCGGGAAGGCTCCTAGAACTCGACCGAGGCGATCAGCGAGAAGCGACGCGAGTCGCCCATCGACACACCGTACTGGTTCACCGCCGACGGGTAGTACAGCTTGTCGAACAGGTTCTTGACGTTGAACTGCCACTTCATCTTCTGACCGGCGACGTGGGTATCATAGGTCACGAAAAGATCCGCCGTCGTATACTCCGGCAGGAAGAAGGTGTTGGCCGAGTCCCCTGCCCGACGACCGACATAGTGCGCGCCGGCGCCGGCGCGCAGGCGGTCCGAACCCAGGGCCGGACCGAAGTCGTAGACCGCCGACAGCGACGCGGTGTTCTTGGCCACGTTCCACAGCTGGTTGCCCTTATAGAGCGGGTCCTGCGTCGTCTCGGCGCCGGTGTAGGCGTAGGCGCCGATCAGGCTGACGCGCTCGGTCACCTGGCCGGCGACATCCAGCTCCACACCGCGCGAGCGGGCCGCGCCGGCGGTGCGCCAGTCGGTCAGCTTGGTCACGTCGTTGAACTGCGAGACCAGCACGTTCTTCTTGTCGATGTCGAACAGCGCCAGGGTGGCGGTGACGCGACCCGGCAGGTCGAGCTTGGCGCCGACTTCCCAGGACTTCGACGTCTCGGGCGAGAAGCCGTTGTTCAGCACCACGCCGCTGGACAGCGGGGCGATCGTCGAGGCCGGCTTCAGCGACTGGCTGTAGCTGCCGTAGAACGAGACGGTGTCGCTCTGCTTGTAGACGAGGCCGAAGCGCGGCAGCCAGACCGAGTCCGAGGTGTTGGTGTTGATCACGAACGGACGCCCGCGGCCGGCCAGCTGACGCCAGTGCAGATAGCGTACGCCGCCCACGGCGATCCACTTGTCGCTGAGATGGACCGAGTCCTGGATGAACAGCGACTGGTTCAGCAGCTTGTCGGTCTGGGCGCTGTCGCTGGCCGAGACGGTGGCCGACGGGTTCTCGGTCCCATAGACCGGGTTCTTGTAGTTGAAGACGGTCTTCGTCGCCTGGCGCAGCAGGTCCTTGCGGTAGATCTTGCGCCGCTCCATCTCGCCGCCGAACTGCAGGTCGTGCTGCAGGCCAAACAGCGTCGCCTTGCCGTCGACATAGGCCGTGCCGTAGCCGTCGGTGCTGCGGGCGCCGTGGGTGGCGTCATTGCTGCGCGAAACGACGCCCGTCGTGGTGTTGACGCCGCTGATCCGCAGCTGGTTGGCGTCGTAGGCTTCCTCGTTATAGCTGGAGCTGGCGTGCAGCGCCCAGCCGCCGCCCAGCTGATGGTCGACCGAGAACTGGGCCAGATAGGTCTTGCCATCCATGAAGTTGAACGGCTCATCCAGGCGGCGGTCCCGCGGGATGTCCAGCGGCTTGAAGGTGGCCGGGTTCAGCGGCGTGCCACGGTCGAACGGCGCCTTGTAGTCGCGATACTCCAGCCACAGCACCGCCTGGGTGTCGCGGCCGTAGTAAGCCACCGACGGTGCGATCAGGGTCTCCTGGTGAATGCCGGAATTGCGCCAGTAGGCTTCGTCGACATGGTCGACCACCAGGCGGTAGGCCAGCGCGCCGGCGATCGGGCCAGTGGTGTCCAGCGTCACGCCCGCGCCGTCGCGGCCATGGGCGTAGGTCGAGCCGGTCACCGATACGGTCGTCTTGCGGGTCAGCTGCGGCTTCTTGCTGACCACGTTGACCACGCCGCCCGGATCCATGATCCCATACAGTAGGGACGACGGACCTTTGAGCACCTCGACGCTCTCGGCGGCGGCGTTGAAGCCCCGGCCCTGCACCAGCGGCATGCCGTTGTGCTGGATCGAGCCGTCACGATTGCCGCCGAAGCCACGCTTCATGATGGTGTCCTGGGTCGAGGCCAGGGTGTTGCCTTGGGTGATGCCGCTGACATTGCCCAGGGCGTCGTCCAGGTTCTTGGGGCGCTGGTCGCGCAGCACCTGGGCCGAGACGACGTTGACGACCTGCGGCACGTCCAGCAGCGGCGTGCTGGAGCGCAGGGTCGAGGCGTCGGGCGTGGGCTTGTAGCGGTCGTCGGCCTCGGTCGGGACCGGCGCGGCGCGCGCTACGACCCGCACCTCCGACACGGCGGTGTCCGTCGCCTGGCCTTCCTGGCCGGCGGCTTGGGCGACCAGCGGAACCAGCGAGGCCGAGGCGACGAGGCAGAGGCGGAAAACGGCGGACGGAGGGGTCATAACGGTCAGGTCCAGATCTTGAAAGCGATAGGCAATTGCAATGAGGAGAAGCAGCCCGGGCTCCGGGCCGCTTACGACGGCGTGATCAGGCTGGGGCTGCGGCGAGCTTGCGCGCGCGGGTGCGGGCGGCCTTGCGGCGGCCCAGATAGAGAAGATAGCCGGTGATCGGGAACAGCGGCATCAGCAGCGCCGCCAGCATGAAGAGGATCGCGCCGGGCAGGCCGAAGAACGAGCCGCGATGGACCGAAAGACGCGCGGACGAGATCTTCTCGCCCAGGGGCTTGTCGGCATAGCGCTCGTCGGACTTCACGACGCCGGCGGCGGTGATCTTCAGTTCGTCCCAGGCCCGTTCATTGGCCGCGTCCTTGGGCAGGAGGCGCACGCGCACCGCGTCGCCCGCGGCCTTGGGCAGGGTGATGATGGTCTGGGTCGCGCCCGGCGCAGCCGCCAGCGCCGCGCGCCAGGCCGGATCGAGGCGCATCGGGCCACTCGCCTTGGCCTTCTTGGCCTTGGCGCCTTCTGCAGGCTTCTTGGCGGCAGGCGCCTCAGCCGCGACCTTGCCGGTCAAGACCTTGTCGAAGCCCGCCTTGTACCAGTCGTAGGACCAGGTCAGGCCCGTCATGGCGATGGTCAGATAGATCAGGAACACCCAGGTCCCGGCCACCGAGTGCAGCGACCAGTAGAGGCCGCGCTTCTTCAGTTTCAGGTTGGGCTTCAGCCAGATCTTCCAGTCCAGCGGCCGCTTGGGCCAGCGCAGGTAGAGGCCCGAGATCGCGAAATAGATCAGGCTGAAGGCGGCCGCGCCGGTCACCTGGCGGCCGATCCCTTCCCCGTCGCCCGGCAACAGCATCCAGCGGTGGAAGCGGCGCACCGTGGCGAAGAAGTCCTCGCCGGTCGCCCGCTCCAGGATTTGGCCGCTGAAGGGATCCAGATACAGCTTCTGAGCGCGCGGCGCCCCCTTGACCTGGAACGTCACCTGCGGCGAGGCGCCGGGCTTGCCGCGCAGGGTCAGGCTGGTCGGCTTGGCCTCCGGCTTCTGGGCCGCGAAGCGCTCCAGCAGCGCGTCTGGCGCCAGGACCGGCTCCGCGCGCGGGGCGACGTGGACGACGCCTGGGCTCAGGGCCTCCATGATCTGGTCTTCGAAGGCCATGGTGGCGCCCGTGACGCCCATCAGCGCCAGGACGACGCCCAGGGTGATCCCCAGCAGCCAGTGGGCCTGGAAGACGAGCCAGCGGAATTTGGAAGCCATTGCGAACCTGCGACCGCCCAACGCGGCGCGGGCTCCCTAGCGCCGTTTCCTTCTGCGAGCAATTCGCAATCGCACGACACCGTTCACCGATGTCCCCGAATTGACGACCTGATCACGCCGCAAGCGCCAAGCGCCGCCAAGATCACCAGGTCCGGCGGACCACGCGCGCAAGCACACCGGAAGCTGTCCGTATCTATACAATTTCCCAATGACGCCGCCGGATTGTCGACAACGCCCATAGGCAGTCTACTTAAGACGTTCGAACGGACCTTCCTCGGCCTTCCCTCGAACCTGCCCATGGCCAAGCCGCCCCCCATCGAACGCTTGAACGCTCGCAGCCAGGCCTTGCGCCAGCGCCGCATCGCGGCCTTCTCGACGCCGCCGGCATCGGTTGGCGACGACACGCCCCGCCTGCGCTGGACGATCGATCAGAGCTGCCGCGCCCAAGACGTCACCCTCACCGAAGCGCGGCGTCGCCTGGCGATGATCTTCGACGAAACCGATGCGCCCTTGTCGGTCAGCGAGCTGTGGAGCCGGGCCAAGGCGCTCGGCCTGGCGGCCAGCCGTTCGCACGTCTACGTGCTGATCCGCCATCTGGTCGCCTCGCGGGTGCTGATCATCGCCGAGAACGGCCAGGCCATCCGCTATGCCGCACCCCTGGCCACACGGCTTGAAGTTCGGAGCGACGATGGCGGATCGGTCACCGCCATCGAGGATCCGACGGCGATCGAGGCGCTGATCGCCGCGCTCCTGCGCGCCGGCCGCAAGGTCGATGGCCATGACCTCGTCATCGACCTGATTGCGCGAGAGCGGGCCGCCACGCCTGAGGCGAACGCCGGCAGCTAGAGAACCCCAGCGCCCCCAGACGCCATGCGCTATGCCCCAGGGCCAAGGTCGAGAGGCCCACGCGCCTGTCAGGCGAAGCGCGTGGGCCGGTCGAAGTGGTGTGACGTCGCCTAGAACTTGGCCCGCAGGCCAAAGCTCACGGTGCGGCCATAGTTGGTGTAGCCGCCGAACCATCCGCCTTTGACAAACTGCCACTGGGAGGCGTCCGTCAGGTTCTGCCCCTCCACCGCGACGGTGACCTGAGGCGTGAGCTTGTAGCTGACGCTCGCGTCCAGCGAGCCGAAGGCCTCGTCGTTCAACGCCGACAGACCCGCTCCGCCCACGTCCTGCAGCACGTCGTCGATCCAGCTGTAGCTGGCTCGGGCGGCGAATGGCCCCTTCTCGTAGAAGCCGGTCAGGTTGAAGCTGTTCTTGGCGACATTGACCATCGCGTCCTTCAGCGTCGGCGAATAGGTCGCCTCGGTGTCGGTGTAGGTATAGTTGGCCAGGAAGCCGAGCCCGTCGAACGGCGCAGGCAGGCTCTTGAACAGGTGCTGGTAGGCCAGCTCCACGCCCTTGATCTTGGCGCCGCCGCCGTTGGTCGGCGAGGTCAGCTGATAGGTCTGGCCGTCGACCACGATATTGGTCTTCTGGCTGTAAACAAAGGTGGTGATGTCCTTGTAGAATGCGCCGGCGATCAGCGCGCTGCCGGGGGCGAAGTACCACTCCAACGTCGCGTCATACTGCCAGGCCTCGAAAGGCTGCAGCTGCGGATTGCCGCCTACCGCAGTCAGCACCGTGCCCGAAGAGTTGAGGGTCAGGCGCGGCGCCAGGTCGGCCAGCGATGGGCGAGTAATCACCTTGGCGGCGGCGAAGCGGGCCTGCAGGGCGTCCGAAAGCTCCCACGCGAAGTTCACCGTCGGCAGGACGTCGGTATAGGTCTTCTGGTAGCGGACCGGGATCGCCGCGGTCCCGTTGTCGGCGTAGCCTGACGAGACCTGCTTGGTCTGGGCCACGCGCACCCCGACCTGGCCGCGCAGCGGGGCGCCCAGCAGATGGGTGTCGAGGTCGCTCAGCGCATAGCCGGCGGCGATGTCCTCGGACACGAAGTACGAGTTGCGCTGGTCGGCGCGGGCGGTGCCCTTCTGGGTCTTGTCGGCCAGGGCCCAGAAGGCGTCCGGATCGGGCATCACCCAGCGGGTCGGAAGGGTCCCGTCGACACCGCCCAGAAAGTCGCTGACCGGGAAGGCGTCGAAATATTCCGCGCCGAAATACTTGTTGGCCAGGTTGGTCGTGAAGTTGATGTCAGCGCGATTGTACGAGCGCGAGCGCTCGCGGTACTTCACGCCGAACTGCAGGCGGCTGAGCGGCCCCCATGCCACTGGGCGCTCGGCGTCGAACTGCAGCGCGGTCTCGTCGTCGGTCGCATCATTGACGCGCCACTCGATGCGGCGGAACGGCAGCAGCGAGGGATTGTTGAGATCGGCCGTGGCGAAGGTGACGCTGGGAATGGCGTCGTCAGCCTTGGTCATCGAAAAGGTTGTCTGGCCAATCGCACCCAGGAGGCGCGTGCGAGTGATCGGGTTGGACGTCTCCGAATAGGCGCGGGCGTAGGCCAGGTCCGCCGTCAGGGTCCAATCCTGCAGCTTCTGGCGGATCTTGCCGGCGACCATCAGGTTGTCGTGCGCCAGGTCGCTGACTTCCCGGCCGATCTGGCTGGTCGACGTGACCGTGCCGCCGACCAGGGTCTTGTCCTTCACGACCGCCGAGCCGGCGACCAGGGTCGAGACGGTCTGGTCGACCGAGTAGGTCAGCTCGTCATAGTGATCGTCCAGCTTGGTGTAGGTGGCGTCCAGGGTGATCTCGGTCGCATCGGTGGGGCGATACTGGGCCGACAGCACCACGCCCTTGCGCTCGCGGTCCTCGCGTTCCAGCGTCGGACGGATGGCGGTCGGATAGAGTTCGATCCCTTGCGCGATCAGGCTCTTGCCCAGGGTGGTGGTCGGGTCCGAGTAGCTCCAGCCCACGCCCGTTATGCGATCCTGGCGCAAGGTGCGCTGGTCGTAGACCACCGCGGCCAGCAGGCCGAGGGTGCCCGCAGCGTTGGTCCAGCTGGCCAGACCCGACAGACGCGGATCGGTCGCACCGGCCAGTTCAGGCCGGCTGGCGGTGGCCGAGAGGGCCAGGGTCGTGCGACCCAGGTCCAGGGGGCGGAAGGTCTTGATGTCGACCACGCCGCCGATCGCGCCCTCGTCGGTCGAGGCCAGCGGCGTCTTGTTGACCTCGACGCCGGCCACCAGTTCGGACGGCAGGGTGTCGAAGCGGAACTGACGGCCGCTCTGGCCGCTGTCGCGCATGTTCTCGTTCACCGCCGCGCTGCGACCGTTCAAGGTCACCACCTGGAAGTTCGGGCCAAGGCCCCGGACGCGGACGAACAGGCCCTCGCCGCGATCACGGGTGATGGCCACGCCCGGCACACGCTGCAGGGCTTCGGCGATGTTGTTGGAGGGAAACTTGCCGATGTCCTCGGCCGAGATGCCGTCGACGACGTTGGCGGCCTTGCGCTTCTCCGACAAGGCGCGGGCCAGCGAGTTGGCGAAGCCGCCCGTCACCACGACCTCCTCCACCGTGGCGGCTTCCTCCGCCTGCGCGGCTTCGGCGACGGACGCGGCGGCCGCAGCGCGCGGCGCGGGCGCGGTCGAGATCTTCTGGACGGCCGGACGCAGGATCGCCGCCCCACCGCTGCGCACGAACGTCAGGCCCGTGCCGCGCAACAGCTGGGTGAGGCCCGTCTCAGGATTGACCTCGCCCTTGACGCCCCCGGTGCGCTTGCCCGCCAGCAGAGCCGGATCGGCCAGGACCTGCAGGCCCGTGGCGCGCGAGAAGGCCGGCAGCGCCGCGCCCAGTTCGCCTGCCGGAATGGCCAGCATCGGCTTGTCCGCCGTCGCTGCGAGGGCCGGAGCGGCTGTGAGCATGGCCACGGCGGACGCCGTGCCGAGCCAGATCTTGATGGTCATCGCTTGGTCCCCGAAATCGCGCGGCGCGTTCGCCGGCTTCAGCGGTGAAGACGCTGGCGGACGACGATCCAGGACAGGGAATTTTGTGAAGTTTCCGAGACGCCCAACGCCCTAGCGGGACAGGATCAGGCGGCCCGGCGTTTCTCGCACCTGGAAGCCGTGGACCAGCGCCAGGTTGCGGACCAGCGCGTCGGGCTCGCCCAGTCGGAAGCGTCCCGCCACCCGTCGGCGCGCCAGGGCCGGATCGTCGATGACGATGGGCGTGCGCGAGGCGCGGTTCAGCCGTTCGATCAGCCGCTCCAGCGTCACACCGTCGGTCTCAAGCCAGCCCGAGCGCCAGTCGTCGGCCTCAGGGTTGAAGGTTCTCACCCGCGACAGACGCCCCGCCTTGGCGAAGGCGCGCTGGCCTACCGTCAGCTCGGCGGTCCGATGGATCAGCCCACTCGGCGCCAGGCGCACCTTGCCGCGATGCACCGACAACTCCAGCTTGCCGTCCCCGCGTTCGAGATCGAAGGCCGTGCCCAGCACGCGCGCCGAGCCTTCCGGCGCGGCGACGACGAACGGCCGCCCGGCGTCGCGTGCGACGTCGAAGAAGGCTTCGCCTCGGGCCAGCCTCACCTCCCGACGGCCCGTTCCGATCCGGGCCTCCAATCGCGAGGCGCCGTCCAGGGTCACGCGCGAGCCATCGGCCAGGGTGACGGTGCGGATCTGGCCCGGTGACGTCTCGAAGGCCACCGGATCGACGGTCAAGAGTTGCAGCTGCGGCCAAGCCAGGACCAGCGCTCCAACGCACGCCGCCAGCCCGCCGGCCAGGGCCGCGATCGGCGCCCAGCCTGGTCGGCGAACCGACCGACGCTGGACGTTCAGCGCCATGGCCTCGGTCAGCGCCGCGTCCAGAGCCGTCGCCCATAGCCGATCGAAGGCCGCGCCGTTGGCCGGGTCGGCTGCTCGCCATGCCGTAAAGTCGCGATCGGCGTCGTCCCGTCCATCCAGGCGACGCGCGACCCAGACAGCCGCTTCCTGATGCGCGCGGCTCATGGACGGCCACCCACGCGGCGCTCGGCCTTGTCCATCTCGCGATGCAACTGCTCCAACGCTCGCACCACGTGCTTTTCGACAGCAGCCTCTTTCATGCTGAGCTCGGCGGCGATCTGGCGCGTGGATTGGCCGTGCAGTCGCCGCCGGATGAAGACGTCGCGCCGTAACGGCGGCATGGCGTCCAACGCCTTGCCGAACACCTCGACCTTCTGTCGATGCATCAGGATTTGCTCCGCCGCCGGGGACTCGCAAGGGATGTCGTCGTCCAGCGCCTCGGCCGGACGACGGCTATGATGCCGAAAATGGTCTCGGACCAGGTTCAGGGCGATCCGATAGCCCAGGGCCGCGCGATCCACCACGGTTCGCGCCCGCTCGTAGGTCAGCAGGCGCAGCAAGGTCTCTTGCACAAGATCGTCGGCCGCCGCCGGATCACGGGTTCGGCGGACGATGAACCGATAGAGCTCGTGACGCTGGGTTCGCAAGCTGGCGAGATCGGTCATGAGCGCCCGCCGTGGAGGAACGCGACGGAGTCGACCAGGAGCGAACTGCTGAAAGCCATGGTCGGCGCCTAACACGCGTTCATGACAGTTTCGCTCTGATGTGGACGAGGGGCGCCTGCGCCGGACGTCCTAGTTACGCAGCCTCGGACCGCGCATTCTCGAACCTTGATGGGCTGGCCAGTAGTCGTCGCGCCAGTCGCAGCTGGATCCGCTCCCAGGTCTTGAGCTTGATCGGCTCGCCCTTGCGCAGCTTGGTCCAGGTCGTCTCGCTGATGCCGTAGACGTCGGTCAGGTGCTCGCGCGTGATCGCCGGCAAGGCGGCCTTGAGCGCTTCGAAACGCTCGAGACTGACGATGATGGTCTGGACCACGCACAAGCTCCAATACGCATGAAGAGGTGCGGCCGGCGCAGAGGGGGGCTGCGCCGGCCGCTGACGATCGCCGGGGAAGACGCGATCGTTATTCGTGTCCCGCCGAGGCGGGCTTGCGGTAGTCCAGGGCCGGCGGGCGGTCGCCCAGCATGGCCTTGTAGGCGAAGTTCGGGCCACGACGCTCGTTGAGCTCGGCCTTGGCCTTTTTCACAACGTCGGGGTTGGAGAACAGATCCGCGCCGGTCAGGGCCAAGGTCTTGGCGGCGTTGACCGCGCCCTTGACGCCGATCGACGAGCCGGCTGCGGCGACGTTCTGCCAGCTGTGGCCGGCCGAACCCGGCACGAAGGTAGCGGTGCCCAGGCCGACGGTCGGGGTGACCCAGCTGATGTCCGACACGTCGGTCGAGCCGCCGCCGCCTTCCAGTTCGACCTTGTAGGGCTCTATCGTCTTGACGCTGTCGATCGACGGCGCGCTGGCGAAGCTGGTCTGGATCTTCTTGGCGAAGGCGACCTCTTCCGGCGTCCAGGTGATGCCGCCGACCTTGCGCAGGTTGGCGTCCATCACGCGGCCCAGGGTGTCGTTGGGCAGCAGGGCGTAGACGCCGCCGGTGACCTCGGTGTCCACGGTCGTGCCGGTCGCCAGGGCCGCGCCCTTGGCGGCGTTCTCGACGCGCCCCCAGACGTCCTTCACGACCGCCGGGTCCGGGTGACGGACGTAGTAATAGACCTCGGCGAAGTCCGGAACGACGTTCGGGGCGGTGCCGCCGGCGGTGACCACGTAGTGGATGCGGGTCTTTTCCGGGATGTGCTCGCGCAGGAAGTTGGTGGCGACGTCCATGATCTCGACGCCGTCCAACGCCGAACGGCCCTTCTCCGGCGCGGCCGCAGCGTGGGCCGAGACGCCGTGGAAGCGGAACTTGCCGCTGATATTGGCCATCGACACGCCCTGGACAGCCGAGTTCACGTTGGCCGGGTGCCAGTGCAGGGTGGCGTCGACGTCGTTGAACAGGCCGTCGCGGACCAGATAGACCTTGCCCGAACCGCCTTCCTCGGCGGGCGTGCCGAACACGCGCAGCTCGCCCTTGATGTTGTTCTTGACCATCCACTCCTTGATGGCGACGGCGGCGCCGACCGAGGCCGCGCCGAACAGGTTGTGGCCGCAGCCGTGGCCGGCGACCTGGCCGGGGATGCCGGTCTTCGTGGGCTCGGCCGTCTGGGCCAGGCCCGGCAGGGCGTCGAACTCGGCGAGGATGGCGATGACCGGACCCGCGCCGTTCTTGAAGCTGGCCACGAAGGCGGTCGGTTCGCCCGCGATGCCGGCCTTCACGTCGAAGCCGGCGGTCTTCAGCTGGCCTTGCAGCAGAGCCGAGCTCTTGACCTCTTGATAGCCGACTTCGGCAAAGCCCCAGATCTTCAGAGCCGCGTCCTGGATCTGCGGGGCGTCGGCGTCGACGGCCTTCAGGATTTGCGTGCGGCCGGCGTCGGTGAGCGGCGCGGCGTGGGCCTGGGTCGCGAGCACGCCCGTCGCCATGCTGGCGGACAGGAGGGCGAGCTTCAGAGCGGACAGCTTCATTGGAACGGTTTCCCCGGTGGCGAAGGTCAGCGCCAACGGGCGCCCACCTAGTACGACGTAGGGCGATCGCCGCCCCTCACCTGGGTGCGTAAATTTTATTCAGCCGCGCCGCGCGTCAGGTGCGGGCGCACCAACTCGACCTGCTTGTCGTCGGCGCGACCGACATCGGCCAGGCCATAGGTCTTGAGCGCGGCCACGAAGGCGTCGATCTGGCCGGTCTTGAAGACGCCGCTGACCGGTGTGGCGCCCAGGGCGGGATCGGACAGCGACAGCTTGCGATCTGAGAAGCGGTTCATCTCGGCGACGACGGCCGACAGCGGTTCGCCGTCGAAGACCAGTCGCCCCTTCAGCCAGGCGGACTCCTTGGCGGTGTCGACACTCGAGATCAGCCATTCGGCCGGATCGGCCGCCACGAAGCGCGAGCCCGCCGACATCTCGACGCGGCGCTCGCCCTGAGGGGCGTCGGCGGCGATGCGCACGCGGCCCTCGACCAGGGTCACCGACAGCTTGCCGGGCTCCATGCGCACGTCGAAGGCCGTGCCGACGGCGGTGACGCGCTTGTCGCCGGCTGCGACCACGAACGGACGCGTCGGGTCCTTGGCGACCTGGAAGAACGCCTGGCCGCGAACCAGCGTCAGCCGGCGCTCCTTGGCCCAGTGGTTCACGCGCACGGCGGAGTCGGTGCTGAGCGTCACGACCGAGTTGTCGGCGAGTCGGAAGGTCGAGCGCTCGCCGACCGCGGTGCTGAACACAGGCTCGTCGGGCGGCGAAGCCGGCGCGTTGCCACCGCCTAGCCAGCGCTTGCCGATCACGGCGCCGCCCACCGCGGCGACCAGGCCGGCCGCCGCCAGGCCCAGGGCGCGACGGTCCAGACGCGGACGCGTGTCGCCGGCGTTCAGCGCATCGGTGCGCATGGCCGCGAAGGCCGGATCGCTCTCAAGGCCGGAAAGGCCGTTCCAGGTTTGGCCGACATTGTCCCAGGCCGCAGCGTTCCGGGCGTCGGCCTTCAGCCAGCGCTCGAACTCGCGCCGGTCGCGCGAGGGCACGTCATCGCCTTGCAGTCGCGCAAACCAGAGGGCGGCGGCGCTATCCGGGTCGTCGTGTATCTCTTTGCCCGACGTGGTCGACGTCATCCTGGTCTCGCAGACGCGCGTGCAGATGACGCAGCGCCTTCATCACATGTTTCTCGACAGCGCTGACGGAAACCCCCAGGCGCTGGGCGACGCGCTTGTAGCTCATCTCCTCGAAGCGCACGAGGATGAAAACCTGACGCGTGCGTTCCGGCAGCTCGTTGAGGGCCGCCATGGCCCGCGCCATCTGCTCACGTCCCTGTAAGACGCGCTCGGGCGATACTTCATCAACAGGATGATGAATTTCTTGCAGTTCGCAGTGATCGGTCCGCCGGCGGGTGCGGTCGCGACGCCCGCGATCGATCAGGACATTGGCGGCGACCTCGAAGAGATACCCCTCGACATTGGTCACGACAGCGCCCGGCTGGCGCTTCTGGATGCGCAGGAGAACCTCCTGCACCAGGTCTTCCACGTCGTTGGCGTGCGCGCGACGGGAGAAAAAGGCGCGCAGCGCCGGCGTGAAGCGCGCGCCGCAGTCCGACAGGTCAGCGACCTGCTCGGGAAGCTTGGAAGGCTTAGCGCCCCATATCACTGTGTTGGCCCCAACATGACAGTCAGGTGAAATTGCGTTCCCGCCTCTGTCAAGGGACGCGATCAGGGTGAAGGGACCGCAGCGCAACCCGTGGCCTGTTGCCTATTGCCTATGCAACACGCGATCTTGGGGCGTCAGGGCGCGCTGCGAAGCATGGCCGCCCGACAAAATGCGGCATGGTGCGCGCCTTCGGCGACGTGATGTCCAGGTCGCCGGGGAGGTCGGGATTCGTTGTTGCCCAGGTGCAGAGGCTCGGAAGCGTCCGTGAGGCGCGGCGCCGTCATGGCCCTGCTCTGCGCCACGGCTCTGACCGCGTCGCCCGTGGCGGCGGCCAGCGCTCCCCGGCCTCCGGAGGCGACCTACCGCTTCGACATCGCCTCGCAGCCACTGAGCCAGGCGCTGAACCAGCTGGCCTTGCGTAGCGACCGCGAGATCCTGTTCTCCACCGCCCTGACCCAGGGCAAGCGCAGCCCGGGCCTGAGCGGCGCCTTCACGGCCGAGGCGGCGCTGCAGCGCCTGCTGTCCGGATCGGGACTGACCGTCCGTCTGGAGGGGCGAAGCTTCCTCATCGTGGCCGCGGCCCGCCCTGCAGAGACCTCAACACCCGACGCGCCGCCCGATTTCCCCTCGCCTCCCGTCGCGATCGAGTCGGTCGTCGTCACGGCGTTGAAGCGATCCAGCCTGGCGCAGCAGACGCCGATCAGCATGACCGTGATCTCCGGCGAGCAGATTTCTCGCCTGGGCGTTCTGGACCTGGAGAAAGCCGGGCCGCTGCTACCTGGCCTGAAGCTGGTGTCCACCACCTTTGGCCGGCGCCTGGTCCTGCGCGGGGTCTATGGAGCCGGCGAAGCGACGACGGGCCTCTATTACGACGAGACGCCGATGACCGGGCCGGTCGGCACCACGGCCGATCCTGGGGTGATGGCGCCGGAGCTGGCCTTGGTCGACGTCGACCGCATCGAACTCCTGCGCGGACCACAAGGTACGCTCTACGGCTCCGGCGCGATGGGCGGGGCGCTACGGATCCTGTTCAAGCATCCAGACCTTTCGAACGACGAAGCCTCGGTTGGCGCCGCGCTGACCTCAGCCTCGCATGGCGGACAAGGCGGCGGGGCGAACGCCGCCCTGAACGCCGTCGTGATCCCCGAAACGCTGGCGGTCCGACTGACGGCCTATGACCAAAGGCAACCCGGCGTCATCGACAATGTCCGACTGGGACTGAAGGACGTCGACGCATCCCGCGTGCGGGGCGTGCGCTTGGCGACATTCTGGGCGCCGGGACCGCGCTTCTCGGCCCTGGTGTCGGCCACACACCAGGCCAGCCGCCGCAACGACATCTCGGCCTGGAACGACACCGCCGGCCCGTGGCGGACCGTCCATGCCGCACGCGCGCCCTTCGACGGCGACATCGATCTGGCGGCCGCGACGCTTAAGTGGCGTGGAGACGTCGTGGACCTGACGGCGGTCTCCTCCTGGTACCGCTGGCGGCTGACGCGCCGCTCCGACTACAGCGGCGTGCTGCTGGGCGAGCGCACCAATGCGGCCGGCTGCATGCGGATGTTCACTCTGTCCCAGGCCTGCGACGCCAGCCAGATGGCTCGCTATTCGGCCTATGTCGACAGCGTCTATCCCGCGATCCTCAACCAGCCGGCGGAGCTGACCGCGCAGATCCACGAGATCCGGGCCTCGTCCGTCGGCGAAGGGCCGCTGACCTGGACGCTGGGCGCGTACAGGGAGGTGCGTGGCGACTCCATCGACAGCCAGGTCCGGCACGTGGATCCGTTGACCGGCGCCCTGACCGAGCCGCCGGTGCTGATCGGCCGTCGCGACATCGAGAACCACCTGTCCCAGAGCGCGGCCTTCGGCGAGGTCTCATACGCCGTTGCACCGGAAACCCAGCTGACCTTGGGCGCTCGATGGTTCGACTACGTCAAGCGCGACCGGGGCGCGGTGCAGATCGCCAATGTCATCTCCGGAACCTGGATGGACTACGCCATCGACGCGCGAAACCAGGAGCGGGGCTGGAGCTTGAAAGCCCTGGCCAGCCGCCAGTTTGCGCAGGGCGTGTTCGGCTACGCCCAGTTTTCCCAGGGCTTCCGTCCCGGCGGCGTCAATGTCGTGCCCGGCCTGCCCGAAAGCCTGGCGGTCTATCGCTCGGATCGCCTCAACAATTACGAGCTGGGCCTGAAGACCCAGAGCGCCGACCGGCGCTTCACCGCCAACGTGGCGCTGTATCGCATCGCCTGGCGGGACATGCAGTACGCCGCCCAGACCCAGAACCGGGCCTTCAACTACGTCACCAATATCGGCGCTGCACGTATCCACGGACTGGAGCTCGAGGTCGCCGCGCAACGCGTATTGGGGTGGGACCTGGCCGGCGCCCTGACCGTGACCGACGCGCGCCTGACCGCCGATCAACTGACCAACACCGCGATCGGCCTGGGCCTGGAGGGGGATCGCCTGCCGACCGTACCCCGCAAGACCGCGTCGGCCTCGATGCAGCGGCGCTGGATCCTGTCCGGCGACCTGACAGGACGTCTTCGGTTCGACGGCTCCTATGCGGGCGTCGCACGCTCGGCGTTCAATGCGGGCAACAGCGACTATCTGAAGATGGGCGGCTACGCCGTCTTCGGCGCAAGCTTCAGCCTGGAGCACCGCGCCTGGACCCTCGACCTGTCGGTCGACAACCTGCTGGACCGCGCCGGCCGCGCCAACGCCGCGCGCAACACCTCGGGGCCTGTCGAGTACTTCGGTGTGGCGCCGCGAATGCTTCGATTGGGCATTGAACGGCGCTTTTGATCCGGCGCCGTCTTTTTCGCGACAGCCAGGTGAGGGAGCTGCGCGACCTTGCGTCTGATCCTACAGGCCGCCGTCGAGCGCGCCGTCAAAGGGGATCAACAATGATGCAGTTTCGAGGCCTTCGCAGCCTGGCCCTGGGCGCCAGCGCCCTGACGACCCTTGTCGCCGGCCAGGCTTTCGCCCAGGCGAACGACGCCGGCGCGATCGAGGAAGTGGTCGTCACCGCGCTGAAGCGCTCCACCACCGTCCAGACCACCCCGATCAGCGTGAGCGCGGTCACCGAGAAGTCGCTGCAGGCTCTGGGGGCCCAGGGCATCCAGGACTATTTCCGCACCGTCCCGAACCTGCAGGTCGACGGCAATTCGCCGACCAGCCGCCGCCTGACCCTGCGTGGCGTGCGCAGCGCCGGTGAAGCCACCGTCGGCCTCTATTACGACGAAACCCCGCTGACGGGTCCGGCCGGCACGACCGCCGACGCCAGCTCGACCAGCGCCGACGTCAACCTGTTCGACGCCGAGCGCGTCGAGGTCCTGCGCGGCCCGCAAGGCACGCTGTATGGCTCGGGCTCGATGGGCGGCACCCTGCGCGTGATCCTCAACAAGCCCGACACCAGCCGCTATGCCGGCGCCGTCGAGGCGCAAGGGACCTCCACCAAGGGGGGCAGCAACGGCTATTCGATCAAAGGCATGGTCAACGTGCCGCTGATCGAGGACAAGCTGGCCGCGCGCCTGGTGCTCTACAAGACCGAAGGCGGCGGCTATGTCGACGACGTCCTGCTGAACAAGAAGGACATCAACGACCAGCACTCCAGCGGCGGTCGCCTGATGCTGGGCTTCACGCCCACCGAGAACCTGACGATCAATGCCTCGGGCCTGTACCAGAAGACCACCCTGGACGGTCAGAACAGCTGGTACCCGGCGCTCGGCAAGGACGCCTATTCGACCAACGCCCGCGTCATCGCGCCGACGAGCGACAATCTGCGCATGTACAACCTCACGGGTAAGTGGGACCTGAGCTTCGCCACGGTCACGGCGACCTCGTCCTATTACAAGTGGACGCTGCTGCGGAACTCCGACTACAGCCCCACCCTGTCGGGCAGCCGCGCCAACGCCACCTCGTGCCGCAACTACATCGCCGGCGGCCCGGCCGCGACGGGCGCGACCAACCCGGCCTGTACGGCCACGCAGCTGGCCGCCTACACCGCCTATGCTGACAGCCGCACCCCCGGCGCGCTCTATCAGCCGATGGGGCTGACCTCGTGGAACCACGAGCTGCGCATGACCGGCTCGCTGTTCGAAGACAAGGTCGACTGGACGGCCGGCGTCTATCTGGAGAAGCGTGAAGACTACATCGAGAGCAAGGTGGCCAAGGGCGATGCGACCACGGGCGTTATCAACCCCAACGACCTGACCGCCTGGCGCCATGTCGGCACCAACACCAAGCAGACCGCCTTCTTCGGCGAAGTGTCCTATAAGCCGATCGACAAGCTGACCCTGACCGGCGGCCTGCGCCGCTTCAAGTACGACAAGACCGTCTCGGGCCAGGTCCTGATCAGCAACTTCATCACCCAGTCCTATGTCGGTCCGGCCGCTCAGGTCGACGCCGGCGCCGACGGCTGGGTCAGCAAGCTGAACGCCTCGTACCAGGTCACGTCGGACGTAATGGTCTACGCCGTGGCGGCCAAGGGCTTCCGCCCCGGCGGCGCCAACAACGTGCCGGGCCTGGCCAGCGCGCTGCTGGGCTACGCGCCCGACAGCCTCTGGAACTACGAAGGCGGCATCAAGAGCCAGTGGTTCGACCGTCGCCTGACGTTGAACGCGGCCGTCTACCAGATCGACTGGTCGAACATGCAGATCTCGGCGACCAGCGCCAACGGCGCCTTCAGCTACCTGACCAACGCCGGCAAGGCCAAGATCAAGGGCTTCGAGATCGAGGCCACGGCCCGTCCGATCACCGGCCTGACGATCAGCGGCACCGCCGCCATCGTCGACGCCAAGCTGACGGAAGACCAGGCCAACTCGACCATCCTGATCACCGGCTCGACCGGCCTGCGCGGCGACGAATTCCCGAACGTCGCCAAGTACAGCGGCTCGGCCTCGGTAGAGTACACTTGGCCGCTGAAGGGCGAGATGAACGGCCTGCTGCGCGCCGACTACGCCCATGTCGGCCAGTCCGCCTCGCAGTTCCGCCCGACCTATGTCTACTACGAGAAGCAGGGCGACTACGGCTACGCCAACCTCCGCGCCGGCGTCGAAGGCGCCGACTGGGGCGCCTATCTCTTCGTCAACAACGTCACCGACGAAGTTGGTCTGATGAGCGTGACCTCGGCGGTGAACAACCCCAAGCAGGTCGTAAGCATCAATCCGCGTACGGCTGGCTTCCAGGTCCGTAAGCGCTTCTAAAGACAAGCGACGGGCGAGCCTCCTTGGGCTCGCCCGTCCTCTCCTTGCTAGTCCCGCGCTTGGCGGGGCCGTTCGGCATAGACCTCGAACAACCGCCGCAGCAGGGTCACCGACTTCTCGATGCCTTCGGGATCGGGGACCAGGACCTGGGCGATCGACAGGCCGCGCGCGGCCCACACCACCAGACGCATCGCGGCCTTGGCGCTGGCGCCGGTGTCGCCGAACCAGTGACGCAGCGACTCTAGCGCGCTTTCCTCGATCTGAGCCTGCAGGGGCGCCAGGCGCGCGGCCAGGTCAGGGTCGCTACGCGAGCCCTGCAGGATCTCCAGCACCGCTACGCCCGACGGACGGCTGAGCACCTCCCAGACGATCTCCGGGAAGGCGTAGAGGCGCTCCTTAGCGTCCTGGATCACCGACAGGCGCGCGTCATAGATCGCCACCTCGTCCTCGAACACCGACTGGACGACGAACATCATCAGGTCCACGCGGGTCGGAAACTGATGGAGCATCGCGCCCCGGCTCAGGCCCGCCTCCTCGGCCACCAGCAGCGTCGTCGTCGCCGCATAGCCACGCTGGTGCAGGCAGCGGATCGTCGTCTCCAGCAGGATGCGGCGGGTCTCGGCGCTGCGCTCGGCCTGGGTCCGACGCGGAGGACGGGTCTGCGTACCTTGAGTCATGGCGCGAAGATCAGCGGAACCGCCGCTCGGGTCCAGAGCCTTCGTCGACCGGCTCAGCGCACGCGTCCTGCGAGGGCGCGCATCGCGGCATAGCCATCGCGATTGGGATGGACGCCGTCCAGCGACCAGCCCTTGCGCATCGCTCCATCAGGCTCAGCCAGAACGGCGTAATAGTCGAGATAGGTCAGGCCTTCACGCCGAGCGTAGTCGGCCAGCCAGACGTTCAGCCGCGCGATCCTCGGCGCCGGCGTCAGTTCGGGCTTCCAGATGAAAGCGGCCGCCGGCGGGATGCTGGCCAGCACCACCTTGATGTGATGCGCCTTGGCCAGCTCGACCATGGCCATGATGTTGTTCTGGAAGTCCTGCTCACGGGTCGGGCCGCGATTGCCGGCGATGTCGTTGGTTCCGGCCAGGATCTGGACGACGCGCGGCTTCAGGTCGATCACGTCCTGGCGGAAGCGGACCAGCATCTGAGCCGACGTCTGGCCGCCGATGCCACGCCCGATGACCGCGTCGCCGAACAGGTCCGGATCGCCGAGGACCCAGGCCTCGGTGATGGAGTCGCCGAAGAACACCGCCCTCGGTCGCCTCCCGGATGAGATGATGGCCTCGTTGTCGCGCCGATAGCGGCACAGCCCCGCCCAGTCTGTCGCCTCGCGCGCGGTCTTTTCGGCGTTGTAGGCGACGTAGGCCAGATCCTTGGTCAGGGCCAGCAGGCGCGGCAGGTCGACCTTGCCCGGGGCCAGGAACAGGGCGTTGAACGCCCGCACCGGCTCAGGCGCCTCCAGCGCCGGCGGACAGGGATCGGCCACCATGCCGACGGGCGTCGCGGCCGCCAGGGCCAGTATCATCGCCAGGAGCATGCTGCCTCGCCATGGGAAAAGGGGGCGGACGGGCGAGGCTGGGAAGACTGCCTCGCCCGTCCTTGAAGAGCCTTAGAAACGCAGGCTCAACTTGGCGCCGACCGTGCGGAAGGCGTCTGGGCTGACGACCTTTTCGTAGCCGCCGGCGTTGATCAGGGTCAGCGAGGGGTAAGGCGCGTAGAAGCGCTTATCGAGCAGGTTGCGGGCGTAGAGGCCCAATCGCCACGCGCCATTGTCGCGACCGACGCCGATATTGGCGTTGAGCATGCCGTAAGCCTTCACCATCGACTTGGGATCGGCGGTGATCGCATAGCTGTCGTCGCGCCACGACCAGTTGACGCTGGCGTCCAGCTTGAGCTGCGCCGTCAGCGGCCGCTCGTAGGCGGCGTTGAGATTGTAGCTCCACTTGGGCGAGTTGGTCAGGCGCGCGCCGGCGTAGTTGGCCACGAACGTGCCCGGCGAACCCGGCAGGGCGTAGCACCCCTGCCCCACCGTGGCCGAGGTCGGCTGGCCGGTGTAGCAGGCGCCCGTATAGTCCTTGAACTGAGCGTCGTTGTAGCTGGCGCTGCCGCCGACGGTCAGGCCTTCGGCCAGCTTGATCGTGGTCTCGACCTCGATCCCCTGCGCCCGCATGAGACCGGCGTTGGTGAGGCCCAGACGCGGCGTCGCCGAGGTCAGGTCCAGGGCTTGGGCCTGGAAGTCGGTGAAGTCCGAGCGATAGATCGAGGCGTTCAGGATCATCCGGCCTTCCCACAGGGTCGACTTCACGCCGGCCTCGTAGCTCTCGACGGTCTCGGGCTTCACGCGCTTGATCTGGCCGTTCAGGCTGTCGATCGCCGGGCCTTTGTAGCCGGTGGCGTAGGTGGCGTAGACCATCAGGTCGCGGCTGGGCTGGAACTGCGCGCCCACCCGGCCCGAGACGTTGTCGGCCTTCACCTCGCCCGAATAGGGCAGCAGCGTCCCATAGGTGAAGTAGCCGGCGACCGGCTTGACGGTCAGCGCGCCCGACACCTCGTCGTTGGTGTAGCGCAAGCCGCCGATCAGCTTGAAGACATCGGTGATGGCGTAGGTCGCCTGGCCGTAGGCGGCGTAGCTCTTGGTGTGGTTCTTCTGGTCGCGCTCGCCGTACAGCACCGCTGGCGGATAGGCCGCGCTGCCGGTCGAGAACTTCAGGAAGTCGCCCTTCTGGGTCGTCCAACCCTCGACGTGGGTGTCGAGGTAGTAGAGGCCGGCGACATATTCCAACTTCTCGCCCGCCGGCGAGGTGATGCGAAATTCCTGGGTGAATTGGTCGCTGTCCAGGCCGCCGTCGCTGAAGTTGAAGATGTCTATCGGCGCGTGGTCGATGTCCGACAGCTGCGTCATCTGCGACTTGCGATAGGCGGTGATCGAGGTCAGCGTGAAGTCGCCGAGCTTGTAGTCGGCCTGGCCCGAGACGCCGCGCACCTTGGTGTCGGCGCGCCAGTCGCCGTCCTGGAAGCTGATATAGGTGTCGGGACCCGGCTTGGTCGGGAACGCCGTGAATAGGTTGTTGTAGCGCGGGTTGATCCCCAGCGTGTGGATGATCGGCGCGTCGCGGGCGAAGCCCTTCTGGTAGTCCGCCGCGACGGTGACGGCCAGCTTGTCCGACGGCTGCCACAGCAGCTTTCCGCGCACGCCGGAGTTCTCACGGTCGCCGACATGGCCGCTCTTGCGCACCGCATACGGGATCGCGCCGTCCTGGCTGTTGTAGAAGCCCGACAGGCGCACGGCGGCCGTCGTCCCCAGTGGCAGGTTGACCGAGCCACGGGCGATCTGCTCGTCGCGCTCGCCGTAGGACAGGTTCAGCTCGCCCGAGGTCTGCTCCAGACGCGGGGCCTTGGTCACAATCTGGATGACGCCGGCCGAGGCGTTCTTGCCAAACAGCGTGCCTTGCGGGCCGCGCAGCACTTCCACGCGCTCGACATCGGCGAAGCCGGTCGCGCCCGGATCGCGCGGCAGGCCGATGATCACGCCGTCGACCACCAGGCCGACGGTCTGCTCGACGCCGCTGTCATAGGTCTGGGTGCCGACGCCACGGATCTGATAGCCGCCGCCGTTGGCGACCGGATTGGTCGACGAGAACGTGACGTTCGGCGCCAGGTACTGGATGTCCGAGGCCTCGCGAAAGTTCGAGCGTTCCAGCGTCTGGCCCGAAACGGCGGTGACGGCCACCGGCACGTCCTGCAGGCGCTGGGCCCGCTTGGTCGCCGTCACGATGATCTCGCTGAGGCTGGTGGTCGCCGGGGCCGCAGCCTCTTGAGCTTGCGCGCCCGAAGCGCCGAGCAGGCCGACGACGGCCGATCCCATCAGGGCGGCGCGGTAGGCGCCAACAGTCAGTCCCATGTCCCTAGTCCCCTAGCTGGTTTCCCCGGGCGCTCTCGTTGGTTCACGACGCCCACTTACAGTCAATTATGACTGCTTGTGTTTTGGCAAGAGGATTCCGTCAGGACTGACTGTTTATAAATTCCTGTGTCTTTCTCGTCGCTTGGACCAGAGTCCAGACATGCGAATGCACGCCATCAACGGCATCCTGCGGGGATGTCGCTGATGACGCGTCGGTACGGATCGAAACGCCGTGAGGGCGCTTACTTCGCCGGCAGGGCCTTCAGGTCGGCGTCGACCTTGGCGATGGCTTCGTCGGTGATCTTGCCGTCGGCATAGGGCTGCAGCTGGCGCAGGCTCATCGCCTTGAACGTGTCAAAGGCCGGGTGCTTGGAGATGGTCGGCATGTCCTTGTCCAGCACCGCCTTGGCGGCGGGGTTGGCGACCACCGCTTCCAGCGGGGTGTCGGCCGAGAAGGCCGGCGCCGCCGTCGCGGCGGGCGCGGAGGCCGGAGCCGCCGTCTGGGCCAGGGCCGGCGTGGCCGCCATCAAGGTCAGGGCCAAGGCTGTCACGATACGCATTCTATTCTCCCCTTTTCAGGTCGCCGAGACCTTTTGGTTGCCGAAACGATACGGCGATGACTAACATGCAGTCAAGATCGCTTGTAAGTTTACAGGAGCCCTCATGCGCCCCCTCGCCCACCTTGGCGCGTCCTTGACCTTGCTGGCTCTCGCCGCCGCCCCCGCCATCGCTCAGCCCGCCCTGACGCCGCAACCGAAGTCGGCGATCTGGTCGGACGGTGCGTTGAAGCTGGAAGGCGCATTCCGGGTAACCTGGCGTGATTGCCATGACGTCCGTATGACGCCGGCGCTCGCCCGCTTCCAGCATGACGCGGCGGCACTCAGCGGCATGGACCTGTCGCGGACGGCGGGACCGGCCCTGACCATCGCCTGCCGCGCTGATCCGGTTGCCGAGGGCTACCGCCTGACCGTGGCCGCTGACGGCGTGATCCTGGACGCCGATGGTCCGGTAGGCGTGCTACGGGGCCTGGCCACCTTGCGCCAGTTGATCGAGACCAACCCGCCCGGCGCCGCCCTTCCCTACGCCCGGATCGACGACGCTCCGCGCTTCGCCTGGCGCGGCCTGATGATCGACACCGTCCGCCACTTCATGACCCTCGAGACGATCAAGCGGCAGATCGACGCGATGGAGCGGGTCAAGCTCAACGTCCTGCACTTGCACCTCTCCGACGACCAGGGTTTCCGGGTCGAGAGCAAGCGCTACCCCAAGCTGCAGGCCACCGGCGAAGGGCAGTTCTATACGCAGGCCCAGGTGCGCGAACTGGTGACCTACGCCGCCGCGCGCGGGGTGCGGATCGTGCCGGAGTTCGACGTGCCCGGGCACACCCGCGCGGTCGCCCAGGCCTATCCGCAGTTCGCCCTGGCGCCGGCCAAGCCCGCCAATCCGCTGGCCGCGATGGACCGCGCGCTGGACCCGACCAAGGAGGAGACCTACCGCTTCCTCGACGCTCTGTTTGGCGAGATGGCCGGCCTGTTTCCCGACGCCTATTTCCACGCTGGCGGCGACGAGGTCAGCGACACAGTCTGGCTGGACCATCCGCACGTCCAGGCCTTCATGAAGGCCCAGGGCCTGGCCTCGAAACAGGCGCTGGAAAGCCACTTCCACCGCCGCGTCGCCGCGATTCTCGAGAAGCACGGCAAGACCATGATCGGCTGGGAAGAGGTCGCCGCCGACGGGACCGCATCCAAGGACGTCGTGATCCAGGCCTGGCAGACCTCGAACGCCACTGCAGATGCGGTCGGCAAGGGCCATCGCACGATCGTCTCGGCCGGCTACTACCTGGACCTGCTGGAGCGTGCGTCGTTCCACTACCAGTACGATCCGCTGGACACCTCGGCCGCGGGGCTCACGCCCGCCGAGGCCGAGAAGGGCCGCAAGCTCAATCCGCTGGTGGCCGCCATCATGAAGGACGCCCTCGTCGCCAAGCCGCTGCCGCCGCTGACGGCCGAACAAGAGAAACTGGTGCTGGGCGGCGAGGCGCCGATGTGGGCCGAGATCGCCACCGACGAGATGCTGGACTCGCGCCTATGGCCCCGCGCCGCCGCCCTGGCCGAACGCTTCTGGTCGCCGCGCGCGGTGCGCGACGCCGACGATCTCTACCGCCGCCTGCCGGTCCTCCAGGAGCAGCTGAGATTGCAAGGCCTGCAGGACCAGACCAACCAGGCGCGCATGATCGCTCGCCTGGCGCCCGGCGCGTCCGAGCCGGTGCTGACCCTGCTCGACCTCGTCGGCCCGACCCGCAACATGGCGCGCGATCACCGCATCCTGGCCATGCTGCGCGGCCAGAAGATCGTCCAGGAGCTGAACACCCTGGCTGACGCCGCACCGGTCGACAGCTTGGTCGCCCACGGTTTCGAAGCCCGCGCCAAGGCCTATGTTGGCGGCGACCGGACGCAAGCCGCCGCCCTGCGCGCCGACCTGACGATCTGGAAGGCCAACGACGCCCGCTTCCAGGCGATCGCCAGGGGCCGCCCGGCGCTTGAGGCCGCGCTGCCAATTTCCGCCGACATCGCCGAGATGGCGCAGGCGGGCCTGGACGCCATGGATGCGATCGAGGCCGGCAAGCCCTTGGCCGACCGCGCCAGCGCCGAGGCCGTGCTGGCCCGCGCCGAGGCCTTCGACGCCGCCTCGGCCCGGCCGATCTTCAGCTTCTTGGGCAAGCAGCCACCGGCCGACCTGATCATTAAGATCACGCCCGGGATCCGCGCCCTCGTGGCGGCGGCGCGTTAGAGGTGGACCCGCCCAAGCCCCGCCGCACTCAGGCCGAGCGAAGCGACGAGACCCGCGCCCGGCTGCTGGAGGCGACCATCCGCTGCCTGCATGCCCACGGCTATGCGGCGACCACCACCCTGCTGGTCGCCGAAAGCGCCGGGGTCAGTCGCGGGGCCATGCTGCACCAGTTCCCGACCAAGGTGGACCTGATGCTGTTCGTGGTTCGCGCCGTCTATGACCGCGAGATCGCTGAATACGCCGTGCGCATGCGCGAGATCCGGGGCGCCCGCGACAAGCTGCTGGCCTTGCCCGAGATCGCTTGGGATGTGCTGAGCCGCCCGTCCGGCGTGGCGGTGCTGGAAGTGCTGCAGGGCTCACGCAGTGACCCGGAACTAGCCGAGCGCCTGCTGCCCCTTCAGAGCACAATCGAGAATGAGTCCTTCGCCTGGGCCGCGCGCTACGACGACCTCTTCGGCGCGCCGATCAGCCGGCCGCTGCTGCGCCTGATGGTCTGGAGCGTGCGCGGGCTGTCGGTGGCCAAGACGCTTGACCGCGAGGCCGATCTCGACCGCGCGGTCCGCCTGTTGCGGGACATGATCGCCGTCGCCCTGGAGGATCCCAAGGCGCTGGACCTCTAGGGCCGCGTCGCCGCCGCCTCGGCCGCATCCAGCCGCGCCTTCCACGGATCGACCTCGCCGACGAAGGCGCCGTCGGGACGGATGTCCATCAGCCGGTCGCCCTTGGCGTCGTAGCGCGGCCAGGCCGGCAGGCCGGGGCCGTTGGGATTGCCGGTACGGGCGAAGTTGGCCCAGTAGTCAGCCAGTCGCCCCGCCACGGCTTGGTCGGCCGGCGTCACGCTGGCATAGGCCGCCGACAGCCGGTCGAAGACATAGGCCACCTCGGTCGAGTGGTTGGCCCCATTCGGCGAGCCGGCCAGCGCCGCCGGCGCGATATAGCCGAAGCGATACTCGTAGGCCGGCGTCCCTTTGGCTGCCATGGCCCTAGCGATGAAGCGGGCCGGCTCGACCATGTTGCGGTCGCCGCCGATCGCCGCGTTCAGCGCCTTCATCGGCAGCTTGCCGTCAGGGTCATAGGCGGCCTTGGCGGCGGCTGGATCCGGAAACTTGGCGTAGGCGGCCTCGGGGTTCGGCGCGAAGTCGAGGCTGAGGTCGGCGCTGGTCGCCCCGACGATCACCGGGATCTTCGGCTGGCGACCGTGAGTGAAAGTCGCCTCCGGCGTCTCGACGATCAGCTTGCCATCGACCACGGGCCCCGAATAGAGCGCGCCCTCGCCCTGGAACACCAGGGTGGCCATACTGAGATTGGCGGCGATCTTGTCGGCCGGCAGGGCGCGCAAGGCGGCCAGGGCGTTGGCGTCGGTTCCGTCGACGCCCAACCGCTTGGCGAAGGCCACGCCGAGGCTCGTAGCCGAGGGCTTGCCAGGCAGGTCCTGCGCCAGTCGCCGCTCTGGCGTCAGGAACCGGCGGCCCGCGCCCGACTGGATGATGGCCTTGTCGAACAGCCCCTTGGCGCTCGGTGCGCCCAGCAGCAGGTTGATCGAGATGCCGCCGGCCGAGCCGCCGACCACGGTGACGTTCTTGGGATCCCCGCCGAACGCGGCGATGTTGCGCCGGACCCAAGCGAGAGCCGCCATCTGGTCCATCAGGCCGTAGTCGCCGGTCGCCTCGTCCGGGCTCTCGGCGGACAGCGCCGGATGGCCGAAGAAGCCGAAGCGGCCGAGGCGGTAGTTGAAGGTCACGAACACCAGGCCGCGCTTGGCCATGGCGTCGCCCCAGGTCTCGGGCGAGGACGAGCCCCCGTTCACGAACGCCCCGCCGTGGATCCAGACCATGACGGGAAGCTTCTTCGCCGCGCTGGCCGGCCGCCAGACATTGGCGAACAGGCAGTCCTCGGCCTGCGGCGCGGGCTCGGGCGAGCCGGGCATGCGGCCCTGGACGCAGTCGGGCGAGAGCTTGGAGGCGTCGCGTGTTCCCGACCACGCCGCCGCCGACTTGGGCGCACGCCAACGCAGGTCGCCGACTGGCGCTGCAGCGTAGGGCACACCCTTGAAGGCCGTGACGCCGTTCGAAGTCACGCCTTGCAGCGCCCCGGTCTCGACCTTGGCGATCGGCGCAGTGACCGCCGCCGCCAGCATCAGCGCGACAACGCTCATCGGCCGCCCGCCTTCAGGCTGGCCTTCGCGAGGAGATCACGCGACCCGGCAGCCTTGCCCACGTAGATGTCATAGGTCCCGGCAGCGCGTTTCCAGGCCTTGGCGGCCACGTCGTAGGAGGCCAACAGGCGCGGATCGGCGGTGATGGTCACCTGCCGGCTCTCGCCCGGCTTGAGGGTAACCCGCGCCCAGCCGGCCAGGCGGTGGGTCTTGCCGGGCGGCGCGACGTAGAGCTGGGCGACTTCCGTGCCTTCGCGCTTGCCTGTGTTCGTCAGGGTGAAGGTGGCTGAGAGCCCCTCGCCACCCGTCGTCGCCAGCTTGGAATAGCCGAAGGTCGTGTAGGTCAGGCCGTGGCCGAAGGCGAACAGCGGCTTGGCGCGCTGCTTCTCGAACCAGCGATAGCCGACATCGGCGCCCTCCGGGAACGGCACGGCGAACGGCGCGACCTTGGTCCCCAGGCCCAGCGGCTTGCGGTTCTCCGGATCGAAACCCGGGATCGTCGGACGCGGCAGCTGCGCAATGCCGGCCGGGAAGGTCATCGGCAGGCGGCCCGAGGGCGACACGGCGCCCGTCAGGATCTTGGCGATCGCCGGCCCGCCGCGCTGGCCCGGATACCAGGCCTGCAGCACCGCCCCGACCTTGGACAGCCAAGGCATCAGGATCGGGTTGCCGGTCTCCAGCACCACCGCCGTCTTCGGATTGGCCGCGCCGACGGCGGCGATCAGGGCGTCCTGGCCGTACGGCAGGTCGGGCGCGAGGGCGTCCATGCCCTCCTCCTCCGGCCGGGTGGCGAAGACGATGGCGACGTCCGCGCCCTTGGCCAGGGCGGCCGCGCGGACGGGGTCCGAGCCGTCGTCGAACTGGATGGCGGCGTCCGGCCGCAGCGCCTTCAACGCCTCCAGCGGCGAGGACAGGCCGTAGACCGGGGCCAGGATCGCGGCGATGCCCTCGCGCCCGCGCCGATCGGCGAAGTGGCCGCCATACGGCATGACCTGCGAGGAACCGCCGCCCGACAGCACGCCCTTGTCGGCGAAGCCGCCGATGACGACGATCTTCCTGGCGGTGGCCGCCAGGGGCAGCACGCCGTCGTTCTTCAACAGCACCATGCCCGACAGCGCCACCTGCTCGGCGACGTCGGCATGGGCGTCCTTGTCGATCGCGCCGCCCGGCTTGGCCGGGTCATCCATCACCCCGACGGTGTAGAGGCTGCGGACGATGCGGAACGCCGCCTCGCGTATGCGCTCGGCCGACACCTCGCCCTTAGCGACGGCGTCCTTCAGGCCGCCGAAATGAGGATCGTCCTGCGGCGACTCCTGGTCTAGGCCCGCCTTCAGCGCCGGGGCCAGGCTGTGCGAGGCGCCCCAGTCGGACATCACCCAGCCCGGATACTTCCAGTCGCCCTTCAGCACCTGGCCCAGCAGGAACGGATGCTCGCAGGCATAGACGCCGTTGATCTTGTTGTAGGCGCACATCACCGAGCCCGGCTTGCCGCGATCGATGGCGATCTCGAAGGCCAGCAGGTCGCTCTCACGCAGCGCCGCCTCGTCCAGCTGGGCGTCGTGCACGAAGCGGCCGGTTTCCTGGGCGTTCAGCGCGAAGTGCTTGACCGTCGAAACGACGTGGCGGCCCTGGATGCCGGCGACCTGGGCGCCGACGATCTGGCCAGCCAGCAGCGGATCCTCGCCGGCATATTCGAAGTTGCGGCCGTTGCGCGGCTCGCGGGTCAGATTGACGCCGCCGGCCAGCTGGATGTTGAAGCCCTTCGCATGGGCTTCGGCGCCCAGCATGTCCCCGGCCGCCTGAGCCAGCTCCGGGTCGAAGGTCGCGGCCAGGGCCAGGGTGGCGGGCAGCGAGGTCGCCTCGTCGCCGCGACGCAGGAATCCGCCCAGATTGCCGACGCCCAAGCTGGCGTCCGACATTTGCTGGGCCGGCATGCCGACACGTTCGACGCCGGGCACGAAGCCGGCCGAGCCCAGGGCGCCGGGCGGGGTGGACTTGCGCATGCTCTCGGGCACCGACGGCGGCAGCGGGATGCCCAGCGACAGCAGGCCGAAACCGGCCTGGGTGCGCAGCAGGCCGATCTGCTCGTCCAGGGTCATGGCGTCGACCATGGCCTTGGCGCGGCTATCCGGATCGCTCACCTGGGCCAAGGCTGCGCCAGCCGTCGTCAGGGTCGAGGTCATCAGCAGGATTCCGACAAAACGCTTCAACACGGGGACGCTCCTCAAACGCGCTTCAGGCCAGCCGGCAGGCCCTTGCGGGCGATGGCCCCCAAGTGGCGGGCGCTGGGCTTGGGAGTGCGCTGGAAGGTCGTCCGATCGACCGAGATCAGGCCGAACTTGGGGCCGTAGCCCGAGAACCATTCCCAATTGTCGAGCAGCGACCAGTGGATGTAGCCGCGCACGTCCAGGCCATCGCGCACGCAGTTCTCGACCCCCGCCACGGCCTTGTCGATGAAGGCCACGCGGCGCGTATCGTCCTCGGTGGCGATGCCGTTTTCGGTGACGTAGATCGGCTTCTTGGTGTGCCGGGCCACGGTGCGGATCACCGCCTCCAGCGCCTCGGGCGCGGCAGGATAGCCCATCTGGCTGAGCTCGACGCCCTTGGGCGGCGGCAGGTCTGCGTCAGGGCCGACCTCGGTCCAGGTGTAGTTCTGCACGCCGATGAAGTCGCCCTGGGCGGCCAGCCACGGCAGCATGACCTGGGCCTGCTTGGCCTCGACTCCGCTAGGCCCCGAGGCTGGCGCACGCTCGTCGTTCAGCGACAGGGTGACACCGACCAGGTAGCGGTCGTTCGACGCCTTGCGGATCGCCTCGTAGGCCCGCTCGTGGGCCTCGATCATGATCGGCTGCTGGATGCGGAAGTCGCCAAGCACCGGCGGCGACCAGCGGCTGGCGCCGATCGACGCGGCGGCGGCCTTCTTGGACATCTCGATAAAAGGCCGCAGCGGACGGATCGCCGGCGCCCAGCTGATCAACGCCCCCAGGTTCGGCTCATTGAAGGTCGAGGCCACGCCGATCAGGTCGCCCAGGCGCTGGGTGACGAGCGTGCAGTAGCGGACGAAGGCGTCGATATTGTCCCGCGTCTCGAACCCGCCCGCCGCCGCAAACCAGCGCGGCGTGGTGAAGTGGTTGTAGGTGACGAACGGCGTCATGCCGGCCTTGCGCACCGCCTCCAGCACCCGCCGGTAATAGGCGATGCCCGCCAGCGAGATCTGCCCCGGCTCGGGCTCGATCCGCGACCACTCGATCGACAGGCGATGGGTGTTGAAGCCCAGCGCGGCGGCCAGGGCGATGTCGTCCCAGACACGGTTGTAGCCGTCGGCGGCGTCGCCCGAGGGATCCTTGAAGATGGTCGGTTTGGCGTGCTCCATCACCCAGAGATCGGACGCGTAGTTGCCGCCCTCGATCTGGTAGGCCGCCCCCGCCGTGCCCCACAGGAAGCCGGGCTTGGCCACGCCATTGACCACCTTGCCCTTGGGGGCCGCCGTCGCCTTCGCCGCCGCCAGTCCCGCGCCCAGCACGCCCCCCATCAGCAGCGCGCGACGATCGAAATCCTGCAGCGCCATCGACGCCTCCCCTTTCTTGTTCTGTGGTCAGAACCATAGAAGGAGAAACAATACAGTCAATCCTGATTGTATTTTGCACTCACGGCTAATTCGCTCCGCCTGGCGCGAACGACTTTACAGACAACCTCCAAGCTGCGTGTATGATAAAATGCATACACAGAGTGATTTCGCGATCGAACGGACCGGCGTGCCGATCTACGTCCAGATCCGAGATCACCTCCTGAGCCGGATCGCCGCGGGCGAACTCGCGGCCGGCCAGCAGATGCCGACCATGCGTCAGGTCGCCAGCGAACTTGGCGTGGACCTCAACACGGTGCGGCACGCCTATGACGAACTGGCCGCGCGCGGCGCGGTTCGGCTGGTGCGCGGGCGCGGCACCTTCGTGTCGGACGCCGGCGTCGCGAGCGCGCCCGTTCGAGCAGAGCCGCCGCCAGCGCCTGTCGCCAAGCCCCTGCCCGCCCGTCGCGGCGCCGGCCGTCCGCGCGATCCCGAGATCGAACAACGCTTCAAGCAAGCTGCTCTCGAGATCCTGGCGGAGTTCGGCTTCGCCGGCCTGACCCTCGACAGGATCTGCGCGCGCGCCAAGGCGCCGGCCGCTACGTTCTATCGCCGCTGGGCCTCCCCGACGGCCCTGGTGTCCGAGGCTTTCAACGAGCGCTTCGAGGTCGGCTTCCTGGACGTGACGGGCGACCTGCCCACCGACCTGCTGGCGTTCACCGACAAGCTCCTGGCGCTCTACACCGACCCGCTTCTGGGTCCCTGCCTCAGCTTCATCTGGCCCGAGACGCGCCTTCGCCCGGACCTCCTGGAGCCGATGGCCGAAGCCGAGCGCGGCCGCCGGCGGGTCAATGTGCAGACCGTCGAGGACGCCCTGCGCGCCGAGGGCTACAGCCCGCTGATCTCGGCTCAGATGCTGCTTTTCGTGCTGAACAACGTCGCTTACATGACCTACGTCACGGGCCGGAAAGTCCGCCGAGAGGACTTCGCCACGCTGATCGGCCAGTTGCTTCTGTCAGGCAAGACCTAGGGCCTGACCACACAGCGAAAGCCGATGTGGATGGCCGCCGTATCCTCCATCTGCGGCTGGCGAGCAGCGGGTCGATAGCGATCACAGTAGCTCTCGTGACAAAGATGCGAACCGCCCTTCACGACGCGGCGGGGGATCCTGACGCCCGGCAGGTCAGGGTCGTAGCTGGCCGAAGCGCCGCAGCAGCCACTGCTCTTACCGGCGGCGACGAAGTAGTCCCGCGTCCACTCCCAGACATTGCCGATCATGTCGAAGAGATCGTGGCCATTGGCGGGAAACGCCCCAGGTTCGGACGTCGCCTTCTGCCCTGGCGGAGCGAGGTTCTGATGGGGAAACACGCCGGTCCAGGTATTGGCCATAGCTCGGCCGCCCGGCGTGCGCTGGTCGCCCCAGGCGTATAGCGCGCCGTCGAGACCGCCCCGCGCCGCCAGCTCCCACTCGGCCTCGGTCGGCAGATCCTTGCCGGCCCAGCAGGCATAGGCTTGGGCGTCCTCGAAGCCGACGCAGACGACCGGGTGGTCCAGCTTGCCGCGATAGACAGAGGTCTTGCCGTCGGGCTTCAGCCAGGTCGCGCCGGGGACATAGCCCCACCAGTCGCGCCAATGCGCCGCCGGCCCGCGTGGCGGCTGGAACACCAGAGCGCCGGGCTTCAGGCGCGCGGGATCGACATCCGGATAAAGCTCGGACGACGGCGCGCGCTCCGCCGCCGTCACGTGCCCCGTCGCCTTCACGAAGGCGGCGAAGTCGCGGTTGCTGACCGGCCGGCGATCGATCCGGAACGGCGCGACCTCGACCAGCCGCTCCGGCCCCTCCTCGGCGTAGATCGCCCCGGCGCCCATCCGGAACGCGCCGCCCAACACGGCCGACATGCCCTGCGAACCGGCCTCGAAGTCATACACGCCCATCTCTCCAATCTGTGTATGGGTCATAAATCAATTTCGATAAGATATATTGACATATTTCGTTGAAGGCGAAAACCTTGTTCTCAGCCGACCGAACGACGTCGGCGTGATCAAGAACGGGGACGAGACATGAGTCAGGGGATCGGCCGCGCCATGTTGTGCAGCGGCGTCAGCGGGTTGGCGATGTTGATGACGGCGGGCGGCGCGCTCGCCCAGCAGACGGCCGAGCCGGTGCGCATCGAGGAGGTGGTGGTCACCGCCCAGAAGCGCAGCGAGAGCCTGCAGGAGGTCCCGGTCTCGGTGGCCGTGGTCTCCGGCGCGCGCCTGGAGCAGCAGCAGATCAGCAGCGTCGAGAACCTGCCGCTGGTCTCGCCCAGCCTGGCCTTCAACGACTCCAACAGCAGCCGTGGCCAAGGCCTCAGCGTCCGGGGCGTGGGCACGCTCAGCTTCAGCGACGGCGTCGAGCCCAGCGTCTCGACCGTGGTCGACGGCGTGGTCCTGGGCCGCCAGGCGATGTCGGTGTTCGACCTGATCGACATCGACCGCGTCGAGATCCTGCGCGGCCCGCAAGGCACGCTGTTCGGCAAGAACGCCTCGGCCGGCGTGCTCAGCATCGTCAGCCAGCGCCCCTCCAACCAGTTCGGCGGCGCCTATGGCGCGACCCTGACCGACCAGGGCGAGCGCAAGCTGCGCGGCACAGTCACCGGCCCCATCGTCGACGGCAAGCTGGCCGCCCGCCTGACCGCCTATTACAGTGGCTACGACGGCTACGTGAAGAACGTGACCACGGGCACGGAGCTGAATGATCGCAAGCAGTACGGCGTGCGCGCCAAGATGCTGTTCACGCCGACCGACACGCTCGACGTTCTGACCATCGCCGACTACGCCAAGAGCTCGGGCGCCTGCTGCGCGCCGACCATCCGCTCGGTCACCGCCAACAACCTCTATTTCGGCAAGACCTACGCGTCCTACGTTGGCGTCACGCCCAGCAAGGACAACGAGCAGACCTCGGCCAGCGTCGACTCCGTCAACAACCAGAACAGCGCCGGCGCCTCGATCGAGGCCAACCAGCAACTGGGCGGGTTCACCCTGACCTCGATCACCGCCTTCCGGCACTTCCACGTCTACGACAACATCGATTCCGACCTGGTCTCGATCAACCTGCTGGATCTCAACAACGCCAACCAGCGCCAGAACCAGTTTACCCAGGAGCTGCGGATCACGTCACCGAAGGGCGAGCGGCTGGAGTACGTCGCAGGCCTCTACTACTTCTTCCAGGGTCTGAAGACCCAGACCCAGTCGGCCGGCACGCTGGGCGCCGTGCCCATCGGCACGTTCCTGGGCAGCCAGGTCGATCGCGGCATCCACACCGAAAACGCCTCGGTGTTCGGCCAGGCGACCTTCCACGTCACCGACCAACTCTCGCTGATCGCCGGCGGCCGCTACACCACCGAACAGCAGAACGCTTGGTTCCGTCGCAAGGTGCTGCCGGGCGCACTCGCCGCCGCGCCCGCCTCCGTCGCCGGCGGGCCGCTGATCGCCGAGGGCCTGAAGTCGAACGAGAGCAAGGTCTCGACCAAGTTCGGCGTGCAGTACGACATCGCCCCGGGCTTCATGGTCTATGCGAGCTATTCGCGCGGCTTCAAGGGCGCGGCGCTGAACCTGCTGAACTTCCTGACCGCCGCCCAGGTGTCGTCCGGCGCCTATCTGGTGCCGCCCGAGATTCCCACCGCCTACGAGGCCGGCGCGCGGACGTCGTTCTTTGATCGCCGCCTGCAGCTGAACGCCACGGTGTTCAACGAGACCTTCAAGGGCTTCCAGGCCACCGCCTATGACAGCCTGACCCAGAGCAACACCCTGACTAGCGCCGGCGAGTTGCGCTCGCGCGGCGTCGAGCTAGAAGCCCTGGCGGCCCCGGCGCGCGGCCTGACGCTCTCGGCCAACCTGGCCTACACGGATGCGGAGTTCACCGACTTCCCCAACGCGCCCTGCTATCCGGGGCAGTTGCTGGTCAGCGGCACGGCTTGTCACGCCTTGGGCTCGACCTTCATCCAGGACCTGAAGGGCGCGCCGCTGAACAATGCGCCCAAGTGGGCCTACACGCTCAGCGCCTCGTACACCCGCCCGCTGGGCTGGCATGACCTGAACGGTTTCGTCGACGTCAACTACGCCTACCGCAGCAAGGTGAACTTCAGCCTCAACCAGGACCCCAACACGGTCCAGAAGGGCTTCGGGATCGCCAGCGTGAACTTGGGCGTCCAGACCCCGGGCCAGGGCCTTCGCCTGGCGCTGTTTGCTCGCAACCTGTTCGACGAGCACTATGCCTCGTTCATCTACGCCAGCTCGTTCCAGTCAGGGAACGCCTCGACCCCGGCCGGCTACAGCCAGTTCTTCGGTCAGGCCGCGCGCCGCACCGTCGGCGTCGCGCTCAGCGGCAAGTTCTAGAGTTCGGAGCAGGCGCATGCATCGCCGTGACCTTTTGAAAGCCTGCGCCGCCGGCGCGCTCGCCGCCGCCCTTCCGGGTGGCGCGTGGGCGGCCGCTCCGGCTCGCAAGCCCAACTTCATCGTCGTGCTATGCGACGACCTCGGCTACGGCGACACCAGCGTCTACGGCCCCTCGGCCATTCGCACCCCACACCTGGAGCGGATGGCCCGAGAGGGCGTGGTCCTGACCGACTACTACGCCCCCGCCAACCTCTGCACGCCCTCGCGCGCGGGTCTGCTGACCGGTCGCTATCCGGTGCGCACCGGCCTCGGCTACGAGGTCATCATGCAGCAGGACGACCGGGGCCTGCCGCTTAGCGAAGTCACGATCGGCAAGGCGCTGAAGCCCGACTACGCCACCGCCTTGATCGGCAAGTGGCACCTGGGCCACCAGGGCGCGGCCTGGCCGCCGACCAAGCACGGCTTCGACCGCTTCTTCGGCATCCCCTACAGCCACGACATGCTGCCGCTGTCGCTGTTCGAGAGCACGGCGGGATCGGACGAGATCAAGCAGAGCCCGGTCGACTTTCCGCAGCTGCAGCAGCGGTTCTACGAACAGGCCGCGCGGTTCATCGACGACAACAAGGACCGGCCGTTCTTCCTGGAGCTGGCGCTCAGCGCTCCGCACCTGCCGTCCTATCCGCACGATCCGTTCGACCAGAAGACGGCCGCCGGCCCTTACGGCGCGGTCGTGGCCGAGATCGACTCGATCATGGGCCGGCTGCTGGACAAGCTGAAGGTGCTCCATCTCGACCGCGACACCCTGGTGATCTTCACCTCCGACAACGGTCCGTGGTTCGAGGGCTCGGCCGGGGTCCTGCGCGACCGCAAGGGCGGCGGTGGCTATGACGGCGGCTCACGCGTGCCGTTCATCGCCTGGCGTCCCGGGACGCTGCCCGCCGGCAAGCGCACCAGCGCCATCGCCTCGGGCGTCGACCTGCTGCCGACCTTCTGCGCCATGGCGGGCATCGCACCGCCCAAGGACGTGGTGCTGGACGGCTTGGACATCACCGGCGTTCTGAAGGGCAGCAAGGCCTCGCCGCACGAAGACCTGGTGATCTTCAACAACGAGGTCCCGGTCGCCATCCGCAGCCAGCGCTGGAAGTACATCGCCGGAGACTACTATCGGGGCGCGTTCCTGCCCTACGCCCTGTTCGGCTACGAGGAGCTGTACGACCTCCAGGCCGATCCGGGCGAGAACTACAGCGTCGCCAAGAACTTCCCCGAGGTCACCAAGGCCATGCGCGAACGGCTCAAGGCCGCCCGCGAGACCTTCGCTCCCTTCAAGCACGCCGAACCGCCGCCGGTCTTCAAGGCTCTGCGCAGCCAGCTCGACCGACTGCAGGATTAAAGAGAACGCCCATGTCGATCCTCGCCCGCAAGGCCGCGCCCTCGCTCCTGGCCCTCACCGTCGCGCTCGCCGCATCGCCCGCGACCAACGCCGCCGAGGCCGGCCGCCCCTGGATGAACGCCAAGCTGGGGCCGGACGAGCGCGCCCGCCTGCTCCAGCGCGAGATGACCCAGGACGAGAAGCTGGCCCTGGTTCACGGCAAGTTCGGCGCAGCGTTCAAGGACGCGCCGCCGCCGCTGAACGTCAAACCGGACGGCGCCCTGGGCTCGGCCGGCTATGTGCAGGGCGTGCCCCGCCTGGGCCTGCCGGCCCTACAGGAAAGCGACGCCGGCCTGGGCGTCGCCAACGGCGGCCACATGCGTCCCGGTGACGAAGCCACCGGCCTGCCCTCGGGCCTGGCCACGGCCGCCAGCTGGAACCTCGACCTGGCCCGCCAGGCCGGGGCGATGATCGGGACCGAGGCCCACGCCAAGGGCTTCAACGTCCTGCTGGCCGGCGCGGTCAACCTGACCCGCGACCCGCGCAACGGCCGCAACTTCGAATATGCCGGCGAAGACCCGCTGCTGGCCGGCGTCATGGTCGGCGAGGCCATCGCCGGGGTGCAGAGCGCCCACGTCATCTCGACCACCAAGCACTTCGCCATCAACGCCCAGGAAACCGGCCGCAACGTCGTCTCGTCCGACATCGAAGAGAAGGCCCTGCGCGAGTCCGACCTGCTGGCCTTCGAGATCGCCATCGAGCGCGGCAAGCCGGGTTCGGTGATGACCGGCTATAACCGGGTCAACGGTCTCTACGCCTCGGAAAGCCCCTACCTGCTGGGCAAGGTTCTGAAGGGCGACTGGAAGTTTCCGGGCTGGGTGATGTCGGACTGGGGCGGCGTCCACAGCACCGTCGCGGCGGCCAATGCGGGCCTGGACCAACAATCGGGCCAGTCGTTCGACCAGCTGCGGGCCATGGTCTTCCAGCAGGTCGGCGGCAAGACGACGCCGGCCGAAGCCGACTTCTTCGGCGCGCCGCTGAAGGCGGCCCTGGCCAGCGGCGCGGTCAGCCAGGCGCGGCTCGACGACATGGTCCATCGCATCCTGCGCACCATGTTCGACAAGGGCGTGGTCGACCATCCGGCCGCACCGCGCGCGATCGACCGCGCCGCCCACGCCGACATCGCTCGCCGCGCGGCCGAGCAAGGCATTGTGCTGCTGAAGAACGACGGCGGGCTTCTACCCCTGACCGCCTCCGCCAAGCGCATCGCCGTGATCGGTGGCCACGCCGATGTCGGTGTCTTGTCGGGCGGCGGTTCGTCGCAAGTCATCCCCTATGGCGGCGCGACGCTGGAGCAGCCGGTGACCAAGGGCGTGGCCGCGGCCTTCGCCAAGATCACCTATGGCGGCGTCGCTCCACTGAAGGCGCTGACCGACGCCGCGCCAGCCGCCAAGGTCGAGTTCGCCAGCGGCCAGGACCTCGCCGAGGCCGCCGCCCTGGCCGCGCGTTCGGACATCGTGATCGTCTTCGCCGGCCGCTGGCAAAGCGAGGGCGACGACTCCGCCGACCTGTCGCTGGGCGACGGCCAGGACGACCTGATCTCCGCCGTGACCAAGGCCAATCCGAAGACCGTGGTGGTGCTGCAGACCGGCAATCCGGTCGCCATGCCCTGGCTCGCCGACGTCGGCGCCGTGGTCGAGGCCTGGTTCCCCGGCTCGCAAGGCGGCGCTGCGATCGCCAATGTGCTGACCGGCAGGGTCAATCCGTCGGGCAAACTGCCGATGACCTTCCCCGCCACCGAAGCCCAGCTGCCGCGCCCCAAGATCGACGGGACCGGCATGCCGACCGTGCCGTTCTTCGGCGTCTTCCAGCCGTTCTCGGCGCGCTATGCCGAAGGCGCGGACGTCGGCTATCGCTGGCTGGCCCGCACCAATGCCAAGCCGCTGTTCCCGTTCGGCTATGGTCTCTCCTACACCCACTTCGCCTACGCCAAGCTGGTGGTCGTCCCGGCCAAGGCGCTGACCGTCTCGGTCGAGGTCGCCAACGCCGGCGCCCGCGACGGCGTCGAGATCGCCCAGCTCTACGTGACGCCGCCCGGCGCGACGCCCCGCCTGGCCGGCTGGGCGCGCGTGCCGCTCAAGGCCGGCGAGCGCAAGACCGTCCGCATCGTCGCCGAGCCGCGCACCTATTCGCAGTACGGCGACAAGGGCTGGACACTACTGAAGGGCGACTATGCGATCACGGTCGGCGGATCGTCGGCGGATCTCCCGCTGGCGACGACGGCGAGGTTGGGCGCGCCCTAGCCCCGCCCAGCGAAGACGATCTCAATGTGAAATCCGGATTGGGCCGGGACCAGGCGAATGGAAGCCTGATGCAGCTCGGCGATGGCCGCGACCAGGGACAGGCCCAATCCTGCCCCGGGCGTCGAGCGGCTGGCGTCGGCTCGATAGAACTTCCCGAATATCTTGTCCCGATCGACGTCAGCCACACCCGGGCCGTCATCGCGAACGCTGGCGACCACCAGATTGTCTTGCGCCCGCAGCGTGGTCGAGATCGTAACCCCGGCGGGCGTGTGGACGATGGCGTTCTCGACCAGATTGATGAAGAGCTGCGTCAGCATCTCGGCGTCGCCCTCGACGAAGAGGCCAGGCTGGTGATCGCCGACCAACCGATGGTCGGCATCCTCCACGACGGGTTCGTAAACCTCGCACACCCGGTCCATCAGGGCGCCAAGGTCGACCGGCGCGAAACGCTTGCGGCCAACGCCCCCTTCCATCATGCCGATGCGCAGCAGGGCCTGGAAGGTGGCCAGGATGTCCTCGGTCTGGGCCACCGCCGCATCGATGGCCGCCGGATCGGCCGCCTCGGTCTCACGCATGATCTCCAAGCTCTCGCGCAGGCGGGTCAGCGGCGTGCGCAGGTCGTGGGCGATGGCGGTCGAAACCTGCCGGACGGCGTCCATGGCCGCGGCCTGCCGATCGATCATGCGGTTGAGATTGTGCGTGAGATGGTCGAACTCGGGTGCGACGCCGATGCTGGGCAGCCGCTCCTGACCATCGCCATCGATGATGCGGTCGACAGCCCGGTTCACACGGTCGAGGCGCCCCAGGAACATTCGTCCGGCCAAATATCCTCCGACCAGGGCGAACAGGGTGACCCCGACGCCGCTGAGGATCGTGAACCGGACCAGACGCTGGCGGACGCTGTCGATGTCGAAGGTGTCGGTGGCCACCACCAGAGTCAGCCCGTCCGGCAGACGCTGGCCGTAGCGCTTGAAAACTACGGGCGCTCCGGGTTCCTCGACCCGCGTCTCGCCCCAACCGGTCGTCGCAGCCTCGGCAGGAAGCGTCCCGAACAACCGCCGCCCTTGCCCATCCAGCAACAGATAGTGGAACTGCGCCTCTTCGCCGGCGCTGCTGTGGCGCTTCAGGGCGTCGGTCAGGCCAAGCAGCCCCAACTGACGATATTCGCCGGCCAGGACCTCGGCCTCGTTGCGCAGCATGGTCTCGGTAGCCTGGGTCGCAAAGCCGCCCACTTGGCGCTCGACCGCCCAAAGCAAGAGCCCCGCGCCGCAGGCGAACACCACGGCCAGCAGCAGGGCGAAGCGAAACGCCCCGCTGGCCAGGGCGCCGTGCCGCGGCGTCTCAGCTGGCATCGAGGCGATAGCCCGCGCCGCGCACGGTCTGGATCAGCTCACGGCCAAAGCCGCGGTCGACCTTGCCTCGCAGCCGGCTCATATGGCTCTCGATGACGTTGGTGCGCGGGTCGAAGTGGAACGACCAGACGTTCTCCAGCAGCATGGTGCGGGTCACCAGCTCGTCGGCGTGCAGCATCAGGTATTCCAGCAGCTTGAACTCCTGAACCTGCAGGTCGACGCGTTTGCCGGCCCGGGTGACCGTGCGCTTCAGGCGATCAAGCTCCAGGTCGCCGACCTTCAGCACGGTGACCGCTTCGGCGATGGGCGGACGGCGCGAGAGGGCGTTGACGCGGGCCAGCAGTTCGCTGGTCGCGAAGGGCTTGGCCAGATAATCGTCGGCCCCCGCCTCCAGGCCCTCGACGCGGTCCTCGACGCCCGTCATGGCCGTCAAGAACAGGGTCGGCGTGCGTACGCCAGCCGCCCGCAACGCCCTCAAGGCGTTCAGCCCATCCACGCCCGCCACCATCCGATCCAGGATCAGCACGTCATAGGCGTTGCTGGTGGCCAGGAAGATCGCCTCCTGTCCGCTCGCGCAGGCGTCCAGCGTGTGGCCGGCCGCGCTCAGCACGCGCTGCAGGTGGGCGCTGGTGCGTTCGTCATCTTCGAGCAAGAGCAGCTTCACGGGGCGGGGTCACTCCTTCGCGCCATGATGCCGCGCGCCGGCGCCGGCCGACAAGTTGGCAAGAATCAATCTTCAGCTCACCGAGGCGCCAGCCGCCGCCGGGTAGAACCGCGATGAGCCTTTATCGGCTCGATCACCGGACGGACCCACCATGCCACGCCCAGGCCTCTTCGCCCTAACCAGCCCCCCTCGGGCGATGATCGCCGCGCGCGGCTAACGCCGTCCCATGCCGCCGGGATCTCCACCGTCCCGGCGGCTTTCTTTCTCGGATCGACCTTGATGCCCGACACCTCGCCGCGCCGCCGGCGCTGGGTCGCGACGGCGCCGTGCTGCGCCGCGCTCCTGGCCGGCTGCGCCCACTACGCGCCCCTCCCCCTTCCCGCCGCACCGACGCTGGCGCCGGACGTCGCCGCGCTGGCCACGCCCGCATCGGCGTCCACGCCGCTATCCGTCGAGCAGGTCGTCGCTTTAGCCTTGGCGAACAATCCCGACCTGAAAGCCGTGCGCTTGCGGCACGAGGTCGCCGCGGGCCAGGCCCAGCAGGCCAGCGCCTTGCCCAATCCCAGCCTGAGCGCCTCGCTCCCGCCGCTGATCTCGGGCGCCGGCACGGCCTCGGCCTGGAGCATCGGCCTTTCACAGGACATCAAGGCTCTGATCACCTACGCCCCGCGCCGTCGGGCCGCGAACGACAGCCGCGACCAGGTTGCGGCCGACGTCGTCTGGCAGGAATGGCAGGTCGCCGGACGCGCGCGCCAACTGGCGACCGACCTGATCCTGACCGACCGGGCCCGACCGTCCTATGCCGAGGCTTATCGGCTGCTGGCCGAGCGCGAGGTTCGCCTGGACAGAGCCCTGGCGGCCGGCAATCTGACCCTGACCAGCATCGCGCCCGACCGCGTGGCCCTGCAGTTCGCCCGCACGGCCCTGGATAGCGTCGACCAGAAGCGGCTGGCCCTGCGACATCAGCTCAACGCCCTGCTGGGTCTGTCGCCCGACGCATCACTGTCCCTGGCTTCCGATCCCGACCTGCCCGCCTTCGATCCGGTCGCCATCCGCGCCGGCCTGCCGGACCTCGCCAACCGCCGCCCCGATCTGTTGGCGCTGCGCCTGGGCTACGCGGCCGCCGACGAGACGGTGCGCACGCAAATCCTAGCCCAGTTCCCCAGCCTGACTCTGGGAGCCGGGATCAACAGCGACAACGCCCACGTCGTCAACGGCGGCCCCAACCTGTCGCTAGGCCTGCCGATCTTCGACCGCAACCAGGGTGGCGTGGCCATCGCCAACGCCACCCGCGCCCAGCTGCACGCCGAATACGCCGCTCGCCTGGCCGCCATCCACGGCGAGGTCGGGGCCATGCTGGCCGAGATCGAGCAGCTCTCGACGCAGCTGGCCATCGCGCGCCGAGACCTGCCGGCGGCCCAGGCCGCGGCCGACAACGCCCGGACGGCCTTCGCCGCCGCCCGCCTGGACGAGCGCGGCTATGTCGACCTCGTCTCCAACCGCTTCGCCAAGGAGGAGGAGATCATGACGCTGGAGAACGCGTTGCTGGATCGCCAAATCGCCATCGAGACCCTGCTCGGAACCGGCCTGCCGACCGCCGACCTCCCCGCCGAGCCGACCGCAGGCGCTGCGCGATGAGGGCCGCTCTCTCAGCCATCCCGCTCGTCGCCCTGGTGCTGGCCGGCTGCGGTCAATCCAAGCCGACTACGCCACCGACGCCCAGCGTGGCAGTCACCACGGTGAACGCCACGCGCGGGAGCCTGCCGGCCACGGTCGACGCCTACGGCACGGTCGGCGCCGCGCTCGACGGCGCCCAGACCCTCAGCTCCGCCCAGCCAGGACAGGTGCTCAGCCTGTCGGCGACGCCCGGCGCGGCGGTCAAGGCGGGTCAGACCCTCGTCACCTTCGCCGTCGCCCCGACCGCGCGCGGGGCCTACCTGCAAGCGGCCGCCGGCCTGGCCGCTGCACAGAAGCAGCGCGCCAACACCGCCCAGCTGCTGGCCCAGCAACTGGCGACGACCGACCAGCTAGCCCAGGCCGACAAGGCCGTCGCAGACGCTCGCGCCAGCCTCGACGCCCTCGGGGCCGAGGGCGCGGGTCAGGCGATCCGCACCTTCACCGCGCCGTTCGACGGGATCGTCACAGCGGTCCCGGTAGCACAGGGTGACCGCACCACCGCCGGCGCGCCGCTGATCACGATCGCCCGTGGAAACGGCCTGGTGGTGACGGTCGGTGTCGATCCGGCTCAGCGAGGCGGCGTCGCCGTCGGCCAATCCGCCAGCCTCAGACGCCTGAGCGGCGGCCCCTCGCTGAGCGGGCGCGTGGTCCGCGCCGACAGCGCGCTCAATCCCCGCACGCGCCTGGTCGATATCGATATCGGATTCCCGGCCGGCCAGTTGTTGCCCGGTGAAGCGATACAGGCGGCCGTCCAGACCGGGACGGTCTCGGGCTGGGTCGTCCCTCACGCTGCGGTCGTGACCGCCAATGGTCCGGCCCGCGTCTTCCAGACAGCGGGAGGCAAGGCCAAGGCCGTGCCCGTGAAGATCCTGCTGACCTCCGACGCCGGTGACGTGGTCGAGGGCGCGATGAGCGCCGCCCAGCCGATCATTGTCGACGGCGCCTATCAGGTCAGCGACGGCGACGCCGTGCGGCGAGGTCAGTGATGCTGGAACGTCTGCTACGCTCGCAATCGCGGGCCTTCATCCTGATCGCCATCGCGGTGGCCCTGGCCGGCGTCGTCGCCGCCACGGCCCTGCCCATCGGCCTGTTCCCACAGGTATCGTTCCCGCGCGTGGTCGTCGACCTGGACGCCGGCAGCCGCCCGGCCGACCAGACGGCCCTGACCGTCACTCGCCCCGTCGAGGAAGCGATCCGCGCCGTGCCGGGCGTGCTGGACGTGCGGTCCGACACCAGCCGCGGCTCGGCCCAGATCTCGGTCGACTTCGGCTGGGGCCGCGACATGGTCAGCAGCACGCTGCTGGTGGACTCAGCGGTCGCTCGCATCCTGCCGTCTCTGCCGGCGGGCGCGCAGTACAACGTCCGGCGGATGGACCCGACGGTCTTCCCGATCATCTCCTACGCCCTGGTGTCCGACACGGCCGATCCCGTCGCGCTGCAGGACCTGGCGCGCTACCAGATCACCCCGCTGCTCTCGTCGATCCCGGGTCTGGCTCGCGTCGGCGTCCAGGGCGGGCAGACCGCCGAGGTCCAGGTGCGGGCCGATCCGCATCGCCTGGCCGACCACGGCCTGGCCATGACCGACCTGGCCGCGGCCATCAAGGCCGGCAACGTGCTGAGCGCCGTGGGTCAGGTGCAGGATCGCGGTCGCCTGTCCCTGGTCGTCGCCGACCGCAGCGCCCTCACCGCCGCTCAGGTCGCCGACATCGTGGTGCGAGGCGACCCCACCGGGATCGTGCGGGTGCGGGACGTCGCCACCGTGCAGAACGGCGCCGCCGTCCAATGGCAGCGCGTCGTCGAGGACGGCCGCCCCGCCGTGCTGTTCAACATCTACGAGCAGCCCGACGGCAACGCCGTCAAGATCGCCCAGGAGGTTCGCCGGAAGCTGGCGGGCGTGGCCCTGCCGCCCGGCGTCAAGCTGGTCAACTGGTACGACCAGAGCGAACTGGTGGTGCAGTCGGTCGCCAGCGTTCGCGATGCGGTGCTGATCGGCCTGGTGCTGGCCGCGCTGGTGCTGCTGTGGTTCCTGCGCAGCTGGCGCGTCACCATGGTGGCCGTCATCGTCGTGCCCGCCACCCTGGCCGCCACCGTGCTGGTGCTCAGCATGCTGGGCATGAGCTTCAACATCATGACCCTGGGCGGCATCGCAGCAGCGGTCGGCCTGCTGATCGACGACGTCATCGTCATGGTCGAGCACATCGCCCGCCGCGCCGGCGCCATCGGTCCGGACGGCCTGCCGATCGGCGACGCGGCCGTTATTCCGGCCGCCCGCGAGTTCATGGCGCCGCTGACCGGATCCAGCCTGGCCACCCTGATCGTCTTCGTGCCTCTGTCGTTCCTCAGCGGCGTGACCGGAGCCTTCTCCAAGGCCCTGTCGATGACCATGGGCGCGGCCCTGTTGATCTCCTGGGCGATGAGCGCGTTCGTCGTGCCGATCCTGGTCCGCTGGCTGGTCGACTTCAGCACGTGGCGCGACCCCGGCGAGGCCGGTGAAGGCCGCGTCGCCCAGATCCACGACGCCGGCCTGGACCGACTGAACGCCAGGCCCTGGCTGCTGGCCGCCGCGCTCGTCCCGTTGCTGATCGTCGGCTATGTCGGCTACTCGCACGTCTCGACCGGCTTCATGCCCAAGGTCGACGAAGGCGGCTTCATCATGGACTACTTCACCGCCCCGGGAACCTCGCTGGACGAGACCGGGCGGCAGGTCGGCCAGATCGACGCGCTGCTGAAGGCCAATCCCGATGTCTTGACCTTCTCGCGCCGGCTGGGCGCGGGCCTGGGCGGTAATCTGGGCCAGAGCTATCACGGCGACTATTTCGTCCGCCTCAAGCCGCACCACGGCAAGCCGACCGAAGAGGTCGCCGCCGCGGTGGCCAGCGAGGTCGCGACCAAGGTCCCCGGCGTCGAAGTCGAGGTCGCCCAGCTTATGGAAGATCTGATCGGCGACCTGACCGCCGTGCCGCAACCGATCGAGGTCAAGCTCTACGCTTCTGATCCGAACATCCTGTACGGCCAGGCCAAGAAGGTCGCCGCTGTCATCGGCCAGATCAACGGCGTGATCGAGGTCAAGGACGGGGTCCGCCTGGCCGGGGATGCGCTGGACGTCCAGGTCGATCCTGTGCGGGCCGGCATGGAGGGCGTCGCCCCCGCCGAGGTCGAGACCCAGCTGTCGGCCGCTCTTACCGGCCTCACCGCAACGACCCTGGCCCAGGCCAGCAAGGCGGTCGATGTGCGAGTGCGCCTGCCTGACGCCGTCACGATCAGCCAGGCGCGCCTGGCCCAGCTGCCGATCCGCGCCACCGATGGCCATGTCTTCCCGCTGTCGCGGGTAGCCACCATCGTGCCCGTCGCCGGCCAGCCGCAGATCAGCCGCGAGAACCTGGAGCCCATGGTCGCTGTAACCGGCCGCATCCAGGGCCGGGGCATGGGCGCGACCATCGCCGATGTCACCCAGGCGCTGGACAAGCCCGGCGCTCTCGCGCCCGGCGTGCGCTATGAGCTGGGCGGTCTCTACCAGCAGCAGCAGATCGCCTTCTCGGGCCTGGTGAAGGTGTTCGCCGCGGCCCTGATCGCCGAGCTGATCCTGCTGCTCATGCTCTATCGCCGCTTCTGGCTGGCGATGATCATCATCGGCTGCTCGCTGCTGTCGACCACCGCCGTGTTCACCGCCCTGTGGCTGGCCCATGTGGACCTGAACATCACCGCCCTGATGGGCATGACCATGATCATCGGCATCGGCACCGAGATGGCGATCTTCTACGTCTCGGAGTTCGAGGAACTCTGTCGCCACATGCCGGCGGCGCAGGCCACGCGCGAGGCCAGTCGCAACCGTCTGCGCCCGATCACCATGACCACCCTGGCGGCGATCCTGACCCTGGCCCCGCTGGCGCTGGCGATCGGCCAGGGCTCGGGGATCCAGCAACCGCTGGCCATCGCCATCATCGCGGGGCTGCTGCTGCAGTATCCCCTGGTGTTGCTGGCCATGCCGGTCCTGGTGCGCATGACCCTGCCGCGCAGCGCGGCTCCGGCCGCCTGACCGAGGTCACGCAATCTGGTGGGAAGCGCGCCCGCTCGCGGCGTCATTTGAAGGCGACGCTTCGGCGTCATCCGCGATGGGACTACGCCATGCCTGCATCTCCTTCGCCTGCCTCCACACAGCGCTCTACCGCCCGCGCGATCGGTAGGCGCTGCGCGCTGGGACTGCTTCTGAGCTCCGCCATCGCGACGGGTGCGGCGGCCCAAGTGCCCCCGCCTGTCCCGCCGGTCGTTGACCAGCCGGTCACGGATCAGCCCGACTACGAGGCGGCGGTGAACGACCCTTTCCAGCGCGTCAATCGTGCGAGCTTCGGCCTGGGCATGGCTCTGGACCGCGCGGTTCTCGGGCCGATCGCTCACGCCTATATGGCCGTCGCGCCCGCCAGCGCTCGCGCGAGGGTCGACGCCGTCCTCACCAACCTTGGCGAACCCCGGACGGTCCTGAACGATCTCGCCCAGGGCCATGCTCGCCGGGCAGGGACCGCCACGTCGCGGTTCGTGATCAATTCCTCCGCCGGCGTGCTGGGCCTGTTCGATGTCGCCGACAGGATGGGCCTGCCCTACCACCGCAGCGACTTCGGGCAGACGCTGGGCCGGTACGGGACCAACCCCGGCCCCTACCTGTACCTTCCCGTGCTCGGCCCCCTGACCGTTCGCGACGCCGCCGGTCGCCTAGTCGACATCGCCACGGATCCCGTCACCAAGATCGGAGGTGGCCACAGGACGACGTTCGGCGCAGTCCGCCTGGGCGCGAACCTGTTGAACGCCCGCAGCAAATTCGATCGAAACCTTCGCACGCTGGACGACGCCACCGATCCGTATGCGAGCCTGCGGTCGGCCTATCTCCAGCATCGCAGCGCGGTCGTCCGCGAGGCGACGGGCCAGGCCGAGATACTTCCAGACTTCTGATACGGCGCTCAAGTCGAACAGCCCACGGCCAGTGAAAGGTTACTGACAGCAACAAGACCTAACGTCCCCATCACCGATCGCTCGCACGGTCGATAAAATAAAAAGGGAGGGGATCCAAAATGGCGATCCATCGGCAATTCCATCATCGGACCGCCGCGCCGCGCGATGCGCGCCGCGCGCTTCAGGACAGCGTTTCTCGGCTGACGCTTTCGATCATCGCGCTCGGCGTCGGGATGGCCAGCGGCTCGGTCGCGCTGGCCCAGAGCGCCTCGCCAGCGGCCGCGGCCCCGGCTGAGACCACCGTCGAGGAAGTCATCGTCACCGGCTCGCGCATCGCCCGCCGCGACTTCCAGTCGTCCAGCCCCATCGTCACCGTCGGCCAGGACGCTCTGGCCGCCGCCGGCCAGCCGACCCTGGATCGGGCCATCGGCCAGATGCCGCAATTCTCCGCCGCCCAAGGCCTGTCCCAGGTCGGCGACGTCCAGGCGCGCACCGGCTTCTCGGGCGGCCAATCCTATTCCGACCTTCGCGGCTTGGGCTCCAACCGCTCGCTGGTCCTGCTCGACGGCCGTCGCCTGATCGCGTCCAACCCCAACGGCTCGATCGACCTCAACACCATCCCGACCTCGATGATCGGCAATGTCGAGGTGATCACCGGCGGGGCCTCGGCCACCTACGGCTCGGACGCCATCGCCGGCGTCGTCAACTTCAAGCTCCGCTCCAAGTTCAACGGCGTCGAGATCTCGGCCCGCCACGGCGGCACCACCGCCGGCGACGGCAAGACCAACCAGGTCACCGCCTTGATTGGTTCGGACTTCGCCGACGAGCGCGGCAGCGCCATGCTGGCCCTGGAATATGCCGACCGCGCCGCGGTGTTCGGCTCCAGCCGCCCGTTCTTCAAGAACATCCGCCTGCTGGCCCGTCCGCCGGAAGGCATCATCGAGGCCGGCCAGTTCGGCTCGCCCCCGACGATCGCGGCGGTCAACGCCCTGCTGGCCACCTATCCCGGCACGACGCCGATCAGCGGCAGCGGCGCCTATACCGGCGCGATCGGCGTCAACACCGACGGCACGATCTTCACCACCCTGGCCGGCAGCAACTGCGTCCAGAACTACCGCGGCCTGAACCAGGGCGTGCTGGGCCTGGACATCACCAACAGCTGCCGCCAGGTCTCGGTGGCGCTGGGCAACTACTTCTCGGTGCAGGTGCCGCTGAAGAAGTACAACGCCATGGCCAAGCTGGACTACCGGCTAACCGACGACATCACCGCCTACGGCACGTTCAACTTCATGCACTCCAGCGGCCGCGACAACACCTCGGCCGGCTCGTCGGGCCCGGGCAAGTACTTCTACGTGCCGCTGAACAGCCCGTTCGTGACCGGCAACCCCGGCCTGCAGAGCCTGCTGGCCTCGCGTCCGACCGCCTCGACCGCGCCCCTGGCCCTGACCAAGCTGCTGGCCTTCGCCGGCGCCCGGACCCAGACCTTCGAGTACAACGTCTACCAGACCGTGGCTGGCCTGCGCGGCAAGATCCCGGGCACGGCGCTGAACTTCGACGTCTACGGCTCGCTGGGCCGCACCGACTACACCAACGTCCAGTACAACGACGTCAGCAAGGCGGCCTTCCAGACCATCGTCGACGGCACCGCCAACTTCACCAGCCCCGCCGGCAACTGCGTCGGCTTCGCCTACAACCCGTTCGGCTCGAACGCGCTGAGCGCGGCCTGCCGCGCCTACGCCGTGCGCAACAACCACAACTTCAACAACACCACCCAAAAGGTGGTGGAGGGCTCGGTCAGCGGTCCGCTGTTCGCCCTGCCCTGGGGTGACGTCAGCTTCGCCCTGGGCGCGGACTACAAGAGCAACAGCTTCGACTACCAGCCCGACGCGGCGCTGGTGCGTGGCGACACGCCCTCGTTCGACTCCTCGCAGCCGACGGGCGGCAAGCAGATCGTCAAGGAAGCGTTCGGCGAACTCTCGATCCCGATCTTCCGCGACTGGGTGCTGGGTGAGAGCATGACGCTGGACCTGGGCTACCGCTATGCCCACTACACCAGCTTCGGCAAGGCGATCGCCTACAAGGGCGACCTCAGCTACAAGCCGTTCTCGACGCTGCTGCTGCGCGGCGGTTATCAGAAGGCCATCCGGGCGCCCAGCCTGGGCGAGCTCTACGCCCCCACCATCACCGGCAGCAACGCCATCGGCGCGCCTCCCGGCGCAGGCGATCCCTGCGATAGCCGCAGCGTGTTCCGCGCCGGCGCCGCGGCCTCGCAGGTCCAGGCGCTGTGCCAGGCGCAGGGCGTGCCGGCGGCGATCTATCCGACCTTCATCTACAGCAACGACACCGCGTTCGGCACGTCGGGCGGCAACCCCAACCTGACGCCGGAAAAGGCCAACACCTACACCCTCGGCGCGGTCTATTCCCCGCGGTTCGACAATCCGTTCTTCCAGCGGTTCAATCTGTCGATCGACTACTACCGGATCGGCATCACCGACGCGATCGGCACCCTGGCCCTGACCACCATCATCCCGCGCTGCTTCAACAGCGATGGCGTCAGCAACCCCACCTACTCGCCGACCAACGTCTTCTGCCAGCAGTTCACCCGCGACACCCGCTCGGGCGCGATCGCCTTCGCCCGCGAAGGCGCGCTGAACATCGCCACCTACAAGACCGACGGCATCGACGCCCAGGTCGACTGGGGCTTTGGTCTGGACGCGCTGGGCCTGCCCAGCGGCGCCGGTACGCTGCGGATCAATTCCGTGGTGACCTATCTGCGCAGCTTCAAGGTCGCGTCCCTGCCCGGCTCGCCGATCCTCGACTACGCCGGCAGCACCGGCAACTCGTCGGTCAGCCCGCAGATCTCGCACCCGAAGTGGAAGGCCAACACCTCGCTCGGCTATGCGGTCGGGCCGTTCAACATCACGGCCACCTGGCGCTACATCGACAAGATGAAGCACCAGGACGTGGTGGCCAATCCCAAGTCGACCACCCCCAGCGTCAAGGCCTACAGCTATTTCGACGCCAACGCCTCGTACAAGCTGACCGAGAAGGTCGAGGTTTCGGCAGGCCTCAACAACATCGGCGACAAGGGTCCGCCGTTCGTGAGCGGCCAGCCGCTGACCACCGACTCGGCGACGTACGACATCATCGGTCGGACGTTCTTCGTCGGCGCCAAGGCCCGGTTCTAGCCTTCCCAGAACCGGTCTCGTCGCCAGGGAGTTACGAATGAAGCTGCTTGTTCTCCCTGGCGACGGCATCGGGCCCGAGATCACCTTCGCCACGCTTGAAGTCCTGTCGGCCGTCGATCGCAGCCTGTCCCTGGGGCTGCAGATCGAGGTCGCGGACATCGGCCTCTCGAGTCTGGCGGCGCAAGGCTCCACCCTCCCCACCACGGTGCTGGCGCGCGTCCCGCAGGTCGACGGGGTGATCTTGGGTCCGGTGTCCACCTACGAGTATCCGCCGGTCGACCAGGGCGGGCTCAATCCATCGGCCGTTCTGCGCACCAAGTTCGTGCTGGGCGCCAATGTCCGCCCCTGCCGCACGCCGCCAGGCCTGCCGACTGCGCACAAGCCGATGGACCTGATTATCGTGCGGGAAGCCACCGAGGGCTTTTACGCCGATCGCAACATGCATGCCGGCCTGCCCGAATTCATGACCGATCCGGACACGGCGCTGTCCGTGCGCAAGATCACCGCCAGCGCCTGCCGTAGAGTCGCCCACGCCGCCTTCGCACTGGCTCAAGGCCGGCGACGGCGCGTCACGGCGGTTCACAAGGCCAATGTCCTGAAGATGACCGACGGCCTCTTCCTGCGCGAGGTGCGCGCGGTCGCCGTCGACTACCCGGACGTCACTCTGGACGAGGTGATCGTCGACGCCGCCGCGGCGCTGCTGATCCGCGATCCCGCCCGTTTCGACGTCATCGTCACCACCAACATGTTCGGCGACATCCTGTCGGACGAGGCCTCCGAGCTCTCAGGCGGGCTGGGGTTGGGCGGTTCGCTCAACATCGGCGACGACATCTGCGTCGCCCAGGCCCAGCACGGCTCGGCCCCTGACATCGCCGGAACCGGCAAGGCCAATCCGACCTCCCTGATCCTGTCGGCCGCCATGCTGCTGGACTGGCGCGGGCGGCGCGACCGCCGGGACGAGCTTCGAGAGGCTGCGCGCCGCATCGCCGCCGCGGTCGACCAGGCCCTGGCCGACCCCGCCGCGCGCACGGCGGATGTCGGAGGCCAGGGAACCACCGCCGGCTTCGCCGCCGCGGTCGTCGCCCGGCTAGACCAACCCGCGTAAAAGCAATCGCGACGCGTTCTTAAGTTACAGAGAAAGCTCACTAAATTGCATCGCGGGGGCTAGACAGCTTCCCTGAGCGATAGCGTAGTCTTGAAGATACATCAGGCGAAAGCTTCCGCAGAAAAGCCCGCCGCGAGTGAGGAAACATGCGCGTCCTTCTGGTCGAAGATACGGTCGATCTTGGCGAAGCCATCGCCATCTGCCTCGAGCGGATGGGGCACGCGGTCGACTGGGCGCGGGATGGGCAGTCGGCCGACGAGCTGCTGCAGGACACGCCCTATGAGCTGACCGTGCTGGACCTGACCCTGCCCGAACTGGACGGCGCGGTGGTGCTCAAGCGCCTGCGGGCGCGGGGCGACGGCGCCAGCGTCCTGGTCATCACCGCCCGCGACGCCGTCGAGGACCGCGTCGGCGTGCTGGACCTCGGCGCCGACGACTATCTGGTCAAGCCGTTCGACTTCCGCGAGCTGGAAGCCCGCGTGCGCTCGCTGCTGCGGCGACGCAGCGGCGGCAAGAGCACCGAGCTGGTCTGCGCCGGTCTGAGATTTGACCGCACCGCCCGGATGGTCTCCGTCAACGGCGACGCCGTCTGGCTGACCCGGCGCGAGATCTCGCTGCTGGAGGTGCTGCTGGCCAGCCAGAGTCGCGTGACCAGCAAGGTCGCCCTGCTGGAGCAGATGTTCGACCACACCGCCGAGCCGAACGAGAACGCGATCGAGGTGATCATCGCCCGCCTGCGTCCCAAATTGGCTGGCTCCGGAGCCGCGATCCGCACCTATCGCGGAGTCGGCTACCGCATCGAAGCCGAGCCGTCGGCGGGCGAGGCGTCCACGTTGCGCGCGGCGGGCTGAGCACTCTCCTCTAGAACTTGGCCAGCGGGAACGCGCCGATCGCCAGGGCCGAGACCAGCAGCACCAGCGCCGCCCCCAGGGCCCAGCGGATCGTATAGCGCTGGTGCTCGGCCAGCTCGATGCCGACCATGGACACCAGCAGATAAGTCGACGGCACCAGCGGGCTCAGCAGATGGACCTGCTGGCCGATCAGCGACGCCCGCGCCATCTGCTCGGGCGTGACGCCATAGGCCGCGCCGGCCTGGGCCAGGATCGGCAGCATGCCGAAGTAGAAGGCGTCGTTCGAGATCAGGAAGGTGAACGGCACGCTGAGCAGCGCGGTGATCGGAGCCATGTACGGCCCGGCCTCGGGCGGGATCACGTGGATCACCGACCGGGCCATGGCGTCGACCATGCCGGTTCCGCCCAGGATGCCGGTGAACAGGCCCGCGGCGAACACCAGGCCGCCCACCGACAGGGCGTTGCCAGCGTGGGCGTAGAGCCGTTCGCGCTGGTCCTCCAGCTTGGGATAGTTGACGACCATCGCCACGGCGAAGGCCAGCATGAACATCACCGGCAGCGGCATGATGCTCAGCACCAGCCCCGCCAGCAGCGCCAGGGTCAGGGCCAGGTTGAACAGGATCAGCTTGGGCCGCTTGGCGCTGGACCCGCCCTCGGGCAGCAGCGCCTCTTCGCTGTCGACCAGCAGCGGCGGTTCGTCCAGCGGGGCGATCCCGGCGATCCGCGCCCGCTCCTTCCGCCCCATCCACCAGGCGACCAGGAATACGTAGCCCGCCGTGACCAGGATGGCCGGCAGCAGCGACAGGAACAGGGCGGCGGGATCCAGGTGCAGGACCGAGGCGGCGCGCGCGGTGGGGCCGCCCCACGGCAGCATGTTGCTGACCCCCGAGGCCATGATCGCCAGGCAGGCCAGCATGCGCACGTCCAGCTTCAGCCGACGATACAGCGGCAGCATGGCGACGATGGTGATCATGTAGGTCGTCGAGCCGTCGCCATCGAGGCCGACCACCAAGGCCAGGGCGACCGTGCCCAGCAGCGTGCGCACCGGGTCGCCAGCCGTGGCCCGGACGATCACCTTGACCAGCGGCTCGAACAGGCCCGCGTCGATCATCACGCCGAAATAGAGGATGGCGAACAGCAGCATGACCGCGGTCGGCGCCAGGTCCTTGATCCCGGTCAGCATCATCGGTCCCAGGTGCGCCCCGAAGCCAGCGACCAAGGCCACGACGGTCGGCACGAGGATCAGCGCCGCCAGCGCCGACAGGCGCCGAGTGCTGATCAGGGTCATGAAGATCGCGACCATCGCGAAGCCGAACGTGGAAAGCATAGTCTGTAACGCCCGATCTGGAGCCGGCGCGCGCGCCGTCCCGATTCCTCCGACGGCCTTGTTTCGTCGCGATGTCACCGCGAGACGCCCGGCCTTTTGTTGATAGCTATCGTTCCAACCTGTCATGTAGCTGTCGGCGACCGATCGCTTGCCGTGGCCGCCGCCTTGCGTCTGAATTGCCGGGATGACTCGGTCCCCGCCCTCCTGGCGCGATTGGCTGGATCGCGGACGAGTGGGGCTTTGGCGCGACTCCGTCTTCGATCAGTTGCGCGTGCTGCTCGCCATGGTCTTCGCCGGCGGCTCGGCGATCGCCTTCGGCGGGGCGTGGTATTTCTCCAACGACGCGGCCAACGGGGCTTACGACCAGCTGCTGATCAGCGCCGCCGTACAGATCGCCGAGACCCTCAGCGTCGAGAACGGCGTCATCGTCGTCTCGCCGCCCGATGCGGCGTTCGAGACGCTGGCGCTGTCGAAGGACGACCGCGTCTTCTACGCCGTGCGCGGGCCGAACGGCGCGCTGCTGACCGGCTATCCGGGCCTGCGCCAGGCTTCCTCGCGGCGATTCTCGGAGCTGCCGCGCCTGACCGACGACCGATTCCTGGGCGTCCCCGTGCGGTCGGTGAGCCTGGCCCGCTACGTCTCCGCGCCCGAGGTTCGGGGCTGGGCGGTGGTGACGATCAGCCAGTCGCGCCAGGCCCGCCGCGCCCTGTCGCTGAAGCTGATGGCGCGGATGTCGTCGCTGATCCTGGCGGTCAGCGTGCTGGGCTTCCTGGTCTCGCTCTCGGCCGCCCGGAGAGCGCTGGCGCCGCTCAGCCGCATCGAGGCGGCGCTGGAGGCGCGCGAGCCGCATGACGTCACCCCACTGGCCGTCGACAGCCCGCGCGAGACCCGCGCCCTGATCGACGCCATCAACCAGTCCATGGCGCGCCTGGCCGACCGCATGGACCGCCTGCAGAAGTTCGCCGCCGTCGCCGCCCACCAGATCCGCACGCCGCTAGCCGCCGTCGCCGCCCAGCTCGAAGTGCTCGAGCACGACGACAAGACCGGCGCGCACAAGGCCCGCATCCATCGTATCCGGGATCGGGTGGCCGAGCTGGGACGGTTCACCCATCAGCTGCTGGGGCACGCCATGATCTCGTATCGCCGGGACATGGCGCCGCGCGAACGGTTCGACGCTGTCCCGCTGGCGCGGCGCGCGCTGGAGGACGGCGTGCCGCTGTCCCTCGGCCGCGACCTGACGGTGTCGTTCCATGCCCCCGAAGGTCCCATCTGGCTGATCGGCGACCCCATCATCCTGAAGGAAGGCCTGACCAACCTGGTCCACAACGCCGCGCTACACGGGGCCGACACGGTCTTGGAACTACGCCTGGAAGAGCGCGAGGATCGCTGCCGGCTCACTATCTTCGATGACGGCCCCGGTATTCCCGAAGCGGAGTGGGATGCGGTCTTCCAGCCCTTCGCCTCGCGCCAGGCCGGCGGTCGCGCCGACAGCGCGGGCCTGGGCCTGTCGATCGCGCGCGAGGCCGTCCGCTCGCACAACGGGACCATCCGCTTTCACCAGCGGGCGCCGCGAGGCTTCGAAGTGGAGATGGACCTGCCCATCGCGAGCGATCCGTCATGAGGACCCGTCTTGTCATCGGCCTCGCCGTGGCGGTCGCCCTGATCGCGACCCTAGCGGCGACCATCCTCGCGCTGTCGCCCCACCCTGCCCCGCAGGCGCCGGCCTACACAGCGCCGCCGGGCGCCACCGTGACGATGTTCCCGGCCGTCGGCGGCGCGTCGACCCGCGTCATGACCATCGAGGCGGCGACCGATGTCAGCTTCAGCCGCGCGTTCATCACCGACTTCCAGCAGGCCAATCCAGGGCTGGCGGTGCGCTATGTCGACCTGCTCAGCAGCGCGCTCTTCGCGCACGCCTCGGCCCTGTGCCAGACGCACTCGCCCAGCGCCGACCTCTACCTGACCGTCGCCACCGATCACCTGGTGCGTCTGGCCAACGACGGATGCGCCACAACCCTGCCGGCCAACGTCACCCGCGGCGTACCCAGCTGGGCGCAGTGGCGACGCAATGTCGTGGCCTTCAGCCTGGAGCCCGGCGTCTTCGTCTACAACAAGCGCCTGATCGCCGCCGATCGCGTGCCGCGCGACCATCTCCAGCTGATCGAGGCCCTGCGCAGCGATACCGAGTTCTGGCGCGGCCGCATCGGCACCTACGATATCCGGCAGGCCGGTTCGGGCTATGTCTACGCCTCGTCCGACGCTCGGCAGCCGGCGATCTATGGTCGGCTGATCGAGAGTTTCGGCCGCGCCCGTATCCAGGTCTACTGCTGCTCGAACGAAATGGTGGACGCCGTCGCCCGGCGCCAGATCCTGCTCGCCTACAACGTCCAGAAGTCCTACGCTTTCGCGGGCCTGCGCAAGAATCCCGACCTGGGCGTCGTCGTCCCGTCGGACTACCAGGCGATGCAGACCCGCTCGGTGATGGTCACCCGCGAAGCCCCCAACCGTCGCGAGGCGGTCGCCTTCGTGGCCTATCTGGCCTCGGCGCGCGGCCAGCGGATGGCGGCCGTGCAGCTATCGCCCCTGGAAAGCCTGGAAACCACGCAAGGCGCCTCCCCGCGCCTGATCAGCCCCGTCGCGGTCGGGCCAGTGCTGCTGGGCCTGGACGATCAGGCCCGGCGCAGCCGCTTCATCGAGGAATGGACACGGGCGATCGATCCGCCGGAAACCGCGCCGCGCTGACGCGATGACAGGCTGGTGTCAGCCAGGCTTGGTAACGAGCCGACATGCATGATCTGGCTTTCCTCGGCGGCGTCTCGACCGCAACCCTGACCGCCTTCCTTCAGGTGCTGATGATCGATCTGGTCCTGGCCGGCGACAACGCCGTCGCCGTCGGCCTGGTCGCCGCCGGCCTGCCGGCGCGGGATCGTGGCAAGGTGATCTTCTACGGCCTGCTGGCGGCCGTGGTCATGCGGATCGGTTTTGCGCTGATCACGACCTGGCTGCTGGGCGTCGTGGGCCTGCTGCTGGCCGGCGGCCTGCTGCTGCTGTGGGTTTGTTGGAAGATGTGGCGCGAGTTGCGCGAGCAGGCGGCCCAAGCCGACGCCGCTGCGGACAACGAGCCCGTCGCCAGGCCGACCAAGACCTTCCGTCAAGCCTTCCTGCAGATCCTGGTCGCCGACCTTTCGATGTCGCTCGACAACGTGCTGGCCGTCGCCGGCGCGGCGCGCGAGCACCCGTCCGTGCTGGTGGCGGGCCTGCTGCTGTCGATCCTGCTGATGGGCGTCGCGGCGACCTGGATCGCCCGCCTGCTGCATCGCTATCGCTGGATCGGCTATGTCGGCCTGGCGATCGTGCTCTACGTCGCTCTGCACATGGTTTGGGAAGGCCACCGGGCGCTGGTCAGGGACCTGGACAAGGTGGCGGCCTACAACGCGGCCACGCCGGCGCTCTTGCATATCCCGCCCGGCGCGCGTCGCTAGGCGCCATGGGTCGCGACGAAAAGTTTTCCGCTTCTATACAAATTCCCAATGTGACCGCCCCACCGTCGACATGACGCTTCCAAGGTCTACTGGAACGGTCCACCAGCCGCGTCCTGACCGCCCGAGGCCCCATGTCCGAAGCCGCCCCCGTCGCCACGCCCGGCGTCAAGGTCCTGGTCGTCGAGGACGAGCGCGAGACCGCCGACCATATGCGCCAGGCGCTGGAAGCGTTCGGCTGCCGCGTCGACTTGGCCAATGACGGCCTATCGGGAGTGACCCTGGCCCGGGATGGCGGGTACGACGTGCTGATCGTCGACCGCATGATCCCCGTGCTGGACGGTCTGTCCGCGGTCACGCAGCTGCGCTCGGCCGGTGTCGAGACCCCGATCCTGTTCGTCACCGCCATGGGCTCTGTCGGCGATCGGGTCGAAGGCCTGCAGGCCGGCGGCGACGACTATCTGGTCAAGCCATTCTCGTTCGCCGAGCTGAACGCCCGCGTCGCGGCCCTGGCCCGCCGATCGTCGCTGCCCTTGCGCGAGCGCACCGTGCTGTATTGCGGCGACCTGACCTTGAACCGCCTGGAACGTTCGGCCGCGCGCGGCGATCTGGCGATCAACCTGCTGCCGCTGGAGTACAAGCTGCTGGAGTACCTGATGCTGCACGCCGGCCAGGTCGTGACCCGCGCAATGCTGCTGGAGAAGGTCTGGGGCTTCCACTTCGATCCGCGCACCAACATCGTCGAGACCCATCTGAGCCGCCTGCGGACCAAGGTCGACAGGCCCGGCTTCGCCTCGGTGATCGTCACGGTGCGGGGCGAAGGCTATGTGATCGGTCCGGTCGCGCCATGAGGATGGATGAAGCCGACCCAAGTCCGGAGTGGGGCGGCCTGACGGCGCTGAGCCGCAGCACCGGCATGCGCCTGGCCCTGATCCAGGTGGTCATCGTGGTCATGGCCTTCGCCCTGGCTGGTTATCTCACCCAGGCGGCGATCGGCCGGCTGGAGCGCACGGTAATGAGCGAGCACGTGCGGGGCGAGATCGTCTCGCTACGCGACGAGGTCGTCCAGAAGGGTCGCGATCACCTGCCCTACACCGTGGCCAAGCGCACCCGCCTGTGGCGCGGTTTCGACTACCGCCTGACCAAGGCCGACGGAACGCTCGAGGCCGGGCGACTGCCGCCTCCGTCCGGCATGGGGTGGACGGAGATGGATGGGGTGCCGTCTCGCACGGACGTCTCCAAGCACCGCTTCCTGGTGTTCACCGAACGGCTGGCCGACGGCTCGCACCTGTCGGTCGGTCAGGACCTGTCGATCGCCGCGGGCCAGATGCAGGCCGTCGGGCGCGTATTGTTCCTGTGCGGCGCGCTGGGCGCGGCCTTCTGCCTGGCCGCCTCGTTCGCCTTCAACGTCCGCGCCTGGCGCCGCATCGGCCAGGTGGCGCGCTCGGCGAGGCTGGTCTCGGCCGGCCGACTGGATGTGCGCACGCCCGTTCGCGCGGTCCGGGCGGGCGACGACCTGGACGACCTGGCGCTGGCCTTCAACGCCATGCTGGACCGCATCGAGGCCCTGATCGACCAGCTGCGCCAAGTGACGACCGACATCGCCCACGACATGAGGACGCCCCTCACCCGCCTTCGCCACAAGATCGAGCGGCTGCAGGCGACCATGGTCAGCGGCTCGGCGCACGCCAACGCCGTGGCGCGCCTGGACGACGACGTCGCCGAGATCCTGCGCACCTTCGACGCCCTGCTGCAGCTGTCCGAGATCAGCCGGCAGAACCAGCCCGATCCGACCATCGATCTGGCGGAGACGGCCGCACACGTGGCCGAGGCCTTCCGTCCCGACATCGAGGCCAGCGGCCGGCGGCTCACCATCGCCTGCGCACCAGCCCAGGCCGCAGCCGACGCCGCCCTGATCGCTCAGGTCTGCGCCAACCTCCTGGAAAACGCCCTGCGGCACACGCCGCCAGGATCCGCGATCGAGATCGAGACTATCCCGACGACCGCCGGCGGCGCCCTGCTCAGCGTCCGCGACGACGGCCCTGGCGTGCCGCGCGAGGCTCGCGAGGCGGCGTTGAGGCCCTTCTTCCGGCTGGAGGCGAGCCGAACCACACAAGGCTCGGGTCTGGGCCTGTCGATCGTGGCCGCCATCGCCCGGCGCAGCGGCGCTCAGGTGACCTTGGACGACGCCGGGCCAGGCCTGGTGGTCAATCTGCTGTTTCCCCCACCGGCGCTCGCCTCCGCGGCGCCGACGGGGGATCTGGCGAACGTCTAGCGGTCCAGCACCAGAACGGCGAACGTCCCAGGCGTCTGGGCGGGACGGCCTCCGGCCTTGGCGGGCGCTTCGTACTTGGCCGAGGGCAGATAGACCTTGCCCGAGGTCGGATCGACGGCGCCGGTCCTCGAACCGGGCTGGGTCATGATCTTGCCGACCACCGCCACGTCCTTGGGACCGCGCACGGCGATCACCGACAGGCTGCCGTCGCCGCCGCTGGGGATATAGGCCAGACCCTTGGCGGCGTCGTAGAAGGCCGCGTCGGGCTTGGGGCCGATCTTCAGCGTGGAGACGACCTTGCCGTCCACGGTCGACACCACCTTGGCCATGCCGTTGGCGCAGGCCGAGATCAGCACCTTGGCCTTCGCCGCATAGGCCAGGCCGCTGGGCTCCTCGCAGCCCGCCATCGCCCAGTGGTCGACGACCTTGCGTTGGGCTGCGTCGATCACGACGATCTCGCCCTTGTCCTCGATATTGACGAAGACGCGGCCCTGACCGTCGACCGCGCCGTATTCCAGCGTCCCGGCGACCGGAATGGTCCCCACGGCCTTGCCGGCCTTCAGGTCGATCAGGGTGATGCTCTCGCCGTGGCCGTTCATGACGAACGCCAGGCCGGTGGTCGGTTCGACCAGGGCCGCGTCGGGGCTCTTGCCGGTCGGGACGGTGGCGCGCACGGCGCCCGTCATGGCGTCGGCCAGCACCGCGGTGTCATTGCCGCCATTGGTGACCAGGATCTCGTTCCCACCCGGCAACGGCAGGGCGATGTGTGCTCGCTGAGCCGGAAGCAGGCTGGGCGTCACCTTGCCGGTATCGAGGTCGAGCGCGGTGATCGCCGTCCCATGGGCCAGATAAAGGCGGCGATGGACGGGATCGACATTGGCGTAGTCCCAAGGGCCGTCGGGTCCGGCGATGCGCTGGGTGATCTTCAGCGGCGGGCTGGCGGCGTGCGCCGCGCCACAGGCCAGGACCAGACCGGCCGCCAGGGCCAGGGAAGCGATCTTCATGCGGGATTTCCTTGTGCGGATGTCCGAGCCGGACATGTCTGAGCCAGACGAAGATCGACGACGCCCCGCGCCGTCGACCTCATCGATTTGCCTGCCCCTACTGCGCCAGGCCGGCCGTCTTCAGCTCGGCGTGGGCGGTCGCCAGCTTGGCCTGGAACGCGGGCGTCTTGAGCAAGGCCGTGACGAACGCCGCCGACAGCGCCTGGCTGGCGCGGGTGTCGGTGACGTAGTGCGACCCGCAGACCACTCGACTGTAGGCATAGTCCTGGGCGCGCGTCATCAGCGCCTGGGCCTTCTCGGGGATCAACACGGCCAGGGTCATGCCCAGCGAGTAGCCCAGGGTCGAATGGCCGCTGGGGTACGAGGTCAGCGGCTTGTCGTTCGGATCGCAGGTCTGGATCGACGGATCGACCGCCCAGGGGCGCTTGCGCTGGAACAGCTTCTTGGCGCCGCCGGCGGCGACCGAGGCGTCGTTCTGGACGATGGCCAGCACCTCGCGCGTGGCCGGCAGTTTGGCCATGTCGAAACCCTCGCCCAGCGTCGGGACGTACATCGAGGGGTCCTCATGGTCGTCGTCCCACTTGGCCTGGGCGCGACGTTCGGGCGAGGCGTCGGCGATGGCGCGGCGCACATCGGCCAGATCGGCCTTTTCCAGCGCCGAGCCCTCGACGGGCGGCGGCGGCAGCAGGCGGGTCGGCTCGACATCGGCCGGGACCAGCAGTTGCAGGACCTTCGGCGGCTTGTGGGCCGGTTCGGCCGGCGCCGTCTGGGCCAGGGCCGAAAGGGGCGCGGCGATGATCGCCGCGCTGATCAGGAAGTGACGGAACATACGAAATTCCTTGTCCGGTAAGCGGCCTAGAACGCGGCCTTGAGGGTGACCTGGTAGCTACGGCCCACCTGGTAGGTGAAGGTGTTGGCCGCCCCGCCCTGGGCCGAGGTCTCGGCCAGCATGTTCGTGCCGGCGATCAGCGCCTTGCCCTTGGACGAGGTGATGTCCTGGGTGTCGAACAGGTTCAGCAGCTGGCCCTGCAGGCTGAAATGGCCAAGGTGGTAGGTGGCCGACAGGTCGGCCTGGCTGAAGGCCTTGATCCGGCCGGTCGGTCCGGCGGCGCCCGAGGCGGCGACGGCGTACTGGGTGCCGATGAACTTGTCGTTGAGGGTGACGATCAGGCTGTCGTCCGAGGTGAAGAGGTCATGACGCTCCGAACGAATGCCGGCCGCGGCGGTGCCGCGCGGGGCCTTGGCAAGCTGGTGGCCGTTGTAGCCGGCGTTGTACGGGTCGTCCTTGCCCGTGGCCTGGTTGACCGTGCCGTTGGCGAACACGCTGAAGCCGTAGGGCAGCACGTAGGTCGCCTGCAGCTCGATCCCCTTGTAGGTCGCGCCGCCGAAGTTGGTCTGGAAGGTCTCGCCGGTCGCCAAGTCGGTGTCGGTCTGGATCTTGTGCTGGAAGTCGATCCAGTAGGCGTCGGCGTCGATGGTCAGCCTGCCCGAGTTGAACACCGTGCCGATCTGGTAGTTGGTCGACAGCTGCGGCTGAACGCGGTTGTTGCTGGGCTTGTTGACGTAGAACGAGCTGATGTCGGGCACCAGGAAGCCCTGGGCGTATTGACCGTAGACGGACCAGTTCGAGGCGATCCGGTAGTTGGCGGTCAGGAACGGCAGGGTCTTGGTGTAGACGCCCGAGACGTCCATCGGCTGGATCGAGTTCTTCACCGCCACGGCCGGGGCGCGGACGTAGAGATCGAAGTGCACGTACTTGATCCCGGGCGTGACGGTCAGCTTGTCGTTCGGCTTCCACTCGAACTGAGCGAAGGGCTGGTACTGATGCCAGCCGGAATATTCGTTGTAGGCGATGTTCAGCGGGACCTGGCAGGCACCGTCCCAGGTCTTGCCCGGCGCAACCTGCTTGCCCCAGTCGCCGCAGGCGCTCTGGCCGGCGATGACGGCCGCCTTTTCCCGATAGTCGGGAGCCTGGGTCAGCAGATCGACGTCGAAACGCGCACGACCGGTCTTGGCCAGTTCGTACATCGCGCCGACCGTAAGCTTGCCGACGCCCTCGAACTCCTTGTCGAACTTCAGGACGTCGCCGCGCACGCGGTACTTGTTGCGCTTCCAATAGCCCGGCAGACCGTTGACCTTCAGGCCGGAGGCGTAGCCGGCGCCGCCGGCCGGATAGGCCGCCGCCGGCGTCAGGATCACCTTGTTGGCCGCGGCCAGGGCCGTCGCGCCGAGCGAGGCGTCCGCGCCGTTGTTGGCGGCCGAGAGGGTCTTGTTCGAGTACCAGTACTCATAGGCGGTGTTCTGGACGCGCAGGCCCTCGGCCAGTTCGCCTTCCAAGCGCAGATAGCCGAACTCCGTCGACTTGCGGGTGAAGTTGTAGCCCTTGTAGGTCTGCAGGGTCGGGTCGTTGCTCAGCGCGAAACGTTTGCCGTAGAGCTCGGTCTGGGCGACCGTGGCGGCGCTGCTGGCGTCGCCCTGGTAGTAGGTGTTGTAGTTGTGGGTGTAGAGGGCCGTCAGGTTCCACTTCTCGCCCAGCGGCACGCCGACCTTGATGAACTGGTTGTAGCCGTCGCTGCCGCTGTTGGTCAGGTAGCCGTCGGTCTTGTATTCCATGAAGTTCAGGGTGGCGTTGAGGCCGTGCAGGCGCTCGACCGGGCCGGTGGCCAGGGTCGTCACCGCCTGCTGCGTGCCGAAGCTGCCCAGCGTCAGGGTCTGACGGGCCGACATGCGCTCCTCGAACGGCAGCGAGAACAGGTTCACCGAGCCGCCGAAATTGGCCTGGCCCAGATCCGTCGCCTGGCCGGGGCCACGGTCGATCACGACGCCGCCGATGGTCGAGGACGGGAAGAACGAGTTCGAGTGGTGGCTCGGGCCGTTGGTATCGCCCCAGGCGATGCCGTCATAGGTGACGTTGAACTCGCCGTCCTGAAAGCCGCGCATGGTGATCTTGGCGCCGTCCGTCGCGCCCGAGCCGTTCGGGTTCGGCGTGGTGGCCATCGAGGGCGCGAGGATGGCGGTGGTGGTGTAGTCGCCGACGCGCGGGGCGCTTTCCTCGATGAACTTGCGGGTGATCACCGCTTGAGGCTCGGTCGCCGTCAGCGAGGCCGAGACCGGCGCGACATTGGCCGCGTGGCCCTTCAGCGCGGTGATGACCACCGCATCCACTTCCCTTTCCTGCTGGCCAGCCGGGGTTTCGGCGGCGCGGGCCGCGCCCGCGCACAGCGCCAGGACGAGCATCGAGCCGGAAGCCAAGGTCTCCAGGCGTGTCTTCGTGAAAATGGTCATCGGATATCCCCCGTTCACTGACATTCGGAGCGGATCGGGAGGGCTCCGGTCAGGTTCGGCGGCGAGTTAGTCCGCTGATGGCCGGCTGGCGTGTGAAGACTTGATGTCGAAACGAATACACTTTCACCTCATCGCCATATGCCGTTGATCTCAAAACGAATTCACAGAGACAGCGGAGACCGCCCCAGACATTGAGATATCTCAATGTTGAGCCGCGTTGACTCATCACCTTTCCGCGCGCACCGTTCTTGGCTCGACACTGGCCAAATTGAGCGCCTCACCTCTCGAGTGCTCTGACTGTGACGACTGAACCCAAGGTTCAATCCTTGGGATTTTGTATAGCGCCGGCCATCTGACCCCAAGGCGGCGCCCTTCATCGTGACGCGCGCGCGATCTCCGCGCGGAGACCACGATGCCGGAATCTGAAACCCTCCGCTGGCGGATCACGGCGCTCGCCTGTTTCCTGATCGCCTTCGTCCTGAGCCTCGGCGCCGCTGTCGTCGGACGGACCCCGGTCGTTCACATGGACGCCGCCGTGGCGCACTGGCTCTACGGCGTGCGGAGGCCCTGGCTGGACACGGTGATGATGATCGCCTCGGCCCTGGGCGATGGCAGCCAACGCACCGCCGTCACGATATTGGCGGCGCTCTATCTGCTCTGGCGTCGCCGCTGGCGGTGGGCTCTGGCGCTCGCCCTGGCGATGATCGGCGCGGCCATCGCCACGCCCGCCTTCAAGGCCGCCTTCCACGTCGCGCGGCCCACGGCGATCTATTCGGGCGTGGACGCCTTCAGCTTCCCCAGCGGCCACGCCAGTTCGGCGGCGGCGCTCTACCTCGTGCTGGCCTGGATGGCTGCCCGCCCGCTGCCGCGCCGCTGGCGGCCGCTGGTTTGGACGCCCGCCGTCGGGCTGATCCTCGTGACCCTGGTCTCGCGCGTCTATCTGGGCGCCCACTGGCCCTCGGACGTCATCGCCGGCGCGGCGCTGGGCGCGGCCCTGGCCTGCCTGGCCATCGCCCTCGCCGCCTCGGCCCCGCCGCCGACGCCCGCCATGCGCCCTTTCGGGGACGGCCTTGCCTTCGTCGCCGCCCTGCTCCTGATCGCCGCGCTTCTGGGTCCAGCCGCCTTCACCAAGGCCGAGCGCCTCTACGGTCCCTACCTGCGACAAGGTCCGATCCTGAAGAATGCGCGCCCGGCGTCGTAACGCACGCGCATCAGGTTGGGGATTATCAACCTGCCCGACATGGGCTGCAAATCCGCTTGCCCCGATACCTGCCGCAGCTTTGCTGGCGGGACGACTCGATGCGTAAGACCTTGTTGACGGCCTTGGCGATGAGCTGCGCGCCAGGCGCCCTGGCGCTGGCGCAGCAACCTGCCCAGACCGCGACCGAACAGCCTGCGCCGGCGGTGTCGGCCGTGGTGATCTCCGGCAAGCGCCCGGACGTCGTGGAATCGATCGATCGCAAGAGCTACAGCGTGGCCAACGATCTGGTCGGCGCATCCGGCACGCTTAGCGACGTGCTCCGCAACTTGCCCTCCGTCGACATCGACGCCCAGGGCAATCTCAGCCTGCGCGGCGACGCCAGCGTGCAGGTCCTGATCGACGGCAAGCCCTCGACCACGATGAGCGCGGCCAACCGCGCCGAGACCCTGCAGAGCCTGCCCGCCGACACGATCGACCGTGTCGAGGTGATCACCAATCCGTCCGCGGCCTTCAAGCCCGACGGCGGCGCCGGCGTCATCAACATCATCACCAAGAAGAGCCGCAAGCCTGGGCTGTCCGGCTCGGTGCGGGCCAGCGCGGGCTCGGACGGCCGCGCCAGCGTCGGCGGCAGCATCAGTCGGCGCGCAGGACCGTTGCAGGTTTCGGCCAACGCCAGCGTGCGCCGCGACCTGGCCTGGCGTCCGTTCACCGACGATCGCACGCGCATCGATCCGGTCACGGGCTCAGCGACCCGCAGCCGCCAGGACAGCCTGCTGAAGAGCCGGCGCACGACAGCCATGGCCAGCGCCTCCGTCGATTACGACCTTACGGCCAAGGACCGGCTCGGCGTCGGCGGCAGCTACTCCAGCCGCATCGGTGATCCGCGCGTCCAGCAAAGAAACCTGACACGAGACGCGTCCGGCGCGATCACCGCCGACTACGACCGGATCGGCACGGGCCGAGAGCGCGAGGACAACACCGAGGCGACGGCCCGCTATCGCCACGCTTTCGACCAGACGGGTCGGGAGTTCACCCTCGACCTGCGCCGTGGCCAGACTATCGAGAAGCGCACGCGCCTCTTCACCAATCGCTACCGCCTTCCCGCAGGTCCGGTGACGATGGACGAGCAGCGCCCGCGCGGCGTCGAGACGCAAGGCGAGGCCACCGCCGAGTACAAACAGGATTTGGCCGGCGGCAAGCTGCTGCTCGGCTACGACTATCAACGCAACAGCGCCGACTACCAGGCGTTCGGCGCGACGACCGACCCCGTCACCGGCGTCACGACGCCCGATCCGGCGATGACCAACCGCTTCGTCTATGTCCAGCGGACGCACGCCCTCTACGCGACCTATGACCGCAAGCTGGCGACCAGGCTGACGGCGGTGCTGGGCCTGCGGCTGGAGGACACCTCGACCGATGGCGACCAGGTCGACACCGCCCAGCGCAACCACACCGGATACTTCCGCGTCTATCCGACCCTGCACCTGCAGTACGACCTGACCGACAGCCAGAACCTGCGCCTCAGCTACAGCAAGCGGATCTATCGGCCCGACATCGAGGACCTCAATCCCTATCCGGTGTTCTCCGATCCGCTGAACGTGCGGGCCGGCAACCCGCATCTCAAGCCCAAGGAAACGCAGTCCTTCGAGGCGGGCTACGCCTATGAAAGCGGGGCGACGTCGTGGGGCGCGACGGCCTATTACCGCCTGACCGACAACGCCTTCGCCGAGGTCAGCCGGTTCATCTCGCCCACCGTGCTGCTGACCACCCACGAGAACGTCGGCAAGAACACCGCCGCGGGTCTCGATGTTTCCGGTCGGGGCAAGCTCACGTCCAAGCTCACCTACCGGATCAGCGGCAATGTCGGCTACAACCGCTTCGACGGAGCCAATCTGGGCCTGGGGGCGCGCGAAGGCGTCAACGGCTCGGCCAAGGCCGGCCTCGACTTCCAGGCCACCGCCTCGGACATGGCCCAGGTCAGCGTCGACTATCGCAGCAAGCGACCGCTGATCCAGGGCGACCGGCTGGCCGTGACCAGCGTCAACCTGGGCTATCGGCATGTCTTCAAGAACGGCAGCTCGGCGGTGCTGGCGGTCTCGGACCTGTTCGACTCCGCCCGCGAACGCACCCGCATCGACACCGCAACCCTGGTCGAGAGCAGCTGGCGGCGCAATTCCCGCCGGGCGGTAAGCCTGACGCTGAGCATGCCCTTCGGCGGCAGGAAGGCGGAGACGTCGAACGATCTGGTCGAGGCTGGCGGCTAGGCATTCCGCCGCTGGACCTACCGCAACGACAAAGGCGGCATGCGCGCAGGGAGAAGCGGGACCTTCGCCGGCGGCGAATGCGCCGCCGGATCGTGAGGCGATCAGGCCGGTTAGCGCTTAGCTTTGAACAGCGGCTCGCCGACTATGATCTAACCTACTCCCACTCGATCATGAATGAAGTAGATATCTATCTGAAATTTAAAGGCATTTTGCCCAGAAAACTGATCAATGCCGACGCCCATTACGTCAAAGAAGCCAAGTACTCTTAAGTGTATGGATTATATGAATTTTTCAAATGACTCACAAGTGCGTGATTACGTCGGCTTCTTGCGCGCCGATTGTGGGCGAAACTCAATGAATTCTTTCGGCGCGAACAGAATTCTGCAAGTGCCGGTCAGCCAAGCTACCTGATCAAGCCGTTCGCATCGAAACTGTACCTGGCGAATTCTCACGCAGAACGGACTTCGGCGATCCGGCTGTATAAGCAAGGCGCGACCGGAGCTCGAGCCGCGTCGCGGGAATAGCTCAGATGCGGCGAAGCTCGAACCGGCACCAACTCAACCGATCGCCATCGCCGCGAACATGGCCACGGTAGCCGCTGCCATCACCGCCGTCGCCAGCCAGCCAAAGCTCTTCAACGCGGGCCCAGCGATGAACCGGCCCATCTGGTCTCGTCGCGAGACGACGACCATCATGACGATCATCATCGGGACAGCGATCACCCCATTGACGACCGCGCTCCAGAAGAGGGCCTTCATCGGATCGATGTTCAAGGCGTCGATGCCAACGCCCAGCAAGGTCGCCGCGCCGATGACACAATAGAAGCCCACCGCTTCCCACGGCTTGTTGTCGAGACCGCAGGTCCACCCACGGGTTTCGCCCACCGCATAGGCCGCAGAGCCCGCCAGCACCGGGACCGACAACAGGCCGGTGCCGATGATACCCAGGCTAAACAGCAGGAACGCGAACTTGCCGGCCGCCGGCTCCAGCGCCTTGGCCGCGTCCGCCGCGGTGGCGATCTGGGTCTTGCCCGCCGCGTGCAAGGTTGCGGCGGTGGCGATCATGATCGCCAAGGCGATGAGATTGGAGACCGCCATGCCGAAGAAAGTGTCCAGCCGGATGCGCCCCATTTCACGCTTGGCCTGCTCGGGAGCCTCTTTCAACGGCTTGGCCTCAGCATCGTGATCCACGTCTTCGACTTCTTGAGCCGTCTGCCAGAAGAACAGGTACGGACTGATCGTCGTGCCGAAGAGCGCCACGATGGTCGTGATCGCCTCCTTGGATTTGAGCATCGCCAGGTCCGGCATGAAGAGGCCGCGGCCGACCTGCGCCCAGTCCAACCGCACCACCAGAACCACCGCCACGTAAGCGAACAGGACCAGCGTGAGCCACTTCAGGATTTTGACGTACTTCTTGTAGGGAATGAACATCTGCAGCAGCAGCGAGGCGACCGCGAAGGCGATGGTGAAGAGGTGAGCACCCCCACCCGCCAAGAGCTGACCGGCCGCGCCCATCGCCGCCAGATCCGCGCCGATATTGATAGTGTTGGCGACGAATAGCAGGGCCACCAGCCCAGTGACCGCCGCTCGCGGGATCACCGCGCCCATATTGTGGGCGAGGCCTTTGCCGGTGACCCGGCCGATCTGACCGCTTACCAGCTGGATCGCCGTCATCAGCGGGTAGGTCAGCAGGAGAGTCCACAGCAGGCCGAACCCGAACCTGGCGCCGGTCTGGGAGTATGTGGCGATGCCGGAGGGATCATCGTCGGCCGCGCCGGTGACAAGGCCTGGCCCGAGCTGCTCGAAAAGAGCGATCGAGCGGATGCGACGACGAAGGCCGCTCACGCTAGGCCCGTTGAGGTCGAAGTGCCGGCCACGAGGTCACCCGATAGAAAGCTGATCACCAAGAAAGCGTTGCCGCTGGGATCGTTCCTCTCACATCAAATGGTGGCGGCTAACGCCTGCGACGCGCGTCAGGGCAAAGTCGTTAGCGCCAAGCTTGCGACCCGCACCACATGTCGGACGGAAGGGCTACGCCCGCCGCGCTCAGGACCTTGAGCGCTTGAAGGTATCGCCGACCTCCGCGGCGTCGGGGCCGTCGGGGCCGGCCGAGCGCTGCTCGGCCTTGCCCGTCTTCACCGCGCCCTTTTCGCTCACCAAGCCTGGCCGTTCGCCGAGTGGCGATGCCTCATTGGCCTTACGGCCATCGGTGTTGGCTTTCTGGGTCATCCATTCCATCCTTTTTTGCCGACGGCGCTCGCACTTGAGCGCCCTAACCGAGATCAGTCCGCACCATTTCCTGGATCATCGGCGGTCGGGTCGTGTGTGGCGTCGGTCTTCTTGTTGGGATCGAGCGCTGGCGGAGGCGGAGCCTCAAGGCCAGCGTCTCGCTCGGCAGGCGCCTTGTCGCGCTCTTCCATCATGACTTTCCGCTCCCAGGCTCGGCCATCTTGCGATGCTGCTCGGCCAGCACGCTTTGCGGCGTCACCGCCGCCATGGCCGCTTGCAGCTTGTTCTTGAAGCCGGCGACGACATCTCCCTCGCCCTTCTGCATGGCGCGATATCCCGTCAGCGCCACGTCGGCCGGATTTGCCTTCTTGGGATCGGCGCCGACCTTGGTGTCGAGCATGTCGGCCCGCTCGAAGAACTCGGTGTCGGTGGGCCCGGGCATCAGACAGCTGACGGTGACATTGGTGTCCTTCAGCTCGTTGCGCAGCGCCCAGGCAAAGCTGTCAAGGAAGGCCTTGGTGCCATTGTAAACGGCTTGGAACGATCCCGGCATCAAGCCTGCGATCGAGCCGGTGATCAGGATCTTGCCGCGTTCGCGCTCACGCATGACGCGCGCCACATTCTGGATCAGATAGACCGTGCCGGTGATGTTGGTGTCGATCACGAACCGCGCCTGGGTCCAGTCCTGGTCCAGGAAGCCGTGGCCCAGCCCGCGGCCGGCGTTGGCCATCAGGGCGTCGACCTGTCGGTCCCCGATCAGCTCGACCAATTCGTCGACGCCGTCTGTGGTCGAAAGATCGACCTGCAGGGCGTAGACGCGGCCGCCGTGCTGCTCGAGCCCTGCCTTGGCCTCGACAATGGACGGGTCGTCGGCGGCGATGACCAGATCATAGCCGTCTTCGGCGGCCAGGCGGGCCAGTTCGTAGCCGATACCGGACGAGGCGCCGGTGACCACGGCGAGCGGGCGAATGTCTTCGATCATCAGGCGGCTTCCTTTTCCCAATCAGGCTTGAGGACGACCTTGGTCACCTCGTTCTGGTTTTCCTTGAACATCTTGTAGCCGTCCGGGGCGCGCTCCAGCGGCAGGCGATGGCTGATCAGGAAGGTGGTGTCGATCACCCCCTCGCCGATCAGGTCCAGTAGCGGCCGCAGGTACTTGTGAACGTGGGTCTGGCCGGTGCGGATCTGCAGGCCTTTCTCCATCAAAGCGCCGATCGGGATCTTGTCGCCCATGCCGCCATAGACGCCTGGGATCGAGACGCGGCCGCCGGTGCGGCAGGCCATCAGCACCTCGCGCAGCACGTGGGCGCGGTCGGTGCCTAGGCGCGTGGCGACCTTCACCGCGTCGACCACGTTGTCGATCGAAAAGCCGTGGCTTTCCATGCCGACAGCGTCAATGCAGGCGTCGGGCCCGATGCCGCCGGTCATCGACATTAGAGCCTCGCGAACCTTGACGTCGTGGTAGTTGATCACCTGCGCGCCCAGCGACCTCGCCAGCTCCAGGCGGTGCGGATGATGGTCGATGGCGATGACCTTATGGGCGCCCATGATCAGGGCGCTCTGGATCGCGAACAGGCCGACCGGGCCGCAGCCCCAGACCGCCACGGTGTCGCCCGGCTCGATCTGGCAGTTCTCGGCCGCCATCCAGCCTGTGGGCAAGATGTCGGACAGAAACAGAACCTTCTCGTCCTCCAGCCCGTCGGGAATAACGATCGGCCCAACATCGCTGTAGGGCACGCGGACATATTCGGCCTGGCCGCCGGCATAGCCGCCGGTCATGTGTGAGTAGCCGAAGAGGCCCGTCATCGGCGTGCCATAGGCGATCTCGCCCAGGTCCTGCGTCTCGGCCGGATTGGAGTTCTCGCAGCCCGAGAACTGCTGCTTCTCGCAGTGGAAGCACTTGCCGCAAGCGATCACGAACGGGACGACGACCCGCTGGCCCTTCTGCAGGGTCGAGCCGGGGCCGGTCTCGACGACCTCGCCCATGAACTCGTGGCCCAGGATGTCCCCCTTCTCCATCGAGGGGATGAAGCTGTCATAGAGGTGCAAGTCCGAGCCGCAGATGGCGGTCGAGGTGATCTTGATGATCGCGTCGCGGGGATTGACGATCTTGGGGTCGGGCACGGTGTTCATGCGGACGTCGTGCTTGCCGTGCCAGGTCAGAGCGCGCATCGGCGTCTCCATCAGGTAAGGGTTGGAGGTCAGCCTTGCGGCGCGGCGTCGGGGGTCTTGGCGGTGGAGATCTCGCCGGTCTCCATCAGCTGCTTGAAGCGACGCAACTCGCGGCGCGCCTGGATCTTCGGCTCCTTCTGGAAGAGCTTGGCGATCAGCTTGCCGACGTCGCCACCCGGCGGCTCGTAGACGATGGTGGCGGTGACCTCGGTGCCGCGTCCGGGCGGCCCGTCCTTGAACTCGATGCGCCCGGCGTTCTTGATGTCGGCGCCTTCGGTCGACTCCCAGGCCAGCAGCTCGTTCTCGACCTCTTCGGTCAGGACGCTGTCCCACTCGACGGTTTTGCCGGCCGGGGCCTTGACCACCCAGTGCGAGCGCTTGCCGTCGCCCGGCGTGACGCTCTCGACGTTCTCCATGAAGAGCGCCAGGTTCCGGAAGTCGCGCCAGAAGGCGTAGAGTTCGGCGCGAGGACGATTGATGGTCACGGTGCGGCCGACCAGGGCCGCCTCGTGCCAGCCGCGTTCCTCGGCGACCTCGTGGGCGATGTCGCGTTGGTGGACGGCGGCTGTGAGCGGCGCATCGCTGTCCACTGCGCGGGCGATGGTCTCTTCGGACATTTTTCGGTCTCCCGGGGTTCGGCGGATCAACCTCTCGCTCGATCTCTTGTTCCGACGGCCAAGGTCCACGACGCCCCCCCCATCAAATGAAAGCGCCAAACGTGCGCGAAACGGGCGGCAGCCCGAACCTGCTGGGTTTTTTGGATTGGCCGCGCTGCGCCGGCAGCCCGACATTGGAACGGGGGGCGACCACCTCCGTTTGTGCTGCTCGCCGCCTCACGTGCGGCCCATACGATCAAGGAGGAAACGAGATGTGCGATCAGCGCTCGCGCCGAGCCTCCGTTCAGCTGTCTGGAGTAGCAACCATGTTTGGTGGCGATCGCCTGTCGCGCCTTGGCGCGTTTTCTCCCCAATTCCCCGACGCCGAAGCCCTGCACAAGGGTCTGGCGCACTGGAACCACGAGCGCCTCGCGCCGGCGGCGCCGACCGACGGTTGGCGCGAGGACCTGGATCAGGAGATCCGCATGCGCCGGATCGAAGGCGCGTTCGTCGAGGCCTTCCGCGGTCACGTGGCGCCGCTGGTCGAGGATGTCCCGACGGACGCCGACGGCTTCATCGCCTGGTTCGAGGCCCTGAAGGATCACGGCCCCGGCCAATGGGACCCGCTGTTCGACTGGCTTGAGGGCGAGGCTTCGCTGGAAGACCTCAAGTGGTTCCTGACCCAGGAGGCGGCCGGCGAAGCCGGCTTCGATGACTTGGTAGCCATGACCCAGGTCAAGGTCCCCGATCGCGCCAAGCTGGAGCTGGCCCGCAACTACTGGGACGAGATGGGTCGCGGCAGCGCCAAGGGCATGCACGGGCCGATGCTGTCGCGCACCACCGAGACCCTCGGCCTTGCGCCGACCATCGACAGCACCCTATGGCAATCGCTGTGCCTGGCCAATGTCATGACCGCCTTCGCCACCACGCGACGATACGTCTGGCAGTCTATCGGCGCCCTGGGCGTGGTCGAGCTGACCGCCCCAACCCGCGTGGCCTGCGTGGACGCCGGGCTCAAGCGCAACGGCGTCTCCCCCGAGGCCCGCAAGTACTTCGCCCTACACGCCCAGCTGGATATCGAGCACTCCAAGGCCTGGAACGCCGAGGCCCTGGTCCCTCTGGTGTCGGAGGATCCCTCGCGCGCCCAGTACATCGCCGAGGGTGCGGTCATGCGGCTGATCTGCGGCGAGCAGTGCTTCGAGACCTACCGCGCCCATCTGTGGGCCCACACTCACCCCCTCGTCTACGCTGCGGAGTAACCGCCATGACCAGCGTGTTCGATGTTTCGCCATTTGACGGCGGCTGGTGCGTGAAGATCGCCGACACCGGCGAAGTGCTGTTCTTCGACTCGCGCCGCGGCGCGATCGCCCAAGCCAGACGTCTGGCGCAGTCCTGGCCGCAGACTGTTAAGGTCAAGGTTCACCCCCGGCGCGGCCCGGGACGCGAAGCCTGGCCTCCAGCGCTGACGGACTTTGCCTTCCCGCTGGGAGCGCCGGTATGACCGCGCGTCTGAACCGCGCGCCCCTAACGCAACGATCGGGTAGCGACGCGACAGAAGCCGGCGAGACGCTGATCCGGTTCTCGATCAAGCCGGCCGGCAACGGCGCCTGGCTCTGGCGGACCTTCGACAAGGACGGGCTCACGCGAAGCCACGGCTTGGCGGCGTGCCGGAAACAGGCCGCCGCGCTGGTCATTCGCGAGATTATTCGCGCGCGCGGCGTGCCAGTGGCGCTCGCGAACCCAGAGTTTTCCGCGGCGGCGTGAGAGCGACGCCATAAAGACGTCGATCTATCGGAGCGCCAGGAAGCGGCGGAAGATGGCCCCGTTCAAGGCAGGCCTTGGCATTAGGCCAGTTGCCGGGCTCAGACCGGGTCGCGCTGCAGGCGCAGGTAGCCCGGATCAAATTGTCCGAGCTGCACCAGGGCGGCCCAGTCGTTGATCGTCACCTGCCCGCCCTTCCACTCGACCAGCCCTTGGCGACGAAGCTCCATCAGAACGCGGTTCACGTGCACCTGGGTCAGCCCCAGGACATCGCCAAGATCGACCTGGGTCATGGGCAGGGCGAACTTGAAGTCACTGGCCAGGCCGGCTGCCTCCAGACGCACATAGAGCTCGCACACCAAGTGGGCCAACCGGCTGGCGGCGTTCTGCTGGCCCATCGTCACCAGCCATTGGCGGTGGATGGCGCCGTCGACGACGGTCTCGAGCCACAGGAGCCGGGTCAGGTGGGGATGCTCTTCGGTGAGGCGGCGAAGATCATCATGGGCGGCGGGCGCGATCACGCAATCGGCCAGGGCCAGGACGCCATGATCCATCTGGCGCATCAGCAGACTGTGCAGATCGACAAAATCGCCCGCGACATTGATTTCCGTCAGTTGGCGCCCGCCGCTCGGCGTCAGGCTGAAGCGAGCGCAAAAGCCGCTGACCAGGAAGGTGCTGAAATGGGGCCGGTCTCCCGGCTCGATCAGCGGCCTTCCCGCCGGAATCGCGCGCGCAGGCCCCAGCACGCGCGACAAGGCCTCGCGCTCGACCGGCGTGATCACGTCGCGGCGGTTCATCTTCTCGATCAGTGGCGCGATCGCGGTCGATACGGACATTGCATGCGAGGCCAGAGGCCCTCCCCAAGGAAGCCGGCGGCCCATCAAAAGATAAGAGCCGATAACCTAGATTAACGCGCGTCCCGGCTGATCCGCCTAGATTCTCCGCTCACCCGGAGGTTCTCTTGCTCGCCCCACTCATCTTCGTCGGCGTGGCTAACGATCTTAGAACGACCTTCGTCGACTTCGACATCGACGCCCTGGACCCGTCCGAACACGCGCGGGGCTTGCTCGCCGAGCATCGCAGTTGCGAGCGCGTCGAGATCTGGCGTGAAGAACGCTGCATCGCGGTCATCTCGCGGGTCGGTTCGGACCGGGCGTCTTGAACCGTCTTTTGATAGCGAGCCTCGATCGTTTCGGCCCGCTGGGCGCGGGCCTGCGCGAGCACCTGGCGACGTGCGTGCTCAAGAGCGAGACGTTCGAGACGGGCGAGGTCATCGCCCCGGCTGGCGGCCGCGCCCAGCTGCGCCTCCTGGCGCGCGGACTGGCGGTCAAGCAGACGGTCCTGGCCGACGGAGCGCGCCAGATCTTCAGCGTCGCCACGCCCGGCGACTTGATCGATCTCGCCGGCCTTTTCGTTGGCGCGGACCATGAGATCAGGGCTCTGGGGCCTTGCGAGGTGCGCCGGCTTGGCGGGCGCGAGCTGCAGGCCCTGCTGCACGATCAGGCCAGTCTGCAGGCCGCGCTCCTGCGCGCGGTGCTGACCGAGGCCCGCGCGCAGCGAAATTGGATGGTAAGCCTTGGCCGCCGGTCGGCCGCCGCGCGCACGGCCAATTTCTTCTGCGAGATTTACTGGCGCCAACAGACCCTGGCCCTGGCCAAGGACGGGCGCTGCGCCCTGCCTGCCGTGCAGAGCGACATCGCCGACGCGCTGGGCCTGTCGGTGGTGCACATCCACAGGGTGTTGCGCGGCCTGCGCGACGAGGGGCTGGCGGTCGTCAAGAACGGCGGCCTGCAGATCCTCGACTGGGATCGGCTGGCCGCGCTGGGGAACTTTGATCCCGAGGCCTTCAGGCCCCAGACCGATCAGGCGCCCGGCGCGAGCGTCCGGACAGCGCCGCGCGCGACTTAGCCCCCGGTTCAGGCGATCAATTGATGCGCCGACCCGCCGTGCGGGAACACTCGGGCCCGCGAGGGTTTGCGTCTAGGCGGCGCCCCTGCCGGCGAGGTCTTTCGAGCTTCAGACCGCTTCACGATAGGGGCGAAGGTAGGTCGGGTCGAATTGTCCGGCCGCCATCAGCCGCGCCCGATCGAGGATCCGGATATGACGCCCCTGCCATTCCACCACGCCGGTCGCGCGCAGCGCCTTGATCGTCCGGCTCAGGTGGACCGCGGTCATGCCCAGCACCTCGCTAAGCTGGATTTGGGTCAGCGGCAGCTCGAAGGCGTCGTCTATCACCAGGCCGACCAGTTCGAGGCGAGCGGTCATCTCACAGAGGAACCGCGCCAGGCGTCCGTCGGCGGCCTGCGCCCTGCCCAGGAGCCACTCGCGGTGAACCGCACCCTCCAGCGCGGTCTCCAACCACAACAGGCGCGTCAGGTGGGGATGGTCTTGGGTGATGCGCCGCAACTTGTCGTGAGGGACCGCGGCGGTGACGCAGGCCGTCAGCGCCGTCACCCCATAGTCGAGCTGCGGGATCAGCAGACCAAAGAGGTCGATGAGATCGCCGGCCACATAGACCGACAGGAACACACGGCGCCCGTCGCGCAGCAGGCCGTAGCGGCCGCAAAAGCCCGAAAGCAGCAGGGTGGCGTGATCGGGTCGCTCCCCGGGCCGGATCAGGTCGACGCCCGCCGGGTGATGGCGTTCCGGCTCCAGAACGCTGGCGAGCAGGTCGCGCTCGGTGGTGGTAAGCTCGTCTCGAAGGTTAAGCTTGGCGATCAGTCGATCCACCATCTATGCCTCCATCGTCCATCAGCTCCTGTTCATCAAGGCGCGCCTAGCGTGCGGCGATGAGCACCTATCACTTCGAGATCGACAGTGACGGCGCGACGACCACCGAAATCGTCGAGGCAGCGGATCAAAACGCAGCAATCCGCCAGGCGTTGCTGTTGATTTCGGAAATCCTGCGCGACCACGGCCTGTCCAGCCAAGCGGCCATCACCGTGCGGCTTCTGGTGCGCGATGCGGGCGGGCAGCAGGTGTGGAGCGGCTCGGCGAGCGGCGGTCAAACGGGGTAGAGGGTGGAACAGGCCAGTGGCCTCCGCGCTCCCTAAGGGATGCGAAAGAGAGGCGACGCCATGACCAAGCCCGACAAGCCGCCCGCCCCGCCACCCAAGGCCACGCCCGAGCCACCCGGCAAGATTCCGGCCTCGCCCACCGACGGGCGCCTGGGACCGGCGGCCGATCCGGCCGAGGGCAAGCGCGAGCCCTGATGGCCAAGGTCGCGCTCGTCGAGGCCCAGGCCATGGAGGCGCGCTCGGCGCCGGTCCTGCCCGCCGAGCCGGGTTGGTGGTACGAGCCCAAATGGGACGGTTTTCGCTGCCTGGCCTTCCGCCAAGGCGATGCTGTGAGCCTGCAGGCCAAGTCGGGCAAAGCCTTGACCCGATACTTTCCCGAGGTGGTCGACCGGCTGCTGGGGCTGCCTCATAAGAGCTTCGCGGTCGACGGCGAGCTCTTGATCCCGATGGACGGGACCTTCTCGTTCGAGGCCTTGCAGTTGCGGCTTCACCCCGCCCAGAGCCGCATCCAGCGCCTGGCGGGGGAGACGCCGGCCGTCCTGGCGCTATTTGACATGCTCCAGACGCCGGATGGCGCGGACCTGCGCGAGCGGCCGCTGAGCGAGCGTCATGCGGCCCTGGCCGCGTTTCTGGAGGGCCAGGATGATCCGGCCCTCACCCTGACGCCCGGGACGCCCGAGCTGGCGCTTGCCCAGGCCTGGCTGGACGAGGGCAAGCTCGAAGGCGTCGTCGCCAAGCGCCTGGACGGGCCTTACGCGCAGGGCGAGCGGGCGATGATCAAGGTCAAGCGCGAACGGACGGCCGACTGCGTGGTCGGCGGGTTTCGCTATGGCAAGGACAGCGACCTGGTCGCCTCGCTCCTGCTCGGGCTCTATGACGACGAGGGGCGCCTCGATCACGTCGGCTTCACCTCGGGCTTGGCCGCGGTCGATCGCCGCGCCCTGACCAAGCGCCTGGAGGCGCTGGCTGGGGGCTCGGGGTTTACCGGCGACGCGCCGGGCGGACCCAGTCGCTGGTCGGACGAACGCTCCAGCCAATGGACGCCGCTCGAACCCGAGATCGTGGTTGAGGTTTCCTTCGACCACGTCTCGGCCGGCCGCTTTCGCCATGGCACGCGGCTGATCCGGTTTCGGCCCGACAAGGCTCCGGCCCAATGCCGCAAGGTGCAGATCGCTTAGGAGCGCGATCGTCACCCCTGCGGTGCTGGCCTCATCCACACCTCGACCGTATGGGCCGCGCCGGGTCCGTGCTCATTGAGGGCGATCGCCGCGCGCCAGGCCGCGACCTGCGGATGGCGGCTGAAGAACGACAGGTCGTGGGCGGCGTGGACCTCGAAGGTCGCGTCTGCCGGCCGGTCGGGAATCTGGTCTTGCCCCTCCTGTTTCGACGCGTCCGCCGCAGCGCCGGGCTTGAGCCAGACCAGCACCTCCCAGTCGTCGACCTCGGCTTGGCCGGTCTTGATCTCCACCTTGTAGGCCCGCACATCGGGATGCTGGTCCCAGAAGGCCTCGTCATGCGGCTTGGCGCGAACGAGGAGGTCGGCGCCTTCCGGCGCGGCGGGCGCGGGGATCGGCGCGGCCTGGGCGGGATCGGACGATGGGGTCTCGAACATCTTAGCCTCCGTAAGGCGCGCGCCAGGCGGCGCGCGCGTCGTGGGGGTAACGCGCGAGCCGCGTCAAAGCCGCCCCGGCAGGATGCTTGGAACCGCCACCCGCCGCGACCCGTTGCAGCTCGCCCAATCCGCCCGGAGCGCCTTTCGTGTTCACCTACCTCGTCTACCGCGCCGCCGACGGCTGGCGCGTCCAACTTGAGGACGCCAGCGACATCGCCGTCCTGCCAAGCTTCGCCGCGGCCGAGCGCCGGGCCCGCTGGCTGGCCGCGCGCGCCAGCGTCAAGGACCACGACAGCCAGGTCTTGCTGCTCGACGCCAGCGGCGCCGTGGTCGGGCGCTGGCAAGCCGAACGCTACACGCCTGCCCTTTGCCTGGAGCTTGCCGCATGAGCGATGGCAATTTCGCCGCCATGGCGGACGACGGCCTGACCCTGCCGCCGGCCGCCTTCGCGGGGCCGCGTATCCTGCTGGCCGGTCCGGTCGACTACGACATGTACCAGGCGTTTCGCCAGCAACTGGCCGGCGCCGACCATGACCTGGTCATCGTCGAGCTTTCGACCCTGGGCGGCGATCCGGAGGTCGCGCGGATGATGGGCGAGGACGTGCGCTTCCACAGCGAGATCTCGCCCGAGCGCCGGTTCGTGTTCCTGGGCAAGGCGGCGATCTATTCGGCCGGGGCGACTTTCATGAGCTTCTTCGCGCCAGCCAACCGCTATCTGACGCGGGGCACGCGCCTAATGATCCATGAGCGCAAGCTCAACAAGACCCTGGAGCTCAACGGTCCGCTCACCTCCTGCGTGGCCTCGGTCAAGGCGGTCCTGCACGAGATCGAGCACTCGATCGCCATCCAGAACGAGGGCTTCGCCAACCTGATCGCCGGCTCGTCGGTCGACATGGCCACCGTGCTCGAACGCGCGCCCTCCAACTGGTACATCGAAGCCGAGGAAGCCCGCGCCCTGGGTCTGATCCGGGCCGTGATCTGACACGCGATCCCGCGACAATTCGTCCACGCCGCCGGGCCTGTTCGCGCCTGGCGAGGCCGTGAGGATTTCCTATCTAACGGATTGATCAATCACGGGAGTTGAAGACAGACATGGCCGGCGGCTGGACCCATGACGGCGGGGTGCTCGACCAGATCGAGGACACGGTCATCGACGGTGTACTTCATGCCCGCGCGCGTCTGCCCAGCGGTGAGGGCGCCCTCACCTGCGACGAATGCGGCGAGGACATCCCGCTGGCCCGGCGCAAGGCCCTGCCCGGCGCGCGCACCTGCGTGACCTGCCAGTCAGGCCGCGACAAGCGCCTGGTCATTGGCGGCATCAACCGACGTGGCAGCAAGGACAGCCAGCTGCGCTGACCTTAGGGGATATCGGTTCGGCGATCGGCGCGCCTTCACGGCCGCGCCAGGTCGCCGCGGCTCGGGACTGACCCGCGGCGCGCCTTTTCGCCCGCGGCGATACCTGGAGCCGGGCCCGAGGCCTAGCGCCTCGGGCCATGCCTTGCCCGCGACACCGTGGCGACTCGCCATCCAATCGTTAATGTTCTATATTCGTTCGCATGAACCACGCTCATCCCGCGACCGCCCTGTCGCTGAGCGCCGTGGAAATCGACGGCCTCAGCGGCGACCCTGGCTATCTCGACGCCCTGCCCTTCGTGCATCACGACGATCCGGCCGCCGACGGCGGCCTGGTCGTCTGGCTACGGGCCTGTGATGCGCAGGCGCCCGACCCTGAAGGTCCCCCGCCAGAGCGGCCGGCCGATGTCGAGCTGCACGGGCCGGGCGCGCCTTGCCAGGCTCTCGTGGCTCATCCGCGCGTCCAGCACGTCGAGATGTTCTTCGATGGCTTGGGCGATCCGGTCTGCGCCCCGCGCGGCTGGTGGCACGCGCGCGTTTGGCTGCGCGCCGCCGCTTAAGCGGCAACGCCGTCTTTCACCGCTCCCGTCGGCGCCCTAGGCTGGCTTGGCCAGGCGGAGGATCCTCGCGCGATGTGTTGGTGTGGACGGCCTCTCATCCCAACGGTTTGATGGCGCTTAGCGTCAACAAGCCAGTCGAGAGGAGAGCAACATGGTTACACCAGTGCGTATCGGCATGGACACGGCTAAGTCCGTGTTCCAGCTCCACGGAGTGGATGAGAACGAGATTGTAGTTCTGCGGCGCCAGCTCCGGCGCGCCGACATGATCCGCTACTTCGAAAAGCTTCCGCCGGCCCTTGTCGCCATCGAGTCCTGCGGCAGTTCCCACCATTGGGCGCGGCTCCTGGAGTCGTTCGGCCACGAGGTGAAGCTGATCCCGCCGCAGTACGTGAAGCCGTACGTCAAGCGCGGGAAGAACGACGCGGCCGACGCCGAAGCGCTCTGCGAGGCCGTCACCAGGCCGACGATGCGCTTCGTGCCTGTAAAGTCCAAGGACCGTCAGGCGGCCTGCATGTTGATGACCGTGCGCGAGCGCCTGGTCATGGTGAAGTCGCAGCTCAGCAACGCTTTCCGGAGCTATGCGGCGGAGTTTGGGATCGTGGGCCCGTCCGGCCGGCAGAACGTCAACGGCCTGATCGCGCGCGTCCTCGAGGATGACACGCTGCCGGAGCTGGCCCGCGAGCTGTTCCACTTCCAAGCCAAGGAGTACGCCGCGGTCGAGGCCCGCCTGGCGGAGATCGACGCGAAGCTGATGAAGTGGCACCGCGCCGACGAGCTGAGCCGGCGCATCGCCACCATTCCCGGCGTCGGTCCTATCGGCTCGACGATGCTCAGCATGAAAGCGCCGCCGGCGGAGACCTTCGGCTCGGGGCGCGACTTCGCGGCCTGGCTGGGTCTCACACCGCGCGACCATTCGACGGGCGGTCGATCAAGGCTCGGCGGGATCACCAAGGCCGGAGATCCTTCGATCCGGTCAACCCTGATCGTCGGAGCCACGGCGCTACTGCGCCATGTGCGCCTCGGGCATACAAAGCCATCGCCATGGCTGGCCAAGCTCATGGAGCGGAAGCCGCCCAAGCTGGTCGCGGTAGCGATGGCCAATAAGTTCGCCAGGATCGCTTGGCGGCTGATGGTGTCGGGCGGAGTATACACCCGGCCCGCAGCGCTAAATCCAACCTGATCTGAGACCGGCGCCCGGAAGCCAACGAGGCTGCACCCGGACCGCCCAAGAGACTTGCACGAACGCATAGATGGAAATGACCGATCGGTCGGTACGCGCGACATTCCGAAGATTGCACTGGCACCCAGATGTCGCCAATGTGTTTGGAGCGCGGGTAGCGAACACCATCTTGGCCAGCGAGGTTTCCTCGCGCAAAATAGGCCGGACATCTGATAGCAAGCGATTAGGTCAGACAGTCTACGCGTTCACTGCAAGCGGGGGGCCGTCCACATCTGCAATCTCTATGAGCTCTATTACGACATCTTCGGCTGGGCCAAGGCCCACGAGGATCTGCTCAAGACCCATCTGAGCCTGCCGGGCGGGGTGGCGTTCGAGGCCTCCAACCTCGATCTCAGCTATCCGCAGTTCATCGGCCCCAATCGCCTTGCCCCGACCGTCCGGCTTGGTCCCACCGGGGAGCATCATGTGCATTTCGCGCGCTGGGGCATGCCCTCCTCGCGCAAGCGGATGGCGGAGCTGGCCGACAAGCGCGTCGCCCGGCTGCAGAGCCAGGGCAAGGCCTACGACTATGACGACCTGTTGCGGATGGAGCCCGATCCAGGGATCACCAATATCCGCGACCTGGAGAACCCGCACTGGCGGCGCTGGCAGGCGGTGGAGAACCGCTGCGTCGTGCCGATCACCGCCTTCAGCGAGCCCGACCAGGACCTGACCCGCTCGCTCAAGCCGGTGTGGTTTTCACAAGCCGCCGCGCCTTTCGCCTATTTCGCCGGAGTGTGGACGCCGCATGCCTGCGTCAAGACCATCAAGGCCGGCTGGGAGGAGATGGAAGTGTTCGGCTTCCTGACGACCGCGCCCAATGCCGTGGTCGCGCCCTACCACAAGAAGGCCATGCCGGTGTTCCTGCGCAGCGCCGAAGAAGTCGATGTCTGGCTGCGCGCGCCGTGGAAAGACGCCATCGCCTTGCAACGACCCTTGCCCGCCGAGAACCTGCGGGTTATCGACCCGCCGCCCAAGCGCGAGGCCGTGGCCGCCTGAGGCTTTTTTGATCCTGAGCAAGGCGAGGAGCGTCGGTCGGTGACGTCATCGGTTGAGGGAGACGCCATGCTCGAGCAGGATTTTCGCATGTGCGCGCGAACGGTCGGCATCGAACAGCGCTTGGCCGCCCTGATCCTCGATTGTGAAAAGGCCATGGCCGACTATCCCGAGGACGGCGATCGCCGCTGGTATTGGCGGCTGGAGGACCAGCACCGCCGGCTGCTGTCACCGGATTTGCGGATGATCGTGGCGGTGACCACGCGCCTGGCCGAGGAGACGCCGGCCTTGGCCTCGCCCGTCGCCGCGGCGCTGCAGGCCTTGGTCGCCAGGCGCCCGGACCTGGCGCCGTTCCATGCGCGGCTGGCGGCGATCAGCCGTCAGGCCATCCGGGCCCACGCGCTGGCGGGCTAGGCTTCACCGCCACTCCGCCGGGTTTAGCGCGTTAAGTCGGGATGAGGCCGGCTCTTTCCGACCCCGAAGCGCCAATCGACTACTGGCGCGCCATCGCGCGGCGCGGGGTCATGGCCGTGGGCTTTTCGGTCTGGCGGTTCGCCGGCGAGACCTGGCTGGGCGCCAAGATCGCCACGCCCCAGGCGGGGCTGGTTCAGCGCGCGGCCCACGCCGCCCTCGAGATCGACAAGGCCATTGCTCTGGAAGACGGCGCCGACGGGGCCGTCCGCCAAGCCCTGGCCCAGGCCCTGGAAACCGGGCCTGCGCCCGCGCAGCACGCCGCCTACCAAGCCTTGCTGATCGAGCGGCTGTGGCGAGTGATCGAGGCCTGCCCGGCCCAGCGCCTGGCGGCCCTGGCCGCGCCGCACGAGGACTAGGGCGGGTCGCGCGCTTGCCGTCGTGGGGTATGGCCGCTCCCGCCACAGCCAGGGCGCGCACTGATCACGGGCTCGCGGCAGAGCTTACGTCAGCATCGGTCGTCGGCGAAAAATTCCGATTCCCGCCAACGCCTTGCGTGGCTGGGATTCCGCGGCGAGCGCGCGCCTGCGCCGCACCCAGAGCCGATTGACTCCACGGCCACGCCGAGAACAAAGCTAGAACAACTTCGTTTCATCCCGGACATGACCCTGACCCCCGCCCCCGCACCGCCTCCGGTTTCGCCCCCCGTCACGCTCGCCGCCCTGCGTCGCCAGGTACGCGCCGTCGAGGCGCAGGACCGCGCGACCCAGGCGGTGCTGCCGTTCGGCGTCGGGCCGCTGGACGCGCGGCTGCCGGGGGGCGGCTTGGCGCTCGGCGCCCTTCACGAGGTGGCCGGCGGCGCCGACGAGGCCCTGCACGGCGCGGCGGCGGCGCGGTTCGCGGCCGGCATTCTGGCCCGGGCCCAGGGCGAGGTCCTGTGGTGCCGCCGCCAGGCCGATCTCTTCGCCCCGTCCCTGGCCCAGGTCGGCCTGCCGCCCGAGCGGGTGATCTTCGCCGATGCGGGCGACGAGGCCGGCGTGCTGGCGGCCATGGAGGAAGGCCTGCGCTGGCCGGGCCTGGCCGGCGTGGTCGGCGAGGTCGGCAAGCTGTCGATGACAGCCTCGCGCCGCCTGCAGCTGGCGGCCGAGAAGAGCGGGCAGCTGGCCATCGCGGTGCGACGATGGCGGCGGGTGGCCGATGCGGCCGATCTGGGCCAGCCGACGGCCGCCCAGACCCGCTGGCGGGTCTCGCCCCTGCCCTCCTCTCCGCTGCCTGTGCCCGGCGTGGGCCGTCCCCGCTGGTTTCTCGAACTCCTCCGCTGCCGCGCCGGCGACGCCTTCGACATCGAGCTAGAAGCCTGTGACGCAAAGGGTCATCTCCGTCTTCCTGCCCCGCTGGCCCACCGATCGGCTGGCGCGCGCGCAGGGTCAGAACATCACGGCCAGGCGCGCGCCATCGCCTGACGCGGCCGGCGAAACCCCAATCGTCATGGTTGGACGGGTCGGCCGGCGGCGGGCCATCGCCCACATGAACCTGGCCGCGGCCAAGACCGGCTTGCGCATCGGCCAGGCGGTCGCCCACGCCACCGCGCTGGTTCCGGGCCTGGTGCTGCACGACCTCGACGCCGAGGCCGACCTGACGGCCCTGCAGCGCTTGGCGCTCTGGGCCCAGCGGCTCTATTCGCCCAGCGTCGCGGCCGATCCACCCGACGGGCTGGTCATCGACGCCACTGGCTGCGCCCACCTGTTCGGCGGCGAGGAGAAGATGCTGATCGACATCCGCGATCGGCTCACCAAGGCCGGCTTGTCGGCCAAGGTGGCGATCGCCGACAGCTGGGGCGGCGCCCACGCTCTGGCCCGCTACAGCCTGCGCCCGGTCTTCGTCGTTCCGCAAGGCGCGCTCGGCCGCGAGCTTCACCCGCTGCCGGTCGCGGCCCTGCGTCTGCCCGCCGAACTCGTCCAGGCCCTGGCCAAGCCGGGCCTGGACACCATCGGCGAGTTGGACGCCGCAGCCAAGGGCCCGCTGGCCCATCGCTTTGGCCTGGAGCCCATCCGGCGTCTCGACCAGGCCCTGGGCCGCGAGCGCGAGCCGATCGAGCCGGTGTTCGCGCGCGAGACGCTGCGGGCGGCCAAGATCTTCGCCGAGCCGATCGGCGCGCCCGAGACCATGGCCCGCTATCTGGGCGAACTGACCGTCGAACTGTGCGCCGCCCTCGAAGCCGCCAGCCTCGGGGCCAAGGCGCTCGACGCGTTCTTCTTCCGGGTCGACAACCGCATCGAAACCGCGCGCCTGGGCCTATCGGCACCCTCGCGCGACGCGCCGCGGCTGGCCAAGCTCCTGTGCGAGAAACTTGAGACCATCGATCCGGGTTTTGGGATCGACAAGATGGTGCTGGCCGCGCCGGGCGCCGAGGCCTTGGCCTACAAGCAAGGCGACGCCCTGGCCGGCCGCCGCGCCGGCGCCGATCTGTCGGGCCTGATCGACACGCTGGCCCTGCGGCTGGGGGCCGAAAGCGTCTACCGCCTGGCCAGCGCCGACAGCGACATCCCCGAGCGCAGCGTGCGCAAGGCGCCAGCCCTGGAGCGCCCGGCCGCCTTTTCCTGGCCCGTCGACTGGCCGCGCCCGACCCGGTTCTTCCCGCGTCCCGAGCCGATCGAGACCGTGGCGCTGCTGCCCGACCAGCCGCCGGCCTGGTTCACCTGGCGCGGGGTGCGCCGTCGCGTGCGCTGCGCCGACGGCCCCGAGCGGGTGTTTGGCGAGTGGTGGAAGGCCGACGCCGAACTGGCCCGCTCGCGCGACTACTTCCAGGTCGAGGACGAGGGTGGCGAGCGCTACTGGATCTACCGCGACGGCGATGGCGAGGACCTGGCCAGCGGCAGCCAGCGCTGGTTCATGGCCGGGGTGTTTGGATGAACACTCCCGCCCAAGTCCTTGAAGACCTTGGCGACTATGTCGAGCTGCACTGCGCCTCGCACTTTTCGCTTCTGCGCGGCGCCTCCTCGCCAGCCGAACTCTTCGAAGAGGCCGCGCGCCTGGGTTATCGGGCCCTGGCGCTGTGCGATCGCAACAGCCTGGCCGGGATGGTCCAGGCCCATGTCGCGGCCAAGGCTGTCGGTATTCGCCTGGTCGTCGGCTGCGAGCTGGTGCTGCGCGACGGCATGACCGTGCTGGTCTTTCCCACCGACCGCGCCGCCTATGGCCGGCTTTGCCGCCTGCTGTCCCTGGGCAAGGCGCGCGCGGGTAAGGGCGCGTGCGACATCGATCACGCCGACCTCGCCGCCCACGCCCAGGGCCTGATCGCCATCCTGGTCCCCGACCTGGCCGATGATCTTTGCGCCCGCCAGCTGGCGCGGCTGTCGGCGATCTTCGGCGCGGACGCCCATGTCGCGCTGACCCTGCGCCGGCGCCCCGGCGAGGCCCTGCGGCTCTATGAACTGGAGCTGCTGGCCCGCGCGGCGGGCGTGACGCCGGTGGTGACCAACCGCGTGCTCTTCCACCACAAGGACCGGCGGATGCTGCAGGACGTCGTCACCTGCATTCGCGAGCACACCACCATCGACGATGTCGGCTTTCGGCGCGATCGCCATGCGGGCCGGGAACTGCGGGCCCCGGCCGAGATGGTCCGGCGCTTTTCGCGCCATGCCGCCGCCCTGGACGCCTCGCGGGTTATCGCCCGGCGTTGCGGATTTTCCCTCGACGAACTGAGCTATCAATATCCGCGCGAAGTCGCCGCCGAGGGCGAGAGTGCGCAACAGACCCTCGAGCGCCTGACCTGGGCGGGCGCGGCCCGGCGCTTTCCGGAAGGACTGACGCCACAGGTGCGGCGCATCCTCGACCATGAGCTGCGCCTGATCGGCAGCCTCGGCTACGCCCCCTATTTCCTGACCGTCAACTCCATCGTCGCCTATGCCCGCGGCCAGGACATCCTCTGTCAGGGCCGCGGCTCGGCCGCCAATTCGGCCGTCTGCTACGTGCTGGGGATCACCTCGATCGACCCCGAGCGCAACGATCTCCTGTTCGAGCGCTTCGTCAGCGCCGAGCGCGACGAGCCGCCCGACATCGACGTCGATTTCGAGCACGGCCGGCGCGAGGCGGTGATGCAATGGGTGTTCGAGACCTATGGCCGCCACCGCAGCGCCATCGTCGCGGTCGTGCATCGATTCCGGCCGCGCGGCGCGGTGCGCGACGTGGGCAAGGTGCTGGGCCTGCCCGAGGACATGACCAAGGGCCTGTCGAGCCAGATCTGGAGCTTCAGCCGCGAGGACATCGAGGAAAAGCACGCTCGCGAGATGGGCCTGGACCTCTCCGACCGGCGCCTGCGGCTGACGCTGGAGCTGGCCCACCAGCTGCTCAACACCCCGCGCCAGTTCTCCCAGCATCCCGGCGGCTTTGTCCTGACCCACGACCGGCTCGACGAACTCGTGCCGATCGAGCCGGCGCGGATGAAGGACCGGCAGATCATCGAATGGGACAAGGACGACATCGACGCGCTGAAGTTCATGAAGGTCGACTGCCTGGCGCTGGGCATGTTGACCTGCCTCAAGCGCGGCCTGGATTTGCTGAAGGATCACAAGGGGATCGGCCTGGATCTTGCGACCATTCCGCCCGAGGATCCGCGCACCTACGCCATGATCCGCAGGGCTGACACCTTGGGTGTGTTCCAGATCGAGAGCCGCGCGCAGATGGCCATGCTGCCGCGTCTCAAGCCCCGCTCGTTCTACGACCTGGTCATCGAGGTGGCGATCGTGCGGCCAGGCCCGATCCAGGGCGACATGGTCCACCCCTATCTGCGCCGGCGCGAGGGCAAGGAGGCGGTGACCTACCCCAAGGCCGAGCTGGAGGCGGTGCTGGGCAAGACCCTGGGCGTGCCGCTTTTCCAGGAGCAGGCCATGCGGGTGGCCATCGAGTGCGCGGGCTTTACGCCCGGCGAGGCGGACCAACTGCGCCGCGCCATGGCCACCTTCAAGTTCACCGGCGGGGTCAGCCATTTCAAGGACAAGCTGGTCGGCGGCATGGTCGCCCGTGGCTATCCCGAGGACTTCGCCCAACAGACCTTCAACCAGCTGGAGGGGTTTGGCTCCTACGGCTTTCCCGAAAGCCACGCCGCCAGCTTCGCGCTCCTGGCCTACGCCTCGTCCTGGCTCAAATGCCATCACCCCGAGGTGTTTTGCGCCGCGCTGCTCAACAGCCAGCCGATGGGCTTCTACCAGCCCGCCCAGATCGTGCGCGACGCGCGCGAGCACGGGGTGGAGGTGCGGCCGATCTGCGTCAACGCCTCGCGCTGGGACTGCACGCTCGAAGCGCGGGCGGACGGGTCGCTGGCCGTGCGCCTGGGCCTGCGCATGGTCGGCAAGCTGGGTCAGGAAGAGGCCGCGCGCCTGGTGCTGGCGCGCGGTGAGACGCCCTATGCCTCGATCGCCGACCTTTGGCGGCGCGCCCAGATCGGGACCGGAGCCCTGACCCGGCTGGCCGAGGCCGACGCGTTCGGGCCGGCGCTTGGCCTGGCGCGCCGCGAAGCCGGCTGGGCCATCAAGGGCCTGCGCGACGTCGCCCTGCCCCTCTTCGACCAGCCCGAAGCCTCTGAGCTCAACGAGCCCGATCCGGCGCTCAAGCCCATGACCGAGGGCCGCGAGATCATCGAGGACTACAGCCATGTCGGCCTGTCGCTGCGCCGCCACCCCCTGGCCTTGCTGCGCCAGGACCTCCAGGGCCTGGGGCGGGTCTCTTGCCAGGCCGCCGCCAGCGCGCGTGATGGCCGCCGGATCAGGACCGCCGGCCTCGTCCTGGTGCGCCAGATGCCCGGCACGGCCAAGGGGGTGATGTTCATGACCATCGAGGACGAGACCGGGGTGTCCAACCTGGTGATCTGGAAGACCCTGTACGAGGCCCAGCGCCGCATCGCCTTGGGCGCGCATCTGATCGGCGTGGACGGCCGTATCCAGCGCGAGGGCGAGGTCGTCCACCTGGTCGCCCACAAGCTCCATGATCTCACGCCGCTGATGGCGACCTTGCAGGATCGCGGGGCCGACGCTGGCGACCTGGCCTGGGCTCGCCGCAGCCGCAACTTCTGCTAGATTAGGATGATGATCCCGACCGTGACCCTGAGCTATATCCTCGACGGCGCCGCGCCGGTGGCCGAGCCCGATCCGGAGGCTTGGCGGGCCTGGATGCGCGCGGCCCAGCAGGACGGCCGGCGCATCCTGGCCAAGACGCAGATCAATCCGCGGATCGAGGTCTCGACGGTGTTTACCGGCATGGACCGCGGACCGGCCGGATCGCCGGGCTTCGACCAGCCGGTCCTCTTCGAAACCGCCACCTTCGAGGATGGAGAAGTCGTGGACACGCGCGACTACGTCACCTGGGACGAAGCCCTGGCCGGTCACGCCGAACGCGTCACCGCGCTTGGCGGCGCGACCTAGGTCCGCGACGGGTCCTTTTCGCGGCCCAGGCCGAGGGCTGCTCGGGCGCGATCCGGGCGTCCGACGGCGCCGCGGCAGGATCGGGCGCGGTGTGCACGACCTTGCCGACCTGATCGCGGTCGCCGACCATCTCGGCGTCGCTACCCGGGACAGGCCCCGGCGCGGCCGGCGGCGCGGAAGCGGCGGGATAGGCCGGGACGGGCGCGCGCGGCTGGGTGACGTTGTGGACACCGCCCAGGCCGTCGGCGGTTTGCGGATCCTTGCCAGTGGTCATGGGCGTTTCTCCAAAAGCCGTGGCAAGACAACGCCCTCTCGAGCCATCCGTTCTCCGCATCGAACGGGGTGGCGCGCCGCAGTTCCAAGCTGGCGGACCACGTGACCCTGGGAACAGTCAAGCCTGGCTAGGCTTTAGGTTGACGTGAAGCCAGAGCAAATTCTTCGGTGGTCCGATCCCCTGCGCCGCATGCCGGTGGCCGTGCGGTACGTGGCGGCCTGTGCGATTGTTCTGATGTTCTTTGGCCTGCGCGCGCTGCTGGGCCCGGCGATGGGCGGCTATCCGTTCCTGCTGTTCTTCCCGGCGATCATCCTGATCTCCGCCCTGCTCGATCGCGGCACCGGGGTCTTCGCCGTCATCCTGAGCGCGACCCTGGCTTGGTATTTCTTCGTGCCGCCGGCCCGGTCTTTCGCCTTGCCCGACTGGACGAACGCCCTGCCGCTGGCGCTCTATGTCGTGGTCGGACTGTTCCTCGCCCTGAGCATCGAGGCGCTACGCACCCTGGCCACGCGCCTGGCCGCGACGAGCGCGCAATTGGCCAAGATCGACGCGCTCAACAAGCTGCTGCTCGTCGACATCAACCACAGGGTCAAGAACCATCTGACCTCGGTCAACGCCCTCCTGCGCCTGTCCTTCCGCGATATCGCCGATCCGGCCGCCCACGACGCGATGAACGCGGCGACCGCGCGGATCAACGTGCTGGGCAAGCTCTATTCGAACCTCCACCTGTCGGACGCCACCAGCTCGGTTTGCGCGCGCGATTTCATCGGCTCGCTGTGCGAGGACCTGCGGGCCGGCGTGATCGGCTTGCGGCCCATCACCCTGACCGTATCGGCCGATGAGGCGCAGATCAGCGCCCACCAAGCCGTGCCCTTGGGCCTGATCATCAACGAACTGGTCGAGAACGCCTTGAAGTACGCCTTTCCCGATGATCGTCGCGGCGTCATCGCGGTGCGCTTCGCCGTCGAGGACGACCTTTTCGTTCTGTCCGTCGCCGACGACGGGATCGGCTTTGATCCGCAGGCCAGCCGCGTCGGCGGCGGCACGCGGCTGGTGCGTGCTCTGACCCAGCAGTTGAACGCCCAGCTGGACCCGGTGACCGGCCCCGGCACGACGGTCAGGCTGAGCTTCGCGCCCGAACCGGCGCCGTGACCGGCTCACCCAGGTCCAGCGCGACGAGATAGGCCGCCACCAAGGGGCCGGCCAGGGCTTCGAACTTGGCCGCGAGGCTCCTGGGAATGCGCGCGGCCACGCCGTCACGGCTCTTGGCCACCGCCCCGCCCGTCAGGCCGACGATCAGATCCAGTTGGGCGCGCGCGTCGCGCGAACCGCCGGTTCCGAACGCGGCGACGCTTGCGCCCGGCGGGATGGCGAAGCGATAGATGATCACCGCAAGGGTGGCGTCGGCATAGACCAGCAGCCGCTCGCGCCGCTGGGCGACGTCGTCGAAGGCGATGATCTCGGCGTCCTGCGCCAGATTCTCCTGGCCTTGGAAAAGACCGGGACTGGCGGCGCCATGGGGCTTGGGCATGACCTTGATATGGGAAGGCGTGGGCCGGCGCGCCAGACGCGCGCCAGTTTGCCACGGCGCTTAAGGCGCCGCGCCGTGGCCCCTCTGGTCGATGCGGCGCCGATCAGCTCTGACGGTCACCCTTGTCGCCCTGGCCTCGGCCCGCGTCATGGCTGGCGTGTTGCCGTTGGTCGGCGGCCAGCGACTTGCCGACGTCGGCGGCCGCGTTGAAGCGGCCCTCCTCGTCGCGGCGCACATAGCGCTTGTCGCCGGGGGTGGGCTCGATGAGTTCGCGTTTGGACATGGCGTTAAGTCTCCTTGCTGCAAAGCGAATCCGCGACTCAGCCCTTCCGTTCCCGCGCGACGAGGCTTGGGAACGCCGAGGCGAAACGGCGGTTTTGCTGGGCAGGAGGACACCCATGCCATTGACGCCTTTCGACGAACCCAGCCAGGTCGATCCCGTGGACGGCGAGGTGACGTTGCGTGGACCTGGCGCGGCCGGCCTGTCGATGACGCCTGGCGCGGCGCGCGAAACCGCCGCGCGGCTGGCGACGGCCGCCGCCCGGGCAGAAGACGGCCATGTCGAGCAGATCGATCTCGACGACGCCGACGGCGTGGCGCGCTGGGCCGACAGGCTGGGCGTGGATGCCGAGGCCATCCGCGCCGCCGTCGCCGCCGTTGGGCCCGGCAGCGAGGCTGTGGCCCAGCGTCTCGCCGCCCCGACCGACGACGCCGAATAGACCAGCCTTGCGCATCGCCACCTTCAACATCAACAACATCGTCTCGCGCCTGCCAGTCCTGACAACGTGGCTCGAGGCCGAAGCGCCTGATGTCGTCTGCCTGCAAGAGCTGAAGGCCGACCAGGGCGCGTTTCCGCAAGGTCCCCTGGCGGCGCTGGGCTACGAGGCTGTCTGGCGCGGCCAGCGGACCTGGAACGGCGTGGCCATCCTGGCGCGCGGCATGACGCCGGTGGTCACGCGCACGACCCTGCCCGGCGATCCGGACAAGACCCAGGCGCGCTACATCGAGGCGGCGGTGAACGGGGTGCTGGTCGGCTGTCTCTACCTGCCCAACGGCAACCCTGTTCCGGGTCCGAAGTTCGATTACAAGCTGGCCTGGTTCAAGCGCTTCGCAACCCATGCCCAGAGTTTGATGGCGGCCGGCGTTCCGGTCGTGCTGGCCGGGGACTACAATGTCGTGCCGACGGAGGCCGATCTCTATCCGAACCATTCCTACGCTGGAAACGCCCTGCTGCGCCCCGAAGGCCGCGCCGCGTTCCAGGCCCTGCTGAGCCAGGGTTGGACCGACGCTCTGCGCGCTGTCCATCCCCAGGGGCCGCAATGGACGTTCTGGTCGTATCTTCGCCAGCGTTGGCCGCGCGACAAGGGCCTGCGGATCGACCACCTCCTGCTGTCGCCGGAGCTGACGGGTCAGCTCGTCGACGCCGGGGTCGACCGCTGGGTGCGCGGAATGGAGGGTGCCAGCGATCACGCCCCCGCCTGGATCGTGCTCGATCGATGAAGTCGCCCGCGCCGATCACCCCCGATGGGCGGTATCTGGTGGTGCGCGGCCGGCTGTGGCGACGCAGCGATCCCAATCTTGCTCCAGACCGTCGCCAAGCCCTGGTCGACGCCTTGATGGACGCGCGGCGCGCCGTCCGCGCCGCCTTGGCCAGCGGCGACGCCGAGGCGCTGGCCACCGCCCGCACCCAGGTTCAGGCGGCCAAGGTCGGCCTGGGCGAGCGCGGCCCGGTGTGGTGGGACGACGACGCGCCTGACCTCAATCGCCATATGGCGGCCAATACCCTCTATGCCGAATGGTATTCCAGCCTGGCCGCGCGCGACGACGCACGTTGAGCCGGTGTGCTAGCGCTTGAGCCGCCCCTGCTCTAGGTTGGCCTGATGCCCCCGCGCCTTCGTCCGACCGCCCGTCTCCTCACACCCGCCGGCTGGGCCGGGCTCGCCGCCGCCGCGCTGCTGGCCGGCGCGGCCGCCTTCGCCCTGGTGGCGGTCCTGCCGCGCTAGGCGCTCCAGAAGACGTGGACTTCGTCGCGGGCGGTCTCGACGGCGAACACCTCACCGTTCAGCGTGGCGTCGCGGGCCATGGCCTCGTAATCGATATAGAGGCGCAAGGCTTCGGGGATTTCGACCGTCTCCTCCGTCAGGTCTTGGAAACAGTCGGCCAGACTGGCGAAACAGCCCCGATACTGCTCGTCGAGCGCGCTCGTCGCCGCCGCGATGTCGCCGTCGAAGACCTGAAGCACCAAGGCCCCAAGCCGTCTCCGCGCCCGTAGGAAACTCGCCAAGGCCACGACGCGATCGATGCTGGCGTACTCGGCGACATCGAGCCCGCCAAACCCCTCATGGTCGTGGATGGCGTGTTCTTCGGCGCCCGCCACCGGCGAGGCCGCCAGCATCGCGGCGATCTCGTCCCAAACCGCCCTTGTCTCATCTCCCACACTGATCCAGCGTCCGTGCAGCTGGCCGCCGTTATAGGCGGCGAGACACGCGACATAGATCCGGGGATCCAGTTCATCCGCTGCGCCCATCGTTGTCTTCCTTCAAGCCAGGGTTCGAGCCCTCGAACCCTTGCCCGTCGGCGAGACCGGGTGTGCAAACGGAGGGGCGTCTTCGCGGGGACCCGGCTGCAGGGGCCTTCCCTCCCGGCCGTCCATCCCTGCGACCGGGCCCGAAGCTGGGCGGAAGACGATCCGAAGTGCGCCGAGGGCGGAGCCCTAAGCCCGCGCCCGCTTCTGCGGGCGCTCGTGAGCGGGCGGCGACACAACCGAGCCCCCCGGCGCGGTGTCGGCGCGGTGGCGCAAGGGTCTCGAAGGATCTCGTGCGCCCCCACGCCAAGACGCCGTCGCATCGGCCCCTCACCGCCAACGAACTCATTCCGAGCCGCAAACGCCGGCCTGCGCTTGAACTCGCTCGTGACGCGCGATGTTCTTGATCAGAACCAACAGGCGAGCGCCGTGTTGAGTAGACGGCGCTTGGAGATCCTGCGTGAACGAGACGGTCAACTGCACTGACGAGGCCGAACGACTCCTGGCGCTGCGCCGACTGGCCATTCTCGACACCTCGCGCGATCCGCGTTTCGATCGGATCGCTCAGCTGGCCAAGGCCGCGTGCAACACCCAGATGGCCGTTGTCTCGCTGGTCGATGAACATCGCCAGTGGTTCAAGGCCGCCGAAGGTCTCACCGACACCGAGACGCCGCGCGAAGACGCCTTTTGCGCCCACGCACTGGGATCGCTGGACACGCTCTGGGTCGAAGACGCGCGTCTGGACCCGCGGTTCGCCGACAACCGCCTGGTCTTGGGCGATCCGTTCATCCGGTTCTATGCCGGCGCGCCGATCCGGCTCAGCTCGGGATATATCGTCGGCACCGTCTGCGTCATAGATCCTGAACCCCGCGCCTACGACGCCAAGCTCGATGAAATCCTCACCGCCCTGGCCGGCCTGGCCGCCGACGAGATGGAGGCCCAGGCCTCGCGCGCGACGATCGACGCCTTCGTGGACAACGCCCCGATTTCGATGCTGATGACCGACCTGGACCTTCGGATCCTACGTGTCAGCCAGACCTGGAGCGGGCTCTATGGCAGGCCCGCCGACGCGGTGGTCGGCGCCACGCTCGACGAGGTGTTTCCAGGACTGGTCAAGGGATGGGCGTCGGTGTTCGCCCGGGTTCTGGCCGGCGCGCGCGAACGCGGCGTCGACCGGTCGGACTTGACCTCCTTAGGCGACAACCGGTGGTTCAAATGGTCGGCCGCGCCGTGGCGCGACGCGGTCGGGAGGATCGCGGGCCTGCTGATCGCCTCGCAGGATGTCACCGAGCTCGAGCATGCTCGGGAGAACGCCGAGCGGGCCAGCCAGGCCAAGTCGGATTTCCTGGCCAATATGAGCCATGAGATCCGAACGCCGATGAACGGCGTGCTGGGGGTGGTGAGCGCCCTGGCGCGCACCCCGCTTTCGGCCGAGCAGGCGGCGATGGTGTCGCTGATCGAGCGCAGCGGCAAGGCGCTCAACAGCCTGTTGTCCGACGTGCTGGACGTCTCGCGCATGGAAGCGGGCCAGCTTAGTCTCACGCCCGAGCCCTTCGATCTGGCGCTGCTCGTCGAGGATCTGTCCGACCTCTTCGCGCCCCTGGCGGCCGAGAAGGCGCTGAACCTGGTGATGAGCGCCCCGCCACAGCCGGCCTGGGTGTTAGGCGACAGCGGTCGTTTGCGTCAGGTGCTCTCCAACCTGGTGGCCAATGGCCTGAAGTTCACCGATCAGGGCGGCGTCGAGGTCGAGACGGTCGGACCGGACGCGTCCGGAGGCTGGCGGTTCACCGTCCGCGACACGGGCGTCGGCTTCGCGCCCGACGAGGCCGAGTTGCTGTTCGATCGTTTCCACCAGGCCGACGCCAGCGCGACACGGCGGTTTGGCGGGGTGGGACTGGGCTTGTCGATCTCGCGCGCCCTGGCCCGGATGATGGGCGGCGAGCTCAGCGCGGTCGGCGCCCGGGGACAAGGCGCCAGCTTCTTGCTGGAGGTCATCCTGCCGCCGACAGCGCCGCCGGCCATCTCGCCGCCTGAGCCGCCGAGCCTACCGGCCGCGGTCCGCATCCTCCTGGCCGAAGACAATCTGGTCAATCAGCAGGTCGTCCGCCTGATCCTCGATCAGATCGGCGCCGACCTCACCGTGGTCGATAACGGCCAGCAGGCGCTGGACGCCTTGCGCGACGCGACATTCGATCTCGTGCTCATGGACATGCAGATGCCGGTGATGGACGGCCTGACCGCCGTGCGCGCGATCCGCGCTTTCGAGCAGGAAACCGGCCGCGAGCGCACGGCGATCAAGATGCTGTCGGCCAACGCCCTGGACGACCACCGTCAGGCCGCGCTCGCGGCGGGGGCCGACGACCACGTCGCCAAGCCGATCACCGCCGAATCCCTGATCCGCGCCGTGGTCGCCACCTTCGAGGAGCAAGACGCCTAGGCGCGATCGCCGATGGAAAGCGCCTTGAGTGGCCTAGCGGACCGACAAGCCCGAGCTTTCGTCGCTAGCGTCACCTTAGCCCTTGATGGCGCGACCCTGGCCATCCTGAAGGGTCAGGGGTGAGCGCCGGCCCCCGCGCGCGCTTGCCCCGTCCACGATCGAGATCGATCGTCTTTCAGCCGTGACCGTAAAGCGCGACACGCTGCGGCCGAGCGTCGGTAACGAAAGGATTTGATTGGTCCCGTCTAGCGGAGGCCGAAGACGGTCGCGCGCGGCGCGCCGGGACCGCACAAATGGTCTTGTCACACTCAACACACCCAAAACGTGTTAGCTTACGCTCGTCCTTCATCAACGGCCGGAGCCGCGTTGGGCATGGGGTCGTTCGACAGTCTTCGTCTTCACCCGATCCGCTATAGGCGGGGGCGCCCCCACGCTCGGGAAATCGGCCGCACCACATCCGGGACGAACGCCACCCCGACCCCCTGGCACGACCAGACGATCGTCCAGGCGGTGATGCATCGCATCCAGCGCACCCACAATGCCTATCTCGACAGGCAGGGCAGAACCCATCTGGGCGGCGGCGCGATGCAACTCGTCATCGACGAAATGCTGATCAGTCTGGTCTGGGGACAACATCGGGCGTGCGGCGCTACCAACTTCGTGCTCACGCCCGCCCTGGCGCAGCTGCTCAGCTTCACGGATTTGGACGGCGTGCGGATGGACGATCTGACCGCGCCGTTCACAAGCCTCTATGTTCATTTTGGCGGCGCGGATGTCGGGGCCCTGCCCGGCCCGCCCAATCAGATCGACGGCGCCTATCTGCGGGCCACGGGCCCCACGGCCTGGCAGGTCGTCTTTACCTCTGAGCTTCTGGGCAAGGACGAGAACTGGCCCGCTACGCCCGCGCCCTTCCTGGAATTCATCCTTCACTGGGACCGGGTCGATCAAGGCTTGATCGGCGTGTTCCGTAAGGCGATCGCCCGCCTGATGGCGGTTGAGCAAACCGGCGTGGTCGGCGGGAAGTCGGCCGTTTTCTCAGGCGTGATCGTCCAGAGCGACGACTATTTGGCGCAGGCCGCGCCACGGTGCGAAGTCGCCATGCGTCTTCTGGCCAACGCGGTGTGTTACATCGGCGCTGATCTGGAAATCTCGGACGCGCAGTATCCCGCTGACTTTCCAGAAACGCTTCGCTCAGGCCTTGCGGCAAGCTCGAAGTCTGAGCGCCAACGGGCCAATGCCCAGGCCTTGGACGAAGGCTTCCAACTCATTCGATGGCTGGGTCCGCGGCATGCTCGAGCATTCGGCCATGAGCGAGGTCCCCTCAACACGAGCCCCGATCGGCGCCAGCACTGGCGGCGCGGCCATTGGCGACGGCAACCTTACGGTCCGGGCAGATTGAAGAAGCGCCTCATCTGGGTGCGGCCGTGCTTTGTGGGCGGAATAGACGATCTCAACCCGCCCGATCGCGCCTACCTGGTCGAGCCGTTGGCGCGGGTTTAGCTTCCATCGCCCTACACAAAACGGGTCAAGCGCGACCAGCATTTCGTCTTTGTCCGTGCGCGATGTTCAGGTCCGCTGGCGCAGATAATGCTTGCCCAGCTTGGCAAACAGCAGCTCGGCGCGGGATTGATCACCCAGCCCGAACCCGAGCCCTTCGCTCTCAAGGTCCTCGAGGCGCGGCGCGCCCGACGCGCCGATGTAGTGCTGACCCATGTTCCAGTCGTTGAACATGCGGCTTTGAGCCTGACCGTCGCTGATGATCACCAGATCGGCGTGACGGGGATCGCCCGACAGACGCTCGAACGTCTCTTGGACAGCAGTCGCTGGCCCTTCGAGAAGCTGAAGGAAGACGCCCTCGCCCGCGACCAGGAAGCCGGTGACGTTGACCAGCCGATTGTTCTGGATGGATTTGGCGATGATCTTCGACAGGACATCGCCCAGATCGCCAGGGGAGCCTGTGTAGCGGCTCGAATAGATCAGCCTGCGCAGGGCGCGCGGCGATGCCTGTTGTTCCATGACTTCCGACTTCAACCGCAGAGATACTCGACGAAGAGAAGCCAGAAAAGGAAAAGGCCGGGTTAAACACCCGGCCCTCCTCTCAGCATCTAGGCCGACTAGCGCTGAACCGGCTCGCCCCGGCCGCCGTCGTCGGTCGGGCGCGTGTCGTTCGGGTCGCGGGTGCGGCCATCGCCGTCGGTGTCGACCCGCTCACCGGTCTTTTCGCCGCCGCGGCCTTGACCCTGCTCATTCTGCTGCTGGGGCGCGCGCTGCTGGCCGCCTTGATCCTGCTGCTGGGGCTTGCGGTTCTGGTCGTTGGTTTGATCGTTCATGGCGATCTCCTCGTGCTCTGTGTGGAAGATCAACACGTCGGCGCGGGGCCCGTTCCGACAGCGCCGCTCCACGCCGATGGCGTTAATGGACAAGCGATCAGAAGATGGGTGTCCGCAACCGAAGCTTGGCTTTGACGTTGTGGTCGAGGGAGGGCTGCTGCAGGCAAGGACGGCCCGACCGCCACGTCGCCTTGCCGGATTCCCGCCCTGATGAGCTTGATGGACAGCCAGGTTTCGCCGCGTGGCCAAGTGGCGAGCCTGCTCGATGAGGCGTGCGGGCGCTCGCCCCTCGGCCCGCCCGCCCGCTGGCCTCAAGGCCTGCGCCAGCAGGTCGATGTCATGCTCAGCGCGGCGTTTCCGATGTTCCTGGTCTGGGGACCCGAGCGTATCCTGCTCTATAACGACGCCTATCGCCCCATCCTCGGCGACAAGCATCCTGGCGCGCTCTGCCAGCCGTTCTGGATGGTGTGGCCCGAGGTCCGAAACACGATCGAACCGATCATCGAGGCCGCGTTCGGCGGCGAGGCGGCTTTTTACGAGGATCTCCCCGTCGTCTTGCATCGCGATGGTCAGGCCCGGCCTGCCGTCTTCACCTTCTCCTACAGTCCCGTCCCTATCGCTGGCGAGATCTCCGGCGTCCTGTGTGTCTGTGTCGAGACGACCTCGGCCGCCCAGGAGCGCGCCGCCCGCGAGGAGAGCGAACGCACCCTGCTCTTCCTGGACCACCTGACCCGGGCTACCTCGTCGCTACCCAGCGCCGACGCGGTGATGGGCCGCGCCGCGCAGATGATCGGCGAGCACATGAATGTGGCGATCTGCGCCTACGCCGACATGGACCCCGACCAGGATGGCTTCACCATTCGCGGCGACTGGGCCGCGCCCGGTTCGACCTCCATCGTGGGCCACTACCGATTGGCCGACTTTGGCCGCATGGCCGTGGAGAACCTGAGCCGGGGCCTGCCGCTGGTCATCAACGACAATCGCGTCGAGATCGCGCCGCATGAGGCCGCCACGTTCCAGGCGATCGGCATTGGTTCGACGATCTGCATGCCATTGGTCCGCGATGGGCGGCTGCGGGCGCTGATGGCGGTCCATCACAAGGGCCCTCATCACTGGAGCGATCGCGAGCTGGCCCTGGTGCGCGAGGTCACCGAGCGCTCGTGGGCGTTCGTCGAGCGGGTCGGCGCGCAGGCCGAGCTGCGCGACAGCGAGGCCGAGCTGCGACGGATCACCGACGCCGCCCCGCTGCTGATCGCCTATGTCGACAAGGACGGCCGCTACCGGTTCATCAACCGCGCCTACGAGGCCTGGTTTGGCCAGCCGCGCGAGGCCATCCAGGGCCGCACGGTCGAGGAGGTGCTTGGCCCCGCCTACGCGGCCGTCGCCCAGCACCTGAAGGCGGCCCTGGCGGGTCAGCGGGTGACGTTCGAAAGTCAGGTCATCTACCCGGCCGCTGGCGTCAGGGACGTGCAGGTGGACTACGTGCCGCGATGGGGCGCCGATGGATCGGTCGTCGGTCTTTATGCGGTGATCTCGGACGTCACCAAGCGGCTCGACGCCGAGCGCGCCCTGTTGCAGAGCGAGACGCGCCTGCGCCTGGCCACGGAATTTGGCGAGGTGGGCCTGTGGGATGTCGATAATGGCGACGGCGCGCTCTACTGGGACGACCGGGTCCGCGCGCTCTTTGGCCATTCCCCGGGCGTGCCGGTGACCATGGCCGACTTCTACCAGGGCCTGCACCCCGACGATCTGAAGGAGACCTCGCGCGCCTACGCGGCCGCCGCCGATCCGACCCAACGTGCGCTTTATGACGTCGAGTACCGCACGATCGGCGCCGAGGACGGCGTCGAGCGCTGGGTGGCGGCCAAGGGCCGCGGCGTTTTCGACGATGACGGGCGCTGCCTTCGCGTGGTGGGCACGGCGATCGACATCACCGTGCGAAAACACGCCGAGGCCGCGCGCGATTTGCTGATGCGCGAAGTCGATCACCGGGCGCGCAATTCGCTGGCGATCATCCAATCGGTCGTACGTCTCACCGAAGCGCCCGACCCGGCCGCCTTCCGCCAGGCCATCCACGGCCGCATCGAGGCCATGGCGCGGGCCCAGTCGACGCTGGCCAAGGGCCAATGGCGCGGCGGTACGATCGCCGAGGTCGTTCGCGACGAACTTCTGTCCTCGGTGAGCGCGGCCTCGCGGGTGCGGCTGTCGGGCGGCGAGATCGCCTTGCCGGCCGACCACCTTCAACCGCTCAGCATGATCCTGCACGAGCTGGCCACCAACGCGACCAAGTATGGCGCCCTGTCGGTGCGCGAAGGCACGGTCGAGGTCAGTTGGGCCGCTACCCCGAACGGATGGTCGCTGCACTGGCAGGAGCGCGACGGTCCGCCGACCGCGCCGCCCTCGCGCTCGGGCTTTGGCTCGCGCCTGATGGCCAACCTGGCGCGCCAGCTCGATGGCCAGATCGCCTTCCACTGGGCGCCCGAGGGCCTCTCGGTCGCATTGACCAGCGGACGGCCAAGCACCTGATCGCACGCCGAGGCGCGCCGACGCCGACCCGACGGGCATGCCCGCAGGGCCAGGCGGCCCAAGCCGACGCCTGCGTCCGCCGAGGGCCACCCATCGTTTGATCGTTGCCGGAACAGGCGGGCGTGCGAACGGTTCAGACCGCGACCTCTCCACACATCCGGAACACGATCCATGGCGACCACGGCGAAAACCAAGGCCAAGCAGAAGTCCGCGCGCGCGGCGACCAAGGCCCAGGCGGCTCCCAAGGCGCGTGGCCCCGACGCCATTTCCCTGCTCGAAGCCGACCATCGTGAGGTGGAGGATTACTTCGACGCCTATGAAGGCTTGACCGACGACGCCGAGAAGAAGGCCCTGGCCGACAAGATCTGCCTGGCCTTGAAGGTCCACGCCCAGATCGAGGAAGAGTTCTTCTACCCGCCGGCGCGGGAGAAGACCGGCGACGGCGACCTCATCGACGAGGCCATCGTCGAGCACATGGGGGCCAAGACCTTGATCGCCCAGATCGAGGCGGGCCTTCCGGGCCAGCCGCTCTACGACGCCAAGGTCAAGGTGCTCGGCGAACAGGTCCGCCACCACGTCGAGGAAGAGGAAAACGAGCTCTTTCCCGAGGTCCGGGCGACCAACCTCGATCTCGACGCCCTGGGCGCCAAGCTGGCCGCCCGCAAGGCCGAGCTGATGGCGCAGCTGGCCCCGGCCGCCGTCGCCTGAGCCGAGACAATTTCCCCGCGCCCGCCGGCGCGCTCTTCCATTGAAGTCAGGACCGACCATGCCGACCAAGACCAAGGCGTCCGCCGACAAGCCGCCGATCGCCGCGCCCGACACCACCACCGGCATCGACACGCTCGTCGCGCCCGGCGGTGAGCTGCATCAGCAGGCCAGCGACGAACCGACCCAGCTGACCACCAACCAGGGCGTGCCGGTCGGCGACAACCAGAACTCGCTGAAGGCGGGCGCGCGCGGGCCGGTGCTGCTGCAGGACTTCATCCTGCGCGAAAAGATCATGCACTTCGACCATGAGCGCATTCCCGAGCGCGTGGTCCACGCCCGCGGCTCGGCCGCGCACGGCTTCTTCGAGTGCCTTGAGGACCTGTCGGAGATCAGCACCGCCGACTTCCTGCAGCGGCCGGGCGAACGCATCCCCGTCTTCACGCGCTTTTCGACCGTGGCCGGCAACAAGGGATCGATGGACCTGGCCCGCGACGTGCGCGGCTTCGCCGTCAAGTTCTACACCCAACAAGGCAACTTCGATCTCGTCGGCAACAACATCCCGGTGTTCTTCATCCAGGACGCCATCAAGTTCCCCGACCTCATTCACGCCGCCAAGCAGGATCCCGACCGCGAGTTCCCCCAGGCCCAGACCGCCCACGACACGTTCTGGGATTACATCTCGCTGACGCCCGAGAGCATGCACATGGTCATGTGGATCATGTCGGACCGCACCATCCCGCGCTCCTACCGGATGATGGAAGGCTTTGGCGTCCACACCTTCCGACTGGTCAACGCCGACGGCCAGAGCACCTTCGTCAAGTTCCACTGGCGGCCCAAGCTCAATGCGCAGTCGGTGGTCTGGGACGAGGCCGTCAAGATCAACGGCGCCGATCCCGATTTCCATCGTCGTGACCTCTGGGAAGCGATCGACACCGGCGATTTCCCCGAATGGGAATTCTGCCTGCAGACCTTCAGCCAGGACGAAGCCGACGCCCTGCCCTTCGACGTGCTCGACCCGACCAAGGTCATCCCCGAAGAGGTCATCCCGCTCCGCGTGGTCGGCCGCATGGTTCTGGACCGCAATCCCGACAACTTCTTCGCCGAGACCGAGCAGGTCGCCTATTGCGCCTCGCACGTCGTGCCGGGCATCGACTTCACCAACGACCCGCTTCTGCAAGGCCGGCTATTCTCCTACCAGGACACCCAGCTCAAGCGCCTGGGCTCGGCCAACTTCCACCAGATCCCGATCAACCAGCCCAAATGCCCATTCCACAATCTGCAGCGTGATGGCCACATGCAGATGGGCGTGCCCAAGGGCCAAGTGAACTACGAGCCCTCCAGCCTCGGCGACGACGTCAAGCGCGAGAGCCAGACCAGCGGCTATCGCACCTTCCCAGCCTCCGAGAGCGGCGAGCAGCTGCGCGTTCGTCCCGAGACCTTCGCCGATCATTACAGCCAGGCGCGCCTGTTCTTCCTCAGCCAGACCGATCCCGAGCGCGACCATATCGTCGCGGCCCTGATCTTCGAACTGTCCAAGTGCAATGTCGCGCGGGTGCGCACGGCGGTGCTCTCGCGCCTGGTTCATATCGACGAGAGCCTGGCCGCGCGCGTCGCCGCTGGCCTAGGGATCAAGGATCCGATCACGCCCGCGCCCGCGCCCGTCGCCGCCCAGGACCTGGACCTGTCGCCGGCGCTCAGCCTCTTGGCCAAGGCCGCCCCCGGGCTCAAGGGCCGCAAGATCGGGGCCCTGGTCACCGATGGGGTCGATGACGCACTGCTGGCCGACCTCAAGGCCGCGGTCGAGGCGGCCGGCGCGAAGCTTGCGATCATCGCCCCGACCATCACGGGCGTGACCACCGCCGGGGGCCAGTTGATCCCGGCCGACTTCCGGGTCGACGGCGGCCCGTCGGTGCTGTTCGACGCGGTGGCGGTGCTGGCGTCGGACGAGGGCGGCGCGGCCTTGGCGCTGGAAGCCGCAGCCGTCGACTTCGTGCGCGACGCTTTCGGGCATCTGAAGGTCATCGCCTATGTGCCGGCCGCCGCGCCGCTCTTCGTCAAGGGCGGGCTCTCCGACGCCAACCCCGATGCCGATGCGGGGCTCATCAACCTGCCGACCAAGGCGATCGCCGATTTCGTCAGCGCCGCCGAAGCCGGCCGGATCTGGGCTCGTGAGCTGCTGGTCCGCAAGGTCTTCTGATCGTCCGCCCATGGCCTGGCGCGCGCGGGGTCATGGGCGGTAACGACCTGGCGAGCTTTTCGTCCTCGCCGCAGGAACGACAAGGCGCGCCAGGATTTCTCTCAAGGTCCGGACAGCGCCTTCTTGGCCCTGGGGACGCCAGCGGCCCGGCATACGCCCCCCCGACGATCGCCGGGCCGCACCCTCTCCTCTTCGTCGAAGCGCTGACCCCGCCCAAGCCCGGATCCGCCCCGCATGCCAAGATCTCCCAAGCCTCCTCAAGTTGGTCAGGGGGCGATGTTGCTGGGACGCCAGAGTTATCCGGTGAGCTTTGAGCTTCGCTACATCGACTCCCAGGGCCTGCGGGTGGCCAAGGGCGGTCTGACGGGCGACGCCGAGGCCATGCGCGAGGCGTTCCGGGCCGGGCGGGCGCGCTTGTCGCTCGACGATGGCAAGAACCTGGAGATCGCGATCGTGGCCCACACCGAAGGCAGTTCGACGGCCTATTTTGAGAGCGCCGGCCAGACGCGTTAGGCCAATCCTTGCGGCCCTGGGCGATGATGAATCCCTTCGCGGGATTGGCGCGTTGATGCCCCAAGGAGATCCGCGATGACCAAGGCCGCCAACGACGACCGGCGCTTCAGCGTCCACGCCCGCCACGCAGGGCCTCACCATGCCCGGGTTGTCCACGAGCCGTCGTTCGAGGCCGCGGCCGTGGCCTATGTCGAGGACCTGGCCATCGCGCCCGAGGACGACGGCGAGATCAGCGTCGTGGTTCGCGATCTCGACACCGGCGGCGAGCACTGCTTCCGCATAGACCTCGACACCGGCGAGACCGCGCCCTGCGGCGCCTGAGAACGAATCACCGCGCCCGTCGTTGAATCCAGGACGCCGCGCAGGCGGGCAAGGATCTTCGACATGGCATATCGCCCGACCTGGCAAGGACATCTTCGGCTTTCGCTCGTGACCTGCCCGGTGGCCCTCTACACGGCCACCAACAGCGGCGGCGAGGTGCACTTCAACCTGATCAATCCGGAGACCAACAACCGGATCAAGATGGTCACCACCGACCCCGACACCGGGCCGATCGAGCGCAGCAAGCTGGTCAAGGGCTACGAGGTGTCCAAGGGCGAATACATCCTGCTCAGCCAGGACGAGATCAACGACGTCAAACTCGAGAGCACCAAGACCATCGACATCGAGCGGTTCGTGCCGGCCGAGGATATCGACCGCATCTATTGGGACAATCCCTACTACCTCGCGCCCGACGGCAAGCTGGCCCAGGAGGCCTTCGCCGTGATCCGCGAGTCGATGGAACGCTCGGGCCAGATCGCGCTGGGCCGCGTGGTGATGTCGACCCGCGAGCGACTGCTGGCCTTGGAGCCGCGCGGCAAGGGCATCTTGGCCTACACGCTGCGCACCGACGCCGAGGTGCGCAAGGAAGACGAGGTTTTCGGATCGATCAGCGACAAGGCCGCCGATCCGCAGATGATCGCCATCGCCCAGAAGATCATCGAGCAGCAGGAAGGCCCGTTCGATCCCAGCCAGTTCGTCGATCGTTATGAAGAGGCCCTGAAGGACCTGATCAAGGCCAAGCAGAAGGGCCACAAGATCGCCAAGGTCGAAGAACCCGAGGACACCAATGTCGTCGACCTGATGGCCGCCTTGCGCGCCAGCCTGGGCGGCAAGGACGCCAAGGCTCCGGCCAAGGCCGCCGCCAAGAAACCCGCGGCCAAGAGCAAGGCCAAGGCGCCCGCCAAGACCGCGTCGTCCAGGACGCGCAAGGCCAGCTAGATCTCGCCGCCCTCGGCCCGGTAGGCCCTCCGGGCCTTGTCCAGTCGCGCCTCGGCGGTCTTGCGATCGGCCGTCCAACGCCGACGCGACGCGGCCTCCTCAGCCTCGAGCGCCTCGCGCCGCCTTTGGAAATCGGCTTCGTCTTCGAGGCGGCGCCTATTGATCGCCGTCAGCGCTTTTTCCGCCGCATCGACCTCGGAGCGATCCGGCGCCGCCGCCGCGGGCTCGAGCGCCTTGACCTTGGGGACGACCTTCAGCGCCGGCTTGGGCCGTTTTGGCGGATCGGGGACCCGCGGCAGGTTCGGCGCGAGGCTGAAGGGATCGTTGGAGCCTATCGCGCGGCGCAAAGGCGTTTCGGGATGGCCCAGGGCCGCCTCCACCGCCGCCGGGTCTTCGGCGAGCTTGGCGCGGCCCTCGGCGAACAGATTCTGGCGCATGCCCCAGGCAGCCAGGGCCGCGGCCTGGTTCGGCGCGGCCACGACGCTGTCGTGGAAGCCGAACTGGGCCTGGTAGACCTTCAGACGGCGCGGCGCCTTGGCCATCGGCTCAGACCTTGCCCAGGCGCGTGATCGCCTTGGCGAGGGAGCGTTCGCCCTCGCAATAGTCTTCCCAGGCCGTCAGCTTGCGCACCAGGCCCGGCACGGTGCGCACGGTGTACTTGGCCGGGTCCAGGCCCTTCTTCACCTGCCCCCAGCCGATCGGCATCGACACCGGCGCGCCGGGTCGGCCGCGCGGCGACAGCGGCGCTACCGCCGTAGCCATGCGATCGTTGCGCAGATAGTCTAGGAAGATGCGTCCTGTCCGATCCTTCTTGGCCATGCTGATCAGGTAGCGGTCGGGATCATCGGCCGCCATGGCCTTGCAGACGTCGCGGGCGAACGCCTTGGCGATGTCCCAGCCGATCCCCTCGGCCGACAACGGGGTGACGACGTGCAGGCCCTTGCCGCCCGTGGTCTTGCAGAACGACACCAGGCCAAGGTCAGCCAGTCGGTCGCGCACTTCACGCGCGCCCTCGATGACCCGCTCGAACGGCACGTCGGGCGCGGGATCGAGATCGAAGACCAGCCGCCCTGGCTGTTCGGGCAGGAACGGCTCGCTGTTCCAGGGATGCAGTTCCAGCGCGCCGACCTGGGCGGCGGCGACCAGGGCCTCGACCTTGTCGAATTGGAGGTAGGGTTTGCGGTCGCCCCATACCTCCACTTCGGTGATCAAGGCCGACTGGCCCTGGCCCGAATGGCGCTGGAAGAACTTCTGCTCGCCCGCGATGCCGTCGGGCATGCGGATCATCGAACAGGGCCGGCCGCGGACATGCTCGATCATCCAAGCGCCGACCGCCTCGTAATATCGCGCCAGCTCGCCCTTGGTCACCGGCTGACCATCGCCCGCTTGCGGCCATAGAATCTTGCCGGCGTTGGAAATGGTCTGGCCCATGACCACGATCGACCCTTTGGGACTGACGGTCGCGGATTTGACCGTCGTGGTCGCCGCCTTCTGGGCCTTGGGCTCGGCGAGTTTGGTCGCGGCGGGCGCGGGCGTCTCGGCGGCGACCTCGGCGGCGGGTTTGTCCTCGCGCAGGCCCTTGAAGGACGCCTGGCGAAGCTGTCCCTCGGCGGTGAAGCCTTCGTACTCGATCTCGGCCACCAGCTGGGGCTTGACCCAGTGGACCTCACCCAGGCGCCCCGCGCGGCTGGGGCCTTCCTTACCCTGGAACGGGGACTTCTCCGTCTCCAGGGCTTTCAGCTTGGGCAGGATCACCGCGACCTTGTCACGGCCAAAGCCCGTGCCGACGCGGCCGATGTGGAAGAGCTTGCCGTCGCGATACACCCCGGCGACCAGCGAACGGAAGGCGCCGCCGGTTGTGGTGTAGCCGCCGATCACCACCTCGTGCCCGGCCCTGCACTTGGACTTGGTCCAGGTCTCGCCCCGCCCGGACCGGTACGGCGCGTCCAGCCGCTTGGAGACGATGCCTTCCAGATCCATGCGACAGGCCGACAGCAGCACCGCGTCGCCAGCGGTGATGAAGTGGTCGACGAAGCGCAGGACGGGCGGCGCGCCCTTGAGGTTGGCGGCCAGACGATCCTTGCGCTGAGAGAGCGGCAGATCGCGCAGGTCTTCCCGGCCGTCGAACATCTGGTCGAAGACGAAGAACACCAGGTCGGCGGTATCCCGCTCCGAAATCGCCGCCTGCAGCGCGGCGAAATCGGGCGCGCCGGTGTGGTCGAGCGCGACGATCTCGCCATCGATGACGCCGTCCCCGAGCTTGGCGCCGGCGGCGGTGATCTCGGGAAACTTCGCCGACCAATCCAGGCCCTTGCGGGTGCACAAGGTCGCCTTGCCGCCCTGGGTGCGAAGCTGCATGCGATAGCCGTCGAACTTGATCTCGTGCGCCCAGCCCGGTCCGGACGAAGGCTTGTCGACGGGCTTGGTCAGCTGCGGCTCGATGAAGTCTGGCAGGACCTTGGCGGCCTTGGCCTTGGCCGCGCTAGCCTTGACCGGCTTCACGAGCCCCGCGGGCGCGCTGCCGTCGCGATCGCTTTGCCAGACGGCGCCGGCGTCGGCGCCCTGCGCCGTCATGAACGGCGTGGCGGCCTTGCCCTTGCCGCTGGCGATCTCGGCCATGGTCCGCCCAGAGGCGATCGACCGGTCCGCGTCGGTGGGACCATGGGGGTTTCCCGCCTTCGCGCCTTCATCGCGGTGCTTGATCAGAATCCAACTCGCCCGGCCCTTGCCATCGCGCTTGGTGCGCACGATCACCCAGGAGCCGTGCATGCGACCGCCTTCCATGACGAACTTCAACTCGCCCTTGGCCATCGCCGCGCCGATGTTCTCAAAGCCCTTTTCCGGGGCCCAGTAGCCGCGGTCCCACAGCATCACCGTGCCGCCGCCGTACTGGCCCTTGGGGATCGTGCCCTCGAAGTCGCCATAGTCGAGGGGATGGTCCTCGACCTCCATGGCCAGGCGCCGGTCGGACGGATCCAACGAGGGCCCCTTGGGCACGGCCCAGGAGCGAAAGGTCCCGTCGTGCTCGAGGCGAAGGTCGAAATGCAGGTGGCTGGCGGCGTGCTTCTGGATCACGAAGCGCAAGGCCTTGGAGGCGGCCACCTTGCCGCGCCCGGACGGCTCGGCCGTCTGGGTGAAATCGCGCATCGCCTGATATTGCTTGAGCTTGTTCTGCGCCATGGAGGCTCCTTCGTGAGCCAAACGGTCAAGCCGCGCGCGTGATCCGCACGAGCGCTCCGGCGGCGCGCGCGAGCGCGCGCCGCCGGACTGGCCCCTAGCGGTAGAGGCTGTCGGGAACCTGACCGCCGTTCTCGGCCAGTTTCTTCATCACCGCCTTGTGCAGGGCGATGTTCTGCTCGGCGCTGCCGGCCTCGCCAGCGTGCACGCCCAGCTCGTCGGCGAGCTCCTTACGGGCCTCCAGGCTGGAATCGAGCTTGAGCAGCTTGAGAAGATCGACGATCGAGGTGCGCCAATTGCCCCCGCCGCCGTCGATCTCGGCCATCGAGGTCAGCACCGCTTCAACATCGACCGGAGCGGCCGGCGTGACTGCGGCCGCCGACGGCGTCGCCGGGTCCGGGGCGACCGGGGCGACGGCGCTGGCCGTGGGCGGCGTGCTCGGCGCGGCCTTGGCTTGGTCGTGGTGGAAGATCTTGTCGACGATCTTGGAAAAAAGTCCCATCGCGGACGTCTCCTATCAAATGATGCTTAGTGGACGGCCGAGGCCAGGCCCTGGACGTGGGTGAGGTGGGCCTTGATCTTGGGCAGGGCCTTGGCCGCGCCGCCTTTCAGGCCCGCATCGTCGCCGTGGTCGGCATAGCCCTGCATCAGGGTCAGGGCCTCGTTGTGCGCGGCCTCCTGCTGGGTCAGATAGACCTTGTCGAAATCGGCCGGGGCGGCCGCGTTGAGGTTGTCGATCAGGCCCTTGCGGCGCTCATCCAGGCCTGCCGGCGCGGACTTGCCCGCGGCGATGATCAGCGGCTTCATGGCGTTGGAAAGCGCGGTGTGGTCGGTGACCATCTGCTTGCCGAAGTCCTTGACCGCCTGGGTCTGGCCCTTGGCTTGCGCGATCTGGCCGGCCTGGATCTCGTACATGTCGCTGATCGCCGCGTTGGCCACGAAGGCGTCGGTTGACATCGGGCCGGTGACGGCCGCGGCGGTCCCGACCGCCGTCGAGGTCGCATCCTGGGCGGCGTTGACGGCCGCGTTACCCGTGCCCGGATCGGCCGGGGCGGGTTCGGCGTCCTTCTTCTGGCAGGCGGCGAGGGTCAGGGCGGCCAGGGCGGCGGCGGCCAGTAGAGAGTGTCGGGCCATGGTCGGCGTCTCCATCGTTATCGCGATCGCCCCGGACGGGGCGCGATTTGAACGGCGCGGCTTGCGTGATGTTCCCGGCCGCCGCGCCCGCCCCTCCCCTGGCTCGCATCCGCCCGGCAAGCCCGGGCCAGGGTTCTCCGGAACGGCCCAGGCGAGCGCTCGTTAAGCTGGCGCCTGCGCCAGCGCGCCCTCGACGAGCCCGCCGAACATGACCAAAGCCCCCGCCGCGCCCGACGACACCCTGCGGGGTTATGACGTGGTGATCGTCGGCGCGGGTCCGGCCGGGTTGACGGCCGCGACCTATCTGGGACGCTTTCGACGCAAGGTGCTGATCCTGGACGGCGGACGTCCGCGCGCCGACTGGATCCCCGAGAGCCACAACACCCCCGGTTTCCCCGGCGGCGTCGGCGGGCGCCAGCTGCTGGCCGACATGAGCCGCCAGGCCGCCCTCTACGGCGCGGAGCGACGCGCAGCGCGGGCGACCACCCTATCGCGCACCGACGAGGGTTTCCTCGTTCACCTGGAGGATCTCGCCGCCGAGACGGGGCGGGCTGCGGCTTGCGTGAAGGCGCGCTTGGTGCTGTTGGCCACCGGCGTCGTCGACCGGCTGCCCGCGCTCGACGGCGTCGAGGCGGCGATCCGCGCGGCCAAGGTGCGCATGTGCCCGATCTGCGACGCCTATGAGGCCATCGACCAGACGATCGCCGTTCTGGGCGATGGCGACCTGGGCGCGCGGGAGGCCGCGTTTCTGACGACCTATTCCGACGCGGTCACCCTTCTCCATCTTGGCGACATCAATCAGCTGAGCGGCCGGCAGGGCCTTGCCGAGCACGGCGTCGCGCTGGCGCCGATCGCGCTGCACGAGCTCACCGTCGGCCCCGAGGGCGTCACGCTCCAGCGTCTTGGCCAGGCGGCGCGGGTCTTCGACTGCCTTTATCTGGCCCTGGGTTGCGAGATGCAAAGCCGCCTGGCGTTACAGTGGGGCGCGGCCCACGACGCCGATGGCAACCTCGTGGTCAGCGATCACCAGGAGACCTCGATCGAGGGCCTCTATGCGGCTGGCGACGTCGTGCGCGGTCTCAACCAGATCGCCGTCGCCGCCGCCGAAGCGGCCATCGCCGCCACCGACATCCACAAGCGCCTGCGCGCCCTGGCTTGAGCGCGGCAGGACCTATGGTCGCGGCTCGTCCCTAGACCAGTCCGAGGGCGTAGCGGCGACAGTGTTCGAGATAGGCCGCCTCGTGCACGGCCACCAGATCAACCACGCTGGACCATAGCCAGGACGGCGCGTCGAGCGCGCCCGAGCGATTGCGCGAGAGGTCGGCGATCCAGGCCTTGCGCGCGGCCGCGTCCATCTGCCGGCCGTGAGCATGGCCCACGACCCGGGCCAGCGCCCGCGCGGCGTCCATGGCCTGGGCCGGGGCCAGGCCGACGATCTCCAACTTCATGTCCTGGGGCATCAGCTCGCGCAGGAACACCGCCTTGTCGAGCAGGCGCCCTGGCGCCATTCGCTGGCCCAGGTGCGGCGACAGCGCCAGGGCGCCGGCCACCACCCGCTCGGCGTTGTCGCGGGGCATGGCGGCGTCGGGATCGCGTGGCGCAGCGGCCTTGATCGCCTCCTTGATATCCAGGAAGCAGATGTCAGGCGCCCCGTCGCCGCCGTCGACCTCGAGCAGCACCGCGAACCGCAGCCGGCCCAGCGAGCTGCAGCCCTTGACCCAATAGGCCGCGTCCAGGAGGCGGATGTCGTCCTTCTTGCCTCGGGACTTGAGGCTGGTGACCAAGGCGCGGACCGGATCGCTGGCGCAGATCGCCTCGATCTCGTGCCGCTCGGTGCGGGTGATGGGCCAAAAGCGTCGGCCGATCGGGATCACGGGCCGCGCGCCGCGCAATCGCTCGCCGGCCAAATGCTTCCAGGTCCGTCGCTCGGCCTCGCGCACCACCGCGCCGATCATCGGCGGGTGGGGCGTCTCGGCTTCGAAATCGGCGGCCAAGGCCTCCTCGTAGCCGTCGATCATCGCCTCGATCATCTGGGCGGTGATGACGCCCGGCAGGTCCGACCCTCGCGCCGCGCAGGCCAGGGACAGGCCAAGCCGGATCAGGTCATGGGCCGGGTTGCCGATCACGGTCTGGTCCAGATCGCGGATCTGGATGTCGACATCGCCCTTGGCGCTGGCCAGCGGTCCCAAATTGCCCAGGTGGCAGTCGCCGCAGATCCAAACCGGCGGGCCGCTGGGCAGGCCCGAGGGACGCGCCTCCAGCCATTCGTAGAACTTCACCGTGCTGCCCCGGACGTAAGCGTGAGCCGAACGGGCCATCTTGAGATTACGGGTGCGCGCCAAGATCGGACCGCGCTTGGCGGGGGTCGGCGCGCGCGCCGCCCGAGACGCGGCCTTGGCGGAGGCGATACGATCATCCTTGGCCATCAGGACAGCGCCTGGGCGGGCTGGATGCGCCGAAACGCCGCCTCGACGAATCCGAAGAGGCCAAAGGCCACCAGGCCGATCGCGATCAGGGCCAGCATCCACGATCCGAACGGCTGGCGTTCCAGCGCCTGCAAGGCCCCGCCCCAGCTATGGGCGTCGTGGCTGCGCGCCTCCAGGCCCGCCTGGATCAGGAACACGCCGGCCGGCAAGGTCGCCAGGCCTCGGGCTCCATAGCCAAGCCGCGCCAGCGGCGCGACCCAGCGGCAGACGCGCGCATCGCAGGCCAGTCGCTTGGCGAAATCCTGCATCAGCCCCTGGACGATGTTGCCGACACCCACCCCAACCAGGACCACGCCCGCCATCAGCAGCAGCACCTCGCCATAGGGCAAGGCCAGGATGCTGGCGGCCGCGCCATGGGCGGCCTGCTCCTCGTCGGCCTCGCCGACATCCTCGAACGCATCGAGCAGCTCCAGGCCCCAGAGGCCAAGGCCGCCATAGATCAGCCCGCTGACCGCCTGGCCGATCCGCACGGCGATGGCCTTGGGGGACTCTCCGTGACGATCGGCGTCGAGCAGCGCCTGCAGGCCGCGCCAGACCGCAAAGGCCAGCAGCCCCAGCGAAACAAGGGCCACGAGGACCAGGCCCAGTGGCCAGTCGGCCCAGGCCGCCAGCATGGCCTTGGCGCCGCGCGCCCGCGGCGTCAGATCAGCGGCGGCCAGCAGGACGATCGCACCCAGGCCGAGATAGACGACGCCGCGGGCGGCATAGCCCAGCCGACCGGCCCATTCGAGCCCGCGCAGCACTGGGGGCCGTCTTGCCCAGCGCGCCACGCCCCACGCCCGCCGCTGTGCTGATCTTGCCGTCACGTCCGCTCCTTGCGCGCCGTCAGCGTCAAGCGCTGCCGTCGGGCAAGCTCAACGGCGCCCTCGCCGCGAACGTTCCGTGGTCGGCGGGTCGCGGCGTCAAAAGATCGCTGCAGGCCCGGCTCTGCCTTGCCAGACGCCGGCGACGCAACCTCCTCAGGCATCGGGTGTTGTGGCCCTGCTCGCGCCGACGCCAGGCGCGTCGTCTTCAAGAGTTGCCCACCCATGTCCCAGGCCGCGAGCCACTCCCCGACCGTCGGCGAGATCCTGTCGCCGGGGGCGCGAGGCCACCGCGCCGCCAAGCCGCCCAGCCTGCAGCCGCCGACCTCGGCCGTGGCGCTGGCCTTGTCGCGCAAGGTCGCTCGGAGCGCGGCGCCCTTGGTCCACCTGGCGTCGAGCGAGCGCCGGGCCGAGGAGATCGGCCGGGCCCTGGCGGGCTTCGCGCCCGATATCGAGGTTCTCGTCCTGCCGCCTTGGGACTGCCTGCCCTATGACCGGGCCTCGCCGTCGCGCGACGTGATGGGACGGCGTATGGCCGTGCTGCGCCGTCTCTGCGCGGCGGCCGGCCGGCGGATCGTGATCACCTCGCCCGAGGCGCTCGTGCAGAAGCTGCCGCCGGCCGAGGTGGCCCGCGAGGCCGTGTTTGAGCTCGAGCGTGGCGCGCGGCTCGATCGCCAAGCCCTGGGCGAGTTCGCCGCCGCCTGCGGCTATGTCGTCGACGATCGCATCGATGAGCCGGGCGAGATCGCGTTCCTGGGCGAGGTCATCGATGTCTTTCCCGCCGATGCGGCCCGGCCGGTGCGGATCGTGCTCGAGGACGGGCGCATTGCCGAGATGCGACTCTACGATCCCCTGAGCCAGCGTTCGGAAGGCGAGATCGAGACCCTGCGATTGGGTCCGGCCAGTGAGCTGATCCTCAAGAGCGATGATGGCGCCCTGCCCGAGCGGCTTTCGGGGGGCGAGCACGCCATGGCCGACCATTACGGCGCGCTGGTGTCGCTGTTCGACCTTTTGCCCACGGCCCGCCTTTCGACCGACGCCAAGGCGCCCTCGCGGCTAGCCGAGGTCGAAGCGCATGTACTGGACGCCTTCGAGGCGCGCAGGACGCTTGGCGGATTTGGCCCGGAGCCTGGGTCGCCCGCCACGCTGAACCTGCTGGGACCCGACCTGAAGGCCGCGCTCGCCACGTGGCGGGCCGCGCGGCTGGACATCCGCGGGTTCGAGCCGATGGCGAGCCTGGCCCTGCAGCGCAATCCCGGCCGCGCCTTCTGCGATCTGGTTGATGGTCATCGCCAGGCGGGGCGGCGGGTGGTGCTGACGGGACTTCGCCAGGAACTTCGACCGCTGGCCCGAGCCTTGGCGCGCGGGCTGGACCTCAAGCCTCAGCCTTGCGCGGACTGGGCCGCCGCCCAGGCCAGCGCGCCGGGCGCGGTCGTCAGCGTCGAGCTGGACCTCGACACCGGATTTGTCGAGGCCGCCAGCGGTCTGGTGGTCATCGCCTCCAGCGACGTGGTCGGCGGGCGCACCGCCGCCCGCGCCGCCACCGCGGTGCAGGACCTCCTGGCCGAGCCCGACCTGCGGCCGGGCGACGTGGTCCTGCATGAGGATCATGGCGTGGGCGTGCTCCGCGACCTGGCCCGGATCGAGATCGACGGCGTCGCCCGCGACACCCTGCAGCTGGAGTATCATGGCGGCGACATCCTCCAGGCGCGGGTCGGCGAGATCGGCCGGATCTGGCGTTACGGGGCCGAGGAGAGCGCGGTGACGCTCGACCGCCTCAAGGGCGAGGGCTGGGCCAAGCGCCGCGCCGAGGTCCATCGCCATCTCGCGGCGGCGGCCGCCCAGCTCGTGGCCTTGGCCAAGGCCCGCGAGGCGCGGACCTGCCCGCCCCTTGTCCCGCCCAAGGCCGCCTACGCCAAGTTCGCCGCCCGCTTCGCCTATCCCGAAACCCCCGACCAGTCGGCGGCCATCGAGGCGGTGCTGGCCGACCTCGCCAGCGGCCGGCCGATGGATCGGCTGGTTTGCGGTGACGTCGGCTTTGGCAAGACCGAGGTGGCGTTGCGAGCGGCCGCGGCGGTGGCGTTGAGCGGCCGCCAGGTCGCGGTCGCGGCCCCAACCACCGTGCTGGCGCGCCAGCATGTCGAGACCTTCAAGCGCCGGTTCGCCGGCACGGGGATCGGCGTGGCGCATCTGTCGCGCCTGGTCACCGCCGCCGAGGCCCGGGCGGTCAAGGCGGGTCTGGCGCGGGGCGACATCAGCGTGGTCATCGGCACCCAGGCGCTGGGCGGCAAGGATATCGCCTTCGACGACCTTGGCCTGATGATCATCGACGAGGAACAGAAGTTCGGCGCGGCGCTGAAATCAACACTGCGGGCCATGGCCCAGGACGGTCACCTGCTCACCCTGACGGCCACGCCGATCCCACGCACGCTGCAGGCGGCGATGATCGGCGTCCAGGACGTCAGCGTGATCGCCAGCCCCCCGGCCCGCCGCCGGCCGATCCGCACCTTCCTGGCGCCGTTCGACGCGGCCAGCCTGCGCATGGCGCTGATGCGCGAGAAGCGTCGAGGCGGCCAGAGCTTCCTGGTCGCGCCGCGCATCGAGGACATCGGCCCGCTCACCCGGCAGCTGGAGAGCCTTGTTCCGGAGCTTTCGGTGCGTATCGCGCACGGCGATCTGCCCGCCGAGGACGCCGACGCGGTGATGGTGGGCTTCGCCGACGGCGATGGCGATGTCCTGTTGGCCACCAACATCATCGAAAGCGGACTGGATGTGCCGCGCGCCAACACCATGATCGTCTGGCGGCCCGATCGCTTTGGCCTGGCCCAGCTGCACCAACTGCGCGGGCGGGTTGGCCGGGGCCGCGTGCAGGGCGTGGCCTATCTGCTTTCCGACCCGCATGAAGATCTGTCGGAGGCCACGCGTGCGCGCCTGTCGACCCTGGAAGCCTTCGATCGGCTCGGCTCGGGGCTGGCGATCAGCGCCCGCGACCTGGATCTTCGTGGCGGCGGCGACCTCGTCGGCGAGGATCAGGCCGGTCACATGAGGATGATCGGCGCGGGCCTTTATCAGCGTCTCCTGGCCCAGGCGTTGCGGATCGCGCGCGGCGAGGGCGAGGCCGGCGACTGGACCCCCGAGCTCGATCTGGGCGCGCCGGGCGCTATCCCGCCAGCCTATGTTCCGGACGCGGTGACCCGGATCAATCTCTACGGTCGGCTGGCGCGGCTGGAGGGTCCTGGCGAGGTCGATGCGTTCGAGGAGGAGCTCGAGGACCGTTTTGGTTCTCTTCCGCCCGAGGTCGCCGCCCTGCTCGACCAGGCCCGGCTACAGCGCCTGGCCAGGAGCGCGGGCGTGCGTCAGGTGCGCGCCGGCCCCAAGGGCGTCTCGTTGGTCCTGCCCAGATCGGCGCTTGCCTCCGCGCGCGCCCGCCTGTCGCGTTGGGGTGACGCGCTCACGGTCGGTGAGGACAAGCTGATTGTCGCCGAGGCCAGGCGCGAGGAGCCCGAGCGCCGGGCGCTCGTGCAGGACCTGCTCTTCGCCCTGACCACCTAGGTCGCGCCGCCTCATCCCGCCGTGCAGGGCTCGGACAGGGATCCGCGCGCCGAGCTGCAAGGAAATAGCCGGCCGCCGATGTTCCCCCACCCGGCGACCGGCGCCAACGGCGTCGCTTCGAAGAGCGCCGCAGCCAGCCGCGTTCGAACGACTTCGCATACCGTCGGTTCCCCAATCCCTTCACCATCGCCTCCGTGCTTTGGACGCGCAGGCCAGCGACAGGCTTTCCTGGCGACAGGGCGCGACCTGCGAAAAGGTCGCCTTCAAGGCCGGCCGGAGAGGTCGTCCTAAAAAGTCAGGCCCTTGTGCCACGCTCTGCAGCCGTCACCCGGCGCGCGGCTTGCGGCCCCGCACGAAGGCCCGGTCGGTGGCCATGAACCGCGCCAGCATCGGGGCGATCAGCCGCGTCGGTTCGGCGGCCTTGCCCCCTTCCTGGGCCGCGTGGGCCTGGGCGTAGGCGACAAGATCGCGATGAACGGCCGCGGGCAGCTCCACGGCGATCTTGACGGGGGTGTCGTCCTCCAGGGGTCCAAGCTTGAGTTTGCTCATCGCTCCAGTTCCCCACGATAGGGTTCCAGAACGAGGTCGTGGGTCAGCAACACCCTGAGGCTTGCGCCAGGACGGATCGTCAGGGTCGGGACCAGGTCCAGGCTCTTACCGACGATCTGCTGACCGACCTGGCTGGCGCTCGAGGCCCCGGCCCGGCGAAGGGCGCGGACAAGCGCGTCCTCGTCGCCGGCGCCGCCGGCTTCCGCCCCGATCGCCAGCAGGGTCGACAGGCCCGCCGCCGCCAGAACGCGGGACCCGTGACGGTCCGCGCCGTCCTGCAGGCCGGCCATGCCTTGGGCGTCGGCGGCCGGCAGCTTATCGAGCACCATCGAGCGTCCCGACGGCAGGATCAGTCGCGTCCAGACCACCGGCAAGCGGCTCTGGCCATCGCGGACCTGGGCGTCGTACGCCCCGATCAGGCGCGATCCGGCCGGGATCAGCAGAACCCCGCCGCCCAGGCTGTCATGGACGTCCTGGGTGACCTGGGCGATCGCCAGGCCAGGCGCGTCGGACCGCAGGCCCGTAACCAGGGCGGCGGGAATGACCGCGCCGGCCTGGAGGATGTAGGGCGAGGCGGGGTCCTGAAGCCGTTCGATGCTGGTGGTGCGAGGATCCCCGGCGGGCGGGACGACCGGCTGGCCGGGCAAGGCCGCCGCCACAGGTCTTGTGTCGGCCGCGCGGCCCTCGGACCGGCCCACGAAGAGGCCGCTGTCGCGGCGGGCCGGCAGCGCCCCGCCGACCGGCGAGGCGCCTGTCCGCGACACCCCTGGAAGCGGCTCCAGCGGTCGCGACGCGGCTCGTGACGGCCGGGTCTCGGGGTCCATGTCCGAGGCGACCGGCGCGCCGGTCGCCCCTTGCGGCCATGGCCTCTCCTGCCCCTCCCGCGCGGCCTTGAGAATGGGCCGGCCAAGATCGCCGGGCAGCGGCGGCCCCAGGACCGGGACGCCGGCGGCCCCGACATAGCCGCGCGGCAAGGCGGTGACGCGTTCGGACGGCGTCGCGAGCGGCGGCGTCTCCGTGCTCGGCGCCCCGACCCGCTCGCGCTGGACCAGCGACCAGCCCACCGCTCCGAACAGCCCCGCAGAGACGACCGCGCCGGTGACGACTAGGGCCCGTCGCGACAGGCGGGCGACGGGCGCGGATGGACCGCGCAGACGCAGGCGCTTGGCGATGGCGGCCTCGGCCTCGTTGCGATCCGCGGTCATCGCGACGCCTCACCGCCCCGGGCCAGCCGCACCAGGCGCACGGTGCGAGCCGCCCGCTTGACGCCCAGGCGCAGCTCGGCGCGATCGAACAGCCGCTCGGCGACGATGCGCCGCCCCTCGACATGGTAGTTGATCAGTTCGGCGCTCTTGCCGTCGGCGCTGGTCCGATAGAGCGGCGGCAGGTCCTCGATGAGGACGTCGGGCCCAAACTCGACATAGGTCCGCCGGCCATCGTCGAAGACGGCGATCGGACGCCAGGCTGGATGGTCACCCTCGATGCGGTAGGCGCGATTGACGCGGGTCCAATCCAGGATCGCCGCTTTGGGCGCCAGCACCAAGACCGGTGCGATATCCGGATAGGTCCAGGAGACCTGCGCCTGCCAGGTCCGCGCCGAGGCGCGCAGTTCCAGGTGATAGGTGCGCCGGTCGGTGTTGATCACCAGGTTGGTGGCCAGGTTCGCCGCGGTCGGCTTGATCAGGACATGGACACGCCGCGCGGGCCCCGCGCCGCTGCTGGTGTCGCCGATGACCCAGCGGGCGGTGTCGCCGGCCGCGACCGGCCCGGCGGCGACCAGGCTCTCGCCCGGCTCCAGGACGATATCGGTGATGCGGCCCGGCGTGGCGATCACCGGAAAGACCTGGGTCTGATCATAGGCGAAGCGGATCATGCCGGCCGGCGCGGCCAGGCGCGGATCGGCCGACGGGTGAGCTTCAAGGCTCGATGCGGCGAGCAGCCCGACAAGACCCGCGAAGGACGCAAGCCGGCTCATGCCCCAAACTCCTTGGACCAGGCGATGGCGGAGACGAAGACGCCCAGCGGGTTGGTCCGGAGGGCCTCGGCGCTCCGCGGCGGCCTGACGGCGATGGTCAGGATGGCTGTCCAGCGCTCGGTGGCCACCAGCTGGCCATCGCCATAACGCTGCTCGGTCCAAGCCAGGCGGAAGCTGCTGGGCGAGGCGCGCACGACGCTGGTGATGGTCACGGTGACCTGCGCCCGGCCGACCTGGCTGAACGGGTCGGCGCGCCGCGCGTGGTCGGACAGCGCCGCCGCGCCGTCGGCGTCGGTGAAGTCATAGGCGCGCAGCCAGGCCTGGCGCATCATCACCGGATCGGTGGAAACGGTGCGCACATCGGTGATGAAGCGCGCCAGGGTCCAGGCGATCAGCGCGTCGCTGGCCTTGGCGCCCTGGGCGGCGGGCGCGGCGATCCGTGGCTCGCCCAGGCGGTCGACCTCGACCACCCAGGGCGTGACGCCGCCGCGCAGCGACAGGGTGACAAGGCCCGCGGACAACCCGCCGCTCAGCGCCAGCAGGCCCAGCGCCATGAGCCGCCAGTTGAAGGCCTGGACCCTGGCCGAACCCAGGCGCTCGTCCCAGGCTTGGCCTTCGGCGTGGTAGGGGGTGTGCGGCGGTGGGGTCGCGCCATAGCGCGCCGGTCCCTTGAGCGGGTTCATCAACGGTCCTCCGAAAGGCTGGGCGCAGCGCCAGCGCTGTGATCGTCGCCGCTGCCGGCGGCGTGGACGGCCATGGCCGCGCCATGGGCCAGGGTCTGGCGGTGCTGGAGATCGCGGGCCCAGGCCGGCGCGCCGCCGCCTTCCCCGCCGTCGCCGCCGTCGCCGCCATCGCCGCCATCGCCCCCATCGCCTGGATCTTTGGGAGGCGGCGCGGCGGAGGCGCGCGACGCATCGCCGGTGCGACCGCCGCCGGTCGGTCCGGCGGGGGGCGGCCCCTCGGGATTGGGCGCGCCGCTGCTTGTGGGTCCGCCAGGCGGGGGACGTCCGCCGCCGCCCGCGCCCGCCGCCGCCGCGCCGGCGCCGGAAGCGCCAAGGCCGGAGGCGACCATCTGGGCGGCGCCGGCGCCGGCCATGGCCATGCCGCCGACCACCAGGCCCGTCCCCACGGCCGCGCCGGCCCCCAATTGCGGCGCGCCAGACACCAAGCCCGAGGCGACGCCGGGCCCGAAGATCGAAAGACCCAGCAGCGTCAGGGCAGCCAAGGCGATGGCCAGCACCTCTTCGAGGGTCGGCTGGCCGCCGGATGCGGCGTTGAACTCGGAGAACAGCGAGGCGCCGATGCCGACGATGACGGCCAGCACCATAACCTTCACGCCGCTGGCGATGACGTTGCCCAGCACCTTTTCGGCCAGGAAGGCGGTGCGGCCAAAGAGGCCGAACGGCACGAGGACGAAGCCGGCCAGGGTGACGAGCTTGAACTCGATCAGCACCACGAAGATCTGGATGGCGATGATGAAGAACGCGACGATGACCAGGAGCGCGGCGACCAGCAGGATCACGATCTGGACGATGTTCTCGAAGACGCCGGGAAACCCGCCCAGTTCGGCCGCCGCCGCCAGCAGCGGCTTGCAGGACGACACGCCCAGCGCCGCCAGCCGTCCTGGCCGCAGGAAGTCCTCGGCCGAGACGCCCGCGCCGGAAGCCTTCAGGCCCAGACCCGAAAAGCTCTTGAGCACCACGAGCGACAGAGCGTGGAAATTGCCGATCAGGAAGGCGAAGAACCCGACATAGAGGGTCTTCTTGATCAGCCGGGCCAGGATGTCCTCGCCCTGGGCCCAGGCCCAGAAGAGCGCGGCCAGGGTGACGTCAATGGCCACCAGGGTGGTGGAGAGGAACGCCACCTCCCCGCCCAGCAAGCCAAAGCCGCTGTCGAGATAGTGGTTGAAGGTGTCGAAGAAGCGATCGATGACGCCGACGTCGGTCATGACGCGGCTCCGCCGAAGAAGCGGGCTCGCGCCGCGGCCCAGGCCGCCCGGCAGCCCGGGTCGCGTCCGGCCGCCTCGCCCAGGTCCCGGCAGCGCGCCAGGTCGGGATCACGCGGCGCGGGCTTTGGCGAGCCGTTCGTCGGTGGCTGGGAGGCCCCGCCCGCCAAGACAGCGGCCCCCAGCAAGATGATGAGTGCGGTCCCCCAGACGAGGGACCGGGTCACGGCGTTCCAGCGCTCCCCATGAACTTGGAGAACCGAGCCTTGGCGTCGGCCCGCGCGGCGGCGCGGTCGGCCGCCTCCAGCGCCTGGGCCCGCCCCTGGGCGGCGCCCAGCGCGATGAGGTCGGCCAGCTGTTGGGCTTGCAGCGCCAGGAGCTGGTTGCCCGCCTGGGTCGCCTGCAGGCCGCCCACCGCCCCCTGGCTCTGATCGACCAGCGCGCCCATCTGGTCGCGCGTCGCGCCCAGCCCCCCGACCACCCCGGCCTGGACGCGCAGCGCATCCTGGAACCCCGACAGGGCGGTGCTCCAACGGGTATCGGCGCGCTGGGTCAGCGCCGCATCACTCACCGTCAGGTCGACCGCGCCGTAAGCGGTGTGGAACGCCTCGCGGATCTGGGCGACGTCGTAGGCCAGCCCCTGAGCTTGCCCGAGCAGCGCGCGCGTGCGATCGACCTGGTCGCGCAGCGCCGCCAGTGAAGAGTAAGGCAGGCTGGCCAGGCTCCTGGCCTGGCCGACCAGCATCTGGGCCTGGTTCTGCAGGGCGCTGATCTGGTTGTTGATGCTCTCCAGGGCCCTGGCGGCCTGCAGCACGTTCTGGGCGTAGTTGGTCGGGTCGAAGACCGTGAACTGGGCCTGGGCGCGCAAGGGCGCGGCCAGGGTCAGCAGGCTTGCGCCCGCGACCGCCGCCAAGCGGCGTCGGGTGAGGATCATGACGATGTCTCCGAAGGGGTGACAGGCGGGGCGCCGTGACCCTCCGCCAGGAGGTCGGCGGCCCAGGCCAGGCGGCGCTCTCGCAGCCAGGCGGCGGCGAAGCCCGGCTTGCCGCAGGCGTCCAGGACCCTGCCGATCGCGGCTTGGTCGGCCTTCGACGAGGTCGCGCAGAAGGCCAGGGCGACGGGGCCCAGGCCCAGATCGAACAGGCGATCTCCCGCGCGCGATTGCAGGTAGTAGTCGCGCGCCGGCGTGGCGCGGGCCAGGATTTGGATCTGGCGGTCGTTGAGGCCGAAACGGGCGTAGGCCTCGGCCGACTGCGGCTCGAGCGCGCGCGGATTGGGCAGGAAGATGCGGCTCGGGCAGCTTTCGATGATTGCCGGAGCGATGGCGCTGGCGGTGACGTCCGCCAGGGACTGGGTGGCGAAGACGACGCTGGCGTTCTTCTTGCGCAGGGTCTTGAGCCACTCGCGCAACTGGGCGCCGAAGGCGGGATCGTCGAGCGCCAGCCAGCCCTCGTCGATCAGGATCAAGGTCGGGCGGCCATCGAGGCGGCGAGCAATGCGGTGGAAGAGATAGGCCAGCACCGCCGGCGCGGCGGCGCCGCGCGGCAGGCCTTCGGTTTCGAAGACCTGGACGGCCGCCTCGCCAAGCGCCTCGCCGGTCCCGTCCAGCAGCCGACCGTGCGGCCCGCCGAGTACGAACGGCGCGAGCGCGGCCTTCAAGGCCGGACTGGCCAGCAGCGCCACCAGGCCCGTCAGGGTGCGCTCGGCCAAAGGCGCACCGGCCAGCGACCCCAGGGCTGTCCAGAGATGCTCGCGCACCGCTGGGGTGATGGTCATGCCTTCACGCGCCAGGATCGCCGTCAGCCATTGGGCGGCCCAGGCCCGCTCGTCGGGCGCTTCGATCAAGGACAGGGGCTGCAGGGTCGGCGCGACAGCCCCCTCCCCCGACAGGTCGTGGAAGTCGCCGCCCATGCCCAGGACGGCCGCGCGGCTGGAGGCGCCAAAGTCGAAGGCGAAGATCTGGGCGTGCCGATAACGGCGGAACGACAGGGCCAGCAGGGCCAGCAGCACGCTCTTGCCCGCGCCGGTGGGTCCCACCACCAGGGTGTGGCCGACGTCGTCGACATGCAGGCTCAGGCGAAACGGCGTCGAACCGGCCGTACGGGCGATCAACAGCGGCGGACCGTCCAGGTGGGCATTGCGCTCGGGCCCGGCCCAGACCGCCGACAGCGGCGCCAGATGCGCCAGGTTGAGGGTCGACAGCGGCGGCTGGCGGACATTGGCGTAGACGTGGCCCGGGATCGTGCCGAGCCAGGCCTCGACGGCGTTGACGTCCTCGCGGATGACGGTGAGGTCGCGTCCCTGGATGACCTTCTCGGCGAGGGCCAGCTTGGCGTCGGCGCGCTCGGGGTCCTCGCCCCAGACCACGAGACTGGCGGTGACGTAGGCATAGGCGACCGCGTCGCCGCCGAGGTCCTGCAACGCCAGGTCCGCCTCGCCGGCCTTGTTGGCCGCATCGTTGTCAACGAGCGCCGAAGGCTCCTGGGTCAGGGCCTCTCGCAGCAGCACCAGCACCGACTTGCGCTTGGCGAACCATTGGCGGCGGATCTTGGTCAGCAGGCCCGTGGCCAGGGTCTTGTCCAGGCAGATCGCCCGGGTGCTCCAGCGATAGGCGATGGCCAGGCGATTGAGATCGTCCAGCAGCCCCGGCGTGGTGGCCGGCGGAAAGCCCACCAGGGTCAGGACCCGCAGATGAGCCCGGCCCAGGCGCGGCTCCAGGCCCGCCGTCAGCCGTTCGGTGGCTAGGAGGGTGTCGAGATGGATCGCCGTCTGCGGCGGGGCCACGCGCTGGCGCGCCGTCGAGACCGCCCCGTGCAGGAAACTCAAGGTGGCCGCGTCATCGAGCCAGGCCAGGGTCGGCATCAGGCCGTCGAGCAGCGCCAGAAACCGGTCCGTCCGGTCGACGAAACTGGCCAGTTCGGCGCGCCAGTCGATCGTCGTGCTGGTCCACCCCTCGACGAAAAGGCGCTCCAGCCGCCCGCGTCGCTCGGCGGGGGGCAGATAGGTCAGGGTCAGGAAATAGCGGCTTTCGAAATGCTCGCCGCTGTCCTGGAAATCGGCGCGTCGTTCCTCGTCGACCAGGGCGGACAGAGGATCGGGAAAGCTGCTTTTCGGATAGTGCGACGAGGGGTCGCGCCGGGCCTCGACGAAGATCGCCCAGCCCGAACCCAGGCGGCGCAACGCACCGTTCAACCGCGCGGCGACCGCGGCGACCTCGGCGTCGGTGGCGCTGTCGAGGTCTGGACCGCGAAAGGCCGCCGAGCGTTGGAAGCCGCCGTCCTTGCACAGCACCACGCCCGGCGCGACCAAGGCGACCCAGGGCAGGAAGTCGGCGAGCAAGGCGGGATGGCGTCGGTATTCGCGAAGGTCGAGCATGGCTCAAACCTCCAGGCGGGTCGGCAGGCGCACGTGGCGGCGGCCGACCTCGAAGATCTGCGGATCGCGGCGCGCGGCCCAGACGGCCAGGCCATGGCCCACGAGCCAGACGAGCAGGCCGACGGCCCACAGCCGCAGGCCAAGGCCAAGGGCGGCGGCCAGGGTGCCGTTGACCAGGGCGATCGCGCGCGGGGCGCCGGCCAGCAGCATGGACTCGGTCAGGGCCCGATGGACGGGGGCTGCGAACCCCAGGGCGCGATCGCCGGCCATCAGACCAGCGCTCCGCCGCCGAAGGAGAAGAACGACAGGAAGAAGGAGCTGGCCGCGAAGGCGATCGACAGGCCAAAGACGATCTGGATCAGCTTGCGCGAGCCGCCCGAGGTCTCGCCGAACGCCAGGGTCAGGCCCGTGACGATGATGATGATCACCGCGATGATCTTAGCGACCGGGCCCTCGACCGACTCCAAGATCTGCTGAAGCGGTTCTTCCCAGGGCATGCCCGAGCCGGCGGCGTGGGCTTGGGCGCTCATCGTCGCCAGGCCAACGGTCAGACCGGCGAGGATCCAGGGCTTGAGCGCGGGAAGCCGTTCGGCAAGACGCGCGCGGAATGACAGGCCGGGCGCCCGGTGAGCGGGCATAGGGGCGCGCGGCAGGGCAAGGCTCGTGGACACGAGGCCATCTCCTTCAACGATGTCGGGGGTTGGGGGGCTTAGGGTCTCAGGCGGGGCTGAGCTGGTAGGCGCCGTCGGGCGCCTGGCCCTCCAGGCGGACAAGGTCGATCAAGCGTCGCTGTCGGCCGCGCCCGGCCAGCACGGCGATCAGGTCGATGGTTTCGGCGATCAGGCCGCGCGGGACGGTGACCACCGCTTCCTGGATCAGTTGCTCCAGGCGCAGCAGCGCCCCGAGGGCCGAGCCGGCGTGAAGGGTGGCGACGCCGCCCGGATGCCCGGTGCCCCAGGCCTTGACCAGGTCGAGAGCTTCGGGACCTCGCACCTCGCCGATGATGATGCGGTCGGGCCGCAGGCGCAGGGCAGAGCGAACGAGATCGGTGAGGCTGATCACCCCCTCGCGCGTGCGCAGCGCGACCTGGTTCACGGCGGCGCACTGCAGTTCGCGCAGGTCCTCCAGCAGCACGACGCGGTCGCCGCCCAAGGCGATCTCGGCCAGGAGCGCGTTGACCAGGGTGGTCTTGCCGCTGGAGGTGGGGCCGGCCACCAGGATGTTGGCCCGTCCGGCCACGGCCTTGGCCAGCAACTGGCCCTGGCGATCGCTCATCACCCCCGACAGCACATAGTCGTCGAGCCGGAAGACGAGGCTGGCGGGCTTGCGGATGGAGAAGGTCGGGGCGGCCGCGACCGGCGGCATCAGGCCCTCGAAGCGCTCGCCCGCGCCGGGCAGTTCGGCCGACAGCCGCGGGCGGTCGGCGTGGATCTCGGCGGCGACGTGGTGGGCCACCAGGCGCAAGATCCGCTCGGCGTCCGGCGCCGAGACGGTCAGGCCAGTGTCGACCAGGCCGGCGTCGAAACGATCGACCCAGACACGGCCGTCGGGATTGAGCATGACCTCGGCCACGCCCGGATCCTCCAGCCGCGCCAGGAGCAGCGGTCCCAGCGCGGTGCGCAGCATCTGCCGGCTGCGCTCACGTCCCAGTTGGGTTTCGGAAAGGTCCACGGCTGATCCCCGGTTTCCACGGGGATGAGTAAGAAGACCTGGAATTGGCCGATCTCAACAGCCAAATCGCGCCGGCGAACCCTGGCGTACAAAGACAGGCGAACGGCGGACCAAGCCGCCTAGACGGCCAGGCGCGCCGCGCCGACCGGTGTGGCGCGCCCCCTGCCCCGCGCGCGCCCCGCGCCATGGGCGTGACCCCAGGCGGCGGCCAGGAGCTCGATGGCCACCGCCGCGTCGATCGCCGCCAGCCGCACCAGAATGATGCCACTGTTGCGCCGACGTCCCGGCTCGCGCGCCACCCCGTCGCTCAAGGCCAGCGCCCAGGCCTGCCGGCTTGGATCGACCTTGACCACGGCCCAGCCCCTCTCGGGCCAGCCCAGGGTCGCGAAGGTCTTGTCGCCGAGGCGAAACTGCACCGTCTCAAGGATTGTCCTGGACTGCGCGCCAGCGCCAAGCCCCACGGCCAGGGCGTGAAATTCGTCTGGGGTCATTGTTCGCCTCGTCGCGGCGAGATGATCCGAGTCGCCCGCCCAAGGCAAAATCGCCAGGCGGCGCGTCAGGATCGGTCGTGCCGCGCCTTCCACCGAGCGCATGGGGCGCGGCGGGCGCGGCCTGGCAACGTGTCGGCGCAGCGACGCGTTGGCTTTGTTCACGCCAGAAGGAGGCCGCGATGACCAAGGAACGCAGCGACGACAACCCCAAATCCCCGCAAGAGGTCGCCGACCGGATCTGGGAGTTGGCCGAGAAGATCGACATCGCCATGTTCACCACCTGGGACGGAGAGCAGCAGCACAGCCGGCCGCTTTCAGCCCGCGTGCGACGCGACGAGCACGCGGTCTATTTCCTCGTCGATGTCGAGGGCGACAAGAACGGCCAGGTCGAGCACTTTCCGAGCGTTTCCTGCGCCTGGGCGGACAACAGCCATTACAAGTACGTGGTCATGTCGGGATCGGCGCGCGTGAGCAACGATCGTCAGAAGATCACCGACCTGTGGAGCGATTTCGACAAGGCCTGGTGGGACGACGCCAGCGATCCGTCGATCCGTCTCGTCACCTTCACCCCCGACAACGGCGAACTTTGGGACAGCCCCGGCAAGGCCGTGGCCTTGGTCAAGATGGTGGTGGCGGCGGTCACTGGCGCGGCCCCGCAGATGGGCGACAACGCCAAGGTCGATCTTTAGTCCATCGCGTCATCCGCCCCCGGACGATTCACCGGAACGGCACGGCGGTCTCAAGCGTAGTTTAGGTGTGCAGCCCTCAGGGCCTCCCTCGAGACCTTTGGGAAGCGCGTTAAGTCTTGCGACATGCAGGAGGCTGGACGATGTTCGCTTACAGGCTCAAGTCAAACCAGGTCTCGCGCTCTGGCGCTCACCCTCTGAAACGACCTGACAGGACATTACGCGCCGACCTGCGCCCGCTCGATTTCCAGCGGTGATGGCCTGGCGCGCCAGCGTCAGGCCGCACCCTGAAAGTTCGCCAGGAGGCCCCAAAGGCCTCGACCGCTCGCCATCCGGCTCGAGCGACACCAGCGCCCCGGTTTTCCGGGGCGCTTCCTTGCCTGGCGCCCTAAAGGAACGGTTCAAAGGGACGCGCCAGACCTGGACCGGCGCCCGTTCCATCGCGCCATAGACGATCCGACCGATCCCGCCACGAGGCTCAGGCCGCTGATCAGGGCGTATCTCGATTGCCAACGAACTGTGGATGCGCCAGGTCCGGCAACCACGGCTCGCGGCGGGACGTCCAGCTCTCATATTGCGGGGCGAAAAGGCCCGTTTCGTCGAAGCTGCCCAATGAGAGCTCGTATTCCTCACCCCCTTCGACGGTTTGGTTGATGGCCAGCACCCGCGAGCCGCATCGCCCGCAGAAGTAACGAACATAGCCGGGCGAGCTCTCCCAAGCGGTCATCGAGCCGCTGAGGCTGACCTGATCGGGGGCGAAAACCAGGAAGGGGTTAAAGGCGGCTGCGTGGGCCTTGCGACAGGTGAGGCAGTGGCAAAGCCCGCCACGCCTAGGCGAACCCGACGCCGAGAACCGGAGCTGACCGCAGGCGCAGCCGCCCAATCGTACGATCTGAGTGTTCATGGCAACCCAACGCGCGGACCGCGCCGGCGGCGCCTTGGCGCACGCGCTTTCAGAGACCATCCGTCGCCAGCGTCACCACCACCAGAGGCCAAGGGCGGCGAGCCAAGAGTCGGCGACGGCGACTTACGTCCACCGTTTGCTAGCCCGCGTGTCGCTCGCTGCGGCGCACCAGCTGGACCAGAAGTGAACTGGCCAGGGCGCTGGGATCGCGTCCGTCGAGATAGGCGTAGGTCGAGCCAAAATCGCTCTCGACGGTCAGCCGATCGTACTCACCGGCGCGCCACAGCCCGGCATAAGGATGTCCGTCCAGTTCGATTTCGAAGGCGTGCATGCCCGGCTCCCGATTACCGGACCCATGAGCGCACGAAGCCCCATTTCGGTTGCATCGCTCAGCCGATTTGAATGGGCCAGGCGCCGGTCCGAGCAGCGCGCCTGGCGAGCGCCGCGCCGATCGCCGCTCGGCCTTGAGAGATCGCCAAAGCCCGCACAACCGTGATGATCGGGCCAACGTGCGCCTATCGAACTGGCGCGATCCGCCAGACGGTGTTGGAGAGGTCGTCGGCGATCAGCAGGATGCGCTTGGCCGGATCGAAGGCCACGCCCACCGGCCGTCCCCGCGCTTTCTGGCCGTCCAGGAAGCCGGTGACGAAGTCGACGGGCTTGCCGTTCGGACGACCGCCCGCAAACGGGATCCACACCACCTTGTAGCCGGAGAGGTCCTGGCGGTTCCAGCTGCCGTGCTCGCCGACGAACACCCCTTCGCGGAAGTCGCCGCCAAAGCCGCCGTCGCGCGCGAAGCTGACGCCCAGCGCCGCCACGTGCGAGCCCAGCGCGTAGTCGGGCACGCTGGCCTTGGCCACCATGTCCGGCTTCTGCGGATGCACGCGCGGATCGACGTTCTGGCCCCAATAGCTGTAGGGCCAGCCGTAGAAGGCCCCATCGCGCACGGCGGTCAGGTAGTCGGGCACCAGCTGCGGGCCCAGCTCGTCGCGCTCGTTGACCACGGCCCAGAGGGCTTTGGTCGTCGGCTCGATGGCCAAGGCGGTGGGGTTGCGGATGCCTTGGGCCAGCGGGCGATGCGCGCCGGTGAGGCGATCGATCTCCCACACCGTGGCGCGGTCTTCCTCGACGTCCAGGCCCCGCTCGCCGACATTGCTGTTGGAGCCGATGCCGACATAGAGCTTGCTCCCGTCGGCGCTGGCGGCCAGGGACTTCGTCCAGTGGTGATTGATCCGCGAGGGCAGCTTGGTGACCTCGACACCCTTGGCCGTGACCTTGGTCTGGCCGGGCTGGAACGGGAAGCGCAGCAGCGCGTCCTGGTTGGCGACGTAGAGTTGGCCATCGACGAAGGCCAGGCCATAGGGCGCGTTGAGCCCCTCGATCAGGGTTTCCTTGACCTCGGCCCGGCCATCGCCGTCGGCGTCGCGCAGCAAGGTGATGCGGTTGCCGCCCTTCACCTTGGTCTTGCCCTGGGCCTTGATATAGCCGGCGATGATGTCCTTGGGGCGAACCTTCGGGGCCTGCGCGCCACCCGCGCCCTCGGCCACCAGGATGTCGCCGTTGGGCAGGACCAGCATCTGGCGCGGGACCTTCAGGTCGGTGGCCAGGGCCGTGACCTTAAACCCCTTGGGCGCGGTCGGGACCGCGTCGCCCCAGCCGGCCGGCTTGGCGATCTTCATCGGCGGCAGCAGGGTCTGTTGCTGGTCGGGCAGCGGCGGCTTGCCGGCCCCGGTCTGGTCGAGGCCTGGATCGCTGCGGCCGCAGCCCTGCAGGGCCAGCACCGAGGCGGCGAGGAGAAGCCAGCGCGCGCTCATCGGGCGATCCCTTCGATGCGTTGTTCCGAATAGCCGATAGCGCCGGCGACCAGCGCCGGCAGGGTCGAGACGATCGACAGGATCAAGCCCGGCGATCCGACCGAGCTCCAGCCGTCGTGGCTGTGCTGGAAGGAATTGACGAGGCCGGCGACGAACATCACCGCCACCGCCGCCAGATAGGCCAGCGCCCGTCCACGTGTCGTGCGTCCCGGAAAGACCGCCGCGACGATCGCCCAGGCCAGGACCAGCCCGCCGAAGAAGCAGCCGCCGGCGATCAGCCAGGCGGCGAAGTTGGTCCACTGGACGAAGGCGCTGTTGAGATAGGCGATGTCGCAGGCCAACCCCGACGAAAACAGCGCCAGTGGAAACGCCAGCAGAATGGCATGGAGGGGATGGAGCGGCGTTGCGCCGGTCCCTCGAGAAATCGGCATGGAAACCTCCGGGCGTTCGGGGGCGCTTGGCGGGGCAGGCCGCACCGCCGCGTTAGGGTGGCCCCGCGATGGCCAAGGTCAGGCTCGACCGCGCGGGCGGGGTTGCGCTCAGCGTCTGGCGAACCAGGCGTGCTTTGATCCGACCGTCATGGCGACGACGGCGGCGCCAGCCGCCACCACCAGCGCGTCCTCGATCAGCCCGCTTCGAGTTTGGCCGATCCGGGCCATGCCCTGCTTGCGACCCGCCAGGGTCAGATAGGCCAGGGGCACGGCGGTCGTGACGGCGATCGCAGCGCCGGTCCGCTCGCGACCGCGCGGCGCCAGGGCCGCGCCGGCGATACCGGCGCTCATGACCCGGGCCAGCAGTCCCAGGAACACCGTCCGGTCTGGCGCCGACTTCATCTTGTCGCCGAAGAGTTCGCCCACGCCCATCGCCAGGGCTCCGAACTTGAAAAGCGGCTGGTCCAGCAGGACGAGCTGGCCGGGCGTGGCGCGCCCGGCCAATCGCGCGGTCGCGAGAGCGGCCATGGGCGTCATGGAGCGAGCGCTGGCGACGACGCCGATCAGCGCGGACGGGAGAAGGGAGAGGGCTTTCATCCTGGCTGAACACGCCAGGCGCTTGGAGGTTCAGGCCTTGCGCAACCTCTGCTCCAAGTTTGGGGCGTCGCGGCCGACATCGTCGGGATCGTCTGGGCCGCTCGGCGGTTTTGAGCGGATGCCAGGAGAAGCCTGATGAGCGACAGCGTCACCAACACGGCCGTGCGCCTAAACCAGTTCGGCGGCCGCGAGGCCCTGACGATCGAGACGATCGCCGTCCCTCAGCCGCAGGACGACGAGGTCTTGGTGCGGGTGGCCGCGGCCAGCGCCAACCCGGTCGACCACAAGATCCGCGAGGGCAAGTACCCCGCCTATCATGAAAAGGACCTGCCCATCACGCTCGGCCGCGATCTTGCCGGAACCATCGAGGCGGTCGGCACGCGCGGCCACGACATGCTGAGCAAGGGTGATCCGGTGTTTGCCTTCATCGGCCAGGATCGCGGCGCCCAGGCCCGGTTCGTGGTGGTCAAGGCCGTCGAACTGGTGGCCGCGCCCACCTCGATCGATCTGATCCACGCCGCCGGCGTCCCGCTCGCGGCGATCACCGCCTGGCAGGGGCTCTTCGACCATGGCGGCCTGCAGGCCGGCCAGAAGGTGCTGATCCACGGGGGCGCCGGCGGGGTCGGCCATTTGGCCATCCAACTGGCCAAGGCCAAGGGCGCGACGGTCTTCGCCACGGCGTCTCAGGACGATCTCGACTTCGTCCGCGATCTTGGGGCCGACACGGCGATCGATTACAAGAACGAGCGCTTCGAAGACATCGCCAGCGACATCGACGTGGTCTTCGACCTGGTCGCCGGTGAGACCCAGGATCGATCATGGGCCGTCCTGCGCGAGGGCGGCGTCATGGTCTCGACCCTGCAGGAGCCGGACAAGGCCAAGGCCGCGGCGCACAAGGCCCGCTCGGCCCCGCGCTACACGGCCCAGCCCAACGGCGCCCAACTCAAGGACATCGCCGACCTGATCGACGCCGGCAAGGTCAAGGTGGTGGTGTCGGAGACCTACCCGATCGAAGACGTCGCCACGGCCCATCAGCGGCTGGAAGAGGCCCATGTGCGCGGAAAGATCGTCCTGACGATCGACTAGGCAGTCCAAAGCCGGAGCCGACCATGAAGTCCAAGACGGTTTGGAGCGAGAAGGGCGAGCGCGTCATGGTGCTGGTTCTCGACGAAGGCGAAGAAGCCTTCGAGGCCATCACCGCCTTCGCGCGCCAGGCCGATCTCAGCGCCGCCTCCCTGACCGCGATCGGCGCCTTCTCCAGCGCCACGGTCGGCTGGTTTGATTTCGAGACGAAGACCTACGTCCCGATCGAGGTCGAGCAGCAGTGCGAAGCGCTCAGCCTGCTGGGCGATGTGGCCTTGGGTGACGATGGCCAAGCCAGCCTGCATATCCATGCCGTCGTCGGGTTGCGCGATGGTTCCACGCGCGGCGGGCACCTGCTGAAGGCCGTGGTGCGCCCAACGCTTGAAGTGGTGCTGACCGAAACGCCTGCCCATCTGCGCCGGCGCAAGCGCCCCGAGATCGGCGCGGCGCTGATCGATCTGGCCGCCGATTAGTTCACCTGTCCCACAAAGACGAGCGTTCCCATGGACCAGCGTTTCGAAGGCAAGACCGTGATCGTCACCGGCTCCAGCTCGGGCATCGGCGAAGCTGTGGCCCGCCGGTTTTCCAAGGAAGGCGCCAACGTCGTGCTGGTCAGCCGCACGAGGGAAAAGCTCGACAAGGTCGCCCCCGACCTTGCGGCCGAGCGCACCCTGGTACAGGTCTGCGACGTCTCCGACGAGGCCCAGGTGCAGGCGATGGTCGCCGCCGCGGTCGCGCGCTTCGGCGGCCTGGACGTGCTGGTCTCCAACGCCGGCACGGCGGTGATGAAGGACTTCGCCGACACCACGACCGAGGACTGGAAGACGACGCTGGCCACCGATCTTGACGCGGTCTTCTACGGCGCCAAGGCCGCCCTGCCCCACCTCATCGCCTCGAAAGGCTGCATCGTCCATACCGCGTCGGTCTCGGGTTTGGGCGGCGACTGGGGGATGAGCGCCTACAACGCCGCCAAGGGCGGGGTGGTCAACTTCACCCGCGCCCTGGCGCTGGACCTAGGCAAGCACGGCGTGCGCGTGAACGCCGTCGCCCCCAGCTTCACGGCCACGGACCTGACGGCCGACATGCTCAAGGACCCCGAAACGATCGAGAAGTTCAACGCCCGCATGCCGCTGGGCGCGCCCGAACATCCCGACGATATCGCTGGTCCCGTGCTGTTCCTGGCCTGCGAGGACGCGCGCAAGACCACCGGCGTCATCCTGCCGGTCGATGGCGGGGTCATGGCCTCGAACGGTCAGCCCGCCTAGTCGGCCAAGCTAGCTGCACAGCCCGCCGCGCCCGGCCTCAAGATGCAGATGGTCGGCGTGGGCGGCGTTGTAGTCGGGCGACAGGGTGACGCCAAACAGCCGGCAGCCGTCATCGCGCACCCGGCGCAGGAAGACCGCTTCGGCCCCCTCCCCGGCCCAATCCTTCGCGACGCTGATGCGCCGTCCGTTGGCCAGGCGAAAGCCGGCGAATCGATGGCTTGCGCGCGGGCATGGGCGCTGGGCCGGCCGCTGATGGGATCGCCGACACCGCGGCAGGCGTAGACGCCCAAATGGTCGATCTGACGAACGTCGGTTCCCAGGAGCGCGCGGGCGGCCGGCTCCACGGACTGGCGCCGCCAGATCGCCACGGCGGCGGCCAAGTCGCAGGCCATCATCGGCCGGGCCGGCGCCAGGACCGCATCGGTCCTGGGCGCGGCGTCGATGAGGCTCCCCGCGCCCGTCACCTGGCAATAGGTGTCTTCGGTCCGATCGGCCACCGGGCGAAAAGACAGGCCCGCGCCCGCCAGCCACGTCGCGCATGCCTCGGGAGTGTCGACCGCGTTCAACAGGCGCCCGCGGGTCGTGCCGTCGATCGGTTCGGTGATGTAGACGGGGCGCCGATCGAAGCCGAGGTCCGACAACGGCTGGCAAGCCGCGCAGGCCAGCGACAACGTCAGGGCGGCAAACCGCAGACGGGGTGGCGTCACGCCTTGGCGGCGTGTTCGGGCTTGCCCTTGCGCTTGGTGTGGGCGAACTCCTCGAGCTGCTTTTCGCTCATCGACAGCATCGACTTGGATGCGCCCTTCAGTTCGCTTTTGGGCGTGTCGCCACGCTTGGCGGATAGGGCTGCTCCAGCGGCTTTTTGTTGAGCGGCGGATTTGGCGGGCATGGCGAGACTCCTTGTCTGGCCTGAGAACGCGCCGCCGCCAGTTTGGTGTCCGCCGATCCTTCCTTCCCCCTCAACGCTGAACGGACCGCAGCACTCTGCCAAGCTCGCTCACCGAATAACGCCAAGACCCTCGAAGCGTTGCCGTTAGCCCTCCCCGCCGCGGGGACGCCCGCTGATCCGCCCCAGGCATCGATTCCCCAGCGCGTCGCTAACGGCGGGGGTCTCGCGAGCGGCTGGCCGCCAGGGAAATGACCTTGGCGTCGTCGGCCAGAGCGCCGAGGACGCCCTGAACCTTTCGGGCCAGCTCGTCGCCGACGAAGGGTTTTTGCACCACGGACTGTCCCCCCACTTCCCGAAGCGCCGCCAGATCGGCGTAGCCGGTGACATACATGCACGGCAGGTTCGGGCGCATGGCGCGCGCGCGGGTCGCAGTCTCCAGGCCGCTCATGCCGGGCATGGCGTAATCGACCACAAGGAGATCGACGTCGGGGCGCTCGGCGAGCATCGACAGGGCCGACGCGCCGCTGCCCGCTTCGAGAATATCACAGCCCAGCTCGCGCAGCAGCGAGACGGTGATTTCACGCACGGCGCTATCGTCGTCGACGACCAGGATCGTGGCGTCGGTGGCGACGGCGGCCAGCGGCGCCAGATGACCCGGCGCGGCGGTCATCTCGTCAGACGCGGCGCGCGGAAGATAGACCTTCACCGAGGTCCCCTCGCCCAGTTTGGTGTCGATGCGAACGCCGCCGCCCGACTGCTTGGCGAAACCGAACACCTGGGCCAGGCCCAGGCCCGAACCCTTGCCCACGGCCTTGGTGGTGAAGAAGGGCTCGAAGGCCTTGGCCAGCACCTCGTCGGGCATGCCTGGGCCGGTGTCGTTGACTGACAGCTCGACATAGTCGCCCGGGGCGGGCTCTTCGGGTCGCGTCGGCGCCTCGGTAATGGTGACGTTGCTGGTCTCGATGGTCAGTCCGCCGCCCACTTCCATGGCGTCGCGCGAATTGATCGCCAAGTTGAGGATGATCATCTCGATCTGGGTCGGGTCGACCAGGGCCGGCCAGAGGGCCGGCTTCAGCACGGTCTCGATGCGGATGCTGCCGCCCATCGTGCTCTGCAGCAGCTCGCGCATGCCGCCGACGGCCTCGTTGAGATCCAGCGCCTTGGGGGCCAGCTTCTGCTTGCGCGAGAAGGCCAGCAGCTGAGCGGTCAGGCTGGCCCCGCGCTCGGCCGCCGAGCGCATGTGCTGGAGCCGGCGCGCGACCGTCGGGTCGGCGCGCAAGTCGGCGACCGCGCGCTCGACGAAGGTCATGTTGCCCAGGATGACGGTCAGCAGGTTGTTGAAGTCGTGCGCGACGCCCGAGGTCAGCTGGCCGACGGCCTCCAGGCGCTGCATCTGCTGCAAGGTCTGTTCGATCTGCTGGCGCTCCTCGATCTGGGCGCGCAGCCGGTCGTTGGTCATGACCAGAGCGTCTGCCGACAGCTTCTCCTCGGTGATGTCGCGGCCCACCACATAGAAGGCGTCGCGCTCGGGCGTCACCGTCCAGGCGATCCAACGCCAGGTTCCGTCTGCGTGACGGGCCCGGGCGTCGAAGCGGTCAAACCCGCCACCGGCCAGGCCCGCGAAGGTGTGTCGGGCCGTCTCCAGATCGTCGGCGTGCAGGATGTCGGAGAGCTGCATGGCCAGCAGGCCGCCAGCCGCGTGCCCCAGATGCGCCGTCCAGGCCGGATTGACCTGCTTGAAGCGCCCGCGCGGATCAAGGACGGCGAAAAGATCGCGGCTCAGCCGCCAGATGCGGTCGCGTTCGGCGGTGCGCGCCTCGACCTCGGCTTCGAGCCGCTCGTTCAGGCGCTCCAGGGCCGCATGGGCGCGCCGCTGCTCGGTGACGTCACTGGCCACGCCGGCGAAACGCAGGCAGACGCCGGCCTCGAACACGGCCTGGCCGTGCAGGGCGATCATGCGCTCGCGGCCGTCGGCGCCGTCGATCGCCACTTCCTGGGTGAAGACCCCCTCCGCCTCGTGCCCGGGACGCGCTGCGCGACGCGCCGCGGCGCGCAGCTTCAAGCGATCGTTAGGCCAGCACAGGCTCATGAGCTGGCCAAGATTGACCTCGGCGTCCTCGGGCAGACCGCACAGCGCCTTGCACCGCGTGTCGACAGACAGCAGACCCGTGCGGCGATCAAAGCTCCAGACGCCCAGGCCCGCGCCCTCGATGGCCAGGCGCTGGTTGAGCTCGCTGCGCGCCAAGGCCTCTTCGGCCCAGCGTCGCTCGTTGCGTTGGCGCGCCTCGGTCAGGGCGCGTTCGACGGCGGTGCCCAGACGCGTGAGATTGCGCTTGAGGACGTAGTCTGTGGCCCCGCGCTTGATCGCGGCGGTAGCGAACTCCTCGCCCACGACGCCCGAGACGAAGACGAACGGCGTGTCCGGCGCCAGGGCCTTGGCGATGGTCAGGGCCGAAAGACCATCGAAGTCCGGCAAGGCGTAGTCGGCCAGGATGATTTCGCACTCGCCGCTCTCGATGGCGGCGACGAAGCTCTTGCGGTCGACGGCGCGCCGGATCGTGCAGACCAGGCCAGACTTGGCCAGGTGTCCAAGCACGAGTTCGGCGTCGATGTCGCTGTCTTCCAGCAGCAGCGCGCAGAGCGCGCGAGCGGCGCTACCGTCCATCAGCGGGGCCGGAACGCGGCGGTGGCTCGTTGAGGATCGCCCAGAACATGCCCAGGGACTCGATGGCCTCAAAGAAGGCGTTGAAGTCGACCGGTTTGACCACGAACGCGTTGACCCCCTGCTCGTAGCTTTGGACGAGATCGCGCTCCTCGCGCGAAGACGTCAGCATAACGACCGGGATCTGACGGAAGTTGCTGTCGCTCTTGAGCTTTTCCAGCACTTCGAGGCCATCGATCTTCGGCAGCTTCAGATCGAGGAGGATGACGGCCGGGTCACCGGCCGGGCGACCGGCATGGTCGCCGCGCGCATAGACGTAGTCGAGCGCCTCGGCGCCGTCGCGGGTGGTGATGATCTCGTTGGCCAGCTGGCACTTGGCCAGGGCCGCCAGAGTCAGTTCCAGGTCGCGGGGATTGTCCTCCACCAGGAGGATGGGTCGCAGGTCAGCCACGTCTCGTCAGTGTCCTTCGTCGTCTTTCGGTGGGGCCTTGGGAAGAGTGAAGAGGAGCGTGGCCCCTTGCCCAAGCTTCCCATAGGCCTCGATGGTTCCGTAGTGGCGATCGATGATCCGCTTAGACAGCGCCAGGCCAATGCCCGTGCCTTCGAAATCCTCGATCCGATGCAGGCGCTGGAAGACGCCGAACAGTTTGCCGACATAGGCCATGTCGAAGCCCACGCCATTGTCGCGCACCCAGTAGGCCATCATGTCGCCGCGGTCCTCGCCGGCGATGGTGATGACGGCCTCCTCGCGCGGCCGGGTATATTTCAAGGCGTTGTCGACCAGGTTCATCATCACCTGGCGCAGCAGGCCCGCATCGCCAAAGGCTGCGGGCAGATCGCCGATCTCCCAGCGCACCGAGCGCCCCTCGGTGGCGGTCTCGAGCGCGCGGCGGGTCTCCTCGGCCAGCTTGCGCATGTCGACCGGTGCGCGGGTCACCTGCGAGCGGCCGAGCTGCGAGAAGGCCAGGAGGTCATCGACCAGGCGCCCTGCCGTCAGGGCCGCATCGACGATCGTCTGGATATAATGGCGCGACTTGTCGTCGAGGGCCGCTTCCTTGGTCTTGAGCAGCTCGGCGTAACCGACGATGTGCCGGAACGGCGCGCGCAGGTCGTGGCTGATCGAATAGGAGAAGGCCTCCAGCTCCTTGTTGCTGCGCTCCAGCTCGGCGGTCAGCTCCGCGCGCTCCTCGGCCCGCCGCAACACGAAGTTCTGGATGGCGCTGCGAAACTCACCTGCGGTCTCGGTTTCGATCTCGGTCCACGGCAGGCTGCGCAGTCGAACCTGCTCCTTCCACGCCTCGAAGGACTTGCGCGGATGCAGGACGCCCGTTTCGGTGACCGGCTTGGTCGGGTCGCCGCTCCAGGTGACTGTACGCACCACCTCGGGACGGAACCAGAGGATGTAGTCGGGGTGCAGCTGAGAGATCGAGATCGCCAGGACGCCACTGGCGTCGGGTGCGAAGACCTCGGCCGGCGGCCACAGACTGGCCAGCGAGTCCGTGGCCAGCACCGTTTCGCTCCGCGCCTTCAGCCACCCCGTCAGCAGCTCGATCTCTGGAACCGTCGGGGTCTGACCCACGACGGAGACCACGCCGGCCACCACCAGCGCCGCGCCCTGCGCGTGAACGAGGTCGAGCCAGAGATCCGGGTTCTGGACAAGTCCGGTCTGGAAGTCTTGCGCCGGCGCCAGCCGGCTGAGCAGCGCCGTCTCGGTGCGCTTGGCCGCCACATGATCGGCCGCCAGTTGGGCGCGCACGCGGGCGGCGATTTGCAGCGAGACGATCTGGCCCAGGAAATCGCAGGCCGTTCGCACTTGCGGGTTCACAAGGTGGGGCTGAGCGCTGTGGCCCGAGATCAGCCCCCACAGCGCCCCGTCGACCAGGATCGAGATCGACATGGACGACAGGGTGCCCATGTTGAGCATGTACTGCAGATGGATCGGCGAGACGCTTCGAAGCGCCGCATCCGACAAGTCGAGCGGCCGGCCGTCGATCGGGCTGAGCGCCGGCTCGATCGGCGACGGCGTATAGTTGGCGTCCGGGATCAGGCGCAGGCGATTGAGGCGGTAGAGTTCACGCGCCTGGGCCGGGATGTCGGAGGCCGGAAAGCGCAGGTCCAGATAGGACGGCAAAACGCCGTCACCGTCTTCGGCGACCACTGTCCCGACGCCCTCGGCGTCGAAGCTGTAGAGCATCACGCGGTTGAAGCCCGTCAGGGCCCGGACCTCACGCACGGCGGCCTGGGCGATGGCGCGGACCTCGCGGGCGTCTTCGGTCGCGGTGACGAAACGGCGAAGGCGCGGATAGAGCGCTTCGAGGGTTTCGCCCTCGCTAGCCGGGGGCGCCTCGAACTCGACAATGGCCCCTTGAGCGCCGCGGTGGGCGCTCACCTGCCAGGCCACGCCGGCGAGACCGACCGTGCGCAGGAAAATCGCCTCATCGCCTGCCAGCCACGCCAGCAGTTCGCCGGCGAGATCCCCGCCCGGGTCGATCGCGGCGAGACTGGATGGCCTGGCGGGCAAGCCGAGGAACGCGGACAGATTGGCGCTGGCCTGCAGGATCTCGCCCCTGTCCCCGATCACCGCCAGAGCCCCATGCGGCTGGACGCCGCCCGGAATGCGGATCGGCTCGGCGGCGCAGGCGTCCAGGTTCAGGCCCTGCGGCGTGAGGGCGTTCATCGTGGGTCCGCGAGGGGCGGCGAAGGTCGATCCTGCATGCTCTGGTGTCGTCCCCGCCGTGAAACCTTCATTACCCGAGCCGTAGAAAAGGCGCGCAGCCGACGCAAGCTTGGCCTTAGCCTTTTCTGGCCGAGGTCGAGGTCGCGATCGAGAATGGCGCGCCCTTGCGGCGCCGGGCTCTGATACTCGAAAATCGGCGGGCGCAATGTCTCCCAGCCGACCGAACGCGCTTGGCGTCGCTGTGCGCCCTCTCTGGGGTTCACCCCCGCCGCCTAAGTCAAACAGCCCGATGTGACCTCGCAACACACGCGCAACACGGCGGCGTCTCGCATCGCCAGCGGTGTGCAAGGCTGCGTAAGAGCGGGCCGTCAGCCCCTCTCGGGTTTCCCAAGCGCCCACCTCGGCCGGCGCCGGTACGATCCGGCGGCATCGACCGCCAAAACGGACCAAAATGGGAGCCGACGGCGCGCTTCGATCAACACCAAAAGACCGGTGCCTTGCTCGCGCCCTTCACGGCTGTCAGGCTAGGATCTCCACACGGGGGCGACCATCTTCAGGCAGCTTCGGTTCAGCTTGCTCATCGCGGCCAACTTGATGCTTGGCCTGACGGGGTGTTCACAGCCCATGCCGCGCGCGGACGCGGAGCATGGCAAGGCGCTTGCGCGCGTTCTGGGTTGCTCGGACTGCCACGGCGGCGACTTTAGCGGCCACAAGGTGTCGCACAACGACCAGGTCGTCGTGCTCTACAGCGCCAATCTCACGAAGGCCGTGCCGGCCTATTCCGATGCGGAGTTGCGCACGGTGCTGACCACCGGGGTCAGACCGGACGGAACGCGGCTTTGGCAGATGGACGCCGCGCCCTACGCGGCCCTCTCCGAACGCGACATGGGCGACCTGGTCGCGTTTCTAAGATCGCTGCCGCCCGTGGGCCAGCCTCATCCGCGCATCAAAACCACGCCGACCTTCAGCCGCTTGGTGCTCACCGGCCAGGTGCGCCCCGAGTCGCAGACCTTGGCGGAGGACTTGGCCCATCCCCCGCTCAGTCTTGGCCCCGACCTCGAACGGGGCCGTTATCTGGCGCGAACGGTCTGCTCAGGATGCCACGCGCCCAGCCTTCGCGGGTTTCAACCCGCGCAGCCAGGCGACCCGCCGGACCTGGCCGTGGTCAGCGCCTATGGCCGTGGCCAGTTCCAGGTCCTGATCCACCAAGGCCAAGGCCGCGACGGCCGGGATGTCGGCGAAATGGCCGTGGCGGCGCGCAAAAGGCTTTCGCAGCTGCCGGCCAAGGACATCGATGCGCTTTATGACTACCTCCTGGCCTGGGGCCGGCAGCGTTGACCCACGCGCCGGCAGCGCGCGTTGGACTGGGGCGCGGCGATGACGGGACCTTGAGGTCCTGACGTTGGCCTGGCCGATCGCCCCCCGTCCCCACGCCTGTCCCTTTTCGCCACGCCAAGCCAGGTCGTGATCCAGGTCGAGCGCCAGCATCGCCCAGGAGCAGCGATGCGCCGCGCAACAGCCCCGGCTCTGGCGCGTTCGGCTAGGCCATGGAGCCGACGCCGTGAAAGCCCTGTCTCGCCTGATCTTCGCCTGCGCCAGCGGCCTGCTGGTGATCACGGCGATCGCCTTGATGGTCATCGGCTTCGCCGAGGCGCTCGCCGATCTGCGTGGCGGCGACCATTCGGGACCCGACGCGATCCTCGACGTGCTGGGTTATGTGATTGTCGCCGTCACGGTGTTTGACGTGGCCAAGTACCTCTTCGAGGAGGAGGTTTTCCGCGAGAGCGAAAAGCGCAGCGCCGCGGAGGCGCGCCGAAGCCTCACGAAGTTTCTCTCCACCATCGTCATCGCCCTGTTCCTCGAAGCCTTGGTGGTGGTCTTCAAGACCGCGCGCGCCAATGTCAGCGACCTGATCTACCCGACCGCCCTGCTGATCGCTGCGGTGCTGGTCCTGGTCGGCCTTGGCGCCTACCAGCGCTTTTCAGCGACGGTCGAGCAGAAGGTCGGCGAGGAGGACGCCGACGCGGCCCGATCCGAAGTTGGGACGACCACGACCAAGGGGTCCTCGCGCGCCAAGCCGTCCAAGCAACGCCAGAACGCGGGATGATCACGTTGCGGCGCTGAACCGGACCCTCACCTGTTCACCGCGCCGAGGAGATAGCGCGTCGCGGCCTTCATCTGGGGGTCGCGGCCGATGGCGATGTCCCCGGCCGTCGTGGCCACGGCGATGTCGGGCTCGATCGCGGCGTCTGGCTGTGGCGTGGCGGGAAAGCTGGCGATCAGCGGCAGGTCCACCTCCAGGCGCGAGGCCGGCAGCTGCAGGAAGAAGAAGGCCCCGCCGTTGATCCCACGCCGGTTGCCGCCGGTGGTCTGGCCGACCAGGGTCGCCAGGCCGTTGTCCTTGCAGGTCTGGTCGAAGCCGAAGGTCGCCGAGCTGTTGGAGGCGTCGCACAGCACCGCCACCCTTCCAGTGAACCGCCGCCCCTCGGGCCGGATCAGGCTGCCCTCGCTGTCGTCGTCGTAGCGGGTCAGCCGGAAGAAGCCGGGTCGCGCCGGCGACGCCACCGCCGCCTCGCCCCAGTCCAGGAAGCTGCGGTCCCAGGTCTTGAGGTAGGGGCGAAGGCCGTCGGGCGCGGTGCGATAGCGTGTCCAGCGCTGGTCGCGCGACAGCGACAGATCGCGCTCGATCAGCCGGCTGATGATGACGTTCCCGCAGTCGATGCCGCCCTCGTTGCCACGCAGATCGACGATCAATCCGCGCGCGCCATCGCCCGTCAGGTCGTCCATCACCCCGCCCAGCCAAGTCCGCCAGTCGAAGCTGGAGTCGTAGAGCGCCCAGCCGGGCATGGTCAGTCGATGCACGCCGTCCTCGCCCTTGCGAAGGCTCCAGGGATTGGCGTCCTTGGCGACCTCGACCGAGGCCGACAAACCGGCCCGGCGGTCGGCCAGGGTCAGGAGCGGCGCGCGCACGACGCGGCCGTCGGCCAAGGTGAAGGCGGCGATATCCTTCAACGGCAGCACCAGCGGCAAGTGTATGTCGAAGGTTTCGTAGCGGTCGTCCCCCCGCGCCTCCATCAGGCTGACCCGCTTGGCGAGGTTTGAGCCATCGGCCCTCGCCAGAGGCGTGAGCCGCGCCAGCAGATCCTTGGTCGCGACGCCGTCGATCGCGACGATCACGGTTCCGCGCGGGAACAGGCCCGCGCCGCTGTCGTCGCGGATGACGACCATCCGCCCGTCGATCCAGCGGAACAGGAAGGGGACCAGCGACCGGTCCGGATATCCGCGCCACGGTCGCATCGCTGCTGTTGTAGGGGCTGGGATAGGTATGACCGCACCTGAGCGAGGCCGTGACCCGGGTCAGCGCCAGGAAGCGGTCGCGGAACGATCCTGGCGCGGCCCAGGCGCGCGCCAGGCGATCCAACCGCGCCGAGATTTCCTCGGGCGTGCTGTAGCGATAGACGCCGGGGTGCATGGTCTCCCAGGCCTGGCGCAGGATCGACACGTCGCTGCTCCAGTCGTCGGTGACCCGATCGCCAGCACCAATATCGGCCCAACCGGGCGTGGCGGCGACAAGGGCCAGACCACCGGTAAGCTGCAGCAGGCGACGACGGTTCAACGGCATGGAAAGATCCTCATGAACGGGACCTGGCCCATGCGCCCTCTCACGGCGCAGCTCGCCTCAATTCAGTGTCCGTCTGCAGAAAATCGGGATTTGAGACCTGGCGACGGAACTGCGAAGGCGAGACGCCAAACCGCGCCATGAAGGCGCGGTTGAAGCTGGCCTTGGACGCAAAGCCCATCTCGAACGCCAGGCCCAGGAGGTCGCCGTCGGCTCCGATTGCGAGAGCCCGGGCCACGCCCTCGGCCCGCAGCCCGTTGACGAAGGTGGAGAAGTTCATCCCCAGGCCCAGGTTGATGGCGCGGGACAGGCGGCCGGTGTTGACGCCGAGAAGCCGCGACAGCCGCGCCAAGGAGAGGTCGGGTTCGCGCCACCAGCCCGCGTTGCGCGTGCGGTCGGCGAAGTCCTTGGCGATGGCCGGCCAGTCCGGCGTCCGCGCGGGGTCTGGCTCGGGCAGGTCGGGCTCCGGCTGGGCGACCAAGGGCATGGGAAGGACAGCCTGCCTCCAGCCTGCCACGCCCAAAAAGACGCCGAGCACGGCCAGAGCCAGATACATCCCAGTTTCCTGGAAGAAATCGATTCCGCCGACCACCAGCGCCCAGAGCCAGAAGCCGGCTTCGACGGCCAGGCCCGCGAGCATCACCGCAAGCACTTGGCCCAGCCATCGGGCGGAGAAGCGGTCGTCGTCGCTGCGGTGATCGGCCAAACGGAGGCGCTGGCGCTCCAGGACCTTGCCGATCGCATAGGCGTAGGCCGCCAGGCTCAACAAGCCCAGGATATCGAACAGTGGAGCGACCCAGGCGCGATGGCCGCCCGTGTACCACGACCACTTGGCGCTCCCCGGAATCAGGAAGCAAACGCCGAAATAGGCGAACTGACCGATGCCTGGAAGGAGATGCTCCCGCATCCGCCTTGGCGCGGTCCCATCCGCCAGCGCGTGGGCGTAGCCGTAGAGCAACGGCCCCAACGCCAGGGGAATGGCGAAGGGCGCGAAGGTTAGCCAGCGAAAGTGGTCATAAGCGCCCGCGAAACCGATCGCATACGGTGTCAGCATCCCGGCGATCACCACGAGCGCGGCCGCCAGGAAGCGGCTCGCCGCCCGGTTCTGGCTCCCTTGGACCAGCGCGGCGGCCAACAGCAGGCACTGCACGATCGCCACGCACAGCAACGCTGTTCGCCAACCGAAATACGGGCGCCAATCCATCATGACCTCAAGCTAGGCGCTGTGGCCGGCCGGAGGAAGACGGCTGGGCGATGGCTGGAGGGTCTTCGCCGTGCGCAGCGTTCCAGAAGGTCCGGCCGCAAACCTCGGGGCTAGCCTGCCATGCAGCGATTTGGCCAATCCAGCGTTGCTTCGCCATCGAGCTTGACCGTCGAGCTTGGCTCTTCGGCCGTCTTCTAGATATCCAGGATCGTTCATGGCAAAGCCAGTCAGCCCTGCAAAACAAACGAAGGCCAAGGCCGACGCCATCGCCGAGGCCAGGTCGGTCGCGCCGGACGTTCCAGCGCGCATCGGCTCGACGCCGGTGACAAAGTTTCGGGGAAATCCCGCGATCTTCGGCCGTCTCGTCGAGGACCACGACAAGCACCGCGCTCTTCTGGCGATGATCGAGGCGACGCTGCCAAGCGACCCTGCGCGGAAGACCCTGTTTGACGAGTTCGTCCGCGATGTCCACGGCCACGCCGCGGCCGAAGAGCAGGCCCTGTGGTCGACGGTGATGCGAAACCCCAAGACCACGGAATTTGCCCGTCACGCCGTGGGCGACCATCACAAGCTGGACAAGCTGATGGCCGACGCCGCCGCGCGCGACATCACCTCCCCAGGGTGGCTCGACCATTTCGCCACGCTCAAGGAAGAATATCTCGAGCATATTCTGGAAGAAGAAACCGAGCAGTTCCTCGAGGCGGAAAAGACCCTGTCCGAAGCGGATCAGCGCTACATGCAGACGGTGTTCGAGCGCCGGAAGACAGCCGAAAAGGCCGCCGCCGTGATTGAAAAGAAAATAGCGCTGAAGCCGATCGCGTAGCGCCATCCACCGAGTTTAGATCTAAGCGCCGCGCGCTAATAGCCCAGAGGACGCTCGTTAGCGCCCTCACGCCAGTCGCTTGGCCGGTGTCACGGTCAGAAGCGACAATTGCGCAAGGCTGGCAGCAAATCTGCCGCCTGGCGGCAGAGGCGCTCACCGCCGGCTTTGCGCGGCGTCAGGTGGTCTCGACGTATCGCGCCAGTTCTTCGGGCGCACCCGTTGGGAAGGCTGCCTTCAGATGCTCCAGAAACGCCGACACCCGGGCGCTGAGCAGCCGTCGCGATGGGTAGAGCGCCCAAAGCGCGATCTCCGGTCCGGCGACCTCGCCCCAGGACACCAACCGGCCCTCGTCCAGGTCGCGGCTGACCAGCGAGATCGGCAGGCGCGCGATCCCGACGCCGGCCCGCACCGCGTCGCGGACCATGATCAGCGACGACAGCCGCAGGACAGGCTCGACCGCGACACCGTCCCAGGTCTCGGCGTCGCCGCCCGCGCCGCGCACCACGGCCCGGACCGAGACGCCTTCCTGGGGCCGCGGCAGGCTCGGAGGGGCCACCACCACCAGCCGGTCGCGCAGGAAGATGCGCCCGATGAGACCGGCGTCGGGGTTGGGGTTCACCCGGATCACCAGGTCGTAGCCTTCCTCGACCATGTCGACCTGACGATCGTCGGTGGTCACCTCCAGCCGCACCTCGGGATAGGCGCGGGCGAACTCGGCGGCCAGGCGCCCCATAGCGGTCTGCGAAAACAGCAGCGGCGCGCTGATCCGCAGCCGGCCGCGCGGCGTCCCGCCCCCCGAGGCGATGGCCGCGGCGGCCTCGTCCAGCTCGGCCAGCAGGGCCCCGGTGCGTGCGTAGAGCGCGCGGCCCTCCTCGGTGAGCTTCAGGGTGCGACCGCGCTCGAACAGGCGCAGGTCGAGGCTGGCCTCCAGTTCGGCCACCCGCCGCGACAGCGTGGCCTTGGGCCGGCCGGCCTCGCGAGCGGCGCGGCCGAAGCCGCCATGGCGCGCGACCAGGTTGAAGTCGGCGAGGGCCAGCAGGTCCATGATGTTCCATCAGAGAGACAAGGTGTTCAGATATACCGGCTATTGGACTGCCTGTGGACCGATCATTTTCCGGGTGTCCCAACCCTCCCAACCCCGGAGAACTTCCCATGACCATCTTCGTCACCGGCGCCACCGGCCGTGTCGGCCGCCACGTCGTCCAGCAACTGACCGATCGCGGCGCCAAGGTCCGAGTCCTGGTTCGCGACCCCGCCAAGGCCGACTTCCCGAACGGGGTCGAGATCGCCAAGGGCGACCTGCTCGACATCGACGCCCTGCGCAGCGCCTTCAAGGGCGTGCGCACCCTGTTCCTGCTCAACGCCGTGGCCGGCGACGAATTCACTCAGGCGCTGGTCACCCTGAACATCGCCCGCGAGTGCGGCGTCGACCGGGTCGTCTACCTGTCGGTGCTGCACGCCGACCGCTTCGTGAACGTGCCCCACTTCGCGGTGAAGTCCGGGGCCGAGCGGATGATCCAGCAGATGGGCTTTAGCGCCACGATCCTGCGCCCGGCCTACTTCATCGACAACGAGCTGATGATCAGGGACGTCGTCCTGAACCATGGCGTCTATCCGATGCCGATCGGGTCGAAGGGCGTCGCCATGGTCGACGCCCGCGACATCGCCGAGGTCGCCGCCATCGAGCTGATCCGCCGCGACCAGGCGCCGGGCCTGCTGCCCGTCGAGACCCTCAACCTGGTCGGCCCCGACACGCTGACCGGCGCGGACGTGGCGGCGATCTGGTCGGACGTGTTGGGCCGCCCGGTCGCCTATGGCGGCGACGATCCCGGCGGCTTCGAGCGAAACGTCTCGGCCTTCATGCCCAAATGGATGGCCTACGAGATGCGCCTGATGGCCGAGCGCTATGTCAGCGACGGCATGGTCCCGGAGGCCGGCGACGTCGCGCGCCTGACCGAGATCCTGGGTCGCCCGCTGCACAGCTATCGCGAGTTCGCCAACGCAGTCGTCGCCGGCGCCAAACAGGCCTAATTGCTGCGACGAATTGGGGGCGGCTAGAGATGGCCGCCCTCATGCCGCCTTGTTTGATGTGCGCCATAAAACTGACTGCGACCCTCATCCAGAAAAAGCGACCTTCCTATCGGCGTCTTGGCCAATGACGATCGGCCTGGTCAATCGCCCAGAAGGGCACTTCCGCGTCGGAAGGGTTGAAACCTCGCCGCGCGACGGCGCTTCTCGCGCGGCGGGCTGAGCAGCGCGTCCATGGCGTCAACCTCGAAACAGATGCGCCCGAGCTTGGCGGTTAGAAACCCAACCAGCCGAGACATGTCGCTGAAGCTCCCCGGCTCCTCGTCCTTGAGGTCGACCTCGCACCACAGTCGCGTAAGCGCCTGACTAAAGGCGGGATTGCGCACCTCGTAGTGCGGCACGACGTCGAGGCAGACATAGATGACTCTCATGTCGGCCTTCCACGCCAGGAAACGCGCCTTGGCGTCGCCGTCCTTGGCGCATCTGGCGTCGTCGAGATGCGCGCTCGTCCTGGCCTTCGCGCCGTCGCCCAGATCGCGGCAGAGCCTGACGAGGGAAGCAAAACCCTCCTGGCGCTCGCGGCGCGTCTGTCGCCGCGCCAGATGGGCCGCCAGCACGTACCAGGCCAGCAGGGTGACCGAGCAGACCGCCTGGACCATCGCCGTCGCCGTCTGCCAGACGAGACTCTGTTCGTTCATGGCCTCATCTCCCAAAGCCCGGTGACGGCGGCGTCTAGGACAGCTTTTCGCCCAGGAACGCCCAGGTCCTGCCATTGGCCAAGGCCGCGTCGCCCGCGTGATAGTGGGCGCCGGTGTGCCGTGCGAAGGCGTGGTTGCGGTGCGGATAGCTATAGATCTGGGCGTTGGGCAGACCCGCGAACGCCGCCTTGATCTTGGCCTGGGCGTCCTTGGTGATGAACTCGTCCTCCTCGGCCAGGTGCATCAGCAGCGGCGCGGTGACGGCCGAGGCCTCGTCCAGGTACTTCTCGGTGTCGCCGCCATGATAGGCGACGACGGCGTCGACCTCGCCGCGCGCGGCGGTCAGGAAGGCCATCAGCCCCCCCAGGCAGAAGCCCATCACCGCCACCTTGCCGGATGATCCCGGCATGGTCCGCGCGGCCTCGACGGCGACCAGGATGTCCTTGACGCCCTGGTCCCGATCGTAGGCGGTGTAGAGCGCCAGGCCCTTCTTCCATTCCGGCTCGGACCAGGCGTTGAGGTCCACGCCCGGCTCCTGGCGCCAGAAAAGGTCCGGCGCGATGGCCAGGAAGCCCTTGGCGGCCAGTTCGTCACAGGTCATGCGCATGTCGTCGTTGACACCGAAGACCTCGTGCAGAACGACGACCACCGGCGCCGTCGGCGCGCTAGGGCGGGCGACATAGGCCTGGAAGGCGCCGTCGGGGGTCTGGATGGTCAGGGACTCGGTCATCGAAAGGCCTTTCGCAAGAGGACTGGGATTGATCGTGATCCCAAGCTTGCGGCGGCGCGGGCCTCGGGCGATTGAACGATGTGGCGAGCTTTGTGGCCGAATGCGCCGCGGCGCTGGGGAGCGCTTACATGTCTTCAACGATGCGGATCCTGATCGCGCTGGGCCTGGGCTTGGCCGTCGGCCTACTGACGTCGAGCTTGTCTCCGGCGACGGTCGCGCCCTGCCTGATCGTCGCCAAAACGGTCGGAACGCTGTGGCTCGACGCCCTGCGCATGACCATCGTGCCGATGATCTTCGTCCTGGTGGTGATCGGCGTGGGCCAGACCGTTGGAACGGCGTCGACCGGCGGCGTGACCGGGAGGACGCTGGCGCTGTTCGCCGTTCTCCTGGCGGCGGCGGCCATTGTCGGCGTGGTCCTGATGGCGCTGATGCTGGCGGCGTGGCCGATCCCGGGCCAGGCCGGCGGATCGATGCGCGCCGCCATCGCCACGGGCGCTGTCCAGGCGCCGCGTCCGCCGGCCGCCGCCGAGTGGATCACCGGCCTTATCCCGACCAATCCGGTCGCGGCCGCCGCGGACGGCGCCATCGCGCCGCTGGTGGTGTTCAGCCTCGCGTTCGGCTTCGCCGCGACCCGCATCGCCGTGCCCCTGCGCGCACGGCTGCTCGAAGGCCTGGACGCCGTCCTGCAGACCCTGCTGACGATCGTCGACGGGGTGTTGAAGGCCGCGCCCATCGGCGTGGCCGCCCTCGCCTTCCTTGCCGCGGCCCAGACCGGACTCGGCGCGGCGGGCGCGCTCCTGCACTATATCGTGACGAGCTCTCTCTTCTGCGCCCTGCTGGTGATCGGGATCTATCCGCTGGCCGCGTTCGCGGGCGGCGTGCCGCCCATGCGGTTCGCCAAGGCGGTGGCGCCGGCCCAGGTCGTCGCCTTCAGCACCCAATCCTCGGTCGCCACCCTGCCTGCCATGTTGAAGGCGGCCGAGGCCCTCGGCGGGCGTGAACCGGTGACCAAAGTCGTTCTGCCCTTGGCGGTGTCGCTCTTTCGCCTGGGCAGCGCCGCGTCCGCCGGCGCGATCGCGCTCTATGTCGCCAGGCTGGCCGGCCAGACGCTGAGCCCACCGCAGATGGCCATCGCGGCGGGAATGTCGGCGGTCGTCAGCATCGCCGCGGTCGGCCTGCCCAGCCAGGTCTCGTTCGTGACCATCCTCAGCCCGGTCTGCCTGGCGGTCGGGGCGCCGCTGGAGGCGCTAGTGCTCTTGATGGCCGTCGACACCATTCCCGACGCGTTCCGGACGGTGGCCAACGTCACCGCCGACATCGCGGCGACCGCGATCAGCGGTCGCTGGACCGACGGCCTAGTCGCCCAGTCGGGTGAGCAGGTCGTCGGCGGCGCGGTAATCGACGGCGCCGAACCCCTCGCTGAACCGCGCCATCACTAAGGTCAGACGCTCGCGGGCTTCGGCGACGCGACCCAGCTCGACCAGGGTCCGCGCCAGCGACACCGTCGTGCGCAGCGCCCAGGCCAGCGCGCCCTGAGCGTCGGCCACATCCAGCGAGCGGAGGAAGAGGCGCTCGGCCTCCGCCGGCGAACCCTCGTCGTGATGGATCTCGCCGCTCAGGCGGAGCAGTTCGGGCAGGCACCACGCCTCGCCGGTCCGCGCGCACAGGGCCAGCATCTCGTCGATCACGGCCCGGGCTTCGGGCAGCCGGCCCAGGCGTCTCAAGCCATCGGCGAGCACGCCCAGGAAGGCGGTGTGGTAGCAGACGAACCCGGCGGACCGCAGCCTGTCGACGCCCGCCCGGATCAGGGCCAATCCCGCTTCGGCCTCTCCGCGTCGCAGCAGGACCTCGCCCTCGAAGCAGTCGCCGTAGGTGTGCCAGACATCCAGGGCCTGGGCGGCGGTATGGACCCGCAGCAGGGCCGTGTAGCGCTCTGCCAGGTCCAGGTCGCCGCACCACAGGGCGACGAAGCAGGCGGCGTCCGACAGCACGTGCGCCACCGACAAGGTGTGATCCGAAGCCATGACCTCGGCGAGATTGCCGGCCACATCGCGCAAGGCCTGGTCCGCGCAGCCCCTGAGCCAGAGCGCCCGGGCCAGGGTGATCCGCGCGGTGCTGCGCTGGTCGTACTGGAACCGCGCCACATGCGAGCGCTGCGCCGGCGGGACATAGCTGTGCAGCATCGCGGCGATGTCGGCCTGGGCCTCGTCGAGCCGCCCCAGCATCAAGAGCGACCACCCCCGCACGCGCTGGGCGATCAGGGGATCGGCCGCCTCCGGACAGGCCTTCGCCAGGGCGGCGAAGCGAACGGCGAACGCCAGGGCTTGCGCCGCCTGGCCATTGTTGACACGGTCGGTCCACAGCGCCCAGAGCGCCCGCGCCTGATAGTCGGTGTCGCCCACGTCCTCGGCGATGGCCAGCGCCGAGCGCCAGGCCTCGGCGCCGCTCGGAAATCCGGTGATCGCGCGCATCTGCGGCCAGCCGAGCACGGCGTATAGCCGCATCCTGGAGCGCGGGTCCGGCCGGGGCGAGGCCTCCAGCCAGGCCAGGGCGCCCTGGACCCGGCCCAGGCACTCGTCCACCAGCGACAGCTGGAACCACAGCGGCACGGCCGCCACGGTCAGGGCCACGCCGATCGCCCCGTCGCCTTCGCCCGAGAACGCCCAGTCAAGCGCGGCGCGCAGGTTGTCCAGCTGGCCCGCATAGTCCGCCAGCCATTCGATCGTGGGCCGCGTCTCCCATTCGGCCTCGGCCTGGCCGAAGAGGTCGCGATAATAGGCCGCGTGCCGCCGACGCAGACCGGGGCCTTCGGCGGCTTCGTCCAGCTTCTCGTGGACATAGGCCCGCGTCGTGTCGAACAGGCGATAGCGCGCCTCGCCGCCGTCCAACTCCGCGGCGACCAGCGACTTGGCGACGAGGTTGAGCAGCCGGTCCTCGATGACCTCCGCCGCCATCCCGTCCTCGCCGGCGACCTTCCGGGCGGCCTGCAGGGTGAAGGCGCCGTTGAAGGCGCCCAGGCGTCGAAGGGTGGCCTGCTCGCTGGGCGGCAGGATGCCGTAGCTCCAGTCGATCGCGCCGCGCAGGGTCTGGTGCCGCGGCAGGGCCGTGCGGCGTCCGCGCGTCAGGACCTGGAAGCAGTTCTCCAGCGACCTGGCCAGGATCGGAACGCCCATGGTGTCCAGCCGGCCGGTCGCCAGCTCGATCGCCAGGGCGATGCCGTCGAGGCGCCGACAGATCTCGGCCACCACCGGCGCCTGGGCGTCGTCGAGGCGGAAGCCGCCCAGCGTCGCGGAGGCCCGCTCGACGAACATCTGGACGGCAGGATAGCCCAGGGCCTCGTCGGCGGTCAGGATCGTCCCGGCCGGCGGCGCGGCCAGGGGCTGGAGCCGGTGGATCCATTCGCCACTGGCGCGCAGGGCCTCGCGGCTGGTGGCCAGGATGGTGACGCCGGGAGCCCGGCTCAGCAGGGCCTCGGCCAGGGCGGCGGCCGCGTCGACGAGATGCTCGCAGCTGTCGAACACCAGCAGCAGCCGGCGGTCCTGGATGGCGTTGGCGATCTCCTGCACGGGATCGGCGGACCGCACGGCCAGGCCCAGCGCGGAGGCCACGGCCCCGGCCGCCAGGTCGGCGTCGGCCAGCGGCGCCAGGTCGACGAAGGCGGCCTCGCGATCCTGCGCCGCCGCGACCGCCTCGGCCACGGCCAGGGCGACGGTGGTCTTGCCCATGCCGCCGGGGCCGACAATCGTCAGCAGGCGCTGCTCGGCCAGCAGGGCCGACAGCTCGTCGATCAGGGCGCCGCGGCCGATGATCCTGCCGACCGAGGCGGGCAGGCGACGGACCGTCACTCGATCGGCCACGACCGGCTCGGCGGCCCGCGTCGCCTGTCCGGAGACCGGGATCGCCGCCACCGGCGCGACGAAGCAGTACCCGCGGCCGGGCACGTTGGCGATCAGGCGAACGTCGCCGACGCCGTCGCCCAAGGCCTTGCGCAGGGTCGAGATGTGTACCCGCAAGGCGCTTTCCTCGACGATGGTGTCCGGCCAGACGGCGGCGACCAGGTCATCCTTGGCGACGATCTCGCCGCGCCGGGCGATCAGGGTCATCAGGATGTCGAGCGAGCGGCTGCCCACGCGCACGGCGGCGCCGTCGCGCAACAGCAGACGCTCGTCGGGAAGGAGCTGGAAGGCTCCGAATGCGAGACCCTGTTGGCCCTCGGAGCTGGAAACGGGGACCATGGAGACCTGACCGACAACGCCTTGATACCAACGTTACGGGATGGCGCGATTCAAGGCCAGCAAAGGCGCGCGAAGGTGTGAAGCCGCCCGGCTACACTTCTTCACAGCGTATAACTGGCGGTCGAAGCGCCCTCGACCGACCCTCTCCTCATCGAACAACGCCGCCGTCGCCGACGGGGCGAGGATCAGGAGCCAGGTCATGACGACATCAGCCCTCGTTGCGGCGTCGAGCCGTCCCACCCCGCCGCCATCCATGCTCGGCCTGATCGAGCCGTCCCGGTCCTTCGCGCCACGCCCGGCGGCCGCCGCTGACGCCACGATCGTCGTGCTGGGCCGACTGCTGGCCGAGGCCTTCGAGGCGCTCGACCACGACCGGGACGGCGCCCGCCGGTCCCTCAGCCGCGCGGTCGCCCTGCTGGACGTGCGGCAGTCGCCGGCGGAGCCCCGGCGCGAGGCCGGCGATCCGACGCCCCTGGCGCCCTGGCAGGCCAAGAAGGCCTTGGCCCATATCGACGACCACCTGGCCTCGACGATCCGCATCGGCGACCTGGCGGGCCTGGCCCGACTGAGCAAGTCCTACTTCTCCCGGGCGTTCAAGACGACCTTCGGGCGCTCGCCACAGCGGTTCATCGTCGACCGCCGCGTCGAGCGGGCCCAGCAGGTGATGCTGACCAGCGACGAACCGCTCTGCGGGGTCGCGCTCACCTGCGGCTTCAGCGACCAGGCGCATTTCTCGCGGGTGTTCCGGCGGACCGTCGGCGCCTCGCCCAACCAATGGCGCCGCGCCCGCCGCATCGCGCCCCGTCCGATCGCCTACCCGCGCCCGCTCGAGGCCTGAACGCCCGCCTTCACAACACTTCACATCCGATGACTCGTTCCGGCGCGGCCTTGGCGAGACAGTTCGCCATCGCCCCGCCGGCGACCCAACCGAAAGCCGGAGCTCGACATGACCCAGCCAGCATCTCCCGTCTCCAACCCCTTCTCGGCGTCGCGCCGCAACGTCCTGATCACGGGACTGGGCACGGCCGCCGTGATGAGCCTGCCGGCGGCTGACGCCGGCGCCGCCACCAAGTCCCCCTCCCCCGCCAAATCCCTTCAAGGAAACCACGCCATGAGCAGCAGCACCTTCAAGACCAAGGACGGCACGGAAATCTACTTCAAGGACTGGGGTCCCAAGACCGCCCAGCCGATCGTGTTCCACCACGGCTGGCCGCTGTCGGCCGACGACTGGGACAGCCAGATGCTGTTCTTCCTGGCCCAGGGCTACCGGGTGATCGCCGCAGATCGCCGCGGACATGGCCGGTCCACCCAGACGGACCTCGGCAACGACATGGACACCTACGCCGCCGACAGCGCCGAGCTGGTCGCGCACCTGGACCTGAAGAACGCCATCCACGTCGGTCACTCGACCGGCGGCGGCGAGGTCACTCGCTACGTGGCCCAGCACGGCGCCGGCCGCGTGGCCAAGGCCGTGCTGATCAGCGCCATCCCGCCGGTCATGGTCAAGAAGGCCAGCAATCCGGGCGGCCTGCCGATCGAGGTGTTCGACGGCTTCCGCGCCGGCATGGCCAACCGCGCCCAGTTCTATCGCGACATCCCCGAGGGTCCGTTCTACGGCTTCAACCGCCCCGGCGCGAAGGTCTCCCAAGGCATCATCGACAACTGGTGGCGTCAGGGAATGATGGGCGGGACCAAGGCCCACTACGACTGCATCAAGGTCTTCTCCGAAACCGACCACACCGAGGACCTGAAGAAGATCACCGTGCCCGTGCTGGTGATGCACAGCGAGGACGACCAGATCGTCCCGTTCGCCGACTCTGGCCCGCTGGCGGCCAAGCTGCTGAAGAACGGCACGCTGAAGGTCTACAAGGACCTGCCGCACGGCATGCCCACCACCCACGCCGAGATCATCAACGCCGACCTGCTGGCCTTCTTCAAGGCCTGAGGTCGATCGACACCAAGGGCCCCTCCGCACGAAGCGGAGGGGCCCACGCTCTTTCGCGGGGAGAAGGCGTCGCGTCATGCGGATTCTGATGATCTTGATTTCGGACGCCGACACGCGGCATCCGACTCCGCCGCCCGTGTTGCAGTTCGAACGCTTCCTGGCGCCGTACTACCTGTTCCGGGACGCGGGGGCGGAGATCGTGCTGGCCTCGCTCCGAGGCGGAGATCCGGCCATGCGGACCGCCGCCGGCGAGCGCAGCGACACCACCTCGATCATGCGACGCTTCCAGGCCGATCAAACGGCTCGCGAAGCTCTGATCGACACCCTGAGCCTGGATCTCGTGGATCCGAGGGACTTCGACGGCGCCTTCTGCATCGGCGTTTCCGGCGGCATCTGGCCGCCCCGGGCGGACAATCCGGCGGGTGTCATGATCGGCCAGCTGCTGGCGGCGGGAAAGCCGGTCGCGGTGATACCCAGTCAGCTTGATCTCGAACCCTGGGGCGCGGGTGATGGCCTTCTAATCGCTGGCGACCAGGCCTTGGCCTCCAACCACGCAGCGCGCGCGCTCTTGTCCGCAATGGCGACAAAGGCGGACCACTCGATAACGATAGTAAGCTGACCTAGTCCAACACGCGCCAATTGCTGACATTGGCGCACCTCCAGAAACTGGACGTTTGCCGCGGGCGTCAAGAAGGCCGGCCCCGCCCCACTGTAGGCCTTCCCAGTGGGATGGCTCACGGACTTCCGGCCCTATAAGGCGCGCCGCCCACCCCCAATTCAGGCGAAAGGAAAACCAGAAAAATCATCGCGTGGCGCGCGATGGCCGTCCAGGGAAGCGGTCGCTCGTCTTGCGCCCATCTCGGCGCCATCTCAGCGGACTTGCTCAACCAGCAAGTTAGCGCCATAGCGGAGCTATGGATCCGCATGGCGATGCCCTGATCGCAGAACCCTTTGAGCAAGAGCCCTACGAGGCTGCACTTGAGCGCGCGCTGTGTTCGGCTGAGACGCGCATCTATCTCGATACTTCGACGCTGATCTGGCTCTATCGTCTGCACCACACGCCCCGCCGCGAGTTCATCGAATGGATCGAGACCGGACCACAGGCCGGCAAGATCCACATTCCCAGGCGCGCCCTTCACGAGTTTTCGCGCCACCGGCGGGACAACAAGGTCCTGCTGCCCTTCAAGGGCGTCACCAAAGGGGTACCCAAGCTCATCAAGCAACTGAGGCAGTTGGCCCATCTCACGGTAGATGACGCGGTGGCGCAGGCCAACGGATTTGGTTCGCGCTCGGAATATCTAGCGCAGGTCGCCAGTCTTGAGGCCGCTGCCAATCGTCTGGTCAGCCCCCTGAGCAATCCCGCCCGCCTCGAGGAACTCGACGCCGAGCTCGTCCCCATCTTCAATTCCCTCGCCTTAGAAGCGGACGTTTTTAGCGACCTGACGGCGCTGCGCGCAGCCTATGAGGCGCGCTGTGAAATCCGACTGCCGCCGGGCTTTCTCGACCAGGCGAAAGGGGCCGGGCGTCAGCCCTCCGGGGATGAGGAGGACGAGGAGGCGCCGGTGCATGCGGGCGCCAATCGCTTCGGCGATTTCGCGATCTGGAATGAAATCCTCGACCACCTGGCCGGGGTCGAGGGCGCTCGCGATGACGTTCTAATCCTGACGCACGATCAGAAACCGGATTGGAGTTATACGCCGCAGAAGCTCTTAGACGCGGCTGGACGGACCAGACCAAACGAGAAGGACGTCTTCCGCGTGACAACGGCTCAGCCCATGCTGTGCCACGAAGCTCGGTTACGGGCTGGCGTCTCGCGGCTTTTCGTCCAGACAATTCCGCAGTTCGCCAAGCTCTGCACCAAGCGGGCGCTGCCAATCACTCTGGTCGCCCTCGCGCGCGCGGTTCAGGCCGAAGAGGAAGCCGCGCGGTCACAAGAGGAAACCGCCGCAGATGCGGCAGCCGATCCTGCGGCCGAAAACGCGGCCGAACCGCCCTTGGTCGCCGAGGACCAGGCGCCGGTCGAAGTTGTGCCACCTGCGGCTCCAGAGCCAGTGCCCGTGCCAGTGGCAAACGTTCAACCTGACACCTTCGCGGATTTCGTGGTGGAGCTGCCGGCGCAGGCGCTGGCGGACCGCATCTACCGCGGCGACGCTCAAGGGCCCCGGACCTTCGAGGAGGTGATCCGGCGTCTGCGGTCTCAGAATTGGTACACACAGAACGCCGCCACGACGGAAGGTATCGAAGCGCTTTCCCAGGGCGGACCGACGCTTCTGCAGGCGTTCATCTTTGGTAGAAATCTTTGGCAAGCTGCGGCAGGTGCCGCTTCGACGCCCATCGAAAGTCTAATCGGCTTCGAGCGGGTGTTTGGTGCCGTTCCTGACGCACATGCGCAAGTCGTCTACGCCGGCGCCCTGATGGAGGCTTATTTCGACAAAGAAGGCCGCGTGCGACCAAGGCCGAAGGGGCGCGATTTTCGCCCCCTGTTTGCACCGCAGGATCTGCCGCGATTGGCCCCCGTGGCGCCCTGGCTGACGGGACGGCTGGCCGATCACGCCGGCGCGTTCCTGGTCCTGCCCGCCGCGGCGCCGCCGATCGTCCGCATGACCGCGCGCTTCGACGCCGAGGGACGCCTCTGCGGCCTAGACCACGGCGCCACCGGGCTCGCCATGGCGCAGGCCGCCGGTGACAACTCCGAGCGTCTTCCAATCCGGGTCGATCTGGACCGGCTACTAGGCCGCGTGGCGCGCCATTTTGCCGTGCCGGACAATCAGCTGCTGGTGGACCCGCCCTTCGCCAACACTGTCGATGTCGTCCCCAATCTTGCGCTAATCGACTGGGGAACGGACACAGCTGTTCGGCTCAGCCCTTAGTCTCCACTACGCCAGTAACGGTGCTGCGGGCCTAAGCGCCCAAACCCGTCAGACATGCCATCGCGCCAACTATTCGACCATCTAGTGAATTGATCGAACGCCTCGGATTCGCTCAACAATATCATCAGCGACATCCTTAACTTCTTGGGCGACATGCACAGGTTGATCAGCGACGATCTTGAGGGCCACAACTAGGGGCTCAAGTTCGCCCTCCTTCCCGAGCTCAAATATTAAATCGAGCAGTGAGGGGGGAGACTTCAGATCGCCGGCGGCGAGATCGATCACTACGTCAATAAGTTCGGCCAACTCTGGAGCACTGACATCCTCGATCAATTCCCGGAAGAGTAAAAACGCCTCGTCGTATCGTCCTGCCGCTACCAATATGGTGGCCGTAGTGTGCTTGATCTGCCAGCTGATTGGATCGCGCTCAGAGGCCATCTTGGCGACATCCAGCGTAGTGTCAGAAATCCTCGCTCCATACGTCTTGTTGAGCCGCCAAGCTAGGAAGTTGAGATCGTGCTCGCACGGCGAGTAGATTCCGATTAATTCGAAGATCCTTCTCCTGACCTCGGACGTACTTGAGCTAATATCAACCGCGATTTCTGAGGCCTGCAACAGTGTCGAGCCGTTCGCGTCATCAAGACTTAGTGCGTGGACTGCGTCTTTGAGAGCAGCCCCCAAATCGTCTTTCGCGAAACGGAGATAGCGTGCGCGGATCAAGTAACCACGAGACGAATTGGGATACTGCGATATTAGCTCACCAATTAGTTTCTCTCCGTCGGGAACATCGCGGCCATAGTTCGAACGCGCCGAGAGAAGGTCACTCAATGCGCAGCCGCAACCCGGGCGTACCTCTAGCGCCTTTCGAAACTGCGCGTCAGCTTCAGCAAATCTTCCTTCACGCTCGTATAGCTTGCCGAGAGAGTGGATTGGCGAGCACGACGCCGGCGCCTTAGCCATCGCTTCCCGAAGCGCCTTTTCAGCCTCACGCGCGCGATCATTCTGCCGAATAAGGGTCACCCCAAGCTGCTCCCAGGCGCGTGCATCTTCGGGATCAACCTCGATTGCCCGCGTGAACGCCCCCTCCGCGTTCTTCAGCATCTCATGACGAAGGTAGAAGCGGCCAAACATACGCCACAGCTCGGATGCGTCCGGATCTACCTCAGTCGCCGACCGCCACGCAGCTTCAGCTTCAGCATACTCGCCCGCCAGACTGGAGAATTCAGCCAAGGCGACCCATGGCCTAGCGTCATCATCGGCCAACTCGGTCGCCTTAAGGAGCAACCCCTTCGCCTCATTCTTGCGCGAAGAACTCGCTCCGACATGCACTGCCAAGCGCATCCACCCTTCCGGACGATCCGGAAAACGTTCCGTAATTTCGCGGAAGATCGCCTCAGCCTTTTCTGGCTCAGCGAGCAATTCATCGACGAAGTCGCCGTACTGCCCCATCGTAGCGAGACTGACCGGCTCGATGGTCATCGCCGTCTCAAACAGCTTTGTTGCTTCAGATATTTCATCCTTCTCGACGGCGATATTAGCCAAGGCAATGAGCGCCTCCGGCAATTCCGGATCCAGCTCAAGCGCTCGACGGAACGCGTCTTCGACAGCTTCATCAGCTTGGCTAGCGCCCTGGGCTGCTCGCGCGAAGTAAACCCACGACGATGCCACTCGATTGTCTAGCGCCACTAGCTGCTGAGCAGCTTTGAACGCCTCGTCTGAGCGATCCAAATCGAGAAGGAGATCAACGAGGAATGTCCAAGACGGCAGATGCGCATCGTCTACCGCCAGTGCGGATCTGATCCATCGTTCAGCATCATCGTATTTTGACGCTGCCAAACACGCCATCGCCATACTGTAAAGCGAAGTTACAGAAGAATTACTCACTCGTATGAATTCTTCAGCTAGTCGCCCTGCGGCGACCACATCGCCTTCGCTGATATGTTTGAGCATGCCCTCAAGATGCGCAATCTCATCGTTACGCCTACCATCAGCATTCCCCGCCCTATCTGGCTGAGCAGACACCTCCCGAAGCAAACGAACAAGCACCGCGGGAAGATTAGGATCCTTGAAAAACTCCTCAGGCATAACGGAGATAAGTCGCCGACGAACTCCGGGCGCGAACTGAACCATGAGTGCCGAAACTGCGTGGTAGTGGTCCTGACGCTCCTCCGGCCTCAAGTGACACGCTTCAGCAGCCAACTCCCGCACACGCGTCTCGAGCTGATCGGGCCCATAGAAGACCGTCATAAAGCGCACGAGGGCCGCAACGCGACTCGAGGGAGCCCCCCTCCGCCGCATTAGATAGTAGATATTGAAGAGTCTCTCAGTTGCCTGCCAGCGCCCCTCGCGCTTCACGACAGCCCCGCGCCGCTCCAAGCGATCCAAATAGGCACCGGCCGTATTTGTAGTAACGCGCGAAGCGCGCGCCACATCGCGCGTCAAAGCTGGATCCCACAGCTCCAACAACGATACAAATATCTTCCGCTCTCCGGCCGGGAGAATATCTATCTGACCTTTGAAATAGTCCGTATATTGATCAATCATAAGGGCAAGCTTATTCACAAGCTGCACAAACACATTATCGAGCGCAAATTCAGCCAGTACGCGAATAAGTCTCGGATTTCCGCCCGTTAAGATCTGCACTGGCCGCGCCTGGCGCTCCACCAGTCGCCCGCCAGATACTTTCATCCAAAGAAGGCGACTGTCCTTCAAGCTCAGCGGGCCGATATGCTTCACCAAAAAGTTGCCGAATAGATCGCTCCTCTCCCCATTCTCACGAAATGATGTCGTCGCCGTCGCGACAAGCATGATTTCCGGGACATCCCGCAAAGAGCGAAATAGTTCGGCAGCCTCAGCCTTTGAAAGTTGCTGATCAGTCAAGACATCCATATTCTCGACAAGCAAAAGCATCTTCTTACCGGCTTCGCGAGATTTCAGTACAAGCGTTGAAAGCGCTTCGGTCGCGAGAATTCCATTATCCAAAATATCCCTCAACTCGATGTATCGACGCTCCAGGTCTTCGGAGCCGATCGTCTTAGCGAGGTGATAAATACTCTCCAGCCAGAACTCGCCCGCCGAAGTGATGGAATAACTCTCCTCGCCAAAGGCGACGGGAATCCACTCGCTCGCGAGGTCGCTATCGAGACGCACCTCGGCCTGAATCCGCCGGATGAGAGTCGTCTTGCCCGCCCCTCGCGGCCCGACAAGAAGCATGTTGCACTCCCTGCCCTCGTCAGATCTTGCGCGAACCACACGCATTATCTCGCGCAGCTCACGCTTGCGAACGATGAAGGAGTCACGAAGCGCTTCATCGCGTTTGAAGCCTGGATTGTATTTGAAATCGTAAGGCCGCACCTGAACGCCCAACTGCATGAGCTTCCCACCCTTCCCGCAACCCAAGCAGCGACAAGCGCGCCGCTACACCGGGTGAAGATAGCGGCGAAACTACGCGCCGTCGCCCCCTCTTCAACAAGCCTGTTGAAAATCGACCGGCGTTCGTCTACATGTTCAACAAGCTTGTTGAAACCAATAGAACCTTAAGCTTCTCTTGGGTCGCACCGGGAGCCACATACAAGATATCGATTTCGGTGGATGGACCGCAGGAATCGGCTTAGGAGTGAGAAGTTAACTTCGCCGTTCCCAGAACGATCGACTCGCGTTAAGCGAGTCTCGAAGCAAGCGCTCTCCCATTCCTGAAAGTACGCGTAACCGACGTCGCCGATGCGACGCTGGCGTCACCAAGAGCCGGAGATTGATGGAAGCATCACAGGCAGCGATCGCTGCATCAAAGGGGAAGGGCAATCGGGTCCCTGACTGTGGCGGTCTCTAGAACCGACCCCTTCCCCCACCGCCGAGTCGCAGAACGATCGACGATGCATGTTTTACGCATCAAGGGCGCACGTACAACCCGTACGGCGACTGAGGTCCTGGCTGCACTCTTCCTAGCCGCTCTGAGGAGCGCGCCCGCACCCAGGATGGAGGGCTAGATGGCCCGCACCCACGTCGACCATAAAGACATCGTCCGCTTCGCTCAGGAGAAGGTTAATCTCCCGAAGGACTACGCCGACGAGTATCGCGCCCAGGCCAATCGCCTGCGCGAAAAGCTTGAAACCTACCTGAAGGAACACCCCGATTTCACGCTGAAGAAAATGTTGCTGTCGGGCAGCCTGGCCAAGGGCACAGCGCTGAAATCTCTGAACGACATCGACGTTGCCTGCTACATTAGCGGCGCGTCGGCCCCGCATGAAGTCCGGGCCCTGCTGGATTATCTGGCCGAGCGCCTGCGCAAGGCCTTTCCCAACTTCACGCCTGACCAAGTCAAGCCACAGACCTACAGCGTGACCGTGTCCTTCAAGGGCTCGGGCCTGGACGTCGACATCGTGCCGATCCTCTACGACGGCGACCCCAACTGGTACGGCAACCTGGTCAGTCAGGAAGACGGCACTTTCCTGAAGACCAGCATCCCGCGTCACTTGGAGTTCGCGCGCAAGCGCAAGGCCGTCCACCCGATCCATTTCGCCCAAGTGGTGCGCCTAGCCAAGTTCTGGGCGCGGCGGGAAAAGGCCGAGCGCCAGGGCTTCCGCTTCAAGAGCTTCATGATCGAGATGATCCTGGCCAAGCTCGCCGACCAGGGCGCGGACTTCTCCGACTACCCCGAGGCCCTGCAACGGTTCTTCACCTATCTGGCGACGTCCGATCTGAAGGAGCTGATCGCCTTTTCCGACTACTACCCGGCCAAGGACATCCCTGCATCGAGCGATCCGGTCCGGATCATCGATCCGGTCAACGCCGACAATAACGTCTCCCGACTCTACAGCCGCCAGCAGGCGGACCTGATCGCGGAGGCCGCCCTGGACGCCAGCGACGCGATCGACGCGGCCCTCTACGCCCCCACCAAGCACGAGACCATCTACTACTGGCAGAAGGTCTTCGGCCCCACGTTCCAGGTGTGATCCGATGAGCAGCAGCTTCAGCTACACCGAGGCCTCGACCTTCACCGTCACCCACGCGCGCCACATGGCCGCCAAGGTCGCCGCCGATCTCAAGCGCATCCAGCGCCTCTATAGCCCCAACGGCCTGACGGACCAGGACATCGCCGACTATGAAGCCGAGTTGATCGCGATGCTGAAGGCCGGCTACCTTGAGAAGGTGACCTATGGCTATCAGCGCAACGGCGACTGGATCGAGCCCAGCCTGACCTACACGGCCAAAGACCTGATGGGCGGCTCGGCCAACGACGACGACCCAGGCAAGATCCGCCCCAACCAAGACGTCTCCGGCGCCAGCTTCACCAGCTACCTGACCTACAGCTCAACCTATCTCGCCCTCGGTGAGGCCGCCAAGGAGAGCTTCAAGTCCGGCCTAGCGGTCAAGCGCGTCACCAAGCCGACGCCTGGCGTCAGCGGCTACCTCATCGACGACCGCACCTACTCCGCGGGCGGCCGCGCCCTCTCGCGTCAAACCGTCAGGAACTACTAATGGCCCATCCTCCCGTTCAAGACGGCCTTTTCGAGCGCCGTGTTTCCTTCCCCGACCCGGACGCCCGCAGCCGGCTGGCCAGCCTCGTGGGGTTGGACGAGCACAAGTCGCGCCTAGCCAAGATGCTTGGCCTCTTGGTTAATCCCACGGGGCTGGAGGCCTGGGCGCGCCGCTACCACGGCTCGACCGCCAGCCTTCTTAGGCCGGTGCTGCGGCGGCCGCCGCTGGTGGTGCTCGCCGGCGACGTCGGCTCCGGCAAGACCGAGCTGGCCGAGACGATCGGCGACCAGGTCGCGCGCCAGGAAGACATCGAGATCACCCTGCTGCCGCTCAGCCTTTCGGCTCGCGGACAAGGCCGCGTGGGTGAAATGACTCAGCTCATCGCCCAGGCCTTCGATTACACCGCCGCCGAAGCTGGCCGGCTCAAGTCGGCCTCGGGCAAGGCGCGCGGCGCGGTGATCCTACTGATCGACGAAGCCGACGCCCTGGCCCAGTCGCGCGAAGCCGCCCAGATGCACCACGAAGACCGCGCAGGCGTGAACGCCCTTATCCGGGGAATCAACCGTCTGACAGCCGACCGCTTGCCGGCCGCGGTGATCATGTGCACCAACCGCCTAAGCGCTCTTGACCCCGCTGTCCGCCGCCGCGCCGCCGATGTCCTGACGTTCGAACGTCCCAACGACGCCCAGCGCCGCCACGCCCTGACCCAAGTGTTCGGGGAGCTGAACTGGCCCGCCTCGGTCATCGACGGGCTGGTGGCTGCCACTGGGCCGTCGGCGACCGCCAAGTACGGCTTTACCTTCTCGGACATCATGCAGCGCCTAGCGCCTACGATTGTCCTAGATGCCTATCCCGACCGGGCGATCGACCCGCGCCGCGCGATCGAGTTGGTTCGGAGTATGACCCCGACGCCGCCGTTCCAGGATAGGGGCGCCTGATGGCCCAGGCTGTCGCCGCCCGGCGCGATGGGGACACCTTCCAGGCCAGGCTTTTTTGGCGTAAGGCCGCCGCCCTGCTCGCCGCAGATAGCCCGATCGCCGCGATCGGCTTTGAGACCGGCCCCAAGGGCTTCGACGACATCTGGGTGGCGTACAAGCCTGGGCGCGGCGTTCTTGACGCGCATGGGGAGCCCCTGACGCGCGACCACACGCAGTGCAAGTGGCACGCCTCTCTCGGCGCTTATGGGCACGCCGACCTCATCGACCCCGACTTCATCAACGCCACTTCCAAGTCGCTCCTGGAGCGCGCGCTAGAGGCCCACAGGGGGCACGCGGCCAGCGGGATGGGCGGGCGGTTCAGCCTATCGACCAACTGGCGCATTGACGCCAACGACACGCTTTCGCCGCTGATCCACACGCGTAACGGCAATCTAAGGCTGGACAGGCTTTTCGCGGGCAAGACCGCTCAGAGCGCCGCCGGCGCTCTGCGGAAGGTCTGGATGGACCATCTAAAGATCGACGAGGACGAGCTTCGGCGCTTGGCGGGCGTCCTGGGCTTTAGCGTCGTCGGCGCGAGCCTGAACGAGCTGCGCCACGATCTGGAAATCCCGTTCCGGGAGGCGGGCCTGCGAATCATCCCCCAGCATGAGAGCGCCTTCATCTATGACGAAGTGCTCTTCCAGTGGTTGGGGCAAGGGCGCCTGGAGTTCGACGCGGCCAGCCTCCGCGAGCGGTGCGGTCACGAAGGGCTGCTTGGCGCGACGACAGACCGGCCGCGAACCTACGGCGTCAAATCGTTCGAGCACGCCTTTGATCCCCTTGAAGCGCGCTGCGACGAGGTGCTGAACCTGCTGTCCAGCTTCCAGGACCGCTACATCGTCGACGACGCGGCCTGGTCGAACGACCTAGCCCCTCGGGTGACGACCTTCCTGCGCAACGCCGGCAAGTCCGACCCATCCCTGCGGCTGGTGCTCGACGCCCACACCTCGCTCGCCTTTCTCGCCGGCTCGGTGCTCAACATCAAGTCTGGTCGCGCAGTCGCTCTGGAACAACGCACCGTCGACCGTCAACTCTGGTTCGCCAACGATCAAGTACCAGACGAAGCCTGGCCAAACTGGTCGTTCGAAATCCAAGAGATTGGCGTGGGGCAGGACCTGGCGGTTGCCGTGTCACTGACACACGACACACTGCCCAAAGTGCTCGCCGATCTGCCCCAACGCCCCCAGGTTGGTCGCCTTCTTGTCGCCAGTCCCCTCCCCCGCCCCGGCAATCAGGTCGTCACTTGCGGCCGCCACGCCTTCGACTTGGCCTCGACATTAGCCGGCCGCGTGCAGGCCGAACGCCCGGCTGGCGGGCGGACACATCTCTATGTCGCAGCGCCGAACGCCTTCACCTTCTTCCTGGGGCAACGGCAAGCTCAGCTTGGTCCCGTGACGCTCTATGAATTCGATTTCGATGGCGAGCGCCATGGCGGCTACGCCCCAGCGCTCAACATTCCCCCACTTGCTTCGGCATAATTACGATCACACCCAGGCGCTGAGGCACTAAGGCCGGCACGCCGAGTCCCAAGGAGGCCCAATTGCGGGTGCAGACCCACTTCACGCTTGCGGACTACATCGCGCGCGGTGACGACAACACGCAGCGCCTGCTCGCAAGCGATCACCCGCTCCTGCCTCTGGTGAAGTCCTACTATCATTTCTTCGCCGAGCAACTTTGGATCGAGGATCAACAACAGAGCGACGCCGCAATGTTCCTAGGCCTGAACGCTTTCACGCTCTGGACCAGCGCTTTGAGGATGGCGCTGAGCGGTCACGAGGCGGCGACCTACCCCATCCTGCGCACCGCTCTGGAATCGGCTTGCTATGCTCTCCTAATCACCCGCAAGCCCGAGCTAGCGGCAACCTGGTCGGCTCGCAACGATGGCGATGTGCAACGCAAGGCCTCCCGCAAGGCCTTCGGGTCCGCAGTCGCAGACGCTGGGGCGATGCTCGAAGTACAGCAGACGAGCTTCGGGGACTTCATTGCTGACCTCTACGACGCCCACATCGATGCTGGAGGCCACCCGAACCCGCGCGGTGTGATTGGCCACGTCCACCCTGTGGCGAGCGCGGAAGCAGACCGCCGCGTTGGCATGGGCAGCCTCTACCCTGGCAACTCGCTGCAGGTTTTCCGTGCGCTTACCATCACGGCCGAAACCGCCCGTGGTGTAGCGATGGTGCTGACTGCGTGCCTCCCGGCGATGCCGCATGCCGTGGCTGACGCCATTCGTGCGTTGGAAGCTCAACATACCGAGCTAGCCAGCGGCAGAGATGCTGAGGCCTCCAGATCGACCTCCGTTTAGCAGATATTGCCACCACGACGATCGCACCTCTCCGGCGAGTCTAGTCGCTTGCTTGCAGACCTTTCGAGGGTCCGAGATGAGTCAGGATTGACCATTCCCGTCCTGATCCTGCAGCACCTCCCCGCGCAGCAGGCGGCCCGACGCAAGCCTGCGCGACAACGCTTCTAAAAAGCCAACGTAGCGTTCGTGCCCCTTGGCGTTCTGCGCCTTCTGGTCACCGGCCGCCAAGCTTGGCGTCGCCGTCAGCCAGGCCTTCACGAATAGGGCGATGGCCTCATTGGAGATGGTGACGTCACGCGCCAGGCGCTCCAACTCCCGCGTCATCCGGTCGAGTCGACGTGTGATCGCCGCTTCGGCCATTTCATCGGTGTCGGGTGACAGGTAGGCAGCCACGGCGGCCTGAACGATCTCGGACTTGGATCGACGCATCCGCTTCGAGGCTGCGTCCAAGGCAAGGGACAAGTCTCTAGCCAGGAACACCTTGGTCTGGACCTTCATAGCGGGATCCCATCGTCAGGATCCAAGGCCGCAACGCGCGCCGCCGCGCGAAAACGCCGGGCCTGTTCGGCCTGGAGCCCATCTTCCCCGTCCAGGTCCAGCTCGGGCTCTGGCTCCGCCTGATCGGCGACAATGGCCTCCACCGGCGGGTCGAGGTCCGGCTCGATCCGAAGGCCGCCTTCATCAGCGTCATCAGATCCTCCCCGCGCGTCCGCCGTCTTGGCGACGATCGTCGAAACCCATTGCGACACCTCTCTCGGCAGAAGGATTGCGGGCTTGGACGGCGGCGGTGCGACCCGTCCGGCGAGTTCGCGATCAAGGTAGTAGCGCGCCTTCTTGGCGCGGATCGGCGCCACTCCCGACACCTGGACGATCGCCTCGTCCGCTGGCAGTTGCATCACCTCGCCCGGTGTCAGCAGCGGCCTGGCGGTCTCCTGCCGACTGACCATCAGGTGACCGAGCCACGGCGATAGCCGGTGCCCGGCATAGTTCTTCATCGCCCGCATCTCGGTCGCGGTGCCGAGACTGTCGCTGATCCGCCGGGCGGTCCGCTCGTCGTTCGTGGAGAACGCGACGCGGACATGGCAGTTGTCGAGGATGGAATTGTTCTCGCCGTAAGCCTTGGCGATCTGGTTCAAGCTCTGGGCGATCAAGAAGGCCCTGATGCGGTAGCCGGCCATGAAGGCCATCGCCTGCTCGAAAAAGTCGAGCCGTCCCAGCGCCGGGAACTCGTCCAGCATCAGAAGCAGCGCAGGCCGATGGCGCGCGCTCTCCAGGCCTTCGGTGAGCCGCCGGCCGATCTGGTTGAGCAGCAGCCGGATCAGCGGGCGCGTGCGGCTGATGTCCGAGGGCGGCACCACCAGGTAGAGCGTTACGGGCCGGCCGGGCGTAACCAGATCGTCGATCCGCCAGTCACAGCGGGACGTCACCGCCGAGACGATCGGGTCCCGGTACAAGCCCAGGAAGCTCATCGCGGTGGACAGCACGCCCGACCGCTCGTTCTCGCTCTTGTTCAGTAGCTCACGAGCCGCGCTCGCGACCACGGGGTGGACGCGGTCGCCAAGATGCGGCGTGGCCATCATGGCCCGCAGCGTCGTCTCGATGGTGCGGCGCGGATCGGCCAGGAAGTTGGCCACGCCGGCCAAGGTCTTGTCGGGTTCCGCGTAGAGGACGTGGAGGATCGTCCCGACCAGCAGGCTGTGGCTGGTCTTATCCCAATGCGACCTACGCTCCAGCGCACCATCTGGATCGACCAGGATGTCGGCGATGTTTTGAACATCGCGGACTTCGGTGGGGCCGCGGCGCACTTCCAGCAGCGGGTTGTAGGCGCTGGAGTCGGGATTGGTCGGATCAAACAGCAGAACCGGACCGACCTTGGCCCTGAAGGCCGCGGTCAGCTGCCAGTTTTCCCCTTTGATGTCGTGGACCACGGCCGACCCGGCCCAGGTCAGAAGGCTGGGCACGACCAGGCCGACGCCCTTGCCCGATCGGGTGGGCGCAAAGCAGAGCACATGCTCGGGGCCGTCGTGGCGAAGATAGTGTTCGCCTAGTCGGCCCAGGACGACACCGTCCTGGCCGAGCAACCCGGCAGCCTTGGCCTCGCCCTCATTGGCCCAGCGCGCCGAGCCGTAGGTCGTGACCTTCTTGGCTTCGCGCGCGCGCCAGATTGACATGCCGATGGCGACGAAGACGGCGACCATCGTCCCGCCGGCCGCCATGAACGCGCCGCGCGCGAACACGCCGGGCGCATAGGCCTCGTAGACAAACCACCAGAAGAAGAAGGCTGGCGGCGGATAGACCGGCCATTGACTGAGGTAGAACCAAGGCGGTCCAAGTTGCGGCTGAAACCCCAGCCGCCATGCGGTCCATTCAGTGGCTAGCCAGATTCCAGCCAAGGCCAAGAGGCCGACGACCAGGATCTGGCCCCAGAGGATCTTCGTTCCCGTCATGGAGGGGACTCGCTGTCAAAGCCCTCTCCCCCGCTTTCGACCGAGCGCCCAATCGACCCCTCCGCCCGGGGTCATCGTCCCCTTCACCGCCTGCCCGAGGCGATCGTCCAAGGCCCGCGTCCAGGGCACCAGCTGGAAACCAAGGCCGTCGTCGATCATCGCGAAGCGACCGGAGGCTAGGTCGACCCGCCGCTGGTAGACGCCCTGGACGGCGTCCCCGGATGCCGCTTCGCTGTAGGCTCCGCCGCCGGCGGCGGTGATATTGCCGGCCACGCGCTGCAATTCCTGCGTCCTCAGCGACGCGAGGAGCCCGGGTCGAGGTCGACCGCTTGCATCGGCCAGCCCCAATGTCTGCAGATGCGCCCGACGCGCTTCCAAGGCGTCGCGCACGTCGCGCCCGAACCCCCGCGTGGCCAGGACGGCCGGATCCTTGACGACCAGTTGCCGGTCCAGCCAGGTCGCGCCCGATGCGGTGACTTGGCGTTCGATCCTCATGTCGGCGCGATGGACCAGTTCGAGTCCGGCCTTTGCGCCGTCGACTTGCCGAACCCGGATTTCAACGAGCCCCCCGACCGGCGTGTCGCCCGACGCCTCAAGGTCGCGAAATCGGAAATAGTGCAGACGCCCGTCGGCACCATCGACCACGACGTAGGCCTGACCGCTCAGTTCGTCGTGCAGCCCCCGGTCGGTGAGGCGCCCGATCAGCGGGGCGTCGAGATCGGTTCCACCGATGTGCAGATCGGCAGGATCGCGCTCGCCGCGCCAGGCCGCATGCAGAGTCTTGATGATGTCGCCGCGTTCGCCGAGCGCCCGCAGGCGCGCCTCCAGGTCCTCGTCCAGGCGCCAGCATCCACCCTGCCCTTCGGCCAGGCCGAGCTTTTCGAGGGTTTGGGCACGGCCGATCAGGCGTCGTTGGTCGCGGTCGGCCTGGCCGCCGGGGCGCAGATCAACCCATCCTTCGGGACCGCGTCGATCGCGAAGCTTCCGATCCAGACTCGTCCAGCGCTCGGCCTCGACCTCTCGGTCGAGGCTTGCCGCCACCTCCGCCGGCGTCCGTGGGCCCAGCTCCAGCGAGACCAACGCCTCGGCCCGCTGACGCAGGCCGCGAGCGATGTAGTCCCGGTCGATCACCAGATCTTGCCCGTCCTCGCCAACGCCACGAACCAGGACGTGGACGTGCGGGTGCTCGGTGTTCCAGTGATCGACGGCGACCCAATCCAGACCTGTTCCCAGATCCTTCTCGGCCTGGGCCATCAGCTCCCGCGTCAGGGTGCGCAGGTCGTCTAGCGCCGCGGCGTCTTCCGGCGAAATGATGAAGCGAAAATGGTGCCGGTCGTTCTCACAGCGCTTGGCGAAGCTGTCGTGATCGGCCGCGCCGTCGCTATCGAACATTTCCGCCGGCGTCCCATCCTTGGTGACACCCTCGCGGCGCAGATAGCCCACGTGTTTGGCGATGGGCGCGGCGCGATAGCGCGTGCCGGCATGGCGCACGACCCGGGCCTTGATGACCACCCTGCGGTGGGTCACCGCCGATCGACCGCTGACATCGCGCCCGCGACCTGAGCGGCGGAACCCTCGACGGCCCTTCAGGTCCAGCACGCCCAGTCCGCTTTCGCGGGAGGTCGCCAAAACCTCGCGCACGAAAGAGCGGCCCCGGCGCAGGTTTCCCGCGCCGCGGTCGCCGATCCGGCCGAGACGTAGGAAGAACTCCTGATCGTCAGACATTTGGCTCGCCCGCCTTTGAGGTCCCGGACAAGCCTTTGAAAACGCGCACGAACCGCGACTTTTCGGGACCAAGAGCAAACTGATGGTCCCGGAATTTCTTCAACACCAACAAGGCCTTGGACCTGAGCGGTCCCGGCCCTTTTATCTCGCCATCTCTCCCGAACCTGGATTGCGTCCCTCTGCCCCCTTCCGCGCTCCCTTCATGTGCCCAGGCCCAGGCCGCCGTCATCGTCCCGGCTCCGGGCGGGGCGACGGAGTAAACAGCCCGCCGGAACCGCTGGGCGAGGGAGTCGGGCCGCCACCGCTAAAGAGGTCGCTGGCGCGCCAATCGACCGCCACCGGAGTGTCCACGGACCGGCTGCTCGGTCCTATGGCCCGCTCGACCGTGGCGACATAGGTCACCGTCGCGACGGGCAGTTTCCGGCGTCCATCCAGCACGGCGGCATATCGCGCGGGGCCGGCATTGTACGCGGCCAGAAATCCCTCGCGTCCAAACCGATCGAACAGCTGACGCAGGTACGCCGCGCCAGCCAGGACATTGGCCCGCCGATTGAACGGGTCCGATCCCAGGTCGTGTTGAACGCTCAGGTCCCGCCACGTGCCGGGCATGAGCTGCATCAAGCCCATCGCGCCCTTCGGCGAAACGGCGCGCGGATCACCACCACTTTCGGCGCCGATCACCGCCAGGATCCAGGTGCTGGGAACGCCGAACCGCGCCGCCGCCTCGTTGACGAGGACGCTGAGCGACGGGGATTCCGGACGCACTCCTTGAGCTTGGGACGGCCCGACGACCGTTGCGGTGAGCTGCACGGCGAACAGCACCGCCACCAGAACCCGACGTCCTGAGCGCACGCGCCGAGACGCCCCATCGACATGCTGAAGCGTGCGGCCGTGCTCGTCGCCGTCAAGGAAAGCGCGCGCGGCGCGCCGGCCTAGCGGCCGTCCTTGACCGCGCCTGCGCGCGACCGCTGACGAGATCTTGGTCGGGACGAGGAAAGAATTGGTCGAAGGGTCGAACAAGGAAAGATGGGGACCGCGCTGCATGTCAGCGCCCCCACGTCCAGACAGGCGTCAGGCGGCCGACGACGCAGTGACGCGGAAGCGGACCGAAGTACCGACCGTCAAGGCTCCGGGCTTCGGTGTTCAGCAGGAAGACCTCATTCGGTCCCAGGCGCCGGCAGATGCTGGAGGCCGCTAGCGGACGCCCCTGGCGATCGCGCTGCAGGACTGCAGCGATCGGCCTACCGTCGAGTGACACCACCGCGTTCCGAACGCAGACCGACTGCCCGCCCTTGGCCGCCACCCGCTTGATCAGCGGTACGTTGAGCGGGAGGTAGCCACGCACGGCCATCCATCGGGCCAGTGGAAACGGTGGCCGGACCAGTGCCAGGTCGCCGACGCTCACCGCGCCGTCGCGGAGCCAATAGAATCCCAGTGGCGCGCTGGCGGTCGTGTTGAGAACCAGCCGCTTGCCCGGCGACGCCACGACGGGCGCCGTGACCAGCACGCAGCCAGCGATCGCCATGGCGAGAACGCTCGATCGGTCGCTCATCGTGCGAGCCTCCGGCGAAGGAGCCACGCCCGATGCCGCGCGCGATCATAGCGGCGGGGCGGCAGGCCGACGCCGATCCGGGCGCCGACATGCCGCCAATGGTCGGGCGCCACAGCGCTCGCGACGACGCCGATCCGCTCGATGGCGTCGACCGTGTCGAGTACGGCCTGGACGCGCGACCAGCCGCTGATGTTCAGCAGGATTTCAGCGCCCGGCGCCACAAAGGGATAGGTCGTGAACGCCTCGCCTGGCGCCACGGCGCGCAGCACGGCGATACGGGACTCGATCGTGCCGTACTCGCCGCTGCGCCACCGAACGAACCCGAAGATCGTGCCGGGGGCGAACTCGACGACACGGCGGCGTCGGTCGATCAGACGCTCTCCGGCGCTGTGTCCGAACCGAATCCAGCGCTCGATCTGGCCCTCCAGCCACAGGAGATCGACCTGGGTGTTCATGATCCGCGTCGCTCGGCGCGCAGCCCCAGCGTGGAACTGGAAGCGCTAGGCTCGCTTTGGGGCTTGGCCGGCGAGACGATCTGCGCGTCGGGATCGGTGGTTGACCGGCGCGCTGCGCGCTCAGACCACGCCTGGAGATCCTCCAGCTTATAGACGACCCGGCCGCCGATCTTCCGATAGACCGGGCCTGTGCCGTACGATCGGTGCTTCTCCAAAGTCCTGTCGGAAAGCCCGAGAAACCGCGCGGCTTCGATGGTTCTGAGGTGCCGTTGGGGTAGAGAATGGGCGTCGCTGCTCATGGCGTATCCTCGGCGACGCGGGCATGAAGCCGGCGTCGTTCGGATAGGCTGGCGCGGCGGAGCGCCCTGGGCGGATGACGAAGACCGGGGGCACCGTTTTCGTCACCCCCTCAAAGGCCGCCACGCAGTAGCTTCAGGTACCCTCCCCTCATCATTCGGCGGCCCGCCTGGACCAGGCGGATCGTCGCCGCGCGGACCGAGGACGTCCGCCACGCCTCACGCTCGATCGCCTCGGGTCCGAAAACCGAAGCGGCGATCGTCCGATAGCTATCCCCGCCCAGGTCGCCGTCCAGGGCCGCCAAGCTCTTGGCCAATCGCTCGCGCTGAGCCGTCGTCATCTGCGAAGCTGGCGGAGCTAAACCCGCCACCGCGCGGTTCAGCCGCTCGACGGCGCGCACCCGCAGGCCAAAATCCTGGTCGAAGGCCAGTACGACGAGGAGCGGCCCGCCTGGTTTGGCGCTGCCGCGGTACTGCAGCTGAAGCCCCTCCGGCATGCGCACGTGCAGACTCTCATCGTCGCGCCGGCGCGCACCGTTCGGACGCCACGATCGGCTCTCCGCCGTTCCTCCCTCGGCGCGTTCTTCGAAGGGAACGACCAGGCCTGGCGCGATCTCGGGTCGCCAGAACACTTCAGCGTCAGGCGCGGGAACGACAGGGTCGGCGCCAAAACGTAAACCCCACCGCGGATCGATATTCGCGGGACGGCGCGAGATCCTGACGAACTCGGCGCGGTATTCAGCGTTTCGCCGCAAGAACTCCCATGCCAAGTCAGACACGGTGAGCCGCGCCCGCGCGCGCCAGCCGCCCGCGGCGCGATCCGTTCTCGAAGGCTCGAGCGGCGCGGCCATGCTTCCATGGCGCCAGAGTTGCGCGCGTAATGAACAGCGTCACCATTCGAACAACGCACAGCTTACTGATGGAATCGAGCGATTTTCGGATGGCCGCGTGGCAGCTACTAGGACACTGCGCCTCTGTTGCGGGGCTGGCGCCGAAAAAGTGGTGGCTACTCTTTCCCACGCCCAATGAGCGCGACAGCTATCAACTTGCCGATCCACTCAGCATCTTCGTCGCTCAGCGACAGGACTCGATCCATCAACTTAGCGAGTGGATCTTCAGTACGAGTTTTGGCCGAGAACTCACCCGCTCCGAACAAGTCGCGCAGATCAACCTGCAGCGCCGTGGCGATCGCCTCCAAAGTGTCGAGACCCGGAGACAGATTTCCCCGTTCAATCCGACCGATCGTCTCAAGAGACTTGCCGACCCGATCGCCTAGTTCAGCTTGGCTTAGGCCCACCCTGTCGCGATGACGCTTGATGAGTAGTCCTACTTGTCGCCGCAGCGTCGACATCAGCCCGTCAATTCCCGTGTATACGGGAATGTCCGGCAGCCGAAACCGAGTTCTGAGGAACCGATACGACCCACCGCTTCAGGGTAGGTCGTATTGCGCCTTACGCCTCGAAAGTTCTTGTGAGCAATCTCTGGTTGGAGCGCGCCCGCTGATCCATGGCTGGGTGCTGCCCGCGGCGCTAGGCTGACGGTCGCCTGGCGAGCGCCACGACGATGAGCCTACCAACCCACTCGGCATCTTCGTCACTCAATGCGAGGACGCGATCGAGCACCTTGGTCACCGGATCGTCTTTCCGGGATTTTACCGAAAAATCGCCGGCCCCAAACAGCTCGCGCACCTCAACCTGTAACGCGGCGGCGATCGCCTCAAGCGTGGTCAAGCTTGGAGAAAGCTTCCCACGTTCTATTCGCCCGATTGTCTCAAGAGACTTGCCGACCCGGTCCCCTAGCTCAGCTTGGCTGAGGCCTGCTCGATCACGGTGTCGCTTGATAAATAAACCTACTTGTCGCCGCAGCGTGGACATCAGTCCGCTCGTCCCCGTTGAGCGGGAAATGTCAGGGGACTGATCCAGCGGCCTGAGGATCTAATCTGACCTATTGATCTAAATTAGGTCTTCTCACGCCCCATATTCCGTACGATTCTGTGAGTGATCCTACGTTGGAAGTTCACAGTGGACGGCTCCGCCCCCCCAGCCCCGACAGCAGCGGCCATCGCCGCGTCGGGCGACAGCCTCTTCCGTCGCTACAACCGCTGGCTCCGGGCAGCGGTCCGTCGGCAATACGGCAGCGAGGTCGCTGACGATGTAACGGCCGAAACCTTCCTGCGCGTGGCGCCATACGCGGCGGCCGGACAGCTGCGGAATACCAAGGCGCTGTTACTGCAGGTCGCCCGCAACCTTGTTCTCGACCGCAAGCGGCGCGACAGGGTCGGCGCCCTAACACAGCCCGTCGAAGACGGCTTCTTCGCGCGGCTGGCTGTACCGTCTACACAGGACGAAGCGCTTACCCTGAAGAAAATCATCGTGGACCTCCCGTTTGAGTTGCGCGAAGTATTCATCCTGAAGAACATCGAGCGCATGACGTACCAGGAGATCGCGGAGACGTTGGGCATCCCCTATACGACCGTGAATCACCGACTACGTTTGGTGTACGAACTGACCGCCGCGGCGATGCGACGAGGGCAGACGGACGATGATTGAGGCGAGGAACGAGCCGACGCAGGAGGAGCGTGAAGCCGCGGAATGGTTCACGCGGCTCCTAAATCCGCCTGTCGAGAATGAAGATCTCGAGGCTTTCCAGGCCTGGCGGCGCAACCCTGACAATCTCGCGGCCTACAATCGGATCGAGGACATCAGCCGCCTGGCGCTCTCGCTGCAGGACGACCCGGACATCCGGACCATCGCGAACGCCGCACGAAGCCGGCGTACGCCGTCCCCCTCCTGGCGCAGTTCGTTCTTGTCACGGGCACGAAATCGCTGGGCCATTGGCATCGCGATCGGCGGACTGGTCGCGGCGTCCGCCACGGTATGGAAGCTCACCGCCCCCACCTATTCGACTGGCGTGGGTCAGCAGATGGTCGCGGAACTTTCCGACGGTACGCGAGTCCGGCTCAACACCGACACCGCCTTGAAGGTGCGCTTCGACAAGGGGGTGCGTCGTGTGGAGTTAAGCCGAGGACAAGCGTTCTTCGAGGTCGCCCACGACCATGCCCATCCGTTCATCGTCGTCGCCGGCGACACTGAAGTGCGCGCGATCGGAACGCGGTTCGACGTCCGGCGTGACGATGGCGGCGCCAAGGTCGTGTTGACCGAGGGCAAGATCGCGGTCACCGAACACGGCGAACATCGGGCGGCGTGGACACTCGAACCCGGTCAGGCCCTGACGACGGGGAGGTCGAAGGGTGCTCCCAGCCCAGTCCGGGCCGATGTCACCGTCGCCACAGGCTGGACGGAGGGTCGGGTCAGCTTTCGCGCGACGCCGCTCAACGAAGCGGTCGAGGAAATCAATCGCTATAGCCGCGACAAGATCATCCTCGGCGCCGACGTTCCGCCGGACACGCGCGTCAATGGCGACTTCGCCGTCGACAAGCCGGCGGAATTCGTCACCGCCATGACCACCCTCTACGGCTTGAAGGTCGAGCGCCGCTTAGGCGGCGACATCGAACTGCGCGGCCCAGCGGCCTGACTGAAAATAATTCCGTCCTCGAACTACTAAGGATCGCTCTAACTCTCGTCTCACCCTTCAGCGCGTTGAACAATGTGGCTTCGTTGTGAAGGCCCGGGCGCGCCGGGGGAGTGAATATGGCGCGTATCGGGTTGAACTGTGGATCGTCGATCGTCGCTCTGGTTGGGGCGGCAGGCCTGCTGGCGGCGCCGTCGATCAGTGTCGCCGCCGAGGCGGGGGTCAATGTCGCGATCGCGTCGGGGCCGCTCGACAAAGCTTTGATCTCGCTGGGCGCACAGAGCCGGACCAACATAGTCTTCGACAGCAGCCTGGTGAACGGCCTGACCGCACCCGCGCTGACCGGTCGCTTCACGGTCCGTCAAGCGCTCGAACGCCTGCTAGCAGGACATCCAATCGAGATCGTCGAGACTGGCGCCGGGCAGTTCGTGCTGCGCGCCGCGCGCGTCCCTATCGTCTCAACGGACGTCTCCGCGCAAGTCGATAGGCTTGTTCCGGCAGCTGAGGGCGGCGAGCAGAACCTGCTCGAAGAGATCGTCGTCGGGACGCACATCAGGGGTGCGTCCGAAGGCGCCTCACCGGTTCTAGTCGTCAGCAGAGCCAGCATCGACCAGGGCGGTTACGCGACTGTGGCCGATGCCCTGACCGCTCTGCCGCAAGCCTTCGGGGGAAGCGCTAGCGACGACGCCGGGACCCTGGCCACGGACCCGACGACGACCAATCAAGCACGGGCGACCGGCGTCAACCTGCGGGGCCTTGGCGCCGATGCGACGCTGGTCCTGGTCAACGGCCGCCGCGTTGCAGGCGCTGGTCTGCTGGGGGATTTCGCCGATGTCTCGTCGATCCCGCTCGCTGCGGTCGCCCGCGTCGAGGTTTTGCTCGACGGGGCTTCGGCGCTCTATGGCTCGGACGCGGTGGGTGGCGTGGTCAACATCGTCATGCGCGATCGCTACGACGGCGCCGAGACCCGGGCGCGGATGGGTGGCTCGACGCGCGGCGGTCTGGCGCAGCGCCAGCTGGCGCAAACGTTCGGCAGGAGCTGGTCGACCGGCTCGTTTCTGGTCAGCGCCGAGTATCAGCGACGCGCCCGATTGCGGGGCTCGGAGCGCGATTTCACGGGCAATGCCGATCTGCGGTCGCTGGGCGGCACCGACCACCGTCTCTACTACAGCCAACCGGGAACGGTGCTCGGCATCAACCCTGCGACCAGCGATCTCGTGCCGCTGTTCGCGATCCCAGGCGGTCAAAATGGCCTGGGTTTGAAGCCCAGTGATTTTGTCGCCGGCCAAGCCAACTACGAGAATCGCCGTGCCTACATGGACGTTCTACCGAGCCAGGAACGCGGCAGCGTCTATCTGGCGCTCAGCCAGGATCTCGGCTCCCGACTGACTGTGTCGGCTGATGCGCGCTACAGCGATCGGCGCTTCGCCACGATCCTGCTGCCGCCGCTGACGGCGCTGACGGTCCGCAACACCAACCCGTTCTTCGTGTCGCCGAACGGGACGACCTCCAACATCATCGCCTACTCGTTCGCTCACGAGACCGGAGGCATCAAGAGCGCGGGCGAAGTCCAGAGCCGGGGCCTGACGCTGGGCGCGAAACTGCGGCTGGCCGGCGACTGGCAGGCTGAGCTCTATGGCGTCCACGCCGAGGAGATCGCCACGTCGCTCGCCTCGCGAGAACTCAATGCCGCGTTCCTCAACGAGGCGCTGGGCAACACGGCCGACAGCCCGCTGACGCGTTTCAGCGCCGCACGGGACGGCTACTTCAATCCGTACATCGGCCAGGGCCGCAACAGTCAAGTGGTGCTCGATTTCGTCACCTCCGGCTTCGATACGCGCCGCACCGTCGGCCTTCTCGACAGCCTGAGCCTGACCGCCGATGGCTCGCTCTTTCGCCTGCCGGCCGGCCCGGTGCGGATGGCTCTGGGCGCCCAGGTCCGCGATGAGGGCCTGACCACTACCGGCATCGCCGGGTCGTCGGGCCTCGTACCGACCGCTGGCTTTTCTCGCCGCGCCGATCGCCGCGTGAGCGGCGTGTTCGCCGAAGTCCGCGCGCCGATCTTCGGAGACGACTATCGCCGCGACGGGTTCGAACGCCTCGAGGTGTCAGCGGCGATCCGCCGTGAGCACTATACCGGAGGCGTGTCCAGCACGGTGCCCAAGGTCGGTGTCCTCTGGTCGCCGGTCCGGGCCATCAATCTGAAGGCCACCTACGGCGAGTCGTTCCGTGCGCCGTCGCTCAGCCAGCAGACCGACATCGAACGGTCGACGCCGACCAATCTCAGCAACGGCAGCGCCACCGTGCTGACGCTTCTGCGCTACGGCGGCAACGCCGGGCTCAAGCCCGAAACCGCTAAGTCCTGGACAGCGACGGTCGAGTTCGCTCCACCGTCGATCCCGGGCGCACGCGTGACGGCCACGCTGTTCGACACCAAGTTCAAAAACCGGATCGGCCAACCGGCGACCGAAAACCTAGAGACTTTGTTGACCGCTGCGGATCTGGCGCCGTTCCGCCAGTTCGTCGACCCGATCAACAATCCCGCCGATCTGGCGCTGGTCCAGACGCTGCTGAAGAACGCCAGTTCGACGGCGGCGGCGCTCTATCCCGCGACGGCCTATCGGGTGATCGCCGACGCTCGGTACGTCAACACCGGCGCTTTCATGGTTCGGGGCCTGGACTTGTCGGCGACCTATCTCACCACGATCGGCGACGAACAGGTCACCTTCACCGCCTCCGCCTCGAAGCTCTTCCACTACCAGCGGAAAGTGACGCCCAGCGCCCAGGCCGTGGACCTCGCCGGCGTGGCGACTTATCCCGCCGACCTCCAGGTCAGGGCGGCGGCGACATGGACCCACGGGCCGATCAACACGACCTTCGGACTGCGCCACACCGACACGCTGACCATCCAGGGTGGTGGACGGGTGAAGGGCCAGACCACCGCTGACCTTCAGGTGCAGTATGTCGCTCCGGCCAAGTCCGGTCCGTGGAAGGGCTTGAGCCTGGCCCTGAGCGTTCAGAACCTGTTCGATCAGGATCCGCCCTTTTACGACAGCGTGGCCGGCGTCGGCTACGACCCGTCCAACTATGACCCGATGGGTCGGATCGTGGCGCTTCAGCTGACCAAGACCTGGTAGGCGACCGCTACCTCCACACAGCCACTTATTATAGGAGACCGCGATGCGCCTGGCCGCAACGCTGGGGATCGCTTGCGCCCTCGCCTTCGGCCCGGCGCATGGCCAGCCCTTTACCGTCGAAGATCTGCTCTCCCTGCAGGACCTCGGCCGAACTGCCTTCTCGCCAGACGGCCGTTGGTTGGTGATGGATGTCGCCGCCCCGTGGAAGGCCGCCACGCATTACGACCTCGACGCCCTGACCTATCTGTCGCTGGGTCGGCCCATGATCGTCGATCTGACCCAGGCCGGCGACGCAAGGCCACTGGTGCCGTTCGAAGCTGGCGCGGGTTACACCACCGGCTCCTTTTCACCCGACGGCCAGTGGATCGTCGTCTATCGCCAGAGAGACAAGATCCTGGAGCTTGGGGTGGCGCCCCTCGGCTCCGGTCAAACCTGGTGGTCGGGGATCGAGGTCGACCCCGAAGTCTTCACCGCCACGGCCCGGTGGGCCGGGTCGGACCGGCTGGTGGTGCTTTCACGAAGCGCCGAAGACAGCCGGGTGCTTTCGCTCGGCTGGATCCATCAGGACAGATCGACCAGAGCCTGGGCGCAAGCCGTCGCTGGACGGGTATCTGGCGTCGCCATGGGCTCGGGTCGCTACCGAGACAGCAATCCCCCTCCGCCCTCAGCCCGTCTCCTCCTCGTCGAGCCACGTCTCGGGAGGGTGCAGACATTGGCTCAGGGCGCGTTCGCCGACATGACGATGTCGTCGAACGGCGAGCGCGTCGCCCTGGTCGAGGACGCCGAGCCTATCCCCTCAGGACTCGAAGCGCCCAGCGCCTTTAAGAGCAGCCAGCGGCGACGCCTCGTGCTCGTCGACATGAAGTCCGGTCGACGCGCGCGCCCATGCCCACGATGCGACCTCGCGCGCTTTCCGATCGCCTGGTCCGACGATGGGCGGACGGTCCTGGCTGCGGCCCGCCTCGACGGCGCCACTGCCCGCTTTGGCTACTGGGCGCTGTCCTTCGACGGCCGGGCCGAGCACCTCGCGCCGAACCTGGAGACGCGGGACAGCGCCGGCCGAGACCCGTCGACGGTCGGCGGCGTGGCCTGGCTGGATGGCGCGCCTGTCGTCCTGGCCGGGTCGGTCGGGCGCGACCGGTCGGACTGGTGGCGGCTCAGCCCAAAAGGTCCCGTGAACCTGACCGCCCAACTGCCAGCGGGCGCTGGTCCCGCCATCGCCGTAGATCAACATGGCCTGCTGCTCTCCACGGCCAATGGGGTGTCCCGGCTGACCGCTGACGGACGGATGGCGTCCCTGGCCGCGCCGGGCGCGCGACTGATCCTCGCCGCCGTCCTGCCCGGCGACCGCCCGGTCGCGGCAGCCAGCGTCGTAGGGGGCGCCGCTCACCCGATCTGGCCCGAGCCAGGTGCGTCCTGGCCAATGGCTGGCCCGCCTACGGAGCGCGTCCTGGACGTCGTTCCGAAACTGGGCCTGACCGCCAGCCTGACGCGCGACGTTCACGGCGTGAAGTCGGTTGTACTCCGAGGCAGGACCGGGGAGGCCCGCGCCGTTCTGACCCTGAATCCGCAGCTCGCCGCCTTCCAGGGCGCGGTCCCGGTCGCCGTGACGGCCGGGCCTTCAGGCAGCCCCCCGCGCACCAGCTGGCTCTACCTCCCTGTCGCCGAGCGTCCCGAGACGTCGCTGATCGTGTTGCCCTACCCCGGCTCCGCCTACCCCAAGCCGCCCGCGGACGCCGAACCTGGAGCTTTGGGTCTGGTGGCCAATGTCCAGGTCTTGACCTCGGCCGGATACGCGGTGCTGGTCCCCAGCCTCCCGCTGGCCGCCGACGCGGATCCCGGTCAAGGCCTGGCCGCCGCCATCCTCGCGCCCGTGGACGCGGCCCTGGCGGCCCATCCGTCTCTGTCGCGCACGTGTCTGGCGATCTGGGGCCAGAGCTTCGGCGGCTGGGGCGCCTTGATGGCCGCCAGCCAGACCGATCGGTTCAAGGCGGTGATCGCCACCTCGCCGATCACCGATCTCTTCAGCTTTTACGGCCACCTCGGACCGCAGGCGATCGCCGCGCCCGACCGTTACATGGCGCTGCCCAGTCTCTATGGCTGGTCCGAAACGGGCCAGGGCCGAATGCTGGGTCCGCCGTGGAAGGACCCCGGCCGCAATTTCCGTAACAGTCCTGCCTTGCTCACCGACAAGATCACCGCGCCGGTCATGCTGGTGACCAGCGACAGCGACTTCACGACCGGTCAGAGCACGCCGGTCTTCACCAGCCTCTACCGACAGGACAAGGACGCGCTGCTTGTGACCTATCGCGGCGAAGGACATGTGGTCCTGTCGCCCGGCAACGTCCGCGACTTCTATGCCCGCGCTTTCGCCTTCCTGGCCGACGCGCTGGAGCCGGCGATCTCGCCTGCCGCCGCGGGCGACACCGAACGCCCCTCCCAGTGCCGGACCCAGGCCTCTACCGTCGCTGCCACAAGCAGCGTTCCGTAGGTGTCACGCCAGATCAGGGCTTCGGGCGAAAGCGCCGCCTCAAGCCGATCGCGGTCGAGAAGGCCTTGCTGAACAAGCCGGCCTTCGAGGAGGTGCTCGCGCAGGAAGTCGGCGCTGGCGGCCATCGAACGACCGAAGAAGGCGGTGATATCGCCCTTGGAGCGGCGGTGAACGATCGATGCGGGCAGTCGGTCAGCAAACGCCGCGCGCGCAAGCGTCCGCTCGCCCTCCCCGCTACTCAACAGCGGAACCGGCGTGCGCAAACAAAGCTCGACGACCGGTTGGGCCAGCAGTGGATGAGCTAATCGTCCCACACGCGCCCGCCCCGTGGGCATAGTGACGCCAAGACTATTCACGAGACCCATGATCTGAACGCGCTTGGCCGGCGCGACACCCTTCAGATCCTCCACCCAGGGATGGACGCTTCCCTCGGCTTTCACCGTAACGATCCCATCTGGCACTGCATCGCGCAGCGGTGAATTGACGCCCGGCCGCCCGGTCATCGCTTCGCGAAGCAGGCTCCAGACCGATCGGCGCGTGCGTCGGGCGATATCGGCGATCCTGGCGATCCGGTCACCGTGACACGGCGCGCCCGATAGAAGGTCGAAGGCGATCTGGGCCGCGCCCAGGTGATAGAAGACGACGTCGCCGCCGTGTCCGGTGAAGAGGACGTCAGCTTGAACATCGGCCATCGCCTCGGCCAGCAGCCGATCATAGTCGGGATCGACGCCATTGAGATTGGGCCGAACCGATCGCGCGCTCACCTCGAAGGCTCCAGCGTCGAGCGTCAGCAGATCTCGCCGGACAGCCCTAAGAGGCGTGCAAGCGCGGTCCGCCACAGCCTGCGCATAGGCGCGCTCGTCGGCCTCGGCCTGATCTCGCCAGAAGTTGACCGCAAGGTCCGCAGGCCGACCGCGCGCGGCCAGGCTGCTGGCGATGATCGCCGAGTCCAGGCCGCCGGAGATCTCCGCCAGGATTCGATGGGCGCCGTCGAGTTCGGCGCAGATCGACAAATCCACGGCCGCGCGGAGGGTTTCCGCCCGTGCCGGCTCACCAGCTTCCTTCGCGACAATGGCCGGTGACCAAAGACGGGTCATGGCGCGAGCCTGGTCGCCGTGCCGACAAACGCCCGGATCGATCGGCTCGACGCCGCGCAAAGGCATCATGCCGCCGGCGCGCACGGGTTGGGCGAGCACTTGTCCGACGCCATCCCAGTCTACGGCCAGATCCGCTGGCGCGGCCACGCCCTCAGGAATGTCGTCGCCGACCAAGGTCACCAGACCGCGCCGCCAGACGAACGCGTCGACCATGCCGTCCGGCGAACGCAGGATCGTGGGCCGGAGGCGATCCTTGGCCAGGATCGCGACATAGGGACCGAAGTTCTCACGGCAGAGCAAGGCGCAGGCCTCGACGCCGTCGAGTCCGCCTAGACCTTCGAGGTCCGCGCGTCGCGCCTGATCCTCGCCATCGGCGCCGCGCGAAAAGATCCGGCCGATGACCGCGCCTTCGGTCGAGAACCGCTCGAGGATCGGCCGGACCTCCGGAGGCTGCGAGCCGTTCACCAGCACGACAAAATTGAAGGCGGACAGGACCTGCCGCCAGCCTCTCTGGGAAACCAGGTCGTCGCGCAGTTCCGTAAACAGGGTCGACGCCTGGCCCGCCGGGGCGATCATCACGAGGTAGGCCATGTCACACCGCCATGATCGGTTGATACGCGGCCAGGCGTTCGGCCTCATCGTCGAGCGCAACGTCCTCGACCTGCAGCCAGCAGTGGGCGCGGAACGGCCAGGTCCGAACGCCGAACACCCAGGTGGCCTCGTGCCCCAGCGCCCGCAGATAGGCGCGCAGCATTTCGCTACGAAACAGGCAGTGGCCATCGATGGGAAGCCAGGGACTTAGCCGACGATAGACGGCCAGGTCGCCGAGCAATTCGGGGGTCAGGTTGGAGGCTCGCCCGTCGCCCGGCGCCAGCCGATCGGCGAAGGACAGAGGTCGAGCGGCCAGCGCTGTTCGGACCGCGCGTTCCAGCGCGATGACGTGGGTGAGCCTGGTTTTTGCGAGCTTGAGGCTGGGACAGTCGTCGAGCGCCGCCCGCGCGGTGCGTTGCGGCCGAACAATTGTCCGGCCTGGATCGTCGGCCGAGTTCGCCCGCAGGTCGAGCCTGTCGTCGTCGATGTCCGTGAGCCCGGCGTCGAAAAGCGCGCGGCCCAGAGCCGGCGGATCAACCGTCATGTGTCGACCGGTCAGCGTCACGCGCTGATGTCCAGCAGGCAGGCAGAAGTAGGCATCGGCCGCTACGTCGAGCAGAACCAAGTCGTCGTCCACGAGCGCCGCGTGGACGGTGTCAGCCAGGATGAGGCGCATGGTCGCGCTTTCGGTCGGAGGTGCAGGCGGGCTGGCGGACGCGCCGCCAGCCCAAGAGTCGGCCCTTCAGATCGGGTCGTAGTGGTAGATCATGTTCTCTTCGAACATGATCCAACCGCCACCCGTCTGGGTCAGGCGCGAGGCCGCGCCGAGGCGCAGAAGGCGATTGGCACCGTCCATGGGATCGGCCTTTCGATCGATGTTGGCGGTTATGGAGCCAAACCGGCCCCGACTACGCCGGCGACGGCGAGCGCGCGTCACCGGCGAGCGTCGACATCAGGGGATGTCGTACAGGTCGTGGGTGACGGCCTCGCGGAAGAGCGAGCCGCCGCTCGCCTGGGTCAGATGGCTGGCCGTCCCCAGACGGATCAGTTGCACTTGGTCACGCATCGTCAGTCTCCTAGCTGGTTGATCAGCCGCACGTTGCGGCCCCATCAGGACACGACCTTCGAGACGTATATTCAAACCTATATTCAGGCTTCTTTTCCGAGGCCCAGTGACGTCGCCAGAATCCGTGCTGCCGCGCGACGCCGACGCGCGTGATATCCGCGTGACGCTGTCGCCAGCCCGCTCGACGAGGCACTCCTCCAGGCCAGAACCAGTCGCGCCCGTGTCGCATCGTCGTCACCAAGAACCTGACCAGCTGCCGCCCTGAACGGGGCCAGTTGCGCGGCCACGCGACGATGGGCGGCTTGCAGCGCCTCGTCTCCTCCGAGCGTGACCACCTGCTCCCACAAGTCGCCCGATCCAACGCTGCTGTCCGCCTCGGACCAAGGTCCAGCGGGCATGTTGGCGAGGGCGCGCGCGACATACAGGGCAGCGAGATCGTAGTGGGCGGCCAACGCGCCCGGTCCATAGGTGGCTCCGGCATACCCGGACGCCGTCCGAACAATCAGCCCTTCCCCGGCCAGCATCGCCAAGGCTTCGCGGACCGGGGTGTGGCTGACGTCCAAGGTCTGCGCCACGCCATTGATGGAGATGACCGCGCCCTGGAGGGGTCGCCAGTCAGCGAGCCGTTCTCGGAGATAGGTGACAGTTCGATCAAAAGGGTCCCGGTCGCGCCCCACCACACTCTCCCACTTCGGCGGGCGTGGAGTCTTCTCCGAGCGACCGTGGCCGTCGAGGCGCTATGGCTTTGCACTGGGCGAATTGCGCCCAAGAACGCGGCCGGACCGACGGATTCGCACCGCGAGGAACGCACCCTCCAAGATGTCCGCGCGCGACCTGCTGATCCACTGCCGAAATTAACGCGGAAACCCGTCCGCAAACGGACGACGGCCCGGTGTGCAAAGTGCAACGCTTACCTTGTCCTACAAATTCTTCGCCTCGGTGAAGTCGCCTGCTCGACGGAGCGGCGCCGGGCGCTATAGTCGCTCTTAAGTTGTCCGCTTTCGTTGGAGCGTCGCATGGACGGGTCGCCTGCCAGACCGCTCGCACGCCAAGCCCGTCAGCTCGCCCACATCGTCAGGACCTTGCGCAAGGAACGGCGCATGACGGTCGCCGAAGTCGCCGAGAAGATGGGCGTGGCCCCGCGCACCTATCAGGATTTCGAGGCCGGCAAGGGCGAGCTCGATCTCCACAAGATCAAGTTGTTCGCCTCGGCTGCGCGCAACGACGCCATCGGCAATATCCTGGCCGTGACGTTCGATGACCCCGACCTGGCGGTCCAGACGATGGACAACAAGCTCCTCTCCACCTTCTGGATCGCCTTCAAGGAATTCCGCGAGCGGGTCGGCGCGCGGCTAACCCTGGTCCCGCCGGCTCTGCTGCTGGCGGCGTTTCGGCGCGCCTTCGAAGAAGTCGAGGCGTACCTGGCCAAGCGCACCGAGAGTACGGAGGAGTGGTTGGAGCGGGCGATCGCCGAAACCTATCGGCCTTCGTCGCCCACTCCAGACGAACGCAGTTCCTAGGTCCGTCAGGCCGGCGGCGGCTTGTCGGCGGGACCATCGGTGCGACGGTACCAGACGAACGGCAGCAGGCCGTCTTCGGCGGCCTTGATCCGGCCACTGATCGGCTCGGGCCAGCTGGGATCGTCGAGCTTGACGCTGACCAGCGACCCACTGTCGTCGCTAACGCGCCAAGCCGCGCCGCATTCGTGCGCGCCGCCGCCGTTCTTGCTGCCTGAGGCGATGTAGTCAGGCGCTTTGGTCGAGAACTTCTCGGCCGGCGTCAGGGTCACGGTCAGGTCGAGGGCCAGTGTATCGATGTGCCCGATGAACCCGTCGCCGTCACGACGGAAGTATCCGATGGTTGTCATGGCTGTTCCTTGAGCCTGCCCGGTCTGCTGCTGAGAGGCCCGTTCGGCGGCGGCTCGAGGACCAGCTGGGGGGAGTTGAGCTGGTCGGCCGAGCCGCCGCCTCGCCGCGCTCCGGGGGGACGAAAGCGGGCGACGGCGCGGATGCGAATTGGACGCCTGGGCGGGCGGTTGGAAGCGTCCTCGCGAGATCCGCCCTGAGGTTTTGAGCCGCCCGTCCGGGGGTCTCAAGACCCCCGGACGGGCGATCGTAGAGACACAGGCCATGGCGTGAAATCGGCGGTGCGCCCCTGCCCGCCGACCGCCAACCTTGCCGTCGAACCCGCCGCGCGCGCCGCGCCCGCCCCGCAGGATCGGCGGGGCGGGCTGGCCGCCTTAGTCTTCCCTGGAGCCGTTGCTGCGCGACCAGATCATCGTCTCGACCTTGTCCATCTCGATCAGGATGGCGTCGATCGGGCGGCCGAACGAGGGATCGTCCAGGCGGACCGAGCGGTAGACCTTGCCTTCCTTGCTGGTCTTGAGCCAGGCCGCGCCCAGATTGGCCTTGCCGCAGGTGATGCGGTAGTCCGGGTGATTGTCGCTGGCCTTGTCGGCGACCGGGCGGATCTGGACCTTCTTGAGCTTGAGGGCCAGGGTGTCGATGTCGCCCGTGAACGAGCCGTCAGCATTGGCGGTGAAGATGCCGATGGTGGACATGGTGGTCTCTCCGATCTTGTCCGGGCCGCGCCGATCGCGGCCTCGATGGCGATCGCTGGACCGGGGTCGAAGTCCGCCCCGCAGGGCGCGCCCTGCCCGTTCACGGCAGGAAGTCGGGCGCGCTCCCGAAGCCTCGGCGAAGGACCGTAGGCCTTAAGTTTCTTGTCTCGCGAGGAATGGGGAGGACGGCGCGTCGCGCCGCCCCAGGGGAAGAAAGGCAAAGGCCAAGGTTGCGGGTACGGACCGATCCCGGTCAGATCAGGCCAAGAGAGGTTGCGTTCGACGCGCTCGGCGAAGGTCTTGTGGAGAGACCCTTCATGCCCGCCAACGGCGTCTTGACCGCCGATCTGAGGGCTTGGTCGCGGGCGACATCGACACCGTGATTCTCTGGCTCCAAGGTCCAGGCCCGCCCGGTCGCCGACAAGGCCAGCGACAAAGCGCCCGGCGGCCGCATCTCCAGCGGCACGGCCAATCTGAATAAGGCCCAGCTCAAGACCGGCGAGGAAGGCAAGGTCTATCGCTCGGTCCTCCTGGACGCCCCTTCGTTCGGCCGCCAGCTCGACGTCATCCTGATCGCGATGGAGAGGGTCGAGGCGATGGCCTGGTCGTGCAGTAACGGCTCCAGGGAAGACCAAGGCGGCCAGCCTGCCTCGCCGATCCGGCGGGGCGGGCGTGGCGCGTTCGGCGGGTTCGTCGGCAAGGTTGGCGACCGCGCGTAGCGACGACTTGGAACGCGTGGCCGACGCAGGCTAGACGGCGGGCATGACCATGCTCGCCGCCTTGTCCGCCGGGATCATCGCCTGCACCGCGCCCAACGTACATGACGGCGACACCCTACGGTGCGGCAAGACCTACATCCGGCTGTTCGGTGTCGATGCGCCGGAGGTCCGGCGCGGCAAGACGCCGGCCGAGCCCCTGGGCTATGAGGCGCGCGACCTGCTGATCAGCCTGACGCGGGAACGCGTCGGCTGCCGCGTGGTCGATCAGGACCGCTATGGCCGACAGGTGGCGCGCTGCTGGTCCAGCGCCTCGCCCGATCTCAACGCCGCCATGATCCGCTCGGGACTGGCCACAGAATGGCGCGCCTACAGCAAAGGCGCCTATACGGACGTCCAGGCCGAGGCCAAGGCGGCCGAACGCGGGGCCTGGGCGCCGGGGGCCGCGCCCCGCAAGGCCCGCTAGACCCTCGCGTCCTCGACGCTCTTGAGGTCTTCGAACGAGTCGGCGATCTCGCCCAGCGTCAAGGCTTCGGCCCGCGTCCACACTCGCGTCTCGCGCTCCTTACTGACCTTGATCTGGATGCCGCGATAACGGATGCCCCGTCCGGGCGAGGTGCAGCAGGTCGGCAGCTCCATGCCCACCCAGTCGTCACGCTGGAACGTGATCAGGCCGGGCCGGTCGCCGTCGCTTCCGGTCTTGTCGTGGTCGGCCTGCATGGCCGCCAGGAGCGCGTCGATCTCGGCTTGGGTGATCATCGCGCCGCGTTAGGATGATTCCGCGCCGGGCGAGCCGAACGATCCTCTCAGCGCCCGCGACGTCCACAGCTTTGTCGCGTCGTCACCGAGGACGGCGTTGGCCGCGTCCATGAGGGCAGGCACGCGCCACATCGAGTCTGGCCGTCGCAGAGATGGACCCTCGATCGCGTCCGCCTTCGCGTTGACGGGTTCCCGGCAATGCAGAGCGGCCGATCCCAAAGGATCGGCCGCGCCCGTCCGCCCCCGTTTCAACGCAAGGATGATGGGCGGCCTTTCGGCCGCCCATCCCCCTACTCGGCCGCCGTCAGCAGAGCCGCGACCTGCGCCTCGTCCTCGGCCGACAGCGCCACCGCGTCCAACAGCACCGCGTCGAGATCGCAGAGCGGCGCCTCGTCCTGCCCTTCCGAGCCAGGTTCGAAGGGCGCGGCCTCCTCGTCTTCGCGCTCGACCGGATCGGCCTTGGCTGTCGCCGCGCCCTCCCCGGCTTCGGCCGCGCTTTCGGCAGGCCGCGCCCCTGCCGTGCGCAGCACGGCTGGCAGCCAGCCCGCATGGACCAGCAGCGGCTCGGCGGCGGCGACCATGTCGGGCTTCTTGAGGCCCGAGAGCCGCGCGGCGGCTTCGGCCGACACACCCTCGGTGACGGCGGCCATGATCTGGGCCTTGGTCACGCGGTCGAGATAGTGCGTGGCGGTGGGAGCCCAGTAAGCGCGCATGTCCAGGTCGAGGGCGCTGGCCAGGGTCTCGACGTGGGCCAGTTCGGTCTTGGGCCGACGCACCCACGAACGCACGCCGTCGAGCGTCAGGCTCACGCAGTGGGCCAGCAGGCTGGCGCGGCTGTCGCCATCGAGGCCGACGACGAAATCCCAGATGTCCTCCGGTGTTCCGGGCACCTGGCGTCCCCAGAGGCGATGACGCTCGGCGATCGCCAGCCCGGCCGGGCTGTCCTCGATCCCGTCCCCGAAGTCGTTGAGGTTGCGAGACCCCCAGCGGATGTCGAGGCAGGTGGCCGGGTAGCCCATGGCGAACACACGACTGACCAGGACATGGACCAGCGCCACCTGGGCAAGGTCGGGGTTCTGGGCCAGGGCGTCGCGCAGGGCCGCGCTGCGATGGGCGGTCAGCTCGGCGATCACCCGGTCGGGCAAGGGCGCGGCCGGATCGCCGACCGGCTCCTCGGCGTCGCTCGCCTGTTTGTCCTCGCCGCTCCCTTCAGGCGCGCCGTCCTCGGGCGCGTCGGACGCGTCGGCGGTCTGGCCCTCGCCGTCATCGGCCTCGTCCTGCGGGTCGGGGACCGGTTCGTCCTGCGGCCGCACGAAGCCGCGCTCGACGCGCGGCGCCCCGCCGACCTGCTCGCCCAGGATCACCATGACCCCCGCCCGCGCCTTCTCCTCGGGCGTGTGGCCGTAGTCGTCACCGAAACCCTCCAGCTCGGCCTCGATGGCTTCGAGACGCGCGGCGACCTCGGGCGGCGGCGGCTCGATGTCGGCCCATTGCTCGGTCAAGGCCGCCGCCTCGGCCTGCAGGCTGTTGATCGCTTCGATCACCTCGGGCGGGCGAGCCAGCGCGTGTTCGAAGATGCGCGAGCAGCCGTGGCCGTACGGGTAATCCAGATGCGCCGAAGCCCACTTCCAGCCCTCGCGGTCGCGGATGTCCTGGGCCAGGGCGGCGAGCTTGTCGTTGACCAACCGGTCGAGAAGGCCCGCGTCCTCGATCCAACCGCCATCAATGTCGAAGAAGAGGTCGGACAACACCGGACCGCCCGCCGCGACGTAGGCCTCAAGACCCACGAACCGGACCCGGCGGTCGCTGGTGGCGACCTTGTGCTCGGTCATCAAGCGTCGGATCGTCCTGGGCGACTGGTCGTGCGCCGGAAGGTGAGTGTAGACGGCCACCTGCCGATCGGGGTCGGGATTGACCGCGAAGGCGGTGATCTGGTCGAGGGTCAGCACCGCCTCGCGATAGAGATCGAGCAAGGCCGGGGCGACCATGCCCAGGCGCAGGCGCTGGCGCACGATGCCCGGCTTGACCCCGAACCGGGCGGCGATCTCCTCGGGGCCGTAGCCCTTGCGCTCGGCGAGGTCCTTGAAGGCTTCGTACTGGTCGGCCGGGTGCATGGTTTCCTGGCTGATGTTCTCGTCGAGCGAAACCTCGGCCGGGTCGTTGATGGTGTCGACGATGCAGCGCACCAGCACGGCCCTGGACAGGGCCTTGCGCTTGGCCAGCAGCCGCAAGGCTTGGCGGCGGCCTTCTCCCGCCGTCACCAGGAAATAGCCCGTCTCCTTGCCGTTCTTGATTTCCGGCTCGACCACCGGCGGCTGAAGCACGCCCTTGACGCCGATGGTCGCGGCGCGGGACTCGATCGCTTCGGGCCGATGACCGACGCGGCGAACATTGTTGGGTGAGGCCTTCAGGCGATTGAGCGGGATATCCCGCACCTCGCCGAACTGGGCCACACCGGCGGCCACCGCCGTCTGTGGGGTGGTGGGGTTGCTCTGGGAAGTCGAAGTCATGTCTGCCTCCTTGGGCTGGGTTGCAGGCACGCAAGGCGCGCCTGAAACCCTGCCAAGCGGCGAGCGCGGGGGTGCAAGCGGAGGGGCGGCTTCGCGGGGACCCGGCTGCAGGGCCGCCTTGATCGGTCGCCCGTCCCTGCCCGCATGGCCCGAAGCTGGGCGGAAGCCGATCCGAAGCGCGCCGGGGGCGGAGCCCCAAGCCACCGGCCGCGGCAGCGGCCGAGAAAAGCTCCGCGTCACGGCGTGTCCCGGCCTGCCCTTGCGAGCGCCACGCCGCCAGAGCCTGCGGTCGTGTCGAGGTCCGGGGCGCGCGAGGGTTTTGGGCGCGCGAGGCGCCGGCCGGCGTGTCGCCGCGCGTTACGGGAGTCGGCCTTCGCAGAGATGGTCCCTCGTCAGACCGGGCCTGCGCAGGGATGGGCCCTCTTCGCGAACGCCGTGCGAGCCTGACGACCGTCGACATCATCGGGTCGAGGGCGGATCGCGCGGCGGCGCCGCCCGTTGACCTGGAGACGCCTTGACCGCGCGTCGCCGCACAGGACCGTCAGAGCCCGCATGACCAGACCCGCCTATGCGCCGTTCGAACGCGACATCGCCCGCCTGGCCGAGATGCTGGGCGGGCGGCGCGAACACGCCCGGTTCCTGTTCGACGACCTGGCGGCCGAGGCGGGCCATGTCGCCCAACACCATGGCGTTCCTTTCTGCCAGGCCCTGCGCGCGGCGGTCACCGCCTTCCAGATCGACTTCGTCCAGTCGCGCGACGCGGCCCTCGCCCACGCCGCCGCCTGCGCCCGGCTGGAAGTGTTCGCGCTGCTGTCGGGCGGACCGGACTAGGACGGCCCATGGCCAAGCCCAGCCTCGCCAGCCAGAAGAAGGTGACCGCCCAGAACCTGGCCGGGCTGGGCGCCGAGCGCTTGGCGGAGATCCTGGTCGAGGTCGCCGAGACCCGCGCCGACCTCAAGCGTCGCCTGCGCATGGAGCTGGCCGCCGGCCTGGGCCCGGGTCATCTCGTCCCGGAGATCGACAAGCGTCTGGCGGCGCTGGAAACCAGCCGCGGCCAGGTCACCTGGCGCCAGAAGCCCGCCTTCCTGCGGGATCTCGACGCCTTGCGCGGTCTCCTCGCCGAGCGCCTGGGTCCGCAGGCTCCGGACGCGGCGCTGGAGCGCCTGTGGCGGTTCCTTGCGACCCATCCCCAGACCGCGCGCCGGATTAAGGACCGCGACGAGAATTTCGAGGCGATCTACCGCGCGGCGGCGGCCGACCTGGGCGCCCTTCTGGCCGGGCATGACCCGCACCTGGCCGCCAACGCCGTGGTGGACGCCGCCGCCGCGGCGCCGCAGGCGTGGGCGGCCTGGGCGCCGGCCGCGCTGGCGACGATCTCGCCGGCCACCGCGGCGATCGCCTTGACCCTGGCCCGGGCCAAGTCACGGCCAACGCCGGGATGGATGGTCTTCATCCGGCATCTGGCCGACGCGGCCGGCGACGTCGCCGCCTATGCCGAGACCTTTGGCCAAGCCGCGCTGACCACGCCCTCGGTGTCGGTGGGTGTGGCCCGGCGCTGGCTAGCGGCCGGCCGCCCGGCCGAGGCCGGGGCGGTCCTGCGCCTGGCCGCGCCCAAGCCCAGGGGTCTGCTGGGCCGTCTGGCCGCGCCCGATTTCGATTGGGAAAGCGCCTGGATCGACTACCTCGACGCGGCCGGTGACAGCGACGCCGCCCAGGCCGTGCGCTGGGCCTCGTTCCAGCGAACACTGGACGTGTCGCGGGCCAAGGCCTTTGTTGGCCGGCTCTCGGGCTTCGACGACGTCGAGGCCGAGAGCGAGGTCTTCGCACTGGCGGCCGCCCACGAAAACTTCGAAAAGGGCCTCTCGGTGCTGATGGCATGGCCAGCCCTGGCCGAAGCCAGCGCCATGGTCATGGCGCGCGGACGCGACGCGCGTATCGATCCGGAACAGGCCGAGGCCTTCGCCGGCAAACTTCGCCGCCGCTTTCCGGCCGCCGCCGAGCGCCTGTTGCGCGGCGCCGCGGCCACCGCGTTTCGACGCGGCGCCCTGAAGCTCTCAGACCGGCTGACCCAGGAAGCCGAGGCCCTCACCGACCGCTGATCTCCGCCCCCTAGCACGAGCCCAGGTGCGCGACGTTCCGGCGGCGCGAACGGCCTTTCCTGGCGGCGCGCCGCGCGTCACGCCGCCGGGTCGCCCGCCGATCGACGCAAACCATAACCTAGGATAATGCGCGACCTGGGCTTCTTGGCGATCGGAGGCCTATGGATGAGCAAGCAGTTGGGCGCGCCGTCGCGCCCGGGGCGCCGAAGGGACGCCGCGATGAGGTCTTCGATTGGAACGACGGCGAGCGCGCGGCGCTGGCGGCCATCCTTGGCCCCGTCCAGCACCTGCCGCGCGACCACGTTCTCAAGCGTGACGGCGTCGAACCGCCCCATCTCTTCCTGCTGGTGGACGGCTGGGTGGCCTCGTCGATCACCGTGGCCTCGGGTCGCCAGCAGACGGTCAAGATCCATTTGCCCAGGGACCTCCTGGGCGCGGCCAGCCTCAGCGTGACGCGGACGGCCGAGTGCTTGACGGCGATCACGCCGATCGTCATCCGGCCGATATCGCGCGGCGACCTGATGGGCGTCCTGGCGCGCTTTCCCCGCATCGCCGCGGCGCAGTTCCTGAACGCCCAGCGTGAACGGGTGGTGTTGATGGAGGCGTTGGCGCTGATGGGCCAGACCGATGGCTCGGTGCGGATCGCCGGCACGCTGATCGATCTCCACGATCGCTTGGCCGTCTTGGGTCTGGCCGATTTCGGGACCATTCCCCTGCCGCTGACCCAGGGCCAGATCGGCGATCTCGTGGGCCTGAGCCCGGTGCATGTGAGCCGAAAGCTCGGCGCCATGGAGCGCGCCGGCCTGATCCGGCGCGGCGTGCGCACGATCAGCCTCCTGGACCTTCGCCGGCTGCGGTCGATGACCGGCCTGCCCCAGCACACCGACGTGCGCGATCCGGAATGGATCAACTTCGCCTGACGGGTAGCGTCCGGTTGGCTCCGCCAAGGTCTCGTGTCGAAGGCTCGCGGCCAAGGACGGCGCCACCGCGTCGCGACTGTTGTCTAGCCCGCCTCGGGATCGCCGAAGAGGCGCACCATCCGCACGGCCTTGGGGTCGCCATCGTCGGCCAGCTGCAGCAGCTCCGGATGGCGCGTCTGGGGCGAGAAGATGTCGAGGTGGGCTTCATGGACATCGGTCCAGTCCTCGGCCTCGCCCGGCATGATGACCCGCAGGTCCGGATCGAACCGACGCAGCTGAGCGATCAACGCGCCGACGGTGAGCGGTCCGTAGAGCGCTGGCGGCGGGGCGTGACGCCGCGCACGCACGAGGACGGCCAAGGCATGCCGCACGCGTCGCCAGGTGGGGCGGGCCACCCTCATGAGGCTCGAGGCTTGGACCGCGAGCGCGTTCATCGGCTCGAACAGATCGGCAGGCCCGCGCCCGGCCGCGTCCCGCCCCCGAGCGCAAAGACCGGCGCGGCGTCGAACGCCGCGAGCAGGACCGCCAGCGTCACGGCCCGCAAACGGGCGGCCCTGGCGGTCCCGACGCGCGGACGCGGACCAGTCATGTCAGTGCGCGCCACGCTGCAGGTAGGCGCGGACGGCGTCGGCGCCGTTGCCGACCTCGGCCACGGCCTTGGCCAGGTCGTCGCGGCTGACGCCGAGCGCCTTGGTCCAGTACTCGACTTCGTAGGCCTCGCTGAGGCTGATGCGCGAAGCGTCCTGCGGCCCGCGCTGATCCTTATCTTCCGACATCAAGCTCTCCGGTGGTGGTCAACGATCAAATGATGGGCGCGGCCTAACGGTCGCGCACGTAGACCACGCGGGTGCTGCGCCCGCGCAGCAGCAGGCCCAGGAGGACGCCGACGCCTGCGGCGATGCCCAGCGCGCGCGCCGGCTTGAGCTGCACCCAGGCTTCCAGGTCGCCGTAGCGGTGCTGGACGGTTTCGGCGGTCTCGCTCGCCAAGGCCGAAATCCGCTCGCGCGCCTCGCCGATCGCGGTCTCGGCGACCTCCTTGACGCTCGCGGCGGCCGCCTTGGCCGAAGTCTTGGCCGCCTTGAAGCTCGGCGGGTTCTCGCGCGGCGGAAGCTCGCCGCCCAGTTCGCCGATGAAGCTCTCGCCGTCGGTGCGGTAGTCGGTCATGTCCGTCCCCTGCTCTGAAAATTCCTGGTCGCCGGTGGGCGTCCGGGAACAGAAAACCTGGCCAGGCGGATCGTTCCTGGGCGCCAAGCCGGAACCCAATGGGATAAGCGCGGGCCCCTTTAAGCCCCCGGCCGAACGGCGCAGAGAGCGGATCGATGTCCGGCGCACCGACGCCCTCCTGACGAACGCTGATGGACAGTCGCGTGAGCGCCGTGAGCCGTAAGCTTTGAGCCTGCCGACAACGGTAGGAAGGCGGGCCGGGCCCTGCTGGTCGCGGTAACGGCCTAGGTCGGCAAAGGGAACGGACGCACGCCCCGCGCGTCTAGGGGACGGGCGCGGCCACGTGCGCGCGAAGGATCCGACATGACCGAACCTGCCTACGGCCACGGCGCGCTTCCCGCGACGATCCGCTCGCGCATGATCGCGGGCGTCAACGGCCTGGACGTGCACATCCTGGAGTCAGGGTTTGAGACGCCAGACCGCCCCCTCGTCCTTCTCCTGCACGGCTTCCCGGATCTGGCGTACGGGTGGCGCTACGTCATGCCGCTGCTTGCCGACGCTGGCTATCATGTCGTGGCGCCTGACCAGCGCGGCTTTGGCCGCACGACCGGCTGGATCAATGACTACGACACCCCGCTCGCCCCGTTCAGTCTGCTGAATGTCACCCGCGATGCGCTCGGCCTGGTCTTTGCGCTGGGCTACCGCCAGACGGCCCTCGTGGTCGGACATGATTTCGGCTCGCCCGTGGCCGCCTATTGCGCCCTTGCCCGGCCAGACGTCTTCCCCGCGCTCGTCTTGATGAGCGCCCCCTTCCCCGGCCCGCCCGCCTTCCCGTTCGACACTGCGACAGGGGACGCATCGTCTGAGAAAATGTCTGCGCCCGCCCAGGATTTGGCCGCCGCGCTCGCCGCGCTGGATCCGCCGCGCGTGCTCTACCAGCACTATCTCGCCAACCGACAAGCCAATGAGGATCTGACCCGGCCGCCGCAAGGGCTTGCCGCGTTCCTTCGGACGTTCTTCCACGTGAAGAGCGGTGACTGGTCCGGTAACAGGCCTCATCCGATCAGCCCGCCGACAGCGGAGGCGTTCGCATCGCTCCCGACCTACTACATCATGGAACGGGGCAAGACGATGTCTGAGAATGTCGCTCCGTTCAGCCCTTCGCCCGCTGCGGTTCAAGCCTGTAGCTGGCTGAGCGACGAGGATTTGTCTGTCTATGTGCAGGAGTACGGCCGCAACGGTTTTCAGGGCGGCCTTCAAACCTATCGTGTGTACGCCGATCCGACGCTGAATGCTGAGCTACGCTTGTTCTCCGGCCGGACGATCGACGTGCCGTCGCTGTTCATTGGCGGGGAGCGTGACTGGGCGCCGTATGTGGCGCCGGGCGCGATCGACGCGATGACGACCAAGGCGATGACGAAGCTTCACCGTGTCGAGATGATCGACGGCGCTGGCCACTGGATTCAACAGGAACGGCCACGCGCCCTGACGAAGGCGATCCTCGATTTCCTGCGGGAGATCGCGGCGACCTAGCCGCTCGTTCGCGTCTCTTGCCCCTAGCGCTCGCGCAGGAACATTATCCTTGTGACGCTCTGTTGGGGGGCGGTGGTGAGGCTCGGCTCGACCTATCGGAACCAACGTCGCGCCGAAACCAAGTAGGGCTGATAGCGACGGCTCATGGCCAGGGCCACCTCATGTTCGTGAACGGCAGTCCAGGCCAGCGGTGGGCGTCCCTGGCGCGCCAGCCATTGCTCAAATTCCCGCTTCACGTCGTCCATTGACCACTCGCTCCCCTCACCCCTTGCGTCCAGTTCGTTCTGGAAGACTTCAAAGGCGGAGCGGATGTCGGCGGCTGTCGCGATCATGGCGGTGCGAAAACAGACAAACCCGGTCGAAGTTCCGCATCGCGCCGAGACAAGCTCTACAATTGCTTTCCACCATCCCGTCGCCGACACGGCGGCGCGGCTCGGGCGATCGTCCGCGAGCGGCCAAGGCGTGGGCGCTGCGCTGCGAGATCGCTGGATACGCCCTTCGACTGGCGAGAAATCCCGGCCTGCGAGCTGCCGCGCTTTGGGGCCGGGACGTGTCGTCCTCGGCCCCAAGGCGCGGCAAGACGTCTAGTACTCTTCCGCCAACATCAAGGTGAGCACGCGGCGGGTGACGGCGGGGTCAGCCGGGTCCGGCGAGGCCATGCACAGGTCAAGGTCGTAATAGTCGACCTTCCAGAAAAGCCTCGTGCCGTCGACCGCGATGACCCCGAAGTCCCGCTCGCCGTGCGGGTCGTTGTCCTCGCCAAACGCGTCGAAGGCGCTGACCAGCGCGAAGGCTTTCAGCTGGTCGGCCAGGGCCAGGGCCCGCACGCCGGGCGTCAGCACCCAGCCCGCGCCGGGCTCGGCGCGGCAGGCGTCGTTCAGGGCCGCGACGGCGGCGGTATGATCTTGCTCGGTCATCAGGGTCTCTCCCTTCAGGGGTTCGGGGTCAGGGCGCAAAGCGCGCCTGACCCCGACGCCCGTCGGCGAGACCGGGTGTGCAAACGGAGGGTCGTCTTCGCGGGGACCCGGCTGCAGGGGCCTTCCCTCCCGGCCGTCCATCCTTGCGACCAGGCCCCGAAGCTGGGCGGAAGACGATCCGAAGTGCGCCGAGGGCGGAGCCCTAAGCCGCGCGGGCGCCCTGAGCGCCCGCCAAGCAAAGATGAAGCCTGCACAGGAGCCCGCGCGCAGCGCGCGGCGGGAGGCGGCGTCGAGGCTCCGGCGGCCGGTCCCAAGTCCCTTGGGGCCGGCCTGCTAAGGTCGCGCCCGAGGGAGCGGCGAAAGCCGCGGGACCGAGCGTGACCGCCGGAGGCTCTCGATATCCTCGGCGCAGGCTGGCGCGAAAGCGCCGGCCGGAGCCGCCGTGGCCGGGCGAGGCCATATCAACGATCGCCAAGTCGGCTAGGATGGCCGCAATCGATCAGGAGGCCGTTGATGGATGATCCCGCCCCCACCCAGACCGAGCATCGCGCCTTGCAACGCTTCACCCTGGCGCTGGTGGAGACCTGCGTGCGCAACACAATCCTGGAGGACTGGCACGCCGGGCGCAGGGTGGTCAGTCCGGCCGGTGACTTCAGCGACGTCAAGATCGTCAGCCCGGCCGGCGAAATCCCCTATCTGGACGCCTCGCGCATCTCCGACGCCGAGATGAAGCGGCTGATGAAGCAGGTGGTCGATGCGGTGTTCACCTTCCTGAGCTATCCCGACCAACCCATCCGCCTGGGCGGTGCGGCCCAATGGGACAAACCCAAGCTCAACAAGAAGATGGTGGCGGGCATCCTGCGTCAGCGCGCGATCCGCGACGGCGCTGATCCAGCCGTGGTCTATGGCCAGGGTTTCAGTCCGGAAGAATGACCCCCGATCGGCGAGCGTGCTGGTGGTCCATGTCTGGCGCGGCGCGATCGTAACACCGCCCAACGCCTGTCTTTCCACGCCAGGACCCGACAGGTGGCCGTCTGGGCTTGTCGCAATGACAGGCCATGACCTTACTGGCGCAACAGCGCGAGCCCGTCATGCCCCAGCCCATCCCCTCCCCGCCGCGACCGACGGGCGTCCTGCCCACCAGCCGACCGATCCGCCGTCCCGAACTGCGCAGGCTGGTGCCGCTGGCCGACACCACGATCTACGAGATGGAAAAGCGCGGTGAGTTTCCGCGCCGGTACCCGTTGACGCGACGCTGCGTGGTCTGGGACCTGGCCGAGGTCGAGGCCTGGCTGGCCAGCAAGAAGGGCCAGGCCGAAGTCGCCGAGCCCGTCGAAGGCCCGGATGTCACCCTGCGGCGATCCAGACCCGTGCGCTAAAGCCATCAACCGTCAGGGCGTCGCCCCAAGCGAAAATTCCTGGGCGACTTCGAGGTCGCCGACCAGCAGCGCAATCGGAAATCCCGACAGCCGCACCACACCGCCTTCGGCGGCCGGGCCGCCAGCGAACCGGCTGGCGGCGATCGCCGCGACATCGCTCACCGGCTCGCAGGCTTGCCCCATCGACGGATCGGCCGGGATCAGCACCACCGCCTGGGGATGGCAGTCTTGCAGAAGCCTGATCAGGTCGGCGACGATCATCGCTCCTCCACGCGGCGCAGGCCTGCCGCCGCGGCCTTGGGCCTTGGCGACGGGGCGCGGGGCGCGGCCCGTCGCCGCGCGGGCGCCGCCGGCGCGCTCGGATCATAGGCGGCGAAACTTCTCGGCTCGATCGGCGCGGCCGGATCGCTCGTCGCGGGGACCAGCGCGGCCGCGTCGTTGGCCGCCGCGCGGCTCGCCTGCGCGGCCATGCGCCCGAACAGGGCGGCATATTCGGCCGCCGACACCCGCCAGGAGCTGTCGGACGCCATGGCGTTGAGCTGGACCCGCCGCCAGGCCACCGGGTCACGGTAGAGCGCGCAGGTGCGACGGATGGCGTCCTCGAGCATGTCCTGGGTCGCCGGCGCGAACTGCACGCCGGTCGCGGCCGAACGGGCCATGCCGGCGGTGTTGGCGTCGATGATGGTGTCGGACAGGCCGCCCGTGCGCGAGACGACGGGGATAGCGCCATAGCGCATGGCGCAAAGCTGCGTGAGACCGCAAGGCTCGAAACGCGATGGCGCGAGGATGGCGTCGGCGCCGGCCTGGATCAGGTGGGCCAGGTCCTCGCGGTAACCCAGGAACCGGCCCATGGCGCCGGGATAGCGTTCGGCCGCTTGGGCGAAGGCCTGTTCGTAGCGCGGCTCGCCCTGGCCGCAGACGATCAGTTGCGCGCCCTCGGCGAACAGCACCGGCAGCGCGCCCAGCAAGAGGTCGACGCCCTTCTGGTCGGTCAGGCGGCTGAGGATGCCAAACAGCGGGGCCTCCGCATCGGGCCGCAGGCCAAACTTGGCCTGTAGCGCCAGCTTGTTGATCGCCCGGCTCTCCAGGGTCTGCGCGGTGTATCGAGCGCTGATGTCGGGGTCGGTCTCAGGATTCCAGACCTCGGCGTCGATGCCGTTGAGGATCCCGACCAGGGACTTGGCGCGCGCCTTGAGCAGACCGCCAAGCCCCATGCCGCCCTCTTCGGTCGTGATCTCGGCCGCGTAGCTGGGCGAGACGGTGGTGACCTGGTCGGCGAACTGGATGCCAGCCTTCAGGAAGCCGATGTCGCCCCAATACTCGACGCCGTCGATACCCATCGCCTCGGGCGGCAAGCCCAGCTTGGCCAGGAGGGTGGCGGGGAACAGGCCTTGGAAGGCCAGGTTGTGGATCGACAGCACCACGGGCGGCGCCTGCACCCTCGGATCCTTCTTGCGCGCATAGTGCAGGTAGGCGGGGGCGAGGCCTGCGTGCCAGTCGTGGGCCTGGATGACGTCGGGCCGATAGTCCGCCAGCAGGCCAAGCCCGATCTCGGCGGCGACCTTGGCCAGGGCGGCGAAGCGCAGGCCGTTGTCAGGCCACTCGACGCCCGGAGCCTGCAGGTAGGGATTGCCGGGGCGCGCATAGAGATGCGGCGCGTCGATCACCAAAAGATCCAATCCGCCGGCGCGGCCGCGCAGCAGGCGCGCGGGGCCGCCCATCAAGGCCTTGAACTTGTGGATCGCCGCAGGCGCTTCCAGGGCGGCGATGACTGAAGGATAGCCGGGGACCAGGGTGATGACTTGCACGCCTTCGCGCGCCAAGGCCAGGGGCAGCGCGCCGACGACATCGGCAAGACCGCCGGTCTTGATCAAGGGATAGATTTCGGCGGCGACCGAGAGGACCTTGGGGCCGCTCATCGGTCGATGCCGGGCAAGGCGCGCGCCGCCGGCGCTTCGCAACTGCACAACAAGCTCTGCCACGCCCCGAACGCCATCGTCTGAACTCCATGAGACGTCCCGGAAACAACGGACGCGAACAAGGGTTCCGCGAGAATTATTTGATGGCCCACGGCACAGATTGACGGCCTGTTCGTTGTGCACTCGCAGCAATTTGGAGATGGCGGGTGGGGCTTGGAAGTGCGGTGTCTTGGGCGTCCGATCCGTTCGGGTTCCTCGGGCGTCACGGGGCGACGGTGCGGACGTTCCAGCCTGGCGCGACGGGCGTCGACGTCATCGCCCGCAAGACCCGTCGGCGGATAGCCACGCTGACCGAGGTCGAGCCGGGGCTCTTCGCCGGAGCGGTCAAGCCTTCGACCGCCTATGCGCTGAGGGTTCACTGGCCGGACGGACCGCACGAGGCCGAGGACGTCTATGGCTTTGGGCCGGTGCTGGCGCAGGAGGACCTGGCGGCGATCGTCGACGGCGAGCCGCTCGGCCTGGCGGGCAAGTTGGGCGCGGCGATCCGCACGCTGGAAGGCGTGGAGGGCGTTGCGTTCAGCGTCTGGGCTCCCAATGCGCGTCGGGTCAGTCTCGTGGGCGACTTCAACAGTTGGGATGGCCAGCGACACCCCATGCGCCTGCGCCACGCGGCCGGCGTCTGGGAGATCTTCATCCCACGGCTTGGCGCGGGTGAACGCTACAAGTTCGATATCGAAGGCGCCGACGGCGTCGTGCGGCGCAAGGCCGACCCGATGGCGCGGGCCAGCGAAACACCCCCGGCCACGGCCTCGATCGTCGCCCCGCCCCTCGATCATGCCTGGGGCGACCAAGCCTGGATGAGCGGACGGGCAGAGCGACATCATCCCGGCGCGGCGATTTCGATCTACGAGGTTCACGCCGCGTCCTGGCGGCGTCCTTGGGACGGGAGACCGTGCCACGACTGGGACGCGCTGGCCGATCACCTGATCCCTTATGTCACCAGCCTTGGCTTTACCCACCTGCAGCTGATGCCGATCATGGAGCATCCGTTCGGCGGCTCGTGGGGCTACCAGCCGCTGTCGCAGTTCGCGCCCTCGGCCCGCTATGGATCACCCGCCGCCCTAGCCCGGTTCGTCGACCGCTGTCATCAGGCGGGCCTTGGCGTGATCCTCGACTGGGTCCCGGCCCACTTTCCCAACGACGCTCATGGCCTGGAGCGCTTCGACGGCACGGCGCTCTACGAGCATGCCGATCCCAAGGAAGGCTTCCATCCCGATTGGAACACGCTGATCTACAATCTGGGCCGCCAGGAGGTGGCGACCTTCCTGATCGCCTCGGCCGTCTATTGGCTGGAGCAGTTCCATATCGACGGCCTGCGGGTCGATGCGGTGGCCTCGATGCTCTACCGCGACTACAGCCGCAAGGCCGGCGAATGGACGCCCAACATCCATGGCGGCCGCGAGAACCTGGAGTCGATCGCCTTCCTGCGCCGCCTCAACGCCACGGTCGGTAAGCACTTCCCCAGCGCCATCACCATCGCCGAGGAGTCGACGGCCTGGCCGGGCGTCACCGCGCCAGTCGAGCAAGGCGGGTTGGGCTTCTCCTACAAGTGGAACATGGGGTGGATGAACGACACCCTGCGCTACATGCACCGCGATCCGGTACATCGCGGCTGGCATGGCGGCGATCTCGGCTTTGGCCTGACCTATGCCTTTTCAGAGCGCTTCATCCTGCCGCTGAGCCACGACGAGGTCGTGCACGGAAAGGGCTCGCTGCTCTCCAAGATGCCGGGCGACGCCTGGCGGCAGATGGCCAACCTGCGCGCGCTCCTGGCGCTGATGTGGGCCCATCCGGGCAAGAAGCTGCTGTTCATGGGCGGCGAGATCGGCCAGCGGCGGGAATGGAACCACGACGCCGAACTGGACTGGGCGCTGCTCGAAAGTCCCGGGCACGCGGGCTTGCAGCGCCTGGTCGGCGATCTCAACCGGGTCTACAGCGCCGAGGGCGCGCTGCATCACACCGACGCCGACGCGCGCGGCTTTGAATGGATCGCGCAGAACCACGACCAGGACGGCGTCTTCGTCTTTGAGCGCCGCTCCTTCCACGGCGGCGCGCCGATGATCGTGGCGGTCAACATGACCCCCGAGCCCCGCTACCAACGCCGCGTGCGCGCCCCCCACGCCGGCCGCTGGGCTGAAATCCTCAACACCGACGCGGCCATCTACGGCGGCGGCGATCTGGGCAACCAGGGCGAGGTGATCGGGTTTGCCGATCAGGACGGCGCCGCCGTCCATCTGACCCTCCCGCCCCTGGCCGCCGTCTTCCTCCGTTTTCAAGGACACAGCGCTTGACCCCTTCGCCCGATCGTCTCGAAGCCGGATCTCCCTACCCCCTGGGCGCGACCTTCGATGGTCTCGGCGTCAACTTCGCGGTGTTCTCGGCCAATGCCGAGCGCATCGACCTTTGCTTGTTCGACCCTTCCGGCCGCAAGGAGCTGGCCCGCTATCCCTTGCCCGAGTGCACCGACGAGGTCTGGCACGGCTACTTGCCCCACGCCCGGCCCGGCCAGCTCTACGGGTTCCGCGCCCATGGCCCCTACGCCCCCGAACAAGGCCATAGGTTCAATCCCAACAAGCTGCTGCTGGACCCCTATGCGCGGCGCCTAGCGGGCCAGCTGCGCTGGACCGACGCCCTGCATGGCTACCATGTTGGCTCGCCGCGCGGCGACCTCAGCTTCGATCGCCGCGACAGCGCCCCGGCCATGCCCAAGTCGGTCGTCACCGCCGACGCCTTCGATTGGGACGGCGATCGACGTCCCAACACCCCTTGGTCGGAGACGGTGATCTATGAGGCGCACGTCAAGGGGCTGACGGCCCTCCTGGAAGAGGTCGGACCGAAGGATCGCGGCACCTTCGCCGCCCTCTCCCACCCCAAGGTCATCGCCCACCTCAAGCGCCTGGGCGTGACGGCGCTGGAGCTGCTGCCCGTCCACGCCTTTACCCAGGACCGCTTCCTCCAGGAGCGAGGCCTTTCCAACTACTGGGGCTACAACACCCTGGCCTTCTTCGCGCCCGAAGCGCGCTACTTGGCCAGCGGCAGCCACGACGAGTTTCGCCTGGCCGTGCGGCGCCTGCACGCCAGCGGCATCGAGGTGATCCTCGACGTTGTCTACAACCACACCGCCGAGGGTAGCGAACTGGGTCCGACCCTGTCCCTGCGCGGCCTCGACAACGCCACCTACTATCGCCTTCTCGCCGACAATCCGCGCCACTGCGTCAACGACACCGGCACCGGCAACTCGCTGAACATGGCCTCGGCGCGGGTCATCCAGATGGTGGCCGACTCGTTGCGCTACTGGGCGCAGTCCTTCCGGGTCGACGGCTTCCGCTTCGACCTGGGCGTCACCCTGGGCCGTGAAGGCGACGCGGGCTTCTCGCCGGGCGCGGCCTTCTTCGACGTCCTGCGTCAGGATCCGGTGCTGGGTCGGCTGAAGCTCATCTCCGAGCCCTGGGACATCGGTCCGGGCGGCTATCAGCTGGGTCATCATCCGCCCAGCTTCGCCGAATGGAACGACAAGTTCCGCGACACCACCCGCCGGTTCTGGCGCGGAGACGCGGACCAGCGTCCCGACCTGGCCGCGCGCCTCTCGGGATCGGGCGATCTCTTCGATCGCCGCGCGCGGCGGCCCTGGGCTAGCGTCAACATGCTCACCGCCCATGACGGCATGACGCTCAACGACGTGGTCAGCTATGACAATCGCCACAACGAAGCCAACGGCGAGAATGGCCAGGACGGTCACAGCGAGAACTATTCTCGCAACTGGGGCGCGGAAGGCCCGACCGAGGACGAGGCGATCCTGACCCAGCGCGGCCGCATTCAGCGCTCGATGCTGACCACGCTGATGGCGTCGCTAGGCACGCCGATGCTGCTGGGCGGCGACGAGTTTGGCCGCACCCAGCAAGGCAACAACAACGCCTACTGCCAGGACGGTCCCATCAGCTGGTTCGATTGGGCCCTGGCGGCCAGCGCGCCTGGCCAGGCCCTCACCGATTTCACCGCGCGACTGATCGCCCTGCGCAAGGCCCATCCCCTGCTGCGGGCGGGCGCCTTCCTCTATGGCCAGGAAGAGGTCGCGCCAGGGGTGCTCGACATCGACTGGTTCGACGAGCGCGGCGCGCGCCTGTCGGAAGACGACTGGCGTAACCCTGAAGGCCGGGCCCTGCTGATGCGGCGCGCGCGCCGGCTGGAGGATGGCCGGCTCGAGTTGCTGGCCCTGGCGCTCAACGGCGCGGCCGAGACCCTGACCTTCAACCTGCCCCACGAGGGACTGACCTTCGAACGGCTGATCGACAGCGTCGAGCCGGACGCGGCCTCAGGCCCGCTCGGCGATACCCTCGACTTGGCCGGCGGGGGCGCTGTGGTGCTGCGCGCGGTAGGAACGCTGGCATGACGCGGCGCGCCGGACCAACTTGGCTTGGACCGGATCGGGCGCGCTTCGACCTCTGGGCCCCCAGTTGCGAGGCTGTCGGGCTGGAACGCGATGGCGAGCCTACCTTGACCATGGACGCCGTCGGCGACGGCTGGTTCAGCGTCGAAGCTCCGGTCGCCCCGGGCGGACGCTACCGTTTCCGGCTGGACGAGTCGCGCACGGTCCCCGATCCGGCCAGCCGAGCCCTGTCCGACGACGTCCACGGCTGGAGCCTGTTGCTCCCCGAGCAGCCCTATCCCTGGCGCCACCCTGATTGGGCCGGCCGGCCCTGGCGCGAGGCGGTGCTCTATGAAGCTCACGCCGGCCTGCTGGGCGGGTTCAAGGGAGTCGCCGAGCGGCTGCCGGACCTAGCGCGTCTAGGCGTCACGACCCTGCAACTGATGCCGGTAAACGCGTTTTCCGGCGTCCGAAACTGGGGCTACGACGGCGTTCTGCCCTATGCCGTCGCCCCTGCCTATGGCGCGCCCGAAGACCTCAAGGCCCTGGTCGACACCGCCCATGGCCTGGGCATGATGGTGCTACTGGACGTGGTCTATAATCACTTCGGCCCCGACGGAAACTATCTGCCGTCCTATGCCGCCGCGTTCTTCGACGAAGACCGCCATACCCCACGGGGTCCGGCGATCGCCTTCCATCGCCCGCCGGTGGCGAAGTTCTTCATCGACAACGCCCTCTACTGGCTGGAAACCTACAAGCTCGACGGCCTGCGCTTCGACGCGGTGCATGCGATCGGCGACAACGGCTTTCTCGACGCCATGGCCGCCGAGGTCCGAACGCGCATCGTCGATCGGCCTATCCACCTCGTCCTCGAGAACGAGGCCAACGACGCCGCGCGCCTGACCTCCGGCTTCGACGCCCAATGGAACGACGACTTCCACAATGTCGTCCACGTCCTGCTGACGGATGAGACCAGCAGCTACTACCAGGACTTCGCCGACCGCCCGGCCGAGCGCCTGGCGCGCTGCCTGTCCGAAGGCTTCATCTATCAGGGCCAGGCCTCGCCCAATCACGAGGGCCGTCCTCGCGGCGTCGCCAGCGGCCACTTGCCGCCGACCGCCTTCGTCAACTTCCTGCAAAACCACGATCAGGTCGGCAACCGCGCCTTAGGCGAGCGGCTGACACGGCTGGTTTCGCCCGAGCGACTGCGCGCGGCCATGGGCCTGCTGCTGCTGGCGCCGCAAATCCCGATGCTGTTCATGGGCGAGGAGGACGGCGCGACCGAACCGTTCCTGTTCTTCACCGATTTCCATGACGCCCTGGCGGACGCGGTGCGCGAGGGCCGCCGGCGCGAGTTCGCCAAATTCCCCGCCTTCGCCGACCCCGACGCGCGCCTGGCCATTCCCGACCCTAACGCCCAGACCACATTCGAAGCCTCGCGGCCGAAGCCGGGCCCGGACGCGGCGGCCTGGCGCGCCCTGATCGGTCACCTGCTGCGCCTGCGTCGCGAGCACCTGGCCCCGCATCTAGAGACGGCGGTCAGTCTCGGCGCCGAGGCGATTGGATCGAAGGCCGTCCAGGCGCGATGGCGGCTGGAGACCAAGTCCTTCACCCTGGCGGTCAATCTCGGCGACAAGCCCGTCCTGCTCGTGCGGGTCCCCGAGGGTCCGCCCTTGGCCGTGGTCGGGGTCGAGCCACTTCGCGGTCTCCTAGCCCCCGCCACCTCCGTCGCCTGGCTCGAGGCCGCGCCATGACCGATCCGGCCCTCTTTGCCTTGGCCAAGGCCGTGGGCGTCCTCGTCGACTGGACCGACTTCGACGGGGTCGAGCGCCAGGTGAGCGAAGACACGCTGCGCGCCGTCCTGACCGCCTTGGGCCATGACCTAGCTGCCCCGCGGGACGCCCTTGGGCGTCTCAAGGACCGGCCCAGCCCGGACCTGCTCATTGTCCAGGCGGGCCAGCCCCTCACGTTGCCGACGAAGTCCGGACATGCGCGGGTGACGCTCGAGGACGGCGGCGTCTTGGACCTGATCGCAACGGACGGGATGCTGACCTTCAGCCTCGACCCGCCCGGTTATCACACCCTGGATCTCGATGACCGCGTGCTGACCGTGGCGGCCTGCCCGCCCCGCTGCCTGACGCCGCGTGACCTCTTGGGTCGCCCCGCCTGGGGCCTGGGCGTGCAGCTCTACGCCTTGCGCGAGTCTGGCCCGTTCGGCGACTTCGCCAACCTGGCCGCCTTCGCGCAGGCCGCCGGCGCGGCCGGCGCCGACGCCCTGGCCATCAGCCCGACCAACGCGCTCTTTCCCGCCGCGCCCGAGCGCTGCAGCCCCTATTCGCCGTCGAGCCGGGACCATCTCAACATCCTCTACGGCGATCCCAGCCTGATCGGCGCGGCGCCACCGGCGGTCACCGACACGCCCCTGGTCGACTGGTCCGCCGGCGCGGCCGCCAAGATGGCGCGGCTGAATACGGCCTACCACGTGTTCGCCGGCGATCCGCGGCTGGAGGCCTTCATCGCCGCGGGCGGCCAAGCGCTCTACCACCACGCCCTGTTCGAGGCGCTCGACGAACGCATCGGCCCCACCCTGGGCACTGGAAGCTGGCGCCGCTGGCCTACGCGGTTCAGGTCGCCGCACACCGCCGAGATCGAGGCCGATGCCTTGGGCCTGGGCGATCGGGTCGGATTTTTCCTGTTCGCCCAATGGCTCGCCGATCTTGGGCTCGAGCAGAGCCAGGCTGCCGCCAAGGCCGCCGGCATGGGCCTGGGCCTGATCGCCGATCTCTCCGTGGGCCTGGACCCCGGTGGTTCGCACGCTTGGAGCCGGCCGCAAGACCTGATGATGGGACTGACGCTAGGCGCGCCGCCCGACGCGTTCCAGGCCGCGGGCCAAGGCTGGGGCATCACCAGCTTTTCGCCCGACGCGCTGGTCGCCACCGGCTACGCGCCGTTCCTGAAAACCCTGCGCGCAGCCCTGCGCCACGCCGGGGGCGTGCGCATCGACCATGCTCTGGGCCTGGGCCGGCTGTGGGTCGTACCCGACGGGGCCAGCGCCGACCAAGGCGCCTATCTGCGCTATCCGCTCGACGATCTTCTTAGCCTGATCGCCCTGGAATCGCGGCGTGCGGGCGCGGTGGTGATCGGCGAGGACCTGGGCGTCGTCCCGCCCGGCCTGCGCGCCAGTCTCTCCGAACGCGGTCTCCTGGGCATGCGGGTGCTGCCGTTCGAGCGTGACGCCCAAGGCGCCTTCAAGCCGCCGGCCAGTTGGGACGCCTTGGCGGTGGCCATGACCAGCACCCACGATCTGTCGCCGACCGCCGGCTGGTGGAAAGGCCGCGATATCGACTGGCGCGCGCGTCTGGGCGCGGTCGGCGATCGGCAAGCCGAGGCCGCCGCCCGCGAAGCCGACCGCCACGCCTTGTGGGATGTGGCGAGCGCGGCCGGCGTGACGGCCGAACCGCCGCCACCGGCCGACGCCCCCGAGGCCGCCGTCGACGCTGTCCTGGCGCTCGTCGCCCAGACCCCTTGCGAGCTGGTGCTGGCGCCGGTCGAGGACCTGATAGGACTGGACGAGGCCCCCAATCTGCCGGGCGTGGTCGACGTTCATCCCAACTGGCGTCGCCGTCTGCCCGAAAGCGGCCTGTCGCTCTTCTCGGCAGCCCCCGTCGCCGCGCGCCTGGCGCGGCTGCGCGCCCAGAGACCCTGATGATCCCAACCGCCACCTACCGCGTGCAATTTCACGCCGGCTTCACCTTCGCCGACGCCGCGGCCCTGGCGCCCTATTGGGCCAAGCTCGGGATCAGCCACCTCTACGCCTCGCCGATCACAACGGCGCGCGAGGGCTCCACCCATGGCTATGACGTCATCGACCCGACGACGATCAACCCGGCGCTGGGCGGCGAAGGCGGTTTTCGGGCCATGGCGGACGCGCTCCGCGCGGAGGGGCTCGGGCTCGTGCTTGACATCGTCCCCAACCATGTCGCCGTCGGCGGCGCCGACAACGCCTGGTGGCTTGATGTGCTGGAGAAGGGCCAGGAGAGCGCCTACGCCCGATATTTCGACGTCGACTGGACGCCGCCCGACCCGGCGTTGACCGGCAAGTTGCTGGCCCCGTTCCTGGGCGCACCCTATGCGCAGGCCCTGTCTGACGGCGCCATTGTTCTGGACGTCGAGCCAAGCCTTGGTCGCCTGTCGGTCCTGGCCCATGGCGCGCATCGCTTTCCCCTGCGGCGGCAGGACTACGCCGAGGTCTTGGCGGCGGTGGGCGCCGAGCGGGTCGCCGATGTCGATCCGGGCAAGCTCGCGCCTGCCTACGACGCCGCGCGCCTGCACGCCCTGTTGGAGCGCCAGAACTACCGCCTGGCCTGGTGGCGGACGGCTGGCGACGCCATCAACTGGCGGCGGTTCTTCGACATCACCGAGCTGGCCGGGCTTCGCATCGAGGACCCCGCCGTGTTCGAGGCCGTCCACGCCCTGCCCCTTCGACTCTACCGTGAGGGCCTGATCGACGGCTTGAGGGTCGACCACGTCGATGGCCTGGCCGATCCGGCCGACTACGGCCGCCGCCTGCGTCGCGCGCTTCAGGATGCCGCGCCCGACCGCACGCCGTGGCTGGTGGTCGAGAAGATCCTCGGCGCCAATGAGGCCGTGGCCAGCGACTGGGGTGTCGACGGCACGACCGGCTATGAGGTGATGAACGAGATCTCGGCGGTGCAGCATGACGCCGAGGGCGAGCGGCCGCTGGGAAAGCTGTGGCGCGACCTTAGCGGACGCTCCGACGCCTTCGCCGACGAAGAGCATGCCGCCCGCCGTGAAACCCTCACGCGCGACTTCGCCATCCAGCTCGATAGCGCCGCGCTTGCTTTCCATCGCCTGGCTCAGAACGACATCGCCACGCGCGACCTGCCCCTGCCGACCTTGCGACGCGCGCTCGTCGCCCTGATCACACAGTTCCAGCGCTATCGGACCTATGCGACGGGCGCTGGCCACGTTCCGGCCGAGGCCTTGGCCCTGGCGGCGGCCGCCGAACCGGCCTGCGGCGCGGCCCTGGAGCAGATCGGCCATTGGCTGCAAGGCCAAGGGCCCGCCGAACTACGCGCCGAAGCCATCCGGCGGTTCGAGCAGCTCAGCGCCCCCGTGGCCGCCAAGGCCGTCGAGGACACCGCGTTCTACCGGTTTGGCCGCCTGCTCTCGCGCAATGACGTCGGCTTCGACCCCGCCCGCTTTGCGACCACGCCTGAGGCCTTCCTGAAGACTGCGGCTGAGCGCGGACAAGCCTTCCCCCACAGCCTCCTGACCACGGCCACCCACGACCACAAGCGCGGCGAGGACGTGCGCGGCCGGTTGGCCGTGCTCAGCCATGCTCCAGACATTTGGGCCGAACGCGCCAGGGCCTGGCAACGCGCGACGCCGTCGGCGAGCGTCGCGCCGGGCGACGCCTATATCCTGCATCAAATGATCGTCGGGGCCTGGCCGCTCGATCTGTCGCCGCAGGATGCCTCCGCGATGAAGGCGTTCGCCGATCGCCTGGCCGAATGGCAGCGCAAGGCCCTGCGCGAGGCCAAGCTGCGCACGTCCTGGACCGTGCCGGACGAGCGCTACGAGGCGGCTTGCGAGCGGTACCTGCGCCACTTGCTCACCGGACCGGACGCGGCGTTCCGCACCGACTGCGCCGCCTTCGTCGAAGAGATCGCACCGGCGGGCGTGGCGTTCAGCCTGATCCAGACCGGCCTGCGCCTGACCCTGCCAGGCGTGCCCGACCAGTTCCAAGGAACGGAATTCTGGGACTTCAGCCTGGTGGATCCAGATAACCGTCGCCCCGTGGACTATGCGGCCCGACAGGCCGCTCTGCAGCGGGATCCAGGCAGCCTCGCCTGGCGGGACGGCGCCACCAAGCTGGCCCTGATCCACCGGCTTCTTGGGCTACGGCGCGACCACCCGGATCTCTTCGTCGCCCCGCTTCGTCCCGTGGCGGTGACCGGCCCACGCGCCAGTCAGGCGGTGATCTTCGAACGCGTCTCGGCCCAGCGCCGCCTGCTGGTCGTCGCCGCGGTCGGCTGCGCCAAGGCGTGCCTGGCCGCGCGCGCGCCTTTGATCGGGGCCGACTGGTGGGGCGACACAGCCCTGCCTGATGGTCGCCGCCTGGCCGACCTCACGCAGGGCGCGCCCTTCTGGCTAGAGCTCGCGTGAGACCGTTGGTCGCGGCCTAGCTTGGTTGACAGGACTCGTTATCGGCGCGTCCATGGTCGGGCTTCTGGGGAGGGGCGCCGTGGCCAAGGTCATGATCGACTACGAAGAAAAGCTCTATCTGGCTCTGGCCGCCCTGCGCGGCGCGGGCTTCTCGCCGCTGCGGCTCGTGCTGGATCGCCCCGCCCGCCTTGGCCCGACCAGCCTGGACTGGCCCAAAGGCGGCGCCGCCCGAGCGCTGGATCTTGAGGTCCGGTTCGAAGCGGACGGCGAACCCCACATTGTCGCCCAGAAGGACGACCGCACGTTCCAGGCCCCTATCCGGCCAAGCCTTCTGGCCCGCTGGCTGGCTTCCGACGCCGGCGAGCGTGAGCCGTTGGCGCTGATCCCGGCTTACGCCCAGCCCCGTCTGCGCGTCGTCCGCTAGATACTAGGACGACACACCGGGAACGACCCCACTTGCCGTTGGCGCTATAGCCGGGGTCTGGGCGCAAGAAGGCCCTGTGCCAGCTCCCATAGCCCGACGAAACAGAAGGTTAGCCCGCAAAAGGCGCAGCCCCCCGCCACCCAATCGATACCTGGACCTTGGCCGCCGGTTCGAGGGCTCTTCGCCATTCAAGTCTCCCATCTGCCAGCGTGACCACCAACGCGGTCCGCAAGACTTTGCGACCCCGTCATACGACGCAAGATGGGGGTTGGATCAGGGCCAAAGCAAAGATTTTTCGGTGGGGAACTGCGCCCATCAGCCCCCATTACCCCTACTCGATAAACCCTGTTCAAGGCTGGAAAATGGGCAAGTTCGTCAGTCGTCGCAGGCCGCTGGCGGCGTGCCTGTTGTCCGTGCTCTGGCTTGGCGGATGCGCGACGGGCCAGGGCAGTTTTGTCGCCGGCTCGGGCGGCGCTTCCGACTCCGAAAGCTTCGCTGAGGACGAAGGATTTTATAGCGACGCGGCGTTCGATCGCGACGCGCCTGGCCTCCTGGCGGCCAGCGGCAACGTGCTCTTGCCGGGCGGCCGAAATCTTGCGCCGCCCAGTTTGAACCTCGGCGGCGCCGGCTCAAAGCCCCTGCTGAGCACTGGGCCGGCCAACGCCGACGTCGACGTCAATCTTGGACTTTTGAATGGCGCAAACGCCTCGGCGGGCCTGACCACTGGTCTCGGCGCGGTCAATGTCACCACCGCTCTCGGCGGCCCCCTTCTGGCCTTGAACGGGTCACGCGCGGCGCTTCTTGGGGTCAGCGCCGCCGGGCCCAACATCCTGGGCGTGACGCCCAACCTGTCCGCAAGCGTGGGCACAGCGGTCAATCCGGCAACCGCCGCCACCCAGTCGCTGATCAACGCGACGGTCGGGGCGACCACGCCAAGCGGACCGGTCATCGCGCCGATCGGCGGCGCGCCCTTGACGCCGCCGGTGCTCGGCGTGCCGGGCACGACGCCCTTGCAGACCTTGCTTCCCCTGCTGCCCACCGCCCCCAAGCCGCCGGCTTTGCCGGGCCTCTTGGGAAACTGAGAAAGTCGACATGCGCCCCATTTCCCTGCTGATGGTCACGGTGGCGGCGCTTGCCCTACCGCTGGCGGTGCACGCCCAGACCAGCACGACCCGTGTGGTCCCGCAGAACCGCCCCGACCAGAACCCGCGCGTCACGCGCGCCCGGCCTGCGCCAGCACCCAAGGTCCCGCGGGGTCGTGCTCGCTCCACCCCGCTCGCGCCGTTCGTCCTGCGTGAGGTCCGCTTGGAGGGCTCGACCCTGCCGCCAGCGGTCATCGAGGCCGCGTGGCGGCCATTCGTCGGCAAGACCGTCGACACCCGCGACCTCGTCAAGATCACCGACGCCTTAGCGCGCGCCTATGAGCAACGCGGCTATGCGATCTATACCGTCGTCGCGCCCGATCAGGTGTTTACCGACGGCGTCCTTCGCCTGCGAGCCCTGGAAGGTTACATCGCCGACACGGAAGTCCAGGCCCCGAACGCCAAGAGTCGCGCCCAGGCCGACCGCTACCTCGCCCGCCTTAAGGCCGACAAGCCGCTGCGTCGCGACACGCTCGAACGCTACATTTCGCTGATCCGCGATATCCCTGGCATGAGCAATGAGATTGCTCTGGAGAACGGCGCCGGCGACGACGGCGTGCGATTGAAGCTCAAACTGACGCCCAAGCCGGTGCAGCTCGCCGTGTCGGTCAACAATCGCGGCACGGCCTACCTGGGTCGGACCCAGGTCCAGGCCGATCTCTACCTGAACGGCTTCATCCGCTCGGGCGACCAGACGCGATTCTCGGTCGCCGTGCCGACCGACATTGACCGCTTCCAGTCCTACTCCCTTTCACACGCAACGCCGGTGGGCGACGATGGCCTTACCTTGGGTCTCAACGCGGGCTATCTCAAGACCCGACCCAAGGTCGGCGGCCTCGTGGGCCACGCCAAGTCGGGCGGCGTCCAGCTGTCCTATCCGCTGCTCCGCAGCTATGAGCGAGACGCCTACATCAACGTCTCGGTCGATGGCGTCGACAGCGATAACGCCTTCCTGGGCTACACCTTCGCCAACGATAAGACACGCGCTGCCCGCGTGGCGCTGTCGACCAGCGCTCAGACTGATCGTCGGCTCTGGTACGTCAGCGGCACGCTTAGCCAGGGCATCGACGGCCTGGGCGCGCAAACCGATCCGATGCTAGGCAAACTGGCGTTCCGCAAGCTCAACCTGCGGGGCGGCGCCGCCTTCAGCCTGGGCAAGCAAGGCGCCCTGCGCCTCAACGGCGCGGGCCAGGCCACCGGCGACCGTCTGCCCGGCACCGAGCAGTTCGCCATCGGCGGCGACGAGTTCGGCCGAGGCTACGAGGCCTCGGTGATCGCGGGCGACAGCGGCCTGGCCGGCTCGGCCGAGCTGGCTTTCGTGCCCGCCAAGGCGCCCAAGGGCTTTGCCGGCTCGGAAGCCTACGCTTTCGTCGACGGCGGCAAGGTCTGGTACCGCAGTCGTTTTGGCTATCCCGGGTCCCACGCTGATCTGAAGTCGGCGGGCGCGGGCGCGCGCGTGCGTATTCGCGATAAGGCGATCGTCCAAGTCGAGGCGGCCAAGGCCCTGTCCAATGACATTGCCTTCCTCGACGCAAGGCCCTGGCGTGGCGTGGTTTCGCTCAAGACGGTTTGGTAGGCCTTCAACCACCCTGACAAGATCAAGCGCTCGGTCCTCGGCCGGGCGCTTCTTCATATCCAGCGTCGCCGAGGCGATGAGCGGCAAAAGAAAAGCCGCTCGTTTCCGAGCGGCCTGTCGAGTGGGCGGAGAGAAGGCGTAGGGTAAGGGGCCAGGAAGGGCGCGGCAGAGCCGCGCCCCCTGCAGTCGTTTAACGCGGCGTCGAAGACGACGAGTTTTGCTGGTTGCCGCTCGACGAACGGTTCGTCATCGACGAATGGCTCGCGCTGCGGTCACTCGACGACTTGGTCGAGTTGTTGTGGCTTTCGCCGCCGGCGCTCTGGCGCTGGACGCCACCGATCGTAGTGCTGTCGGTGCTGATCGGCACGCCGATGTGCAGGCCGCTCGACGAAGCGTCGGAGCTGTTGTTCGAGGCCGAGTTGGCGCCGTTGTTCGAGCCGCCGCCAGCGTTGTTGCTGGTCGAGCCGTTGGTGCTCGAGGTGTCCTTGTACGTACCGATCTGCGGATCGGCGTGGATGCCGCCGAGCGTGGTGTCGCGCAGGTTGGTGTTGTTGTCGTGCCAGCTATCGCCGGTCTTGTTCGTCTCGCGGCTTTGCATGTTGTTCTGCGTGCCGCTGTTCGAATTGGTGTTCTGCTTGTTGGTCGACGAGCTGCTCTGTTGAGCCGAGCTGCCGCCGCGGCCGAGCAGGTTGGAGCCATTGCCGCTGGTGATTTGGGCGAAAGCGGGCGCGGCGATCAGGGTCAGCGCGGCCGCGCCAGTCAGAAGGTAATTACGCACTGAGAATTCTCCTGGATTTGAATAGGGCGGTGCCGACTTGCGCCGACATCAAACAAACTCAGGGCGATCACAAAGGTTTCTACTAAATCAGTAATATGGCATCATTTTATTCAACATCGCGAGACGCACAAAACTGAACGTCGGTAATTCGACAGATGACACTTCCATTTATACTGTACTGCGTACGATGGAATACTGGGTTTGGATCACGTCAATTGACGATATTTCGACAATGAAATCGAACGGAGTTCTCTGTGAGGGGTTGATCCTCCAGCGCGTCACCAGAACGCCACTCCTCGGACACAAGCCGCTGCCCCTTACCGCCTCGTCTCTCCACACGGACGATCCCAGCGCCTGGATCGCGAGCATCGCCAGCAATGGCGACCGGCTGGCGTTCTCCAAGCTCTTCCGGCGGTTCGCGCCCAAGCTGAAGAGCTACTTTTTGCGCAATGGCTTCGAGGATGGCGAGGCCGAAGACTTAAGCCAGGAGACCTTGCTACGGGTCTGGCGCTGTGCAGCTCAGTTTGATCCGGCCAAGTGCGAAGCCTGGGGTTGGATTTACGCAATCGCCCGCAACCTGCGCATTGACCGATACCGAAAGGCGATGCGTCAAGCCGCGACGGTCTCGGACCTTGCCGCGCCGGCGAGCGATCCTGAAGGTCAGATTGTCGTAGCCGACAGCGCCCGGCGCCTACGCGGCGCCCTGGGCTGTCTGGCCGACGATCAAATCGCCGTCGTGAGACTGGCCTATTACGATGATAGACCCCATTCTGAGATCGCCCGACGATTGAACGTCCCATTGGGAACTGTGAAGTCGAGACTGCGCCGAGCGGCGGCGCTGTTGAGGGTGACCCTCGGTGAGTAAGCTTTGCATTTTCATCCATCTCCCGACCTGATCGAGCGCTTCGCGGCAGGTGACCTTCCGCTGGCGCCATCCTTGGTCGTCGAGAGCCACATCGAAGTCTGCCCGCACTGCGCAAAGGCCGCATTCGGCTTCGAGGCCGCCCATGGTCGCGGTCTGGCTGATCTCCCCGACGCGCAGCTCAAGCCGGATGCTCTCGATCGGGCCCTCGCGGCGCTGGACGCCAGGCCCGCCAACCCACCACGCTTTGACGACACCCCCCTACCCGCCGCGGTTCTGCGCCAGGGCCTTCATCCGCGCCGGTTTATCGGCCAGGATTACTGGGTGGCCCCGGTGCGTCGCGCGCGTCGCGATAGCTGGCGCGCCTATGTCCTACGGGCGCCTGCGGGTACGTCGATCCCGGCTCACCGGCATCTGGGTCAGGAGTATTTTCAAGTCTTGATGGGCGCGGTCACCGATACCGACCTTCGGCGAACCGGTGATTTTGTTGGCGGCTCCACCGGCGCCGATCACGCGCTCAAGGTCGGACCCGACTCCCCCTGCGCGTGTCTGATCGCTGTCGAGCATGGCGCACTGTGGCGTGGGGCGATGCGCCTGCTCTCGCCCCTGCTCGGGGTCTGAAGGCCAAACAACGGTTTGCTCTTAAGTCCCTTGGGAAATCGCCCCTAATTTACCTTCGTTGCCGACGGTTGGGCTTCCCAGCCGAACACGCTGCGCCCGCCATAGGTATGCGACATGGCTCGCTCCTCGGCGATGTAGGCGTCGACGGATGGGCCCGTGGCCTGGCGCTCCAGTCGGCGCGCCTGATCGTCCAGTCGCTGGATCGCGCCCAGCGCCTCCTCGCGTCCAAGCTTGGCGCTTTCAACTGCGCTCTTCAGCACACGGATCGTCTCGTCATAGACTTTGGTCGGCACCGGGAAGGGATGGCGATCCTTGCCACCCAAGGCCAGCGAGAACCTCGCTGGATCGCTGAAACGGCAAGGCGCGCCGTGCACGACCTCGGCGACCATGGCCAGTGTGCGAACGGTGCGCGCGCCCACGCCCGGGACCAGCAGGAGCTCGCTGAAGTCCTTGGGCCCCTGCTCGACCGCCGCCGCCAAGGCGCCGTGCAGCCGGCGGGTTACGACGTCTTGCGCCCGGACATCGTGATGATCGGGCATGATGAGATGAGGCAGCATCGCCTGGGCCGGCGCGGGATCGTCGGCGGCCGTCAGCTTGCGCGCCTCGCGCGCGACGCCGTCCGGACCAAGGCTGGTCAATAGGTCCAGCTGCGCCATTCGCGACGCCTCAGCCCGCCGGTCGGTCAGGTTGACGATCGTGCCCCGCCCTCGCCCCTCGATAGCCGCATGTGGCGCGTCCACGAAGCTCCTCAGATCCTGCGAGAGCCAATGATAGCGCCGGGCCTGCTTGCGATCGCCGTTCATGCCCTGCTGGACGACGACCCACTGGCCGTCGTCGGCGACGATGAAGCCGTGCAGGTAGAGATCAAAGCCGTCCTGCACCGCGGCGCTGTCGACCTTGGCCACCAGCCGACTAGTGTGTGCAAGCAGCGCTCCATCGAGTCCGACGCGCTCGCCAACGCCGATCAGCTCGGCCGGCGTCAGGCGCGAGGCCTTGCCGCGGCCGCCGCAGACATGGATGCCCAGCTCGGCCGACAATGGCGAGAGACCCCGCTTGAGCGCACCCAGCACGCTGGTGGTTATGCCTGACGAGTGCCAGTCCATGCCCATCACTGCGCCAAACGACTGGAACCAGAAGGGATGGGCCAAGCGCCGCAAGAGTTCGTCCCGGCCATAGTGGTGCACGATGGCCTGGCTGACGACCGCGCCCAGCCGCGTCATGCGCTCGCCCAGCCAAGCGGGCACGCGCCCGCCATGCAGCGGTAGGTCGGCGCTCCCCGCGCGTCTGGCCATGCTCACTCCGATGTTCCGCAATCGTTCTAGCATGCGAGCATATCTTCGTCAGTCGTCCATCCGTCACACGACCGAAGCCACTGAGGGTTGGAACGGCGCTCGCCGTGCGCCGTTGGTGCTGCCTGAGCCGCCGGAGACAAGACCATGACCCCCGAGGACCGTCTGAAGATGCAGGATCCGCGCGAGCAGTATCCCAAGCCGCCCTTTCCTGCCCAGCCGCAGGCCGCGCCGGGCTTGGCCGCAAGGATGCACCCGCGCCCAGATCATGGTGAGGAAAGCTACAGGGGTTCGGGCAAGCTGGCGGGCCGCAAGGCGCTGATCACCGGCGCGGATTCGGGGATCGGTCGGGCCGCGGCCATCGCCTACGCCCGTGAAGGCGCTGACGTCGCCATCGGTTATCTGCCGAGCGAGGAGAGTGACGCGCGCGAGGTCATCGCCCTGATTGAAGCCGAAGGCCGCAAGGCCGTCGCCTTGCCCGGCGATATCAAGGACGAAGGCTTTTGCAGGGAACTCGTCGCCAAGGCGGTCGAGGCGCTGGGCGGGCTAGATATCCTGGTCAACAACGCCGGCAAGCAGGTGAGCCGTCCCGATATCGGCGCGATCGACAGCGAACAGTTCGATCAGACCCTCAAGACCAATCTCTACGCCATGTTCTGGATCACCCAGGCGGCCAAGCCCCATCTGCGTCCCGGATCGGCGGTGATCAACACCGCGTCCATCCAGGCCTATGAGCCTTCCGAAACGCTGCTCGACTACGCCACCACCAAGGCTGGCATTGTCGCTTTCACCAAAGCCTTGGCCAAGCAGCTGATCAAGAACGGCGTGCGCGCCAACGTCGTGGCGCCCGGCCCGTTCTGGACGGCGCTGCAACCGAGCGGCGGTCAGACCCAGGAAAAGGTCCAGCATTTTGGCGAGCAGAGCCAGTTTGGTCGCCCCGGCCAACCCGTGGAGATCGCACCGGTTTATGTGCTGCTAGCCTCGCAGGAAGCCAGTTTCATCACCGGCGAAGTCTATGGCGTCACCGGCGGTGCGGGCGTCGCCTGACGACGCATCACGCATCGGCTCAAGACGTCGAGACTACCGAGCCGAGCTTTGCGCGCGCGCTCCGCGACCGCCCGGATGTTGCCTATCCGACTTAAGCCTCGGAAAACAAAAGTGTTTTCAAACGGAACGTGCGGCCGACCTGCGGTTTGTCAGAGTATGTCAAGCAACGCGCCCCTTGTCCTGATCGTCGAAGATGAACCCCTGGTGCGAGAGATCGCCGCCGCAGCCATCCAAGACGCCGGCTACGAGGTGGTAGAGGCCGCCAATGCCCGCGAGGCGGTCGATATCCTACGTACGCGCGCCGACGTCGGCGTCCTGTTCACAGACGTGGACATGCCAGGCGACCTTGACGGGCTCGCGCTCGCGCGCTTGGTCCATGAGCAGTGGCCGGCCATTCGCTTGGTGGTGACATCGGGACGCTCTCTGCTCGGCCCGGTTCCAGACGACGGGCGGTTCGTCGCCAAGCCCTACAGTCTACAGCACTTGGCCGACACGCTCGCGAGCGTGACGGTCTCCAAGCATTGAAGACTCGTGCCGCGTAGAGGCAGATTCTCGCAGGGCTAGGCGGCCGGATCCAGGATGACGCCGTGTGTGGCGGAGGGCTGCACGACCGGCGTGTGCTTTCGCCCTGCCACCCAGGCGTCGATCATGTCAGCCCACTCCTGCAGCATGTGGCTCCTGGCGTGAGCGTATTCGGCGACGTTGTAGACCCGGCGCGAGGTGCGGCGGTCGACGTGAGCCAAGCATTTCTCGATCCAGTCGCCATCAAACCCGACCTCGTTGAGCAACGTCGAGCCCGTGCGACGAAGATCGTGCACCGTGAAGGGTGCGAGCTGTTGCTGGTTGCGCGCCGCGCGTTCGGCGATCGACGCGGTAACGCGGTTGAAGGTGGCGTTCGACATCGGCTGATCCGGCTCGTAGCGGGATGGCAGCAGATAAGGCGAGTTTCCCGCACAGGTCCTGAGAGCGATCATGATGTCGAGCGCCTGACGCGACAGGTAGACGTTGTGGGGACGCCCGCATTTCATCCGCACGGCCGGGATGCACCAGATCGCGTTGAAGAAGTCGACCTCGTCCCAGGTCGCGAACCGCAACTCGCTCTTCCGGACGAGGGTCAGAAGGATCAGCTTCAGGCCAAGTCGGATGGTCGGCAGGGTCGGCACCGCTTCCAGCAATGGGAAGAAGATCCGGATCTCCTTGGGCGACAAGGAGCGTTCGCGTGGCGTGAAGGTGGCGATGGAAGCGGGGCTGACGTCGTTGGCTGGGTTCTCGATTTTCACCCCATGCAGTCGAGCGAAGCCGAAGATCAGCTTGATGATCTCACGCACGTGGATGGCGGTGGCTGGCGCGTCTCTGGCCACGATCCGCTCACAGAGCGCCCGGATGTCCTGAGGCTCGATTTCGTGCAGCAGCCTGTTCTGGAATGGGCGCTTGATGTCGCGCTCGTAGATGCTGCGGCGCATGGCTCGGGTGCTCTCCGCCATCGGCGCCTTTTCGAACCACTTCTCGGCCCATTCGCCGAACGTCCGGGCATCGTGCAACTTGGCCTTGGCACGCTGCTTTTCGATCATCGGCGAGCGTCCTTCACGAACCTCCTGCCGGGCGGCCATGGCCAACTCCCGGGCCCGCACCAGGGTGATGCCGTCGGGGCCGTACCGGCCCAGGGTAAGGCTCTCGCGCCGACCGCTCATCCGGTAATCCAGGCGAAACGAGATCGCGCCGGTTGGAGCGACGGTGACATAGATGCCGTCACGGTCCGTGACCTTGTAGATTTTATCTCGTGGTTTCAGGGACTTGAGCTTGCTGTCGGTAAGCATGGACGGTCTCCAGGACACTCTGAAGTCGGCCGAAAGCGCACGAAAATGCCGTCAGCCCAATTGAGCCGATCGCAGTCGCCGTTTCGATAACGATTTCAGGAGCTTAGGGTCTGAAAAAATGCCGTCATGACGTAGTTTCACGACGGTATAACCGCCAACGTCAATTGGGCAACCCCGGCGGAACGCCGCCACAGCCACCGACAAACGAAAAGAGCGCTGGCGATTGCCAGCGCTCTTAATGGAGATAAAACACTATTTATTTCAGTAACTTGACGACGAAATCCGGACCACCCGGATAGTCACTGAACGACGTTATTTCATTCCCACTCGATCGTGCCCGGAGGCTTCGACGTCACGTCGTAGACGACCCGGTTGACGCCGCGCACCTCGTTGATGATGCGCGTGGCGGTCTTGCCCAGGATCGGCCAGGGGAACTCGAAGAAGTCGGCGGTCATGCCGTCGGTCGAGGTGACGGCGCGCAGGGCCAGGACGTTCTCGTAGGTGCGGGCGTCGCCCATGACGCCCACCGTCTTCACGGGGAGCAGCACGGCGAAGGCTTGCCAGATCTGGTCGTAGAGGCCGGCGTTGCGGATTTCCTCCAGATAGATGGCGTCGGCGTCCTGCAGGACCTTGACCTTCTCAGGCGTGATCTCGCCGGGGATGCGGATGGCCAGGCCCGGGCCCGGGAACGGGTGGCGGCCGACGAAGGCCGGGGCCAGGCCCAGCTCGACGCCCAGGGCGCGGACCTCGTCCTTGAAGAGCTCGCGCAACGGCTCGACCAGCTTCAGCTTCATGTAGTCCGGCAGGCCGCCCACATTGTGGTGGCTCTTGATCACCGCCGAAGGGCCGCCGCGAGCTGAGACGCTTTCGACGACGTCGGGATAGAGCGTGCCCTGGGCCAGGAACTGCGCGCCGTCGATCTTGGCGGCTTCCTTGTCGAAGACCTCGATGAACAGGCGGCCGATGGTCTTGCGCTTGGTTTCGGGGTCGCTGACGCCGGCCAGCTGCCCCAGGAACAGGTCGCCGGCGTCCACGTGGACCAGCGGGATGTTGTAGTGGTCGCGGAACAGGGTGACGACCTGGTCGGCTTCGTTCTTACGCAACAGGCCGGTGTCGACGAACACGCAGGTCAGCTGGTCGCCAATCGCCTCGTGGATCAGGACGGCGGCCACCGAGCTGTCGACGCCGCCCGACAGGCCGCAGATCACCTTGCCGCTCCCGACCTGGTCGCGGATCTTCTGGACCATCTCCTGGCGGAAGGCCGCCATGGTCCAGTCGCCCGTCAGGCCGGCCAGGGCCAGGAAGTTCTTGTAGATCTTGGCGCCGTTGACGGTGTGATAGACTTCCGGATGGAACTGGAGGGCGTAGATCTGCTTGTCGTCATTGGCGATGGCGGCGAACGGCGCGCCGGTCGACGTGCCGATCACCTCGAAGCCGTCCGGGATGGCGGTGACGCGGTCACCGTGGCTCATCCAGACGGTTTCCATTTCACCGACGCCGGCCAGGCCTTCGAACAACGGGCTCGTCTTGCCGATGGTCAGTTCGGCACGGCCGAACTCGCCGGCGTGGCCGCCCTCGACCTTGCCGCCCAGCACGTCGCACAGCAGCTGCTGGCCGTAGCAGATGGCCAGCATCGGCAGGCCCAGGTCAAACAGCTTGCGGCCGATGCGGGGGCTGTCGTCTTCCAGCACGCTGGCTGGGCCACCCGACAGGATGATCGCCGAGGGCTTGTAGGTGTCGACGAGCTCTTCAGCCTTGTCGAACGGATGGATCTCGCAATAGACGCCGGCCTCGCGCACCCGGCGCGCGATCAGCTGGGTCACTTGGCTGCCGAAATCGACGATCAGGACGCGCTGGTGGTGGGTTTCGGTGGTCATCGGCAAATCTCCAGCGGTCAGGGCGTCAAATCAGGGCGTGTACGAGGATCGCTCCAGCACGGCGGCGAAGAAGCCGTCCGTTCCGGCGCGATGCGGGGTCAGGCGCAGATAGCCTTCCGGCGTGACGTGGGTGACGCCATCAAGCGCGATCGGCTTCACCGTGAATTCGGGGTGGCGCTCGAGGAAACCGGCGACGCGGTCCTCGTTCTCGTCGGTCAGCAGCGAGCAGGTGACATAGACCATGCGGCCGCCGGCCTTGACGAAGGTTGAGGCGTCCTCCAGCACGCTATCTTGCTCGATCTGGCGCTTGGCCAGCTGGTCGGGCGACAGGCGCCACTTGGCGTCGGGATGGCGGCGCCAGGTGCCGGCGCCGGTGCAGGGGGCGTCGACGAAGACGACGTCGATCTTGCCTTCCAGGCCCTTCAGCGGCGTGGCCTCGATCGGCGAGCGGATTTGCAGGTTGCGGACCCCTGCCCTCTGGCCGCGACGGATGGTGTCAGCCAGGCGGCGGGCGTCGCTGTCATGGGCGAAGATCTGGCCGGTGTTGCCCATGGCGGCCGCCAGGGCGAGCGTCTTGCCGCCACCGCCGGCGCAGAAGTCCAGCACCTGCTTGCCCTTGACCTCGCCGGCCACGGCGGCGGCGATCTGCGAGCCCAGGTCCTGGACCTCGAACCAGCCCTTGGAGAAGGCCGGCACGGCCTCGACCGACGGCGTGCGGTCGGCGGCCTCGGGCGCGGGGATGCGGAAGGCGGTCGGCAGGACACCGGCGGGAACGGCGCCGATCAGCGCGACCGCCTTGGCGCCGCGCTCGGAGTCGGTCTTCAGGGTGTTGATGCGCAGGTCGACCGGGGCGCGTTCCGACAGCGCCTGCATCTCGACGGCCTGATCGGCGCCAAAGGTGCGGGCCAGCCGCTCTTCGAGCCAGTCGGGATAGTCGCCCGCCACCGGGGCTGGCGCGCCGTCGAGCGAAACCGGGCTCGCCAGCCGCTCGCGTTCGGCGTCGGTCAGGGCGCCGAAGCCGTGCTCTTCGGCGGCGGCTTCCGCGATGCGCTCAGGCGTCCACTTCCAGACGAAGGCCAGCACGCCCAGCATGACGCCGCGCGCGCTCTCATCGCCCATCATCCAGCCCAGCGAGCGCTTGCGGCGCAGGGCGTCCAGCACAAGGCCGGACACGAAGGCGCGGTCCTTGGAGCCGGCGTAGCGCGCGGTCTCGCCCCAGCGCTTCAGGGCCATCTTCGAGGGAAAATGCCGCGCCTCGATCTCGGTCAAGACCTCGATCGCCGCCGAAACCCGTCCGCCGTCTCGCATCAGACCACCAGGGCCGCGAGCAGCATCAAGATCCCGACCATCGAGGCGACCCAGGTCAAGCTGCGCACATAGGGCACGCCAAAGGCATAGAGCGGGATGTAGACGGCGCGGGCCGCCACATAGATCAGCGCGCCGAGCGAGGTCAGCTCGCCCAGGCGGCCGCCCAGATAGTCGACCAGCACCAGCGCCGCGAAGAACGGGAACGTCTCGCGGAAGTTGGCGAAGGCGCGTTCCAGGCGCCCCGCGACGCCGGTCAGCACGACCGGCTCGTCGCGGGGGCCCGCATTCCACTTCAAGCCGCGCTGGGGCTGGGCGGCCGCAGCCGCCCACAGCAGGTGGACGATCCCGATCAGGACCGCCGCCGCCAGCATCTGAAGCTCGAAGGCCATCCGCATCGCTTACACCGCGCTCGGATAGTTCGGGGCTTCGCGCGTGATCATCACGTCGTGGACGTGGCTTTCACGCAGGCCCGCGCCCGTGATGCGGACGAACTTGGCGCGCGCTTGCAGCTCGGGGATGGTCGGCGCGCCGACATAGCCCATGGCCGCGCGCAGGCCGCCGACCAGCTGGTGCAGCACCGGCGAGATCGGCCCCTTGAACGGGGTCTGGCCCTCGATGCCTTCCGGCACGAGCTTGAAGTTGTCCGTCACTTCCTTCTGGAAATAGCGGTCGGCCGAGCCGCGGGCCATGGCGCCCACCGAGCCCATGCCGCGATAGCTCTTGTACGAGCGGCCCTGGTACAGGAACACCTCGCCCGGCGCCTCTTCGGTGCCAGCGAACATCGAGCCCATCATGGCGGTCGAGGCCCCGGCGGCGATGGCCTTGGCCAGGTCGCCCGAGTACTTGATACCGCCGTCGGCGATGATCGGGGTGTTGCTCTCACGGCCCGCGCGCACGGCTTCCATGATCGCGGTCAGCTGCGGCACGCCCACGCCCGCGACGATGCGGGTGGTGCAGATCGAGCCGGGGCCGATGCCCACTTTCACCGCGTCGGCGCCGGCGTCGATCAGGGCGCGGGCGGCGTCGTAGGTGGCGATGTTGCCGGCTACGATCTGGACGCGGTTGGCTTCGCGCTTCAAGCGCGAGACGGCGGCGGCGACCTGGCTGGAGTGGCCGTGGGCGGTGTCGATGACGACGACGTCGACGCCGGCGTCCACCAAGCCCATCGAACGCTCGAAGCCGGCGTCGCCGACGGTCGAGGCCGCGCCGACTAGCAGGCGGCCCTTGTCGTCCTTGGCGGCCAGGGGGTGAGCCTGGGCCTTTTCGATGTCCTTCACCGTGATCAGGCCGACGGCGCGATAGGCGTCGTCCACGACGATCAGGCGTTCGATCTTGTGCTTGCGAAGCAGTTGGCGCGCTTCGGCCTGATCGACGCCTTCGGCGACGGTGATCAGGTTCTCGCGGGTCATGATCGCCGAGGCCGGGACATTGGCGTCGCCCTCGAAGCGCATGTCGCGGTTGGTGACGATGCCGACCAGCTTGCCGCTGCCGCGCTCGACCACCGGGAAGCCCGAGATCTTGCGGCGGGCCGTGATCTCGCGGATCTCGGCCAGGGTGGTGTCGGGATGGATGGTCAGCGGGTTGATGACCATGCCGCTTTCGTAGCGCTTGACCTCGCGAACCTGGTCGGCCTGCTCCTCGTTGGTGAGGTTGCGGTGCAGGATGCCCAGGCCGCCGGCCTGCGCCATGGCGATGGCGAGGCGGCTTTCGGTCACCGTGTCCATGGCGGCGGACACGAGCGGAATGTTCAGACTGATTTCACGCGTGAACCGGGTCTCGGTCGTCACCTGGGTAGGCATGACGTCGGACGGGCCGGGTTCGAGCAAAACGTCGTCGAAGGTGAGCCCTTCGCGAATCTCCATCGGAGTCTCCATTTTGCGGCGCGGATATAGCCGTGAGGCCGGCGGTTGTCGACCCGCCTGGACGCCCAAATAGAGATGAATCTTTCCGAAGGAAGGACGGCGGCGTCCTGGACGCCGCCGTTGGGCGACTAGACCGGCTTGGCGCCCGGCGTGCCGCACTTGGCGAACTTGCCCTTGGCGTCCTTGCACTTGGTCGGTTTGGCCGGGGCGGCGGCCGGGCACTTGGTGAACTTACCCTTGGCGTCCTTGCAGGGCGCGGCGGAGGCGACGCTGGCGCCGGACAGGGCGACGGCAAAAGCGGCGGCGATGCTCAGGGACTTCAACATGGGTAAGCCTCTTGATGATGCGCGATATGCGCACCCGAAGGCTCACGCCTGTTCCGGCCGATCCGCAAGGGACGGAAATGTAAATTTCCCTTGCATATCAATTACCTAAAGACGATCTCAGCGACCATCACAACCCATGCGGATGCACGCTACCGCCCTTTGAACCCCGTCGCCACCAGGAAGACTTCCGAGCTGTCGGCGCGGCTGGCCTTGGGTTTGAAGTGCTGGACCTTGTCGAAGTGGCGCTTGAGCCTGGCAATGACCTCGGCCGTCTCGCCGCCCTGGAAGGCCTTGGCGACGAAGGCGCCGCCGGGCTTGAGGGTGTCGATGGCGAACTCGGCGGCGATCTCGATCAGGCCAACGATGCGCAGGTGGTCCGTCTCGCGGTGGCCGACGGTGTTGGGCGCCATGTCCGACATGACGAGGTCGGGCGCGCCGTCCAGCAGGTCCAGCAGCTTGCCCGGCGCGTCATCGGCGGTGAAGTCCATCTCCAGCAGGTGCGCGGGCGCCACCGGATCGACCGGCAGCAGGTCGATGCCCGCCAGCTGGGTTACGCCACGCTCGACGGCGATCTGCAGCCAACCGCCGGGCGCGCAGCCCAGGTCGATGACTTTCGCGTTCTTGTGGAAGAAGCGGAACTTGTCGTCGATCTCGCTGATCTTGAAGGCCGCGCGGCTGCGATAGCCCAGGGCGCGAGCCTTGGCCGAGAACGGATCGTTGATCTGGCGCTCCAGCCAGGCCTGCTGGCTGGGCGTGCGGCCATAAGCGGTCTTCAGGCGCGCAGGCTTGGCGCGACCGCCTTCGGTGCCCCCGGCCGGCGGCTTGACCATGCGCTTGCGGGGGGGCTCTTCATCGCTCATGCGGCTACCGGCTTCTTAGGAGATCCGCCGCGACGGCGCCGACGCGGGCGCTTCTGCTGTTCGGACATCAGGGACATCAGGAGCCCCTCTCTAAGGCCTCGGTCGGCCACACGCACGCGCGAACATGGCCAAAGCTCTTGAACGGCTTGGAGAATGGCCGCCCCGGCTAGCACCAGATCGGCCCGATCCGCGCCGATGCACGGCTCCAGGGCCCGCTCGGCGGCCGTCAGCCCCTGCAAGCGTTCGGACGCCGCGTCGCAGTCACTGCGGTCCATCCAGAGACCGTCGACAATATTGCGATCATAGCGCGGCAGGCCCAGGTGCAGGCCCGCCAGGCTGGTGATGGCGCCGGACGTGCCCACCAGATGCGCCCTGCCCTCGGCGAAGATCTCGCGCATCGGCTCGGCGTGCGGGAAGGCCTCGATGCGCCCCTTCACGTCGTCGACCATGGCCCGGAACCAGTCCTCGCTGGCGCGCTCGCCCTCGGGGAAGCGCTCGGCCAGGGTGACGACGCCGACGGGGATCGACAGCCAGGCCTTGATCGGCAGCTTCCAGGCGGCGAACTGGCGCGGCTTGGCGTCGAGGCCGCCGCCCTTCAGGTCGACCCAAGACAACTCGGTCGAGCCACCGCCGACATCGACCACTAGCGCCGCGTCCTGCTCGCGGTCGAACAGGCTCATGCAGCCGGCGACCGACAGCTGGGCTTCCTCGCGCGGGCTGATGATCTGCAACTTTAGGCCTGTCTCCTCCTGTACGCGCTTGACGAAGTCGGGACCATTGGTCGCGCCCCGACAGGCCTGAGTCGCCACCGCCTTCACGCGGATCGCCTTGCGGCGACGGATCTTCTCGGCGCAGACCTTGAGGGCCGCCAGCGAGCGCTCCATGGCCGCGTCGGACAGCTGGCCGGTCTGCGACAGACCCTCGCCCAGGCGCACGATGCGTGAATAGGCCTCGACGACGCGGAACCCGCGCGGCGTGGGCGTGGCCACCAACAGGCGGCAATTGTTGGTCCCCAGGTCGAGCGCCGCGTAGCACGCGACGGACTCCTCCTGAGACCTCCGGCGTCTGCCCTGCGGCGCGCCGGGCGCACGCGGCGCCTCCGACATGGTCCCTACTACCTGTCTCGCAGGCCTTCGCGAACGTTGCGAAGCCTCACTTCGAGTCGACCATAGCATGTGACTCGCCTGCCGGAAGGCGCCCGCTTGTCTTCCGGGTTCTGACCTCTACGTTCAGGATTCAGTCAGGTAGGCTGGCTATCCTTAACGCCATGAACTCGAGACTCGCCAAATTTGCGATCGGACAGGTCGTCAGGCACCGCATCTTCCCGTTCCGGGGCGTGGTGTTCGACGTCGACCCCGTGTTCGCCAATACCGAGGAGTGGTGGCAGTCCATCCCGGAGGACATCCGGCCGACCAAGGACCAGCCGTTCTATCACCTGCTGGCCGAGAACGATGACAACAGCTACGTCGCGTACGTGTCCGAGCAGAACCTGCTGCCCGACGACAGCGGCGAGCCGGTCGGTCACCCGCAGACCGCGGTGATCTTCGAGTCGTTCGACCACGGCCTCTACAAGCTTCGCCCCCGGATCTCGCACTAGGCGGCACGCTTCTCCGCGGAACAGCGTTTTCGGCGCAAACTCCGAACAGCTTTTGCCAAAATCCGGGCGTAGCGTCTCTTCATGAGCGAAGGTGACTTTAGCAGCGGACCGCCCCCGGGCGCGCGTCCCGACTGGACGATCGATCAGGGCTGGGAAACCTATTCCCAGACCGAACACGACGTCTGGATCACCCTGTATGAGCGTCAGGCCGACATGCTGCACGGCCGCGCCTGCGACGAGTTCATGCGCGGCCTGGACGCGCTGGACCTGCACCGCACGGGCATCCCCGATTTCAACCGCATCAACGAAGAGCTTCAGCGCCTGACCGGCTGGAGCGTGGTCGCCGTGCCGGGCCTGGTGCCCGACGACGTGTTCTTCGACCATCTGGCCAACCGCCGCTTCCCGGCCGGCCAGTTCATCCGCAAGCCGCACGAGCTGGACTACCTGCAGGAGCCGGACATCTTCCACGATGTCTTCGGCCACGTGCCGATGCTGACCGATCCGGTCTTCGCCGACTACATGCAGGCCTACGGCCAGGGCGGCCAGCGGGCGCTGGGTCTGGGCCGCCTGACCAACCTCGCCCGCCTCTACTGGTACACGGTGGAGTTTGGCCTGATGAACACACCCGCGGGCCTACGCATCTACGGGGCCGGCATCGTCTCATCGCGAGCGGAGTCGATCTTCGCGCTGGACGATCCTTCGCCCAACCGCATCGGCTTCGATCTGGAGCGGGTGATGCGCACGAACTATCGCATCGACGACTTCCAGCAGGCCTATTTCGTGATCGACTCGATCCAGACTCTGCAGGAAGTGACGCTGCGCGACTTCAGCGCCCTCTATGACCGCCTGGCGGGCGCCAGCGAGATCGGTGTCGCCGAGATCCTGCCCGGCGACACCGTCATCACGCGCGGCACCCAGGCCTATGCGAAGGCCGGCGGTCGCTTGGCTTCGGCTGCGGCGGGCTGACCCTTCAGGCCAAACAGGATCCGCACGCCGGGGATGCGTCGCACGACTTCATAGGTGGCGAAGCACCCGGCGAAGGTCGCCGCGACCAGGATCGCGCCCTCCAGGCCCTGGGGCAGGCCCAGCTTGGCCAGGTGATAGGCCATGACCACGATCAGGGTCTGGTGCACCAGGTAGAACGGAAAGACGCCCAGGGTCAGGTAGCGCAGCGCCGGCCCGCCCTTGTTGGCCAGGTGCTTGGCCCCGAAGCCCAGAATCGCGATGATCGCGCACCAGGTGTCCGTGGCGAAGACGAAGCGCATCAGCAGCTTCAGCTGCGGCGGCGGCACCGCGTTGTCGGCGCGATAGGTCCAGACATAGGCGCTCCAAACGGCCCAGGCGGCGACGGCGATCACCAACGCCGGCCAGCGCATGGCCGTCAGACGGTCACGCAGCACCTCGGACTTGGCGAGGCCAAAGCCCAGCAGGAAGGCGCTGAACGAGACGGCGTGGACATAGTGGTCGCCAGCCAGGGCGTGGGTCTCGCCGTATTTGGCGTAGAGCGTGGCGCGCAGCATCCCTAGAAACAGGATCGGCCAGGCGAACAGACCGACGCCCTTCAGCAGCCACTCGGCGCCCTTCTGGATGTGCTCGCCGGCCTTCTTCCAGACCAGCAGCATGACGGCCAGCACCAGGGTGTAGAACAGCAGGTAGGCGACAAACCACATGTGGTTCCAGGTCGGGGTGGTCAGGCACTTGCCATCCGTCCCGCACCAGTGGCCCGAGGCCGTGACATAGCGGACCCAGAAGTTGTCGACCGTGAGACCGCTGTTGGGATGCAGGGCGATATACTCGACGATCTGGTAGTACGACTGCGGCGGCACGATCACGAACATCGCGAACAGCAGCGGGGGCAACAGGCGAGCCACGCGGGCCCAGGTCAGCTTCCCGACCGGCGTCTTGTCGGCCATGAACCGCGTCGCCGCGCCCGAAACCAGGAACAGCAGGGTCAGCCGCCAGGGATTGGTCAGCAGCATGAAGGGCATCAGGCCCTCGACGATGTGCGGCGACTTCACGTGCCATTCCCAGGGCACGTAGAACATCCCGGTGTGGTAAAGGATCAGCAGGAAGAATGCGCCGACCCGAATCCAGTCGAGGTCGTAGCGCCGATCGAGGGGTAAGGCGGTCGTGGTCATGAAGAGGCGTCCGTGGTGAAGATCGACGCCAAGGACCTGACCCAGCACACCGCGGCTGGCCAAGCGCTCGGGGATCAGCGGTCGCTGGCTGGGACAAGCGGAAAAGCTTCAGGGACGAACGGCGGCCGTTTCGGGATGACCGGCGAGGAGCGCCTGTGGCTGGGCCGCGCCTGGCTGCTGGGCCTCGTGCTGATCGGCTGCATCTGCGTCGTCAACATTCTGACCATCCAGCACGACGCGCCGCGGCTGGGCCCGATCCGGCCGATTATCTGGGAGGGCTCCAGCGCCCTGGTCACCCTGGTGATCTTCTCGATCCCGGCCGCGATGGCGTTCTGGACGATCCGGACGCGCCCGCCCTGGTGGCTGGCCGCGCCGGCTCACCTGGCAGCGGTGTTCGTCTATTCCGTGCTGCACGTCTCGGCGTTCGTCGTGCTGCGCAAGCTGGGCCACGCCGTGCTGCTGCACGAGCCCTATCATTTCGGTCCGCTGTCGACCGAGTTCCCCTACGAGTTTCGCAAGGACATCCTGGCCTATGTGCTGGCCTCGGCGATCTACGGGATCGCTCTGCTGCGCGGCGGACAGAAGCCGGCCGAGACCAGCCTGGCCCTCCCCGCCACCTTCGACATCCAGGACGGCGCGCGGCTGATCCGGATCCCGGTGGCCGACATCGTGGCCGTGCGCTCGGCCGGCAACTATGTCGAGTTCGTCCTGGCCGATGATCGTCGCCCGCTGATGCGCTCGTCGCTCACGGCGGTTTCGGAGCAGCTGGCGCCGCACAGCTTCGTGCGCTGCCACAAATCGTGGCTGGTCAACCGAGCGCGGGTCACGGGGCTGAAACCCGAGGGCTCGGGCGACTACGCCGTGGAGTTGGGCGTGCTGGAGGCGCCGTTGTCGCGGCGCTACCCCGAGGCGCTGGCGGCCCTCAAGGGCTAGAGCAGCATCCCCATCAGGATGTCATCCTCGAACCGCCCGTCGGGCAGCCGGCCGCGCGCGACCTGTCGGCCTTCATGCTGGAAGCCGAGCCGCTCATAGAGCCGCACCGCGCCGGGATTGCCCCCGCCCGCCGCCAGCTCGATGCGCAGGATCGCCGGGTCCTGGGTCCGCGCCCAGGCGATCAGCGCCTGGAATAGCTGCGAGCCGATCCCCTGCCCTTGCCGCTGCGGATGCACCGCCACGGTCAGGCCGCCTAGCACGTGGGCGAAGAGAGCGATGGTCTCGCGCTTGGCGTGGATCTCGCCGACGACAGTCCCGTCCGCCTCGACCGCGATCAGGCAGATGTCGCAGGCCAGGGCGTAGTCGCCATAGGCCGGCGTGATTTCATTGGGCGCGCGAGCCAAGGCGCCGGGCGTGACACCGGCGGCGGCCTTGTGAACGGCCACGATACCGTCGCGGTCTGCGGCCGTTGCAGGTCGGATCGTGAAGCTCAAGCAGTCCTCTGGAACGGGTAGAAGTCGCCGCCAAGGTCGAGGATCTGGCTCAGCTCGTCCAGCGCCTCGCGGCTCTCGGTCAGCAGCTGCGGATCGGCCAGGTCGGCCGGCGCCAGGCGGTCGCGATAGCGGCGCGTGATCCAGTCGGCGAGCGTCGTGTGCAGGCCCGGCGTGAAGCGCTGGGCGGGGTTGGTCGCTTCCAGCTCGTCGTCGGTCAGCACCACGCGAAGGCGTAGGCAAGCTGGGCCGCCGCCGTTGCGCATGCTCTGGCGGACATCGACATACTCCACGCGTCCGATCGGGCCGTTGGACGACGCCAAGCCCTCGGCGACCGCGAAGGCGCGCGGGTTGTCGCGGGTCTCGGCCGGGGCCAGCAGAACCAGGCGGTCCTCGCCAGGCACGACCAGCAGCTGCGAATTGAACAGATAGCTGGCCACCAAGTCAGCCATCGGCAGGTCGGCTTCCGACACTTCGACGAAGGCCGGCTCGAAAAGGCCGTCGGCGACCGCGCGAACCTGACGCTCCATCCCGGCGCGATCCTCGAAGGCGCGCTCGTGGAAGAACAGGCACTCGCGCGTGCCGACGCAGACCACGTCGTTGTGGAACGCCCCGCCCTCGATCGCCGCCTTGCCCTGCTGCGGGAACACGGCCCGCGCCGCGCCATGCCGACGCTGGATGGCCTCGAAGGCCTCGCGGGTCTGGCGAGCCGGGAACTTGCCGTCCCAATGCGCCCAAGCCTCGCGACCCCAGACGAACAGGTTCACCCCCGGCGCGCCGTGCTCGGCGCAGAGGCGAACGTGGTTGGCCGCGCCCTCGTCGGCGAAGTGCGGCTGGGCTGGCAGCGGGTCGTGGACGGCGAAGCGGGTCTCGTCCGGGAACAGGCGGCGCAGCGAGCGGGCGCTCTGCCGCCCCTCCAGGCTGCGATGCAGGTTGGTCAGCAGGTTGGCCGGCGTGAAGTGCACGCGGCCGTCAGCGGTGTCGGCGCTGGGCGTCACCGTGGCGGCGTTGGCGGCCCACATCGGCGAGGCCGAGCAGGCGGCGGCGGCCAGGGCCGGAGCATCCTTCCAGGCCTGTTCGATCACCGCCTCTTCCGAACCGGAAAAGCCGAGCGACTTCAGGAGGTCTACGGCCGGCCGCTCATGTGGCGGCAAGACGAACTGCGGGATGCCCAGGTCGGACAGCCGGCGCATTTTCGACAATCCTTCCAGCGCCGCGCCACGCGGATTGGAGACCTCGCCGGCGTTCTTCTGGCTGGCCAGATTGCCGGGCGAGAGACCGACATAGCTGTGGGTCGGCCCGACCAGGCCATCGCAATTGGCCTCGACCGCGCCGCTCATCCCCGCAGCCCCTTGATGTCTTTCAGGGTGTCGGTGACCGCTGGGGCCTCGAAGCTGGCGACCGGATAGGCGCAGTAGTCGGCGGCGTAGTAGGCGCTGGGCCGATGGTTGCCCGAGGCCCCGAGACCGCCGAACGGCATCGAGCCGGCCGCGCCCGTCGTCGGCCGGTTCCAGTTCACGACGCCCGCGCGGATGCGATTCAAGAACTGATCCCAACGCCTTGACTCGTTTGAGATAAGTCCCGCCGACAAGCCATAGCGCGTGGCGTTGGCGGCCTTCAGCGCATCGTCGTAGCTGGCCACGCGACGCACCTGCAGCCACGGGGCGAACAGCTCCTCGTCGGGCGTATCGATGCCGGTGACGTCGACCAGGCCGGGGGTGACGAAGGCCTCGCTCAGCCCCTCGACGGCGCCCAACGCCCGGATGCGTTCGCCGCCCATCGTGTCGGCGATCGCTCGAGCCGCGTTGGCGGCGCGGGCCGAGATCAACGGCCCCATGAAGGCCTCGCCCTCGCCGTTCCACGGCCCGATCGACAGCCTGTCGGCCAGGGCGGCCGTCGCCTCGATCACCTTCCGACCGAAAGCGTCGTCCGGCACGATCAGCCGCCGCGCGCACGAGCAGCGCTGGCCGGTGGTGATGAAGGCCGACTGCACAACCAGGGCCGCCACGGCCTCGGCGTCGTCGGCGTCCCAGACCACCAGCGGATTGTTGCCGCCCAGCTCCAAGGCCAGGATCACGTCGGGCCGGTCGGCGAAGTGGCGGCGGAAGAAGGTCCCGGCCGCGGCCGAGCCGGTGAACAGCAGGCCGTCGATCTCCTGGTTGATCAGCGCCTGGCCGGTCTCGCGGCCGCCCTGGACGAGGTTGACCACGCCCGCGGGCACGCCGGCCGCCTCCAGCGCCTCGACCATCAGCTGGCCGGCCAGGGGCGTCTCTTCTGAAGGCTTGAAGACCACTGTGTCGCCCGCCAGCAGGGCCGGCACGATGTGGCCGTTGGGCAGGTGGCCCGGGAAGTTGAACGGCCCCAGCACCGCCATCACACCATGGGCGCGGTGACGCAGCACGGCGCGGCCGAACGGCATCGCGTTCTCGGTGATCCCGGTCCGCTCGTCATAGGCGCGAATGGAGAGGTCGACCTTGCCGGCCATCGAGCCTAGTTCAGCCTTGGTCTCCCACAGCGCCTTGCCGGTCTCACGGCTCAGGGCCTCGGCGAAGGCGGCCGTGCGCTCGACCAGGGTTTCCTTGTAGCGGCGCAGGATCGCGATCCGCTCCTCGCGCGGACGGTCGGCCCAGGCTGGGAAAGCGCGCCGGGCGGCCTCGACGGCCTCGGCGACATCGGCCTCGGTCGCGGTCGCCTCGCGCCAGACGGCCTCACCGGTCGCCGGGTCGGTCGAGACCAGTTCTGGGCCGCGCCCCGAGCGCCACTTGCCGTCGATAAACACGCCGCTCATGCCTTCACCCGCACCACTTCGCCTTCGGAAACACCCAGGGCGTCCATGGCCTCGCGCCCCAGGATCGCCGCGTCGCCGTCGATCAGCACCGGCGCCCGCACTGCTCGGAACCGCGCCACGGCGCCCGTCGAGACCAGAGCCTCCTCGCCAAAGGCGTCCTCGCCGGTCTTGACGCGCAAGCTGCGCGCCTCGCGCACCGTCTTGATGTCGTCGCGACGCGCCGCCACCGTCGGCCCGGCGTCGAAGATGTCGATCAGGCCCTGGTAACGGAAGCCTTCGGTCTCCAGCATGGCCCGCGCCGCCTCGCCCTCGCGGTGAACGCGGCCCAGCACCGCGCTGGCCTCGTTGGGCAGCAGCTCGGCATAGATCGGGTGGCGCGGCGCCAGGTCCAGGATGAACTGGCCATCGGTCGAGGCGCTCATCATGTCGGCCTCGTCGAACTCCAGACGGAAGAACTTGCTGGCCACGTGGTCCCAGAACGGGCAGCCGCCGTCCTCGTCGAACCAGCCGCGCAGCTCGGCCAGCACCATCTCGGCGAAACGCTGGGGCTCCAGGCCGATCAGCATGTAGCGCGACTGGGCCAGCAGCCGCCCCGCCCCGCCCTTGCGCCGCTCAGGACGCAGGAACAGCGAGCCGACCTCGGACCAGCCGGCGCACTCGTTGACCAAAACGAGGGCCCGGTGGTCGAAGCGCTTCTCCAGCGTCGGCGACGACTGGGCCAGGGTGACCACCCGGAACGAGAAGTGTGGCCGCTTCAGACCCACGCCTGCCTTGACCCCGGCGACGCCGACCACGTCGTTAGCCTCCAGGTCCTCCAGCATCAGGGTGTACCAAGCCTCGGGCGGCGCGACGTTGGATTGGAAGCTGGCCTCGGATAGGGCCAAGCGCGCGCGCAGGGTCGGCTCGTCCTCGGGCAGGCTGGTGAAGCCGCGCCCGGACAGCACGGCCAGCTCCATCAGAGCGTCGAAGTCGGCGGAGCCGGCGGGACGGACGACAAGCATGCTTAGTGTTCCCCCATGGCCGCGCGGATCGCTCTGGCGTCGATCTCGCCGCTGGCCAGTTTCATCAGGATCAGGGCCGAGAGCTGGGCGCGCTCGACGAAGCTTTCGGGCCAGGCGTGCTCGGCTTCGCTGTGGATGTCGCCGCCGCGAACGCCCAGGGTGTCGACATTGGGCAAGCCCGAGGCGAACAGGTTGTTGCCCTCGCAGACGCCGCCCGACGGCTTCCAGGCGATGTCCTGGCCCAGCAACGCGCCGACGTCCTTCACGGCCCCGAACAGCTGCTGCTGGGCGGCGTTGAACGGCTTGGCGCCGCGGGTGATCATGCCGTGCAGGTGGGCGTGCAGGTCGTCGCCGATCTCGCCGACGATGCGGGCGACCTGCGCCTCGAACCAGGTGGCGGCCTGCGCTTCCGGGAAGCGAACATTGAAGCGGATCACCGCCACGTCCGGCACCATGTTTAGCGGCGCGCCGCCGTCGATGCGGGCGACATTGACCGTGACGCCGTCGCGCTGACCGTTCAGGCCGTGCAGCTTCTCGGCGACGCGGGCCGCGCCGATGATGGCGTTGCGGCCCGCGGCAAAGTCCCGACCGGCATGGGCCGCGCGGCCGTGGATGACGATGTGGAAGTTGCCCGAGCCCTTGCGCGCGGAGGCCAGGGCTCCGTCGGCCAGCGCCGGCTCGTAAGTCAGGCCGACATGGCCCTGCCGCGCGAACTCGGCGAGCACGGGACCGGAGGCGATGGAGCCGATCTCCTCATCCGGCGACAGCAGCACGCGGTAGCCGACATTGTGCGAGTCCGGATGGCGTTCGAACGCCTCCAGCGCCGCCAGCATCACCGAGATGCCGCCCTTCATGTCGGCGATGCCGGGACCGTGCAGCGCGCCGTCGGGGCGGGTGCGAACGACCTGGAACGGGCTCGTCTCGGGATAGACGGTGTCGTAGTGGCCGGTCAGCACGACCTGGACGGGCGCTTCGGGGCGCACGATCACGGCCAACGAGGGCGGATGCGGAAACTCGGTCTCGCGACCGTCGGCGCTGATCTCACGCGACGGCGACAGCGGCGTCTCGATCGGCGCGGCGGGCAGGCTTGCGGCTGCGTCGAGCAGAACTTGCCTCTGGCGCTCCAGCCCGGCCAGATGCCGGCTGCCGGAGTTTAGCGCGCACCAGTCCACGGCGCGGTCGACGATCAGGCCGCCATCGCGCGCGATGTGATCCAGAACCGCGCGATCTTCTGAATTGAGTCGCATGAAAAGCCGGTCCTCCCTCAGTCACGATAACCAAGGGCCGCGGGTAAAACGTTGTCACCTCTGATGAGGAAACCGGTCACCCGCGCAACAGCCTTGCGTCTCTAGTAGTCTTTTCTCCAGCGCACGGAAAGCTTGGCGTCGTTCTGGCTGCCGATCCTGGAAACCAGCGACAGGGTCCGCCGGACACGCCATTCGACCTGCGCCGCCGGCCCTTCGCGGCCGCCGCCGATGATCTCGACATAGACGTCGTCGGTCACGTACTTGCCGCCCGACACCGTCATGCCCGTGGCGCTTTCCGCGAAGGCCAGACGGTCCAGACGGGCGAAGCTGCGCAGGTTGCCGATCACGTCGAAGCCGCCGCCGCCGGCCAGCGAGGCCAGGGCAGACGCCAGCTGGGCGGCCTCGATCGGCGACAGCTGCGCCGCCGAGGCGCCAAACAGCACCTGGCTCAGCACCTCGTCGCTAGGCAGCTCCGGCTTGGAGGTCAGGGTGATCTCCGGCTTGGCGGCCGTGCCCTGGATCTTGACCACCGCCGTCAGGGTTGTGTCCTCGCGGGTGGCCGACAGGTCCAGGCGGATGCGGTCCAGCTGGCTGGACAGATAGACCACGCCGTTGTCGTCGAACTCGAAGCGCTTGCCGGCGAAGTCGTACTCGCCGCGCACCATGCGGGCCACGCCCGACAACTGCGGGGCCAGCGAGGTGCCGCCGACATGGGCGTCCAGCGATAGCTCGACGTCCAGGCCACGGCCCCGCACGAACACCCGGCGCGGGGCTTTCAGGTCTAGATCCAGGATCATGCCGCCGGTGCTGGGACGACGCTGCAAGCCCTGGTCAAGGTCCTGCGGGCGGTTGCGCTCGATCACGTCCATGGCCACGACGCCGACCGGGGTCTTGCTCTGGGCTGAGACGTCGGCGCGGTCGAGGGTCACAGCGCCGGTCAGCTTGATCTTGCCGTCCGCCGAGCGGTTCACCGACGCCTGGCCGGTGGCCACGGCCGAGGCCAGGTCGTTGTCGATCAGGCGGAAGCTCTTCATGTCGAGCTTGAAGTTGCCGACGCCGTCGCGCGCCAGGCTGATCCGGCCCTGACCCGAGATCGTGCCGCCCTGCCCGTCCTCGCCGATGGCCTGGCTGACGTCGATGGCGTTGTCGGCCAGGGCCGTGCGCAGCACGACATTGCGCAGGCGCAGGCCCGTCTGGCCGTCCTCGAAGCCGCCATTGTCCAAGGTGGCCGAGCCCAGCAGGCGCGGGTCGGCCAGGGTGCCGCCGATGCTGCCTTGCAGATTGATACGGCCCGACAGCGAGCGGTCGGCGCCCATCAGGAGGTTCCACAGCGGCTTGATCTCGCCCTTGGCCGAGAACTGCCCCTGCACGCCGCGCTTCTTGTCGATCATCAGCCGCAACGGCTTGGCCGAGGCCTCGACCGGCAGGACGAGGTTGGCGTCGGCCTTCAGGCCCAGGCTGTTGTCGCCTTCGGCGACGATGGTCAGGCGGCGGTCGGTCAGGTCGCCGTGCACCTTGGCGTTCAGCGACTGCTCGACCTTGGCGCCGCGCTCGCGAGCATTGGCCAGGCGCATGTCGAAGTCGCCGGTCAGGGTCTCACCCTGACCACGCAGGTTGAACGAACCGTCGATGTCGCCATCCAGGTCGGGGTTGAAGGCGGTGATGGCCACGCCGGCCAACTCGGCTTTCAACATGGCCGTGGCGCCGCCCAGGTCGGCGTCGATGTCGGCCCTGCCCTTGTCGATGGCCAGGCGCAGGCGAGCCTGGGTCGGGCCGTCGCCGAAGCGGACCTTGGCCGTCTCGCGAGTCTTGATCTCGGTGCGGCCCATGCGACCGGCGGCGTCGAGGGACAGGTCGTAGATCTTGCCGCTCTGGGCCAGCTCGCCCGTGCCGCCGATACGCCAGCGGCCGCCAGGCGCGTCGCCCCGCGCGTCGATCGACAGCGGCAGGCGCGCCAGGGGGCCGTCGGCCTTGATCCGCGCCGAGCGGACCTTCCAGGCGCCGGTCGCCACGTCCTCGGCGGTGAGGTCCAGGGTCGCGGACGGTCCGCCGCCGCCCGGCGCGTCGACCAGCTTGGCCGAGCCCTTGACCTGACCCTGGGGCAGGAAGGCGCCGGGGCCTATGGCGACCGTCAGATCGGCCGTGGCGGGCATGCCGTTGCGCAGCGACATGCCGCCCTTGGCCTTGGCGCCGCCGGCGTCGACATCCAGCTCCGAAAGCTCGATACCGCCCGACGAGAAGCGGAAGGCCGTGCGGCCGCGCGCCGGGCCATAGCCGCTGTCGGCCTGCAGCGCCGCGACGCCGTCGGTGGCGTTGGGACCATGGGCGAAGGTCAGGGTCAGGTGCGCCTTGGTCAGCGGCAGCATGGGCAGGTCGACCGTATCGAAGTCGGCGTTCAGCTCGGCCTTCGGCGCCGCCAGCGTGCCGCCGACATGGCCATCGCCCGCCGCCTTGCCGGCGATCTCGACCGGACCCGCGCTGAACGGACCCGAGGCGGTCCAGTCCAGCTTGAAGTCCAGCTCCAGGGCCTTGGCGACTGTCATCTTGCCCGACGACTTCACGCTGGCGTTGGTCCCGTCCAGCTTGGCGTCGGAGATGCTGAGGACGCCATCGTTCCAGGCGCCCTTGCCGTTCAGACGGGGCGTCGGCCCCAGCAGGCGGTCGATCTCGGGATAGCCGGTGGCGAAGCCCGCCGCGCGGCCGTCGACCGTGAAGCTCCAGGGCCGGTTGACGATGCTGGACGCCGTCCACTTGGCGGTGACCGAGCCCTTCGCGCCCTGGCGAACGGGACCCATGCTGGCCACCTTCATGTCGCCGTCGAACGACAGGCCGCCCAACGGTCCGCGCTCGCCCTTGCCGGTGACGATCAGGTTGGGGGCGTCGATACGGGCCGACTTGATCAGGAAGCGGCCGCCCTTGACGCGCGCGCCCTCGAAGGTCGCCTTGGGACCGGGGCCGAGCAGCGCCAGAAGGCCCGTTCCGCCGCCGCCAGACGTGGTCGCCGCGGCCTTGATCTCCAGCTCGCCCTTGGCCCAGCGCACCTTGGCCGGCCCCTTGGCGCGCTTCAGGTGATAGCCCAGCAGCTCTAGGTCGGCGACGTCGATATCGCCCTCGACCGAGAACCCGCCCTCCTCCAGGCGGAAGACGCCGTCAGCCGAGCCCCGGCCCATCTGCGGGATGCTGACGATGCGCTTCAGGGCGCCGACATTGGCGCTGAAGGCGATCCCGTCAGGACCCGTACGCTTCTTGGCGAGGTCAGCCAGGCCGTGGCCTTGCAGGGTCAGGTTCTGGGCCATGATCGCCAGGTTCAGGTCCGACAGGCCGTCCTGGGTCGCTTTCTTGCCGTCGATCGTGAAGTTCGCCTCCGGCCCGAACATGTGGGCCAGGTGTGCGGTCAGGGTCGACGCCTCAAGGTCGATCCGGCCTCGGGCCGAACCGCCCTGCTCGGTCCAGGCCCCATCGGCCTGCAGCGGCGTCGTCTGGCCCGAACGCGCCAGGACGTTGAACGCCGCGCGGCTGGTGGTGCCGTCAGCCTTGGCCTTGAGATCGAAGGTGCGATTGGCTGGCAGGCCCAGGGCGCCGGCGATCGCGCCGCCATTGGCTTCAGTCGCATCGGCGATCAGGTGCAGGCTCTTGGAGCGTCCCAGGTCGAAGTCGAGGTTCAGGTGGTCGCCGACGTGCAGGCGTGAGGCGACGCCGAGTTTGCCCTTCTGCCCGCCCAGGCGCGCCATCTCGTAGGCGCCCGAGACGTCGAAGTCGCCATCCTTGCCGCTGAAGGCGGGCCTGGTGATCAGGCGGAACCGGAACGCGTCGAGATCCACCGACACCGGCGCGGCGCTGGATTTGGGTCCCTTGGGCTCCATGGTCGGGCGACGCAGAACGATGACGTCGCGCGCATCGATGGTCTCGGCGTGGAAGCGACGGCCGAACAGTTCGGTCGGCCGCCAGGCGACGCGCAGGTCGTGGGCTTCCAGCCAGATCCCCTGTTCGTCGGAGATGGTCAGGCGGCGGACGCCGAAATTCTTCCAGATGTCGCCCGACAGGCCCTCGATGTGCAGCTTGCCGATGCGTCCCAGCTTCAGGCCCGAGGCCCGGGCCTCCAGGAACATCCGGCCCTGCGGCGTGATCGGGGCCAGGCGCAGCCCGCCGGCCAGGAAGATCAGCAGGCCGGCCAGGATCGCGCCCGCGATCAGCAGCGCGCCGCCCCAGCCGATCTTCTTGGCGACCTTGACGGCGGCCTCGCCCGTCGCCTCGGCGGCGTGGGCGACGCTCTCCGTCAGGTCAGGCTTGTCGTGCTCCCCGCTCAAAAGCTTTGCCCGATGCTGAGATAGATCTGGAACGCCGGGTCGCCCTTACGACGTCCCATCGGCACGGCGATGTCGGCGCGGATGGGGCCAAAGCCCAGGTCGTAGCGGACGCCCAGACCGGCGCCGGCTCGGAAATCCTGGCTCTTTGGGTTCGGGGTCGTGCTGATCGCGCCGGCGTCGATGAACGCCACGCCGCTCCATTTCGAGGTGATCTTCTGGCGCAGCTCGAACGAGGTCTCGACCAGCGAGATACCGCCCTGCGGGGTGTTGTCGGTCAAACGCGGCCCGATCGCCTGGTAGCCATAGCCGCGCACCGAACCGCCGCCGCCGGCGAAGAAGCGGCGCGAAGCCGGCACGTCCAGGATGCCGCCGCCGACGATGGCGCCCAGCTTCAGACGACCGGCCAGCACCGTGCTGGCCTGCCGTCCGAACGGGATATAGGCCGAGCCCTGGGTAGTCATCTTCAGGTATGGGACCGTGGTGTCGCCGACCACGTAGGTGGGCTCGCCTCGAGCTTCCAAGCGCCAACCGCGCTTGGGATCCAGGATGTTGTCCGAGAAGTCCCAGGCATAGGCGGCAAGGCCCGCAAGGGTCACCAGGTTCAGCTTGCGCCCCGCCACCGAGCCGTTGCTGTCCACCTGCTCCTTGGTCTGGGACACGTCCAGCGAGACGCCGAAGGTGCGGTAGGCGGTCGTCTGCCGTCGCTTGGTCAAGTCGACGCCGACCGTGGCGCCGGTTTCGTTATAGGCGACGGTGTCATTGCGGAAAATGGAGCTGTTCAGCTTCAGCGTCTGCTGCGGGCGTCGCCAGTGCGGCAGCGAAATCTCGGCGCCGAGACGCTGTTCCAGCTTGGCGAAGCGCAGGGCGTAGGTCGTGGTGTCGGCGCGTTTCAGTCGGTTATAGCGGATCCAGCGCGCGTCGATGCCCGAGCCTTCGCTGGTCGAGTAGCCCGCGCCCAATTCGATGGTGCGCGACTTGCGGTCGGCCAGGGTGACGACGACCGGACGATAGCCTTCGGCTGTGGCCTTGTCGGGTCCGGCCAGCGAGACCGAGATCGAGTCATAGACGCTGGTGTCGCGCAGGCGGCGCTCAAGCTCGGCCACGTCCTCGGGATCGTAGACGTCTCCGGACCGCCATGGGGCCAGGCGGCCGACCCAGGCCGGATTGGTGCGCCCCTTGGTGACGACCTGGATGCCATCGAGATGGACCAATTCCCCTGACGCGATCTTGAAGGCCGGGCGGACGGTGTGGTCGGCATGATCGACGACGACCTCGCGCGGCTCGGCGACCGCGTCGGCATAGCCGAGCTTGGCGACCTGGGCGACGACGCGGCCCTCGGCCCCGACCACGTCGGCCGCGCGTCCGGGCTCGCCTTCGGTCAGGCGCATGGCGGCGGCGGCGCGCTGGCGGGTGCCCTCGTCAGGCGGTGCGCCCGACCAGTCGATGCGCGGATCGGCGATCAGGAAGACCGGCCCTGGCGTGATCTTGACCACCGCCCGTGGCGGTTCGCCATCCAGCACGTCGGGCTCGACGGTGTATCCATAGTAGCCTTCGGCGCGGAGCACGGCGATGGCGTCTTCACCAGCCTGACGGGCGCGGCGGCGAGCCTCGGCGCGGCTTTGGGCGGAATGCTTGGATTGGGTCAGGGCGCGCTGGATAGCGTCGCGCAGGCTCTTGTCTTCGACGCCTTGGATTTGGGCCATCGGCTCGTCGGCAAGCGCCGCCGAAGCGATCAGCCAAGTCACCGCCGTCAACGCGAGGGTAATCCGCCCAAGCACCAAATCTCGTTCCCCGCGCGAAGCGCCCCCGGCCCTGCTGTAGTCCGGGGTTCGCCGCATGTCACGACGGTAAATGCAACGAACTTGGACCGAGCGGCGCTTCTCAAAGCGGGCGAATGGCGCCCAAATGATGAGCAGTCATGCGCATCCACGTGGCGGACGTCGAATCCGCGGCGCATGGTGGTCGCGACACTCTAGAGTCGGGGATGGCGCGGTCCCACCGGTCCGCGCCCAAGGTTATGAGAAACGTGGACAAAAGCGTGGCGGCGAAGACCCAATCCCTCGTGGATGCACCAACCCTGCCGATGACGGAGGCGGCGTACCTGCCCGGTGTCGCCTACGATGAGATGTTCACGCCTGAAGGCGATGTCCGACCGCACTACGATCCGCTGCACGGACGCATGTCGACCCTGGGCGCGGAGGAGCTGGCGGGCCGCCAGCGCACCCTGGAACGCTCGTTCCTGCTGCAGGGCATCACCTTCACCGTCTACGGGGCCGACAACACCACCGAGCGGGTGATGCCGACCGACCTCTTCCCGCGGATCATCCCGGCGGCGGAGTGGGCCAAGATCGAGGCCGGCCTGACCCAGCGCCTGCAGGCCCTGAACCTGTTCCTGGCCGACATCTATGGCGACCAGCAGATCCTGATGGACGGCGTGGTGCCGCGTGAACTGGTGCTGGGCGCGCCGTCGTACCGCCGCGAAATGCAGCACCTCTATGTGCCGCACAAGGCCTACGCCAATGTCTGCGGCAGCGACCTGATCCGCTGCCAGGACGGCCAGTTCGCGGTGCTGGAAGACAACCTCCGCGTCCCGTCCGGCGTGTCGTACATGCTGGCCAATCGCGACGCGGCCAAGCGCACCTTCCCTGGCACCTATCGCGCCGCCGGCGTGCGGCCGGTCGAACGCTATCCCGATCTGCTGCTGGCCACGCTGAAAAGCATGGCGGCCGACTGGCGCGGCGATCCGCAGGTCGTGGTGCTGACCCCCGGCGTCTACAACAGCGCCTACTACGAGCATGCCTACCTGGCGCGCCTGATGGGCGTGCCGCTGGTCGAGGGTCGCGATCTCGTGGTGCACGAGAACATGGTCTATATGCGGACCACGACCGGCATCCGGCGGATCGACGTGATCTACCGCCGGGTCGACGACGACTTCATCGACCCCCTCACCTTCCGGCGCGACAGCTCGCTGGGCGCGGCGGGCCTGTTCAACGCCTATCGGGCCGGCAATGTGGTGATCTGCAACGCCCCCGGCACAGGCGTCGCCGACGACAAGGCCGTCTATGCCTATGTCCCCGACATCATCCGCTACTACCTGGGCGAGGACGCCATCCTGCCCAATATCGAGACCTTCCTGTGCCGTGAGAAGCGCCAGCTGGGCCACGTGCTGGAGAACCTCGACAAGTACGTCGTCAAGGCCGTCGGCGCCTCGGGCGGCTACGGCATGCTGGTCGGTCCGCACGCCAGCCAGAAGGAGCGCGACGACTTCGCCGAGGCGATCAAGGCCGATCCGGACAACTACATCGCCCAGCCGACCATCCAGCTGTCGACCGCGCCCTGCCTGGTCGACGGCCGCATCGAGCCACGCCACGTCGACCTGCGCCCCTTCATCCTGTCGGGCGAGAAGACCATCGTCACACCCGGCGCCCTGACCCGCGTGGCGCTGAAGCGCGGCTCGCTGGTTGTGAACTCCAGCCAGGGCGGCGGCTCCAAGGACACCTGGGTGCTGGCCGACGAAAGTCCGCACAACGGCAATGGCCACGGCGCTGGGAGCGTCCGCCCATGATGCTCGCGCGCGTGGCCGACAGCCTCTACTGGCTGGGCCGATACATCGAACGGGCCGAGCACCTGTCGCGTCTGTCGTCCGTCATGCTGAACGCTCAGCTGGACCAGACCGACTCCGGCGCCCAGGCGATCTGGATCGCCATGGCCGCCGTCGGCGAGCCCGGTGATGGCGAGGACGTCGGCTCCTTCGAAGCCGCCCAGGCGCTGGTGCTCAATCGCGGCGATCCCAACTCGGTGGTCTCGTCCCTGGCCCGGGCGCGCGAAAACGCTCGCCAGGTCCGCGACCAGATCACCACCGAGACCTGGGAGCGGCTGAACCTGCTGTATCTCAAGGTCACCGACGCCAAGGCCGCCAAGGAGTTCTCGGACGCCTCGGCCAACTTCCTGCACGACGTCATCGCCGACCTGCACCTGTTCAAGGGCGCGGCCGACACCACCATGAGCCATGGCGAAAGCTGGCGGTTCATGATGCTAGGCATCTACATGGAGCGCGCCCAGTTGGTCTCGCGCCTGTTGGAAGTCTGCTTCGCCGAGAGCCCCGCCCACGGCCAGGTCGACGACCACGTGGCCCTGGTCAGCGTTCTGCGCATGGCCTGCGCGCTGGAGCCCTACCTGCGGGTCTACACCGCCGAGATCGAGCCGCGACACATCCTGGAATTCCTGGTCTTCGATGAGGACTTCCCGCGCTCGATCCGCTTCGCCACCGCTCAGATCGAACAGCATCTCAGCGCCATGGCCCGCAGCGCCTTCGCGGGCGAACGTCCCGGCCCCGAGCGCCTGGCCGGTCGCCTGAAGGCCCGCCTGCAGTTCGCCGATGTCGACGAGCTGGAGGCCGTCGGCGCCGGCCCGCTGCTGACCACCGTCGTCAACGAGTGCGCCCGCATCCACGAAGCGATCTACGAGACCTTCGTGGCCTACCCGCTCGAAATGCGTCTTCCGGCTTAAGGTGCCCGCCCGTGCTGCTCGAAATCCGCCACGTCACCCAGTACCACTACGAGAAGCCTGTTCGGGAAAGCCTGATGGAGCTGTGGATGCAGCCCCAAAAAACCGCTCGCCAGCGCCTGGTCAGCTTCGAGCTGGACCTGGAGCCGGCCGCTCAGGTGTTCTCGTACGCCGACAGCTTCGGCAACGCCGTCTACCACTTCGACGTGCCCCAGCCGCACGACAAGCTGACCATCATCGCCCGCTCGGCGGTCGAGACCGAGGCGCCGGCCGAGCTTCCCGAACATCTGGACACCGGCGAATGGGACCGCCTGCGCAGTGAGTTCGTGCGCGGCGAGTGCTTCGACTTCCTGCGCCCGCACGGCTTCGTGCAGACCACCGAGGCCCTGCGGACCTTCATCAACGCGCACGACCTGGACACCCTCCGGCGCAAGGACCCGCTGACGGCGGTCCGTACGTTGTCGGAAACCATATACCGCGCCTTCGAGTACCAGCCGGGCGTCACAGACGCCGACAGCCCGATCGACCTGGCCCTGAGCGCCGGGCGCGGCGTCTGCCAGGACTTCGCCCACATCATGCTGGCGATCTGCCGCGAGTGGGGCATCCCGGCCCGCTATGTCTCGGGCTACCTGTTCACGGACCGCGACGCTGGTGATCGCTCGGACCCGGACGCCACCCACGCCTGGGTCGAGGTCTTCCTGCCCAGCCTGCGCTGGGTGGGCCTGGACCCGACCAACAACATGATGACCGGCGAGCGCCACGTCGGCGTGGCGGTCGGCCGCGACTACGCCGACGTCACCCCGTCACGCGGGGTCTACAAGGGCGATGCCGACAGCCAGCTGGCCGTGGGCGTCACCGTCCGTCGCGCCCGCGCCGCCTTGGCCGAACCGGAGTTCCTGCGCATGGCGCGCCCCAGCTTCGCCGGCGGCCGTCGCCGTCCGGACGCCGCGCTGAAGCAGGAGCTGCACCAGCAGCAGCAGCAGCAACAGCAGCAGCAGTGATTTACTGAAGAATCTCGGGCGGCAGGTTGGCCGCGAACCGGCGGGCGATGTCCAGCGCGCCGGCCGCGCCGCCGGCCCGGGGACCGATGCGTTCGGTCTGCAGGAACTGCACGCCGATCTCGCCGCCCGATCGCCAGACGACATGGGCCAGGTGCACCCGGCGGCCGCCCGCATCGACGAAAACGAACTTGTCCGGCGGCGTGTTGATGCCGGCGATCGACAGGCGCGCGCCCTTCTCGGCCACATCCAGCAGCGAGCACTTCCACGAGCGCGGATCGTCGACGATGTAGATCTTGCGCGCCGCGGGCATCCGGGCATGCGCGCGGCGTTCAGCGCCGGTGGGCTCGACCATGACCATGCGACCTTAGAACTCCCGCCAGAACGCCGCCGAGTCGACGAAGGCAATTTTAGCGCAACCTGACGCGACGCGCGCCCTGATTGAGCTGCGTTCGTCCGAGGTCAGCCTAACGGCGAAGTTCTTAGGCGGCGTAAACGTGAGCCTTGCGGGCGGCGATCTTCACGGCGCCCTGGAAACGGGCGGCTTCAGCGCGCGAGGCGCTGATCTCGATCGGTCGGCCGTCGATGGTGGTGGCGTTGACCGTGGTCAAGGCGCCCTGCACATGGGCGCGCTCGACCCGCACCTCGAAGCCGCCATCGTCCAGAACGAAGTCGTGCGGCCGGACATACGCCGTGGCCGAGCCGTCGCGCAGGCCAGAGGCCGGCAGGCGCAGCGCGCCGGCATTGAACTGGCCGCCGCCGACCTGCCCCTCGAAGCAGTTGGCTTCGCCCACGAAGCCGCAGACGAAGGCCGTCTCGGGCTGGTCATGCACCTGGTCCGGCGTGCCGATCTGCTCGATCTGGCCCTTGTTGAGGATAGCCACACGGTCGGCCAGCTCCAGGGCCTCTTCCTGGTCGTGGGTCACGAAGATGGTGGTCACGCCGGTAGCGTCGTGCACGCGGCGCAGCTCCTTGCGCAGCGACTTGCGGACCGTGGCGTCCAGGGCGCCGAACGGCTCGTCCAACAGCAGGACGCTGGGCTGCACGGCCAGCGCGCGCGACAGGGCCACGCGCTGGCGCTGGCCGCCCGACAGCTGCGAGGGGTAGCGCTTGCCCAGGCCGTCCAGCTCGACCAGCTTCAGCAGTTCGTCGACCCGGCGAGCGATCTCGGCCTTGTCCGGCTTGTCCTTGCCCTTCCGTACGTCCAAGCCGAACGCGATGTTCTTGGCCACGGTCATGTGCTTGAACAGCGCGTACTGCTGGAAGACGAAGCCCACGCGGCGGTCGGCGGCGGACGCGAAGGTCACGTCCTGGCCGTCGAACAGCACTTGGCCAGCGTCGGGGAATTCCAGGCCCGCGATCGTGCGCAGCAGCGTCGTCTTGCCCGAACCCGAAGGCCCCAGCAGCGCCAGCAGCTCGCCGTCGGCGATCTCGAGATCGACCTTGCTGAGCGCGGGATAGCGACCGAACTTCTTGTCGACGGAGCGGATGGAGATGGTCATGGGCTCGTGATGTCCAGTCAGTGTCCGCCGCGCCCGCGCATGCCCGGCTGGGCGGCCTCGACCGCCGTCTTCAGCACCAAGGTCACCACGGCCAGCAGGCAAAGCAAGGCCGCGACGGCGAAGGCGCCAACGAAGTCGTACTCGTTGTAGAGGATCTCGACGTGCAACGGCATGGTGTTGGTCAGGCCGCGGATATGGCCGCTGACCACCGACACCGCGCCGAACTCGCCCATGGCGCGGGCGTTGCACAGCAGCACACCGTACATCAGGCCCCAGCGCACGTTGGGCGCCGTCACCCGCCAGAAGGTCGTCAGGCCGCCCGCCCCCATCGAGACGGCGGCTTCTTCCTCGGCGGTCCCCTGCTCCTGCATCAGCGGAATCAGCTCGCGGGCCACGAACGGGAAGGTCACGAAGACCGTCGCCAGCACGATGCCGGGCACGGCGAAGATGACCTTGATGTCGTTGTCGACCAGGTATTCGCCAAACCACCCCTGTAGGCCGAAGATCAGCACGTAGATCAGGCCCGCCACCACCGGCGACACCGAGAACGGCAGGTCGATCAGGGTGATCAGCAGCGCCTTGCCCTTGAAGTCGTGCTTGGCGATCGCCCAGCTGGCGCACAGGCCGAAGGCGGCGTTGAACGGCACCGAGATCGCCGCGGTGATCAGGGTCAGCTTCACGGCCGCCAGGGCGTCGGCGTTGCGGATCGCGGCCAGCGCGACGCCCAGGCCCTTGCGCAGCGCCTCGGCGAAGACGGCCACCAGTGGCAGGATCAGCACCAGCGCCAGAAAGGCCATCACCGTCCCGATCACCAGGACCTTGGCCCAAAGCGGATCGTCGGTGGCGCGGCGATGCGAGACAGCGGCCATCAGTCGAACCTCCGCGCCCAGGCCTGGATGGCGTTGATGATCAGCAGCATCGTGAACGAGACGCTCAGCATCACCACCGCGATCGTCGCGGCGCGGGCGTACTCGAACTGCTCCAGCTGGATGATGATCAGCAGCGGCGCGATCTCGGACTTGTAGGGCATGTTGCCGGCGATGAAGATCACCGAGCCGTACTCACCAACGCCCCGCGCGAACGCCATGGCGAAGCCGGTCAGCCAGGCGGGGGCCAAGGCCGGCAGGACGATGCGCAGGATGGTGTCGATCCGGTTCGCGCCCAGGCTGGCGGCGGCCTCCTCGACATCCTCGGCCGCGTCGCGCAGCACGGGCTCGATGGTGCGGACGACGAAGGGCAGACCGATGAAAATCAGGGCGATGGTCACCCCGATCGGATTGTAGGCGGCCTTGATTCCGAGCGGCGTCAGGAACTGCCCGACCCAGCCGTTGGGCGCGTAGAGCGTCGCCAGGGCGATGCCGGCCACGGCGGTCGGCAGGGCGAACGGCAGATCGACCAGGGCGTTGACCAGGGTCTTGCCCGGGAACTCGTAGCGGACCAGCGCCCAGGCGGTCAGCACGCCGAATATGCCGTTGATCACCGCCGCCACGAACGCCGCGCCGAAGCTCAGGCGGTAGGCGGCCAGCGACCGCTGCGACGTCGCCATCGCCCAGAACTCGGCCGGCGACTGATCGGCGGCCTTCAAGACCACGGCGCTCAGCGGGATCAGGACGATCAGCGACAGGACGGTCAGCGTCACGCCCATCGTCAGGCCAAAGCCCGGAATCGCCGATCGCCGACGGAAGAACGGCCGCTTTCCCTTCGGCGCGGGCGGCCGGCGGGCGGCGGTCTCGGCGGTCATCGTCTGATCGTCGTCCAGGGTCCGGGCTCGCCACATGGCTCTAGGCAAAGGCTGAACGCGCGGAGCCCTACCGAGGTCCCTGCGGCGTCGTTGAAACTGAGCCGCTTAAATCTCTAGCCCGGCAATGGGGCAAACGAGAAACCCCGGCCGGGAACGCAGAAAAACTGGCCGCGCGGACGATTGCGTCGCCTGCGTGAAATCCTGGAACCGTCAGGGATCGGCGCGTCTTGCGCCGGGAAACCTCTAGGAGATCAGAGGTTTGAAAATGGTAGGCCGGGTGGGGTTCGAACCCACGACCATTCGATTAAAAGTCGAATGCTCTACCACTGAGCTACCGGCCCGCTAACGTCCGGCGGGCGCCGGTTGGAAGCGGCGCGGACCATAGGCGGGGGGCTCGTGCGTCGCAAGCATGGTTTCGCCGTTTTTCCGATGGATGACGGCAAAGCTGTGAGCGGGTTAGGGTGAGTCATGCGTGGAACCTTGCTTTTGGCGGTCTTTTGCGGCGCGGCGCTGGCTGGAACAGCCGATGCGCGCCAGAGGCAGGGGGCGCCGCCCTTGCTGGGCGCGCCGCCTCAGCACCAGGACGCGCCGGGCGAACCGGCCGACGAAGGCCGAATCAGGTCGACCAATGAGGCCAATCGCGACGGCCTCTCCGGCGCTATGCAGGCCCCTTTGCGTGACGTGAACCTGGTCCGCACCAAGATCCCGCGCGTGCTGTTGGAGGCGATGGACGATCCCTATCAGCGCCCGGCCCGCGCTGATTGCGTGAGCCTGATCGCCCTGGTCACGCCGCTGGACAGCGCCCTGGGCGAGGACATCGACCGCAATCCGCCGGTCGAGGGTGAGGACCTGATGGACCGTGGGCGCAAGGCGGCCGGCCAGGCTGCGCTGGGCGCGATCGCCAGCACGGCCCAGGACATGATCCCGATGCGCGGCTGGGTTCGCAAGCTGACCGGCGCCGAGCGCCACGATCGCCTGGTCCAGAGCGCCATCACCTCGGGCAATGTCCGTAGAGCCTATCTGAAGGGTCTGGGCGAGGCGCGCGGCTGCAACCCGCCCGCCACGCCGCAGCACAGGCCGCCGACCGCGCCGCCGGTCGTCGATCCCGGAATGCCGCCGCCACGCGATCCCTACGGCCCGCGCAAGCCCCGCTTCCCGATCTTCAAGGAAGAAGGCCCGACGGTGCCGCAAGGCCCCAGGGACAACTAGCCTTCGCTCAGGTGCCGGGCGCGGAAGTCGCGGCGGAACTGCTCGAACCGGCCCTCGGCGATCGCCGCGCGCATCGCCGCCGTCAGCGCCTGGAAGAAGGCGATGTTGTGCCAGGACAGCAGCACCTGGCCCAGGATCTCCTCGGCCTTGAACAGGTGGCGCAGATAGGCCTTCGAGTAGTCGCGGCTGGCCGGGCAGTCGCTGTCGGGATCCAGCGGCGACTCGTCCTCGGCGAACTTGGCGTTCTTGAGGTTGATCGCGCCGTCCCAGGTCCAGGCCTGGCCGTGGCGGCCCGAGCGGGTGGGCAGCACGCAGTCGAACATGTCGACGCCGCGCGCCACGGCTTCCACCAGGTCGATCGGCTTGCCGACGCCCATCAGGTAGCGCGGACGATCCTCGGGCAGCAGGCCTGGCGCGTAGTCCAGCACCTCGCACATCGCCTCGTGGCCTTCACCGACGGCCAGGCCGCCGATGGCGTAGCCGTCGAAGCCGATCTCGCGCAGGCGGTCTGAGGACTCGCGGCGCAGGTTTTCGAAGGTCGAGCCTTGCTGGATGCCAAACAGCACCTGGCTGTCGCGCGCGCCAAAGGCGTCCTTGGAACGCTGGGCCCAGCGCGCGGAAAGCTCCATACCCTTGCGCGCCCTCGCCTCCTCGGCCGGCCAGGCGACGCATTCGTCCAGCTGCATGACGATGTCGCTGCCCAGCAGGTCGGCCTGGATCTCGATCGAGCGCTCGGGGGTCAGCACGTGCTTGGAGCCGTCGACGTGGCTTGAGAAGGTCACGGCCTCCTCGGTCAGCTTACTGATCCCCGACAGGCTCATGACCTGGAAGCCGCCGCTGTCGGTCAGGATCGGCTTGTCCCAGCGCATGAACTTGTGCAGCCCGCCCAGGCGCGCCACGCGCTCGGCCGAGGGGCGCAGCATCAGGTGATAGGTATTGCCCAGGATGATGTCGGCGCCGGTGTCCTTGACCTGGTCGACGGTCAGAGCCTTCACGGTCGCGGCCGTGCCGACGGGCATGAAGGCCGGCGTGCGAATGTCGCCGCGCGGGGTCTTCAGGACGCCGGTGCGAGCCTTGCCGTCGGTCGCGTTGATCTCGAAGGGAAAGGCCATCAGGCGGTCTCGTCTTTGAACAGCAGGCTGCCGTCCCCGTAGGAATAGAAGCGGTAGCCCGTCGAGATGGCGTGCTCATAGGCCGCGCGCATGGTCGCCTGACCGGCGAAGGCGCTGACCAGCATGAACAGGGTCGACTTGGGCAGGTGGAAGTTGGTCATCAGCACGTCGGCGGCGCGGAAGCGGTAGCCGGGCGTGATGAAGATGGCCGTCTCGTCGGCGAACGGCCGGACGATGCCGTCCTCGCCTGTAGCGCTTTCCAGCAGGCGCAAGGACGTGGTGCCGACGCAGACGATGCGACCGCCGGCGGCATGGACGGCGTTCAGGGCGTCGGCGACCTGCGCGCTCACCTCGCCGAACTCGGCGTGCATCTTGTGGTCGGAGAGGTCGTCGGTCTTGACCGGCAGGAAGGTCCCCGCCCCCACGTGCAGCGTCACGAAGTGCAGCGAGACGCCCTTGGCCTTCAGCGCGTCCAGGAGGCCCGGCGTGAAGTGCAGGCCGGCGGTCGGGGCGGCCACCGAGCCGTCCTCGCGCGCATAGACGGTCTGGTAGTCGGCGCGATCGCGCTCGTCCTCGCCCCGCTTGGCGGCGATGTAGGGCGGCAGCGGCATGTCGCCGTGGTGGGCGATGCCGATGTCGAGGTCGGGACCCGAGACGTCGAAGGCCAGCAGCACCTCGCCGCCCTCGTGCTTCTCGACGATCAGGGCGTCCAGCGGATTAGCCTTGTCGCCGAAGGCGACGCGGTCGCCGACCTTCAGCCGCTTGCCCGGGCGCATGAAGGCGCTCCAGCGATCGGGCGCGACGCGGCGGTGCAGGGTCGCCTCGACGGCGACGGGCGTGCCGTCGGCCCCGCCGGTCGTGCGGCCTTCGCGCAGGCCGGACAGACGTGCGGGGATCACGCGGGTGTCGTTGAACACCAGGGCGTCGCCGGGACGCAGGAAGTCGGGCAGCTCGCGCACGACATGGTCGGCGAGCGGCTGCCCCGGGCGGACCACCAGGAAGCGCGCGGCGTCGCGCGGCTCGGCCGGACGCAGGGCGATACGGTCCTCGGGCAGGTCGAAATCAAAGTCGGAAAGGCGCATGGGCGGGCTTCAAGCGCACGATGGACCTGGGACGTCAAGACATACGGCGCCGCGCGAGCCGGATAGACAACCCCGGCGATACGGCCGCATGATTTTGCAGAACAACATTCTGCGGGGGAAATTCGCCATGAAACGCCTGCTGGTTCCGGCGCTCGCGTCCCTGTTTATGCTTGTCGCCTGCGAACAGAAGGCAGCGTCGCTAGCGGCGCCGCCTAGCGAGACGCGAAGCGTCGCCACGCCCGCAGACGCCTCGGCCGCCAACTTCCAGCACGATCCGGCCGTCGAACTGACCGGCTTCTATTTCACCGAAACGGCGGTTCAGTCGGGCGACTGGAAACTGACCTCGTTGGACATCGGCCAGCCTTCGGACTTTGTCGCCTGGGAAGACGGCAAGCGGCCCGAGAACTATGGCCCGATCTTCCTGGCCTTTGACGACGTCACCAGTCCGACGGGCCAGAACGAACTGGGTCAGACCTATCATACGGTCAGCATCCGGGTGATGCCCGCCAGCTATCGTGTCGACGGCAAGGGCCTGCTGTTTCGCGCCAAGGACGCCCATCTTGGCGAGGTGGTGCTGGAGCTGACGCCGGACCTGGCGGCTTACAAGACCGCCCGCGCCACCGGCCCCAACGGCGGCGCGCCGCAGCGCGTGTTCACCGGATCCCTGCAGGTCGGCGCCGAGCACATTCGCAATCTCAGCTTCTTCTACCACCCGGGCGAGTAAGCGACGCTTCCTTCACGGAGCCGTGCTATGGGCGAACCCATGCGCCTGATCGTTCAGCTTCTCAGCCTTCTCGTTCGCGGCACGGCCCTGATGCTGGGCCTTGTCGGCCTCGGCTTCGCGGCCGTGTGCCTGGGCGGGGCTTTCAGCGATCGCCTGGACGCCTTCACCCACGCCGCGCCGCTGTGGTTGATGATGGGCGTGGGGGCATGCGTGCTGGGCGGCGCGTTTGCGCGCGGCGGCGAACGCTGGGTGATGGTCGGGCTGGGCGCGGCGACCGTGCTGGCGTGCTCGGTGCTGATGTTGCCGGAGCTGTGGGCCTCGTGGCGCTTCAAGCCGGCGACGGCGGCACAGAGCGACCTCAAGATCGTCCAGTTCAACATCTGGCATGACAACAAGACGCCAGAGAAAAGCTTGGCCTGGATCCTGGCCCAGGACGCCGATGTCGTGATCATGGAGGAAGGCGCCGGCGAGGCCTGGCCGGTGATCCAGGCGCTGAAGACCGCTTACCCGTTCGCCTCGTGCGACAAGGCCAGCCGCTGCGAGACCTGGATCTTCTCCCGTAAGAAGATGCTCGACCGGGGCGGCATGCCAACAGAGCGCCCCTACCTGTCCGGCGCCTGGGCGACCCTGGCCGACGCCAAGGGACCGTTCACCGTCGTGGGCGTCCACTACACCTGGCCGGTGCCGCCCGGTCTGCAGCAGGCGCAGAGCCGCAAGCTGGTCAAGTTCGTCTCCGGCATGGACCACAAGAACACGATCGTCACCGGCGACTTCAACTCCACGCCGTGGTCGTTCACCCTGAAGCGTCAGGACAAGGCGTTGGGCTTGCGCCGCTGGACCCGCGCCATTCCGTCCTGGCCGGCCAGCCAGTTCTCGCGCGTCATGGTCGCGCCCGCCGCCTTCCTGCCGATCGACCACGTCTATGCCGGCAACGAGTGGCACGCGGTCAGCGTCGAGCGCGGCCCGGCCCTGGGCTCGGATCACCGGCCGATCGTCGTCACCCTGCGCCGCAGCCCCAAATAGAAACGGCCCCGGACGAGGTCCGAGGCCGCTTCGAAGCGATAGCGTGGAACGCTTAGGCGTCGGCGGCGATCTTGGCGCTTACGATCTTGCCAGGCGCGCGCGGCGGCTCGCCCTTGGGCAGGGCGTCGACGTTTTCCATGCCTTCGACGACCTGGCCCCAGACGGTGTATTGCTTGTCCAGGAAGGTCGCGTCGTCGAACACGATGAAGAACTGGCTGTTGGCCGAGTCCGGGTTCGGGGTGCGGGCCATCGAGACCACGCCGCGCACGTGCGGCTCGTCGTTGAATTCCGCCTTCAGGTCCGGCTTGTCCGAACCGCCGCGGCCGGTGCCCGACGGATCGCCGCCCTGGGCCATGAAGCCCGGGATCACGCGGTGGAAGACGACGCCGTCATAGAAGCCTTCGCGCACCAGTTCCTTGATGCGGGCGACGTGGCCCGGGGCCAGATCGGGACGCAGCTTGATCGTGACCGGACCGCTCTCGAGGGTCAGGATCAGGGTGTTTTCGAGATCGGCCGACATGGTCTTCCCTTGGATGACAAGTGTTGTGAACGCGCTTCTAGCGCGGTTCACGCCCGCCTGTGAACCAAGTTGAGGTCAGAAACCGCGAAGGTCTCAGCGAACCTCGACCGGAAGATCGATGTCGCACACCGAGAAGTCGGCGCCCTTGGCGGCGCGAAGACGCTTGGTCTCGGCCGCGAACCAGGCCCCCTTCGGGTCGATCACCCGCACCTTGGGGCGCTCGTTTTCGGGAATGTCCGACAGCAGACGAACCTTCTGCATCAGGTCCTGCGGCGCGGGCACTGGCTCGCCGGTCTTGATGGCGCGCACGGCGTCCAGGCCGCTGATCACGCGGCCAAAGGCGGTGTAGCGCTTGTCCAGCGACGGGTACGGCTGGCGCATCAGGAAGAACTGGCTGTTGGCCGTGTCGTTGCCCTCTTCGCGGGCCATGCCGATCACGCCAGGGCAATAGGTCCCCCAGGCCGAGACCTTCTTGTCGGCGGTGACCTCGCTCCAGCTCCAGGCCTGGCTGACGACCGGCAGCGACTTCAGGTAGCCGACCTCCAGGCCGGCCGGGGCGGCCATTGCGGCGAAGGAGGTCTGGGCGCTGCGGCGGAAGGTGAACTCGGCCTTGAGGTTGGGCTTGTCGCTGCCGCCCTCGCCCGTGTTGGTCGGATCGCCGGTCTGGGCCATGAACCGGTCGATGACCCGGAAGAAGGTGCGACCGTCATAGGCCCCCGCGCGGGTCAACTCCTGCAGTCGCGCCACGTGGTTCGGCGCGACGTCCGGGACCAGTTCGACCAGCACGCGCCCCTTGTTGGTGTCGATCACCATCACCGTGTCCGGAGCCGGCGTGCGCCAATCTTGTTCAGAAGGTTTGGCAGCCTCGGTGGGCTTGGCCGCCGGCGTCGCCGCCAGGACCGAGCCGGTGATCGACGCCAGGCAGAGCCCGGCCAGGAGCGCGCGCGAGAAGGTCATGTCACTTAACTTGCACGGGCACGTCGACGTCGCAATTGGTGAAGCTGGCGCCCATCGCGGCCTGGCGCTTGGTCACGATATCCTTGAAGGCGGCCGAGTTGGTGTTCATCACCTTGACCGAGGGACGCTTGTCGGCCGGCAGGTCGGCCAGCATCTTCACGCTGATCATCTTGTCCTGCGGATCCGGCGCCGGCTCGCCGGTCTTGATGGCGCGCACGACCTCCAGGCCCGACAGCACGCGGCCGAAGGCGGTGTAGGTCTTGTCCAGCGAGTCGTTGGCCTGGCGCATGAAGAAGAACTGGCTGTTGGCGCTGTTGGGATCGCCGGCGCGGGCCATGCCCAACACGCCCGGGCAGAAGTTGCCCCAGCTGGCGACCTTCTTGTCGGCGGTCATCAGGGCCAGGGTCGAGTTCTGGCTGCTGACCGGCAGAGCGCCGATCCAGCCCAGCTCGGTGCTGCCCATCTTGAAGCCCGCGCCCAACGGCATGTCCATGCCGCGGCGGAAGGTGAACTCGGCCGTCAGGTTCGGCTGATCCGAACCGCCCTCGCCGGTGTTCTTGGGATCGCCCGTCTGGGCCATGAAGTCGTTGATGACCCGGAAGAACGTCAGGCCGTCATAGAAGCCGCTCTTCACGAGGCCGCGCACGCGTTCGACGTGGTTGGGCGCAGCGACCGGATCCAGCTCTGCGATGATCCGGCCCTTGTTGGTCTCGACGACGATGACGTTGTTCGGGTCGGGCGTGCGCCAATCGGCGGCCGTTTGGGCCGAGGCCGTCGTGGCGAAAAGCGCCAGGGCGGCGGCGGTCATGGCGAGCTTCATCGAAATCCCCGAACAGAACAGTCGGGGGTCGGCGTAGAACGCCACGGCCGCCCCGACAAGTGCGACGACCGTTGAACCGCACGATTCCGGCCGGATCGGGGCGACGGCTAAGCTTCTGACGCGGCTTTGAATACCGCCAGCTGGTCGTCGAAAGCGCGCTGGAAGGCGGGGCGGGCCTCAGCCCGGGCGACATAGGCCGAAAGCGTCGGATAGTCGTTCAGGATCCCGGATGAGCCCAGCCGGCGCAGCACCACCACCATCATGAGGTCGCCGGCGCTGAAATCGCCCTCCAGCCAATCGGCGTCGCCCAGACGATTGGCGAGCTGGTCCAGTCGCGTACGGACGGCCTGCTCCAGCATCGGCTGGCGCGCCTCGAACCAGGGCTTGTCGCGCTCCAGGATCATGGCCATGCCGAACTCGACGATCGGCGGCTGCACGGTGCTGACGGCGGCGAACATCCAGGTCAGGACCCGCGACCGGGCGTCGGCGTCCTTCGGCAGCAACCCGCCGTGGCGCTCGGCGATGTGGAAGACGATGGCCCCGGACTCGAACAGGACCAGGTCGCCGTTTTCGTAGGTCGGGATCTGGCCGAAAGGCTGCACGGCCATGTGGGCGGGCGCCTTCATCTCGGGAAAGGTCACCAGGCGCACGTCATACGACTGGCCCACCTCTTCCAGCGCCCACCGGACCGCCATGTCGCGCGCCAGGCCCCGGCCGCGGTCGGGTGAAGTCTTGAAGGCGGTGATGGTCGGGCTCATCGGTGGTCTCCGGGCTGCGATACCCCAAGGACGCACAGCGAGGCGGCGATCCGACACCGCCTCGCGAATTTGTCGATCAGCGCTTGCCGACCTTGGCCAGCAGTTGCTCCGCCACGCCCTGCGGCACGAACTTGGCGATGTCGCCGCCCAAGGCCGCGATCTCTTTGACCAGCCGCGACGCGATCGCCTGGTGGCGCGGATCGGCCATCAGGAAGACGGTCTCGATCTCGCGATCCAGCTGCTGGTTCATCGCCGTCATCTGGAATTCGTATTCGAAGTCGGCCACGGCCCGCAGGCCGCGCACGATCATCTGGGCGTCCACCTCGCGGGCGAAGTGCATCAGCAGGCTCTCGAACGGCCGGACCTCGATCTCTGCGACCTTGGTCAGGTGCGCCGTCTCCTTCTCCAGGATGGCGACCCGTTCTTCCAGCGAGAACAGCGGCCCCTTGCCGATGTTCACCGCCACCCCGATCACCAGCTTGTCGACCAGCTTCACGGCCCGACCGATGATATCGAGGTGACCGTTGGTGACCGGATCAAAGGTCCCGGGATAAAGCCCAACCCGCATGCAACCCCCTGCTCTGCAGACTTGAGGATTACGGGGTCTCTTCCGCCCCGCTGTCCTCGCCCTGGTTATCGTCCCCGCCGGAATCGGCGAGACGCTCGACGCTGACGACATGCTCGTCCTGCGCGGTGCGGAAGATGGTTACGCCCTGAGTATTCCGCGCCGCAACACGAATTTGCGACACGGGCACCCGGATGAGTTGACCGGCGTCCGTCACCAGCAGGATCTGGTCGCTTTCGTCGATCGGGAACGAGCCCACCAGGCGGCCGCCGCGCTTGCTGAGGTCTTGCGCGGCAAGACCCTGGCCGCCCCGGCCCGTGCGGCGGAAGTCGTAGGCGCTGGTGCGCTTGCCGAAGCCTTCCGACGACACCGTCAGCAGGATTTCCTCGGCCGCGCCCAGCTCGGCGATACGTTCCGGCGTCAGGGAGGCTTCCCCGACATCGTCTTCGCCCTCTTCGGCCGGCGTCGGGACGTCTTCGCCTTCTTCGCCGTCGGCGGCGCGCAGCATGGCGCGCTGGTGCTTGAGGTAGGCGGCGCGTTCGGCCGGGGTGGCGTCGACGCTGCGCAGCACGGCCATCGAGATGACGGTGTCCTCGCCAGCCAGCTTCACGCCGCGCACGCCGGTGGAATCACGGCTGGCGAACACGCGCACCTCGTCGACCGAGAAGCGGATGCAGCGGCCGGCCGCCGTGGTCAGCAACACGTCCTGGTCGGTGTTGCAGACAGCCACGCCGACGATGCCGTCGCCTTCGTCCAGCTTCATGGCGATCTTGCCGTTGCGGCGCACATCCACGAAGTCGCTGAGCTTGTTGCGACGCACGCTGCCCGAGCGGGTGGCGAACATCACGTCCAGGCCGCCCCAGGTGGCTTCGTCCTCGGGCAGGGTCAGGATGGAGGTGATGGTCTCGCCCGGCTCGATCGGCAGCAGGTTCACGAAAGCCTTGCCGCGCGAGTTGGCGGCGCCTTGCGGCAGGCGCCAGACCTTCAGCTTGTAGACCTTGCCGCCCGAGGTGAAGAACAGCAGCGGCGCGTGGGTCGAGGCCGAGAACACGCGGGTGACGGCGTCCTCGGTCTTGGTCGCCATGCCCGATTTGCCCTTGCCGCCCCGATGCTGGGTGCGGTAGGCGGCCAGAGGCGTACGCTTCACATAGCCGCCCATGGTGACGGTGATGACCATGTCCTCGCGGACGATCAGGTCTTCGTCTTCCATGTCGGCGTCGCCGTCGACCAGCTGGCTGCGGCGCGGGATGGCGAACTTCTCGCGGACCTCGACCAGTTCCTCGCGGACCACCGCCATGATGTTGGCGCGGTCCGACAGCAGGTCCAGATAGCCGCGGATGGCGTCAGCCAGGGCGGCGGCTTCGTTGCCGATCTCGTCACGGCCCAGGCCCGTCAGGCGCGACAGGGTCAGGGCCAGGATGGCGCGGGCCTGCTCGTCGGTCAGGCGGATCAGGCCGCCGTCTTCCTGCACGGTGCGCGGATCGGCGATCAGCTCGACCAGCGGCAGCATGTCGCCGGCCGGCCAGGCCTTGGCCACAAGGCGCTCGCGGGCCTCGGTCGGATCCTTGGACGAGCGGATGATGTGGATGAACTCGTCGATATTGGCGACGGCGATGGTCAGACCGACCAGCACGTGGCCGCGATCGCGGGCCTTGCCCAGCTCGAACTTGGTCCGGCGGACGACGACTTCCTCACGGAACTCGACGAACAGCTGCAGCAGCTTGTGCAGGCCCATCTGCTCGGGGCGGCCGCGGTTCAGGGCCAGCATGTTGACGCCGAACGAGCTCTGCAGCGCCGTGAAGCGGTAGAGCTGGTTCAGGATCACCTCGCCTGAGGCGTCGCGCTTCAGCTCGACCACGATGCGCATGCCGTCGCGGTTGGACTCATCGCGGATGTCGGCGACGCCCTCGATCCGCTTATCGCGGACCAGCTCGGCGATGTACTCGACCAGGTTGGCCTTGTTCACCTGATACGGGATCTCGGTGATGATGATGGCTTCGCGGCCGGCGCGCAGCTCTTCCACGCTGGCCACGCCGCGCATGACGACCGAGCCACGGCCCGTCAGCAGCGCCTGGCGCGGGCCCGCGCGGCCGATGATCTCGCCTCCGGTCGGGAAGTCGGGGCCGGGCACCAGATCCAGCAGTTGGTCGGTGGTGACGTCCGGCTCGTCGATCAGCAGCAGGCACGCGTCGATGATTTCGCCCAGGTTATGGGGCGGGATGTTGGTGGCCATGCCGACGGCGATGCCGCCTGCGCCGTTGACCAGCAGGTTCGGAATCCGCGCCGGCAGGACGGTCGGTTCCTGCTCCTTGCCGTCGTAGTTGTCGGCGAAGTCGACCGTGTCCTTGTCGAGGTCGGCCAGCAGCGACATGGCCGGCGGGGCCATGCGGCATTCCGTGTAGCGCATGGCGGCCGGCATATCGCCGTCGACCGAGCCGAAGTTGCCCTGGCCGTCGATCAGCACCAGACCCATCGAGAACGACTGGGTCATGCGGACCAGAGTGAAGTAGATCGAGGCGTCGCCGTGCGGGTGATACTTACCCATGACGTCACCGACCACGCGGGCCGACTTGACGTAAGGACGCTCCGGCGTCTGGCCCTGCTCGTGCATCGAGAACAGCACGCGGCGGTGAACCGGCTTCAGACCATCACGCGCGTCCGGAAGGGCGCGGCTGACAATCACGCTCATCGCATAGTCGAGATACGAACGACGCAGTTCGTCCTCGATGTTGATGGGCGCTACGTCCCCGCCCGGAGCATGGGGGGGGAGAGTGTTTTGATCGTCGCTCAAGGGGATTTTTCGCCGTCAGAATCGGACACGGAACCGTTGAAAATGGTTAGCATTTCGATCCGGGCGGCGCCACCTTCACCGGCGCAGGAAAACCCAGCCTCCGGTTGATTTAGAAGGAATATCGCATGCGTAGCCTCCCCCTTGTCGCCACGTTCGCCCTCGCCGCCTCCATCGCCGCCTCTCCTGCCCTGGCCCAGACCTCCGCGACCGCCGTGGTCAAGACCGGCGACGGCAAGGACGCTGGTGTGGTGACGCTGACCGAAGCTCCGCATGGCGTGCTGCTGAAGCTGGAACTGAAGGGCCTGACGCCGGGCTGGCATGCGGTGCACTTCCACGAGAAGGGCGATTGCGGCGCGCCGGACTTCAAGTCGGCTGGCGCCCACGTCCACACGGCCGCCACAACCATCCACGGCCTGCTGAACCCGGAAGCCAATGACAGCGGCGACCTGCCGAACGTCTTCGCAGGCGCCGACGGCTCGGCCACGGCTGAAGCCTATTCGACCCTGGTGTCGCTGAAAGGCGCCGGCGGCCGCCCAGCCCTGCTGGACGCCGACGGCAGCTCGATCGTCGTCCACGCCAGCCCCGACGACCACAAGAGCCAGCCGATCGGCGGCGCCGGCGCGCGCGCGGCTTGCGGCGTGTTCAAGTAAGGCCCTAGGCTCCCGCCACGAGCTTATTCGTGGCGGGAGATCCCATGCGTACCTGGCGGCTGTCGCTTCTTGCCCTTGCTCTGGCCGCGACGGCCGCCTGCCATGACAAGACGCCCAAGGACGCCAAGCCGCCGGAAAAGCCGGCCGCGGTCACGCCCGCTCGAACCGAACTGGTCTCGATCGCCTGGCGCCCCGAAAACCCCAACCAGAACTTCCAGTCCTTCGAATTGCAGCTGACCGGGGCCGAGATCGTCTCCGTTTGCAGCAAGCCGCCCGGCTGGATCCTTGAGGGCTCGGGCAGCAAGATCAAAGGCTATGCGACGGTCGGCGCGGGCTTCATCAGCGTCGAGCACCTGGGGGACCTCCAGAGCCTCTTCCTGATCCGAACCCAGGCTGGCCAGACCATGGGCGTGGCCGGCAAGGTGCTGACGGGCGTCTATGCCGACGACGGCGGCCAGAGCGAACTGGCGGCGACGCCGGCGCTGCTGCGGACAGAGCCGGCGGCGCAGTGCCCGCCGGCTAAGGGTTAGCGGTCTCGGTCACCGCTTCCGCCGATCGGCCACGCTTCTCGGTCAGGGCCACCAGCGCCACGCCGACCATGGTCGCACCGCCGCCGATCAGCAGTTGCAGCGTCAGCTTGTCGCCCAGGAACAGGATGCCGATCGAGCACGAGACCAGCGGCGTCAACAGGAAGTAAGGCGTCACGCGCCCGGCCTCGCGCCGCTGGACCAGCCAGAACAGCAGCGCGCTGGCCCCGATGGTCGAGACCACGCCGGCGAACAGCACACAGGCCCAGGCGATCGGGGGAGCAGCCTGCATCTTGGCGACCTGATCGGTCTCGAACAGGGCCGACATGGTCAGCAGCACCGGCGCGGCGACCAGGGCGGTCATGCCCTGCAGCTTCAGCGGCTTGATGCCCGGCGTCTTGCGCACCAGCACGGTGGCGACCGCCCAGCAGGCGCTGGCCAAGACGATCAGCACGATCGCCGGCAAGTCGCCCGCCGCATGCGGATCCAGGCTCATCCAGGCCACGCCGATGAAGGCGACGGCTAGGCCCGCCACCGCCGGCGGCCGCATGGTCTCGCCCAGCATCCGCCAGGCGAAGAGGGCCGTGAACGGGATCCACAATTGGCTGGCCACGACCAGCGGGCTTAGCGCGCCGGCCATGCTGAAAGCGACATAGATGACGCCGAAATGGATCGGCCCGGTCAGCAGCACGATGGCCAACAGCCGTCGGGGCTCGGGGAACGGAGGCTTGATGAACGGGAACAGGAACGCCAGCGCCGAGGCGAAGCGCAGGCCGCCCATCAGCATCGGCGGCAGGTAGTGCGTCGCCACCTTGGCGGCGGCGTTGTTGATCCCCCAGGTCAGGATGATCCCCAGGATGGCGAGATATTCCACGGCCGTCAGGGGGGAGGACTTGGAGGACATGCCCGGGCTTGGATCAGACCCCGCCTGGAAAATCAATTCACGCCTACGACCTTGCGCACCGCGGCGGTCAGCAGGGCGATGTCCGCATCCGGCGTCATGAAGGCCGGGGTGAGATAGACCAGCTTGCCCATCGGGCGGATCCAGACGCCCAGTTCGGCGAAGCGCGCACAGAGATCGCTGACCGCCACCGGCGCCTCGAACTCGACGATGCCGATCGCGCCCAGGGTCCGGACATCGACGACGCCTTTTCCGGTCCGACACGGCTCCAGCCCCTTGGCCAAAGCCGCCGAGACCCGCGCTACGTCCGCCGCCCAGCGTCCGTCTTCGAACAGGTCCAGCGAGGCGTTGGCGGCTGCGCAGGCCAAGGGGTTGGCCATGTAGGTCGGGCCGTGCATCAGAGCCGCGCCCGCATCGTCGGACCAGAAGGCCTCGAACACCTTGCGCGAGGCGACCGCCGCCGACAACGGCAGGGTGCCGCCGGTCAGGGCCTTGGACAGGGTGACGATATCCGGCTCGATCCCCGCCGCCTGCATGGCGAACAGGGTCCCGGTGCGGCCAAAGCCGGTGAAGATCTCGTCGAAGATCAGCAGCACGCCGTGCTTGTCGGCTAGCCGGCGCAGGGTGCGCAGCACCCCCGGCGGATGCAGCAGCATCCCGCCCGCGCCCTGGACCAGCGGCTCGATCAGAATCGCCGCGATCTCGTGGCCGCGCTGGGCCAGCAGCGCATCCAGCGCCGCTTCGCTGTCCGGGTCGCGCGGCAGGTCGGCGATCACCTGGTTAGGCATGACGCCGGCGAACAGGCTGTGCATGCCCTCCTCCGGATCGCACACCGTCATCGTCGCCAGGGTGTCGCCGTGATAGCCGCCCCGGAAGGCCAGGAACTTGGTCCGTCCCTTCACCCCGCGATTGATCTGGAACTGCAGCGCCATTTTCATGGCGATCTCGACCGAGACCGAGCCGCTCTCGGCGAAGAACACGTGATCCAGCTCACCCGGCAGCAGCTTCGCCAGCCGCGCCGCCAGACGATAGGCCGGCTCGTGCGCCAGGCCGCCGAACATCACATGCGGCATGGTCTCGACCTGCTTCCGCAAGGCGTCGGTGATGTGGGGATGGTTGTAGCCGTGGCAGGCCGTCCACCACGAGGCCAGGCCGTCGACCAGCTCGCGCCCATCGGCCAGCACCAGCCGCGAACCTCGCGTCGCCACCACCGGCAGCGGCGGCCGCGCGGTCTTCATCTGGCAGTACGGACGCCAGACGTGCGGCGCGCCGGCGCTCAGCCAGTCGGGATCGGTCATGACGGTTTCCGTTTGCGGACTCGGGGCGCCTTGCCTATGCCCCCGCTTCGGCCGCCGCAAACGGGAAACGACATGCAGAGCCTCGACGCCTTCGCCGGCGAGAAGCTGGCGGCCCTGGAGGCCAAGAGCCTGCGCCGCCGCCTCAAGCCCACCCGCCGCCACGACGGCGCCGTGGTCGAGCGCGACGGCCGGCGGCTGATCTCGTTCTCGTGCAACGACTATCTGGGGCTGTCGCAGCATCCGTCCGTGCGCGCAGCGGCGGCCGAGGCGGCGCTGAACTACGGCGCGGGCGCGGCGGCTTCGCGGTTGGTCACCGGCGACCATCCGCTGCTGAGCGACCTGGAAAAGCGCCTGGCCCGCCTGAAGGGAACCGAGGCGGCGTGCGTGTTCGGCTCGGGCTATCTCGCCAACACCGGCACGATCCCCACCCTGGTCGGTCCCGGCGACGTCATCTTCGTCGACACCCTGGCCCACGCCTGCATCTGGAGCGGCGCGCAGCTGTCCGGCGCCAAGATCATCAAGTTCGCCCACAACGACGTCGAGGACCTGGCGCGCCTGCTGAAAGCTGAGCGTCCCCTCGCCCGCCGCGCCCTGGTCGCCACCGACGGCGTGTTCTCGATGGACGGCGACATCGCGCCGCTGGATGAACTGGCGGCCCTCTGCGCCGAGCACGACGCCTGGCTGCTCAGCGACGACGCCCACGGGGTCGGGGTTCTGGCGGAAGGCCGAGGCTCGGCCGCCATGTTCGCGGACGCCGACATCCCCTTGCAGATGGGCACCCTGTCCAAGGCGCTGGGCTCGTACGGCGGCTATGTCTGCGGCTCGCAGGCGGTGATCGATCTGCTGAAGACCCGCGCCCGCACCCTGGTCTACGCCACGGGCCTGCCGCCAGCCTCGGCCGCCGCGGCCCTGGCGGCGCTCGACATCATCGAGGCCGAGCCGGCCCTCACCGAGCAGCCGCTGGCCAAGGCGCGCCTGTTCGCCCGCCGCCTCGGCCTACCCGACGCCGAGAGCCCGATCGTGCCGGTGATCATGGGCGACGCCGACTCCGCCCTCGCCGCCTCCGCCGCGCTGGAGGCGCAAGGCTTCCTGGTCGTCGCCATCCGCCCGCCGACGGTGCCCGAAGGCACAGCGCGCCTACGCGTAGCCTTCAGCGCCGAGCACACCGACGCCGACGTCATTCGCCTAGCCGACGCCTTAGCGGCGCTGCGATGAAGGCTCTGTTCGTCGCCGGGACCGGCACCGACCTCGGCAAGACCCATATCGCCTGCGCCCTGCTCCGCGCCGCCAAGGCGCGCGGCCTGAGCGTCGACGCCTTCAAGCCGGTGGTCAGCGGGTTCGACCCCGACGCTCCGGAGGCCAGCGACCCCGCTCGCCTCGCCACCGCAATGGGCCGCCCGGGCGCCTGGCCCGAAATCTCGCCACGCCGCTACCGCGCGCCGCTCGCGCCAAACCTGGCGGCGCGGCTGGAGGGCGACACGCTGTTGATGGCCGACCTGATCGCCGACTGCCGGGCTTGGCTGGACAGCCGCGACACCGACCTCGCCCTTGTCGAAGGCGCCGGCGGGATCATGTCACCGATGACCGACGACGCGACGAACCTGGACCTGATGACGGCGCTAGACCTCCCCGTCCTGCTGGTCGCTGGCAGCTATCTCGGCACGGCCAGCCATCTGCTGACCGCGCTGGAGGTTCTAAGAGCCCGCAACCTGGCGGTCGCCGCCATCGTCATCAGCGAAAGCCTCGACGCGCCGGACCTAACCCAGACGGTGGAGATGTTGCGCGCCTTCGAACGCCAGACGCCGATCCTCGTCGCTCCACGCGATCCAGCGTGGGAAGCGACCGAACTCGCCGCCCTACTTCTCTAGTCGCGCCACCAGGCTGGAGGTGTCCCAGCGGTTGCCGCCCATGGCCTGCACCTCAGCATAGAACTGGTCGATCAGGGCGGTGGCCGGCAGCTTGGCGCCGTTCGAGCGGGCTTCGTCCAGGGCGATGCCCAGATCCTTGCGCATCCAGTCGACTGCGAAGCCGAAGTCGAACTTGCCCTGGTCCATGGTCGGCCAGCGGTTCTCCATCTGCCACGACTGCGCCGCGCCCTTGGAGATGGCGGCCAGCACGTCTTCCGTCGGCAGGCCCGAGCGCTTGGCGAAGTGCAGCGCCTCGGCCACGCCCTGGACGACGCCGGCGATGGCGATCTGGTTGCACATCTTGGTCAGCTGACCCGAGCCCACCTCGCCCATGCGGCGCACCGCCTTGGCGTAGACCTCGATCACCGGCAGCACATGGTCATAGGCCGCCTGATCGGCGCCGACCATGATGGTCAGCTGGCCGTTCTCAGCGCCCGCCTGGCCGCCCGAGACCGGGGCGTCGACGAAGGCGCAGCCTTTATCGGCCAGGAGCTCAGCCATTTCGCGGGCGACCTTGGCCGAGGTGGTGGTGTGGTCGACGACCGTGGTCCCTGCCGAAAGGGCCGGCAGAGCCTGCGCCACGACGTCGCGGAGATCGTCGTCATTGCCGACGCACAGCAGCACGACCTCGGCGCCGGCGACGGCTTCAGGAATGGCGTCGAACGCCGCGCCGCCATGCTTTTCGGCCCATTTGCGGGCCTTTTCGGCGGTGCGGTTGTAGACGGCGACCTCGTGGCCGGCGGCCTTCAGGTGGCCCGCCATCGGAAAGCCCATCACGCCCAGGCCGATAAACGCCGTCTTCATGCCGCTGCTCCTTGCCGAGGAGCCCGGATTACGCGTCCGGCGACGGCTTCGGCAACCCCATCTTAACGACCTTTAGGCAGGTTGCGGCTTCATGGTTAAGCAGGCTTAAGCACGATGGCGGTCAACAGCGAACAGCCGATCATCATCAAGAAGGTGAAGAAAGGCGGCGGACACGGTCACCACGGTGGCGCGTGGAAGGTCGCCTATGCCGACTTCGTGACGGCCATGATGGCCTTCTTCCTGCTGATGTGGCTGCTGAACACGACCAGCCCGGAGCAGAAGCAGGGCATCGCCGACTACTTCGCGCCAGCCTCGATCTCGTCCACGACCAGCGGCTCGGGCGGCATCCTGGGCGGCACCTCGCTGGGCGATGACGGCGCCAAGGCCGACGGCAAGATGTCGGTCATCCAGCAGATGGCCCCCGAAGCCCCCGACAACGTCAACAAGGACGGCCAGTCCACCCAGACCGCCAGCCTCGACTCGGCCAGCGAGCAGGCCCTGCGCGACGCCCTGGCCAAGAAGGAACAGGACGCCTTCGCCTCGGCCGCCCAGTCCCTGCGCCAGTCGCTGCAGGACATGCCGGAACTTGCCGAGCTGTCCAAGCAGATCATGATCGACCAGACCCCGGAAGGCCTGCGCATCCAGCTGGTCGACCAGGAAGGCCGCTCGATGTTCAAGGAAAACTCGCGCGAGCCGAACGACCGCGCCAAGATCCTGCTGCGCGCCGTCGCCAAGGTCATCAACCAACTGCCCAACCGCGTGACGATCTCGGGTCACACCAGCGCCAATGCCTATGGCAAGAAGCAGGACGGCGACTGGGCGCTGTCGGCCGAACGCGCCGACGCCTCGCGCGTGGTGCTGCGCGGCGCCGGGGTCGACGACGACCGCATCTACCAGGTGTCGGGCAAGGCCAATTCCGAGCCGCTGTACGCCGACGACCCGACCCTGGCCGGCAACCGCCGCATCTCGATCATTCTGCTGCGCGAAAAACCAGTGCTGCCGGATAACCTCTAAGGGGCAACCTGTGACCGTTCGACGCGCGAACGCTTCGTGAAGCTTGCGCAACTGAACGCAATGCCCCCTAATCTCGTTGAGGGCAGCACGCACGCTGAAGGGGACAGGGCCTAAAAGTGACGCAGCATTTTCCGACGCGACAGCTTCGGTTCTTTCTGACGGCGCCCACGCCTTGCCCGTACCTGCCCGGCCGCGAGGAACGCAAGGTGTTCGCCCACCTGCCTCTGTCCGACGGCCCGACAGTCAATGACAGCCTGACCCAGGTCGGCTTCCGTCGCTCGCAGAACATCGCCTACCGCCCCGCTTGCGAGACGTGCCGCGCCTGCCAGTCGGCCCGCGCCCCGGCCGCCGACTACGTGCTGTCGCGCTCTGAGCGGAAGGTCCTGAACCGCAACGACGATCTCGAGCGCCACCTGGTCGAGGCCGAAGCGACGCTCGAGCAGTTCGAACTGCTGCGCCGCTACCTGCTGACCCGTCACGCCGACGGCGGCATGGCCGAGATGACCTGGCCCGATTACGTGGCAATGGTCGAGGACACCGCGGTCCGCACCCATCTGATCGAATATCGCCGCAAGTCGCAGGACCGCGGCCCGGGCGACCTGATCGCCTGCGTGCTGGTCGACATGCTCGCCGACGGCCTGTCGCTGGTCTACAGCTTCTACGAACCCGACGAGACGCGACGCAGCCTGGGCTCGTTCGTCATTCTGGATCATATCGTCCAGGCCCAGCAGGGCGGCCTGCCCTACGTCTATCTAGGCTACTGGGTCCCGGGCAGCGAGAAGATGGCCTACAAGGCGCGCTTCTCGCCGCTGGAGATCCTCAAGCCCGGCGGCTGGTCGCTGATGTCGGCCCGCGAACGCGGCGCCCGTCCGCCCAGCATGCGCGGCGGCGCCAAGGATCCGTGCGACCTGCCGCTGAGCGATGCGGAGCCGGCCGAGATCGAAGATCTCTCCTAAATCCGCTCTTCCCGGCGAAAGCCGGAATCTAGGTCATAGAGCTCAGAGGCGCATGCAGAAACGCCCGCGATCCTGTCCGGAACGCGGGCGCTCTTGCATCTGGACCCCGGCTTTCGCCGGGGAGAGCGGGTTGTAGTCTCTACCGCGCGAAGCTGACGCCGCCGTCCACCGTCACCGCGCCGCCCATCACATAGTCCCCGGCCCGCGAGGCCAGGTAGATGGCCGCGCCAGCCATGTCTTCTTCCGAACCGATGCGGCCGGCCGGGATAGCTTTCGAGACCGCTTCGGCGTGGTCGCGGGCGACCTTGTTCATGTCCGAGGCGAAGGCGCCGGGGGCGATGCAGCTGACGGCGATGTTCTCGGGCGCCAGGCGCAGGGCCATGCGCTTGGTCATGTGCAGCAGGCCCGCCTTGGACGCGCCGTAGGGGTAGGTCTCCTCTCGCGCCACCGACTGGCCGTCGATCGAGGCGATGTTGATGACCTTGGCGACCCGGTCCTTGCCGGCGGCGCGCAGCTGGCCGATCAGGGCCTGGGTCAGGAAGAACGGCGTCTTCATGTTGAGGTCGACGGTCTTGTCCCAGCCGCTCTCCGGGAACTCGTCGAAGCCCGCGCCCCAGGCGGCGCCGGCGTTGTTGACCAGGATGTCCAGCTTGTCCTCGCGCTCGGCGATCCGCTTGGCCAGGCCCTCGATGCCTTCCATGGTCGAGATGTCGCCCGGCAGCGACACGCACTCGCCGTACTGGCTGAGCGCCTCGGCGGCGGCGTCGCAGGCGGCGGCCTTGCGGGCGGTGATGTAGACGCGCTTGGCGCCGTAGACGAGGAAGCCCTTGGCGATCATCGCGCCGATGCCGCGCGAGCCGCCAGTGACCACGGCCACACGGCCTTCGAGGGAGAACAGGTCTTGCATGGTCGTATCCTTCAGAATCCGCGCGCGGCGGCCAGGGCGCCGAGGCGTCCGGTGATGTCGTGGAACTGGGCGACGGTCTCGTCGATGATCGCCTGGGCGGTCTTGACCTCGTCGATCAGGCCGACGGTCTGGCCGGCCAGAGCCGGCGCGGCCTCCATGTCGCCGCCGAAATAGACGTCGAGGATGTTCTTCAGCACGTCGGGCGGCATGACGCCGGCGTCGTGGATTTCCTTGGTCAGGTCGGACTTGATCGCCCGGATGCAGGGGCTGGCCTTCTTGTTCAGCACCCAGGTGCCGGTCTCTTTCGCGCCCGTGATCGCGGCCTTGTAGTTGGCGTGGACAGGGCTCTCGGCCGAACTGACGAAGCGCGTGCCCATCTGGACGCCTTCCGCGCCCAGCGCGAACGCCGCCGCCATGCCGCGGCCGTCACAGATGCCGCCGGCGGCGACGATCGGCACGTCGACTTTAGCGCGGATCGCCTGCAGCAGGACCAGCGTCGAGACCTCTTCGGGGTTCTTGAAGCCGCCGCCTTCGGCGCCCTCGACCACCAGGCCGTCGACGCCGGCGTCGACGCATTTGACCGCCGCGTCGACCGTCGGCACCGCATGGTAGACGACGATGCCGGCATCCTTCAGCGGGCCGACAAACTTGGCCGGACTGCCGGCCGAGGTGGTGACGAACTTGACCCCGCTCTCGCAGACGAAGCGCAGCATGGCGTCGTCGCGCAGGAACAGGATCGGCAGGTTCACCCCGAACGGCAGGCCGCTGGCCGCCATCTTGGCGATCTCGGCCTTGCAGTTCTCTGTCTCGCCGGACGAGGTCTCGATGACGCCCAGGCCGCCGGCCCGCGACACCGCCGAGGCCAACGGATAGCGGGCGATCCAGCCCATCGGGGCCTGGATGATCGGGTACTTGGCGCCCGTGTGCTCTAGAACCCGGTTCATGGGATCAGCAGCACGCGGCCGACGGCCTGGCGGCTCTCGATATAGGCGTGGGCGCCCGCCGCGTCGGACAGCGGGAAGGTCTTGTCGATGACCACCTCCAGCTCGCCCTTGGCGGCCCGGTCGATCATCTCCTGGATCATGTCGTGGACACGGTCGGTCATGATCTCGGCGCCCAGGAAGACGCCGGTCAGCGAGCGGTTGCCGCCCATCAGCGACGAGACGTCGACCTTCATCGGCTCACGCCCGGCGTTGCCGACCAGCGAGATGCGGCCGCGATAGCCCAGCGCGCCGAGGCTGCCCTGCAGGGTCGCGCCGCCGACCGGGTCGACGACCAGGTCAACCCCCTTGCCGCCAGTCAGCTTCATGACCTGCTCGACGAGATCGTCACGGCCGTAGTTGATCCCGTGATCCATGCCGAACGCCGTCAGGCGCTCCAGCCGCTCGTCGCTGGACGCCGAGGCGATCACCGTCGCGCCGGCCTGCTTGGCCAGCTGGATGGCGGCCAGGCCCACGGCCCCTGCCCCGGCCTGAACCAGCACCGTCTCGCCAGCCTTTAGCCGGCCCGCGCCGAACAGGCACTCGTGGGCTGTGCCGAACGGCACCGGGATGGCCGAGGCTTGTCGGATGTCGAAGCCGTCCGGGATCGGCCAGGCGTTGCGAGCCGGCACGGCGCGCAGCTCGGCGTGCGAGCCGAAGGCGTTCACCGTCACGACCTTCTGGCCGACCTTCAGGTGCGAGACCTCGGCCCCGACCTCGACGATCTCGCCGGCGGCCTGGTAGCCGACGATGTGCGGGCTGCCCGCCATCTGACCGCCGCCGCGATTGAGGGTGTCGCCACCCTCGATGCTGACGGCCTCGACGCGGATGATCACGCCTTGCGGGTGAAGGACGGGATCGGCGACATCCTCATAGCGAAAGACGTCCGGCGCCCCGGTCTCGTAATAGACGGCAGCCTTCATGGCGTTTCTTCCCTTGTTGTTCTTGGCGCGTCGAGGCGCGTTATTTCTTCGGGTCGACCAAGGCGCCGTAGACGAGCTTGGCGCTGTCGTCGTCGATGTCCTTGATGGCCGGATCGCCGCCCTTGTTGAGGATGTGGATCATGCCCAGGAAGAACAGGTCGTTGGTCGGGTCGATCCAGAACCAGGTGCCGGCCGCGCCGCCCCAGCTGTAGGTCCCTTCGCCGTAAGGACCAGCCTTGGCGCTATCCAGCACCACCGCGAAGTCCAGGCCGAAACCCCGGCCCTTGGCCGTATTGAACGACGGATCGGACTTCATGATCGTGTCGCTGAGCATGTTGGTGCGCATCAGCTTGACGGTCTCGGGCTTCAGGATCCGCTGGCCCTCCAGTTCGCCGCCGTTCAGCAGCATCTGGGCGAAGCGGGCGTAGTCGGCATTGGTCGAGACCAGGCCGCCGCCGCCCGAAGCCACGACCGGCGGCTTGGTGATGTCGAGGACCATGAAGCCCTCGGCCGGGATCAGCTTCTTCTGCTTGGGACCCCACAGGTACAGCGAGGCCAGGCTGTCCATCTTCTGAGCCGGCAGCCAGAAGCCGGTGTCGGTCATCTTCAGCGGCGTGAAGATGCGCTGCTGCATGAAGTCGCCCAGCGACATGCCGGTCAGCTTCTCGATGATCATCCCCTGGATATCGACCGAGACGCTGTACTTCCAGCGCGTGCCCGGCTGGGCCACCAGCGGCAGGGCGGCGACCTTCTGGGCGAACTCCTCGCGCGACTTGCTGCCCAGCACGCCGGTGTCGACATAGGCCTGGTCGATCGGGTTGTCGGCCACCAGGCCATAGGCGAAGCCGCCCGAGTGACTCATCAGCTCGCGCATGGTCGGCGGGCGATCGGCGGGCACGGTGTCGAACGAGCCATCCGGATTGACGGCCTTGAAGACCCGCAAGGACGCGAACTCCGGTACGTACTTGCTGACCGGATCGTCCAGCTTCCACTTGCCCTCTTCGAAGAGGATCATCATCGCCACGCCCGTGACCGGCTTGGTCTGAGAATAGATGCGGAAGACCGTGTCCTTGGTCATCGGCGGGCCGTCGAAGCCCTTCTTGCCGTGGACCTCGAAGTTCACGACCTTGCCATGACGGACCAGCATGGTGGTGACGCCCGGCAGGTGGCCGGTGTCGACCAGGTCCTGCATGTGAGCGTCCAGCTTCTTCAGGCCCTCGGCCGAGAAGCCGACGCTTTCGGGCGCGGCGGCGACGATGGCGGGCTTGCTGGACGTGGCGGCCAGGGCAGCCGTCGAGCCGCTACCAAGCAGCGTCGCGACCAGCGCGGCCGCGATGAACTTCCGAAACGCCAAAGCGCCCTCCCGAACAGATGTTTGACGCGACCTTAGAGCGGCCGCATCCGCGTTGAAACCCGCTTTTTCAACGCCCGCGTGACAGCCCCTCCGTCGCGCCCAAGGTTAAGGTTATTTCATGAAGACGTGGGTTGCCCGAACGGCGTTCACGTATATTTTTTACTGCACGAGGGATTACGAAATATTTAGATAGGCAGCGCTGGCTATGGCCACACTCGACAACCTGACAACGATCTACCGCAACGTTCACCGCCTGCCGACGCAGGTGGAGCTTCCCTCTGCGGCTTCCACTCAACTGAGCCTGATGGCGCAAGGCATCGACGCGGCCCGCGGCGGCATGGTCGGCGATCTCTGGAGCTACGCCAGCGCCGTGCGCTGGATCCAGGACAGCGCCAAGGCCACGACCCAGGTGGCGGTGATGTCCTACGGCTTCCTGGCGGACACCGCTCTTGGTACGGCGGGACTGGACTATCTGGTCTCGGCCAGCGGCCCCAACCCGAACAATCTGAACAGCGCCTACTACGCCAAGTTCGACACGACGAACCGCTACATCAATTTCGCGGTCAACCTGATCAAGAATGGCGAGGGCCGCGGCGCCTTCATCGCCGCCTATGGCGAGAACGGCTCGCCGATCAACACCTTCCAGAAGACCTATTTCAAGCTGTTTGGCGTCGAGAAGACGCTGGACGAGGTCCTCGCCCTCTTTGCCGAACCGGTGCCGGACGGCCACGGCGGGACCTATGGCCGCTTCGCCTATTTCGAGGCGATCGGCGGCGACGGCTCGTTCGGGATCGGCACCCGCGCGGCCATGGTCGGCTGGCTGATGGCCGTGGCCGTCCAGGAGAACAAGGGTCCCTATGTCGAGGCCATGCGCGCCTATCTCGCCGACGTGGCGGTGGACGGCAAGGTCGCGGCGGTGCCGGCGTTCATGTCGCTCTACGGTCCCGGCGGCGACAACGCGCCGGGCGGCGGCAACGACCCTGGCCTCCCGGGCGAGCGCGCCCAGTACGCCCATGACTGGAACGTCGACTACCGGCAGTCGGGCCCGGCCGACGACGCGCACGTCCTGGCCACCGACGGCAACGACGTCATCCGACCGATGATCTCCGACCAGGGCGGCCTGGACGCTGGCCGCTACATCCGCACCGGCGGCGGCAACGACATCGTGTTCGCCGACAACGGCCCGATGCGCGGCCATATCGATACCGGGACCGGCAACGACATCATCTTCGTCGAGCAGTTCGATGGCCGCATCACCACCGGCGCCGGCAACGACTCCATCGACATCGGCTCCTTCGGTCCCCTGCACCTGTCGGCCGGCAAGGTCACCGACATCGCGGTGATCGACGACTTCCAGAAGGGCTTCGACATGGTCGATTTCGTCGCCGCCCTGGGCTCGGGCCAAAAGCGCCAGATCATGTTCGTCGCCACCGCCACCTTCGATGACGCCCTGACCGCCTATGCCGGCCAGACGGCCGCCAACAGCAACACCGTCTTCGAGTGGAACGGCGACACCTACATCTTCCACCAGAACGGCGTGGCCGGGCTGGATGCGGGCGATGGCCTGATCAAGCTGGCCGGCGTCACCGGCCTGACGGTCGGCAAGGGCAGCAGCGCCGGCGACATCCTGTTCGCAGCCTAGGAATTCAGCCCCCTAGGTCGTGACGGAGCTCCCCTCGCCAGACGGCGGGGGGAGTTTTCCGTTTCTGGGCTCAGCGCGCGGCGGTCGCCTTCACCGGCGGCTTGGCCGGCTGCTGGCCGGATGGCGCGGGGACCAGCGGCGGCCGCTCGATCGCCTGATAGACCAGGGTCCGCGACTGGGCGTCCAGGCCCGGCCCCACGCCCCCCAGACGCTGGATCATGCCGACGAAGAACAGGTCGTTGACCGGGTCGATCCAGAACCAGGTGCCGGCGCTGCCGCCCCAGCTGACCGTACCAGGACCGACCGGAGCGCCCGAAGCGGCCGGGTCGACGGCCACGGCCATGTCGATGCCGTAGCCCATGCCCGCGGCGAACGGGAACGGCTTGGGTCCGGGATTGAGCACGCCTGCCGTGCCGTTGGTCGTGACCACGAAGCCCGGCGGCAGATGGTTCTGGGTCATCAAGGCCACGGTCTCGGGCTTGAGGATCCGCACGCCGTGCAGCGCGCCCTTGTTCAGGATCATCTGGGCGAAGCGGGCGAAGTCGCTGGCCGTCGAGACCAGGCCGCCGCCGCCCAGCGGCGCGGCCGGCGGCTTGCTGACGTCGCGCCAGGCGCCCTCCATGGCCGGAACCAGTGCGCCCGTCGCCGGATCGCCGTCATACAGCGCGGCCAGACGCGGCCGCTTCTGCTCGGGCACATAGAAGGCGGTGTCCTTCATCTTCAGCGGCGCGAAGATGTGCTCTTCCATGAACACCGGCAGGGTCTCGCCCGACAGCCGCTCGACGATCGCGCCCTGGATGTCGGCGGCGACGCTGTAGCGCCAGAGTTGGCCGGGCTCGGAGAACATCGGCAGGCCCGAGACCTTCTGGACCAGATCGTTCAGCGATCCCGATTGCAGCACGCCGGCGCGGTAATAGGCCTGGTCCGCCGGGCTGTTGGGATCGTCGGCGATGCCATAGGCGAAGCCCGCCGTATGGGTCATCAGCTCGCGCATGGTCGGCGGGCGCGTGATCGGCGCCATGATCGGCTGGCCAGCCGCATCGACACCCGTCGCGATGCGCAGATTGGCGAACTCCGGCACGAACTTGCTGACCGGGTCGTCCAGCTTCCACAGACCCTGCTCGTACAGGATCATCATCGCCACGCCGGTGACCGGCTTGGTCTCCGAGCGAATGCGGAAGATGGCGTTGAGCGGCATCGGCTGGCCGCCCAGAACGCGACGGCCGAAGGCCTTGGCGTGGACGACCCGGCCATGGCGGGCCAGCAGGGTCACGCCGCCGGCGATCTGGCCGCGGTCGACCATGGCCTGCATGTGATCGTCGAGCTTCTTGAGGCGCTCGACGTTGAAGCCCGCCTCCTCCGGCTTGCCCTTGGGCAGGGCCAGGGCCAGGGCCGGAGTCGCGGCGACGGCCGCGCAGCCGAAGGCGCCGGCCAGCAGGCTCAGCGCACGACGTCGCAGCCGTCCCGTCATCATTTCGGCTTGAACCGCTTGTTGGTCGCAAAGCCCTTGGGCGCCAGCTTGCCGGCCCCGGCGCGGCGACCGATCCATTCCTTCCACTCCGCCCAGTCGCGGCGGCGGCCGGCGGTGTCGATCCAGTAGGCCCCGGTCTCGGCGTTGAACGACAGGCCGTCGCGCAAGCCCCCCTCGCGGTAGGCCTGTAGCTTGACGCCCTTGCCGCGCGGCATTTCCGGCAGCTCCTCGATCGGGAAGATCAGGATCTTGGCGTTGTCGCCAATCACCGCGAACTGGTCGCCGACGGCCTCCAGGCAGAAGGCGGCGCCGGCGGCGTCGACGGTCAGGACCTGCTTGCCAGCCTTGCGGTTCGCCAGCGCTTCTTCCTCGGGCATCAGGAAGCCGTAACCCAGCTTCGAGGCCAGAATACGCTTGCGGCCGGCCTTGAACGGGAAGACGTCGATGATCTTCACCTTGTCGTCCAGCTCGATCATCATCCGGACCGGCTCGCCATGGCCCCGCGCGCTGGGAAGCTTGTCGCAGCCCAACGTGAAGAAACGACCATCGCTGGAGAAGATCAGCAGCTTGTCGGTGGTCTCGGCCGGGACCAGGAAGCCCAGCTTGTCGCCTTCCTTGAACTTCAGCTCGGACGGATCGTCGATCTTGCCCTTGGCGGCGCGGATCCAGCCGCGCTCCGACAGGATGATCGTGATCGGCTCGCGGACGATCAGCGCCTCGATGGCGGCGTCGGCGTCGACGACCGGCGCGTCGGCGAAGATCGAGCGGCCGATCACGCCGGTCGCGCGACCGGCCTTGTCCAGCGGATGCTTGATCTTCAGCAGCGTGGCGCGGACCTCCGACAGGCCCTTGCCGACCAGCTTCCACTGCTTGGCGTCGCTGGCCAGCATGGCCAGGATGCCGTCACGCTCTTCCACCAGCTCGGCATGCTCGCGGCGGATCTCCATCTCCTCCAGCTTGGCCAGTTGGCGCAGGCGGGTGTTGAGGATGGCGTCGGCCTGGATGTCCGAGAGCCCGAAGGTCCCGATCAGCTTTTCCTTCGGCTTGTCCTCGTAGCGGACGATCCGAATGACCTCGTCGAGATTGAGGTAGGCGATCAGCAGGCCGTCCAGGATGTGCAGACGGGCTTCGATCTTGGCCAGGCGGTGACGGGCCCGGCGGGTCAGCACTTCGCGGCGGTGGGCCAGGAAGGCCATCAGGGCCGCCTTGATGCCCATCACGCCCGGCGTACCCCGAGCGTCCAGCACGTTGATATTGACCGGGAAGCGGGCTTCCAGCGCCGAGAGCTTGAACAGGCTCTCCATCAGCACTTCGGGCTCGACGTTCTTGGACTTCGGCTCCAGCACCAGGCGAATGTCCTCGGCGCTCTCGTCGCGGACGTCGCCCAGCAGGGCGGCCTTCTTGCTGTCGATCAGGTCGGCCAGTTGCTCGACCAGGTCCGACTTCTTCACCTGGTACGGAATCTCGGTGACGACGATCTGGTAGGTGCCGCGACCGGTGTCTTCCTTCTCCCACTTGGCCCGCACGCGCACGCCGCCGCGGCCGGTCTCGTAGATGTCGAGCAGAGAAGCCCGCGGCTCGACGATGACGCCGCCGGTCGGGAAGTCCGGACCCGGCACCTTCTCCAGGATCTCTTCCGTCGTCGCGTCGGGATTGGCCAGCAGCAGCTGGCAGGCGTCGATCAGCTCGGCGGCGTTGTGCGGCGGGATCGAGGTGGCCATGCCGACCGCGATGCCCGACGAGCCGTTGGCCAGCAGGTTCGGAAAGCCCGACGGCAGCACCAGCGGCTCTTCGTCCTGGCCGTCATAGGTCGGCTTGAAGTCGACCGCGTCCTCGTCGATGCCGTCCAGCAGAAGCGTCGCCGCTTCCGTCATCTTGCACTCGGTGTAGCGCATGGCCGCGGCGCTATCGCCGTCGATATTGCCGAAGTTCCCCTGACCTTCGACCAGCGGGATGCGCTGGCTGAACTCCTGGGCCAGACGGACCAGGGCGTCGTAGATCGACTGGTCGCCGTGCGGGTGGAAGTTACCCATGACCTCGCCGACCACCTTGGCGCACTTGCGCGCGGCGGACTCGGGGTTCAGGCGCATGTTGCTCATCGCGTACAGGACGCGACGGTGCACGGGCTTGAGGCCATCGCGCACGTCGGGCAGCGCCCGCGAGCCGATGGTCGACAGCGCGTACGCCAGATAGCGCCGCGACAGGGCTTCCGTCAGCGGCTCGTCGAGGATGCGGTCGCCGTCGTCGGGACCGCCTGGGGGCAGGACAGGCTTGTTCATCGAGGGGATTCGTACTCCGGGTCAGGACCCTAGCAGAAATCCCCTCGACGATTCGACCGGTTACGCCTGAACGATCCCCGGTTTTCCGGCCTCCAGCGCCCATTTCGCTCGCGTCGACAGCTTGCCATCCTTGCGGGTGACCGCGTCCAGCACCTTGAACTCGGTGACGAAGGCCTTGGGCGTCACGTCGCAGATCGCATAGCCGCGCTGGCTGTTGTTGAACTTCAGCATCGAATTGCCGGCCTGGACCTTGGCCATGTCGGCGCGCTGGTCGACGCCGTCGCCGCCCGAGGTGATCGAGGTGATCACGAATTCCGAGCCGACCGGCACACCCTCGTGTTTGGCGCCGTCGACGAAGAGATCACCGGCGTAGTTCTGGTGCTCGTCGCCCGTCAGGACGGCCACATTGGCGACCTTGGCGTCCTTGATCTTCTGCAGCAGACGGCCGCGCGGAATGCGGTAGCCGGCCCAGCTGTCCGGGTTGACCTGGACTCCCGGAGCCGCGTCGCGATCGAGATCCATCATCATCACCTGCTGGGCGATGACGTTCCAGGTCGCCTTCGAGCCCGTGAGACCTTGCATCAGCCACTTTTCCTGGGCCGCGCCGACGACCTCGGCCTTGGGATCGCCGATCTCGGGGCAGGAGGCCGCGTACTTGTCGCCGCAAGGCTGGTCGCTGCGGAACTGGCGGGTGTCGAGCAGATTGAGGTTCAAGAGCTGGCCGTAGGCCGCGCGGCGGTAGATCTGGATCGCCGTGCCCGCCGGGAAGCTCGAAGCCCGCAGCGGCATGGCCTCGTAATAGGCCTGGGCGGCCGCTTGGCGACGCAGGTTGAAGAGCTTCGGATCCGTGCCGTCCTGATCGGTGTCGCCGACCCAGTTGTTGTCAGTCTCATGGTCGTCCCAGACGGTGAACCAGGGCGCGGCGGCGTGGGCGGCCTGCAGGTCGGTGTCCATCTTGTACTGGGCGTAGCGGCGACGGTAGTCGTCGAGGCTGTAGATCTCACTGCCGAAGTGCTGGCGGACGTTCTCGACCGGGCCGTTCGAACCGTTCGTGGTGCGAGCGCCGCGGCCTTCGTAGATGTAGTCGCCGTAGCAGAAGACGAAGTCGGGATTGTCTTCGGCCAGACGGCGATAGGCCGTGTAGTAGCCGTTCTCGTAATGCTGGCAGCCCGCGACGGCGAAGCGGACGCGATCCAGCGCCGCGCCCAAGGCCGGCGTGGTGCGGGCCCGGCCAGTGATGCTGCGCTCCTTGCCGGCGGTGAAGCGATACCAGTAGTCGCGGTTCGGCTGCAGGCCGCCGACCTCGACATGGACGGCGTGGCCCAGTTCCGGCGGAGCCACGGTCGTGCCCTTGGCGACGATGTTGCGCATGCCGGCCTGGTCGGAGACTTCCCAGTCGACGGCCACCGGAGCCATCGGCATGCCGTAGCCGATCTCGAACGGCTCGGGGGCCAGGCGGGTCCAGATCACGAAGCCGTCCGCCGCCGGATCGCCCGAGGCCACGCCCAGCTGGAACGGGTAGCTGCGGAAGACCGCCTGGGCCAGGGCCTTGCCGCTCTCCAGCGGGATCGCCAGCGCGGTGACGGCGGAAGCGCCGAAGACGTTTAGCAAGCGGCGGCGGCTGAGCGCGTAGCGGTCGAGAACGGACATGGCGGGACTCCGGGAAGGAAGCCTCGCCGATAGCCCCGCTATGTGACGGTTCTTAAAGCCTGCCCGCCTCGGTCAAGCGATCCAGCAGCCACATCCGCGGCGCGGGCAGCGGCCGGTTCAGCGGGCCGAAGACGAACTGCTCCAGGAAGTGGCCGGTGATGTCCAAGCCCGCCTTGACGTCGCCCTCGGCCAGGCCGCCCTGGGCCGAGAGCAGGAACGGCGGCAACGGCAGGAGCTTGTCGTGATAGGGCTTGCCCGCCGCGCGGCTGACGGCGCGGCCGGTGCGCGGGCTGACATAGACGAGATCGTCGAAGCTGCCGGTGGCGGCGCACTTGGAGAGGTCCAGGCCAAAGCCCAGCTCCTGCAGCAGCCCCGCCTCGTAGCGGACATAGACGGCCGGCCAGATCTCGGGGATCTCCAGCACGCGGATCAGGGCTTCCAGGGCGTGGAAGGCGCCGGGATGGGCCTCGCGTTCCGGCAGGGCCGAGGCGGCGACCGAGGCGGCGGACGACAGGCCGGCCAAGGCCAGGCGGTCGTCGAACAGGCTCGAAGGCCCCTCGCCCATCGGCTCCAGGGTCGCCGAGCCCAGTTGCCCCTCGACCCGGGCGCGGTAGCGGGCGATGACCCGCGCGCCCGGCTGCAGGAACGGCTTCATCCGTCGCGAGGCCGCGCCGGCGACGTGGGCGGCGACCTTGCCGCGGGTCTCGGTCAGCAGCTCGACGATGGCCCCCGTCTCGCCGTGCGAGCGGGCCGAGAGGACAAAGGCTTCGTCCTCCCATTCCTGGCTCAAGCGGGCGTTCCCCAGGCCACGACCTTCTCGAGCACCGGCTTCCAGTCGGCCTCGACGGGCAGGCCGATGACGTCGCGCAGGGTCGCTTCCAGCTCGTCGACCGAAAGGTCGCGCTGCTCGACCACGGCGCCGGTGACGTCACGATGGGTGAAGCGGTTGTTCTTCAGGGCGTAGCGCGCGGTCGGCGTCGTGCGGCCCACCGTCATGCTGAAGGTGAAGTGCGAGCTGGGATGGGTGTAGGTGAAGAAGTTGGCCTGCTCGTAGTCCACCGCCGCCCAGGCGCCCTTCGACACCTGGTACAGCGTCGCCCACTTGCCCGAGAGATCGGCCTGGACCTGACGCTCGGCGACGCCGTCGGTCTGGGTGTCGAGGATGCGAAACTTGCCGTGCGGGGTGTCCTGGACGTCGTCGGAGAACAGCCGCAGCGGACCGGTCAGCACGCAGCCGCCGAAGCCGGCGTCGGCCAGCCAGGTCTCACCCTCGATCTGAACGCCCAGCACCTGATGCGAGCGCGGACGCGGCGGCGCGCCCTCCGGCGCCATCCACAGCACCCGGGCCATCAGGCCCTCGACCTGGAAGCCCAGGGCCGTCAGCACGCGCTTGAGCAGGCCGTTCTGCTCGTAGCAGTAGCCGCCCCGCCCGGCGCCGATCAGCTTGGCGTCGACCTCGGCCGGGACGATGCTGATGCCCCGCCCCAGCAGGACGTCGAGGTTCTCGAACGGGATGGCGTCCGGGTGGCGCAGCGTGATGGCGCGCAGCACTTCAAGCGTCGCCTCGCGCGGGCCGTCATAGCCGATCCGCGCGAAGTAGGCGTCGAGGTCTAGGACGGCCGCCGGCGCATCAAACATCGAAGTCGAGGCCGATGTCGCTGAACAGACCCCGCTCTTCAGCCCAGTTTTCCTTGACCTTCACGTGCAGGAACAGGTGCACCTTGCGATCGAGGATGTCGCACAGCTCCTCGCGCGAGGCCTGGCCGATCCACTTCAGGGTCTGGCCGCCCTTGCCGATGACGATGATCCGCTGGCCTTCGCGCTCGACCAGGATGGTCTGCTCGATGCGCACCGAACCGTCCTTGCGCTCCTCGAAGGCGGTCGTCTCGACCGTCGCGGCGTAGGGCAGCTCCTCGTGGACGCGCAGATAGACCTTCTCGCGGGTGATCTCGGCGGCCAGCAGGCGGGCCGGCAGATCGGCGGTCTGGTCTTCCGGATACAGCCACGGGCCTTCCGGCATCATGGTCACCAGCTTGGCGGTCAGGTCCTCGACGCCGGCGCCGGTCGTGGCGCTGATCATGAAGACGTCGGTGTAGACGCCCTGGTCGAAGAAGTCCTTGGCCACGGCCAGCAGGGTGTCGCGCTTGATGCCGTCGATCTTGTTGAGCGCCAGGATGACCTTGCGATCGGCGGCCTTCAGGCCCTCGATGATGGTCTGGACGTCCTGGGCCGAGCGGAACTCGCCCGGCGTGGCCTTGTCGGCGCGGCTGGACAGATCGGCCTGCACGTCGACCAGGTGGACGGTGGCCTCGGCGTCTTCCGAACCGGCCCAGGCCGAGCGCACCATGGCGCGGTCCAGGCGACGGCGCGGGCTGAAGATCCCGGGGGTGTCGACGAGGACGATCTGGGTGTCGCCCTCGATGGCGACGCCGCGCACGGGGAAGCGGGTGGTCTGGACCTTCTGGGTGACGATCGAGACCTTGGCCCCGACCATGCGGTTGACCAGGGTGGACTTGCCAGCGTTCGGCGCGCCGATGATGGCCGCAAACCCGGCCTTAGTTTGGGAGGTGGTGTCAGTCATTGCGCGTGCGTGTAGCACAGCGGGGCCGGAATTCCTCCCCCTGTGCTGCACGCGCCATGATCGCGCCGATCGCTACTTGCCCGCGCTCTCGATGACCGCATCGATCTCGGCCAGCGAGTGATAGCCCGGCTCCATCTTGTGGCCGTTGATCTCGAAGGTCGGGGTGCCGCCGATGTCGTGGTCCTTGGCGTTCTTCTCGACACGCGCGTTCAGCGCCTGGATCGCCGCCTCGTCGGACGTGCACTTGTTGAACTGCTCCTCGTTCATGCCGGCCGACTTGGCGATGTCCAGCAGGGCTTCGCGCGGCGAGGCGAACACGCCCATCTGGTTGGCGAACACCGCCTCATTGACCTGGAAATACTTGTCCTTGCCAGCGCAGCGCGCCAGCAGGAAGCCAGCCACGGCCACGGTCTGCTCGGAGGTGTCGCCCACCAGCATCTCGCGGAACACGTAGTGGACCTTGCCGCTATCGATGTACTTGGCCTTGAAGGCCGGGAAGACCTCCTTGTCCCAGCGCGCGCAGATCGGGCAGCCGACCGAGGCGTACTCGACCACCGTCACCTTGGCGTCCTTATTGCCCAGGCTCATGTCGTCCGGCAGCGCCTGATAGGCCTGCGGCTTGTTGCAGGCGGCGAGGCTGAGGGTCAGCAGGGCGGCGACGGCGAGACGGCGCATGGGGTTCTCCGGGAATCGCGAAACTTGAGCGGCATGAGAGGGCGCGAGCGTGGCGAGGGTCAAGGCGGGAGCGCGCCGCGCTGTCCCCCCCACCGCCGTTCGGCGGTCCCCCTCCCCCAAGAGGGGGAGGAAAGATCACCCGCGTAGGCGGTGCGGTTCTCCGCCCCGCTTGGGGGCGGACAGACCGCGCAGCGGTCAGGTGGGGGCCTGTGCTGAGCCGGCACGGCCTGGCGACTTCACGCGGCGCAGGCCGCTGAAGGCATGTGGGGAGGCGACGGAGCGGCCGGGCGAACCCGGAGACCGTAGTGGTTTGTGTGTTTCGGCTCGCTTACCGCTCCGCCAGGCTGTTCTTGTCCGTGAGGTGGGCAGGCGTGAGCGTTATCTGCTCGGGTCACCCTTTACCCCCGGACGGGCGCGGACCAACTGGATCGGCTACATCCGTCTCCAGCCCGACGATCCACGATAGGCGGCTTATACGATCACCGCCCTGTCGCTCCGCGCTCGGCTAACTTCCCGGCCTTCGTGTGGTCCCGGATCTATCCACGAACAGACCACCACCCGTACCGAGACAGCGCCCACGCGGCCCCGCTCAACCTAGCCCCGCCGCCGTGACTCCTTGCGAGAGACCGGTCTGCAAACAGACCGTTGGGCCGGATCCAAACGCCCTCCCCCGCGACGGGGATGGCTATGATTATGGGGGCGGTTCTGAACGCGGATCATTCAGGGATGCGTAAAAGTGAGAAGTGGTTGAATTCGTGGGGTTCGATGTTGCGAACTCCGGGGATAGAGCGCCGCCAATCCCCCTGATCACCCTCTCCTCTGGGAGAGGGTGTCCGGTGAACTACTCCGCCCCTTCGCGCTCCAGCAGGGCCTTGGCGGCGGCCTTCTCGGCTTCCTGCCGGGACTTGCCCTTGGCGATGGCGGGGTCGACGCCCTTCACGGCCGCTTCGACGGTGAACACCGGCGCGTGGTCGGGGCCGGTGCGGTCCAGCACGCGGTAGGTCGGCAGCGGCCGGCCCTTGCCTTGCGCCCATTCCTGCAGCGCCGTCTTGGGATCGCGCGGACGGCCTTCGCCGGCCTTGTCGAACTCGTCGGCCCACATCGCCAGGAACACCTTGCGCGCCGCATCCAGCCCGCCGTCCTGGTACAGCGCCGCCATCAGCGCCTCGGTGGCGCCGGCCAGGATCGAGTCGGTCTCGCGGCCGCCGATCTTGCTGGACGAGGCCGACAGGCGCAGGGCGGGGCCGAGCTCCGCCAGGCGGGCGACGCGGGCGCAGGTCTCGCGGCTGACCAGGGCGTTGAGGCGCGGAGCCAGTTCGCCTTCCTTGGCCTTGGGGAAACGCTCGGCCAGGGCCTCGGCGGCCAGCAGGCCCAGGACCCGGTCGCCGATGAACTCCAGCACCTCGTTGTCGCGGACCTTCTTGGCCCCGTCCCCGACGCTGGCGTGCGTCAGGGCGCGTTCGAGCAGTTCACGGTCCTTGAACTGATGGCCGATCCGGCGCTCGAGGTCACCGACGGCGGCGACCCGTCTATCCATGGCTTGCTAGCCCTTTGGCGATCACTTCAGCACGTGGAAGAAGCGGCTGGGACGCGCGTTCAGGAACCACGTCCACGGCTTGAACAGGCTGGCCTCGGCGTTCCACGACAGCAGGATGATCTGGGCGCGGCCGACCAGGTTCTCGGCAGGCACGAAGCCGACGCCCACCTCGTCGCCGATATACTGGTCCAGCTCATAGTCCCACTTGCAGGCCGTTTCCTTGTACGGCGAGACGCCCGGGTCGAAGCGGCTGTCGGCCGAGTTGTCGCGGTTGTCGCCCATGAAGAAGTAGCAGCCCGTCGGGACCGTATAGACGCCGGTGTTGTCGCCGCGGCTGTCTGGACCGAAGTCCTGGGTGTTGTACTGGCGGCCTTCCGGATTGGTTTCCTGGAAGCGCTGGACCTGCTGGGTGAAACCGTAGCCGGTGTCGACCAGGGCCGGGGCCTGTTCCTTGCGCGGCAAGGCCTTGCCGTTGATGTAGACCTGACCGCCGCGGATCTGGACCTTGTCGCCCGGCATGCCGATCAGGCGCTTGATGTAGTCGGTGCGGTTGTCGCGCGGCAGCTTGAAGACGATGATGTCGCCGCGGGTCGGCGCGCGACCCAGGATACGGCCCTTGATGATCGGCGGGCTGAACGGGATGGAGTGCTTGCTCCAGCCGTAGCTGAACTTGGACACGATGATGTAGTCGCCCTGATAGAGGTTGGGCTCCATCGAGGCCGACGGGATCGTGAAGGGCTGGAACAGCAGGACCCGCAGCACCAGGGCGATGCCCAGAGCGTAGGCGACGGTCTTGATGATCTCGATCAACTCGGCGACGGCGCCCTTTTCTTCGGGCGGCGTGAGGTCGTCGGCGGCGTCGGTCATGCGGGCGCTGAGCTCTTCCAAGATGATTTGCCGGCGAACCGGTTCGGCTTTGCTAGACGGGCTTGGTCCCCCAAGCAAGGGTCTGGCCAAGCAAGGGTGCGCGCCGTTAGCCGCACTTCATGGCGACGGTTGGGCCGTTTCGTCAAACGGTCTCGGGCGCCACGCGAGTTCGCTACGCCTTGGGCAGGGCCTCGATGATCACGAAGGCCTGGGCATAGGGATGATCGTCGGTCAGGGACAGGTGGATCACGGCCTCCATGCCCTCGGGGGTCATCTCCTTGAGCCGCTCAAGCGCCCCGCCGGTCAGGGCCATGGTCGGCTTGCCCGACGGCAGGTTGACAACGCCCATGCCGGCCAGGTGCACGCCGCGCTTGAGGCCCGTGCCCAGCGCCTTGGAGCAGGCCTCCTTGGCGGCGAAGCGCTTGGCGTAGCTGGAGGCGCGGTCGGGCTTGCGCTCGGACCGCTTGCGCTCGATCTCGGTGAAGACCTTGTTGGTGAAGCGCTCGCCGAAGCGATCCAGCGACTTCTCGATGCGGCGGATGTCGCAGAGGTCCGAGCCGATGCCGATGATCACGCCGCTTGCTCCAGGCGGGCGGCGTCCATCAGCAGGCGCATGCGCTGGATGGCCTGCGGCAGGCCGACGAAGATCGCCTCGCCAATGAGGAAGTGGCCGATGTTCAGCTCGGCGATCTCGGGGATGGCGGCGATCGGCTTGACGGTGGCGTAGTCGATGCCGTGGCCGGCATGGACTTCCAGGCCCAGACTGGCGGCCAGGGCCGCGCCGGTCTTGAGGCGTTGCAGGATGGCGTCGGCGCGGTCGATGCGGCCCTCGCGGAAGGCGTCGCAATAGGCGCCGGTGTGCAGCTCGACGACCTGGGCGCCGGCGGCGGCCGAGGCGCGGATCTGCTCGGGATCGGCCTCGATGAACAGCGACACCCGCGCCCCGACAGTGCGCAGGCGGGCCGTGGCGTCGGCGATGCGGTTGGCGCCCTTCACGACGTCGAGGCCGCCTTCGGTGGTCACCTCCTCGCGGCGTTCAGGCACCAGGCAGGCGGCGTGCGGCTTGGCGCCCAGCGCGATGCCGACCATCTCGTCAGTGACGGCCATCTCGAAGTTCAGCGGCTTGCCGCGCTTGTGGCAGAGGTCGGTCAGCACGGCGATGTCGGCGTCGCTGATGTGGCGGCGATCCTCGCGCAGGTGGGCGGTGATGCCGTCGGCGCCGGCGGCCAGGGCCAGTTCCGCCGCGCGCACGGGCTCGGGATAGGACGAGCCGCGCGCGTTCCGGATCGTGGCCACGTGGTCGATATTGACGCCCAGTCGCAAGCTCATCCGCTCTTCCCGTCGATACCCAAAAAGACTCGAGGCTGAATCTATAGGCCCAGCCGCCTGCCTGTGCAGGTGGGAATTTCGCGGGCCGGCGCCAGTCCTGGCGTGGACAAAGCCGCGCCGGCGCCCAATCGTATACGCTCTACCTTTGGGAGGGGTGTGACGATGTCGAACAAGACCTGGCTGGCCGCGACGGCTGGCGTGCTGGCGATGACCCTGGCGAGCGGCGCGTTCGCCGCCGACGTCTCGGCCGGCAAACTCAAGGCCCTGAAGGCCGAGGCCGTGGCTGGCGTCGAGAGCCGCACCAAGCTGGCCCAGGTGATGAACGACGAGATCTTCTCGTTCGGCGAGCTGGGCTTCCAGGAGGTCGAGACCTCGGCCTACATCACCAAGGTGCTGGAGCAGAACGGCTTCACCATCAAGCGCGGCGTGTCGGGCATCCCGACGGCCTGGACCGCGACCTGGACCCACGGGACCGGCGGCCCGACCATCGCCTTCGGCAGCGACATCGACTGCATTCCCAAGGCCTCGCAGAAGCCGGGCGTGCCCTGGCATGACCCCATCGTCCCCGGCGCCCCCGGCCATGGCGAGGGCCACAATTCCGGCCAGGCCCTGAACGTCGTGGCGGCGCTCGCGGTCAAGGAGGTGATGGAGAAGCAGAATATCGCCGGCACGCTCGTGCTCTGGCCCGGCGTCGCCGAGGAGCTGGTGGCCGGCAAGGCCTACATGGTCCGCGACGGGGTGTTCAGCGGCATCGACGCCACCATCTTCACCCACGTCGGCTCGAACCTGCAGACCGCCTGGGGCCAGCCGTCGGGCACGGGCCTAGTGTCCATCAAGTACAATTTCCACGGCGAGTCCGCCCACTCGGCCGGCGCGCCCTGGCGCGGCCGCTCGGCGCTGGACGCCGTCGAGCTGATGGACATGGGCTGGAACATGCGCCGCGAGCACCTCAAGCCCGAGCAGCGCTCGCACTACGTCATCACCGACGGCGGCGACCAGCCCAATGTCGTGCCGTCGGAGGCGACCGTCTGGTACTATTTCCGCGAACAGACCTTCGACGCCATCAAGAAGAACTGGGACATCGGCAACAAGATCGCCAAGGCGGCGGCCGACATGACCGACACCAAGATGGACTACGCCATCGTCGGCACGGCCGCCCCGCGCCACTTCAACAAGCCGATGGCCGAGGCGGCCCAGAAGAACATCGAGCTGGTCGGCCTGCCCAAATGGACCGACGACGAGCAGGCCTTCGCCAAGGCGGTGCAGAAGAACGTCGGCTCGACCAAGCAGGAAGGCCTCGACGTCAAGCTGAAGGGCCTCAAGCCTCCGGAAGAGAAGCCCGAAAGCGGCGGCTCGGACGACATCGGCGACATCTCGTGGATCATGCCCACGATCACCATCAACTACCCGTCGAACATCCCCGACCTGCCGGGCCACCACTGGGCCAACGCCATCTCGATGGCGACGCCGATCGCCCACAAGGGCGTGGTCGCGGGCTCGAAAGTGGTGGCGATGACGGCGCTGGATCTGCTGACGCAGCCCAAGCTGCTGGCGGCCTCGAAGACCTACTTCACCGACGTCCAGACCAAGACGCAGAAGTACGTGCCGATGCTGGCCGCGACCGACAAGCCGCAGACCCAGATCAACGCCAACATCATGGCGACCTTCCGGCCCGAGATGAAGAAGTACTACTACGACCCCGACAAGTACGGGACCTATCTGGAGCAGCTGGGCATCGCCTGGCCGGTCAAGCAGCTGACGCCGCCGCCGGCCGAAGCGAAGTAGTCGCTAGCGCAGACGGCGGCTGCCCGGGTCTTCGATCGGGATGACCGCTAGCTCCGGCGGCAGGGCGTCGGCCGGATAGGCCGGCACTTCCAGGCTGCACAGCGAGACCAGCGGCACGCCGACATCGACCTTGCCGCCCGAGCGGTCGACGATGCAGGCGGCGGCCACGACGTCGCCGCCGGCCTCCTGGATCGCCTGGATGCACTCGCGCGACGACAGGCCGGTGGTGACGATGTCCTCGACCATCACGACCTTCTGGCCGGGCTCCAGGTGGAAGCCGCGGCGGAACTTGAAGCTGCCGCCCTCGCGTTCGACATAGATCGACGGCACGTTCAGGTGACGGGCGGTCTCGTAGCCGGGGATGATGCCGCCGACGGCGGGCGAGACGGCGACGTCGACCGCGCCGACCGTGGCGAGGATCTTCTCCGCCAAGGCCTTGCAGAGCCGCTCGCAGCGCTCGGGGCGCATGAACACCAGGTTCTTCTGCAGGAAGACCGGGCTGTGCAGGCCGCTGGACAGCACGAAGTGGCCTTCGCGCAGGGCCCCTGCGGCGCGGAATTCGTCGAGGACGTCATCGTTGGTCATGAGCGCTGCCTATAGAACCAAGCGGCCGAGTCTTCAAACGTCAGCTTGCCTCGCCGGCGCGTTTCAGGCTTTACCGCCCCTCATGACCGAAGAACCCCAACGTCCTCGCGTCGGCTGCGGCGCGGCCATCCTCGACGCCCAGGGCCGGCTGCTGCTGGTCAAGCGGGTCAAGAACCCCGAGGCCGATCACTGGGGCGTGCCCGGCGGCAAGCTGGACTGGGGCGAAGCCGCCCACGTCTGCGCCGAGCGCGAGATCAACGAAGAACTGGGCATCACCATCAAGGCCGGCCGCGTCCTGGCCGTCACCGACATGGTCGCCCCCGACTACCACTGGGTGGCCATCACCTATTCGGTCGAAAGCTTCGAAGGCGAACCGGCCATCCAGGAAGCTCATGCGATCCACGAATGGGGCTGGTTCGCGCTAGACGCCCTGCCCTCGCCGATGACGGCGGGGAGCATCGACGTGGTGGCGGCGCTGAAGCGGTAGGGCCCAGGGTCCGCCCTCGGCCTAACCCCGCGTCCGGTCCACCGTCTCCACCGACGGACACGCCCGGAGCGCGGCCTGGATGTTGGTCAGGTGCTTGGCGTCGCGGACCTCGACATCGATGTCGACGTCGAAGAAGTCGCTCTGCCGGTGGTGCATGCGCAGGTTGACGATATTGCCGCCGGCCTCGCCGATGATCGTGCAGACAAGGCCCAGCACGCCCGGTGCGTTCTGGATGGTGGCGTGCAGGCGGGTCAGCGAGATGGTCGAGCGCTCGGCCTCGGGCGTCCAGTTCAGGTCGCGCCAGAGTTCCTCGTGGTCCTCGTATTCGGCCAGGCGCGGGCAGTCGATGGTGTGGACGTCCAGACCCTCGCCGTCCTCGCGCAGGATGCCGACGATGCGGTCGCCCGGCACGGGGCTGCAGCAATGGGCGAAGTGCAGCGACACACCCGGGGTCAGGCCGCCGCCGCGCACATAGAGGCTGGCGGCTTCCTGGCCGCCCTCGATCTTGCGGCGCGCCGTGGCGGCCTCGCGATCGGCGTCCTTCATGCCCGGATAGGCCGTTTCCAGCACCTGACTGGGCGAGACCCGGCCGCGACCAACGGCGTCGAACAGCGCCTCGTCGCCTTCCAGGGCGAAGCGCTCCAGGATCGGGCGGAGGGAAACGTCCTTCAGCTTCTTGCCGGCGCGCTCGAAGACCTGCTCCAGCGAGGCGCGGCCCAGGCGAAGGAACTCTTCCTTTTCCGTCTGGCGGATGTGGCGGCGGATGGCCGAGCGGGCCCGGCCGGTCACGGTCAGCGAACGCCAGTCCGGCGGCACCACGGGCTTGGAGCCGCGCACCACTTCCACGACGTCGCCGTTCACGAGCGGCGTGCGCAGCGGCTTCAGCTCGCCATTGATCTTCACGCCGATGCAGGTGTCGCCGACGCTGGTGTGGACCGCATAGGCGAAGTCCAGCGGCATCGCGCCCCGCGGCAGACTGACCAGCTTGCCCTTGGGGGTAAAGACGAACACCTGGTCGAGGAACATCTCGAGCTTGGCGTGCTCGACCAGTTCTTCAGAGTCGCCGCCGTGCTCCAGCACCTGGACCAGCTGGCGGAGGTTGGCCAGCGGATCGCGGCCGCCGGCGGCTTCCATGCCTTCCAGGTCGAGGCCGTACGAGGCGTCCTTGTAGCGGAAGTGGGCGGCGACGCCCTCTTCGTTCACGCGGTCCATGGCTTCGGTGCGGATCTGCATCTCGATGCGCATGCCGCGCGGGCCCACGACCGTGGTGTGCAGCGAGCGGTAGTTGTTCCGCTTCGGCGTCGAGATGTAGTCCTTGAAGCGGTCAGGCACGCTGGACCAGGCCCGGTGCACGACGCCCAGGGCGCGGTAGCAGTCTTCCTCGCTGTCGACGATCACGCGGAACGCATAGATGTCGGCCATCTGCGAGAAGCCGATCGATTTGCGCTGCAGCTTGCGCCAGATCGAATAGGGCGACTTCTCGCGGCCGAACACGCGGGCCGGCAGGGTCGAGGATTCCAGGCGCGCCGAAATCTCCTGGCTGACCAGGGCCACCGCCCCGCCCTGCTCTTCGCGCAGGGTGTCCAGGCGGCGGATGATGGCGTCGCGAGCGACCGGATTGGTGTGCTGGAAGGACAGCTCCTCCAGCTCCACGCAGATCTTGTGGCAGCCGATGTTGCGGGCCAGCGGCGCGTAGATGTCGCGCGTCTCGCGGGCGATGCGCTCGCGTTTCGCCTGGTTCTTGATGAAGTGCAGCGTCCGCATGTTGTGCAGACGGTCGGCCAGCTTCACCAAGAGGACGCGGACGTCCTTGGAGATGGCCAGGATGAATTTGCGCAGGTTCTCGGCCTGGCGCATGTGCTCGGCTTGGAGTTCCAGCTTGGACAGCTTGGTGACGCCCTCGACCAGCTCGCCGATCTCTTCGCCGAACAGCTGGGCGATCTCGTCCTTGGTGACCGGGGTGTCCTCGATCACGTCGTGCAGCAGGGCCGTGACGATGGTCGCGGTGTCCAGGCGGTACTCGGTGAGGATGCCAGCCACCTCGATCGGGTGGGCGTAATAGGGGTCGCCGCTGGCCCGGGTCTGCGAGCCGTGCATGCGCATGGCGTAGACATAGGCGCGGTTCAGCAGCGCCTCGTCGGCCGTCGGGTCGTAGGCGTGGACCCGCTCGATCAACTCGTACTGGCGAAGGAAGCGCGGGCGCGGCTTGGGCGGCGGTTCAGCCGCTGCAGCGGGCGTCACAGACGAAGACGCGCCCGATTCGACATCGGGCGCGCGTTCGGGCGAGACGGTCGGCTCGACCGCCTCGAGGATCAGAGGGTCTGCGCCTTCGGGGCTCAGTACCGCTCCTCCTGACCGCCGTCGCGGTCGCTCTGCAGGGCGCGAACCAGTTCCAGTTCGCTCATCTGCATGTGGCTCGGATCGGCCAGCAGGGCCAGGGTCTCGGCCTCTTCCTCGGCTTCGGTGTGCTCATCGACGCGTTGCAGCGTGCTGATGAGGTGTTCCTTCAGCGCTTCGTGGTCGATGACGTCGTCGGCGATCTCGCGCAGGGCGACGACCGGGTTCTTGTCGTTGTCGCGGTCGACCATCAGGGCCGCGCCGGCCGAGATGCCGCGGGCGCGGTGCGCCGACAGCAGGACCAGCGAGAAGCGGTTCGGAACCTTCTCGACGCAATCTTCGACGGTGACGCGGGCCATGAGTTCCTCGGGCTGCCGATTAGCTATCGCAAAATAGGCTTCTGTGCGGCGACACGCAATGTCGCGCAATAACATCAGCTTTTGCGAGCGGGCGCTTATGCCCGCTTCGTGGGTCAATGTCTAGGGCTGACTAGATCCTCCCCCACAACGCGGGGGAGGATCTAGCCGCATCTACCAGACCTTCACGCGCTTCTCAGGCGGCAGGTATAGCGCATCGCCCGGCTTCACACCGAAGGCCGCGTACCAGTCGTCCAGGTTCCGCACCGTCGAGGCGCGGTACTGGTCCGGGGCGTGGCCGTCGGTGATCAGTTGCTGGCGCAGGGCCGCGGGGCGGGTGTAGCCCAGCCAGCTCTGGGCGAAGGCCAGGAAGAAGCGCTGGTCGCCGGTCATGCCGTCGATCACCGGCGCCTCCTTCCCCTTCAGAGAGGCGTGGTAGGCGTCCAGCGCCGCGCCCAGGCCGGCGACGTCGGCGATGTTCTCGCTCAGCGTCTGCTTGCCGTTCACCGCCAGGTCCGGGAAGGGCTTGTACGCATCAAACTGATCGGCAAGCGCAACGCCGGCCTTGGTGAAGTGGTCGAAGTCGGCCGGCGTCCACCAGTTGCGCAGGCGGCCCTGACTGTCGAACTGCGCGCCCTGGTCGTCGAAGCTGTGGCTGATCTCGTGGCCGATCGTGGCGCCGGTCGCGCCGTAGTTGGCGGCCATGTCGTTGCCGAGGTCGAAGTTCGGCGGGGCCAGGATGGCGGCCGGGAAGTTCAGGGCGTTCAGCATCGGCAGGTTCACGGCGTTGACCGTCTGCGGGGTCATCACCCATTCGCCGCGATCGACGGCCTGGCCGAGCTTGGCGCGGTCGGCGGCATAGTCGAACTCTTCCGAGCGCTTCAGGTTGCCGAACGCGTCGCCGCGCACCACCGCATAGGCCGAGTAGTCGCGCCACGTATCCGGATAGCCGACGCCGACCTTCAGCACGGCGACCTTCCTGCGGGCCTCGGCCTTGGTGGCCGGGTCCATCCAGTCCAGGCCGTCGATGCGCTTTTCGAAGGCGAGCTTCATGTTGTCGACCATGGCCGTCACCGCGGCCTTGGAGTCGGCCGAGAAGTACTTGTCGGCGTAGAGCTTGCCGACCGCCTCGCCCAGCACGGCGTTGGTCGAGCCAACGGCCCGCTTCCAGCGCGGCGACAGCTGCGGCGTGCCCTGCAGGCCCTGGCCGTAGAAGGCGAAGCGCTCGTCGACGAAGGCCTTGGGCAGGACGTTGCTGTAGTGGTCCATCAGGTGGAAGGTCAGGTAGTCCTTCCAGGTCTCCAGCGAGACGCCGGCCACGGCCTTGCCCAGGCCCGTGACCATCGTCGGATGCCAGACGATGAAGCGCGGCTGGGTGTTGAGCTTGGCGGCGGCGAAGAAGGCGGTCCAGTCCAGGCCCGGGGCCTTCGACGCGAAATCGGCCGGCGTCCAGCTGTTGTTAGCCTTCTGGACGTCGGCGCTGTCGGCGCGCGTGCCCGACGCCTGGGCCAGCTGGGTTTCCAGCGCCACGATCGCCTTGGCCTTGGTCGCGGCGTTGGCGACGCCGCCCAGGGTCAGGATCTTCTCGACGTGGGCCAGGTACTTGGTCCGCGCCTCGACCATCGAGGCCTTGTCGGAGACGTAGTACTCGCGATCCGGCATCCCCAGGCCGCCCTGCAGCAGGAACGGCGCGTACTTGCTGGTGTCGTCGAACGACGGCGAGACCCACAGGCCCAGCACGTTGTCGGTGTAGAAGTCGGTGGCGTTCAGGGCGTCGACGTCGGCGCGGATATTGCCGCCCAGCACGGTCGCCAGCTGCGTCTTGTCCTTGATGGCGGCGATGCGAGCCAGGTCCGCCTTAAGCGGCGTCAGGCCTTTCGCCTCGATGCCTGCCTCGTCCATGTAGCTGGCGTAGTAGTCGCCGACCTTCTTACCGTCGCCCGCTCCGCCCTTGGCGGCGTCCTGGATCAGGTCGACCGTGCGCTTGCTGGCCTCCTCCACCATCACCGCGGTGATGCCGTAGCTGCTGCGGTCGGCCGGGATCGGGTGGGCCTTGACCCACTTGTCGTTGGCATAGGTCCAGAAGTCGTCGCCCGGCTTGATCGACTTTTCGATCGAGGTCAGGTCGACGCCGCTTTTGGCTTGGGCGAAGGCGGCGGGCGCGGCGGACAGCAGCGCGCACGCGGCGGCGCAGGCGAGCAGCGAACGAGTCAGGGTCATGTGAGCGAAGTCCAGATGAGCGTGCAGGACGCTTTGCGCGGAATTTGGGCGGGACTATGGGCGCCGCTTGATCCCCTCGGGGATTAAACTTTGGCAATGGAGCGCGCGTCGCGCCCGACGGTGGCGTTGGCGGCCAAGCGAAAGGCCGGCTCGCCGCTGACCGGATGCACCCAGGCCGAGGCCAGCTCGACCAACGGCCCCATCACGAACAATCGGTCGTGGGCGCGCGGATGCGGCACGACGAGGTCGCCGTCCAGCACCGTGCGGCCGTGAGCGACGAGGTCCAGGTCCAGGGTGCGGGCGGCATTGGGTTCTCCCCTCGCCCTTCCGAAGCGCTCCTCGATATCGTGCAGCGCGGCCAGGGTGTCGGCCGGCGCAAGCTCGGTGGCGACGATCGCCACGCCGTTCAGATATTCCGGTCCTGCCGGATCGGGCCACGCCGCCGAGGTCCACCAGGTCGAGCGGGTCACCAGCGCCAAACCCGCTTCCGGCAGGGCCGCCAGCGCCGCTTCCAACAGCGCCTCGCGACTCGTATAGGGTCCGGGCAGATTACTGCCGAGCGCCACGATCACGGCCTCGTCCAAGTCATTTCGAGCGACCTGATTTTTCAAGGGATTACCGTGACCTTCTATCCGACCGACCGTCTGGCGCTGTTCATCGACGGCGCCAACCTCTATTCCGCCGCCAAGGCGCTGGGCTTCGACATCGACTACCGCAAGCTGCTCGACGAGTTCAAAAAGCGCGGCGTCCTGATCCGAGCCTACTACTATACCGCGATCGCCGAGAACGACGATTATTCGCCGATCCGCCCGCTCGTCGACTGGCTGGACTACAACGGCTTCACCCTGGTGACCAAGCCGGCCCGCGAGTTCACCGACAGCCAGGGCCGCAAGCGCTGGCGGGGCGACATGGACATCGAGATCGCGGTGGACATGCTGCAGATGGCCGAGACCGCCGATCACCTGGTGCTGTTCTCGGGCGACGGCGACTTCCGCGCCCTGGTCGAGGCCGTCCAGCGCAAGGGTCGCCGCGTCACCGTGGTCTCGACGATGAAGAGCCAGCCGCCAATGACCAGCGACGACCTGCGCCGCCAGGCCGACAACTTCGTCGACCTCAACGATCTCGGGAACATCATCGGCCGCCCGCAGCGCCTGCCGCCGCGTCCGGTGACCGACACCCGCACCCCGGCCGAACGCGAAGCCGACGACGAGTATTGAGATGAGCCAGATCTCCAACATCGCCGGCGAGGTCGTCCCCAACCCGGCCGAACCGCCGCGCGACTGCCCGCTGTGCCCGCGCCTGGTGGCCTATCGCCGCGAGAACCAGGCGCTCTATCCGGACTGGTTCAACGGCCCCGCCCCGTCGTTCGGCGACAAGGACGCGCGCCTGCTGGTCGCGGGCCTGGCCCCCGGCCGCAAGGGCGCCAACCGTACGGGGCGGCCGTTCACCGGCGACTATGCCGGGACCTTGCTCTACGACACCCTGATCAAGTTCGGCTTCGCCACCGGCAAGTTCGAGGCGCGGCCCGATGACAGCCTGCAGCTGGTCGGCGCGGCCGTGACCAACGCCGTCCGCTGCGCCCCGCCGGGCAACAAGCCCGAGACCTCCGAAGAGAACAACTGCCGGCCGTTCCTGACGGCGCGGCTGGAGATGTTCCCGAACCTGAAGGCCATCGTCACCCTAGGGGACGTCTCGCGACGCAACGTTCTGAAGGCCCTGGGCTTGAAGGCCTCGGCCGGCGTCCCCGGCCATGGCTCGGAATTCCAGGCGGGCCCCTATCGGATCTTCAACAGCTATCACTGCTCGCGCCTCAACACGAACACCGGCCGCCTGACGACGCCGATGTTCGAGGACCTGTTCGCGCGGGTGAAGGCCTATCTGGACGAGACGCCCTAGCGTCCGGCCGCGATCTTCTCGAATTCGCGCCGAACCCCCGCGTAAGGCTTGCCTCTGGGAACCAGCGGGACCATGCGGCGCGCATACTCAACGGACGACAGGACCACCGACCGGTCACGGATGGCTTCGGCGCAACCGCTCAGAACATATTCCGGCAAAAGCGCCTGATGATCATTCTGGATTTCGTCCGGCAGGTAGGTCGTGGCGAAGTGCGCGACGGAACCCTCGATCAGCAGCGAACTGCAGATCAACCGCCCGCCTTCCGCGCCCGGTAGTTCGGCGTATCGGACCTGCTGCGCCGGCGGCGCGTCGTTGCGGGCCTGCGCGATCAGTTCGTCAGAAACCAGTACGCCCTTCTCGGCCGCCATCTGCCGGAGCATCTGGAGCTCGATCTTCGAGAATTCGGGGGATGAGGTCGAGCGCCGTGCGCCGGCGCCCCGCGAACCGGCCTCGAACATGAGCCCCCTGGCCTTCTGCGCGGGGCTGGCTTCGATGAACTGGCTCGTATTGGCCATGTCATTGTACGTCAGCACCAGCCACGCAAACGCAAAGACGACCACAAAGACACCGCCCCCAAGCAGCGCGTTGCCGATCCGGTTCATACGGACCTCAGTCAATTAAAGAACGACTGGCAGGCTAACCCTAAACCTAAAAGCGATCGTTAAGCCCAGGCCGATCTCGTCAGCGACGTTTGTCGCTACCGCACCAGCCCGGTCGTCTTGGTGCGCACCCGCGCCACGATGTGGTTGGAGGTCAGGTACAGCGTCTTGCCGTCACGGTCGCCGAACACGCAGTTGGCGACAGGGCCGCCGGTTTCGATGACGCCCAGCAGCTTGCCCTGCGGCGTCAGGATCATGATCCCGCCCGGGCCGCTGGCGAACAGGCGTCCCTGGCTGTCGACCTTCATGCCGTCCGGCAGGCCCGGCCCGCCGGCCTTGTGCAGTGCGGAGGCGTCGAAGAACACCCTGGAGGCCGTGGGCAAGCCGTCCGCGCCGAGGTCATAGGCCATGATAACCGGCCGCTCGGGGTCGGAGACCGAGACGTAGAGCCGCTTGCCGTCCGGCGACAGGCCCACGCCGTTCGGGAACGACAGCGTGTCGTCGACCAGCGCCACCTCGCCGTTCGGACGCAGCAGATAGACGCCGTTGAAGGCCAGTTCCTTAGCCGGTGAGGCGTCCAGCCCCTCCAGGCCGTAGGGCGGATCGGTAAAGTAGAACCCGCCTTGCAGCGTCCCCTGCCGGATCTCGACCAGGTCGTTGGGACTGTTGAACTTCTTGCCATTGTACGTGCTGGCCAGGACCGTCTTCTTGCGGGTGTGCAGGTCGACCTTGGCCAGGCCGCGATTGCCGCAGTCGGCGATCACCAGCTCGCCGGCCAGGGTGATGATCGCGCCGTTCGAGCCGGCCTCGCGGAAGATCTTGGTCGGCGGGCCGTCGTAGCCCGACGGCTTGAGGAACTCGGTCTTCCCGTCCTTGGGGCTCCAGCGGTGCATGACGTTGCCGGGCACGTCCGAGAACAGCAGGTAGCCGCCTTCCCAGACCCAGGCCGGCCCCTCGGCCCACTGGATTCCGTCGGTCAGCTGCTCGATCGGGGCGTTAAAGTCGAGGATCGCGTCCAGCTCCGGCGAGAGGCGGCGGATGCGGCCGATCTTCGGATAGGCCGGGCCAGCCAAGGCCTGGCCGCTGGCGATCAGCGCAGCGGCGGCGCCCAACACGGCGCGACGGGTGGTCATGGGCGGTCTCCGCTTCTCGCTAGCGGCGGCTAGAGATCATGACAACGCTGTCTGGGCAACCCGCTACGACCGCACGCGCGGTACGGCGTCCAGCCAGCGAGCGTAGGCGGCTTCGCGTTCGTGGTCCTTGATGGCCGGGGCCAGGGTCTCGGCGGCCGGACTGGCCTGCGCCGCCTCCTCGACCGAGGCGTAGAGCCCTGCCCCCACACCGGCGAACAGCGCCGCCCCCAGGGCTGTGGTCTCCTGGTAGCTGGCGCGACGCACCGAGATACCGGTCAGATCGGCCAGGCGCTGCGAGAACCAGACGCTCTTCGACATGCCGCCGTCGATGCGCAGCTGCGCCGCCTCGCCGAACGCCGTCGGCGCGTCGGCGCGCATGGCCTCGATCAGGTCGCGGCTCTGCAGCGCGCAGCTGTCGAAGGTGGCCGCGGCGATCTCGGGCAGGCCGGCGTCGCGGGTCAGGCCAAAGATCCCGCCGCGCGCATTGGCGTCCCACCACGGCGCGCCCAGGCCCGTGAAGGCCGGCACCACCACGACGCCGTGGTCGGCCTTGGCGGCGCGGGCCAACGCTTCCGCCGCGCGCGGGCCGCCGGTGATCCCCAGCCCCTCGCCCAGCCACTGGATCGCCGCCCCGGCCACGAAGATCGAGCCCTCCAGGGCGTAGGTCGTCTTGCCGTTCACCCGCGCCGCCACCGTGGTCAGCAGGCGCGAACGCGAAACCGGCCGCTCCTCGCCCGTATTGATTAGCATGAAGCAGCCGGTGCCGTAGGTGGCCTTCATCTGGCCGGCCTCGACGCAGCCCTGCCCCATCAGCGCCGCCTGCTGGTCGCCGGCCACGCCGCGGATCGGGACCTCACGGCCCAGCAGCTCGGCCTGTGTCGCGCCGTAGTCGTCGACGCAGTCCAGCACCTTGGGCAGCAAGGGCGCCGGGACCCGGAACAGGTCCAGCATCTCGGCCGACCAGTCCTGGGCGCCGATATCGAACAACAGGGTGCGCGAGGCGTTGGTGGCGTCGGTGGCGTGCACCGCCCCGCCGGTCAGCCGCCAGATCACCCAGCAGTCCATGGTGCCGCACAGCAGCCCGCCGGCCTCGGCCCGCGCCCGCGCGCCCGGAACCTTGTCCAGGATCCAGGCGATCTTGGTGCCCGAGAAATAGGGATCCAGGAGAAGACCGGTGAGCTCGGTGACGCGCGGCTCGTGACCGGCGTCCTTGAGCTTGGCGCAGACCTCGGCCGTGCGGCGATCCTGCCAGACGACGGCTGGATGGATGGGCCGGCCCGTCGCCTTGTCCCAGATCACCACCGTCTCGCGCTGGTTGGTGATGCCGATGGCGGCGATGCGGTCGGCCTCGCCCGAGGTTTCGGCGACCTCGCGCAGCACCGCCACGCAGGCGGCGTAGATCTCCTCGGCGTCATGCTCGACCCAGCCGTCGTGCGGGTAGCTCTGGCGCAGCGGCCGCGAGGCCTCGCCCAGGGACTGGCCGGCGCGGTCGAACAGGATGGCCCGGGTGCTCGTGGTCCCTTGGTCCAGGGCCAGAATGAGATCTTGAGTCACGCGTCCTCCGCTCAAGCTTGCGACATCTCGACGCGATACGGCGCATCGGTGTTCTTGACCTGTTTAAGCATGTTTTCATTTGGGGGCCGCAAGGTCATCCTCATCCGGTCTTCCGGATTCGAAGGAGGCGGGCCATCCAAGCCGTCGAGATCGCATCGCTTATGAAGCTGGCTCGTAGTCGCGAGCCAGGCGACCGTGAACGTCTGCTCACGGGGATCATCGACCTGTGCGAGGCCGGCCAGGCCAGCGGCGAGCCGACCCACCCCGACATCCAGGCCCTGCTGAACTCCATCTTCATGACCCTGGTGGTCGAGGCCGAGCGCGATATCCGTCATCGCCTGTCCGAACGCCTGGCCGACGCCGACTGGGCGCCTTCGGCCCTGATCAACATCATGGCGCTGGACGAGATCGATATCGCCCGCCCGATCATCGCCCGCAGCCCGGTGCTGCAGGATCACGACCTGATCCGCCTGCTGGTGCAGGCGACGCTGGAACACCAGATCGAGATCGCCCGCCGGCCGCACCTGAAGGCCCCGGTGGTCGAGGCGATCATCAGCCGCGACGAGCCGGCCGTGCTGACGGCCCTGGCCTCGAACGACACCGCCGAGATCTCGCCCGACGCCATGAGCCGCCTGGTGGGCCGCTCGCGCGAGGTGGTCGCCCTGCGCTCGCCCCTGGCGCGCCACCCCAAGCTTTCCACCGACCTGGCCGAGCAGCTCTATCTGCTGGTCGGCCGCGCCCTGCGCGACGCCCTGACCGCGCGGTTCCAGCTGGATCCGACCAAGATGCAGGCCGCCGTCAACGACGCCCTGCATGCGGCCCATCGCGGCGAGGCCGTGACCTCCGACATCGGCCCTGTCGAGGTCGACGAGGATCGCGAGGACATGGAGCGCTCGCTGATCGAGAAGCTGGACGCCGCTGGACAGCTGCGTCCCGGCTATCTGCTGCGCGTGCTGCGAGAAGGCCGCCTGCAGCTGTTCGTCATGGCCCTGGCGCGTCTGGGCAAGTTCGAGCCCCCCCAGATCCGCCGCGCCATCGACAGCGGCCGCCCCGAACTGCTGGCCCTGGCCTGCTCGGCCATCGGCATCGATCGCAGCGTCTTCCCGACCATCCTGGAACATGTCCGCCAGCTGAACGGCGGCCGTCCCGGCGGCGGCGAGGAAGGCGTACGTCGCGCCGCCAGCGCCTTTGGCCCCTTCACGCCGGACATCGCCGGCATGGCCTTCCGCCAGGCCGTCGGCCAAGTCTAAAGCTAGGTTTGACAAGCAGGCGGGCTTCCCGCCACTTGGCCGCATGTACCAGCCGCAACCGTTCGTGACTCGCCTGTCCTTCAAGGCCAGCGATCGGCCCGAAGCCCAGGAGGCCAAGGAGCGGCTCACCGCCCGCTATGGCGATGTCGGCGACGAGAACGCCCAGGTCATCGTCGCCTTGGGCGGCGACGGCTTCATGCTGGAGACCCTGCACGAGTCGATCGCCAGCCAGACGCCGATCTACGGCATGAACCGCGGCTCGGTCGGCTTCCTGATGAACGAGTATTCGGAAGACGACCTGCTAGAGCGGATCAACGCCGCCGAGCGGGCCGTCATCCATCCGCTGGCCATGGTCGCCATCGATTCGAACCGGAGACAGCACCGGGCGCTCGCCATCAACGAGGTCTCGCTGCTGCGCCAGACCCGCCAGACCGCCAAGCTGCGCATCTCGATCGATGGCAAGGTGCGGATGGGCGAGCTGGTCTGCGACGGCGCCTTGCTGGCCACGCCCGCCGGCTCGACGGCCTACAACCTCTCGGCCCACGGCCCGATCATCCCGATCGATGGCCAGGTGCTGGCCTTGACGCCGATCAGCGCCTTCCGCCCCCGGCGCTGGCGCGGGGCCCTGCTGCCGCAGTCCTCGCGGGTGACCTTCGAGATCCTGGAAGCCGACAAGCGCCCGGTCAGCGCCGTGGCCGACAACTTCGAAGTCCGCGACGTCATCGAGGTCCACATCTCCGAGGATCGCGGCACCTCGCTGTCGATGCTGTTCGACGCCGGCCGCAGCCTCGAGGAAAGAGTTCTGGCCGAGCAGTTCTCCGCCTGACGCCCCTCAAGTGAGACGTTGGGTCGCAGAAACTGGCGTCTCATCCAATATTAACGCCTGCTATGTTAGCGGTTACCCAACTATCCGCCGCTGGGGAGGCGCCCGTGACGAATAAGACCGCTGAAGTGATCCAGGTGCCGAACATGCTGAAGCTCAAGGTGGGCGGACGCGGTGGCATCGACATGGCCGCGATCGCCAAGGCCGAGGCGGCTCTGAAGAGCCTGTCCGGCAACTTCGCTCAATGGCTGAACGACGAGATCGTCAAGCTGGAGGCCGCTCGCCAGGGCGTCCGCACCGAGGGCCTCAACGCCGAAACGGTCGAGACCCTCTACCTGCGCGCCCACGACCTGAAAGGCCTGGGCGCCACTTACGAATTCCCGCTGATCACCCGCCTGGCCGCCTCGCTGTGCAAGCTGATCGACGATCCGGACACCCGCCTCGCGGCGCCGATGTTCCTCGTTGACGCCCACATCGACGCGATCAAGGCCTGCGTGCGCGACGACATCAAGGTCGACACGCACCCGGTCGGCAAGGCCCTGGTCACCGAACTGGAAGCCCGCGTCGCCGACTATCTCGGCAGCGCAGCAGCCTAGTAACTCAGGCCGAACAGGCCTTTCAGGTAGGGATTGAGCATCCGGCCTTCCGGATCCAATTCCTGCCTGACCTTCAGGAAATCCTTCCAGCGGGGGTAGATCGCCTCTAGCTGCCCACCATTCAGGGTGTGCAGCTTGCCCCAGTGCGGGCGACCGTCGTAGCGGCGGAAGATCGGCTCGATCAGCTCGTACAGGAACGTGAAGTCGTCGCGGTAATAGGCATGCACGGCCACCGAGCCGCGCGGCCCGCCCTGGAACGGCGACAGCCAGGCGTCGTCGGGCGCGATCCGGCGCACCTCGATCGGGAAGAAGACGTCGGGACGTTCCTTCTCGATGGTGCGGACCACCTCCTGCAGCGCCTTCAGCTGGTTCTCGACCGGCAGGTGGAATTCCATCTCGTTGAAGCGCACCGGACGCTCGGTCGACAGCAGCTTCCAGCCCTCGTCGACGGCGGTCTCGGGCTTGGCGGTCGACAGCAGCGCATGGGCGGCGGCCTTGCGCAGCGGCGTGGCGAAGCCCAGCAGGTTCCGCAGGCCCCGCAGCGCCTGCAGGAACTCGGTGTCCTGGTCCGGGCCGCGCGGCTCGACGGCGTCGTCGGTTTCGTCGTGGCTGATATTGGCCGCCAGCCCCGTGAACGGCACGGCGTAGAACTCGAAGTTCCTGTGCTGGGCCCAGCGCTCCTCGGCCTTGGCGATGGCGTCCTCGAACGGCTCCAGCCAGACCCGGCGACGCAGGCGGCGATTGGCGCTCGTTCTGATCCGTACCTGGGTGATGACGCCCAGCGCGCCCAGCGAGACGCGGGCGGCCTGGAAGACCTCGGGGTTCTTCTCCGCGTCGGCGTCGATGACCTTGCCCGAGGGCGTGACCAGTCGCAGGCCGGTGACGTTGCCGTGCATGGCCTGGATCTTGGCGCCCGTGCCGTGGGTCGCGGTGCCCAGCGCGCCGCCCAGCGACTGCTTGTTGATGTCGGGCAGGTTGGGCAGCGCCCGGCCCTTCTCGGCCAGCATCGGCCCCAGGGCGCCCAGCCGCGTGCCGGTGCGGACGATGGCCTCATCGCCCTCCCACGCGACCACGCCCGACAGCTGGTCCAACGACATCAACGTGCCGTCGGTCGGCGCGAGCGCGGTGAACGAGTGTCCGGCGCCCACCGGCCGGATCGGGGCCTGGGCGACCTTCAGCGCCGTGGCCAGCTCGCCCTCGTCCTTGGGCGCCAGACGGGCGGCGGGATAGGCGTGCTGCACGCCTGACCAGTTGCGCCAGAGCAGCTTGCCCCGCGCGTCGACCGAGGCCGGCGACGGCGGCTCGGGCTTGTCCCCGGTGGCGACCTTGTAGGCGACCGCGCCGCCGGCGGCCACAGCCACGCCCGTCCCGCCCGCGATCAGGGCTCCGCGCCTGGAGATCATCCCACGCCCTCCGTTATTTGCCGGAGTCTTCGCGCCCCGCCATGAATCGGATGAGAGCTCGGAAATCGTCCGGCGTGCAAGTCGCGCACTGGCCGGTGGCCGGCATGGCGTTAAAGCCCTGGATCGCGTGGTCCATCAGCACGGTCTCGCCGCGCTTGTAGCGACCGTCCCAGGCGGCGCGGTCATGGACCAGCGGCGCGCCCGCGCCCGGGATGGCGTGACAGGCGTGGCAGGAGGTCTCGTACAGGCCCGACAGCCGCACATCGGCCGGGCGCAGGGCCAGCGCCTGCTCCGGCGTGGGCGGCGGCGGGCTCTTGGATCCGCAAGCGGCGAGAAGAAGGGCGACGGCGGAGAAGACCAGCGCCCTCTTCATCAGGCGATCCCCGACAGGCGCTTGGCCGCCGTCAGCGTGTTGGCCAGCAAGCAGGCGATGGTCATCGGTCCGACTCCCCCCGGGACCGGCGTGATGGCGCCGGCGACGTCGGAAACTTCGTCGAAGGCGACGTCGCCGACAAGCCGGGTCTTGCCGGCCGCGGCGGCTTCCGGGTCGCGGGCCGGGTAGCGGGTGATGCCGACGTCGATCACCGTCGCGCCGGGCTTGACCCAATCGGCCTTGACCATCTCGGCGCGGCCGACGGCGGCCACGACGATGTCGGCCTGGCGCACGATCGACGGCAGGTCCTTGGAGCGCGAGTGGGCGATGGTCACCGTGCAGTCGGCGGCCAGCAGCAGTTGGGCCATCGGCTTGCCCATCAGGTTCGAGCGACCGATGACGACGGCGGTCTTGCCCGAGAGGTCGCCGATCACGTCCTTCAGCAGCATCATGCAGCCCGTCGGTGTGCAGGGCGCCAGGGCCGGCAGGCCGCTGGCCAGGCGGCCGGCGTTGGTCACGGTCAGGCCGTCGACGTCCTTGTCGGGCGACAGGGCCGCCACGACATCCATCTGGCTGATGTGGGCAGGCACCGGGAACTGGACCAGCACGCCGTGGATCTTGGGGTCGGCGTTGAGCTTGGAGACCACGGCCAGCAGCTCGTCCTGGGTGGTCTCGGCCGGCAGGCGGTGGGTCTCGGAATACATGCCGGCCGCTTCGGTCTGCTCGCCCTTGTTGCGGACATAGACCTGGCTGGCGGGGTCCTCGCCGACCAGCACCACGGCCAGGCCCGGCGTCACGCCGTGAGCGGCCTTCAGTTCGGCGACCTCCACGGCGATCTTCGCCCGCAGATCGGCCGCGAAGGCCTTGCCGTCGATGAGTTTCGCCTGCGCCATGTGCATCTCCCGGTTTGGCCGTCCGTAGCCGCTCGTTGTGCGTCACGCAACGCCGCACGGACGTCATAGTCATCGTGCAAGAGCACCTGACATGTCGCCCTCCTCAGCCTTCGCTCGCGCCGACGTCGTCCTGGTGGGCGGCGGGCTGGCCAACGGCCTGATCGCGCTGCGCCTGCGGGCCATGCGGCCGAACCTGAAGGTGATCCTGCTGGAGCGCGAGCGCCGCCTGGCCGGCGAGCAGACCTGGCGCTGGTTCCAGACCGACATCAGCCCCGGAATCGCCGCCTGGCTGCGGCCGCTGATCGTCCATCGCTGGAGCGGCTGGGACATTCGCCTGCCCGGCTTCGAGCGCTATCTCGACACCCCCGTCTTCGCCCTGACCGCCGAGCGTCTGCGCCAGGCCGTCACCTCGGCCCTGGGCGACGACATCTGGCTGGGTGTCCAGGTCACCGAGATCAGCCCGCACCAGGTGACCCTGGCCGATGGCCGCCGCATCGCCGCCGGCACGGTGATCGATGGTCGAGGCGCGCGGCGCACCCGCAGCCTGGCGCTGGCCTGGCGCGCCTTCCTGGCCCAGGAGGTGACGCTGCGCGCGCCTCACGGCCTCTCCTACCCCATCCTGATCGACATCCCCGAGACGGACGACGAGACCTGCCCCTCCTTCAGCATCATGCCGCTGGACGCGCGTCGCCTGCGCATCGAAGTCGCGCAGTACGCCAGCGCCCCGACGCCCAACCTGGCCCTGAGCCGAGCCGCCATCGCAGCCCATGCCGTCATCCGGGGTTGGAGCCTCGACAAGGTCCTGCGCGAGGAGGATGGCGCCCTGCCGATCGTGCTGGCCGGCGACATCGACGCCTACTGGCGCGAGGCCCGGCCGGAAGTCGCCAAGGTCGGGCTGCGGGCCGCCAACTTTCATCCGGGCACGGGCCACTCCCTGCCCGACGCCGCGCGGCTGGCCGACCAGATCGCCGCCCTGCCCCGCATCAACAGCGCCAGCGTCCGGGCCTGCGCCGAGGCCCACGCCAAGACCTGCTGGCGTCGTCGGCGCTATCACCGGCTCCTCAACCGCCTGCTGCTGCGCGCCTGTCCGCCCGAGGCGCGGGCCAAGGTGTGGGAGCGTTTCCATCGCCTCAGCCCTGGCCTGATCCAGCGGTTCCTCGCCGCCCGCCTGACCCTGATGGACAAGACCCGCATCCTGCTGGTGCGCGCGCCCATCCCGGTCGCCGTCGCCCTGGAGCAGATCAGCGGCCGCGCCGCCATCGCCGCCAGCGACGCATAGGCCGGGTTGACCGAGCCCCGTTCTCGGGGCGTCCTCGGGGGCATGACCCAGTCCCTTCCGACTCCCGCCGCCCACGCCCGCGACCTCCTGGCCAAGCTGGGCGTCCCGGTCCTGCCCGCCGACGCCGGCCACGCCGTGCGCAGCCCGATCGACGGTCAGGTCCTGACCCACGTGGCCTTCGACGACGCCCGCGAGATCGGCGCCAAGATTACCGAAGCCCGCCACGCCTTCGCCGCCTGGCGGGTCGTCCCCGCCCCGCGTCGCGGCGAGCTGGTGCGCCTCTTCGGCGAGGAGCTGCGCGCGGCCAAGGCGGATCTGGCCGCCCTCGTCACCCTGGAAGCCGGCAAGATCGCCTCCGAGGCGGCCGGCGAGGTCCAGGAGATGATCGACATCTGCGACTTCGCCGTCGGCCTGTCGCGCCAGCTGCACGGCCTGACCATCGCCTCCGAGCGCCCCGGCCACGCCATGCGCGAGACCTGGCATCCGCTGGGTCCAGTGGCCGTGATCAGCGCCTTCAACTTCCCGGTCGCCGTCTGGGCCTGGAACGCTTGCCTGGCCTTGGTCTGCGGCGATCCGGTGATCTGGAAGCCGTCCGAGAAGACGCCGCTGACGGCGCTGGCTGCGCACGCCATCCTGCAGCGCGCCCTGGCGCGCTTCGAGGACGCGCCGGACGGCCTGTGCGCCGTCGTCCAGGGCGGCCGCGACGCCGGCGAGCGCCTGGCCCGCGACCCGCGCATCGCCCTGGTCAGCGCCACCGGCTCGACCCGCATGGGCCAGGCCGTCGCCCCGATGGTCGCCGAGCGCTTCGGCCGCTCGATCCTGGAGCTGGGCGGCAACAACGCGATGATCGTCACGCCCTCGGCGGACCTGTCCCTGGCCCTGCGCGCCATCGTCTTCTCGGCGGCGGGCACGGCGGGCCAGCGCTGCACCAGCCTGCGCCGGCTGATCGTCCACGAGAGCCTGGTCGACAAGGTCAGCGACGCGGTCGAGACCGCCTTCCAGCGCCTGCCGGTCGGCGATCCTCGGGAGGCCAAGACGTTGCTCGGCCCGCTGATCGACAAGGCCGCCTACGACGCCTTCGTCGAGGCCATGAACCAGGTCCGCGCCGAAGGCGGGACCGTCAGCGGCGGCGAGCGGCTGCTGATCGACCAGCATCCGGACGCCTACTATGTCCGCCCCGCCCTGGCCCGCCTGCCGTCCGCGACCGCCTGCATGCAGCGCGAGACCTTCGCGCCGCTGCTGCACGTCGTGCCCTACACGGAGTTCGACGAGGCCATCGCGATCCAGAACGACGTGCCGCAGGGCCTGTCGTCCTGCGTGATGACCAACGATGTCCGCGAGGCCGAAGGCTTCCTGTCGGCCGCGGGCAGCGACTGCGGCATCGCCAACGTCAATATCGGCCCCTCGGGCGCCGAGATCGGCGGCGCGTTCGGCGGCGAGAAGGAAACCGGCGGCGGCCGCGAGAGCGGTTCGGACAGCTGGAAGCAGTACATGCGCCGCCAGACCGCGACGGTGAACTATTCGGGGGCGCTGCCCCTGGCCCAGGGGGTGCGGTTCGATCTGTAGCTCAGCATCAGCCCCCTCCACCGCCATTCGGCGGTCCCGCTCCCCCAAGAGGGGGAGGAGACCTTCTTCTCCGCCCCGCTTGGGGGCGGACAGACCTCGCAAAGCGAGGTCAGGTGGGGGCCTGTGCTGAACCCTTGCCCTCCAACTCGACAGACGGCATAAGCCCTGACCTCGGGTCTCAAGGCCCATGCCGGCGTAGCACAGCGGTAGTGCAGCGGTTTTGTAAACCGAAGGTCGGGAGTTCGATCCTCTCCGCCGGCACCAGTTTCCTTCCGTCCTTCAGGCCCCGCGCGATGACCGCCACCCTCTTCATCGACGCTGACGCCTGCCCCGTGAAGGACGAGGCCTACAAGGTCGCCGCCCGCCATGGGTTCAAGACCTTCGTGGTGTCCAACAGCTGGATCCGCGTGCCCGCGACGCCGGTCATCGAGCAGATCGTGGTCGACGCCGGGCCGGACGTGGCCGACGACTGGATCGCCGAGCGCTGCGGTCCTGGCGACGTGGTGGTGACCAATGACATCCCGCTGGCCGACCGCGTGCTGAAGGCCGGCGGCGCGGCCGTCGCCCCCAATGGCCGGGTGTTCAGCCCCGACATGATCGGTTCGGCCCTGGCCTCGCGCTCGATCGGCGAGCACCTGCGCTCGATGGGCGAGGTCACCAAGGGTCCCGCCGCCTTCGCCAACGCCGACCGCTCGCGCTTCCTGCAGGCGCTGGACCAACTGGTGGTCAAGGCCAAGCGGGCTGTCCCGCGATGATCGAGATCACGTCCTGGCTGAAGATCGACGAAGACGAACTGGTTTGGAAGGCCACCCGCGCCTCGGGTCCCGGGGGCCAGCACGTCAACAAGACCAGCACGGCGATCGAACTGCGCTACGACGTGCGCAACTCCCCTGTGCTGCCCGAGGACGTCAAGGCGCGGCTGGAGACCCTGGCCGGCAGTCGGATGACCCAGGACGGGGTGCTGATCCTGTTCTCGCAGGGCTCGCGTTCTCAGGAGATGAACCGCCAGGACGCGCTGGATCGCCTGGTCGACCTGATCCGCAAGGCGACAGAGAAGCCGAAGCCCCGGCGGCCTACGAAGCCGACCTATTCCAGCAAGCTCAAGCGCCTGGACGGCAAGGCCAAACGCGGGACGGTGAAGTCCGGACGCGGACGGGTGAAGTTCGACGACTGAGACGCCGCTCTAAGCCGTCTCCGGCGGCGCCGGGGTCGAAAACGCGATCACGTCCTGTTTCCAGTCCGGCTCCACGATCAGGCCCGACAGCATCTTCTGCAAATACCGCGTCATGGCGGCCTGCTCTTCCGTGGTCAGATTGGCGCAGATGTCGCGGTTCAGCGGACGGATCTCGGCGCGGATCTTCTCCAGCAGGCTGCGACCGGCGTCCGTCAGACAGATCACCACGATCCGGCGGTCGTTGGCCGAGGCCTCGCGCGCCACCAGGCCGTCGCTGATCAGGCTGTCGATCGAGCGGGTCAGCGTCGTGCGGTCGGTCGCCGCCAGCTTGGCCAGACGGGTCATCGACAGGTCGCCGAACCGTCGCAGCGAGATCATCGCCACCCACTTGGCGAAGGTCAGGCCGTGCTGCGCCAGAAGGTCGGCCGCCACGGCGCGGCGATGCTGTTCGGTCTGATAGAGAAGATAGCTCAGATAACTCGGCAGCGGCAGCGCATGGTCCTGAACCACGTGTGCGCGCTCTTCCCCCTCGTACATTGTCGTTTTCCGCCCCCACAAAACGGCGCTCTGTGTCTCACACGGTTAACGGTCACGCAATCTGCGGCGCCCGTGGGGGAAACGAAAAACCCCGCGAAAGGCTTCGCGGGGTCATCTTTTTCTATTTAAACGGGAAAATCAGGCCGCGACGGCGCGGTTACGGCTGAGGCCGCGCGTCAACCAATCGTCCGGGTAGGTCTCACGCACGGTGATCGACTTGAACTGGGTGACCGGGATGCTGGCGTGATCACCGGGGTTGAGATCACGCGACACCGAGTGGCCGGCGAACTCCTCGATGATGGTGATCACTTGGCTGGAGCCGGCGGCGTTCTCGATCAGGACCATGTTCATGGCGTGCGTCTCGGTGGTCTCGAGGAAAGGGGAAAGTCGCTTACGGGAGAGAGGAAAGCCGGCCTTACATCTGGCTCGGCAGGACGCGTTCCTTGAGACCCTTCAGGGCCCAGGTCTCGACGGCCCGCGCATTGCCCAGGCGGCGGAAGGCGCCGGCCGTGTGCTGCTCGCAGTAGGAGCCGCGGGCGGTGTGCTTGGGACGGCCGCAGAAGCCGAAGTCGTCGCCTTCCGGATTGCCGATCGGCCAGCGGCACGAGTGGGCGCCCAGTTCCAGGATGCCCGAGGTCGGCAGCAGGTCCTCCTCGGTGCGCTCATAACGCGGCGCGACGTGGGGGGCGGCCGTGGTCTCGCGGGTCGGACGGCGGACGGCGATGCGCGACGGGGCGCGGACAGAGCTCGTCCGTTGACGGACGGGGGTTTCGCGAACGGTGATGCCCAGACGGTGCACCTTGCCGATCACCGCGCTGCGGCTGACGCCGCCCAGTTGACGCGCCACCTGGCTCGCGCTGAGGCCTTCCAGCCAAAGCTTCTTGAGGGTCGCGGTGCGCTCTTCGCTCCAGTCCATGATCTTGTTTCCCAGCCCAGCCCGGAGCCAGCCCGCTCCGTGAGGAAATTGGTAGATTTTATGGTTAACGCACGTCAAACGGTTATGTGCAGACCCACGGTTTGCGATTTCACTTTTTGCGAGAAGAATCACGTAGATACCGGCAATTGTCGCAGGGCCGTGCTCAAGCTCATCTTAAGGAACAATGTTCCGTGACAAGCCTGCGGCCCTGATTTTATAAGGGTTTGGAATGCGTCGCGCCGTCGCAGAGCCTGCGGCGAAACGTCAGTCGGGGATCATCATGCGTATGTTGAAACTGGCCGCCTTCGCGGCGCTTTGCGTGACCATTTCGGCCTGTTCGAAGGACGGCGGCGGTTCGGGCGAGGCGCCCGCCTCGGCTCCGGCCGATGCGCCCGCGGCCGCCGCGGCGCCGACGGACGCACAAAAGGCCGCGGCCTTGGCCGCCCTGCCCGCGCCGTACAACACCGGCGACCTGTCGAACGGCCAGAGCAAGTTCGCCTTCTGCCGCTCGTGCCACACCGCCACCGAGGGCGGCCCGGATCTGACCGGTCCCAACCTCTATGGCGTGTTCGGCCGCAAGGCCGGCTCCAAGCCGGGCTACACCTATTCGCAAGCGGTCCAGAACGCCGGCTTCACCTGGGACGCCGAGCACCTGGACAAGTGGCTGACCGACCCGCGCGGCTTCATGCCGGGCACCAAGATGACCTTCGCCGGCATCCACGATCCCAAGGACCGGATCGACCTGATCGCCTATCTGAAGGTCGAGACGGGCTACAAGCCGGCGCCGTAGCGATGCGCCCGGCCCCGCCAGAGGTAGAGGCGCTGGTTCAGCGCCTCTACGACGCCAACCACAGGCGCGACTTCGAGGCGTTCCGCGCCCTGGTCACGCCGCAGCTGGAATGGCCGGACCTGACGCGGGGCGGCTGGCTGGCGACGCCGGAACAGGTCCGCGACTACTGGACCTATAACGACGCCTCGATCCGCGTGGAGCTGACCCCGGTAGAGGTCTACGTCACCGATGACGGCCACATCCTGGTCGACGCCAATCTCGTCATCTGGAACCACGCCGGCCGGCTGTGGTCGGACATGTGCGTGCGGCATTGTTACACGCTCCAAGACGGCCTCTTCTGGCGCATGGATGTCGTTTCCAGGGAGGAAACGGATCCAGGCTCATGACGCCGCCAATGACGGGGGACGAAGATCGCATCGCTGAGCTGCACGCGGCCATCAACGCCCGCGACCTCGAAGCGGCCGTCGCCTGCTACGCGCCGGACGCCCGCTTCGCGGACGGCCTGGAAGGCGGTGTGATCCAGGGCCACGACGCCATCCGCGCCCATTTCATCCACCTGTTCGAGGCCATCCGGGTCGAGCTTGCGGTGATCAGGCTGAGCCGCCTGCCCGACGGACGGTTGCGCGCCCGCCTGCAGGTGGTGGCGCGAGGTCCCCGCGGCGGCCTCTGGCAGGACGACGCGCTCACGGTCTGGTATCGTTTCGAACGGGGGCTGATCGTCGAGCAGGAGCTCGATGACAGCGGCCGGGACCAAGAGACGCCATGAGCACGCTGCAGGCCGTGCTGGACGAGGCTTTCGAGGCCTTCAACGCGCACGACATGCCGCGCCTGCGTCCGCTGTTCCACGACGAGATCACCTGGCCCAACACGCTGGACGATGGTGCCGCTCCCGTCGGCAAGGAGGCGGTGCTGGCCTATTTCGCTCGCATCTTCGCGACCATCATCCCCAACATCCAGCTGATCGAAATCCTCGAGGAAACGGCCGACGCCCTGACCATCGAGGTTCAGTACTCGGTCGAGAGCCCAGACGGCCACATCTGGACGGACACCCGCGCTCGGCTGATCTACCACTTCCGCGACGGGCTGCTGTGCGGCCAGACGATCCTGGACGGGTACTAGGCCAGCAAGTCCGCCACAGCGTCGAGGATGGCTTCGGCGTCCAGACGGTACTTGCCGTAGAGATCCGGCAGGTCGCCGGACTGGCCGAACGTTTCCAGGCCAAGCGCTCGCACGCGCTGGCCACGCACCGAGCCCAGCCATGACAGAGCCAGCGGCGCGCCATCGGTCAGGGTGACGAGGCCCGCGTCGCGGTCCAGCGGCGCCAGCAGGGTCTCGATGGTCGAAGCGCGAGCGCCCTCCCCTGTCCAGCGGGCGCGGCCCGAGGCGGTCCAGTTGCGGTGCAGCACATCGGCCGAGGTGACGGCCAGCAGGCCGGCCTCGGGCATGTCCTCGGCCAGCGCCTCGAACGCCGCCAGAGCCTCGGGCGCCAGCGCGCCACTGTAGACCAAGGCCAGGCGCGAACCCGGCGCGGGGGCTTTGAGCCAATAGGCCCCGTCGATCACGCCCTGGCGCCAGGCGTCGTCGATGCGTTCGGGCTGGTCGAGGACGCGGGTCGACAGGCGCAGATAGGTCGAGCAGCCGTCCTTGGCCTGGATGCGGTCGAAGGCGTGGGCCATCAGCACCGCCGTCTCGTCGGCGAAGGCCGGCTCGTAGGTGTCCAGGCCCGGCTGGGCCATGCCGATGACCGGCGCATTGATCGACTGGTGCGCGCCGCCCTCCGGGGCCAGGGTCAGGCCCGACGGCGTGGCGACCAGCAGGAAGCGGGCGTCCTGGTAACAAGCGTAGTTCAGGGCGTCGAGACCCCGGGCGATGAAGGGATCGTACAGCGTGCCGACCGGGAACAGCCGCTCGCCGAACAGCGGACCGGTCAGGCCCAGCGCCGCCAGGGCGATGAACAGGTTGTTCTCGGCGATGCCCAGCTCGACGTGCTGGCCGGTCTCGGCCTTGGACCAGACCTGGGCCGAGGGGATGCGGCGGCGTTTGAAGACATCCTCGTGGGCGCGGCGCTGGAACACGCCCCGGCGGTTCACGAACCCGCCCAGGTTGGTCGACACCGTCACGTCCGGCGACGTGGTGACCACGTGGCCGGCGAAGTCGTCCTTCCGCGCGGCGATCTCGAACATCACCTTGCCGAAGGCGGCCTGCGTCGACTGTTCGCCGTCGTTCTTGCCGCCGGTCACGGCCGCCAGCAGTTCGTCAGCCGTCGGGGTCTGGATCACCGGGGCGTCGTGGTTACGCTCGACCTCGGCGGCGAACGGGGCGCGGGCGACCAGACCTTTAAGCGCCGTACGCTCGGCGGCCGAGAGGCCCGACAGCGGGTCCCACTCCTCGCCCTCGACGACACCCAGGCGCTCGCGCAGCTCGGCGATCTGGGCCGGGGTCATCAGGCCGGCGTGGTTGTCCTTGTGGCCCTGGAACGGCAGGCGCAGGCCCTTGACCGTGTAGGCGATGAAGAAGCGCGGCCGGTCGTCCTGCCCGGCCTTCTCGAAGGCCTCCAGCAGGGTCTCCAGGCAGTGGCCGCCCAGCTCGGTCATCAGCTCGGCCAGGTCGACGTCCTTGTAGGACGCGATCAGCTCCAGGGTCTTGGGGCTATCGGCCAGGTCCGTCGTCAGCCGTTCCCGCCACGCCGCGCCGCCCTGATAGCTCAGCGCCGCGAACAGGTCGTTGGGCGCGGTCTCGATCCATTCGTGCAGTTTGTCGCCGCCCGGCTTGGCGAAGGCCTCGCGCTGGCGCTTGGACCACTTCAGCGTCTCGACCTGCCAGCCGGCGGCCTCGAAGATCTCGCCGTAGCGGGTGAACATCCGGTCCTGAGTGGTCGCGTCCAGGCTCTGGCGGTTGTAGTCGACGATCCACCAGGTGTTGCGGATGTCGTGCTTGCAGGCCTCGATCAGGGCTTCGTAGATGTTGCCCTCGTCCAGCTCGGCGTCGCCCAGCAGCGAGATCATCCGGCCCATCTTCTCGGGCTTCACCGAGCCGCGCGCGGCCAGGTAGTCCTGGGCCAGCGAGGCGAAGGCGGTCATGGCCACGCCCAGGCCCACCGAGCCGGTCGAGAAGTCGACGTCGTCCACGTCCTTGGTGCGCGAGGGATAGGACTGCGCCCCGCCCATCGCCCTGAAGCGCTGCAGGTTGTCCAGGGTCTGGCGGCCGAACAGATGCTGGATGGCGTGGAAGATCGGGCTGGCGTGCGGCTTGACCGCCACCCGGTCCTGCGGCCGCAGCGCCTTCATGTAGAGCGCGGTCAAGATCGTGGCGCACGAGGCGCTGGACGCCTGGTGGCCGCCGACCTTCAGGCCGTCGCGGCTTTCACGGATATGGTTGGCGTTGTGGATGGTCCACGACGCCAACCAGAGAATCCGTTCCTCGAGACGGCGCAGCAGAGCGATTTCCTGCCGCTTGGCCGTCAGAGAGCCGTCAGCCATGCTTCCTCACCGGTTTACGCCGGTGAGGTTTGCCCCTCACCGCTCTTCTCGCGGGCTTCATACTCTTCGATCTGGCGCGCCGTCCACTCCGGCGACTTCGTAAAGCGCGCGAGCAGGTCATAGAACACCGGAACGATGAAGAGCGTCAGCAGGGTCGCGAAGATCGAGCCCATGAAGATGACCGAGCCGATCGTCTTGCGGCTGCCCGCGCCAGCGCCCGCCCACAGCATGAGCGGCAGAGCGCCCATGGCGGCCGAGATCGAGGTCATGATGATCGGACGCAGGCGCAGGGCCGCCGCCTCGATCACCGCCTCGCGCACGGTCAGGCCTTCGTCGCGCAGCTGGTTGGCGAACTCGACGATCAGGATGCCGTTCTTGGTGGCGATGCCGATCAGGATGATCAGGCCGATCTGGCTGTAGGTGTTGATGGTCGAGCCCATCACCAGCAGGCCAAACAACCCGCCCAGCGCCGCCAGCGGCACGGTCAGCATGATCACGGCCGGGTGGATCCAGCTTTCGAACTGCGCGGCCAGCACCAGGAACACCAGAAGCAGGGCCAGGCCGAAGGCGATGGCGATGCCGCCCGAGCCTTCCAGATAGTCCTTGGCCTGGCCGCCCCACTTGATGCTGATGCCGGGCGTCGGACGTTGGTCGGCTTCTTCACGCAGGAAGCGCACGGCGTCCTCGACGGTGTAGCCGGGGTTCAGCTGGGTGGTCAGGGTCACCGAGCGCAGGCGGTCGACGCGCGGGCGGTCCGGGGTGTCGCCGCGCAGTTGCGTGGTCACCACGGTCGACAGCGGCACAAGCGCGCCGGAGCTGGTGCGGACGTTCAGCCGGTTCAGGTCCTCGACGCTGCGACGCTGGTCGAGATTGGTCTGCAGGATGACGTCATACTCCTGGCCGTTCTTGATGTAGGTCGTGGCCCGGCGCGAACCGAACATCGTCTCCAGCGCCCGCCCGATCGACTGGGCCGAGACGCCCAGCGTGGCAGCCTTGTCCTGGTCGATCTGCACCGACAGGCGCGGCGAGGTCGGCTCATAATCGAGACGCGGACGGGCGAACCCCGGATTGCCTTGCGCGTCGGCCAGGATCGGCTTCAGCCACTCGGCCAGCTGGACGTAGTCGTTGCCGACGGCGATCAGGTCGACATTGGTGCCGCCGCCCCCGCCGCCACCGCCGCCCCGCTGGAACGGACCGCGCACGCTGGCCACGGCCCGCACGCTGGTGATCTTGGAGAGGTCCTTGTTCAGCTCGGCGGCCACCTCGTCGGCGGTCTTCTTGCGCTCGCCCCAGGGCTTCATCACGACGACGCTGTTGCCGCTGTTGAACGAGTTGCCGCCAAAGCGCGGGATGGTCAGCAGGATGCGCTCGGCGACGCCTTCCTGGCGGTACTTGTCGACGATCTTCTCGACCTTCAGGCCGATGCCCAGGGTGTAGTCGTAGCCGGCGCCTTCCGGGCCGTTGATGGCCACGTCGACCCGGCCGCGGTCTTCCGGCGGCACCAGCTCCTTGGGCAGGCTGACGAACAGCAGGGCTGCGAAGCCGGCCAGCACCACCACCAGCACGCCGGCGATCGCCGCCGACCAGCCGCCCAGGATGCCTTCCAGCGAGGCCCGGTACGAGTTCTTCAGCGCGTCCATCGCCCGGTCGACCCGCTTGGCCAGCCAGCCCTCGCCATGCGCGGGCTTCAGCAGCTTGGAGGCCATCATCGGCGACAGCGACAGAGCCAGCAGGGCCGAGAAGGCGACGGCGGCGGCGATGGCCACGGCCAGCTCGACGAACAGGCGGCCGATATAGCCGGGCAGGAACATCAGCGGGGCGAACACCGAGATCAGCACGATCGTGGTGGCGACGACGGCGAAGAACACCTGGCGGGTGCCGCGCTCGGCGGCGACCAGGGCCGGCTCGCCCTCGTCCACCCGGCGCTGGATGTTCTCGACCACGACGATGGCGTCGTCGACGACCAGGCCGACGGCCAGCACCAAGGCCAGCAGGGTCAGAAGGTTCAGCGAGAAGCCCAGCGGCGCCAGGACGATGAAGGTCGACAGGATGCAGATCGGCGCGACGATCGAGGGGATCATGGCCGAGCGCCAGCTGCCCAGGAAGATCAGGTTGACCAGCACGACCAAGCCGATCGACATGGCCATGGTGATCCACACCTCGTGGATGGCCTCGGCGGTGAACACCGAGTTGTCCACGGCCACGACCATCTTGGTGCCGGGCGGCAGGCTTTCGTTGATGAGGTCGACTTCCTTGCGGACGGCCTCAGAGATGGCGACGTCGTTGGCTTGCGACTGACGCGTCAGGCCGATGCCGACCTGGTCGACGCCGTTGCCGCGGAACAGGCGGCGGCGCTCGTCGGCGCCTTCCTCGATGCGAGCCACGTCGCCTAGCCGCAGCACGAAGCCGGAGCTGTCGGCCGCACGCAGCGGCAGGCGGGCGAAATCCTCGGGCTTGGAATAGCTGCGCGCCACGCGGATCGTGTAGTCCTTGGCGCTGCTTTCCAGCGAACCGGCCGGCAGTTCCAGGTTCTGGGCGTTCAGCGCGCTCTCGACGTCGTCGACCGAGATCCCGCGCGCGGCCATCTGGTTGGCGTCCAGCCAGATGCGCATGGCGTAGATCTTGGCCCCGAACAGGTTGGCCTGGGCCACGCCGTCGATGGTCGACATCCGCTCGACCAGGTAGCGGTCGGCATAGTCGGCCAGCTGCAGCGGATCCAGCGTGGTCGAGGTCAGGTTCAGGATGATGATCGGCGAGGCGTCGGCGTTGGCCTTGGCGATCTGCGGCGGGTCGGCCTGATCCGGCAGGTTGGCCGTCACCCGGCTGACGGCGTCGCGCACGTCGTTGGCGGCCGCGTCCAGGTCGCGGTCGAGGTTGAAGGTGATGGTGATCTGCGAGCGGCCGTCACGGCTGCTGGAGTTCACGCGGTCGATGCCCTGGATGCCGGCCACCTGGCGCTCGATCACCTGGGTGATGCGCTCTTCGATGACTTCGGCCGAGGCGCCGCGATAGCTGGTCGAGATCGACACCACGGGCGGATCGACGCTGGGCAGCTCGCGGATCGGCAGCGAGGTGTAGGCCGCCAGGCCGATGACGCAGAGAATGATCGCCGCGACGGCGGCGAAGACCGGACGACGGACGGAAAGGTCGGACAGCATCAGCCGGCCTTGCTTTCGGTCTTTTGGCCTTGGGTCTTCTTGCCGTCGCCCTGCTTGTCGCCAGGCTTACCACCGCCCTTGCCGCCACCGATCGGAGCGCCGTCCTGGATGCGGTTCAGGCCATCGGCGACGATCTTGTCGCCTTTATTGACGCCCGCGCGGATCTCGATGAAGCCGCCTTCGCTGAGGCCCGTGTCGACGTCGGTGCGACGCGCGATCAGGCCCTTTGGTCCTTTGGCGATGCGGTAGACCGAAGCCTGGCTGCCCTCGAACTGCACGGCCGCTTCCGGCACGGCGACGCCGTTGCGGACGCCCTGGTCGATCGAGACCTTGACCAGCATGCCAGGCTTCAGGCGGCCGCCGGCGTTCGGGAACTCGGCGCGGGCCTTGATGGCGCGGGTGGCCGGGTCGATGCGGGTGTCGATCTGGGCGATCTTGCCCTGGAAGGTCTCGCCCGGCAGGGCGTCGGGACGCGCGGCGATCGGCAGGCCGACGCGCAGGGTCGACAGGTAGCGATCCGGCACCGAGAAATCGACGCGGATGACCGAGGCGTCGTCCAGGCTGACGATCGGGGTGCCGGCGGCGATCAGCATGCCCGGCGCGACGTCCGAGATGCCGACCCGACCCGAGAACGGCGCGCGCAGCACACGGTCCAGCTTCTGGGCCTGGGCGGTGCCGACGGCGGCCTTGGCCACATCCAGCGACGCCAGGTACTGTTCGGCCGTGGCGCGCGGGGCGATGCCCTTGTCGGCCAGGGTCTTCCAGCGGGCATAGTCGCGTTCGGCCTGGGCCAGGCGCGCCCTGGCTTCCGAGATGCCGGCGTCTTCCTGGTCAGCCTTCAGCTCGACCAGAACCTGGCCCTTGCGCACGGTCTCGCCGTCCGTGAAGTGCACGGCGGTGATCAGTTCGGGCGTGTTGGAGGTGATCGTCACTGACTGACGGCCCTTGGCCGCGCCCAGCACTTCGATCCGATCCGTGAACGGACGCTCGCCGACCACCATCTGCGAGACGTTGGTCGCCCGTCCGCCGCCGCCAGCCTTGCTGGCGTCCTTGGAGCCAAAGGCCAGCTTCCACCCGCCGATCACCAGCATCAGGACAACGGCGGCCAGGGCCACCACGAGGAAAAAGTGCCTACGGATCAAGTAACGGCTCCAGCACGCCGGGAGGAGTCGGCGGAATTCGGCGAAGATATGACCGCAGCCTAAAGCGGCGTCCAGTGACAGCCGGATGACCGACTGTTGCAAACCTGAAACAAGCTATAGCTTCCGCCACACGGCGAGTACAAAGCCGCGATCCCGCGCCGTCTCTCGCCCCTGGGGCGTATCACGCCAGCCGGCCTGCACGCTCCAGTCGCCGACCGCGCGGACGACGGACAGCTCGCTCTTGATCCAGCGCGAGCGGACCGGGCTGCGGGCGGCCTGGCCGCCATAGGTCTGGGCCAGGATCAGCCACCTTTTCGAGGGCCTGACGCCCAGCGTGGCGTCGATGCGTGTTTCGTCGGCAAGACCCTGGCGCTTCAGCCGCGCGGCCTCCAGGTCGACGAACACCTCGCGGCCCTTCCAGTGGGCCGAGCGGCCGTAGAGGACCCGCGCTTCCAGATCCAGGCTCCCCTGCCCCGGCGCGGCATAGCCGGCGTTGCGCCCCGCCCCCGCCTCGCCCGCGCCGACATAGACGGCCAGGGACGAGCGATCGTCGCGATAGGCCGCCCAGCGCAGGCCCAGCTCGACCGGTCCGCGACCGGAATAGTCGGCCCCCTTGTCGTGACCGCGCGTGACGCCGGCCTTGGCCTGCAAGGTCAGACGTTGGGTCAGGCCGTGCTCGACGAAGACCGACAGGCTCTCGTCGCGGCGGCGGTCAATGGAGACCAGGACGGCGTCAAGGTCATAGCCCTGCGTCGCTTCGGTTCGCTCGTACTTGGCGATGACCTGGGTGCGTCCCGGCGCCATCGGCCACGCGCCAGCCCAAGCCGCGCCAACGCCCAGGCACGAAAAAGCCGCCGCGATCGCCAGGACCGCGACGGCTTTCGTGAGTTCGGAAAAGCAGCTTAGTCCGCGTAGCCCGGAAGCTCGCGGTCCAACTTGCGCAGGCAGCCCGGCCAAGCCAGCCCGCCAATCATGCCCATGCCCATGCCGGTCTGTTTGCGCACCTCGTCCTGAGCGCCTTCCGGCGCCAGCAGGACGTTGTCGCGACCGATCGAAAGCGCCATCACCTGCTGCGCGCACGCTCGCTCCAGGAAGAACATCCCCAACCAGCACTCGGCCGCCGTACTGCCCACCGACAGCGTGCCGTGGTTGCGCAGCATCATCAGCCTCTTGGTCTCGCCCAGGTCGGCAACAAGCCGTTCCCGCTCGTCCAAGTTGAGAGCAATACCTTCATAGTCGTGATAGGCGAGTTGAGGCAAGACGATAAGCGCATGCTGCGTCAACGGCAGCAGGCCTTCGGCATGGGCCGACACCGCCACGCCCTGGTCGCTGTGCAGGTGCATGACGAAGTGGGCGTCCTCGCGCGCGGCGTGGATGGCCGAGTGGATCGTGAAGCCCGCCGGATTGATGAAGTACGGCGTCTTGTCGACGACATTGCCGTCCAGGTCGACCTTGACCAGGCACGAGGCGGTCATCTCGCCGAAGAACATGCCGTACGGATTGATCAGGAAGTGATGCTCGGGACCCGGCACGCGGGCCGAGATGTGGGTGAAGATCATATCGTCCCAGCCGTGCAGGGCCACGAGACGATAAAGCGCGGCCAGATCGACGCGCGCCTGCCACTCGGCTTCGCTGACCTTGCCCTTCAGGGATGAAATCGGCAGAGCACCATCGGCCATGAGGGCCTCCCGTAAGTTATCGTTGTTACCTTAGCGTCGCGCCGAGGCGTTCCAGCGTCAAGAGGCGCTTTCGCCCCCTCTCGGCTTGCCAACCGCACGCCGCCGTCGGACCGTCTCCACGAACACGGGGGAATCGAGACGGATGCTGACGCTGCTGGGCGTGGCGGTGATCGTGCTGGGCTTCGCCCTGCGCTTCAATCCGCTGCTGGTCGTCATCGCCGCGGCCCTGACCTCGGGGCTGGCGGCCGGCCTTGCGCCGCTGGAGGTGCTGGCCGCCTTCGGCAAGGCCTTCAACACCAACCGCTATGTCACCGTCGCCTGGCTGGTGCTGCCGGCGATCGGCGTGCTGGAGCGCGCCGGCCTGAAGGAACAGGCGCGGAGAGCGATCCAGAGCCTTACCGCCGCGACGGCGGGGCGGATCCTGCTGGCCTATCTCCTCATCCGGCAGCTGACCGCGGCGTTGGGCCTGACCACGGTCGCTGGCCAGGCGCAGACCGTCCGCCCGCTGGTCGCGCCGATGGCCGAGGCCGTCGCCGAGCCGCTCTCCGACGCCCGCCGCGAGAAGGTCCGGGCCATGACCGCCGCCACCGACAATGTCGGCCTGTTCTTCGGCGAGGACATCTTCCTGGCCATCGGCTCGATCCTGCTGATCGTCGGCTTCCTGGACCAGAGCGGCATCACGGTCGAGCCGCTGCACCTCTCCATGTGGGCCATCCCGTCGGCTATCGCCGCCTTCTTCGTCCACGGCGCGCGGCTGCTGCTGTTCGATCGTGCGCTGGCAAAGCCGGAGGCCGAGCAATGATCGGCCTGCCGCTCGTCTATCTGCTGGCCGGCCTGATGTTCGGGGCCTTCGCGGTGCTCAGCGCCTTCGATCGTGAGAACAGCAAGCGTTTCGGCAACGCCGCCTTCTGGGGCCTGTTCGCCTTGAGCTTCCTGTTTGGCGACCACTTCGGCGACCTGGGCAACGGCTTCCTGGCCGTGGCGCTGGCCCTGATCGCCGGGACCGGCCAGCTGGGCGTCGGCGTTCCGAAGACCACATCGCCTGCCGAGCGCGAGAGCCTGGCGGCGACCTACGGCGCGCGGCTGTTCATCCCCGCCCTGGTCATCCCAGTGATCGTGCTGGTCGGCTCTCTGACCTTCAAGCGCCTGACCCTGCACGGCGCGCCGCTGGTCGATCCCAAGCAAGCGACCCTGGTCGCCCTGGCCCTGGCCGCCCTGGTCGCGGCCATCCTGGCCCAGGTGATGTTCCGCCAGCCGCCCGCCGCGCCGCTGCAGGAAGGTCGCCGCCTGATGGACCTGGTCGGCTGGGCCGCCCTCCTCCCGCAGATGCTGGCCGCTCTGGGCGCGGTCTTCGCCCTGGCCGGCGTCGGCAAGACCATCGGCGAGCTGGCGGTGATGATCACGCCCGTCGACAGCCGCTTCGCCGCCGTCGCCGCCTACTGCCTGGGGATGGCGGTGTTCACGGTGATGATGGGCAACGCGTTTGCGGCCTTTCCGGTGATGACCGGCGGCATAGCCCTGCCCCTGGTCATCGGCCGGTTCGGCGGCGATCCCGCCGTGGTCTGCGCCATCGGCATGCTGTCGGGCTTCTGCGGCACGCTGCTCACCCCGCTGGCCGCCAACTTCAACCTTGTGCCGGCCGCGCTGCTGCAGTTGAAGGACCGCTACGCCGTGATCCGCGCCCAGGCGCCGACCGCGGTCCTGATGCTGATCGTCAACGTGGTCCTGATGAACGCCCTGGCCTTCCATAAATGAGCCTCGCCCGCTCCACCGCCTCGCGCTTCGCCAAGATCGCCCTGGGCCACCTCACCCGCGAGTATCCCAACAAGCTGGACCACGTGATCGGCGGACCGGATGACGTCCGCTCGCCGCGCGACCTGCACCCGATCTTCTACGGCAGCTTCGACTGGCACTCGTGCGTGCACGGCTACTGGCTGCTGGCCACCCTGCTACGCCTGCGCCCCGAAATGCTCGAGGCCGAGGCGATCGTCGCCCTGTTCGACGACGCGTTCACGGCGCAGAAGGTCGGCGTCGAGACGTCTTACGTGCAGCGCCCCGAAAGCCGCGGCTTCGAGCGCCCCTACGGCTGGGCCTGGAGCCTGATGCTGCAGGCCGAACTGCTGCGCCACAAGGATCGCCCGTGGGCGGCCACGCACGCGCCGCTGGCCGCCGCCTTCAAGGCCCGCTTCGACGCCTTCCTGCCCATCGCCGACTATCCGGTCCGCGCCGGCACGCACTACAACACCGCCTTCGCCCTGGTGCTGGCCGCCGAATATGCGGTGATGACCGACGACCAGGCCTTCTTCGACCTGCTGCAGAACCGCGCCCTGATCTGGTACGGCCAGGACGCCGCCTGCCAGGCCTGGGAGCCGTCCGGCGACGACTTCCTCTCGCCCGCCCTGATCGAGGCCGAGGCCATGCGTCGCCTGCTGCCGCGCGAGAGCTTCGACGTATGGTTCCCGCGCTTCCTGCCCGACCTGGCCGACAAGCAGCCCGCGACCCTGTTCCAGCCGGCCCGGGTCAGCGACCGCAGTGACGGCAAGATCGCTCACCTGGACGGCCTGAATCTGTCGCGCGCCTGGTGCTGGCGCCTGCTGGCCGCCGCCCTGCCTGAAGAGGATCCGGCCAAGCCCCTGGCGATCAACGCCGCCCTCAACCACCTGGCGGCGGCCATCCCGCACATCGCCGGCGACTATATGGGCGAGCACTGGCTGGCGACCTTCGCCCTGCTGGCGCTGGAAAACGGTTAGACACAGATCAAGGCGAACCGTCCGCCCACTGTTTACATTCCTTGACAATGAACGCGAAGCAGCCCGCGTTAAGGAAGTTCTCGCGCCTAGCGAGTGGCGTGAGTCGCATCAGGGAGTACGTCGTCATGCCCGACGCCGCCCGCATCGAGATCGCCCCCGAAACCGACGGCTGGGTCGTCTCGGAAAACGGCCGCCCCGCCGGCCTCTTCGACAACCGCGAAACCGCCTACAAGCGCGCGCTGGACCTGTGCGCCGTCCTGTTCGAGCGCGGGGTGCGGTCGCGGGTCTACGAGCTCCCGGCGGCCGCGTAGAAGCGCGGCTTTACAATCCTTGACAATGTTTCGGCGCTGTTAGGGCTACCATTTCACCAGGGACTGATTTGTCGCGCCCCTGGGAAGGCGCGATCTGTGGGAGCCGGCTGATGGCCCAGACGACGCGTAACCACCTGCGTAGCGAAGTCCGCACCTTCCTGATCGTCAGCGCCGGCGCGTTTGCGCTGGGCCTGGCCATCGGCTTTGGCGTGATGGGGCTTCACTAAGCCCCACTAATCGTCGCGGCCGCCGCTCTTCATCAGGCGGGCCTTGTCGCGCTGCCAATCGCGGGCGGCTTCGGTCTCGCGCTTGTCGTGGTTCTTCTTGCCCTTCGCCAGGCCGATCTCCAGCTTGGCCAGGCCCTTCTCGTTCCAATAGAGCTTGAGCGGGATCATCGTCCGGCCGTCGCGCTGCACGGCGCCGATCAGCTTGTCGATCTGCTTGCGGTGCAGCAGCAGCTTCCGGTGCCGGCGCGGCTCGTGGTTGAAGCGGTTGGCGTGGCCGTAGGGCGGGATGTCGGCGTTGATCAGCTTGATCTCACGCCCTTCGACCGAGGCGTAGGACTCGGCGATGTTGGCCCGGCCGACGCGCAGCGACTTGACCTCGGTGCCAGTCAGCATGATGCCGGCCTCGAAGACCTCCTCAATGAAGTAGTCGTACCGGGCGCGCCGGTTCTCCGCGATCGGCTTGGTCATTACGACAGGCCAGCCTCGCGCATGGCCTCGAGGATCGTCGGACGCACGGCTTCGGCGCAGGTGGTGATCGGCAGGCGCGCCTCGTCCGAGCACAGGCCCAGATGCGCCATCGCGAACTTGGTCGGGGCCGGCGAGCTGTCCAGGAACAGGGCCTTGTGCAGGCGCACCAGGCGGTCCTGCCAGTAGAGCGCGGTTTCCCACTGCCCTTGCATGCAGGCGTTCATGAAGGCGGCGCAGGCGTCCGGCGCGACGTTCGAGGTGACCGAAATCACGCCGTGGCCGCCATGGGCCATGTACCCCAGGGCCGAGGGGTCGTCGCCGGTCAGCAGCACCCAGTCGGGACCGCACAGCAGGCGCTGCATGCTGATGCGGGTCAGGTCGCCCGTGGCGTCCTTGATGCCGATGATGTTGGGCAGCTTGGCGAGGCGCGCCAGAGTCTCGTTGGAGATGTCGACGCCCGTGCGACCCGGCACGTTGTAGACGAACACCGGCAGCTCCACGGCATCGTTGATCGCCTTGTAGTGCTGGTACATGCCCTCCTGGCTGGGGCGGTTGTAGTACGGCGTCACCACCAGGCAGGCGTCGGCGCCGACGGCCTTGGCGTGGGCGGCCAGTTCGACGGCCTCGGCGGTCGAGTTGCTGCCGGCGCCCGCGATCACCGGCACGCGGCCGGCGGCGGTCTTCACGCACAGCTCGACGACGCGCTTGTGCTCGTCATGCGACAGGGTCGAGGTCTCGCCCGTCGTGCCGACCGGCACCAGGCCGTGCACGCCGCCGGCGATCTGGCGCTCGACCAGGGCCACGAACGCTTTTTCGTCCACCTCACCGTCGCGGAACGGCGTGACGAGGGCCGGAATGACGCCCTTGAAGTGAGACTGGACCATGACTTGCAAATTGCCGTGAGGATGGCGCCGCATGTGTTGCGGCAGGACGATGGGGGCGGACAATATGTCCCTGCCCCGTAACACCGCAACCGGTGCGTCGGGGCAGGTGCGGGATTTGAGGGGCCAAGCCTGCGCGGTCAAGCCCTTGGAACCGGACTTTAAACCCTATTGAGGCCTGAATCGTCGCATAGGGCCTCGCGTGAGATTCGAGTACAAGGCTCTTCGGGGCCGGTTGATGGAGAGCGTTTTGGCTTCAGTGGTGCGTCGGATTCTGCTCGGAGGAGCTTGCATCGTGGCCGTGGTCGGGGCGGCGGACGCCCAGACGACGTCGGGCTATGCGACCTCGTATTCGAGCCAGCCTGGCCTGATCACCACCCCGCCGACCGCCGTGCCCGGCGCGCTGTCCGATACCGACAGCGCCAACCTGCAGACGGCTCTCGCCGCCGCCAAGCGCGGCGACGTCTCGGGCGCGCGCATGGCCATGGGCAGCCTGCAGGACCCGGTCGCCAAGAAGATCGCCCAGTGGGCCATGGTGGACAGCAACGCCGAAGCGCTGAGCTTCTTCGAGCTGGACGCCGCCCGCCGCGACCTGGCCGGCTGGCCGCGTGGCGCCCGCCGTGACGCCGCCGCCGAGAAGGCGCTGTCGACCTCGGGCCTGGATCCGGCCCGCATCGTCGCCTGGTTCGGCGGCGCCCAGCCGGCCACGGCCGAGGGCGCCATGGCGCTCGCTTCAGCCTGGCAGGCCACCGGCCGCACCCAGGACGCCACCAACCTGATCCGCCGCACCTTCCGCGACAAGGTGTTCGAGGCCGACGCCCAGCGCAGCATGATCGCCCGCTTCGGCGGCATGCTGACGGCCGACGACTACGCCCGCCGCGCCGACATCCTGCTGTACGGCCAACAAGGCCCGGCCGCCCGCGACATGGTCGCCATGCTGTCGGACACCGGCCAGGCCACGGCCCGCGTGCGGATGGCCTATCGTTCGAACTCGTCCAGCGCCAACACGCTCTACAACGGCCTGACGCCTGACCTGCAGGCCTCGCCCGGCGTGGTGTTCGAGCGCGCCGCCTATCTGCGCCGCTCGGGCATGGACACCCTGGCCCTGCCGATGGTGGTCAACTTCCCGGCCCCGCCGACCGAGGAAGCCTCGACCGCCATCTGGAAGGAACGCAAGCAGCTGATCGTCTCGGCCCTGAAGGCCGGCAACAGCACCGGCGCCTATGCGGCCGCCGACAACACCCAGGCCCTGGCCCCGGCCGACATCGCCGAGAGCGAGTTCTACGCCGGCTGGATCGCCCTGACCCGGCTGAAGAACCCCGACGCCGCCGCCGCCCACTTCGCCCAGATCGCCGCCGTCGGCGCCTCGCCGATCACCCGCGGTCGCGCCCTCTACTGGCAGGGCCGCGCCGCCGAGGCGCAAGGCGACCTGATCGCCGCCCAGGCCTTCTATGCCGAGGGCGCGCGCCACATCACCACCTTCTACGGCCAGCTGGCCGCCGAGAAGGCGGGCCTGAAGGAACTGCGCCTGGACCGCGACCCGGTCATCACCCAGGCCGACCGCGCCCGCTTCTATGGCCGCGAACAGATCCGCGCCGCCCGCATCCTGGCCGACATCGGCTCCAAGGACCTGTTCCGCAGCCTCGTCCTCTACATCGACGACACCCTGCCCAACGCCGAGGAAAGCGCCCTGTTGGTCGACTTCGCCCGCGGCTATGGCGACCAGGACCTGGCCATGCGCGCGGTGCGCACGGCCGCCCAGCGCGGCTTCATTCTGCCCGAGCGCGGCTATCCGCTGCTGGATCACCACTTCACGCCGGGTCCTGGCGCGGCCGAGACCGCCTTCGTCTATTCGATCTCGCGCCAGGAAAGCAATTTCGACCCCATGGCCCGCTCGGGCGTCGGGGCGCGCGGCATGATGCAGCTGATGCCGGCCACCGCCGCCATCGTCGCGCGCAAGCTGGGCGAGCCCCACAGCGTCGATCGCCTGTCGGACGCCTCGTACAACATGCGCCTGGGCTCGGTGTACCTGGGCGACATGATCAACAGCTTCAGCGGCTCGTACATCATGGCCTCGGCGGCCTACAACGCCGGCCCCGGCCGGCCGGCCCAGTGGGCGGGCCTGTGCGGCGACCCGCGCGGCGCCCAGACCGATCCGCTCGACTTCATCGAGTGCATCCCGTTCTCCGAGACCCGCAACTATGTGATGCGGACCCTGGAGACGACCATGGTCTACCGCGCCCGCCTCAACGGCGGCGTCAGCCCGCTGACCCTGTCGAGCGACCTCAAGCGCGGCGGCTATGTCTATACGCCGTCGGTGGCCGCGGCCTACACGCCGTCGGCCCAGCCCTAGGCCCGGCGGGCCGCCAGGACCGGCCCAGCCGGCGTCTCGATAAGCTCGCCGTCGAGCTTGAACACACGCGCCAGGACGTCGCGCGACAAGGCCTGGCGCGGCGCCCCCTCGGCGACGACGCGGCCGTGATCGACCACGACGATGCGGTCGCAAGAGCGAGCGGCCAGGCTCATGTCGTGCAGAGTCACCACCACGCCCGCGCCCCTGCCCGCCTCGACGCGCAGCAGGTCCAGGGTCAGCAGTTGGGCGTCGGGATCCAGGCCCGCCACCGGCTCGTCGGCGACCAGCAGCGGCGCCCGGGTGGCCAGGAGACGCGCCAGCAGCACCCGGGCGCGCTCGCCACCGGACATGTCCAGCACGCCGCGATCGGCCAGCTCGGCGGCGCCGACACGGGCCAGGCAGTCCAGCGCCAGGGTGTCGGCGGCGTCATCGGCGAGGTCGGTCGCGCCTAGCGCGGCGACCATGCGCGCGGGCAGGTTCCAGGCCACGCGGCGGTCCTGCGGCAAGTAGCCGACCAGCTTGGCGCGTTCGTCAGGTTTCAGCTCAGCCAGCGCCCGGCCCGACAGCCGGGTCTCGCCAGCGGTCAGCGGCAGAAGGCCCAGGCCAGCCCGCAGCAGGCTGGTCTTGCCCGCGCCGTTGGGGCCGACGACACCGACCACCTCGCCGGCCGCCACGGTCAGGGACGCGGCCTCCAGCACCGTCTTGCGGCCTTGCCGAGCGGTGATGTCGGTCAGGATCCAGAGCGCGCTCACGACCGCCAGCTCCGCGAGGCTCGCCAGGCCAGCAGGGCGAAGGCCGGCGCGCCGAACAGGGCCGTGACAACGCCCAGCTTCAGTTCCTGCTCGGTCGGGATCAGGCGGGCGGCCAGATCGGCCAGCACCAGCAGCAACGCCCCGGCCAGGGCCGAGGGCCACAGGATCCGCCTGGGGTCGTCCTTGACCAAGACCCGCACGAGGTGGGGCGCGGCCAGGCCGACGAAACCGATCACCCCGGCCGCCGCGACCGCTGCGCCGGTCAGGAGAGCCGAACCGGCCACGGCATAGACCCGCAGGCGCGCCATCGGCAGGCCCGACATCCGCGCGGCCTCCTCGCCCAGGGTCAGCATCCGCAGCCCCTGTCCGGCCCGCAGGCACAGCGCCCCGCCGATCGCCATCGGCATCAGGGCCCGCAGGGCGTCCATCCAATCACGGTTCTGCACAGAGCCCATCAACCACGCCATGATCTCGGCCGTGGCCACCGGCGAGGGCGAGAGGTTGAATACCAGCGCCGTCAGCGCGCCGCCGAACGCCGACAAGGCGACGCCAAACAGGATCAGGGCCTCGGGCTCGCGGAACCGCGCGGCCAGCGCCACGACCATGGCTCCGGCGACCAAGGCGCCCGCAAGCGCGCAAAGCTCGATCGCGCCAGGCAACACGGCCAGACCAGCCGAGATCGCCGCTGCCGCGCCCAGGCCCGAAACGGCCGAGACGCCCAGCACGCCGGGATCCGCCAGCGGATTGCGCAGCAGCCCTTGCATAGTCGCGCCAGACAGCCCCAGCGCCGCGCCGACCAGGGCGGCGACGGCCACGCGGGGCGCGCGGATGGTCCACAGCACCTCGCCCGGCGGTGAGGCCGGATGGCCCAGCGCCTGGACGTACTGGGCCAAGGTGAAAGGCGTCTCGCCTAGCGACACGGCGACGATCGCCGCGAGCGCCAGGACCAGCAGCATCAAGAGGCAAAGGCGCAGCAGACTCATCGCGCCGCCTCCGCCAAGGCCAATGAGCCGTCGGCCGCGAACCAGCCGGCGCAACCGACCACCGAGGCCGGCAGCGAGGCGACGGTGCGGGTCTCGATCGCGCCCTGCAGCGCCGCGTGGCGCCCCGGTCCCCAGCGGTCCGAACCCGCCCGCGCCAGATCGAACAGGCCCAGCACCACCGCCGCCGGCGGGGTCATCACCATCCGCTCCAGCGACACGGGCGCAAAGTACGGGCTGGTGGTGGCGTTTGAGTATCCGGCCGCCTTCAGCATGGCGTCGACCAAGGTGTTCGAACCCGCGGTATAGCCGCCAGGCGTCAGGTAGAGCGCCGAGCGTCCCTGTCCCTTCCCGGCCGCGCGGGCCAGCTTGGCGTCCATGCCCGCGATCAGCGCCTCGCCCTGCGACCTGCGGTTCAGCGCGGCGGCGACCTTGCGGACATTGGCGCGTACGCCGTCGAAGTCGGCGGCGTCGTCCAGCGCCACGGTCGCCACGCCCTTGCCTTGCAGGGCCTTGGACAGCCGCGCATCGCCGCCCCACAGGCGCACCACGACGTCAGGCTTGGCCGCCACCAGGCTCTCGAACGTCGCCCGCCGCAGCGGCAGCCCCTTGGCCGAGGCAGATCG